>Ga0209712_10000012_pt1 | contig 269936 bp, 245 predicted proteins | sample ArcOceMetagenome_FD_187443 | JGI IMG/M metagenome (GOLD analysis project Ga0209712, IMG submission 187443) | Marine eukaryotic phytoplankton communities from Arctic Ocean - Arctic Ocean - Greenland ARC118M Metagenome (SPAdes) (version 2) | ecosystem: Environmental > Aquatic > Marine > Oceanic...
CAAGCAAGATCAATATGGCTATCAGTATACGAGCGGGCGTCTGCAAAAGGTGCCCCTGTAACCATGAATTTGAACTATCGAGTGTATCAGTGATGGGGATTCGCCGCTTTGAAGACAAGGCCCCGCAATTGGGGAAACGGGTATATGTGGACGAGGACGCTACGGTGATCGGCGAGGTCACACTGGGCGATGATTGCTCCGTGTGGCCGAAGGCGGTGGTCCGTGGCGACATGCATGCCATCCGCATTGGCGCCCGGGTCAGCATTCAGGATAACGCTGTGCTGCATATTACCCACGACTCCACCTTCAACCCCGGCGGTTTCGGGCTGCAGATCGGCGACGATGTAACCCTCGCTCACCAGGCCATGCTGCACGGCTGCACGCTGGGCAACCGGGTAATGGTGGGCATGCAGGCGATCATCATGGATGGAGCCATCGTGGAAGACGACGTGATCGTCGCCGCCGGCTCCCTCGTGGGGCCAGGCAAGCGCCTGGAAAGCGGTTATCTGTATCGCGGTCAGCCTGTGCGACAGGTGCGCCCGCTCACAGAAGAAGAAAAAGAATTTCTTCCCTATGTGGCGGGGAATTATGTGCGGTTGAAGGATCGGTATCTGGCGGATGGCGAGGATCAATAAATGCTCAATTAGCCTGAGCGTTCCGAGCCCTGTAGGTAGACTGTTTCGAGTAACGAGAAGCGAGTCTCGAAAACCTACCAAGCCTTGAAAATCGGATGTGTGCTTTTGTCTTTCGTTACTCGTCACTCGCTTCTGCTATTATATCTGCCACATGAAAGACATGTTGCCGAAGCTGAAGGTGTCATCCCTGCTACGCAGAGGAGAGGTGGAACTTTGCAGTGTCAGGGTGAAAGAAAAATTGTCCCAGCGCACACCACCTCCCACCACCAGAGCCAACACACCATCGCGGGCTTCCACATCGTATTCCTCAGCATGATTTTCCAGGTAGGAATAACCGATATATTCACCGAAGCTGCCCACAAACGCTTCCCAGCCAAAACCGCTGCCATCAAACAGGCCGACCAGTGAACCGGCTGTGCCGATACCGGCATAATCGGGAATAAAGTTCCGCGGCAGATTTCGGCCCAGCCGGAAAAATCCGCCAGCCGTTGCGGTCCCATGGAAATTGTTGGCATCCACACCCCAGGCATAACCCAGCTCACCTTGCAGCCCCGAGCCCCACTGAAACTGCTGGAAACGGCGGGCATTGATAAAATACGCGCCGCCGATCAGGTCCGTCCCCAGCTGGTTATCCCAGCCTTGCGGCTCGGTGGAGCCGGTTATCTTGTGAACCAGTTTCTGGCTTTGCTCCGCCCCGGACTCCGGGCCAACGACCCCCAAACGCGCGCCATAACCAAACAGGCTGTCGCCGTTCCAGCTGAACAACCCCATCTCCAGATTGCTGTAACCCGCATAAGGCAGATCATTGTAATCCGGGGCGCTCTGGCTGATATCCGCCGGGGTAATCATGACCTGTTCCAGACTCAGCGTCAGCGCATGCTTTTCATCGTTGAGGCTGATGCCGGGTAAGGGAGACAACGCGCTCGCCAGGCTGCAGGTAACACTGCCATTGCGTTCACAATGGTCATGCGCATCACCCACCCAGCTGATCCGCACGCCATTGGTGTACTGCCCATCGGCACCGACGAACAGATCGTTATCCCAGGAAAACCCCAAGGTGGCAGCCAACACAGGCAGCGGAAAAAAAACGCTTAATAAGAGAAAAAAACGCAGGGACATATTTCACCCAGTGGTAACGGCCCCAAGAGCCCCCAGCACGTACGACACCGTCGAAACGTGATTAAAAACGCCAGCGGCGCTGCATAACCAGAAACGCGAACGACGCTGACCAGGTGATGAGTATCAGACCATTCAGGGCTTCCACCCCGGCGATCAGGCGCAGGGTCCCCACTGGAAACAGGTCCCCCAGACCCAACGACGTATAACACGCCGCGGAAAAATACAGATGATCCAGAAAACTGCCATTCACGGCGCCACCGATGCTCATGGCGGTGTCCCCCACATCCAGCAGCAGGTACACCCAGGCATAGAGGGTAATTTCCACCATATGGGCGGCAAACATGGCGATAACGACCACCAAGATTTCACCCCGGAAATTCGGCCAGCGCTTGAGCAAGCGGGACAGGCCTGCCAGCGTCCAGTAATGCAGCGTCACGGTGGTCAGCACCATGGCCAGACTGACCACGGAGGCATACACCACTTCGTACATGACTGCGCCCTCTGCCATGACAGGCTAGCGCAGCGAAGCCATGACAGGGGCCGTGTCCGGGCGCCAGCCACGCCAGATCTCAAACGCTTCGGCGGCCTGCTCGACCAGCATACCCAGACCATCCGCGGTGGCGCTGGCACCTTGCTGTTCTGCCCAGCGCAAAAACGGTGTCGGCTCATTGCCGTAAACCATATCGTAGGCCACGGCACCCTCTGCCAACAGGCCATCCGGCAGCTCGGGCATCTCGCCCTGCAAACCGGCAGAGATGGCGTTGATCACCAGGTCGAACTGCCCCATAAGATTGTCCAGCCCACCTCCCAACACCGGCGGGCCTTCGCCTTTCATGACGTTGGCGGCCAGAGCTTCCGCTTTCTCTTTGGTTCGGTTGGCAATGCGCAACAAGGTGGGCTCTTCAGCCAGCAACGGGCCCAGCACACCGCGCACCGCCCCGCCCGCGCCCAGGATAAGCACCCGTTTCTTGTGGATGCGCCAGCCTTGATTATCACGGATATCCTTCACCAGCCCGGCACCATCGGTGTTATCACCGTGCAGCTGTTCGCCATCCCACCACAGGGTGTTCACCGCACCGGCCTGGTCGGCCCGCTCGGTGATGGCATCGCATAACGAAAAAGCCTGCTCCTTGAAAGGCACAGTGACATTGGCACCCTGCCCACCCGCTTCTCGGAAGGTCTGCACTGCCCCGGCAAAATCGTCCAGCGGCGCTTCGCGTTTTTCATACTGCACAGCGTCACTGCGCTGCGCGGCAAATGCATGGTGAATATCCGGCGAGCGGGAATGGTTCACTGGATTGCCAAAAACACAATACAACCCAGTCTCTAGCGCGGTTTTCTCAGCAGTCATACCCACTCCCGATGAATCAGAAATTTCTGGTAAAGCTCAATCTCGGCACTGTCCGGTTCGGGGTGGTAATCGTAGTCCCAACGCACCAGCGGCGGCAGTGACATCAGGATGGACTCGGTACGGCCGCCGGATTGCAGACCAAAAATCGTGCCGCGATCGTAAACCAGATTGAACTCCACATAACGGCCGCGACGGTACAGCTGGAACTGACGCTCACGCTCGCCATAATCATGATCTTTACGGCGCGCCAGAATGGGCTGGTAGGCGGGCACATAAGCATCGCCAACACTGCGCATCAGGGCAAAGCTGGTGTCGAAATCAAAGCGGTTCAGATCGTCAAAGAACAACCCGCCGACACCACGGGGCTCATCGCGGTGCTTGAGGTAAAAGTAATCATCACACCAGGCTTTGAATTCCGGGTAGATCTCGCTACCGAACGGCTCACAGGCATCGCGGGCCGTCTGGTGCCAATGCACCACGTCTTCTTCAAAACCATAGTAGGGTGTCAGATCGAACCCGCCGCCAAACCACCACACCGGCTCCTCACCGTCTTTTTCCGCCACGAAAAAACGCACGTTGGCGTGGCTGGTCGGTGCGTAGGGGTTTTTCGGATGAATTACCAATGACACGCCCATGGCCTGAAAACTGCGCCCGGCCAATTCGGGGCGGGCCGCCGTCGCAGACGGTGGCAACTGATCGCCAAACACATGGGAAAAGTTCACCCCGCCTTTTTCGATCACCGCGCCATTTTCCAGCACCCGGCTGCGGCCGCCGCCACCTTGCTCGCGCTCCCAGCTGTCTTCACGGAAGGTGGCGGAGCCATCTTCGGCGCCCAGTGCGTCGCAGATACGATCCTGCAGATCCAGCAGGTAATCTTTCACCGCCTGCAGTGAAACCTCTGACATGGTGCTTTCCCCGGATGCGGTCGGTGTGTTCACGGACGCAAGACGCGCCCGCTTTCCAGATCAATAATGGTAGAGGGTTTGCTCGCCCGGTCACAGGCGCCGCTGACAATAAAGTCGAGTTGGTCACCCAGCTGCCGGGCCACCTGATAGCGATTGCGGGCGGCCGGACGGCCGCTGATGTTGGCACTGGTAGAAATGATCGGTTGCCCGGCCAACCGGCACAGCTGGCGAGCCAGCGGATGGTCCGGCACGCGCACCGCCACCTTTCGGTGTTGCCCGCGCACCCAGGCAGGCAGATGCTCATTGGCCTCAACCAAATAGGTTACCGGCGCCGGCCATTGCTGCTGCAACCGGGCCGCCTGCTGGTCGTTCAAGCGCAGATACGGCGCCAGCTGCGCCAGGGTTTCACCAATCAGAATCAACCCTTTGCTCACCGGTCGCTGTTTGATCGCCAGCAACTGCATCACCGCGCCCTGGTTGAATGGGTCGCAGCCAAGGCCGTAGACAGACTCCGTGGGGTAGGCGATCACGCCGCCCGCCTGAATGATCTGTGCCGCACTGAGCAGATGCTGGTCCATGACGAAGCCCTGAATGCAAAAGCGGCAAATTACCCTGCACGGGCCGGCGACTCAAGTCTGCCGATCCACAGCCTGCTTAAGCTTCGCTGGTCTGGCGTTTCAGATAGCCGCCCGCTACCCGTTCCACCCAGCCCTCCAGCTCCAGATCCGCCAGCTGCCCGGCCAGCTCCGGCATGGGCATCCCGGTCCGCTGCTGCAATGCATCCAGCGAATTCAGGCCGCTGGTCAGGTAGGCAAGCAGGGGCGGAGGGTCACAACGAATACCGCTGGCTTCCACGCTACGCTGGAAATCCCCAAAGGCCTGGAAAATATCATCCACGGACTCCAGCCAGTTGGCGCCATCACGCAACAACTGGTGGCAACCCTTGCTAAGCGGATTATGGATACTGCCCGGAATCGCAAACACCTCACGGCTCTGAGACAACGCCGTGCGCGCCGTGATCAACGAGCCACTCTTGATCGCCGCCTCCACCACAATGGTGGCCAGGCTGAGCCCACTGATAATGCGATTACGCATGGGAAATTGAGCAGGCAGCGGGCGCGACCCCGGCGCGAATTCCGACACCAGCGCCCCGCCGGTTTCCACAATCTGGCTGGCCAGCAGGCCATGGCGCGGCGGGTAGATACAATCCGGGCCACTGCCCATGACCGCCACCGTGCGCCCGGCACTCACCGCACCGCGATGAGCGGCCGCATCAATGCCCAGCGCCAGGCCGCTGACAATCACAAAGCCGCTACCGGCCAGCTGGCGGGCAAAGCGGCGGCTGTTGTCGAGGCCGTCCGCAGAGGCATTCCTCGCGCCCACCATGGCCAGCGAAGGCGCATTCAATGCCTCCACGCTACCCCGCACGGCAATCACGCCGGGCGGGTCGTTGATCTGTGCCAGCAGCGGCGGGTAATCCGCATCCCCCAGCGCAATCCAGCGCCAGCCCTGCTCACGCAGTTGCTCGAAGTACACGGGCAGCTTGCCAGTATTGTCCAGCAGCCGGGCGCGCTCTTTCAGGCCGGCCGGTAGCAGGGGAAGAAAATCCGATACCGGTGCAGACGCAATCCGGTGTTGTTGCAGGGCGCGGCCCAGGGCCGCAGAAGACGGGGAAAACAACGCCTGCAATAGCAGGCGTTTAAATTGTCCGTCCATTCGCCCACCTCCTTGTGTGCGTTGACGGTTTTGTCGGGCGCCTAAACGCCGGCAGTGAGCGCTACCGCAGAGAAATCAGTAGCTGCCCGCCGGGCTTTCGGCGATGTCATTCATATAGATAGGCCGCATGGACTCCATAATCAAGCCGTAGCTGACTTTGTCGAACACCCGGAAGATCACCATGGAACCGGTTTTCTCACGGGGCAGCTGGACCATGTCACCTTGCTGACGATCGCGGACCACTTCGCCCTGGCCATAGATATCCAGCACGTTGCCTTCTTTCAGGCCGTCACGCAGGCCCTTGTTGATCACCACCACATCGTTACGCGCTACGCTGTTGAGGCGATCGAAGAAGCGAATCACTTTCGCCTCGATCTTGGTGTCCGGGGCCGACGGGTACAGTACGGCGCGCACGCGGCGATCTTCAGTGGAGAACAGGCGATCATCAATCCGCAGGTCTTCACTGGAGTCCGTCACCCGCAGGGTAATCATGTCTCCATCGTGGCTGGCCACCCGGCCCAGGCCGATCTGGCGAGCTTCGTAGCCCAGCACTTCATTGGTATCCGGGTCCACATATTGCTCACCGGTGCGGTAGAAACCGTAACCCTGATCCAGGTCTTCCCATTGGGTAGCGGTATCACGGGCGTAAACGGTATCGCCTTCACCAAAGATCACACGGCGATCGCGGCCACCCACCAGATAGGGAGCCTCGACGATGTCCTTGCGGTCTACCACCAGCCCTTCCTTCAGGTAAGACTGGATCGCACTGGCAGGAATGGCCGGAATCGCTTCGTCATTGGCAATTTCACGCACCCGCGGGGTGAGTTTCACTGTACCATTGGACATCACGGTCTCTTCCACGCCCCGTTTTACCGACAGGCGCGGCTCACCGTTAACATAGGAAAGCCGGATTTCGTCGCCGGGATAGATCAAGTGAGGGTTACTGATTTCCTCATTGATCTGCCAGATTTCCGGCCACTGCCACGGCTCTTGTAGAAAACGGCCGCTGATATCCCAAAGGGTATCGCCGTTTTTCACGAAATACTTGCTGGGGTGCCCATCTTTGAGCACCACCGCTGCGGAGGCCATACCGGACACCGCCAGCACCAGGCCAAAGGTCAAGGCGCGCTGGACCGATTTCATCATCATCGGATTCCTTTTATCATTATTGGACTCATCCCCGAGAGCGGCCGCGATCCCTTATTGTAGACGCGGTTCCTTTTGGATATTAGCAATGCGATCATATATTTAGCAACCGAAATTCGAGTACTACCGCAACTTCCGAGAAGGTACATGGCTAAACTGGAAATACTGGAATTCCCTGATCCCCGACTACGCACAGTAGCAAAGCCGGTGGAAAAGGTAGATGACGAGCTTCGCAAACTGATCGACGACATGATTGAAACCATGTACGCCGCCTCCGGGATTGGCCTGGCGGCCACCCAGATCAACGTGCATATTCAGCTGATCGTCATGGACCTGTCCGAAGAGCGCAACGAGCCCAGGGTGTTTATCAATCCGAAAATCACCCCGCTCACCGAGGAAATGGCCCCTTACGAAGAGGGCTGCCTGTCGGTGCCCGGCTTCTACGAAAAGGTGCCACGCCCGGCGCGTGTGCGCATTAACGCTCTGGACCGTGACGGAAATGCCTTCGAAGAGGAAGCGGACGAACTGCTCGCCACGTGTATCCAGCACGAAATGGATCATCTGGACGGTAAGCTGTTCGTGGACTACGTCTCCCGGCTCAAGCGCGACCGCATCAAAAAGAAGCTGGAAAAGATCCACCGCCAGCAGGCATAAAAGAGAGGCGAGTTGAAAGTTCAAAGTTGAAAAGCGCGAGACGGCTTCCAGATTAGCGAATCGCCATGCCCGCGATGCCAGCCATGCGGCGCGGCCATGGCGTTAGACGTATGGCTCTCCTCAAGGATTCGCGTTTGAACTTTCAACTTTTCACTTTTCAACTCTCCTCTCTGCCCCACCACTTACCGACCCTGAGGCCATTTTTTGAAACCCTTACGTCTCGCCTTCGCCGGCACCCCGGACTTCGCCGCCGCCAGCCTCCAGGCCGTTCTGGATAGCGATCATCAGGTCGTGGCCGTACTCACCCAACCGGACCGGGCCGCCGGGCGCGGCAAGAAAGTGCAGCAAAGCCCGGTAAAACAGCTGGCCGCACAGCATGACATTCCTGTATTGCAGCCGGAAAACCTGAAAGGCGAAGACACTCGACAGCAGTTGCGCGACCTGAACCTGGATGCCTTGGTGGTGGTGGCCTACGGTCTGATCATCCCCCAGGCGGTGCTGGATATTCCTCGCCTGGGCTGTCTCAACGTGCACGGCTCACTGCTGCCGCGCTGGCGTGGCGCCGCCCCCATTCAGCGCGCCATCACCACCGGCGACACCCAAACCGGCAACACCATCATGCAGATGGAAGCAGGGCTCGATACCGGCCCCATGCTGCTCAGTGAAGCCCTGCCCATCGGCGAAACGGAAACCGGCGGCGAACTGCACGACCGCCTGGCCGCCCAGGGCGCGCGCCTGCTGGTCACGGTACTGGCCGATCTGGAGCATTACCTGGCCAACGCCACGCCACAACCAGACGAAGGCGTCACCTACGCCCACAAGCTGAGCAAGGCTGAAGCACGGCTGGACTTCCGCCTGCCCACCCGCGCGCTCTACAACCGCATCCGCGCCTTCAATCCTTTCCCGGTGAGCTGGGTGCCACTGAATGGCCAGCCCATGCGTATCTGGCAGGCCAGCGAAAGCCCGCAACCGGGGCAGGAACACGACGAACCGGGGCATATCCTGAGCGTCGATGAGCAGGGCATCCATGTGGCCACCGGCGATGGCAGCCTGATCCTCGAAGAGCTGCAACTCCCAGGCAAGCGACGCATGAAGGTGTCAGACCTGCTGCGCGGCAACCCGGCCCTGTTCACCATTGGCGAACCGCTGGGCGATGCCATTACCCATGAGTCTGGTGATCAATGTGGCAACGCCTGACCCGCGCCTGAGCGCCGTGCGTGCCCTCAACCGGGTGCTCCCCGGCAAGGGCGACGGCGAAAGCCTGCGCGAAGTGCTGCGCGACTTTCCCCTGCAAGGCAGCGACGGCGGCCAGATGCGCGATATCTGTTTCGGCGTGTGCCGCCACCTGCGCCCCCTCAACCACTGGCTCAACCAGCAACTCTCCAAACCCCTCAAGGCCAGCGCCCAACCGGTGCGGCTGGCCTTGCTGGCCGGCCTCTATGAACTGTGGTTCAGCGACCGGCCAGCCCACGCCATCGTCAACGCCTACCCACAACTGTGCCGCAAGCTCAAAGCCCCCTGGGCCGCCGGCCTCAGCAATGCGGTGCTACGCAAGGCCAGCCAGATTACCCTTGAAGAGGCCGTGGCCGACGCCCCCGCCAATATCCAGTTGAGCCTGCCTGACTGGCTGTTTAAACGCTGGCAAAAAGATTGGCCCGGCGAGGCCGACGCCATGGCCCGCGCCAACTTGCAACCGCCGCCGTTCACCCTGCGCGTCAACCGTCAGCAGCAACAACGCAGCGAGGCGCTGGCCGCTCTGGGCGAAGGCGCCCGCGCCGGCAGCGTTGCTCCTTACAGCATTTACCTGCAGCCCGCCCGGCCGGTATTTCAGCTGCCCGGTTTTGAGCAAGGCGCCCTGTCCGTGCAGGACGAAGCCGCCCAGCTACCCGCGGAATTGCTACAGGCGCCGGCCAACGGCCGCATTCTTGATGCCTGCGCCGCCCCCGGCGGTAAAACCGGGCAACTACGCGAAAAGTTTCCTGCCGCAGACCTCACCGCCCTGGAGCTGGAAGGCAAGCGGCTGACCCGCATCCGCGAGAACCTGGCGAGGCTGGGCACCGACGTCACCCTGCTGCAAGGCGACGCCAGCGACCCGCAATCCTGGTGGGACGGCACCCCCTTCGATGCCATCCTGCTGGACGCCCCCTGTTCCGCCACCGGCATCCTGCGCCGCCAGCCGGATGTGAAATGGCACCGCAAGGCCTCGGACATCGCCGCACTGGTTGATTTACAAGCGCGCATGCTGGATGCACTATGGCCGCTGCTCAATCCCGGCGGCATGCTGGTATATGCCACCTGTTCGGTACTGCGCGGCGAGAACGACCACCAGGTTCGTGACTTCCTGCAGCGCCAGCCGCAGGCCCGGGATGTGACGCCACGGCCGGAAGGGGCCACAATGGTGGACGCAGGGTGGCAGCTGTTCCCGGAACAACACGGTCCGGACGGCTTCTACCTGGCTTGCCTGCGTAAAGAATCGGGGGCCCGACTCAGTTCATGAAAATCATTATTCTCGGTGCCGGCCAGGTGGGCGGCACACTGGCCGAGAACCTGGCCAACGAACGCAACGACATCACGGTTATCGACACCGATGATGAGCGCCTGCGCGAGCTGGGTGACCGCCTGGATATCGGCACCGTGCGCGGCATGGGCTGCTACCCAGCCGTACTCAAGGAAGCCGGCGCCGAAGACGCGGACATGCTGATCGCGGTGACCAACTCTGACGAGGTCAACATGATCGCCTGTCAGGTGGCCTACTCCCTGTTCCGCACCCCCTCCAAGATTGCCCGCATTCGCACCGCCCACTACACCAGCCGCTCGGAAAAACTGTTCAACGAAAACGCCCTGCCCATTGATGTGATCATCAGCCCTGAACAGGTGGTGACCGACTACATCAAGCGCCTGATCGAACACCCAGGCGCCCTGCAGGTGGTGAACTTCGCCGGTGGCCGGGTACAGCTGGTGGCAGTGCGCGCCTATTACGGTGGCCCGCTGGTGGGCAACGAGCTGCGCGAACTGCGCAAGCACATGCCTAACGTGGACACCCGGGTGGCCGCGATTTTCCGCCGTGGCCGTCCCATTATCCCGGAAGGCAACACCGTGATCGAAGCGGACGATGAAGTGTTCTTCATTGCCGCCAAGAACGATATCCGCGCGGTCATGAGTGAGCTGCGCCGCCTGGAACATAACTACAAACGCATCGTTATCGCCGGCGGCGGTAACATCGGTTACCGGCTGGCGAAAACCATTCAGCATCGCTACAACGTCAAGGTGCTGGAACGCATGCCCAAACGGGCCGAATGGCTGGGCGAGAAACTGCATCAGACCGTGGTCCTGCAAGGTCTGGCGACTGACCGTGACGAACTGCTCAAGGCCAACATCGAAAACACCGACGTGTTCTGCGCGCTGACCAATGATGACGAAGCCAACATCATGGCTTCCCTGCTGGCCAAACGGCTTGGCGCCCGCAAGGTGATGACGCTGATTTCCAACCCGGCCTACGTGGACCTGGTGCAGGGTCACGACATCGACATCGCCATCTCGCCCCAGCAATCCACCATCGGCAGCCTGCTCAGCCATGTACGGCGCGGCGATGTGGTCAACGTCTATTCCCTGCGTCGTGGTGCGGCGGAAGCCATCGAGGCTATTGCCCACGGCGATGCCAAATCGTCCAAGGTGGTAGGGCGTGCCATCGATGAAATCGATCTACCGGAAGGCACCACCATCGGCGCTGTCGTACGCGGTGAAAAAGTACTGATTGCCCACGACCACGTGGTGATTGAACCGGACGATCACGTGATTCTGTTCCTGATCGACAAACGCCGCACCCGGGACGTGGAAAAATTGTTCCAGGTCGGGTTTACGTTTTTTTAGGAAACGCATGCACGCAGACACGCAATCACGCACCACGCGACAGGCAGCACACGACCATGCCGGGCTTCGGCGTGATCCGTGGTGCGTGTCGGCCTGCCGGCGGGAACCCTCATGCACTTCGCGCTAATTTCGAAAATTCTCGGCCTGCTGCTGGTGGTCTTCAGCTTTACCATGATGCCGCCGGTAGCCGTGTCCTACTGGTATCAGGAAGGCAGCGAAACCCCGTTCCTGATCTCCTTTGTCATTACCCTGGCGCTGGGCTTAAGCCTGTGGCTGCCGTTTTTCCGCAACAAAACCGAACTGCAAACCCGCGACGGCTTTCTGGTCGTTACCCTGTTCTGGTCCGTGCTCGGCGTGATCGGCGCGCTGCCGCTGATTATCAGTGACGATGTTCCGGTGGGCTTCACCGATGCGGTATTCGAATCCGTTTCCGGCCTCACCACCACCGGCGCCACTATCCTGTCCGGCATCGACTTTCTGCCCAAATCGGTACTCTTCTACCGCCAGCAATTACAGTGGCTGGGCGGCATGGGCGTAGTCGTTTTAGCGGTGGCCATTCTGCCCATGCTCGGCATCGGTGGCATGCAGCTCTACAAAGCTGAAATCCCCGGCCCCATGAAAGACGCCAAACTCACCCCACGCATCGCCGAAACGGCCAAAGCCCTGTGGTTCATTTACCTGTTCATCACCATTGCCTGCGCCCTGCTCTACTGGGCCTTCGGCATGACCCTTTTCGACGCTATCTGCCACAGCTTCAGCACCGTAGCCACCGGCGGTTTTTCCACCCACGATGCTTCCATGGCCTACTGGGACAACCCACTGATCGACTGGACCGCCACCCTGTTCATTCTGATTGGCGGGCTTAACTTTGCCCTGCATTTTGCAGTGTGGCGTGGCCGCTCCCTGTTCGCCTACCTTCGTGATCCGGAATTTCGCTTTTTTATCAGCCTGTTCCTGATCTACACCGCCATCATCACCGCCGGCCTACTGTTCTTCCATTACGACTTTGAAGTGGACGATGCCCTGCGCCACTCCGCGTTCCAGGTAGCCTCCTTCAGCACCGGCACCGGGCTAACCAGTACCAATGCGGCTGCCTTCCCCGGCTTTATCCCCTATCTGCTGATACTGACCAGCTTTATCGGCGGTTGCGCCGGCTCCACTGGCGGCGGCATGAAAGCTGTTCGGGCAGCACTGGTATTCCATCACAGCATTCGCGAACTGCGCCGTTTGATTTACCCCAACGGTGTATTTGCCCTGCGTTTTGGTCGCCAGTCCATTCCTGACCGGGTACTACAAGCCGTGTGGGGATTCGTCGGCGTTTACATCACCATTTCGGTGATCTTTACCCTGCTGTTCACCATGACCGGCATGGATCTGGCTACCGCGGTGAGCGCCGTGGCCGCCAGCCTCAACAACCTGGGCGTAGGCATTGGTCAGGTCGGTGGCGGCTTCGCCAACATCACCGACAGCGCCAAGTGGATGATGACGGTATTGATGATTGCCGGACGACTGGAAATTTTTACGCTGCTGGTCCTGTTCACGCCGATGTTCTGGAAACAGTGAAGTAAGGGGTGACGTGAGGAGGGGATACCCTGTCATGCCTTACCGTCTCGTGCTTCGCACGGTTCGCACCCTGAACGGTGCTCCTACAACCACTTCGTTGAAAGCCTGCTAGCGACCATAAAAAAGCCCCGGCAATGCCGGGGCTTTTTTACTTTCAACTATCCACTGCCAACTATTCGTCAAGCGATATTGTTGACCCGCTTGCTGTCACGGAACAGCTGATCCAGCTCGCCTTCGTAATACGCTTCAACACGCGGGTTCATTACCTTCTTCCACAGCGGCGGAATCAAGGCCAGTACATACATGGTGGCGTAGCCTGCCGGCAACTGCGGGCTTTCTTCGTAATGACGCAGCACCTGATAACGACGCTTGGCGTACGCATGGTGATCGCTGTGCCGCTGCAGCTGAAACAGGGCCAGGTTGGTCAGCAGGTAATTGGAATTCCAGCTGTGCGCCGGGGTCACCCGCTCGAAGCGACCTTTGTCATTCACACGACGGTGCAGACCGTAGTGCTCGATGTAGTTGATGATTTCCAGTGCCAGCGCCGCAAAGAAACTCTGCCCCAGGAAGAAAACCACACCCTGCCAGCCCCACAGCAGCCCGAAGGTCACCGCGAACAAGGCAGAAATGCTGTACCACCAGATCAGCTCATTGTAGATGCTGATATTTTTCTTGCCCTTACGCTCCAGGTATTTCTTTTCCAGGCTCCAGGCGTTGATGAAGTTATGCACGAACGCTTTGGGAAGGAAATTGTAGAGGCTCTGGTTGTAGCGGCTTGAAGAGGCGTCATCCGGAGTAGAAACGTGCACATGGTGGCCGCGTACGTGCTCCACCTTGAAGCCCGCATAGGTCACGGTAGACAGCAGCAGGCCGCCCATCCAGTTTTCTACTTTGGGATCCTTGTGGATCAGCTCATGGCCCAAGTTGATGGCGATAATGCCGCCCACGGTACCGATAGACACGATCCAACCAATCTTGCCCAGCAACCCATAGTCATTGGTCATGAAGATGTGGCCGGCATAGAACAGCACCCCAATCCACACAAACCCCATGGCAATGGCTGACACCCGATAGAAGATTTCCTCACTCATGGTGGGCACCTGTACATCTTCACTGGGGTTGGTCGGGTCTTTCCCCACCAGATAGTCCAGTACCGGGATAATTCCGAAAATGAAGACATACATGAACCAGGCCCAATAATCCTGAGTCCCGCTCTCCACGCCGATATAGGCCGAGAAAGGCACAAGCGGCACCATAACCGCCCAAAAAGCCAGGTAGCCGTATTTTTTCATTTTTAGCATTACATCAGCATTCATATTCTCGAACATGGCTCACACCTCGCTAGTTCAAGCCAAACAGTAACAGTCATCAATGTGACGGCGAGACTATCCCTGATTTCTTGAATTGTCAAACAACTCAATTAATGAGATATTAGAGCCCTATGACGGAGAGTGGCCACATGCCACCGAGCCCACCATCCCCACCAAGGACCCTCCATGTCGTTACAAGCGGTCAGCCTCAGCGAGCAAATCGCCCGACACCTGGGCGAGCAGATCATTACCGGTGAGCTCGCCCCCGGCAGTCGCCTGCCGGAAAACGAACTGGCCAAGCAGCTTGATGTAAGTACCAACTCACTTCGGGAAGCTTTCAGGCTGCTGGAAAAGCAACACATGATCGAATTGCAGCCGCGCAAGGGAGCCCGCGTTTGTGAGGTCACCGACGAGCAAGTGCGCGACCTCTACGAATTCCTGTTCATGCTGTTGTCACGACTGGCCGGCCAGGCCGCTGCCCGCTGGCAACCCGGCGATATCGAAGATTTGGTGGAAATGCTGCCCCAGCTGGAGCAGCACTTTGTGAATGACGACCTGCGCTCTGCGCACCAACTGGCGTTCCGGTTTGTAGAAATCGCCACCGTACGCTTCGCCCATAACCGCTACCTGACCACCGACATTCAGGACCTGATTCCCCTGCTCAAACGCTATTCGTTTATCGCCTTGCAGGAAGACACCTCGGAATTCGACGTGTCCCTGCAGATTTTCAAGCGCCTGCTGGTGAATGTGGTTGGTCGCAACGTGGCTGATGCCGAAGCGGACATCCGCGAATACGGCGAAAACCAGTGCCAGATCGTCCTGCGCGCCATCGCCAAACGCAGCGCGGCGTAGAAGCAGTTCCGAGTTGAAAGTTCAAAGTTGAAAAGGGAAAACAGAGCGTAATGTCAGACAGGCGAACCAGTCGCCATCATGGTTAGATACTGCAATTGGGGCCATCCAGCGCGGACGCCCACGGCAAGTTTCACCGCCAGACCTTGCTCGCGTTTTAACTTTAAACTTTCCACCTTCAACTCTCTTTCCCCCACACAATCCCCATAAAGCACCCTCATCCCCTTGCCATGCTGGCCCCCATCAAAAGGAGGCCACCATGAAAATCACTCTTTTCTTCTCACTACTGCTACTGACGTTCACCGCCCAGGCAAACGGGCAACGCTGGCAGGACGAGGCTGCCACCGGCGCCTTGCTGCTGGCCGATGGCCAGGGGCAGATTCAGCCCGCCACCCTGCTGGACACCGACGCCCACATTACCGTCAGCGGCCCAGTGGCAGAGGTCACGCTGACCCAGCGTTTTCACAATTCCAGCCAGCAGTTTCGCGAAGGGCGCTACCTGTTTCCGCTGCCGGAAAACGCCGCCGTGGACGGCATGGTGCTGACCATCGGAGACAGACGCATCGTCGGCCGCATCGACAGGAAGGCCGAAGCAGAAAAGACCTACCGACAGGCCCGCGCCAGCGGCAAGAAAGCCAGCCTGGTCAGCCAGCAACGCCCCAACCTGTTCACCACCGCCGTGGCCAACATCGCCCCCGGCGAAACGGTGCAAGTGGAGCTGCATTACCAGCAGACCCTGAATGTGGATGGCCACCGCTTCCAGCTGCGCCTGCCCCTCACCCTGACGCCGCGCTTCACTCCGCCCACGGAGGCACCCCACACACTGGATTCCCTGCTACGCAACACCGTGGCAGCCCCCGGCGGCACGGCTGATGCCGGCACCGCGTCCATCCACATCGACCTGGACGCCGGTGCGCGGCTGGCCACGCTGGGCAGCCCCAGCCATGCCATCCGCTACCAACGGCACGGACGGCGCTACACCATTACCCCAAAAGCCGGCGCCATCGCCATGGACCGGGATCTGCTGCTCAACTGGGAACTGGAAGACACTGGCGAACCACTGGTGGCCAGCTTCCACGAAAACATCGACGGCGAGCACTATGCGCTGTTGATGGTGGTTCCGCCGGAAGCCGGCCAGTCGACCACCCTGCCACGGGAAACCCTGTTCATCATCGACAGTTCCGGCTCCATGGGCGGTGCGCCCATGCGCCAGGCCAAGGCCAGCCTGCAACTGGCCCTGCAGCGCCTGAAGCCCGGCGACCGTTTCAACATCACCGACTTCGACAGCCAGCACACCCTGCTGTTTGAAACGCCGGCCACCGTCAGCGACAACAGCCGCCAACAAGCACAGCAATTCGTGGCGGGTCTTCAAGCCAGTGGCGGCACTCATATGCTGCCCGCCCTCAGCGCCACCCTGAGCCAGCCCGCCAGCGACGGCTACCTGCGCCAGGTAATCTTTATCACCGATGGTGCCGTGGGCAACGAGCACGGCATCTTCCAGGCCCTGCACCAGCAACTCGGTGAAGCCCGCCTGTTTACCGTGGGTATTGGCTCCGCCCCCAACAGCCACTTCATGACCCGCGCCGCTCAATTTGGGCGCGGCAGCTTTACCTATATCAACGACCAGAACCAGGTGCAGCAGGGCATGGACACCCTGTTTCGCCGCCTGGAATCGCCGCTGATGCGCAACCTGCAGGTGCAACTCCCGAACGGCATCGTCGCCGAACGTTGGCCGCAAAAGCTGCCAGACTTGTATGCCGGTGAGCCCTTGCTGGTGGCCATGAAACTGTCCGCACCAACGGAACACATCACCGTCAGCGGCTACAACACCCGACACTGGCAACAGCCGGTCACCTTGCCCACCGACAGCAACCACCCGGGCACCGCGAGCCTGTGGGCCCGGCGCAAGATCGCCGACCTGATGGACCGCATCACCCTGGGTGCCGCGGAAACGGATATCGCCCCACTGGTCACCGACGTGGCCCTGCGTCACCAGCTGGTCAGCCGCTACACCAGCTTTATCGCCGTAGAAGAGACCGTCTCCCGGCCCGCCCATGAGCCGCTGCTGCACGACACCGTTCGCAACCAGGCACCGCACGGCACGCAACGCGCTGCGGCCTGGCCCAGCACCGCTACACCGGCGCCACTATTGTGGCGGCTGGCTGGCGTGCTGCTGATCGTCTGTTTGCTGCTCTGGCTTCACCAGCGGAGGGCGAACCATGGTACGGCTTGAACGACGGCTGCTGGCTTTCAGCTTGGCGGCGCTGCTGGGGCTGGCAGGCTGGGCCAGCTGGCTGGATGGCAAGGCCTGGCTGGCCCAGCACTTGATCGCCCACGCCTGGCAAACCACGCTTGCACAAGGTGCCCCCCAACGCCCCTGGCCCTGGGCAGACACCTGGCCGGTAGCGCGCCTCACCACCCCCGCCGGGGAAACTTTCTATGTGCTGGAAAGTACCAGTGGTGAAGCCCTGGCTTTCGGGCCCGGCCGGCTGGCCGGCGGCATCGGCAGCGACCAGGCCCTCACCCTGGCCGGCCACCGCGACACCCACTTCGCCTTTCTGGAAACGCTCGACGCTGGCCAGCCCCTCACTGTGCAATTGGCCAACGGTTCACAGAAACATTTTCAGATCAGCAGACAGCAAGTCATCAACAGCCAACAACACCCCCTACACATCCCTCGGGACGACCAACAGCTAATACTGATCACCTGCTACCCCTTCGATGCCCTCACTCCCGGCGGCCCACTGCGCTACGTGGTCACCGCCACATCGGCACCCACCAGCAACACGGAAAATAACCAGACGGAACGATGAACAAGCAAGGAAAAAGGGAGAAAGGGAAAAGCAGAAAGGAACAGGCCGAATGGCCAGCAAGGAAGGTATCAGTCAGGCGCGAGGCGCGAACATGATGATGGCCATCCCCAACAGTGCCACACCGGAACCCAGCAAATCCCATGCCGTCGGGCGGATACCGTCCACCGCCCACAACCAGAAAACCGCCATAAAAATATAAACGCCCCCGTAAGCGGCATACACTCGACCCGCAGCAGTGGGGTGCAAGGAAAGCAACCAGGCAAACAGCGCCAGGCTTAGCGCCGCAGGCACCAGTAACCAGACTGACTTGCCTTCACGCAACCACAGGTACGGCAAGTAACAGCCCACGATCTCCGCCAGCGCCGTAATCACAAACAGCGCAAACGTCTTTATTTCCGGCACAGTCCAGCCCTTTCTCTGCTCATCCATTCACCCTTGGGAACAACAATCCACATTCCACCTCATGAGGCATTCCGGCAAACAGCCAGCTTCGCCTGCACAAGGTAATCGCAGAACGCAACTACATCCGGATTACTAAACTCACTGGAAATGAACTCACCCGGTATCAGCCCTTCATCCCAGCGGGTCGTCACCAACAGAGGGTTGCCCCCATCATCGCCCGGGAAAATCTCCACCACCGCATGAGTCTGGTGAATATAGACATCACGGAGATCTTTACGGCAGCGAAAATCCTCCGTATCAGAAGCCAACTTGCACTGGTAGCCCGCGTCAGTGAAAAACGCATTAGCGCTGGAGAACAACGCCGCGCGGTCGAGAGGAGCGGACGACACCGGACTCAAGGTTCTGGTGACATCACCGGCCACATTGGTACAGCCGGAAAAAATTGCGGGCAGAAGAAGGAGAAAAACCTTGGAGAGCTTCATAAATCACATCTTGACGGTTTAAATTAAAAAACGATTTTCTTATTTTACCATCCCTACAGATAAAATATGATTTTCATATATAAAAAACAGAGCGCCAATCAATCTATCGAAAATAGAAGATATGGCACTCTTGATCCCTACTCCTTAATTACTTATTCAGCTTAACGACATCACCAGAGACAGTGGTTTTATAACCGTTCAACACATAAGCCCAGAACCAGTTTTCCTGAACCTGTGTGTTAATCATTGCATCACCATTTTTGGATTCAATGGCCGCTTTTTGCGCCCGCACAAAACGGCTATTTTGCTGAATCGGAATAAAGTTAAACAGCATGATCCCGGTAGCAGTCGCTTCACCGTGACCGACAACAGTGTATTCATCACTGTTAAGTTGCTGTGTTTTCATTGGTGTTCCAGCACAACCCGACAGAATTGCAGCAGCAAGAAAAGCGCCAGCCGTGAATTTCATTTTTTTCATTTGATTCCCCTCATAATGTGATATTGAATGACAGCCTAAGCTGCGTTGATCACCCAACGAATGGGTCGGGCAAAGTGGCAATACGCAAAGGGACCACTATCAACCTGGTCTTTTAATCCCTTTGCTTATAGATATTTTTCATGAAACTGGGGATCATCCCCTTAACAGCTAACACTTATTAAAACCGCTGACACTACCCTCTCAGGCATTAGCCAGCCCTTGTTAGCTTTTTCAATTTGGAAAATGGAACACGGGAGCATCCTTACTATGACAATCACCGTAGTATCGGATATTGACACCCCCACCGTTTGGAAGCTGTGTCATCACAACGGAAAGACCCGATTTATTATCGGTGCGCTTTGATAGAGGGTCATTAAATACCCAAACCTCATAAAACACTGGGGCGTCGTGCTTCACTATACGAGTTTCAGTCAATGCAGAAGATTGAAGGCCACAATTCTTCATGATGGCGCCAAATATGTCCCGCCTGACCTGAGGCGCTAGCTCAGATAGGCTTTTCCCGGGCACCCCTGCCCACTCAACATTTGCCACGGGCCTCCCACCATCAGATGGCGTCACCACATATCGAAAGGGCGAAAATTGATTTTCCAGCGTCTGATTGGCCGAGCGTAAAGCTGTATCACTAGTCTGATTTCCAGCACACCCTGAAAAAAACATCGCAGCAAATAGTACTATTGATAAATATCTGGTCATTAATAAACCCATCTTTAATTTTAATGCAGGGCTAGCGGATTAATACCTTATTTTTACCATTGAAACACGGGGTAAGCCCTGATCCCGAGCCCTTGCTTCCGCATAAATTGCGCAAAGTTGACCGCCGACCTGCAGCGCTTTTATACGCTCTCACTTCCAGAACTCCCAGAACCGCTTACTATTTCGCTTTTTCCATTCTATATACCTTCGCGAAACCCTCTGACTTATAATTTTTTGTTTTTCCCATGTGTAGGGAACATGAAATTCTGAAGGTAACTTCTTAACCAATAATTCTGAGTAATCGGAAATATATTTTCCCTTATCGAAATCGAAGTAATCTGAGGCAAACGCGTTAGCTTCTTCTGAGAGCATTTCGCCCATTAAACATCGGCCCCACCACTCATAGACATCGATAGCAGTTTTATCCTGAGACTTGTATTTGTTGATCAGGTCCGAGCTTTCATATTCAAACTCATCACTGCATAAGTCATTTTCAATAAGCCAGCCAAGGAAAAAAGCCGTGTGAACAGAGGCTCTCTCTTCTGGAAGACCGCTATTCATGACAGTTTCATCATGATACTTCGCTTTGTCGTAGACAATGGAATTCCCCATCTTTACCTCATATAACGCCCGGCGCAGCCGCCGAAGGTCGGCCTGGAGGGACTTTTTATACGCCGCTAGCACGCGACGCCAATTACGACCTTAGTTTGCATTTCGTTTTTCTGATCTAAATCTTCTCGCCTTACAAGCGGCTCCGTGCACCCCCTTGGCTCTATGTATTCCAAAGCCATTTGCTCCGCCACACTAAGATCCACCACTTCCCCGTCAGCGCGCTCTACGGTGATGTAATATGGCTGCTCAAACATGACAATGTATGTATTTAGTATATATAAAACCTCATCATGATTTAGTTCTGCCTTATTTTCTTCTACTAAAACGTACTTCCCTGCATGCGCCGATACGGAAAAAACCAAAAATAATAAAGCCAAGATTGATTTCAAAATACTCACGAGAGCTCCTTAATTTTCTAGCGTATAACGCCAGCCATAAGCGGCGCCCTGACAAGGGCGTCCGGTGGAGGGCCAGAGGCCCGGAGCAAACTTAATGGCATTGTTAGGGCTAGAAGGTGACATATACACCACGGCCATCACCAGATGCGCGTTCGAGAAAATTGCCATACTCCCTAAGGGCCGGGATCTCCATGCGATTGAGCAGCGCGCCGCTCTTTGTAGCATCCGTAGGTGTGCTGAAATAAGAACCCTGACGACCAGGGTCGAAATGCGGGATTGCTTGCCCAAGCAATGCTATTTTCATACTTACCGGAAGCGCATCTTCCAGCTCTGCCCATGCACCGCCTAAGCCATGATCGAGTGTTGGATTGTAATATTTGGTGAGGGCGAAATCCGCAATCTCTTGAGCGTCACCTGTTTCGAGCATTTCCTGCCAACTTGCCGATAGCTGTTCTCCGTCATATGGGCTTCGGCAAGCGACGATGTTCGCATCGACGAATGCAGCCAATCTTTTGCCATCGTTGGCAGCAAGCACGTCCTTCAGCCAAGGTAGCATCTCAGCCGAAAAAGCCTGCCAATCAAACTCGAAGGCTTTGTGATCGAAGCTCATGTTTTAAGCCCTAACGCCCGTATTTGCGGCTGGTTTGGAGCGCAGCGGAAAACCAGTCCGACAACATACGCTTGTTAGGCGAGGGAACTTGATGCTTATACTTGACCAAGTTACTCCCCTTCATTGCTTTCTTCTTGAAGTGCAACTGCCGACACCACACCAATTAAAAATGCGAATACTGAAAAACCGACAACAGCCTCAAATGCTGCAATTACTTCGGCGGCAGTATTAGCCGGAACAAAATTTCCATAACCCAATGTAGTAAAAGTTACGACGCTAAAGTATACGTGATCCCAGAGACCCGTTATTGCCTGACTATTGCTTCCTTCGACCACACCGAAAATCATATAGAAGCACGCAAACAAACAAATATAATGGAGCATCATAAAAAATACAGTAATCATTAAGCCTGCAAACCCAATAGTTCGTTCGCGAACCATTACAATTAAATTAGCTAGCGGAGCTAACGGGCTGCTTCTAAACAATATAGTTGGCACAACCAAACCCCACACAATGAATATCCAAGGGCTGATTAAAGCTGTAAATATTAGACTTGTATTAAATATATTGAACCAAACTAAAAACGTATTTTGATTCTTAGCATCTTTCCCCATCCATTCGAAAAGCGAGGCAAAGATTCTAAACTTAAAAAGCCACATTACGCCTTTTTCTATTTTAGATTGGAACTCTGACATATTTTCCTTTGTATATCTTGCAATAAACACTAAGCGCCTAACGCTGAACGAAGCGGCGCGTCTCACGCGTCCGCCTTCCGTGACTTGTTATACCGCTGCATACTCGGATGGTTCTTTGTGCTCAACCTTATGGCCCTGAAACCTTTCGAATAACTTCCGATGCTGCTTGAGGCCATATTCATCATTGCGAGTTTCGTACTCTCGAACCCAAGCGAGGAGATTCTCCAGGTTTGAATCTTGTGCTTCGCTTGATTCAAATTTTTCCGGTTCCCAAGGGCGCGCTTTGCAGTGGCTGACGCAAACATCAATGCCGGGATTTAGGAATATTAGGGTATTCGCATGCTTTAAGAGTGGCTCGACGATGTCTGAATAGCACCCCTCCACAATCCAGCTTTCGTTCGCCTCAATAAATGACGTCGCATCCGCAATGCTGTCCGCAAGCGGACGGCGCTCAGAACTGCCAGAAAAAGCTAATTCGTCTAGCGATAAGCGTGCCGCCGGTTCTGTGGCCAGTAGCTTGCGGGATAGAGTGCTTTTACCGGCTCCTGCATTTCCCAAAAGTACCGTTTTCATAGTTGACTCCGTTTAGCGGTATAACGCCCGGCTCACCGGGTAAATTTTTGATGGCGGCTTTTGTGCAGCCCTATGCACAAAAGGTGACAGCGGAAATTTATCCGGTGCAGCCGCTTGTTATGTTATTGCACGCAGCCCTTTGATCACTGTGGCAATGAGCCAGCTTAGGATTGCCACTATTAGCAGGGCAATCGCTATGAACACAGGAGATATCACAAAATAGCTATATGTGTCCCCTCCAACGCATCCTTCGGAGAAGCCCTGCCATGAACCTCCAGAATCAAGGCACGCATCCTGCACTACTAACCAAGTCAGTCCGTAAAGCGCTAAGGCGCAGACTGATACTGAAATTGCGATTGATATAGCCCAGATTTTCACAGTCTCAATATCTCTACTTGCTGAACATAACGCCCGCCATCATGCGCTTGTCGCATGCATGGCATTGTTATGCTTCACCCTGCAATTGAAATTAGTATCGAAATAACAGATACCGCCAAAGCCACAAATGAAAGCGCAGTAGTTAGCTTAAATTTGTCACGCTCATGTTGAAGGCCAGCGAGAACAGACGCCATAAGCGGGAAATTCACGCAATGGACATCATTCTCCCCAACTCTAAGCGCGAAGAAATGCACGTTTGCTCCATCCCTCTGCTTATAACCGTATTTTTTCTCAAGATGGTAATAGAGCCTACCAAATACAATATCGCTATCTACGTTGAGTTTCTTGGCAATATCTCCACAGACTATCGGAACGTAAATTTTACTTTCTCTATCACCGCTCCCCTTTTGAAAGGATGCATAAGCGGAATAATACTCTTTGAAAATTTCTTCTAGTATCGCCAGATCTGTAGGGACTTTCACAGCCACCCCTTATTTGCATAACAGCGTATTCAGTCGAACGGTTCGACATATCTTTTTTCGACATAATTCTTAACCAGGCAGCACTCAGATCAACCAAAATATCCAGCATGAACAATGATATGGAGCACCGTCGAGAATTTATCTCGTCTGACAAAAGTCGACACAACGGGTTATTTCCTGAGTGAACTTGGTTCCCCTTATCCCTGGAAATCACTTTATATCAACCGCTTAGATTTTTATGTAAGCCATATCCTACAAATTCGCACCCAGTTCTGTTGAGCACGGGCTGGTCAGGATTTGTCTGCACCCAGGTTCGCACCTCAAGAGGTGCTCCTACAGAAAAGCAGAGACAAAAAACGCGGCCTTGGCCGCGTTTTTTGTGGAGCATGAAGGGAAAAATTAACGCCCGATAATGTCCCGGGAGATAATTTCTTTCATGATTTCGCTGGTGCCGCCGTAGATACGCTGGATGCGGGCGTCTACGTAATCGCGGGAGATGGGGTATTCCTGCATGTAACCGTAGCCACCGAACAGTTGCAGACATTTGTCGGCAACCACGCCTTGCAGCTCGGTGGTGGTGAGCTTGGCGATGGAGGCATTGGTGGCGGTGAGTTCGTTGCGATCGTACTGGTCGATACACTGCTCACCGTAGGCGCGGTTAACCACGACCTGGGCGTGCAGGTCCGCCAGCACGAAGCGGGTGTTTTGCAGGCTGGAGATCGGCTTGCCAAACGCCATGCGCTCCTTGGTGTATTCGATGGTGCGCTCGAGCATGCCTTCGCAGGCAGCAATGGCACCCAGGGCCAGGATCAGGCGTTCGCGGGGCAGTTCGTTCATCAGGTTGGCGAAGCCTTTGCCTTCACCGCCGAGAATCTGGTCGGCGCCGACTTTCACGTTTTCGAAGAACAGCTCGGAGGTGTCCGCCGCGTGGTGGCCCATTTTTTCCAGGTTGCGGCCACGGGCAAAGCCGTCCAGGGCGCAATCCACGGTGAACAGGGTCATGCCTTTGGAACCGGCATTGGGGTCGGTCTTGGTGGCGAGCACGATCACGTCGCAGTGCTGGCCGTTGGTGATGAAGGTTTTCTGGCCGCTGATGCTGTAGCCATCGCCATCCTTGTCGGCACGGGTTTTCATGCCCTGCAGGTCAGAACCGGCACCGGGTTCGGTCATGCCGATGGCGCCTACGGCTTCACCGGTCACCATTTTCGGCAACCAGGCTTGCTTCTGCTCTTCGTTACCCAGGTGCAGGATGTAGGGAGCAACGATGTCGGAGTGCACGGAAATGTTGGACGCCAATGCACCAAAACCGGCGCGGGAGGCTTCTTCCACAATCACCGCAGACAGGCGGAAGTTGGCGCCGAAGCCGCCGTATTCTTCCGGGACGTCCACACACAGCAGGCCATTTTCGCCCATCTTGTTCCACAGCTCGCGGGGGAACATTTCGGCTTTTTCCCACTGGTCATAGTGAGGAGCGACTTCGTTTTCGAGGAATTTTTTGACGTTATCGCGAAACAGTTCGATTTCGTTCTGATCAAGCATGTTGGCTAGTCCTGTGGGTGAACGGCAACGACCCACGCAGGGGGGCCGCGAAACAATGGTCCACATTCTAGCCATAAGGCGTGACGGTCACATCACTGCCGGGTGACTGTCCGGTCTCGACGGGTGAGGCGAGTCAACGCCTTTGGCTTGCGCCGGTAAATCTGGAGTTTGGGTGTTTACGATTGGCGTGCGGGGGTTCGCGCCCTGGAAGGGCGCTCCTACAGAATCCGTCAGGTTTGAGGGAAACCCGATCGGCTAGGTAGGCTCTATGCGCACGTCCGCCTTCAAGGAATTGGCCACGAAGCAGTTTCGATGGGCGCTGTCGTGGAGTTTTTCCAGAGCTCCGCCATCCGGTTCTTCACCATCAAACACCACCCGGGGGCGCAGCACGATCCGGGTGATTGCCATGCGGCCTTCCGGGTTCTTTTCTACTGTGCCTACCGGCTGGTCGATATAGCTGAGGACGGTGAGGCCACGCTTGGCGGCGATGGACAGGAAGGTCAGCATATGACAGCTGGCCGTGGCGGCAATGACAGCTTCGTCCGGGTTCACCCGGTTGGCGCAGCCGTAAAACTCCGGGGACCCGGAAGCCTGCACCACTTCGCCGCCGGCGAAGGTCCATTCGTGGTCCCGGTTAAAGTGTTCATAATCGAATTCAGTGCCCCGCTGCAGGTGCCAGGCCACTGTTGCGCCGTATTCACTCATGGTCGAACTCCCTCTCTCGCGTTTTCACTTTCACCATGATCCGGCAAGAGAGGAAAGGCAACCATGCTGCAGATCAATGTCTGATCAGCTGTCCTTGATCGGGGCCAGAAGGCAACGCTCAACCTGATCCATCACCCGCGTGCTGTACAGCAACGCGCAATGGCCCAGATACGGAACATGGATATTTTCTTCGGCACCGTGCAATACCGCCGTGGACACCGGCAGCACAAAATTATCCATGTTTGAAAAGACGGAAAAGTACCGCGCGCCACCCGGGCAGGTTGTTTCAGTGGCCAGCTCCCGGATAAAAGGGCTCTGGTAGCGCAGCTGGGCGGCAGCGCCCAACGGCGGAAACAGGCCGGCGACCCGCGAACCATAGTGCGGGCTGCCCAGGGTAATCACCCGATCGACCTTGCCGGCCAGGCCCAGGTTTTTCAGGGCGTAACGGGTCAGCGGGCCGCCCATGGAGTGGCAAATCAGGTGGGCTTTCTCCGCGCCCGTGGCTGCCAGGATACGCTCCACATGATCCACCACCTGCTGGGATAACTTGCGGGCATTGATATGCGGCGGTGTATAACTCACTGAATACACATTAGACCAGCCGCGCCATTTCAGGCGCCATTGCATGAACAGAAAGTTGGCACTGTTGCCGCCATAGCCATGGACCAGAATCACCGGTGGCTCACCGTGATGGCGGCTACGCGCCGGGGCCGTATCGTGGATCAACCGCAGCGGGTAGCTAGCCACCAACAGTGTTAGCGCCGCCGCTTCCTTGGCAACACCAAGCAGCACGGGCAGCAGCCGCAAGGGCTGCTCGCCGGGCAATACCGACTGCTCCGGAAAACTGCGGCGGTCGTAGTACCAGCACAGGTAAAACACCAGGGTGATAGACACCGTGGTAAGCACCAACAGTGCCAGCAAAAAAAGAATCAGACCCATCCCGTCATTACTCCGTTGTTATTTTTACCGACGCTAGGCCAGTGCCGGTGAGGATTAAGCGCGGCTGGTATGACTGTCGGACAAAGCGTAAAGAGAATTCACAATTGACTGCGACAACGCTGCGGAAAGTAATCACCCACACCGCTCCCGCCTGCCTCCACACCGCCCCAGGAAACCTCTGAAAACGCCTTACACGCTCAGTTTTCAGAGGCTCCCTCGTTCAGACCCTGCTCTTTTAGCCAGGCGGTGCAGTGCTCTACCGCTTCAGCCAGTTTGTCGTTTTGGCCAAAGTAATAATGATTGGCACCGGCCACTTCGCGCAGGGTGGCTTGCCCTGATTGGAAGCCATCGAAAAGCCGCTGGGTATGGCTGGGGGTACAAGCGTTGTCGGCAGTGTTGCCGATGACCAGGGCTGGCACCTTGATGCGCCCGGCACAGGCCGGGCCATTGGCGCGGGAGTCATCGAAACTCCACTGACTCAACCAGCCGCGCAAGGTATTGAAACGCGCCAGCGCCACCGGACCGTTGTTCACGGTTTCCGGGTCACCCAGGTAACAGGTGCCGGGGGCACGCTCGTTGCTGTCCTGCTGTGGATCCAGCCAGCGCACATCGCACATGGTGCGGTGCACGATGAAGCCGTACTCCTCGGTGTGCAGGCCCCTGGCGTGGAAATCCGCCAACTTGCCTTTCACCCAGTCGGAAATACGACGATTACGGTCGATCTGGGCCTGGCGGAAACGGGCCACAAAATCGGCACTGTAGGGCGGCTGATTGGGACAATCCGGATGGTAGATATCCAGCTCCCGGTCACGATCCTCCGGGTTGTTCTCGTCCTTCACGGACGGGTCCAGCCATTCGGTCATGGTGATGGCGCGAGATACATGGGCCGCCAGCAGCATGATGCCGTCCGCCGGAATCAGCTTCTGCGCGGTAAGGTCATATGGATCACCCGCCGGGGTGTGGGTAATCTTCGGGTCTTCGGCTTCTGCCTGATACAGCAGGCTCAGGGAGCCACCACCGGACCAGCCCGCCAGCACCACTTTTTCGAAACCCAGCCGTTCTTTGGCATCGCGCACACAGGCCCCAAGATCCGCCACCACCTTCTCCATCAGCAGCGCACTGTCGGCCCCGCGATAGCGGCTGTTGCAATAGATAACGGAGAGCCCCGCTTTCGCCAGCGCCGACACCATAGGCAAATACGCCCCGCCGCCTACCGGGTGCATGAAAATCACCACGGTCTTGCTGGCGCCGGCTTTCGGGGTAAGCAGATGCGACTCCAGCGCCACCAGATCCATGGGGCCGGCGTAGGTGTCCTTGAAGCTGGATTGCTCCATGAAGGTCACCAGGTACGGGGTGCGATCGTAATGCTTGCTCATTGGGGAGCGTCCTTTTGTTCTTCTTTTGGTTTGCCCTTCTGCTGGTCCATGGCGCCCTTCACTTTCGAGAAGTCAGTCTTGCTCATGTCCAGGCCGCGCATGTCCAGGGCCTCAGCGCCAAAATTCTCTTCTTTCAGCGCGCGGGTCTTTTGGGTCCATGCCTTCAGCACCCCATGGGCGTTGGCCGCATCTTCCGCCACCACGGCATCGTAACTGGCATCCTTGATGGTGATTTCCAGTGGAATGCCGTTGGGGTCGAAGAAATAGATGGAATGAATAAACTCGTGGTCGATGGGGCCGAAGCAGGGGCGGCCCGCCTTGTTGATACGGCGGCGCCAGTCCTTCAGTTCTTCGCGGGTATCCACTTCAAAAGCCAGATGCAGGTCAAAGGCACTGCGCGGGCGGAACATTTTTTCATCCGCCCCATCCGGGGCATCGAAGAAGGCAATGAAGTTGTCATCGCCCATCTTGAAGAACAAATGCATGTAATCGATCTTGCGGCCGGTGCCAGGTTCCTCATCGAATACCATGGCCATGGTGAGCGGCAGACCCAGCACGTCTTCATAGAACCAGCGGGTCTGTTCAGCGTCGCGGCAGCGGTAGGCGCTGTGGTGCACATGTTTAAGCGTGGCACAGGGAGGCAGGCTGCTCATGGTTAGCTCCTGTTATTGTTAGTGGCGGCAATGATGCTCTTTATCCCCAAGATTGCCGCAGACACCGCCACCAAGGAAAACCGAAACCACCAAGAACCTGTCAGTTCTGGCCACCCTGCCAAACCACCGTCTGTCCGCCCAGGGTGCACAAAGCCAGCACCGATGGCACACTTGCGGGCCCTTTTCGGTACGACGGCAAGCACCATGACAGACCAGGCAATCATCAACGAAGTGGGGCTGCGCGACGGCCTTCAGAATCAACCGGTAACCGTGGACACGGCCACCAAGGCGAAGCTGGCCCAGTTACTGGTCGACGCAGGCATGCGCTATCTGGAACCGGTGAGCTTTGTGAGCCCCAAGGCCATTCCGCAGATGGCCGATGCCGCCGCCCTCACACCACTGCTGCCCAAAGGGGACAACCTGCATTTCCCTCTACACTACACGGCCCTGGTCCCCAATCTTAAGGGCTACCAGCTGGCGCGGGATGCGGGGTACCCCACAGTGGCCCTGGTGCTGTCCACCACCGATTCCTTCAACGAGCGCAACCTGCGCATGAGCCTGGAGCAGGCCGCACAAAGTTGCGAGGCGATCATTGCCGCCGCGCGCGCCGATGGCATTGCTACCCGCACCTATATCTCTGGCGCTTTTGCCTGCCCCTACGACGGGCCAGTGCCCGTCACCCTGCCGCAACAACTGAGCGAGCGCATGTTTGCCGCCGGTAGCGACGAAGTGGCCATCGCCGACACCATTGGCGCCGGCAACCCGCAGCAGATGAAGGACATCATGGCGCCGCTGATTCGGGAGTTCGGCGCAGAGAAATTCTACGTACACCTGCACGACACCCGCGGGCTGGCCGCGGCCATGGCCTGGGCGGCGGCCGATCTGGGGGTACGCCGTTTTGATGCCTCCGTGGGCGGCCTGGGGGGCTGCCCGTTTGCGCCGGGCGCTACCGGCAACATGGCCACTGAGGATCTGGTGTACTTGCTGGAAAGTGCCGGGCTGAAAACCGGCATTGATGTGGAAAAGCTGCGCGCCGCGGTAGCACTGGCGCAGGAAGCCACCCAACGGCCTCTGGGGGGTCGCATCCTCAGCTGGATGGCATCCCAGGAGAAACAGGGCAAGACGCCTTGCCTGTGGTAACCGGCACAGCAACCCTCCGCAGCGCGTTTTCTTGATTCCCAAAACCGCAAACACCGGGCAGCAACGCTGCCCGGTGTTCGCGGTCACCTTCTACGGGACTACGGGAAGGTCCCTATCAGGGTGCCGGCGTATAGGGATAACGGAAGCTGCCAGACACCGAGATCGCCCCGTCATTATCTGGCAACACCGACCCCATATTCCTGGCCACCAAGGTTGCGATATAAGTGCCTTCTACCAGGCCATCGCTCACGCTGGTCACATTGAGGGTACAGCTCGCTCCCGCGGTCAGGTTCTGCGTGCCGGACTGATAGTAAGCCGTGCCGTACGGGATATCTGCCGGCGTTGCCAGTGACATGGATGGCTTAAGCCCCCCGGTATCCTCATGACAATCAAAACTGCCGACTTGCATGGGAATGTCACTCCAGGTCATCCGCATTTGATGATTCGGTGTGTCCATATCCTCAAAGTTCCGGAAGAAATAAGCCTGGCTCCCGTTTGAATAGACTTCCGATTCAAGCAGGAAACGTTCACCGGCCGCGAAATGAGTACTGCCATCATCGATGGTCATGCTGATCCCTTGCGCGTCATCACCCAGTACACCATCGTCGCCGTTGTTGTCGGCATGAAAGGTCTGGGTAGTGAAGTTACGGAACTTGCCATGCACCACCAGGGTTCGCTCGGCTTCTGGCAATTCAATATCGCCGGTGCCCAACCCGGAGCCGAAAGCGGCACCGCCACCATTACTCGGCCCCATCAGGGTGGCCGTGTAACTCCCTACATATTTACCGCCAGCATTCTTTTCTATGGTGACGGTGCAGTCGCCGCCATTGGCGCTCTGGAACTTGAACAACGGGTCACTGACGGTGATCCAGCCCATCTTCAGGGTCACTTCGGTATCACCATCGTCGCAGCTGTATTCTCCTGCCACCGGACTACGGCTGCTGCCGGCCTGAATCTCGAATTTCAGCCTGTGCTCCGGGTGTGAGCCATCCAGCAATGGCCGGCCACCCAGGAAATGGCCGGAGCGCATTTCGCGAGTACCGCTATCAATAGTCATGTCCCAAAGAATTTCATCGGCCAGGGCCGGTGCTTCATCCTTGGTGCCGGTATGGATGAAAATACGGAACTGGCCACCAGTCAGGGTGATTTGTTCATCATCCTTGTCGTTGCCCAGCGTGGCGCTGATGATGCGGCCTTCCGTGGCGCCATTGCTGAAGTGGTAATCCACGTACAGTTCGCACTCCGTGGCTGCCCAGGTTTTCTGCACCGCCGGGCTAGCGGCATAGTCCACTGTGAGCAGTGAGATACCGGTACTCTGGCCACACAACTGGGTGCCCAGATTGCCATGGGCCACGTTCACCTGGGCCCAGGCCAGATCATCGCCATTGAACGGCGTGGTATCGATGGTGTTGTAATCACTGTCATAGTTGTGGGCCCGAATCTGGCGCTTGGCCGTGGTGGCCATGAACGATTCAATAAACGGCTGTTCCAGGGCCCAGACCTTGCCATCGTGCACAATCGCCACACCGTTGCGCATATCCAGCAACTCTTTACCCGGCTGTGGATCAGGGTCTGTGCTGTCTTCCTGAATCAGGGCGCGCGTGGTGCTGCCCTGGCCATCGTCGTGCACAATTTCCATGACGTCGCCCGCCGCATTGAGGTACACCCGCACACGCTCATCACTGTCGGACTGGCCATAATTCACCGCGACACGACGGTCTGTGGCCACAGAGGTGCGGTCATAAATTTCAACAATATCCGCCGCGGTAAACCCGATATCGGTGTCGAAATCGATATCGCCCTGGTCAGAAATAATCACGGTGCCGCGGGCATGGTCACGGGTGGCGGTGCCGCAGCTTGCGCAGTAACCGGGGTCACCTTCGCTGTTGCCAATCACCGTGTAGGTACCGGCATAGTCGGTGAGCACATCCAGGTTCGCCGGCAGTTCAGGGTCAACCGGTTCTTCGTCTTCCGGCGCGTCCGGGAACTGGTTGAGGTTGCCGTCTTTGACCAGATTCAGCAGGGCGTCGTAATCGGCAATGGACGGGTCATCATCAATGGCCTCCTGGATCGCATCCAGCACCTGATCCCAGGCATCGCCGATCACCAGCGCTGTGCTGAACGGATCCCCACCAGGCAGCGAAAAGCCGGCATTGGTCATGGCGGTGAGCAGCTTGGTTTTCTTGCTGGCAATGGTGCTGGCCTCTGGCCAGTTGGCCGGGGTAGCAATCCAGCTACCGTCTGCCAGGCCCGTGGCGAGCGCCAGCACCATGTCGGTGATCGGGGTGATGTTGATGGTGCCCGACTGGCTGGCATAGCTGCGCAGAGTCACTGCCGGGGTGCCGCCGGTCACGGTCAGCACGCAGGGTAACGCCGTATTGGCCACATTGCCGCTCCAGCTGCCGTCAGCCTTGGTGGTCACCGTGGAGGTGAACCCACTGCCATCGGCACACTCGGCCGTCACGGTGCCTGTCTGGATGGCCGCGCCCACCGCCGCGGTGCCGCCCAACCGTGAGGATGACGGCGCTGCCCCTCCGCCCTCCGCACCCGCGTTATTATCCCTGTCGCTGTCACCGCCACAGCCGGCGACGGCCAGGAAAACCCCGAGCAGTCCGGCTCGCAAGATTAATGTCCCTTTGATTGGCTGCATACCCGTTCCCCACGCTGCCTGATTGAAATGGATACTCGCAGCATAAAAGGGGCGGATGATTTTCAGCACCCCTCAAACAGGGGGGGGGGGGAGAAAGAGGAAGATCAGGAAGGGTTCACCAGCCCCATATGAATCGCCTTGAGCGTGGCCTCGGCACGGGTGTTGACCTGCAACTTGGCATACACATTTTTCATGTAACCGGCAGCCGTATAATGAGAGATGCCCAGCTTTTCTGCCGCATTTTTTACACTCAAGCCCTTGGCAATCAGGGTCAGAATGTCTTGCTCCCGGCCGGTAAGCGTGGCTTCTTTTTCCCCAAACACCGGATGGAATTGCTCCAGTAATCGCCGCGCAATGGACGCCGACAATGGCGGGCGGCCCGCCAGAATACCAGCCAGCTGCTCAGCAAATTCCGCCTCGGTATCGTCCTTGAGCAAATACCCGTCGGCCCCGGCCCGCAATGAGCCAAACAGGTGCTCGGCATCATCAAAAATAGTGGTTACCACACACAACGCTTCGGGGTTGGCTTCCTTGAAAGGGCGCACCAGTGCGACGCCATTCCCGTCCGGCAAACCCAGGTCCATAAGGGCCAGATCATAGCTGCCGGTTTCAAGGCAGGCCTGCCCCTCTGCCAGAGTAGCCGCCAGCTCAATGGCGGTTGGCGCCAACAGGGCTGCCACCTGCGTCCGCAGCCAATCAGCCACATCAGGTAAATCTTCCACAATCAATACCTGCCTGATTGCACCCATGCTGCTCTCCCATCCCTGCCAAGACCAAAAATGTGACTCAATCCACAAAAATAATATAATCTTCACCAGCGCTACGAAAGGCTGCCTGAAGAGGGCCAGTAGTAGGTGTTGTCGCTCCATGGATCAACCCCTGAAACAGGGGTGGAGCTATCTCATTGCCGATAGGGAAGATGCATGTTTTCGCTTAAGATGCGCATTGTCGCCGGGCTTGCCCTGGTGGCGCTCTATGGGGTTATGGCTATCGTAATGGCCCTCAACCTGCCCGCCAGTAACACCACATTCCGTGCCGAGGGCGACAAACTCCTGGCCCAGGTCGCCGGGGTTGGCACCATTACGGTGTCGACCTTTACTAACGGCCATCAACAACAACCGGCAACCCCTGCATTGTTGCTGGAAGAGCCCGATGTACTGCCCACCTACACCGACCTCAACGCCTTTTTCGACAGCCACTCCCGGCTTGCCAGCTGGCTTTCCGAGGGCACGCTGCGTGTTGTTGATGAGTATGGTCATGACTACCCGGTACTGGCCGAGCAACGCTCACTGACACAACTGCCCGGCCTGTTCTGGTTACAACTGATCTGCGGGCTTGCCGGGATGGTAATCTGTGTTCTCGTCTGGGTGCCGGCAAAACAGGAAGTGGCGATCTATTCGTTTGCCATCACCGGATTAAGTTATGTGCTGTTCTCTTCCGCCGCGGCGATCTACAGCACCCGCGACCTGTTTCTTCAGGGCGATTTGTTCCGGCTGCTGTCAGGGGTGAATCATTTTGGGGCGCTACTGTTTTCAGCCTCTCTCGCGGTGTTCCTGTGGCATTACCCCCGCAAGATAAACTCTCGCTGGCTGGCAACCGGTTTTTACCTTGCGTTTATGGTCGCCATCACCATTGACCAGATGCAATGGGCCCCCGGCCCGGTTGAGGGTTTCCACTCCTGGGTGATGGGCATTTTTCTGCTCGGCCTGCTTGGCGCAGGTTGGCAATGGCGACACACCCGGCAACAGCCGGAATACCGCGCGGCACTACGCTGGGTGGTCACTTCCATTCTGGCCGGCACCGCTTTTTTTGCCGGCGGCATGATTTTGCCAGCCATGTTACAAGCCGCTCAACCGGCGTCCCAAGGGCTACTGTTCACCACCTTTCTGCTGATGTATCTGGGCATGGCGCTGGGGGTAGTACGCCATCGCCTTTTTGATCTGGAACCCTGGTGGTTTTCATTATGGTCATGGTTGCTTGGTGGGTTGTTTATTCTACTTACTGACCTGGTGCTGGCCATGGTTCTGAGCTTTTCCGGGCCGGTAACACTGACCTTGTCGGTGGCCCTGATTGGCTGGCTATATTTCCCGCTTCGCCAGTTTCTCTGGAAGCGCCTGTTTCTTGGCCGCCGTCAGGAACTGGAAGAATGGCTGGCGCAGGCTCTGCCGGCCCTGCTGGATGCCCAGCGCCAGACCACCCTGTCTTCTTCCGGCATAGAAGAGGCACTGCGGGCGGTTTTCCAGCCCTTGGCCATCACCGCCCAACCCCTCACCGACAGCGCCATTACCGTTACTGGAAAAGGGCAATACCTGAACATCCCTGAAGTCGCTGCACAACGCAGCTGGCGGCTACAACACGCCCAACAGGGGGAACGCCTTTTTCAACGCCAGGATATCCGCATTGCCGGCCTGGTGTTGTCTCTGCACCAATTGGTCAACCAGGCGCAAATGGCCCATGCCAAAGGGGCAAGAGAAGAGCGGTTGCGCATTCGCCGCGATATGCATGACGATTTGGGCGCCAAGCTCCTCCAGCTGTTGCACCGCTCAACTGACACCGCCAAACCTCTGGTGCGCGAAGCCATTCAGGACCTTCGGGATTTGCTGAAAGATATGGAAGGTGATGCCCTGTCGCTGGACGCGGCGATCCTGCAGTGGCATGAAGAAACCCAGCAACGCTGTGATGATCATGGTGCAAGCCTGACATGGCAAGCCGGGGCATCCCGCATTCTGCTCAATGCCAATGAATTCAGCGAGCTGACCCGGATTCTTCGTGAAGCGGTGACTAATGCACTAAAACACGCAACAACCCGCTCTCTGGTGGTAACACTGGATTGTCAGGCCTCCACCTTCACAGTGATTGTTGAAAATGACGGGGTAAACCATGAGCGCCCCGCAGGGACCGTGCGTGGCCTTGAAATCATGGCGGGAAGAGCCCGCAAACTGGGGGGAACCTGCCAATCGATGAGCGCAGAAGGTCGCTGGCAAATGGAATTGGAGGTGCCGCTTTCCGGCACCAACGGGCAAGCGTGAGTCGATAATACAGCGGGCCGCGAGGCGGCCCACTGCTTCACTTCAGTTACTGACGTGCCGACGCAGCCTTCGCGGCGGCCATACCCATCAGCCCGCGGGACAGGTTCTGGCTTTCAGACTCATACGCGGCGGGGATCAGGTTCACCTGATAACGGGTGATATCTGTTGCCGTAGAGCTGGAGGTGCCCCCCATAGCACTGAGGAAACCCAGCGTTTTTGTAATGCCGGAGGTCAATTTGTCAGTCGTGGTGGTGACATCCTCAATGCTGCTATAGAAGGTGCTGGCCGTGACCAGAGCATTGCTCGTGCTAAAAACAGGCATGTGGTTGGGCTTTATCATGCACTCTTCCTTGCCAAACCGAGACCAGCATTTTTGCTCTGTCAACGGCTGAAAGCGAACATCGCCGCGTGCGGTCAGCTGAATCGTCGCATCTACACTGGCAGAGTCCTTGTTGGCAAAACCACCAAAGCTGCTGTGACCGTCGGATTCGAGCTGTGCGAAATCAATCAGGATATTCACGTTTACCCCGGTCAGCCCCAGATCTTTGATCAAACGCCCTTCATGCTGCTGAGCCGAACTGCCGCCAGCCGCCTTAAAAGCCTGCCCGAGACCGCTTGCCGTACCGATATACCGCGGGTCAGAAATGGTTTCCCCATCACGGCCTACCACCAAGTACCGGGTACCAGCACTACCTTTGTATTCAAAGGGGCTTTCACGCCCTTCTGCATGCATTGCCTGATAGTGAGGAGTGGCTTTAATAGTGGCGTGGGGAACAACCTGAAAACCGGCATCCGCCAATTGCGCTTCAGCACTGTTGCAGGCCTGGTTGGCAATATCCTGCATCTGCGCTTCAGAAACCCCCTTGGCAGCATAGGTCACCGTTACCTTCACATCCGAACGGCGTGTGGTCCCGGTGGCACGCGCGGCATCAGAGCGAAAACCACCGCTGGTTGACGCGGATGCCCCGCTGTTTACCCCGAACATCACATTGCATGACAACACTCCCACCTTGTCTACGCCAGCCATGTACTTTTCGTTTTCGGCCTCAATAAAACGCTCGGCCTGGCTGGCAGCCGAAGCCTTGGCATCATACGCCGGCGCCTCAATGGCGCCGGTGGCGCAGCCCGCCATCAATGCGGCCAGAGTAATGACCGGTACTGCCTTGTTCCCTGTGCTGATATTCATCACGTTCCCCATGCATAGTGTGCTTACGTTACCTGCGGGCTCGCCTTGCTCGGGGCACAACCCACAGTGGAACTGCGTTTCCCTTTAGCAATCGCAATGCAAGGCGTTCGCACAATCGTTGTTTGACTGGATCATCCGATCCCAGAGAAGAGGTGATGTGTGAGGGTAAGAGCAGGTCGGCATCCTTGCCGGCCAGGTGCATGCCCAACAATCCCTTGCTGTGACCCACTTCTCTGGGACGAGAAGCCAATCACATCCTACGGCGCAGATCGCAAGGTGTGACCCCCCTGAACAGGGGGGGAGGGGTAGTCAGTAAGCTCGGTTCAGCGTGGCGAAATAATCATGCAAGTACAGGTGGCATGGGCGTAGAGTTTGCCTTCATCGTCGACAATGCGCCCTTCCGAGATCACCAGATTACGCCCACGGTTAATCACTTTCCCTTCTGCGCGGTAAGCCTTATCGAAGGTCAGCGGCCGGCACATCTTGATGTTCAGATCCGTGGTGCCATAGCTCTCGCCGGCGGCCAGTACCGTGTGGGTGGCGCAGCCAGTAACGGAATCGAGCACCGTGGCAGCAAAACCGCCATGCACTCCACCCAGCGGGTTGGTGTGGCGCTTGTCCGGAGTCGCGATAAAGACCACACGGCCCTCTTCCACGGTATCCGGGTCCATGGGGATGGTGTCAGAAATGGGGGCACGGGGAATCTTGCCGGCGGCGAAGGCCTGCATGATTTCCAGGCCGGTCATGGTCGCAGGGTTCATGGTCATTCTCTGGGGTAATGGCGTTGCCTGCATTATAGGTTCCAATTAGGAACTTACAACTTGAGCATCGCCATTGCCGACCCTGCCATAAAAGACACGCCTTGAACGCGCTACAGCAACGCCGCACGAACGCGGTTACGGCCGGCTTCCTTGGCAGCGTAGAGCGCCTGATCCGCCGCGCTTAGCAGTGCTTCCGGGTCCTTCGCTTCATCCGCCTCGCCGCAGGGCAAGAGCGTTGCCACTCCTACGCTCAGGCTCACCGGCGCGCTGAGCGAAGCAATGCCAGCCACGGCACGGCGACAGCGTTCCGCCACACCCTCTGCCGCTTGCACATTGGCAGTGGGCAGCAAGGCAACGAACTCTTCGCCCCCGTAACGCGCCAGCACATCGGTATCACGGATCACCGGGCGCAACGCCGCCGCCACGGCCTGCAGCGCCACATCCCCTTCCATGTGCCCGTAGGTATCGTTGTAGTGCTTGAAGTAATCCACATCCATGAACACCACAGAAATTGGCTCACGGCTGCGTTCACAACGGCGGAATTCCTGACGCAGATTTTCCATCAGCACCAGCCGGTTATTCAGCCCGGTAAGCGGGTCGGTGCGGGCCATGTCCGCCAGCTCCTGATTGAGCTGCTCCAGTTCGTCCTGTTTCTGACGCAAAGCACGCTCTGCGGTGACTTGAGCGGACACATCTTCAATCTGCGAAAGAAAATACCGGGGCGTGCCATCTGCATTACGGACAATAGACACCGCCAGCAATACCCAGACGATATGACCGTCCTGGTGAAAATACCGTTTCTTCATCCAGTAACTGTTGCGCTTGCCCGCCAACAGCGCCTGCACGTGGTTCAGGTCCTTTTCCAGGTCGTCCGGGTGGGTAATGGTCTGAAAATCACTTGCCAGCAAGGCCTGTTCGTCATAGCCCAGAATGTTGCACAGCGCCGGATTCACCCGCATCCAACCCCCTTCCGGGGACACAATGGCCATGCCAATGGCCGCATGACGGAACGCGCCCTCGAACAGGGCCATGTTCTCTTCCATCTTGTTGACGGCCAATTGCCGCTGCTGATTCAGGTGGTCCTGCTCCAGCGCCTGGCCAAGGGACTTGCCCATCAACTCCAGAAATTCCATTTCTTCGATGCCGAACGGCTCGTGGCGGGGTACCGGATCACTGAAATTGAGGGTGCCAAAAATCTCGCCCTGCACATAAAGCGGCACGGCCATGTAGGACTCCAGCTTCATCCCCACATAAACCGGGTGCGAGCGCATTTCTTCCAGCTCGCCCACATGGTGTAACGCCACCGACCCCTGTTTGCTGACCACGGTAGAACAATAGGTATCACCCAGCGGGAAATGATCGCCAGTGCTGATTCCCCCATCGCCCGGCTGCACCGCGAGGACTTCGTAGTCTCCGTCTTTAATACGGCTGACAATACCAATGGACAGGCCCAGCAGACGACGCCCCACCTCCAGATAAGCGGCATACAATTGCGCAAAGTCACGACCAGACAGCAACGACAGGTGGTGTAACTCTCTCAGCCCGATCAGACTGAAATCTGCACGGTTTTCCATCTTTTTCCCCGGGATTAGCGCCCAACGCGGTACGCCGTTGTTATTTCTCTTTTGTAACCAAAGCCGCTGGGCAAGTAAAAACCCTTGCAACGTTTTGCACCAGAAAAAGGCCGGTTTTTGGGTACCACTGAAACAAAAAAAGGCGCCATACGGCGCCTTTTTGCTATTTGGCAGATTAATGCAGTTTGAACAAAATCTGCAGGAGCTGGATGCCCAACAGCACAATCAGCGGGCTCAAATCAAACCCGCCCATGGGCGGCAGCAGTTTGCGAATCGGTGCCATGATCGGCTCGGTCACCTGCACAATGACCCGTACCACCGGGTTATACGGGTCCGGGGCGACCCAACTGAGAATCACCCGAATCAGCACCGCCCAGAACACATAGTTGAGGATCAGGCTGGCCAGCTCCTGCAGGCTGTAGATTACCAACTGCCCACCGATACCGGCCGGGAAGCCACCCACCTGGATGCCGAGAATCAGCACCGCCTTGAGCATGATCAGCACCACTACCAACACCAGGGACGCCACATCCAGCCCACCGTAGCCAGGAATGATCCGGCGCAGAGGCTTGAGTAGCGGGTTGGTAGCCTTGAGCACGAACTGGGAGATCGGATTATAAAAATCCGCACGGGCCAGTTGCAGCACGAAGCGAGTCAGTACGATGAAAATGTAGGCGCTGAACGCAAAATCCAGCAGAAAAACCAGGGCACCCTGCGGGTTCATGGATCACTCCGTTGCGATGTCTTGACCGGCATTTAGCCAGAAGCTGGGACAGAGTTTGGGGCAATGGGGGCAAATTTCAAAGGGGGACGATCAGTTGAAAGTGAAAAGTTCAAAGTTGAAACGCGGACCAAGCTTTTCTGTTTAGCGGTCACTGCAGCCGCGCCTTTGAACTTTCAACTTTAAACTTTCAACTCGTTTTTACCCCGCCAGCTCTTCCGAGCGCTCCCGGGCAGCAGCGACGGCCGCCTGCACCTGCTCGCGGAAACCGGCTTCTTCGAACACATTCAGCGCGGCAGCGGTGGTGCCACCGGGGCTGGTGACTTGCTGGCGCAGTACATCCGGGCCGGCTTCGCTGGTAATCGCCAACTGGGCGGCGCCCCAGGCGGTTTGCAGTACCATCTGACGGGCGGTGGCGGCATCCAGCCCTTGGGCTTTGGCCGCTTCGATCAGCGATTCCATCAGCAGGAAGAAGTAGGCCGGGCCGGAGCCAGACACCGCGGTGACCGCATCCAGTTCTTTCTCTTCGTCGAACCAGAAAGCAATGCCCACAGAGCCCAGGATCTCCCTGGCCATGGCTTTTTGTGCATCGCTCACGTCATCGGCGGCATACAAGCCAGTGGCACCGGCCTGAACCAGCGACGGCGTATTGGGCATGCAACGCACAATCGGGGTGCTACCCAGCCAGTTGCGCAGGTTGCCCACCGTCACACCGGCAGCGATGGAGATCACCAGCGGCTGACGCTCAGCGATCAGGTCACGCAGGTCGGTACACACCTGCTCCATCATCTGCGGCTTCACCGCCAGCACCAACACATCGACCCGACCCGCCACATCACGGTTTTCGGTGCTCACATGCACCCGGTGCAGCTGGGCCACTTCGTCCAGGCGGTCTTTGGAGGGATCGCTCATCCAGATACGGGCCGGGCGAATTCCTTTCGCCACCATGCCGCCGGCCAGGCTGGTTGCCATATTGCCGGCGCCGATAAATCCGATTAGTTGTTGTGCCATAACTGCGCAGTCCTTGTTGTCAGGCCTTGGGCGGGCGCGGGCCGAACAGGGCAGTGCCCAGCCGGATTACGGTGGCGCCTTCTTCAATGGCCACCGAATAGTCCGCGCTCATGCCCATGGAGAGCGTATCGAGGGCGGGCATTGTATTGCGCAATTGTGACAGTGTCATGGCGAGCTGTCGGAAGGCGGCGCGGTTGCCGTCCTCATTGTCTGCCCGGGGAATGGCCATCAGCCCCCGCAGGCGCAGGTTGGGCAGTGATTCCATCGCAGCGGCCAGCTCGGCCACACCCGCCAGGGGCACCCCACTCTTGCTGGCCTCATCATCCACATTGACCTGTATACACACATTCAACGGCGGTAGATCCGCCCCGCGCTGCTCGCCAAGACGCCGGGCCACCTTCAGCCGATCGACTGAGTGCACCCAATCAAAGTGGGCGGCGATATCACGGGTCTTGTTGGACTGGATCGGCCCGATGAAGTGCCACACCAGCCCTCGCCCCTGCAGGGCGTTGATCTTGTCCAATGCCTCCTGCAGGTAGTTTTCCCCAAAATGGCGCTGCCCCTGGTCTGCCAGTTGGGCCAGTTCGTCTGCGGTGCGGGTCTTGCTGACCGCCAGAAGCTGCACACTGTGCGGATCGCGCCCTGAGCGCGCGCAAAGTGCATTTATTTGCTCATCAATGTGCAGCAGTGGTGATTTGACGTCAGACATTATTGAACGGCTCAAGAGGTCGGGTTACTTTAGGCATGCGACGATTTTCTGAGGGGCCCGCTAGCAGGCCCCCAACATAATAACAAAGGGCTGTCCCTTGGCGGCTCTTTCCAAGCCATAACAGCAAGTATAAATCATGGATATTACCGAGCTGCTCGCTTTCAGCGCCAAAAACGGCGCCTCTGACCTTCACTTGTCCGCCGGCCTGCCCCCGATGATCCGGGTGGATGGCGACGTGCGCCGCATTAACCTGCCGGCCATGGAGCACAAGGAAGTCCATTCATTGATCTATGACATCATGAATGACAAGCAGCGTAAGGATTTCGAGGAATTCTACGAGACCGATTTCTCCTTCGAGGTACCCGGCGTGGCCCGTTTCCGGGTAAACGCCTTTAACCACAACCGCGGTGCCGGTGCGGTATTCCGGACCATTCCCTCGAAAGTGCTGACCATGGAAGACCTGGGCATGGGCAAGGTCTTCCAGAAGATCTCCGAGATGCCGCGGGGGATTGTTCTGGTCACCGGGCCCACCGGTTCCGGTAAGTCCACCACCTTGGCGGCGATGATCGATTACATCAACGATTCCCGCTACGAGCACATCCTCACCATCGAGGATCCCATCGAATTCGTACACGAATCGAAAAAGTGCCTGGTCAACCAGCGGGAAGTCCACCGCGACACCCTGGGCTTCTCCGAAGCCCTGCGCTCGGCCCTGCGGGAAGACCCGGACATCATTCTGGTGGGTGAGCTGCGGGATCTGGAAACCATCCGCCTGGCACTGACTGCGGCAGAAACCGGCCACCTGGTGTTCGGCACCCTGCACACCACCTCTGCGGCCAAGACCATTGACCGGGTCATCGACGTATTCCCCGCGGAGGAAAAATCCATGATCCGCTCCATGCTGTCGGAATCCTTGCAGGCGGTGGTATCGCAAACGCTGATGAAGAAAAACGGCGGCGGCCGGGTAGCGGCCCACGAAATCATGATGGGCACCCCGGCAATCCGGAACCTGATCCGCGAAGACAAGGTGGCGCAGATGTACTCCGCCATCCAGACCGGCGGCGCCCTGGGCATGCAGACCCTCGACCAGTGCCTGCAAGGGCTGGTGCAAAAAGGCCTGGTGGCCCGTGATGTAGCCCGTGAAAAAGCCAAGAGCCCGGACTCAATTTAACCCCGAACGCACGGCACTGGCGCCCACTGAGGGCGCCGGCGGAATCAGCACAGGCAGGCCTTAAGCATGGAATTCGAAGAGCTTCTCAAATTAATGGTACAGAAAGGCGGGTCAGACCTGTTTATCACCGCCGGCGTCCCCCCAAGCATGAAAATCAACGGCAAGATCCTGCCGGTGACCAAGAGCGCGCTGACCCCGGACATGACCCGGGACATCGTGTTCGGCGTGATGACCGAGCAACAGCGCAAGGAATTCGTGGCCAACCACGAGTGCAACTTTGCCATCTCCGCCCGGGGCGTGGGCCGTTTCCGGGTCTCCGCGTTCTACCAGCGCAACCTGGTGGGCATGGTGCTGCGGCGTATCGAAACCAAGATTCCCAACGTGGACGATCTGCGCCTGCCGCCGGTGATCAAGGAACTGGCCATGACCAAGCGTGGCCTGGTGATTTTCGTGGGCGCCACCGGTACCGGTAAGTCCACCTCGCTGGCCTCCATGATTGGCCACCGCAACAAGAACTCCAAGGGTCACATCATCACCATCGAGGACCCCATCGAATTTATCCACCAGCATCAGGGCTGCATCGTCACCCAGCGTGAAGTGGGTATTGATACCGAGTCCTTCGACGTGGCCCTGAAAAACACCCTGCGTCAGGCGCCGGACGTGATTCTGATCGGCGAGATTCGTACCCCCGACACCATGGACAAGGCCATCGCCTTTGCGGAAACCGGGCACTTGTGCCTGGCGACCCTGCACGCCAACAACGCCAACCAGGCGCTGGACCGGATCATTCACTTCTTCCCGGCAGACCGACACGGCCAGCTGTGGATGGACCTGTCCCTGAACCTGAAAGGCATCGTCGCCCAACAGTTAATTCCCACCCCGGACGGCAAAGGCCGCCGTGCGGCCATCGAAGTGCTGCTGGGCACGCCACTGGTGCAGGACCATATCCGCAAGGGCGAAGTACACCAGCTCAAAGAGCTGATGAGCAAATCCCGCGAGCAGGGCATGCAGACCTTCGACCAGGCCCTCTACGACCTGTACTCCGCCGGCGAAATCACCTACGAAGATGCCATGCTCCACGCCGATTCCCCCAACGACCTGCGGCTGATGATCAAGCTGGGCAACGAGACTGACGCCTCCAGCCTGGACGTGGCCACGCGGGGACTGAGCATCGAGGATACGGAATAGGAGACGCAGCAGGGCTCACACTTCACGCAACAACGCGAATCAAGTGCCCTGTGCTCTCCAGACAAAGAGGCCGCGCCCAGCCACCGGGCGCGGCTTACTCATTTCAGAGAAACGCTCGCGTTGCCGCTTTGCGCTTACTACTGAATCCCGCGATAACAAGGACGCTTTTTACTTTACCAACGGAGGGGGAAACCCATGCAACAAGAAAAGGAAACACACCTGACACCTATCGGCTACCTGCTATGGTTTTTTGGCGGCCTGTTTGGCTATCACCGGTTTTACTATGGTCGTCAGCTCACCGGCTTGCTGTGGATGTTTACCCTCGGCGTCTTTTTCATCGGCTGGGTCGTGGACGCATTCTTGATTCCCCGCATGAATCAGGATGCCAATAATCAGTTCAAAAGCGGCGACACCGACTACAGCGTGGCCTGGGTACTGATGCTATTTCTGGGCGTATTTGGCGCACACCGTTTCTACATGGGCAAGATGGGCACGGGCATTCTTTACCTGCTGACCTTCGGCCTACTGGGTTTCGGCGTGCTTTACGACCTGTTCACGCTCAATGGCCAGGTTTCCGAGCGCAATGGCGAGGCTGCCCGGAGCGAGCCCGTTCCTGCCTGAAGAAAAGCAAGCCACAAGCGGCAGCGCGAACTGGCTCCTTGCTGTAATAAAACAGGCCGCACCCATCTTTTGGGCGCGGCCTGTTTCATTTGCGTGTAGCGCCGGGCGTGGGGCGGGCAGCTTGCTGCCTCAATAATGCGGCGGCGGTGCGTCTTCAACCTGAGTGGCCTCGAACGCCTCTGACAAATCCATCAGCCGGTCGGCCATTTTTCGGCAGGTTTTTTCCAGCGCATCGATTTGGCGTTGCTGGTCGCTGACCACCTTGTTCAGCGACTCCACCAAATCCTCCTGGTAGGCCAGCTTGGTTTCAATCTCAATCAGTCTGTCTTCGCTCATACTTAACTCTCTTATTACAGCTGGGCCACAGCCATTCCCGTCTGCATTACCGATGACCTCCATTGTACTGGCCCTTTACCCATAATTCCGCTATGGTTTTGCCGTCTTGGGGGAGTAGTCGCTCGATCGCTTTCACGTAAAGCCCCTTGGCGGTCATCAACATAGTTGCGCCTCATGCGCATGGTGGCTGCGTCCGTATCCGGGGAGCCTCTGTATCGCTCCCCCAGGATTGACGAGACCTGAGACATCGCAGGCATTCCGCAGGGGCGGGATTGGCCGGTGATGTCTCTTGTCGCTCAATCCCGCCCCGCTGGAACCGTTCATGGAAGCCCTGCTCAGCTCTTTTCTGCTCGTTGCCCTTGGTGAAATTGGCGACAAGACCCAGCTGTTATCTCTGGCCCTGATTCTCAAATTCCGCAAACCCTGGCCCATCCTCGCCGGCGTGGTCATCGCCACCCTGCTCAACCACGGCGCCTCCGTCTGGTTTGGCGACTGGCTTGCCGATACCATCCCGATGGAGTGGCTGCGCTGGATTCTGGGCATCAGCTTTATTGGCCTGGGCCTGTGGATGCTGATTCCAGACGGCGATGAAGCCGTGAATGACAACCCGCGCTTCGGCCCCTTCCTCACCGCACTGGTGCTGTTCTTTATTGCCGAAATCGGCGACAAGACCCAGCTGGCCACCATTGCCCTGGCCGTACAGTTCAAGGACCAATTCTGGCCGGTGCTGAGTGGCTCCACCCTGGGTATGGTTGCCGCCAACCTGCCAGTGATCTGGCTGGCCCACCAGTTCGGCAGTAAGCGCTTTGAAACCTGGGCCCATCGCATCAGTGCGGTGTTGTTTATCGGTTTCGGGGTATGCGCGCTGGTTTAAGCCTGAGGTAGCAGGTGGCATGCATAAACCCTGATACAATCAGCCCACTTTTGCGTGCATGCGTGTTGCGTGCCGCCTGTTTGCGAGTCCTGTGCCATGGCCCTCACCGCCACCATCTACAAAGCTGAACTGACCGTCTCCGATATGGACCGGGATTACTACGCCACCCATAACCTGACGGTGGCGTTGCACCCTTCGGAAACCGAATCGCGAATGATGTTGCGGCTGCTGGCCTTTGCACTGAATGCCCATGAAGATCTGGCGTTCTCACGGGGCCTGTCCAACCCGGAAGAGCCGGACCTGTGGCAGCGCCATCCCAACGACACCCTGGCACACTGGATCGAGCTGGGCATGCCCGATGAAAAGCGGCTGCGCAAAGCCTGCGGCCTGGCTGAGCACGTGACTATTTACTGTTACGGCCCACGTGCCCCCCAGGTGTGGTGGGACAGCATGAAAAACAAGGTACGTCGTTTCGACAATCTGACCATTGTGCATGTGGATGCGGACAGTGAAGCCGCGCTGGCCACCTGTGCCCAGCGGGCCATGCAGTTGCAGGCCATGATCCAGGACGGCCAGGTCTGGTTCGGCACCACCGAACAGAGCGAGGAAATAACGCTTTCACAGTGGTACCCCTGACGTACAACCTTGCCACTGCTGGTGTTATCGCCGCCTACCGCGGCGGCGCCAACGCAGCACCCAGCTAAATCCCAACGTCTCGCCGCCGTCCGTGTTACTCTGTTTGCCGTTTAACCCCACCGCTTAGTGGGGACGTCTCGCTGCTCACCGGTGCCTCAAACCGGCCCATCGCCATTGCCCCTCTAAGCTTCGTGCCCCCAGAGGAGCCACCATGAGTACCGTTTCCCCGATTTCGTTACGCCCCCGTCCCTATTCAGCCCAGGCGCCGCCCGCTAGCACCCAGCCTTCGCCCGCTAACACCCTCACCCCCCTGCATAACGCCCACACCCTGCCCCAACCTGCTATCAGCCGCACCGCCACCGCGATCATCTATTGCGAAGGCCAGTTCGGCGACATCGACGGTAAAACCGCCAACGGCCTGATTCGTCACTCGGAAAAATATACCGTGCTGTCAGTGATCGACAGCACCCAGGCCGGGCTTGATAGCGGCATGATTCTTGACGGCACCGCCAACGGCATCCCGGTATGCCGGGATATGGACGACGCCCTGAGCCAGACGACCACCCTGCCGGACTTTCTGATTTTCGGCATGGCACCGGCCAGCGGTCTGCTCTCCGAGGTCCAACGCGATGTGGTGCTGGCCGCCATGAGCAGGGGCATGAGCATCGTTAACGGTCTGCATGAATTCCTTAACGACGACCCGGAGTTTGCCGCCGCCCGCATTGCCCACAAAGTGGATATCATCGATGTGCGCCGGCCCCGGCCGAAGAAATTTCTGCGCATGTTCAGCGGCAGCATCCATCAGGTCACCTGTCCGCGCATCGCCGTGCTGGGCACCGACTGCGCCATCGGCAAACGCACCACCGCCACCGTGCTCACCGCCGCTCTCAATGCCATCGGTCTCAAGGCAGTGCTGGTGGGTACCGGCCAGACCGGACTGATCCAGGGCGCCCGCTACGGCGTGGCACTGGATTCGGTGCCCTCGCAGTTTTGCGCCGGGGAACTGGAAGCCACCATCGTCGAGGCGTTCGACAATGAACAGCCGGACGTGATCATCATCGAAGGCCAGGGCGCCCTAAGCCATCCAGCGTTCTCCACCACCTCCTTTATTCTGCGCGGCGCCTGCCCGCAAGCGGTGGTGCTGCAGCATGCGCCAGGGCGAGCTTTCCGCTGCGACTTCGACACCATGGCCATGCCAAACCCGGCGGACGAAGTCACCCTGATCGAAACCTTTGCCGACACCCGCGTGATCGGCCTGACCCTGAACCATGAACACATGGATGACGACCAGGTCAGCCAGGCCATGGCCCGCTTCAGCCATGAACTGGGCATCCCGGTCACTGACGCCCTGAACCGGCCGGTGCGGCATCTGCTGGAGATGGTGTTCGCCGCCTTCCCCGCCCTGCGCCACGAACTGACAGGCGCACCGCAATGAGCGCGCCGCGACTGGACATCAATCTGGACAAGATCAGCCATAACGCCCGTATGCTGGTGGAGGACCTGGGCGACCGGGGCATCGCCGTCACCGGCGTCACCAAGGCAGCCCTGGGCTCACTGGATATTGCCAAGGCCATGTTGCGGGCCGGCATGAGCGGGTTGGGGGATTCGCGCATCGAGAACATCGAAGCCATGCGCCAGCAGCGCATTTCTGCCCCCATCATGCTTATCCGCTCGCCCATGCTCAGCCAGGTGGAACGGATAGTGCGAAACGCGGACATCAGTTTCAACACCGAACTGTCGGTGGTGCGCCGGCTCTCCGCCGCCGCCGAGGAAGCCGAACGCAGTCACGGTATCGTGCTGATGGTGGAACTGGGAGATCTACGCGAAGGCATTTTGCCCGAAGATCTGGTCAGTGCGGCCCGCGAAGTTATGCGGCTGCCCAACCTGGAACTCACCGGCATCGGCACTAACCTGGCCTGCCACAGCGGCACGGCACCGGATGCGGACAACATGGGCGTGCTGTCCGCCCTGGCCGACCGCGTGGAAGCGGAACTGGATATAAAATTGACCCTGATCTCCGGCGGCAATTCTGCCAATCTGGATTGGGCACTGAGCAACAGCGCCACCGGCCGCATCAACCATCTGCGCCTCGGTGAAGCCATTTTTCTCGGCTGCGAGCCCCTGCACCGCGAGCCCGTTGACGGCCTGCACACCGACGCCATCACGCTGGTGGCGGAAGTAATCGAGTCGAAAACCAAACCGTCCCTGCCCTGGGGCACACTGGCGGAAACCGCCTTCGGCGGTGACGTCACCTCCACCGATAGTGGCGCCATGGCACGGGCTATTCTGGCGGTGGGCGAACAGGATCTGGACCCGGACGGCCTGCTGCCCCCCGAGGGCCTGACCATTCTTGGCGCCAGCGGCGACCACCTGCTGCTGGACTGCGACAAACAGCACCTGCAAGTAGGGGACGAAGTGCGTTTCGGGGTGAATTACAGCGCCCTGGTCCGCGCCATGACCTCACCGTTCGTGGAAAAGAAAATGATCCGGGCCATCAAACATACGCGCAGTGCCGGCTAGCCGAATTCACACAACACAGACCACAACGATACCCGCGCCGGCTCTGCAGCCGGCGCCTTCATAACAACGATTCAGTCACCCTGTTCCGACCGGATACCCGTTATTTAAAACCAGGCTGTGCTACATTCACACCGTACTTTTCCTCGCATCGCCGACAAGGAGTTCGCCATGCCCGCCACACCACCGCCTCTGCTTGAACACCTTTCCCAACACTGGAAAGGCCTGTTGATTACCGGGATTGTGTTTATTGTACTCGGCACCCTGGGCCTGGGCGCCACAGGCCTGTTCACGCTGATCAGCGTGTTCTGGGTAGGCGGGCTTCTGCTGCTGGCCGGGCTGATTCAAATCCTTCAGGCATTCCGCACACCCACTCTGTCGCGCAGCCTGCCGTTTCTGGTAATGGGCTTGCTGTATGCCTTGCTGGGCGGCTACATGATGGCCCACCCCGCCATCGCCGCCGACGGCCTGACCCTGATTATCGGTGCCGCCATCGCCGTTGTTTCCGCCCTGCGATTGATGATCGCCTGGCACGTTCGCGGCGGCGCCAATGTCTTTCTACTGGTGCTCAGCGCACTCATTGGCCTGGCTCTGGCGTGGATGATCTTTGCCCAGTGGCCGCAATCCGGACAATGGGTGATCGGCCTGTTGCTGGCCATTGAATTGATCATGAACGGCTGGATGCTGGTGATAGTGGCGCTGGGTGCCCGTCAATATCAACGCAATGATCCGTAACGCGGGCAAAGCCCGCACCATCACAACCCACGACACGTAAAGAATCGAGATAATGAAAAAAATCATACTGGTGATTGGCGTCTTGGCGCTGGCAGGGTTTACCACTTGGTGGCTACAGGACGCGCCCCTTGATGACGCCGCCCGGCAGTGGCTGGACACCACTCCCAGCGATGACAATCCCGCTTACGCTTATCTGTTGGGCTTTGGCGCGCCCGCCGATCAATCCCCTGCCCGGCAAGGTCAGGCGCTGGTTCAGCGGCAAAAAAACCATCCTGACCTGTCACTTCCCAATAGCTACCGGGACCTGAATGCATCTCCTCTGCTATGCCGGAATATGAACGCCAGCTGCCTGCTTCATCAACAGGAAAAACGCGTGAAATCTGAGGCACTGGTGAACCGGTATCAGTTCCTGATCGAGCGCTATCAGACTTTTTTGGATTTTGCGTATTTTTCGGACAACACACCGCCTCGTCTGGATGCCACTTTTCCTGAATACAGCCTGCTGGTCACCGCCTCACGGCTGCAATCCCTCGCTTGGGCGATCAGTGACGCGCCCGAAAAAAATATCGACAGGGAAATACAGCTGCTACGGCGCTGGCTCACCCAGGACCATAGCCTGATCAGCAAGATGATCGCCAATGCGATGCTGGCAGAAAAACTGCAACTGGTGGCCCTGCTGGTGCAGCAAGGAAAAATCTCCACGCCGGAGCTTGCGCCGCTCAGCACAGCGGAAAAAAGCTTTCAGGCACCATTGCAGAAAGAATTCGCGATGATGGCGCACTTTTTCATTGATGAGCAATACTGGAACGGCAATGAAGCAGCAAGCTGGATTGAAGAAATACAATTCAGGGCAGGCCTGAAAAAACATATTAGCGTTAACCGCATGCTACCGCTTTACCAACACTATGCGCAGCTTGCTGAGCAGCCTGTTGATGTCATCGAAGCCGACCCGTTTCACCCCGAGCCCGCCTCGACGAGTGAGACTATCCGTAACCCTATCGGCAATGTCTTGCTGGAAACCGCGTCGCCGGATTTCAAGCAATATCTACTGAGGCTCGTGCATCTGGATGCACGCATGGCGTTACTGAAACAGCTTGATAAAACGGAAACAGACAACCCGGCGAACAATCCCTGGACGCCGGGCAAGGCTGACACGTTGACCCGCAAAGATCAGCAGCTATGCTTTCGTCACTCGCCAGACAATGGCCGCTATAATTCCTGCCTGCCTTTGCTGTAACTCAAAACCGTCTCCGCTTTAGCCTGAAGCCTGTTGCGTTCAGCATGTAGCGTATCCCGCTACATGCTGCGCTGATTCACCCGTGCCATCAGTTGCTCGGCCGATTCCTTTCGCTCGGAATAACGATCGGTCAGATAATCACTGCGATCACGGGTCAAGTAAGTGAACTTCACCAACTCTTCCATCACATCGACAATGCGATCATAAAACCCGGAGGGTTTCATGCGGTCATTGTCATCGAATTCCAGAAAGGCTTTCGGCACAGAAGATTGATTGGGAATGGTGACCATGCGCATCCATCGGCCCAGCACGCGTAACTGGCTAACCGTGTTGAACGACTGGGAGCCACCGCTGATTTGCATTACTGCCAGGGTTTTTCCCTGGGTCGGGCGAACCGCTCCCAACGATAAAGGAATCCAGTCGATCTGTGCTTTCATGATGCCGGTCATGGCGCCGTGACGTTCTGGCGAGCACCACACCATCCCTTCGCTCCAGGTCACCAGATCACGCAGCTCTTGCACCTTGGGGTGCGTTACGTCTTCGCTGTCTGGCAACGGCAAACCATCGGCATGAAAAATTGTCGTTTCTGCGCCCATGGCTTCCAGTAAGCGCGCCGCTTCCTGCACCACCAAACGGCTAAAGGAACGCTGACGCAGCGACCCATACAACAACAGAATGCGCGGCTTGTGTGTGGACGGCTGATCCCGGAATACGCTGTCGCTAGTGGGAACCAGGAAGCTGTCGTTATCAAGATTAGGGGTGTCACTCATGATACTTTGCCTGTTTTCCAGAAGCCCTATTCGCGATGCAAGCATCGCGAAGGGTCTTGGTTTTACTATTGACGGCCTTCTTCAAACCAATGCGAGGTACGATTGACAATCGCCACCAGCGACAACATCACCGGCACCTCCACCAACACCCCAACCACCGTCGCCAGGGCGGCCCCGGAATTGAGTCCGAATACACTAATAGCTACCGCTACTGCCAACTCAAAAAAGTTACTGGTGCCGATCAGGCAGGCAGGGCCGGCAACATTGTGTTTCAGGCGCAGGCGCTTTGCCGCCCAGTAGGCGATGACAAAAATGCCGTAGGTCTGGATCAACAAAGGAATGGCAATCAGCACAATGGCCATGGGTTTGGCGAGAATGGTTTCGGCCTGAAACCCGAACAACAACACCACTGTGGCCAACAGGCCCATGACGCTGACAGGCTTGAGACGCCCGACAAAGTGGGCCACTCGCTCATCGCTGCCCAGCCATTGCCGGGTAATGAAACCTGCGATCAGGGGCAACAGGACATACAGCACCACAGACAGCAACAAGGTATCCCAGGGCACGGTGATGTCACTAACGCCCAACAGCAGGCCAGCGATAGGCGCAAACGCGAACACCATAATGATGTCGTTTACGGACACCTGCACCAGGGTGTAGTTGGCATCCCCTTTGGTAAGCTGGCTCCACACAAACACCATGGCGGTACAAGGGGCCACGCCCAGCAAGATCATCCCGGCGATATATTCTGTGGCGGTTTGCGGGTCCACCCAACCGGCAAAGAATACCTTGAAGAACAACCAGCCCAGCGCTGCCATGGTGAATGGCTTGATCAGCCAGTTAATCACCAGCGTGAGCAGCAATCCCCGCGGATTCTGGCCCACTTTCTTGATCGCCGTGAAATCAATCTGGATCATCATCGGGTAGACCATCACCCAGATGAACACCGCCACCGCCAGGTTCACATGGGCGTATTCGAAACCGGCCACGGCTTCAAATACGCCGGGCATGGCGACGCCCAGGGCCACGCCGGCGGCAATCGCCAGCGCTACCCAGACACTGAGATAACGTTCAAAAAACGGCATTACACACTACCCAGATCGCGATGAATTTTCTGGGCTGATGCAATCAATCCCAACGCGTTCATGTCTGCCAGATCCAATGCCGCCAGTGCCTCAATGCGAGCGTAAAGCTCATCAAAGGTGGTTTCAAAAGCTGCATTAATGTCAGCTTCAGTCCCTGTCGCATGGGCCGGATCTGCCAACCCCCAATGCACCTTGGGAGTGTCACCCAGCCACACCGGACACGCCTCACCGGCAGCCGCGTCGCACACGGTAATGACCATGTCGACCTGCTCACCTTCCAGGTCATCCATGTTTTTGGAGCTGGGGCTATTCACTGCCACACCGTGGCGCTGCAATACCGCCAACGCATTATCGTTGACCTTGCCGGTGGGCATACTGCCGGCACTCAAACCACGTAGCTTGCCCTGACCCAAATGATCGGCCAGTGCTTCACCAATGATGGAGCGACAGGAATTACCGGTGCACAGAAACAAAACATTCAATGGCGTATTCATAACCGTTTCTCGTCATTCAGCCGCAACACGCGGCGTTGGGGAAAGTAATATTCAAGGAATCCCGGGCGGGCACCACCAGCGCCTGAATGGCGACAGTAGCCCACTCCGGCAATGCCGGGTTCAGTTGGTAATGCATCCAGGTCCCTTGTCGTCTAGCCACCACCAGCTCGCACTGGCGTAACTGGGCAAGATGCCGGGACACGGTAGATTGTGGTGCCTGCATGGCCTCGACCAGATCACACACGCAGACCTCTCCCTGACCGTGCAACAGGCAGATCAGGCTGAGGCGAATATCATCGCCGAGGCATTTACAGAGCTGGGTGGGTGTGAGCATGAACCTGCCATATATTCATATATTCGGAAATACGGATATTAGCAGCGAGATACGCTGCACGCAACATGCTTCATGCAACACCGCCCCGGTTTATACGCTGTCGGTAACGCAAAAGGTCATCCGGACGCCTGCTGACGAATAGCTTCGCACCAGGTTTCGTGGAAGGGTTCTCCAAAAAAAAACCCGGCCTTGATAGCCGGGTTTTGCGTGTAGCGTGTTGCAGGCTGATTAGCCTTTCAGCTTCTCTTCCATTTCATCGATGCTGATATGGCGTACATCCTTGCCTTCCACCAGGTAAATCACCTGTTCGCCGATATTACGGGCGTGGTCACCGATGCGCTCCAGAGCGCGCAGCGACCAGATGATATTAAGCACCCGGGTAATAGAGCGCGGGTCTTCCATCATGAAGGTCACCAGCGAACGCATGGCGCTGGCGTACTCCATGTCCACTTCGTTATCTTCCGCCGCCACGGTCAGGGCTTTCTTGGCGTCAAAGCGGGCAAAGGCATCCAGGGTATCACGCAGCATGTTGCGTACATGGTTGCCAATGTGGCGCACTTCCACATAACCACGCGGTGATTCGCCTTCTTCAGCCAGCTGTAATCCCATGCGGGCGATCTTGGCGGATTCGTCACCGATACGCTCCAGATCCGACACGGCTTTGGACACCGCAATGATCAAACGCAGGTCTGACGCCGCCGGCTGACGCAGGGCAAGCACCCGCGTGCACTGCTCATCGATAAGCATTTCCAGCTTATCGACCTTGTCTTCGGTTTCGATCACTTTTTCTGCCAGGGCCGAATCTGCCTGCAACAATGCCTGCAACGCATCGACTACCTGTTTTTCCACCAGACCACCCATTTCCATCAGGTGGTTTCGGATAGATTCCAGCGCTTCATTAAACTGGGTCGAGCTATGCTCGCCAAAATGCATACGGTCCATTCTCTTGCTCTCCTTACCCGCGCGTTAACCGAAGCGGCCAGTGATATAGGCTTCCGTCAGATCATGTTCAGGCTTGGTGAACACGGTCTCGGTATCATTCATTTCCACCAGACGTCCCAGGTGGAAATAGGCGGTACGGTGCGATACCCGCGCGGCCTGCTGCATGGAGTGAGTTACGATGGCGATGGTATAAGACTCGCTCAACTCGCTGATCAGCTCCTCGATCTTTGCGGTAGCAATCGGGTCGAGCGCGGAACAGGGCTCATCCATCAGTACCACTTCCGGGCTCACGGCAATGGTTCGGGCAATACACAGACGCTGCTGCTGACCACCAGACAATCCGGTACCCGGTGCGTGCAGACGATCTTTCACCTCTTCCCACAGCCCGGCCTTGCGCAGGCTGGTTTCCACGATTTCATCCAGGTCATACTTCTTGTTCGCCAGACCGTGAATCCGTGGGCCGTAGGCCACATTGTCGTAAATGGATTTCGGGAAGGGGTTGGGCTTCTGGAACACCATCCCCACTCGAGCACGCAGCTCCACCACATCCAGCTTGGGGTCATACAGGTCCTGGCTTTCCAGATGCAGACTGCCCTTCACCTTACAAATATCGATAGTGTCATTCATGCGATTGAGGCAACGCAGGAATGTGGATTTACCACAACCGGACGGACCGATCAGTGACACCACCTCATTCTTGCCGATATCCAGGCTGACGCCATGGATCGCCTGGTTATCGTCATAGAACACCTCCACATCGCGCAGGCGCATTTTCGGGTCATCCACAAAGGGGCGACCCACTGTTTCTTTCGGATAGGGGGTGTCTTGTGTCATTGAACCTTGCTCTTCATTAACAGTGCCTTTGGGCAGATCATTGGCGCCCAAAACGTTTTTGTCCAGTTGCTGTGCCGTTTCCATAACTAAAATCCTCGTTAGCGGTCCGGTTACCAGCGGCGCTCAAGGCGCTTGCGCAGTACTACTGCCAGAGTGTTCATGGTGATCAGGAACGCCAACAGCACCATAATTGCAGCGGAGGTCAGGGCCACAAAGGCCTGCTCCGGGCTGCCTGCCCAAAGGAAAATCTGTACCGGCAGCACCGTGGCCGCATCCAGCGGTCCGGTTGGCAATTCAACAATAAAGGCCACCATGCCGATCATCAGCAACGGAGCCGTTTCACCCAACGCCTGGGCCATACCGATAATGGCACCGGTAAGCATGCCCGGCAGAGCCAGCGGCAACACATGGTGCAGCACGACCTGCATCTTCGACGCCCCCAGCCCCATAGCCGCCTGGCGAATACTGGGCGGCACCGCCTTAATGGCAGCTCGACTGGAAATAATGATGGTCGGTAGCGTCATCAACGTCAGCACCACACCACCCAGCAGCGGCACCGAGCGAGGCATACCGAAAATACCGATAAACACGGCCAACCCAAGGAGCCCGAATATGATAGACGGCACCGCCGCCAGGTTATTGATGTTAACTTCGATGAAATCGGTGAAGCGATTTTTCGGCGCGAACTCTTCCAGATAAATCGCTGCCGCCACGCCAATCGGAAAACTCAGCCCCAGCGTCACCAGCATGGTGAAGAAGGAACCCAGAATCGCACCCAACATACCCGCCTGTTCTGGCTCACGGGAATCACCGCGAGTGAACAATGACTGGTTGAAGCGCATTTCGATCAACCCTTCCGCCTCAAGCTCTTCCAGCCAACCACGCTGCTGTTCAGATACTCTGGCGGCTTCGCGTTGCTCCGCATTACCCTTCACAAACAAGTCAGCGGCATCATCCAGTTGTACCTGCAAGGTCCGCGTTTCACCAATCAGGGCCGGGTCTTCCTCGAGCATGCTGCGCAGCGCATAGCCTGCACCATTACTGATAATTCCATACAACTCTTTTAGATCTTTCCGGTCACTCACGCTTGGAAATTTTTCACGCAAGGCTTCACGCAACGCACCGTTGTAATTACCGTAAAGCACCTGTTCCTGATCCAGTGGATCATCGATTTCCAGAACAGCCGCATCAAAAGTAACGTCCAGAGTGACGGTATGCTCGATGAAAGCACTGTGGCCTTTGCCAATAATGTCGGCAAACAAAATAACCAGTGCCATCAGGCCGATCAGAATAGAGCCGATACCAAATGCCTTGAAACGCTTCTCTGCTCGATACCGGCGGCCCAGCGTTTTACGAACTTGTTCAGTCGTTTTGCTCATTTAAAACTCCTCCAGGCCCAGCCTAGTCGTACTGCTCGCGGTATTTTTTCACGATATGCAATGCCACCATGTTCATTACCAGTGTGGTAATGAACAACATCAGACCCAGCGCAAAAGCCGCCAGCGTCTTGGCACTATCGAACTCCTGATCGCCGGTTAACAAGGTGACAATTTGTACCGTGATGGTCGTTACCGACTCCAGCGGATTGATCGTCAGGTTGGCGGCCAAGCCAGCGGCCATCACCACAATCATGGTTTCACCAATCGCCCGGGACGCCGCCAGAAGAATGCCGCCCATGATGCCCGGCAAAGCGGCGGGGAAAACCACTTTCTTGATCGTTTCCGAGCGGGTTGCGCCCAAGCCCAGTGAGCCGTCGCGCAGTGCCTGGGGAACGGCGGTAATGACGTCATCAGCCAGGGAAGATACAAACGGGATAATCATTACGCCCATCACCAACCCGGCGGCCAGAGCGGACTCAGAATCCACGCTCAAACCAACGGATTCGCCAAGGTTGCGAATAAAGGGCGCCACGGTCAGCGCGGCAAAAAAGCCATAGACAACGGTCGGCACGCCGGCCAACACTTCCAGTGCCGGCTTGGCAAAGGAGCGCACACGAGACGGGGCGTACTCCGCCAGATAAATCGCCGACATCAACCCCACCGGCACCGCCACCAGCAACGCGATGGCAGAGATTAACAAGGTACCGACAAACAGCGGGATGGCACCGAAAGCCCCTTGCGCCGCCACCTGATCCGCCCGTAACGCGGTCTGCGGACTCCATTGCAAACCGAACAAAAATTCCGTTACCGGAATCTTGCTGAAAAACTGCATGGACTCGAACAGCACGGACATCACGATGCCCACGGTGGTAAGAATCGCCAGTGTTGCGCATACCATAAAAATGGTTTGCAGCACGCGCTCTACTTTCTGGCGCGCACGCATGCGTGGTGACACCTGCAACCAGGCCCAGGCGGACCCCAGCATGGCCAGCACAAGAACCACAACCGTCATTGCCATGCCACTGAGATTTTGCAACCGGCTCAGCTGCTCCGCTGCCTGCGCCACGTCCTGACTCACGAAGCTTGCCGGTATTGCCCCCGAGGCCACATTTTGTATTTGGCTAATCACCAGATTCATCGCTGCCGGGTCTGCCGGCTGCGCTGACTCCGCCATGCCACCCACAACAACGGCGCGGATAATGCTGTTTTCAAAAGCCAACCAGGATGCCAATACCAGCAATGCCGGCAACGCACTCCAGATAGCCGAACGCATGGCAAAATAGAATGGCAGTGAGTGCAGGTGACGAATGCCCCCCAATGGCCTTGCCAGAATCAGGGCCCGGCGGTGACCCAAGTAATACGCCCCTGCGATCATCACTAGCAGAAGCAATAAAAGATTACCGGTTTGCATGCGGTGCTCCAGTGAGTTTTTTCTCGCAAACGCATTGCAGCGCTTGCGGCAAAAAACAAATCATTTAAGGGCGAAAAAGCCCGGTGGCTACGAACCACCAGGCCAAAGCATCCCTGCTTTTTATGAGCTCTTACTTGAACTCTTTTCCGGTCATGGTTTTCAGATTTTTACCCTGGCTTGCCCACTGCTTACGCTCTTTGTCAGAAGAGGGGATCAGGCCTTTCTCTACCAGGTAACCATCTGGACCCCAGGAGCGCTCGCTGGTGAATTCCTTCACGTAGCCTTCGATGCCCGGCACCACACCGACGTGTGCTTTCTTCACGTAGAAGAACATGGAGCGGGACATGGGGTATTCACCGCTGGAAATACTTTCCATTTCCGGCTCAACACCGTTGATCTTCACCGCTTTAACAACAGAGCGGTTCTCTTCCAGGAAGGAGTAACCGAAAGCGCCCAGAGCGTTCGGGTTGGACTCCAGTTTCTGAACGATCAGGTTGTCGTTCTCACCCGCTTCCACGTAGGCACCGTCTTCACGGATGCTGCGACAAACTGCTTTGTACTTGGACTTGTCTTCGCTCTTCATGGCCTTCAGCCAAGGGAAGGTCTTACAGCCACCTTCAACACCCAGCTCGTTGAAAGAATCACGGGTACCGGAAGTCGGCGGCGGACCTACAACCTCGATCTTTAGATCGGGCAGAGCCGGGTTAACTTCTTTCCAGGTTTTGTACGGGTTGGCAACCAGCTCTTCCTTCCCGTTCGGGTTCGGCACTTCCTTGGCCAGAGCCAGATACAGATCACGCAGAGTGATATCCATGTCCGGACCATTGACGGAGTTGGCAACGGCCAAGCCGTCATAACCGATCTGTACTTCAACCACGTCTTTCACGCCGTTCTTCTGGCACAGCTCAAACTCGGACTGCTTCATGCGACGGGACGCATTGGTCACGTCCGGGTGCTGCAGGCCAACGCCCTGACAGAACAGCTTCATGCCGCCGCCAGAACCGGTAGATTCGATTTTCGGGGTCGCAAAATCAGTATTGCGGCCAAAACGCTCGGCCACTACGGTGGCGAACGGGTAAACCGTGGAAGAACCCACGATGGAAATAGTGTCACGAGCCATCGCAGTACCCGGTACGCTGGCCATGGCCAGAGCAGCAGCGGCACCTGCCAGTGTTGCTTTCATTTTAACGTTCACAATAAGCCTCCTAGTTTTGGCACCGGCGCTTGTTGGAAGTATCCACCCCGGTTTGTTTTGCGCGTGTTGCAAGCCAGTTCATGTTTCAGCACAGCGCATGCTAGAGAGGGTTTGTGACAGCCACATTACAGCAGCAGCAAATTTAGGCTACAACCTGCCACACGCTACGCAAAGCCCCCCTCCGCCCTGTGAATACGTGCTGCCTGTGGCGTTTTCCGTATAATGCCCATTTTCAGCGATCTGCCGACCATAATGACAAAACAACGCCTACTACACGGCCAACAATGGCTGACCGCCTTTACTACGGCCATCGGCCGGGGCAGCGCCTGGCTGGCCCTGCTACTGGTACTGGGCATGGTGCTGGTGGTCGTACTGCGCTACGGCTTCGATATCGGCAACATTGCCCTGCAGGAGTCCCTGACCTACCTGCACGGCAGCCTGTTCATGCTCGCTATCGCCTACACCCTGGCCGAAGACGAGCATGTACGGGTGGATGTGCTCTATCAGCGTTTTAGACCGCGTGGCCGGGCCTGGGTCAACCTGCTGGGCACCCTGTTTCTGCTACTGCCCGTGTGTGCCGCCATTTTCTGGTTATCCCTGGATTATGTGGCCAGTAGCTGGCGCGAGCAGGAGGGCTCCGCCAATGGCGGCCTGCCTTTTGTCTACTGGCTCAAGACCCTGCTGCTGATCCTTCCTGCCCTGCTGACCGTTCAGGCAATCGCTGAACTGCTGCGCCACGGCCTGACGCTGCTGGGGGCCACACCGCCCCCACGGGTCAGTGAACATGATACGCATCCGGAGGAGGGCCTGTGATGGAATGGCTTCCTCTGCTGATGTTTGTGGCCGTCTGCCTGGTGTTGCTCACCGGCTACCCGGTGGCCTTTGCGCTGGGTGGCACCGCACTGCTGTTTGCGGCGGGCGGCATCCTCACCGGTACGTTTTCCCCGTCTGACCTGACCTTCGTGCCCAACCGACTGTTCGGCATTATCGAAAACAGCACCCTGATGGCCGTCCCCCTGTTCGTGTTTATGGGCGTGATGCTGGAGAAATCCCGGGTGGCGGAAAAGCTGCTGTCCAGCATGGGCCAGCTGTTCGGCCCGTTACCCGGCGGCATGGGGCTGGCGATTATTCTGGTCGGCGCCTTGCTGGCCGCCAGCACCGGTATCGTTGGGGCCACCGTGGTCACCATGGGCCTGCTGTCGCTACCCACCATGCTCCGTCAGGGCTATCAGCCACAGCTGTCCACCGGGCTGATCTGTGCCACCGGCACCCTGGGGCAGATAATTCCCCCTTCCATTGCCCTGGTACTGTTGGGTGATGTGCTGGCCAACGCCTATCAGGACGCCCAACTCAAGCAGGGACTGTGGTCGCTGGACACCGTATCGGTGGGCGATTTGTTTGTCGGAGCGCTGATTCCCGGGCTGATTCTGGTGGGGCTGTACCTGCTGTATGTGGTGGCGATCAGCCTGTTAAAGCCACAGTGGGCGCCCGCTTTTGAGGTCGCTGACGGCCAGGCCCGCAGCTGGCGCTCCCTGCTCGGCGGCCTACTGCCTCCACTGCTATTGATCGCGGCGGTACTCGGCTCGATTCTTTCCGGCAAGGCCACGCCCACGGAAGCTGCCGGTGTCGGCGCATTCGGGGCCCTGCTTTTGGCCGCCGCCAATCGACACCTGAACCTGGCCATTCTGGGCGAGGTGGTCCGCGCCACCAGCCGCGTCACCGCCATGGTGTTCATGATCCTGATCGGCGCCAGCCTCTTTTCACTGGTGTTCCGGGGCTTTGGCGGTGAAGAAGCCGTGCATAACCTGTTTTCGGCCATGCCCGGCGGGGTGCTTGGCGCCACCGTGATGGTGATGCTGCTGATTTTCCTGCTCGGCTTCATCCTCGACTTTATCGAGATCACCTTTGTAGTGGTGCCCATTGTTGCCCCGGTCCTGCTGGGCATGGGGCTGGACCCGATCTGGCTGGGCGTGATGATCGCGCTGAACTTGCAAACCTCGTTTCTGACCCCACCCTTCGGATTCGCACTGTTTTATCTTCGCGGGGTCGCACCCCCGGAGGTAAAAACCGCGCACATTTATCAGGGCGTGATACCCTTTATCGCCATACAATTAATTATGCTGGGGATTCTGGCACTGTTCCCTGAACTGGCCACCTGGCTGCCGCATACGCTCTACGGATAACAACATGACCGACCACACTGACGACGCACCCCAGCCGATTGGGACCCTTGCCATCCAGACCATTGCCATGCCGCAAAGCGCCAACTGGAACGGCGATATTTTCGGCGGCTGGCTGGTTTCACAAATGGACCTGGCCGGTGCCGTCACCGCCCGCAAAAAAGCCCGGGGCCGTGTGGCCACCGTGGCCATTGATTCCATGGCGTTCCTGCGCCCGGTGCCGGTCGGCGCTGTGGTGAGCTGCTACACCCAGATGCAGGACATCGGCCGCAGTTCCATGCAGATCCTGGTAGAAGTGTGGGTACGTGAAGACACCGGCACCCTGTCGAAAGTCACCGAAGGGCACTTTACCTTCGTGGCCATTGATGACACCGGCCGCACCCGGGCAGTGCCCAGAGACTAACCAGAGCAAAGCAGATCGCCCATGGCTGTGAGCCACTGGGCGGTACTGGCTACTACGCGCCCCGGTGCTCCCGCCGCGTGGCCATACTCTGACTCCAGCACACGGGTTCTGGCATTGGCGATTTTCGCAACCTCTGCCCGGGCATCCTCCACCGTGAAATACAGATCGGTGCGAGCCGGCATGTATACCGTTTCTGCCTCAACCTGCCCCAATGCTTCCAGATCGTGGCCTGCCGCCGCTTCCCAGGCGGCCAGCATGGCCAGCAGGTCATGGGCATCCTGCCCCAGGTGATCCTGCTCCCAGTAATCCAGTAGCGCCGCCTGGTCCGCAAAGCCCAGCCCCCGATACAGTTCCTTGCGATAGAACGCCTGACTGTAGGCCCAACCGGCATACACTCGAGCGAACGCCTTCAACCCCTCCACAGGCGGCGGCCCGGCCTGGCTCTGCCGGGTCAACGGATCGGCAAACAGTGCAGCCCGCAGCCCCTGCAGAAAAACCGCATTATGTGGCCAGCAACGATAGGTGGCACAGACCGGTAGCAATCGCTTCACCCGGGTGCCGGCAGTGACGGCCCAGTGACACGATTGCATTCCCCCCATGGACCAGCCAGTGGCAAGTGCCACCTCAGGATTACCAAACCACTGGTTTATTACTGCTTGCTGAGCAGCCACATTGTCAGCGATGGTTACCAGAGGAAACCGTTGTCCTCGCTGTTCAGGGTACGCGTTACTCGCTGACGTGGCCTGGCCGTTGCCAAACATGTCGAACAGCACCACACAGTAATCTCCCGATGCCAGCGGGCTGCGCACACCGCCCGCCGCACCAAGCAGGGGCACACTGCCCCGGGCTGTACCACCGTAATAGCAAGGAACCACCACCAGGTTATCCCCGGACGCATTCAGCTGGCCGGCCATCAGGCCGGTCAATCTGGCCTCGCGCAGCAGCCCACCCTGGCTCAGGGGCCAGTCTCCAAGGGCAACAGACCAGGGGCGAATTTCTAGTGTCATGGGAGCATCTCCTTTTATATACATGTTGGCATGTATATTGAATGCAATCCCCGTACCTGAAACTGAAAACCACGGGGCCGTGCCCCAACGGAGACGTAACCATGAATGCCAAACTCCCCGAGCAGGGCCACACTGCCGCCCTGGACACCGAGACCGCAAAATTTGCCATGGCCAGCTACGTGGACATCCATGGCGTCATCAAAGGCAAGTTTGTGCCTGTCGCGCATCTGGATCGCATGCTCGGCGGGTCCGAACTGTATACCGGGGCAGCTCTTGATGGCGTTCCCCAAGACATCAACGACGATGAAGTCGCCGCCATGCCAGATCCGGCCAGTGCCACAACCTGCAGCTGGAACCCGGAGCTGGTTTGGTATGCCAGTGACCTTTACCTGAACGGCAAACCCTTTGAAGCCTGCTCGCGCAGCATTCTCAAGCGCCAGATCGACGCCGCCGCGGAGATGGGCTTCACCTTCAACCTGGGCATCGAGACGGAATTCTTTGTTTTCAAGCGCACGGAAGATGGCGGCTTTGCCCCTTTCAGCGATCGCGATGTGCTCGACAAGCCCTGCTATGACCCGCGGCCACTCATGGATAACCTGCCGATCATCAAGGATATCGTGGAAGCCATGGACGCCCAGGGTTGGGATGTCTATTCCTTCGACCATGAAGATGCCAACGGCCAGTTTGAAACCGATTTTATGTATACCGATGCCCTGAACATGGCAGACCGGTTGGTGTACTTCCGCATGATGGCCAACGAAGTGGCCCGCAAACATGGCGCCTTTGCCAGTTTCATGGCCAAACCCTTCGCTGACCGCACCGGCAGCGGCGCGCACTACAACATGTCGCTGGCCGACAAGGAAACGGGCAAGAACCTTTTTGAGGCCAACGACAACGACCCCCATGGCTGTGGTGTGTCGCCATTGGCCTATCATTTTATCGCCGGTATTCTCAAACATGCCCGCGCTATTTGTTCGGTTATTGCTCCAACAGTGAACAGCTACAAACGACTGGTTCAGCAAGGTGCCATGTCCGGTTCCACCTGGGCACCGGTATACTGTTGCTACGGCAACAACAACCGCACCAACATGCTGCGCATCCCGTCCCAGGGCGGGCGCGTGGAATGCCGGGCGCCGGATATCAGCTGCAACCCTTATCTGGGCGCAGCCATGATGTTGGCAGCGGGCCTGGAAGGTATCCGTGAAAAACTGGAACCTGGCGAGCCCCACCGTGAGAATATGAACCAGTATTCACGCAAGGAGATTCGTGACATGGGCATTGAACTGCTGCCGCGCACCCTTGGCGAAGCGGTGGACGCCTTTGAAGCTGATCCCCTGTCGCGGGAGGTTTTTGGCGAACTGATGTTTGATACCTTTGCAGACTTCAAACGTAACGAGTGGGAGGCATACCATAACCATGTCTCCGATTGGGAAGTAGAACGCTACCTGACCATGTTCTGACCACCCTGTGCGCCAGCCTTTGCTGGCGCACATCTTTCCCCAGGAAAACGGCAAGCACCATGAGAAGAACCAAAGAAGACGCAGAGAAAACCCGTCAACAAATCATTCATTCCGCCTTGTCACTGTTCAGCCAGAACGGCTATACCAACACCACTCTCGCCAACATTGCAGCCCATGCCGGCTTCAGTCGCGGCCCCATTTACTGGCACTTCAAAAACAAGGATGAACTTTTTGAAGCGGTATTACGCCTTTCACAAGACCCGCTGGCAGAGCTGGTTGAGACATCAAGACAAGCAAGCGGCTCTCTCCTGAAAGCCATTGATTACTTCTGCGACTGCTGGCTACGCTGGCTGGTAACCGACGCCGGCTACCGACAGTCTTTCGAAATTTTCCTCAACAAGACCGAATTGACCAACAACCTGGACCGAACCCTGAAAAAGGAACGGGAACTGACCAACAACCTGATTGGCGTCCTGTCGGATCTGGTCAGTCGCGGCCAGCATAACGGAGAAATTCGCAAGGATTACCCCGCCGAAAAACTCGGATTGATGTGTTATACCCAATTGATGGGAACAACTCAGGCCTGGCTGTTCTCCCCGCGCCTGTTTGATCTTGAAAACGACATCCCTTTTATCAAGGAACAGATACTGCGTTTGCTGAAAAAATAGTCTTATAAATGGCATCAATCTGCTTTCTCTTTGATCGCACAAAGCACCACACCGCGCCACTTCACGACTAAACGAAAAAGGCCCCATCCTTTCGGGTTGGGGCCATAGCATGATCACTTAAAGTGCTATGCTGCCTGGGGCTTTTCCTCACTCATCATTCTTCGTATCTTCAATTCCAGTTGCCGATACTCCGGGCAAGACAACAAGGCTTCCCGATCTCCGGCTGGAAGTCTGCTCTTGAAATCCAGAGTGATTTCTTCTCGCAACTTTCCCGGGTGACTGGAAAGAAAGAATATACGATCACCCAGGTAAATCGCCTCTTCAATATCATGGGAGACCAGCAACACCGAGGTTTTTTCCTTTTTCACCACGCTCTGCAAAAGCGATTGCATCTGCCAGCGTGTTTCCGGGTCCAGTGCACCGAAAGGCTCATCCATCAACAAGAGTTGTGGCTGATTGGCCAGGGTTCGGGCAATTGCCACCCGCTGCTGCATACCTCCGGAAAGTTCATGGGGATAACTGTTGGCGACATCGGACAAACGCACCGCGTCAAGAAAGTGATCGACCACGCCTTCCCTGAGACTTGTACCATCACCATTAATGGTCAAGCCATAGGCCACATTGTCACGCACCGTTAGCCAGGGAAAAGAGGTATAGCGCTGAAAGACCATACCCCGCTCCCTACCCGGCTTTTCCACCAACTGACCGTTAAGCACAATATTGCCGCACGTGGGTATTTCCAGTCCTGCCACCATTCTTAGCAACGTGGATTTCCCACAACCGGAAGGACCCAGCAGCACACCGACCTCACCCGCCGGCAAAGACAGCGAAACATCGTCCAGTGCCACTCTGCTTATCTTTCTCGCCGACTGGAAAACCTTGCTGACACCATTAACCCGAAGGCCTTGTGATAGTGCTTTCATGATGGATCCTCCGCTGCGAATTACTCAGTAACGTAGTCGTCAAACATAGCTTTCAACGGCTGAAGGTTGACACCGCTTTCCATGTCATGGGCAGCATCGACCATGCCAAATTTCAGCCACCATTTTGTAGTGGTATCCCAGTGCTCATGAATCTGACCATTTTTCTGTCCAAGTGGCAGATCGCCGGACACAACGCCCATAAAACGACCGGCTTCCTGGGCATCAAACGCCCAGATACCACCCTTGTAAATTTCTCCGGTTTTCCCCAGCACTTTTTCCACATCTTTTATTGGAAAGTTGAGCCCTTCGGCAATGATGGCATTGCCTTTTTCAGGATTCTTTTTCCACCACGCAACCGCGTCAAAATAGGCTTTCATGGTTTTCGCAGCCAGTTCCGGTTTTTTATCCATAAATGCATCACTCATGTACATGCCATCACCCAGCAATGCGGTTTCAATCCAGCCCTCTTCAGCCGATGAGGCAACCACTTTTGCTTCCGGGAGGGCCTCCATGGCTTGAGAGCCAAAGGGTTCCCAGAACTCTGCAGCCGCCACGTCCCCACCGACCAGGGCGCCGACAGCATCATCCATGATCAGATTGGTATAGTTGACCTGATCAAAAGCAACACCTTGCTGTTCCAGCCAGATACCCATGAAGATCTGTGTCAGGCCACCTTCCAGTACCGCCACCGATTCACCGACAAGATCGCTAGCACTTTCAACCCCCGGCGCAAGAATGATCTTGTCGGTGCCATAGGAAGGATTTGTGTAAGTAACGAGCTTTATCGGCACATCTTTATCCGCAGCAATAGGGCCATATTCCGCCGTACTGGATGTCACATCCAGCATGCCTGCGCTCATCAGCGCAAAGCTCTCGTAAGGGTCTTCAATAATCGTCAGATCAATATCAAGGTCATCTACAAACCCTTTTTCCTTGGCGATAAACCAGAACCCGTAACCCGGCCAGGAAAACAGTGACACCTTTACCGTATTGTCTGCATGAACAGTCAAAGACGTGAAAAGGCTAACCCATAGCGTCATTAAACAGATGCATTTTTTCATGAGTAAATCCTCATTTTCAGTTTTCATTAGCGTGTTTTTTCAGATACGGAAAACACACTCGGTAGAACAATCGGAATGCGGCATCGAATAACAGCCCCAAACAACCAATGGTGACAATGCCCGCCATGATGTCGTCCACATGAACAAATCGTTTGGCCCGCATCATCATGGCGCCAATACCATCAGAGGCAGCCACAATTTCGGCGATCACCAGATACGTCCAGCTCACTGCCAACATCTGACGACAGGTATCCACATAGCCCGGCAATGATTGTCGCAACACCACCGTCCACATGATTTTCTTGCGGTTTCCCCCAAGGGTTTTCGCCGTTTCGATAAAATCGGATGGGACCTGCCGTGTCACATCGGCCAACATGATCACCAGAAAGAACACCACCCCAATCATGAGAAGCGTAATTTTCTGTGCGTCACCGGTTCCCAGCCACATGAGAAGAAGGGGAATGAATGCCGGAGCGGGAAGATAACGAAAGGCACCCAGTAACGGATTGAGTAGTGCATCAACCCGGGCAAATGACCCCATCAACATTCCCAACGGCAACGCCATCATCACAGCAAGAGAAAAACTCACTGCAATCCGTCGAATACTGGAAAGCACATCACCGGCAAAACCCTGCTCTGCGAACAAATCCCAGAGTGAAGCCATGACCACATCCGGGCCGGGGAATAAACGGGCCGGCGCCAGATCCATGTTGGCCGCCAGGTACCAACCTGAAATAAAGATCAACCAACCGCATGCGCCGATCAGCCAGCGATTTTTCCAGTTCAGGCTCTGGCCGTAATCCAGCCACGGTTTACGACGACGCTTCTCCTTTCTTTGCACACCGGGTAGTGGTGTGCTTTCTGCCGTTTTCTCGATGTCAGCGATTACCGTCATGACGTCACCTCAGAATGCTGTAAGAAAACTCAAGCCATAAACCGGCACCGCCTTGCCATCGCGAATGGCGTCAGGCACAGCAACCTGCCCATAGGTTTCTGCATGTACAGCCTGCAAGCGGTAGCGGTGATAACTGCGCAGTTGCAACAAAAGGGGAAGGCTTTTTGCTTTCATGTCTCCATACATCGCCAGGTGTTGTTTCGGCAGCTTGTACCAGGGCAGCGTTGGCTTGGCATGGTGGGCGTTGTGATAACAAAAATTCAGAATAAGCAGGTTCAACCACGGCCAGCGCCGGGAAACAGGATTGGTATACGTATTTTCTTCTTCATAATCACGATTGCCTTTGTTCGGCAGAGCGGCCTCGGCATCATCAAGAATCGCAATGATTTCGTAGTTGTGCTGAAAAGCATCAAAGAAACGCAGCACGGTCATCACTACGGCATAGGCGAGGAAATAAAGCGCCACCGCCTTGATGCTCCACAGCGACAGCAACCCCAACCCGCCCAGACGAGTCACCATGACCATAACAGTGCGAGTGCGCAGCTTGCGACTGCCATAACCCAGGAACGGGCCGGTCATCAACACCGCATGCATCATGTATTCCACGGCTGGCACGTACATCCATTCCAGCGCGAACACCAGTTTCTCCACCCTGGGGTGCGCCTTTAGCCAGGCACGGTAATCAAACGCAATGGTGTCGGCGTTATCCACGTGATGACGCATGTGTTTGTAGCGCAGGTCTTCATAGGTGCCGTAACAGCCCCCCGCGACCCAGTTCAGCACCTTGCCCAACATGGCGTTGTGCTCCACCTTCCTGAACAGGGCGTTATGGGCACAGTCATGGATCAGATAAGCCGCGATGATCATGCCATGGGCACAACTGAGTACGCCCAGAATGGGTAACAGCCAACCTTCCTGGGCCATCAACAACCACCCACCCAGGTATGTGCAAAGGATGTAAGCCAGTACGGCCAGATTTGGCCACAAACCATCTTGATGTCGCAGTGTTTGCTTCAGCGCTGCCACAGGATTCATTGTTATCTCCTCAGCCTTGTTTGTTGGCGGCATTCCAGTTTTCGAAGTGGGCCATTTCGCATTCAGCGATCCAGCGATTAACCGACCACAGATCTGCCACCGGCGCCTGGGTATAAGGCAGCAGGTGCAGATAACCGTCGGTGCCGAATTCCGGCGTCATGGTGGTGACATCCATGCCCCTGGCCCGCTGGGACTCCCAGGCCGCTTCCCAGCAGCGTTGATGGGCCTGTAACGCATCCTGATATTCCGGTGCGCCGGGGTGGGGAACCTGGGGACCCTGGTCATACCCCACCCGGCTATGGATGTGATGGGCCTGACTGGCTACCCGGGTAACCGCATCCCACTCAATGTCCGGCAGGCGCTCACAGACCACGGCCCAGTGACTGAAATCGCAGGTCACCGCCAAGTCGGGGAGTTGCTCCAAAATGGCCACCGTGTTCCAGGGAGAGAAAAAACTCCTGCCACGGTGTGTTTCGAAACTGGCCAGCACCCCATGCTTCAGGGCGATGTTGTTGGCCTCGGCAAAGAACGCCACGCTGTCCTGGATAGGCCAGGCATCACAGCCCCCCATCACATTCAGGAAACGGGCACCAATAGCCTTGCCTGCGACTAACTGCTGCTCAAAGTCCGCCAGATGCTCCTGAAGCGTGGCGTCCCGGCGCGGTACATAACTGCCGGCGGTACAGACCTCCTGGATCCATTGCAGGTTATTGTCAGAAAGCAGACGCCCGAAGCGGTCCCGCTCCGCTGCATCCGCGGGGCAGGGAGCTTCAATTCCCTGGAACCCGGCCTCCTGGGCCAGGGTGATGGCTTCTTCCGGTGGTCCTTCGTGGCCCCACAGGGTTTTGAAATGTGCCAGCTGCATTGATGACTCCCGTATATCTGGTCGCTGTAATTACCTATATACGTGTCAAAGCAACATGCATGCCAATAATTCTATGCGAACAAAAACGCGCTAACACGCTGATTCACATTCATTATTTCAGGGGAGAAGAACGGGAGAAGGGGACGGAAGCTGCCCCGGATCAAGGCAGCTGCACCATTATTGCGGGGGATGGGCGACAGCAGTGCGCTGTCACCCGAGCAGATCAGCTCGACTCAAAAAGCGATTCGCGGACATTGAGGTAGGACTGCTCAGCGATTGCCACCGCCGAGCGCGATTCATCCCGAAAACGACGGAAAGAATTATAGACCTTGCGGGCATCCTTGTTGCCCGCCACCAACGCTTCAATAACCTCGTCGCTGGCGTCCTTCAATGCCTTGAGCACGTCGTCAGGCAGGCGGCGCAGCTTCACGTCATGCTTGTTTACCAGCTCATCCAGCGCAGCATTATTGCGGGCGGTGTACTCGTCGAGCATGTCCTGGTTTTCAGACTGGGCGGCATAGCGGATGATTGCCTGCAGGTCCGCAGGCAGCCCTTCCCACACCTTCTTGTTGATGGTCAATTCCAGCGTCGGGCCGGGCTCTTGCCAACCGGGGTAGTAGTAATACTCTGCCACCCGCTGCAGGCCAAAGGTCAGGTCGTTATAAGGGCCAACCCAGTCTGCCGCATCAATGGCGCCGGTTTGCAGGGAGGTAAAAACCTCGGCCCCGGGCAGCTGTACCGGCGTGGCGCCAACCTTGCCCAACACTTCGCCGGCCAGGCCGGGCATGCGTATCTTCAACCCTTTCAGGTCCTCGACACTGTTGATTTCCTTGTTGAACCAGCCCGCCATTTGCGTACCGGTGTTGCCGCAGGCGAACGGCTTCAGGTTGAACTGGGCATACAGGTCATCCCACAGTTCCTGGCCACCACCGTGATGCAGCCAACCATTCATCTCCTGGGCGGTAAGCCCGAAGGGCACAGCGGTAAAGAACGGCGTGGCCGGGTGCTTGCCTTTCCAGTAATAGGCGGCACCGTGACCCATTTCCGCACTGCCCTGGCGCACCGCATCGAAGACCTCGAAGGCCGGCACCAGCTCTTTTGCACCATATACCTTGATCTTGATGCGCCCGGCGGACATTTCTTCCACCCGCTTGGCAAAGCGGTTGGCGCCCGCTCCCAACCCGGGATAATTCTTCGGCCAGGTGGTGACCATTTTCCATTCGTAGGTTTGCTGTGTCGGTGCCTTTTTTTCAGGCTCCGGCGCGGCGACAGCCGCTCCCTCTGTGGGTGGGCAGTCTTTTTTTTCGCAGCCGGCCAATGCCAGGCCACCCAACCCCAAGCCCAGGGCGGAAACAAATTTACGGCGATCCAATGGTCTTCCTCCGATAATGGGCGGCAATGATCTGCCGCTTTCGGGTTATTTTTTACGGCCTGACGCTGAACGCCCAAACCAGGCGGTCTTTTGTCCAGCGTCAGGCATCAGGCGGGCCACAGGCCCTATATCACTTCCAGCCGGGCGTACTGGCTGACCAGCCACTTGGTGCCGGCGCCGTCGAAATTGATCTGCAGGCGCGCATTCGGCCCCTGCCCTTCAAAGTGCAGGATAGTGCCCTCGCCAAACTTCGGGTGCAGCACCCGTGCGCCCAGGCTGATACCGTTGGATTCGGTTTCCCGAATCGGTTTGCTGGCGCCGCCCATGGGGCGACTGAAACCGGCACGGGCACGGATTTCTTCCATGGTATCGTCGGGAATTTCACGCAGGAAACGGCTGGGCGGGTTGTAGTTTTCGTTGCCATACAGGCGACGGCTTTCCGCATGAGTCAGGTACAGTTCGCGCATGGCACGGGTCACACCCACGTAACAAAGGCGACGCTCTTCCGCCAGTCGCCCCGGCTCCTCGCTGGACATCTTGTGCGGGAACAAGCCCTCTTCCATCCCCGTAATAAAGACCACCGGAAACTCCAGCCCCTTGGCCGAGTGCAGGGTCATCATCTGCACCGCATCCTCATGGGCATCCGCCTGGCCCTCACCGGATTCCAGTGCCGCATGGTCCAGAAACGCAGTGAGGCTATCCAGCTCGGAATCTTCATCCTCGTCACCAAATTCCCGGGTAGCGGAAAGTAGCTCGCGCAGGTTTTCCAGCCGCTGCTGGCCCTTCTCACCCTTCTCCTTACCGTGAAATTCCAGCAAGCCGCTGGCTTCGATCACGTGTTCGGTGGTTTGCGCCAGTGACAACCCATCGCACTGCTGCTCCAGCTGGGCAATCAGATTCAGAAATACGGCCAGAGCATTGATGGCACGGGCAGTAAGCAACTGCTCACTTACTACTGCCTGGGCAGCCTCCCACAGGGATACGCTGCGCTGGCGCGCCACCTCACGCAAGGTTTCCAGGGTCTTGTTGCCGATGCCCCGGGTAGGCGTGTTTACCACTCGCTCAAAGGCCGCATCCGCATGGCGGTGGCTCAGCAGGCGTAGATAGGCCAGCGCGTTCTTGATTTCCACCCGCTCGAAGAAGCGTTGCCCGCCATAGATACGGTAGGGAATCCCCGCCTGCAGAAATGCCTCTTCCAGCACCCGCGACTGGGCGTTGGAGCGATACAGCACCGCCATTTCCCGCCGCGCGGTGCCTTCCTGAAACAGCTTGTCCATGCGCCCGGCAATAAAGCGCGCTTCGTCCACTTCGTTGAAACCAGAATAAAGACGAATCGGGTCGCCATCACCGCCATCGGTCCACAGCTCCTTGCCCAGCCGGTCGCTGTTATTACCGATCACCGCGTTGGCGGCTTTCAGGATGGTGCCCGTGGAGCGGTAATTCTGCTCCAGGCGAATGGTGCGGGTATCCGGGAAGTCGCGGCTGAATTTGTGGATATTCTCGATCTTGGCGCCACGCCAGCCATAAATGGACTGGTCATCGTCACCAACAATGGTGACCGCGTTATTTTCGTCCGCCAGCAACCGCAGCCAGGCGTACTGGATGCTGTTGGTATCCTGGAACTCGTCCACCAGAATATGCCGGAAGCGGCGCTGATAGTGGCCACGCAGGTTCTCGTTGTCACGGAACAGCTCCAGCACCCGCAGCAGCATTTCGTTGAAGTCCACCAGCCCGCCACGCTCGCAGGCCTCTTCGTAGGCGAAGTAGATCTTCTGCATGGTCAACGCGAACAAATCGCCGCTGGCATCCATATGCCGGGCGCGTAGCCCCTCGTCTTTCTGGCCATTGATGAACCAGGTGGCCTGACGGGCCGGCCAACGCTGCTCATCCAGCCCCAGCTCCTTGCTCACCCGCTTGATCAGGCGAATCTGGTCGTCCGCATCAATGATCTGGAAGCCCTGGGGGAGCCCGGCCTCCTGCCAGTGAGCCCGCAGCAAGCGATGGGCAATGCCGTGGAAGGTGCCCACCCACATGCCATCGGCGGACATATCCAGCAGTTGCTCAATACGCCCGCGCATTTCCGCGGCGGCCTTGTTGGTAAAGGTCACCGCCAGAATGCCGAAGGGCGAAGCTTGTTCGGTGGCGATCTGCCAGGCAATCCGGTGCACCAGCACCCGGGTTTTTCCCGAGCCGGCCCCGGCCAGCACCAGCAAATGTCGGTCATCGGCAGCCACCGCATCGCGCTGGGCCGGGTTCAAGCCATCAATAAGGGAAGTCACATCATCCATGGCGCGGAAGTTTAGCAGAATGTCTTCGCCTGTGATGCCCGCCTGCAAAGGCATTTTGCTCCTCCCTACCCGGCTTTCTCCCGCTTTCCCGCTTTCCTCCCAGTGCTTGATTCGAAAGTCGGTTTCCCTCGCCCCCAACCTGTGGGTAAACTGGAAAACAAAAACACTCGGCCCAGAGCCAGAGGAAGCATTCACGGTGTCTTCGCAGTCTCCATCATCCCAGCCAGTACCACCGTTCAACGGTGTACTTAATGAACAGTGCCAATTGCTGCTAAGCGGCATTGCCGCCCTGTTGCTGCTGGAAAGTGCCTCCGCCATTACCCTGGTCTGGGCTTACTGGTTTACCCCGATTGCCCACCAGCCCCTGCTGATCTGGCTGGGTGTCATTGCGGCGGTCCAGATCGCTCGCCTGCTGATCCTGCCCTATTGTCGTCGCCGTCTTAATGCCCAGGAAACCATGCCGTTCTGCCGCCGCATGCTTTCCGGGCTGGCCCTGTCCACACCGTTGCTGATCGGTCTGGCTGGCTTCCTGTTCAACCCCCTGGAAACCCTGTTTTCCCCGCAGATGCTGGGCGCGCAGCTGATTTGCGCCTGCCTGGGTCTGGGCCTGAGTGTCATGGCGCTGGCCGCCTACAGCAGCCATTTCCCCACCGTGTTCCTGTACCTGGTAATGCTGCTGGGCCCGGCCGTGGCCCGCCTGGCGGAGACCCAACAGAACCATCCGCTTTCCCTGGTTGTACTGATGTCACTGCTGGGGCTGTTCTTCCTGGTCGCCGCCCGCCGCATCAACCGCACCGGCCACCAGGCAATGATGCTGCAGGCCAGCAACCGTTCCCTGATTGATTACCTGAACCGGGCCCGCAGCGATGCCGAAGCCCTGAACGAGAAACTCGCCCAGGAAATCTACGAGCGCAAGGAAGCCCGCCAGCGGCTGCAGGAAACCAACGAGCGGCTGGAAAGCATGGTGCAGGAACGCACCCAGGCGCTGGGTGAAACCAACTCGGCCCTTGCCGCCACCAGCGAACGGCTGGAACTGGCACTGGAAGCCAGCAATATTGGCCTGTGGGACTGGATGCTGGATACCGGGCGCAACTACCACACCAACTTCGACCGCCTGCTGGGTTACGACAGCGCCTACTTCAAGAATTTCTTCGGCGACCTGGAAACCCTGGTCCACCCGGACGACCTGACCCGCATCCGCCGCGCCATGGTCGCGCACTTCAAGGGCGAAGACAGCCGCTACCATGCGGTCTACCGGCTGCGCCACGCGGACGGCAGCTGGCGCTGGATTGAGGATGAAGGCCGAGTGGTATCCCGCAGCCGCGACGGCCGCGCCACCCGCATGATCGGCACCCGCCGGGACATCACCGATGACCGCCAAGCCCAGGAACAGCAACGCCTGGCCGCCACCGTGTTCGAAAACGCCCCGGAAGGCATCTTTATCCTTGATCACGAGTTCCGCTTCCTCGCCGTTAACGCCCGCTTTGAACAGATCACCGGCTATTCCGAGTCCCTGGTCATTGGCCGCCGCATCCTGGAAGAAGAACAGACTCAGCCCAACCGGGACACCTACCTGAGCATTACCACAGCCCTGCAGGAAAGCGGCTTCTGGGAAGGGGAAATCAGCGAGCGCCGCCGCAACGGCGAGATCTTCCCCGAATGGTTGCAGATGAGCGCGGTCCGTGACGAGCAGAAACGGGTGATCCGCTATGTGGGAATGATGTCTGACCTGACCACCCGCAAGGAAACCGAACAACAACTGCAGTTCCTGTCCAACTACGATCGCCTCACCGGCCTGGCCAACCGCACCCAGTTCCGTGAACACCTGCACAAGTCGCTAACGCTGGCCCGCTTGAACCGGGAAAAAGTGGCCTTGCTGATGATCGACCTGGACCGCTTCAAGCCGATCAATGAATCCCTCGGCCATGAAATCGGTGACCGCCTGCTCAAGGCCGCCGCCGAACGTATTGCCCAACACGCCGGTGGCGAAGAAGCCCTGGCCCGGGTAGGCGGTGATGAATTTACCCTGCTGCTGGAGAATCACGGCGGCGAAGGCGGCATCAGCCAGCAGTGCCAGAAACTGATCAACGCCATGAAAAAGCCGTTCCTGATCGACGGCCACGAACTGCTGCTGGGTGCCAGCATTGGTATCAGCCTGTTCCCGGATACCGCCAAAGAAGCCCAGAGCATGATCAACCAGTCCGACATGGCGGTGTATCAGGCCAAGCGTAGCGGCGGCAATAATTTCCAGTTCTACCGCAGCAACATGCGCGTGGCGTCAGTAGAACAGTTGGCCCTGGAAACCAGCCTGCGCAAGGCCATCTTCAAGAACGAATTCGTGGTGTACTACCAGCCGAAAATGGAACTGGCCAGCAACCGCATCACTTCAGTAGAAGCCCTGGTGCGCTGGCAGCACCCCACCATGGGCCTGCTGCCGCCAGCGGATTTCATTCCCCTGGCCGAAGAAACCGGGCTGATTTCCGCCATCGGCGAGCTGGTACTGGAACGCTCCTGTCGCCAGGCCCACAAGTGGTACAAACAGGGGCTGGGCAATATCTGTGTATCGGTCAACCTGTCCGCTCACCAGTTCCGCAAAGGCAACGTGGCGGAAATCGTGGACCGGGTACTGTCCACCACCGAACTGCCCCCGCACCTGCTGGAACTGGAGCTCACCGAAAGCCTGATCATGGAAGACATGGAGCAGAACATCGAACTGCTTCAGCAACTGCGCACCCGCGGCATTGAGCTGGCGCTGGATGACTTCGGCACCGGCTATTCGTCACTGAGCTACCTGAAGCGTTTCCCGGTAGACACCCTCAAGATCGATCGCTCCTTCATCATGGATCTGGACAAGAGCCCGGACGATGCCGCCATCACCCGCGCCATCATCGACATGGCCCACAGCCTGAAGATGAACGTGATCGCCGAAGGGGTGGAAACCGAAGACCACCTGAGCATCCTGCGCGATATGCATTGCGACAGCATCCAGGGCTTCCTGCTCAGCCGCCCGGTACCGGAAAACGAGCTACTGGAATTGCTGCACACCCAGGCCTACAGACAGCAGTTGAAAGTTGACAATTGATAGTTGACAGCTGCGCGGAACAGGGCTGTTTTTTCTGAAATAAAAGAGGCCGCGCCCAAACTTTGGACGCGGCCTTTACGGTTTCAAAACATGACGTGCTGCGGCGTGTCGCTGTCAACTGTCCACTATCAACTGTCAACTCAAAAGCTCTATCGTCTCCTCCGCCTGAAAATACCCCGCCAGATGCCGGCGCAGCCACGCCTCCAGCAAGCCTTCGCTCTGTAGCTTGGCCATCACCGGAGGCAGGAAACGGCGGGCATCATCGAGCATCAATTCACGGGTAACACCCAGCTCATCGAGCAGGCCGGTGAGGCTGGTGTCGCCATATTTATCGAAAAACGCGTGTACCCCGGATTCCAGCATGGCGTTGAAGTAATCCGTGTGCCGCAGCTCGCGCCAGTATTCGAACACGATCACGAACAATTCCTGAATGTCCTCGCTGCTAACCAGCTCTTTCAGGTCCGCCACCGGGCGCTGGCTGAAATCCTGCCAGGCCACTTGCACCAGCGCCCGCAGCTCTTCCAGATTGTCATCGCGGTACAGATAAGGATCGCTTAACAGTTGTTCCGTACGACGCAACAACCACTCCTGCAGCCGCGCTTCCAAGCTGGACAACCAGCGCTCCGGCAAGCGTTTGCTCAACTGGCTGCGCAAGGGGGCCGGCAAGCCCTGGTGCAGCAAGGTCTTGAGCCCCAACTGGGCGCTCCCGGCCAACAGCGCCAACAACACCGGGTTACGGCCCAACCAGGCCATTCCTTGGCGGGACAGGGGAATCTCCAGGACTTTATCCAGCAACGCCATCACCACGCCTTCATCGACCACCTCTTCCACGGTGCGCTCGCTCTGAATGGCGTGGTCATAAAACTGCTCCACCATGTCACCCACCAGTTCGGGGATGGCGCCGCTGATATCCATCTGCACCGCATATTTCTGGGCCGTGGCAAACACTTGATCAGCCTGCACCCACTGGTTCAGCGAATAAGCCGCCGCCTTGTCCAGCACGAAATCCAGCTCCTCAACAATCAAGGCATCCAACTGGGCCGGCGCAAGGCGCGCCAGCAGGTAATCAACCAATCCATCCAGTAAACGATCTGCGACTTCCTGTTTCTTTTGCGCCATTTTTTGCATTTCCCGAAGAAAAAGTTCTTGATGCGACAAGGCACCATTGTATCATTGCTCGATGTCACAGTTACGGAAGCGCGCATAATGGCGATCTCGATTCTTCCCATCCGCCGCAACCTGAAATTCAACCTGAACCCGGCCAAAGCACTGACCTGGCATCGGGACGGCCTGAATGTCAGCCAGTTCCTCAACACCATGAGCCTGTTTTTTCCGGTGGGTGAACGCTTCTTTATCGACAGCGTCCGTTACTATCGTGACCAGATTACCGACCCGGAGCTGAAAAAGGCAGTGACCGCCTTTATCGGGCAGGAAGCCATGCACGGCCGCGAGCACGAAGAATACAACGACTTCGTCGCCCAGGCCGGCATTCCCCTGCATGCCCAGGAGGCCTTTGTGGCCAAGCTGCTCGACACTCTCCAGCAGCGCAGCCCGAAATCCTTTCAGCTGGCGGCGACTGTGGCACTGGAACACCTGACCGCCATTCTCGGCGGCGGTTTGCTGGACCTGCCAGAGCTCATGGACGGCTCCGATGAAGGCTACAAGGCGATCTGGAACTGGCACGCCCTGGAAGAAACCGAGCATAAAGCCGTGGCCTTCGACGTGTACCGTACCGTCATCGGCGACGACAGCAACCTGGGGGCCTACGCCCTGCGCAGCAGCACACTGGTGCTGGCCACCGGCGTTTTCTTTGCCCTGTTTATCCCTTTCTACCTGCACAACGTGCGGATCAAGGGCGGCCTCACCGACCTGAAAGGCTGGCGCGCCGTGGCCAAACACACCTGGGGCCGCAAAGGGATTTTCCTGAATATCACCAAACCCTGGTTCGACTGGTTCAAACCCGGCTTCCATCCCTGGGATCACGACAACCGCGAACAGCTGGAAAACTTCGAGGCCCTACTCGGCGACCTCCTCAACGAGGAAGCCGCCTAACCGTTTTTCATTCACCGAGCTCTCCCTTTTCCGGTGACTTCCAGGGTCGGCACTTTGTGCCGGCCCTTTTTTTTGCCGCGCTGCGGCCGCAGCACGCTTCACGCAGCATGCAACACGCTGGCAAACCTGCCGAGATCGGGTCTCGTAACGAAAAAGCGCCCGCTTTTGCAGGCGCTTTGTGCATGAACCGCCAGCGGTTACCCGTTACTGCCATTCTGGGTGGACACCACTCGATCATCCGCCAGGCGGATGTTCCCCGCCGGCGCATTGCCATCCCGGTCCTCGCCGAAGTACAGGGTGGTATGCGGGAACGGAATCTCGATACCCGCCTTGTCGAAGTAGATCTTCACCAGCCGGTTGAAGGCACGCCCCACTGCCCACTGATTACCCGGCGTGGTCTTGATCACCACACGGATATTCACCGAACTGTCCGCCAGGGCCGTGACGCCAGCCACCGTCATCGGCGCCAGGATATTATCCTTGTGTTCGCCTTCCTTGAGCGCCTCAAAGGCGGCCTCGAGCTGGACAATGGCATCGTCGATGCTTTCCCGGTAGCCAATGCCGTATTCGCCCACATGGTTGCCGTATTCACGGGTGTAATTGGATACCGCATCCACCGAGGAAAACGGCACAATGTGATACGTACCGTACAAGTCACGCAGTGCCACCGAGCGGATACCCACCCGCTCCACGGTGCCGGAATTGGCACCAACACCGACGAAATCCCCGGTATTCATGGCATTTTCCAGCTGAATAAACACCCCGGTAATCACATCTTGCACCAGCTTCTGGGCACCGAAACCAATGGCCAGACCCAGCACCCCGGCACCGGCAATCAGCGGGCCGATATCCACACCCACTTCCGAGAGCACGATCATCACCGTCATGATAATAATGGTGATCGCCAGGCTGGTATGAAACAGCCCCAACAGGGTTTCGCCCCGCGCCGCCTGGGCGGGCGTACTGGTTTCTCCGGGGCTGAATTTATGCTCGACCAGGCTGGCCAGGGCAATCCAGACCGCCGCCGCCAGCGCCAGAATCAGCAAGATATCAATCAGCGCAGAAACGGTTTGCGCACCGGCGGTGGTGGCGTACCAGGCGGCCAGGTCATACAGCTCCCAGGCGTCCAGTGACAGCACCACTACCAAGGCCAGAATCAGGCCCCGGATGATTTTCAGGCCGGTGGGCACATAGGTGTTCACCCGCGCCTGAAGGCGGGGCATGCTGGCATTGAGCCGTTCCGGCAACTGGATCTCTTTGCCAATCATCTGTCCCAGGGCCACCGACACCAGCAAGCCCAGCCCCACATAAATCAGGGTCTCAAGCGTCGCCAACGCCACGAAAGGCAACGCCGTTTCCGGGTTCAGCACAGTGACGGTAAACACCAGCAACGCGTAGGCCAGCGCCAGCCAGTGCCAGGTCCGCGCCAGCACCAGCAACAGCAGGCGTATCGGCCCGGATCCGGTATTCGCCCGGTGGGTCAGGGCCTCACGCAGCGCCAGGCGTTTGCGCCAGATCACCGCGGCCGCATACACCAGCGCCACCAGCATGATCACGGTCCCGGCGGCACTGCCCAGGGAAGGAGACACATTGAAGTTCAGCACCGGCACCAGCACCAGCAGGCCGTAGCCAATCAACCCGGCTTCGCGGGCCAGAAACCGGTTACAGTAGCGCGCCTGCTCTGCTGCCACCGGCAGCAATCGCAAACCCTCGTAGCGGGAAGAAAAAAACATACGCAGGCCCGCCTTGGCCAGCTCCACCAGCAGGAAGGCATTCAGGAACAGCGCCAAGCGGGTGGCATCTGCGCCCAGCTGCTCGGTGAGCAATGGCGCCACGAACGTGCCAGCCAGATAGGCCAGCGCCACCACGATGATATCCAGCAGCGCCGCGACTGCCACGGCCACCATGGTGCGCAGGATCGCCACTTTCTCTGAACCGGCCCGGGCCCAGACACTGAGACGGGCAAACACAGAGCCCACCACCGCACGCAGCACCCAGAACACCACAAACGTGACGGCCACCAGAATCACCAGATTCAGCAAAGCCGCAATGACGGTTTTCATCTCCACTGGCGCCGCCGTCGCCTCGCTGGCCACGGCATCGCCGCCAAACCAGCCCGATACCAACACGCCCAGCGCCGCAAATTGCCGGCCCATATCACCGGCCAGGTTGCCGGTGGCCGCCGCCATGCGACGCGCCATGGATACCTGCCCGGCGGTCTGGCCACTGGGGGCCTGCGCAGCAATCTCCGCTGCCGGCACTTCACTTTCCAGGCCCAGCGACTCTGTCTGGGAAGACGCGTGCACGCCACGCAACTGATCGATCAACACCTTGCGGCTGGCATCATTTTCCAGCAGATCCGCCAGCTCTGCGTATTCACCGGGCTGTCCCACCACAGGCTGAGCAGACGCTTCAGCGTGGGCCGCAGCCGTAAAGAGCATGAACACAACAGCCATCAGGGCTGTCAGGTAACGAAAGGTCTGGGTTTGATGGCGCAAACTGATCTCCTTATCCCGGCCATCGCCGGGTAAAACGCAGGATTTGAAGCTTATTCAGGCGCCCACCCTAACAATTCACACACCCTGAAATGTGAAAATTGCGCGAAGATTGTGGCAAAGCGCGATCCCGTTTTTGCCCCCGCAATTGGCCCTGGGGAGTCATCACCCGGGTAACAATGCCAGTCACGGCGGTTGACCGTGACATTGAGCACTGTAATGATCGGACTCCATTCCATCGACAACATGGCGGAGGCGTTCATGAACGCATTCTGGACCCCGGACTCGCAGGCCCTGGCGCCTTATCTCGCGGCCTGGCAGCAGGCACACAAAGGGCTGCAGATCATCGCTGGATCCCTGCAACCGGGCATGACCGAGCAGGATTGCGAACTGCTGATCCGTGACTGGCTACGTGCGCACCAGCTGTTCGATCCGGCCCGCCCGCCAAAGGTGCGCTTTACCGCCCAGCCAACCCGCCGTCGCTTTGGCCTGAACAGACCGGGAAAGCGCCGTTACCGAATCGGCATGGGCTATATACTGCGTTGCGACGCGGTGCAAAACGGCTACGCCGCCAAGGCCTGCCTCAGCGGCCCCGACGCCGTTCCGCTGGCCGCATTACACCGCCGTCTGCGCGACTATCGCGACCAGCTGCCGCAGGCCCTGGCCCGCGGGGAAACACCCCAGCAGCTCGCTGACCGTTTTCCCGGCCTGCGTCAGCACTATCGGCTGGCGCCGCTCACCGGCACCCTGCCCGAGGGGAACCGCATCGGGGAAGGGCCGCTGATCCCCGGCCTGTGGCAATGGCAATTGACCCTGAGCGATGGCACGCACAGTGCCGGTAGCAGTGAATTCCTGCTGATGGACGATCAGGGCCCGCGCTGGCTGACCGACACCCCGGCGCACCTGCTCGACACAAACAATAACGGCAATAACCACAAGCAAGAGGAAGCAGCCTGATGGTGCAGTGGTGCGACAGCAAAGTGAGCCGTGATGGCGTAGATCTGGCCGTACGGACCTGGAGTTCCGACAAGAGCCCCACCGTGGTGCTGGTGCACGGCTATCCCGACGCCAATCATGTCTGGGAAAAAGTGGCCGAACGGCTCAGCCGGGATTTTAAAGTGGTCGCCTACGACGTACGCGGCGCCGGCAACTCCTCCATCCCCAAAGGGCGCAAGGCCTACCGACTCAGTGAGCTACGCGCCGACCTGCACGCGGTGATGGATGCGGTCAGCCCGGATCAGCCCGTGCACCTGGTGGGCCACGACTGGGGCTCCATCCAGACCTGGGAGTCCGTCACCGAACCCGGCGCGGAACAACGCATTGCCTCCTACACCACCCTGTCCGGCCCCTGCCTGGACCACGTGGGCCAGTGGATGAAGGCACAGCTGAAAGAACAGAAGCTCGGCGCTGTGCTCAATCAACTCAGCCATTCGTGGTACATCGGCGCCTTTCAGCTGCCCGTCCTCGCGCCGCTGTTATGGAAAGCCGGCCTGGCGAAAGCCTGGCCCCAGGTACTGCGCCGCACCGAAAAGCTGCACAGTGAACCCAGCGCCACCCAGCTGCAGGACGGCACCCACGGTATCGAACTGTACCGGGCCAACATGCTGCCCTGCCTGCTCAAACCCCGGGAGCGCTATACCAAGGTACCGGTGCAACTGATCGTTGCCCGCGAAGACAACTATGTGCGTCCGGCCATGCTGGAAAGCCTGCCACAATGGACCGACCGCCTGTGGCGGCGGGAACTGGACTGCGGCCACTGGGGCCCCCTGCTGCAACACCCGGACGTAACTGCCCGCTGGATCCGCGAGTTCATTCAACACATCGACGGCGCGCCTGCCTGCGGCCCGCTGCAACGCAGCGAAATCACCGGTACAAAAGCGCGTGGCCCAGACAGCGGCAAACGCGTTGTGGTCACCGGAGCCGGCTCCGGCATCGGCCGCGAAACCGCACTGGCCTTTGGCCGCCGAGGCGCGCTGGTGTTGTGCACCGACATCAATGCCGAGGCCGCCGCCAGCACCGCCAGCATCATCGTCCGTGAAGGCGGCGACGCGCTCAGCCGTAAATGCGATGTGAGCAACACCCGCTCCATGGAGGCCCTGGCCCACTACGTGGAAAAGGAACTGGGCGCCCCGGACATCCTGATCAATAACGCCGGCATCGGCCTGTCCGGCTCACTGCTCGACACCAGCGTGAAGGACTGGCAACAGGTACTGGGTGTGAACTTGTGGGGCGTCATTCATGGCTGCCGATTATTCGCCCGCCAGATGATCGACAACGGCAAGGCCGGCCATATCATCAACGTGGCTTCCGCCGCCGCCTTCCTGCCTTCGCGCATGCTGCCCGCCTATGCCACCAGCAAAAGCGCAGTGTTGATGTTCAGCGAATGCCTGCGCGCCGAAATGGCCGAGCACAACATCGGTGTCAGCGCCATCTGCCCCGGCATCATTGATACCCCCATCACCCGCAGTACCCGCTTTGTAGGCGTGGCCGACGAAGAACAGAGCCGCCGCCGGGAAGATGCCGCCAAACTCTACCAGCGCCGGGCCTATACCCCGGACCGAGTGGCCCAGGCCATCGTCGAGGCCGTGCAAAGCAACCGCGCCGTGGTGCCCGTCAGCCCGGAAGCCGTGGGCATGCAATGGCTGGGTCGCTTCACCCCCTCACTGGCCCGCAACCTGGCACAGGTGGAAATTTAGACACGGCAAGCTTCACGCAACACGCAACAGCGCGATTTCGGTCTGTAGTTTTCCGATGCCCGTGGCCGCGCCCACGGCCGGTGCGCAAACCGGGCCCGTCAATCAGCACGGGCTTCGCCCGCGTTGTTGCGTGATGCTTGTTGCGAGTTGCGTCTCTTTTCTCCTTCTAGCCCCAGTGCAAAAAGGGGGCTATCATCGCCACATGAAAACCAGTGACCGTAATCCCGCAGCGATTCTGCGCAGCCTGAAAAAGTACACCCAACCGGCTGAGCAGCAGGCCCCGGCCGATGCCGGCGACCACAAGGAATTTACCATCGACGAACTGGCCCGCGAAGCCGGCTCGACGGTGCGTAACGTGCGTGCCTACCAGGATCGCAGCATCCTGCCGCCCCCGGAAAAACGCGGCCGCACGGGCATTTACACCGATGTGCACCTGGCACGCCTGAAGATTATCGGCGCCCTGCTAGAGCGCGGTTACACCCTCAATAATATCCGCGACTTGCTCAGCGCCTGGGAACAGGGCCGTGAGCTCAACGATATTCTTGGCCTGGAAGTGGCCGTCACCTCCTGGCAGACCCCCAGCGTCCCCTCCTACGTGGACTACCAGGATCTGTTGGATGACTTCGGCGAAGACATTACCCCGGAAGTGATGACCAAAGCGGTCAAGCTGGGCTACATCATTCCCGAAGGCATGCGCCTGCGCCTGCCCTTCCCGCGCGTTTACAACGCCGGCAAGGAACTCAGCGAAGCCGGCGTCCCGCTGGATGCCGTGCTTACCCACGTGAGCCTGGTCCGCGAGGAAGTGGACAAACTGGCCGAGCGCTTCATCGGCATGATCATCCACCACCTGGTGGACGAAAAGTACGGCGACGAAGCCCTCCCTGAAGGCGAAGACGTGCCCAAACTGGCCGACTTCATTACCCGCATCCGCCCCCTGGCCGATGCCGTGGTCAGCGACGAGCTGGGCCGTGTCCTGGAAAAGAGCATCAACAAGATTCTCGTCGACCGCCTGGCCAACGTGCTGGCGCATATGGAAGAGAAGGGCTAGCACGCCGCCCCACGCTTCACGCAACACCGCGCGGATCTGCAGAGGATTCTCAACCTCCGCACCCGCGCTATCACCGAATCGCGGGCACAGAACTGAACACCCACCTCGCTTGCCTGCGTTTGAACTTTAAACTTTCAACTCACCCGCACTTTCAAACCTGCTCTTCTCTCCGCGCTTACCTCCGCGCTTCCCGTGTTGCATGAAGCATGATGCATGCTGCGTTAAGTAGGCTTTTCTTTCTGTTTTGTTGCCGCCTCTCCCCCCCATACCCACAGGAATGCCAATCTTGGGACGACCGTGCGAAAAAATTGCGTCTTCGCGCTAACGCCCACGCAACCCTCGCACTAAAACAATCTCGCGCCAAAACAATAAAGTCCCGAGGAGAGCACCATGAAACCCGGATTTGTCATTACCGCGCTGCTTGCCGCCAGTCTGATCAGTGCCTGCGGGGGTGGCGGCTCCAGCAGCCCTGCCCCGGTGGTCAACACTCCCACGCCCAACGAGCCCACAGAGCCGGAAACACCTGCGCCAGAACCGCCGGCAGATCGTCCTGCCAACGTCTCCGCACCCTATGCGGATTACGGCACCGTGCTCAACATCCTGCCCCCCGGCCAGGATGATATCGGTGGGCTCAGCAGCCTCACCGCCGACATTCCCGGCCTGGGGGATCTGGTCGGCACCCTGCTGGATGATCTGGTCGCGGAAACCGGGCTGGTGCCCGCGCTCACCAAAGAGCCCCACTTCGACGACCAACTGGGCCTCTACGATGCCTTGGTGCGCAGCGAGCCGGGCCTCACCGACGACCAGCTAACCGACTATTTCAAAGCCGCCCCCTTGCTCGGCCCCGAGGCAGGTAATTGGGAAAGCGAACTCACTCTGGATGCCAGCGGCTACCAGGTGGACATCAAACGCGACAGCTATGGCGTACCGCACATTTACGGCGACTCCCGCCGCGACGCCCTGTTCGGCGTGGGCTATGTGACCGCCGCTGACCGCCTGTTCCTGCTCGACGTACTGCGCCGCGCCGGCCGGGGCGAACTGTCCCGCTTCCTGGGCCCCGCGGATTTCTCTTTCGACAGGGATATCGCGGTGGATGCCCCCTACCGGGAAGAAGACCGCACCACCATGATCGCCAAGACCGTTGCCCGCTTTGGTGACGATGGCGCCCAGGTCTTCGAAGACGCCACCAACTACGTGGCTGGCCTCAACCAGTACGTCACTGATGCGCGCAGCGGCCTGCTGCAGGTGCCGGTGGAATACGTGGCGCTGGGCGTGCAACTGGAACCCTTCGTGATTGAAGACGTGGTCGCCATCGCCACCCTGATTCAGGGCATCTTCGCTGGCGGCGGTGGTAACGAGCACAAGAACGTGTTGCTACTGCAGGCCCTGGAAGAACAGACCGGTAGCGCGGAAAGCGCCTGCGCCCTGTGGAAAGACCTGCGCAACGGTCTGGACCCGGAATCCTCGGTCACCACCACCCGTTCGTTTGCGACCCAGTCACCGCCCACCCTGCCCGACCTGTGCCCACTGAGCGGCGAGCTGGCCGGCCAGTTCCCCGGCGCAGTGATGTTCGATGCTGGTTCGTTCCAGGCCCACCAACCCCTGAGCCATGAACCCTGCGGCCGACCCGGCCAGCCCCAGTGCCCCGAAGCGTTGGGCAATGTTCCCGCCCTGCCCGGCACCGGCGTGGTCGGCGGTCTGCTGGACACCGTGGGGGATCTGCTCGGCGGCATTCTGTCCCTGTCCTTTCTGGAAGACCAGGGCGCCCAACTGGGCAACCAGTGGGCTACCCTCACCCGGCAGGTTCGTCAGCTGGGCAGCGCCACCCAGGCCGACACCCGCCTGAGCGACACACAACGCGAACAGGTGCTGCAACGCATCGCGGGTATTGAAACCGGCATCAGTGGCCTGCGCGACGGCTTCCCGAGCACCATGTCCAATGCCCTGCTGCTCAATGCCGAGCATTCCGCCAGTGGCCAACCGCTAGCCGTGTTCGGCCCACAGACCAGCTATTTTGTCCCCCAGCTACTGCTGGAAATGTCTATCCACGGTGGCGACATCAATACCCGAGGCATGACCTTTACCGGCCTGCCCTATGTGGTGATCGGCCGTGGCCCGGACTTCGCCTGGAGCGCCACCTCCGGCAGCTCCGACCTCACCGATGTCCGTGTCGTACAACGCTGCTCCCCCACTGAAACCCCGGCCCACGGAGAGGGTGGCTATCAGGTCAACGGCCAGTGCAAACCCTTCGATGTGATTGACGAGGAATGGGTGGCGCGCTGGAACCTGGCCTCCTCTACGGACCCGGAGGCCGTGGGCCAGAATGAAACCGTTCACCGCCGCGTGATCCGCACCGAGGAATACGGTCCGGTGATCGGCTTTGCCACCGTGTCCGGCATGCCCGTGGCGGTCACCCGCCAGCGCAGTACCTACTTTGCCGAGCTGGATACCGCGTTGCCGTTCATGCAGGCCACCCGCAATGACGTGCACGATGTACAGAGCTTCTACGACGTGTTCTACAACACCACAGGCAGCTTCAACTGGTTCTATATCGACGACCGGGATATCGCCTTCTTCCATTCCGGCGACTACCCCCAGCGCGCCGACGGTATCCACCCGGAACTGCCCAGCTGGGGCAACGGCCAATATGACTGGGACGGCTTCCTGCCCCAGCAGGCCCACCCCCAGGCCAGCAACCCGGAGCGGGGCTACCTGGCCAGCTGGAACAACCGCCCGGCACGAGACTGGTGGGCCGCTGACGCCCACGCGCCCTATGGTTCCGCCCATCGCAACAACATCCTTGATGTGCGCCTGCAACAGTTGGTGGAAGAAGGCAGCGTCACCCGGGCACGAATGGTAGAAGCCATGGGCGATGCAGCCACCGTGGACCTGCGCGGCCAGGAAATCATCCCCCACGCCCTGGCCCTGCTGGAAACCGCCCCGGTCACGGGCGACCAGGATAGCGCCATCCGCCTGATGCACGACTGGGTCGCCAACGGCGCCATGCGCCGGGACCGGGACGGCAGCGGTAATTACGATGAAGAAGCCGCCGTGGCCCTGATGGACGCCTGGTACCCGCTGATGATTGACATCCTGCTGCCGCAAATCACTGACGTGGAGGATGTGAACGGCCAGAACCTGTCGCTGATGGATCGCGATAACAAGCCCGCAGCCGGCGGCTCCGCCTACAACTTTGGTTACTACAGCTACGTGGAGCGAGTGTTGGAACAAGCCCTGGGCACCAGCGCCAACCCCTACCGGGAACTGCGCTGCGCGGATAGCGATGACAGCAATGCCTGCCGCGATGCCCTGGCTGACAGTCTCAACCAGGCCATCGAGCAACTGGGCGGCATCGCCAGCATGGATAGCTGGAACGTGGACGAAAGCCAGGACCAGATCCAGCACCGCGCCATCGGCCTGTCCGGCGTCGCCCCCATCCACTGGCAAAACCGCCCCACCTTCCAGCAGGTGGTGGAATTCACCGGGCACCGGTAAAGCCCAGTGACGAGATACGAGTAACGAGTTGCGAAGATCAATAGCCCAGTCTTACCTGGCTTGGTTTTCGCTTCTCGCTTCTCGCTTCTCGCTTCTCGTTACTCGCTAAGCTCCCCGGGTGGCACAACATCTACGCGATCCCCACCCTCCATCATTACTTCTGCGCATACATCCATATCCACCCCATGCATTTGTCTAATCCTCCCATCGGCGTTAGCGTCTGCTACACATAAAAATTCTGATTTCCGGGAGAGCACCACATGCGCGCCATTCTTTGTAAGGAACTGGGCCCAGCCAACACGCTGGTCATTGAAGACATCGCATCCCCTGCGCCGGGCAAGGGCGAAGTGAAGGTGCGGGTAAAAGCCGCCGGCCTGAATTTCCCCGACACCCTGATCATTGAAGGCAAGTACCAGATCAAACCGGAACTGCCATTTTCACCCGGCGGCGAAATGGCCGGGGAAGTGCTGGAAGTAGGCGAAGGGGTGAAAAACTTCAAGCCGGGTCAGCGAATCATGGGCCTCACCGGCTACGGTGCTTTTGCCGAAGAGATTCTGGTACCGGAAAACCGGCTAATCCCTGTGCCCGATAGCATGGACGACCACACCGCCGCCGCCTTCTCCATGGTTTATGGCACCAGCTACCACGCGCTGAAACAACGGGCCAACATCCAGCCCGGAGAAACCCTGCTGGTGCTGGGCGCCAGTGGCGGCGTGGGCCTGGCTGCAGTGGAAATTGGCAAGGCCATGGGCGCCAAGGTGATCGCCTGTGCCAGCAGCGATGAGAAACTGGAAGTGGCCAGGGAAGCCGGCGCCGATGACCTGATCAACTACGCGGACGAAGACCTGAAGGACGCGCTCAAGAAGCGGTATCCCAAAGGTGTGGACGTGATCTACGATCCCGTGGGTGACAAGTTCACCGAAGCAGCCCTGCGCAACATGGCCTGGAACGGCCGCCTGCTGGTGGTGGGTTTTGCCGCTGGCGACATCCCCAAGATTCCTGCCAACCTGGCGCTGCTGAAAGGCTGCTCCATCGTCGGGGTATTCTGGGGCGCGTTCACCCAGCAAGAGCCGAAAGTGAACATGCAGAACATCATGGAACTGTTCCAGCTGTTCGGCCAGGGCAAGCTCAAACCGCGCATCAGCCAGGTGTTCAAGTTCGAAGAATACGAACAAGCACTGGCGGCGCTCACCTCGCGAACAGCCAAAGGCAAAGTCGTGCTAGACGTAGCCCGCGACTGAGTTTCAGATCTCAAGCTGCAAGCTACAACGTGGTGAAGGATGTGGGTGTTATTTTCTGGTGTTGTACCCGCACTTAACGGTTAGTTGCGGGCACAGAAGCTTAAAACCCAAAACCCTGTCCCGCGCTTGCAGCTTGAAGCTTGCGGCTGCTTTTAACGGCCGCTCTGATCGATCACCACCCCCGGCGCACCGGCCTGTAGCAGTTCGCGCAGATCCTCGGGCACCGGGGTCTTTTCGAACGGCTCCGTGGTCATCATCACGTACACCGCTTCTGAGTGCGCAATGGCACGGCCATCGTCCGCGTGACGAATATCCGCCTGCAGCGAGAACGAGGTGTTGCCCATATGGGTCAATGACACGAAGACATCCAACACGTCATCAAAGCGTGCCGACGACTGCCATTGGGTGGTCAATTTCACCACCTGGTTATCCAAACCGTCCGCCAGCAACTGGCTGTAATCACGGCCCAGCGCACGCATGAATTCGGTCATGGCGATATCCACGTAATCCCCGTAACGGGCGTTAAACACCACGTGCTGGGCATCGCATTCGTTGTAGCGCACCCGAAATCGAAAGCAAAAAGGATTGGCCATACATCACACCTGATTCTGTGAAATCGCTGTATTGCGAGCAAACATACCGAAGAGTATGCTCGATCTATTTTCGGAATTCTATTCCATAAAGGAGAGCCCATGACCACCGCCAGCGACGCCATGCCCCGCTACGCCCCGGAAATCGACAACGAGGTGTTCGTCCCGCTTCCCCAACGCCTGCAGCACTGGGCGAACACCCAGGGCGACACGCCGGCACTGTACGATGAGAGCGGCATGCTCACCTGGCGGCAGCTGGTGAACAACGTCAACCAGGTGGCCAACCAGTTGATCGACGCAGGCCTGCAACCGGGCGACACGGTTACCGGCCTGTCCGAAAACAGCGCCCGCTACCTGACCCTGTTTCTAGGCACCCTCACCGCTGGCGGCTGCATGGTGCCGCTCTCCGGCATGGCAGCCGGCGACACCCTGGCGCTGATGATCAACGATTGCGACGCCCGCTTCCTGTTCGTCTCCGACAAGCATCGTACCCTGATTGATCCCTTGCTGGGCGAGCTGGCCAACATTCCCCAGGAGCACCGCTTCAGCCTGGATTTTCAAGCACCAGGATGGCGAGCCTTTGATAACTGGGTAGCTGGCAACCGCACCGTCGCACCGGACCACCACCCGCAACCGGACGACCCGTTCAATATCATCTACAGTTCCGGCACCACCGGCGTGCCCAAAGGCATTTTGCATGACCACCGCATGCGCGCCCGTCAGCTGGAACGGGTCACCGACCTTGGGTACGACCAGAACGCCGTCGCGCTGGTCTCAACACCGCTCTATTCCAATACCACGCTAGTGTGCGTTCTCCCGACGCTATTCGCCGGCGGCACCCTGATCACCATGGCCAAATTTCACAGCCAGCGTTACCTGGAACTGGCCGAGCAACACCGCGTCACCCACACCATGTTAGTGCCCGTGCAATATCAACGGCTGCTGGATGACCCGGCGTTTGACCGCTTCGACCTGAGCAGCTTCAAGGTGAAATTCTCCACCAGTGCCCCCCTGCGCGCGCCGTTGATTGCCGATGCCATGGCACGCTGGCCGGGTAATCTGGTCGAGTTCTATGGACTCACCGAAGGGGGTCTGTCCACGGTCCTCAACTGTGCCGAGCATCCGGATAAATGGGCCACCGTGGGGCAACCGGGCGAAGGCTGCGAAGTGCACATCATCAACGAGGATCTGGAGGAACTGCCTTCCGGAGAAATTGGCGAAATCGTGGGCCGCAGCAGTGCCATGATGCGCGGCTATTACAAGCGCGAGGACAAGACCGAAGAGCTGCTCTGGACCCGTGCCGACGGTGCCGTGTTCTATCGCACCGGTGACATGGGCCGGCTCGACAGTGACGGCTTCCTGTCAGTGCTGGATCGCCGCAAGGACATGATTATTTCCGGGGGCTTCAATATCTACGCCGAAGACCTGGAAAAAACCCTGCTCAGCCACGACGACATCACCGATGCCGCAGTGATCGCCATTCCCAGCCGCCAGTGGGGCGAAACCCCGCTGGGGCTGGTGGTGTTGCGCGAGGGTTGCGATACCGACCTGACCACCCTTTGTGACTGGGCCAACCAGCAACTGGGCAAAGCCCAGCGGCTGTCCGCACTGGAACAACGGGACCACCTGCCGCGCAGCACCATCGGCAAGATTCTCAAACGGGAACTGCGCGATCCTTATTGGCAGGAACAACCACAACAAGCTCGCGGTTAACCATCAGCGCCCCGGTCACGCACCGGGGCAATGATCGCGCTACAGAAACCGTTCAATCGGCAAGCGCGCCAGCAACCAGGCAGCCAGCCAGCGGCCGATGCTGACTCGCGGCTCCCGGTGCAGCACTTCCGGGGTGCCATCGCTGCCGTCCGCAGCCCAGGTTAACCGGCCCGCTTCACGGGATACCCGGAAACTGTTTTCCGGCGCCAGCCCTTCTTCAATAAACGCGGCCACCTGCTGCCCCAGCGCCTCCGACGCCACGTAATAGCCCATCTCGGTATTCAGATGCACCGAGCGTGGATCAATATTGAACGAACCGACAAACACTTCGCGACGATCCAGCACCATGGCCTTGGTATGCAGACTGGCCTGGGAGCGGCCTTTGAACAGGCGCACTTGCCGATGCAACGCACGGGCATTGGGCTGTAATTCATGCAACTCCACTCCGGCCGCCAGCAACCCGGAACGATAGCGCGCATAGGCGCCGTGGGCGGCAATCACATCATTGGTGGCCAGACTATTGGTCAGCACGGCAGCACGCCCGCCACGCCGCCGGAAGCCGGCAAGCGCGTCCACAAAATCATTGCCCGGAATAAAGTAACTGGCTTCCATCAATAATTCCTGGTGATCTTGCCGGCCCAGCAGGCTGGCCAGCTGATCCCCCATCAATGTCTGTCTGGCGCCGCTGGCCTTGTCCGGGCTATCGAACAACAACACCGCTGGCGCCTGCACACACTGGCGTTCCTGCTTTTCCAGATAGTCTGTAAAAAATTTTTCGTGTTGGGGGAACAAGTAAGGATAGCCTTTCAGAGACCTGCGCCAGTGCGCCAGCCACCGCCAGACTCCTTCGGCGGTGGCTTCGGTGCGACGACGGTAACTTTTCATCGGCACGGCCAGCGGGCTGTGCCAGAACGCCTCAAACGCCGCACGGGTATCCGCCACGATCGGGCCATGGGCATACAGATCCAGGTCGCGGAAATTGGTGGACGCATTCACCCCAAAATAATGGTCAGCAATATTTCGCCCGCCCACCAGCGCCCGCTCCCCATCCATGATCCACGCCTTGTTGTGCATGCGGTGGTTCAGGCGCGGCGCATGGTAGAGCCATTGCAGAAAATGCTTATAGCGTCCCTTGAACGGATTGAACAATCGCACCTGAATATTGGGGTGCGCATCCAGCGCCGCCCACTTCACATCCCGGCCCAACTGGTTGGCATGATCCAGCAACATGCGCACCTTCACACCCCGCCGCGCCGCCTCCAGCAAACGATAGATCAGCAGCTTGCCGGTGGTGTCGTCATCCCAGATGTAGTACTGCACATCCAGCGAGCGCTTCGCCAGCCGCGCCAGGGTGACTCGCAGGGTGAACGCCTGATCGCTGTCGGCAACCAACGACAGGCGTGACGATTCAGGCCCTGTCCGGGCCGGCGCTCGGGTGGTACTTGGCATGCCATGTCCCATTCAAACGTGATGTTGAACACCTTGCAGTAAAGCCCTGAACAGGACAAGAAAAAGCCATTAGCGTAACGGTTCGTCATGTCTTACCCGAAGAAAACTGGCAAAGCGGGGTAATTCGTTAGCCGTTAGCCCGTAGTATTTATAGGTCACTGTCGCCCCGATCGGGGGTGGTCTTTGCCGTTGCGCGTCACTGAACCCGGAGCCCAGTTTGAAACGGCGCCCGGCTTCATCCTGCACCACCAACGCCCCCAGCATGCCCCGGTACTTGCCTTTCCCTTCCGTGTGGCCAACCACCACGGCTTCCGCATCCTGGTACGTCTTCACTTTCAGAATCGCATCACTGCGCCCCGCCTGGTACAGGCTGTCCCCGTGATGCAGCATCAGCCCTTCGCCTCCCGCCGCCATGACCTTGTCCAGCCGCTGCACCAATGCCGCGTGACTGGACGCGGGCTGCTGTTCTATTACGGAAAACGTATACGCATTACTGGCTGACGCCAACGCCTTCATTTGCTGAATGCGCCGCGAGAAGGGCGCGTCACTGGCGGGCAGATCAAACACCTTGTATCGAATCTGCCGCCACTCCTTTGCAGCGGGCTGCAATCGGCGTACCGCAGCGGACACCTCCGCAAAACGCCCACGCCCCATCCACAGCTCTCCGTCCATGGGTGTATCAGGGTAGCCGCGCACAAACCAGGACGGCGCATTAATCACATGGCCCCCTTTGCTAATCAACTGCTCCCCATTCCAGTAGGCCCGCACCCCGTCCAGCTTTTCGCTGACCCAGTACCCCTGCAACGCTATTCCTTTCTCATAGGTCTGCGCCAGCTGCAATGCCGGCCCCTGTGCCAGGCACCACCCGGCAATCATCCACAGGCCAATAATGGCCAGCCCTTGCCTGCTCTTCACGGCATCCTCCTTAGTCTATGTCAGGCTGGGACCATGGCAGATTCCGGCTGCGGGTCCTGTCCGCTTGCGCATACCGCTTCTGTAAGTCATAACGGTTTGCAACAAATCGCGACCGGCTGCATCCAACAGGCAGGAGGTAAGCAATTATGCGAGTTATTACATTAATGGGGCTGCTGGTTATCAGCGCACCGTCCCTGGCCGCCGAGGCCTATTTTGCCGGTGGCTGCTTCTGGTGCACCGAGTCCGACTTTGAACAGCTGGACGGCGTGAGCGAAGCCATTAGTGGCTATGCCGGCGGTGACGAGGCCAACCCCAGCTATGAGCAGGTGGCATCCGGCAGCACCGGGCACACCGAGGCGGTGAAGGTGATCTACGATCCCGAGGTGGTCAGCTATGCCAATCTGGTGACCTGGTTATGGCAACACATTGATCCCACCGATGCGAACGGGCAATTTGTGGACCGTGGCACGCAGTACCGTAGCGAAATTTTTTACCAAACCGCTGACGAGAAAAAAATCGCCGAAGCGTCACGGGCCGCCCTGGAAAAAAGCGGCCGTTTCGATAAACCCATCGTGACCCAGGTCACCAAGCTGGACACTTTCTACCCGGCTGAAGACTACCATCAGGATTACTACAAAACGCATTCCATCAAGTACAAGTATTACCGCTATCGCTCCGGCCGGGACCAGTTCCTGGAGAAACACTGGGATGATCCGAGCCACCGACCCTGGCTTGAAAAAAATGTCACCCAATCATGGCAAGGGCCGGATAATTTTGAACGCCCCAGCGACGACGAACTGAAAAAATCCTTGCCGGAACTGGTCTACAAGGTCACCCGCGAAGACGCCACCGAACGTGCCTTCCAAAACCGTTACTGGGACAACAAGGCCGCAGGCATTTATGTGGATGTGATCAGCGGCGAGCCGCTGTTCTCCTCAAAGGACAAATACAAGTCCGGCACCGGCTGGCCCAGCTTTACCCAGCCCATTGATAAATCCTTTATCACCGTGCACGAGGACAACAGCCTGTTCACCACCCGCACGGAAGTGCGCAGCCGCTATGCGGACTCTCACCTTGGCCACGTTTTCGGTGACGGCCCTGCGCCCACCGGTAAGCGCTGGTGCATGAACTCCGCCGCAATGCGGTTTGTTCCCGTCGATCAAATGGCGGAACAGGGTTACGAGAAATACCTCTCTTTATTTGAATAAATGCAACGTAAAAAAAGAGCGAACAAGCCTTTTTGTTCGCTCTTTTTTATGCCAGATTTTTTCGTTTTTCCTATTACTTTTTTCTCAACTTCCCTGCCCCGGTGACTAGCAGCAACAGGACGCTTCCGGCAATAATACCCAATACCAGATTGGCCAGCATCGGCGCCACAACACTGAGCATTCCTGACAACGGCAATAACGCCATGGCGTCGTCCAGATGATGCAGGGCATCGTGGCTACCCGGTAAGCCGTGAAGCAAAATACCGCCCCCTACCAGGAACATGGCCGCCGTACCGGCGACAGAAAGAAATTTCATTAGCCGTGGCGAAAAGCCCACCAGCATTTTTCCCATCACTTCCCGGATTTTTCCGCCTTTCTCTCTGGCCGTTTCGATCAGGTGCAAACCCGCGTCATCCATTTTCACGATGCCGGCCACCAGGCCGTAGACGCCAATCGTCATGCCGATGGCAATAATACTGACCACCATCACTTGCTGCGCGAAAGGTGCAGCTTGCACTGTGCCCAGGGCGATCACGATAATTTCTGCAGAAAGGATAAAATCCGTGCGCACTGCGCCTTTAATCTTGTTCTTCTCAAACGCAACCAGATCCACATTCGGATCTGCCATGGCCTTGAGTTTTTCATCATGCTTTTGGGCATCCTCTTCACCATGAAAAAAAGTATGCGCCAGCTTTTCCACTCCTTCGTAACACAGGTAGGCCCCACCGAGCATCAGCAGCGGTGTAATCAACCAGGGCAAGAAAGCGCTGATCAACAGCGCCGACGGCACCAGAATAAACTTGTTGCGCATGGAGCCTTTGGCTACCGCCCAGACTACCGGCAACTCACGTTCCGCACGAACCCCGGAGGTTTGCTCCGCATTCAACGCCAGATCATCCCCCAATACCCCGGCGGTTTTTTTTGCCGCCACTTTGGTCATTACCGATACATCGTCAAGCACCGCTGCGATGTCATCGAGCAACATTAATAAACTGGTTCCAGCCACGTTATCTATCCTTGTAAATGGAGTTGTGCCTCAACAATTATCTCGCCAAGACTATCACGCCTCGGCGTTCTCTTTATTTGGCAGCGGCAAGCGAGGCCGGTTAATGGCGATCGCCGCGATACCGGCAATGGCCAATGCCCAGCAATAATGGATGGAACCGATCAGCGCCAGAGGGGACAGCTTGGCAATGGAGCACGCCAGCAATACCTGCGCGCCGTAGGGAATCAGTCCCTGAACCACGCAGGAAAAGATATCCAGCAGGCTGGCCGAGCGACGCAGGTCCACGCCGTGATCATTGGCAATGTCTCGTGCCATCTCGCCGGTGAGCACGATGGCCACGGTGTTGTTGGCCACGAACACATTGGCAAACACCACCAGCAGCGCAATACCCACTTCGCCAGCCCGCTGCAGGGGCAACCTGAGCCAGCGAGTCAGGCCGTGGATGCGCTCAATCACCCAGCGGGTGCCGCCCTGATCAGTCATCAGCCGGGACAAGCCACCAATCAGCATGGACAGCAACATGATCTCGAACATGCCTTCGAAGCCCGTGTAGATGGCTCCGTTCATGCTCGCGAGTGTGTAGTCCGGCATCATCACCATGCCGGTCACGCCTGCCGTGACGATGCCCACGATCAGTACCGCCAGCACATTCAGGCCACTGAGCGCCAGCCCGAACACCAGCAGGTAGGGCACCACCAGGGCAAATTGGTACGGCTTTGCTTCCACCTGGTGTTCGCCACCCCCCAGTACGATCAACATCAGTACGGTCAGCGCCGCCGCCGGCACGGCAATCCAGATATTCACGCGGAATTTGTCTTTCAGCGACACACCCTGGCTGCGTGTCGATGCAATGGTGGTATCGGAAATCATCGACAGGTTGTCGCCAAACATGGCACCGCCCACCACCGCACCCAGGGCCAGCGGAACAGACAGTTCCGTGGCCCCGGCGAAGCCAGCGGCAATCGGGGCGGTTGCTGCAATGGTGCCCATGGACGTGCCCATGGCGGTGGCGATAAAGGCAGAGATCAGAAACAGGGCCGGTAGCACCCACTCGGCTGGAATGATGGTCAGCCCCAGCTGTACGGTGGCCTCCACACTGCCAATGCTGTCACTGACGCTGGCAAAGGCGCCGGCAAGCAGAAACACCAGACACATAAGCAGCAGATTTGGATGGCCTATGCCTGCCAGCAACCGGTCCACGCTGGTGTTCACCCTTTGCCCGGCCAGCCGGGCCATGAGCATGGACAACACGATGGCCACCATGGCCACCACCGGTGCCTTGATCTGGTAGAACGCGAAGTCGGTGCCGGCGGCCGTGTAGTACAGCCCGCTACCCAGGAACACCACCAGAAAGAACAGCAGCGGAATCAGTGGCCAGGCGCGTGGAGAAGGCGCCGCTGGCGTCATGGGTTCTGTCATGGAAGGCCCCGATCAATCAATGGTCGGCCCAGTGTAGGGACTTCCGCATCATGACGGTAGCAAGGCAGCTCTGACCTTGCCGTAGGAGACAGCCTGCTGGCGATGAGAGCCGAGTTTCGAGTTGCGAGAAGCGAGTTTCGAAAGGCAAAGCCCAAAAGCCACTCGGGCCAGGTTTTCGCAACTCGAAACTCGTCACTCGCTCCTGCCCCTAAAACGTATCCACAAACGGGCGACCACCATGGCGCCCTGTCTGGAATCCGGAGGCATTCAAGCCGCGCAGCAACCACTGGCGGCTTTCCATGGGATCAATCACCGCATCGATTTCCAGGAAGCTGGCCATGTTCATCGCCTTGCCCTGCTGGTACGCCTTGGCCACCAGTTTGTCGAACAGCCGCTGCTGTTGTTCCGGCGTGGGCTGCGCTGCCAGCTCCTTGGCAAAACCCAACCGCACCGCCCCTTCCAGGCCCATGGCGCCGAACTCGGCACTGGGCCAGGCGGCGGTGAACAACGGCGAATGGAAACTGCCGGCGGCCATGGCCTGGGCGCCCAGGCCGTAGCCCTTGCGCAATACCACGGTGAAGAACGGCACCGTCAGGCTGGCGGCGGTGACGAACATGCGCGACACATGCCGCACCGTGGCTTGTTTTTCTGCTTCCGGGCCGACCATAAAGCCGGGGGTATCGCACAGGGACACCATGGGCAGACCAAAGGCCTCGCACAACTGCATAAAGCGCGCAGCCTTGTCGCCACCCACCGCATCGACAGCCCCACCCAAATAGGCCGGGTCGTTGGCAATCAAGCCGAACGGTTTACCTTCAATGCGCACCAGCGCGGTGATCATGCCCGGCGAAAACGCCTTGCGCAGTTCCAGTACCGACCCGCTATCCGCCATGGTTTCAATTACCGCACGCATGTCATAAACACGCGTGCGTTTTTCCGGAATGCGATGGCGCAATTCACGCTGATCCGCTGCCTGCCAGTCTTTCACTGTGCCCTGGAAATAGGACAGGTACTGCTTGGCCACCGCCACCGCTTCGGCTTCATCTTTCACGCGCACATCCACCACCCCGTTAGGGGCCTGCACACTCACTGGCCCCACTTGTTCCGGGGTAAAACGGCCCAGGCCACCACCCTCGATCATGGCCGGCCCGGCCATACCGATGGAGGCATCCTCGGTGGCAATGATCACATCGCAGCAACCCAGCAGCGCCGCGTTACCCGCAAAGCAGCGACCGGAGCCAATACCCACCAACGGCACCTCACCGGACAGTTTCGCCATGGCTGCAAAGGTGTGGCAGTCGAGCCCGGCCACGCCGACAAAATCCGTATCCCCGGGCCGCCCCCCTCCGCCTTCAGCAAACAGCACCAGCGGCATTTTCCATTGCCCGGCCAGCTGCAACAGACGATCGGTTTTCTTGTGGTTCATCATCCCCTGAGTGCCGGCAAACACGGTGTAGTCGTAGCTCAAGGCCATGACACGGGCGGCCTGTTCACCAAACGGATCGGCATTGACCGTGCCGGTACCGCCGATCAGGCCATCCGCCGGACTCAGGATCTGCAGCTCTTCTGCACTGCGGCGGCGACGCTGGGCGGCCAGTGCCATGGCGCCGTATTCCTGAAAACTGTCCGCATCAAGCAGGTCATCGATATTTTCCCGGGCGGTGCGCTTGCCCTTGCTGTGCCGCTTCTCCACCGCATGCGGACGCCCTTCGTCGCTGATCGCATGGTGTCGATCCAGTACATCAGCCAGATCCTGGCGGATATATTCCAGATCCACACTTTCTTCGGTGGCGATGGCATCGCCTTCCACCTCACCCGGCGCTACAAACAACAGCGGTGCCCCTTCACTGATAGCGTCACCCTCATTTACCGCCAGGCCCTGCACCCGGCCCGCCAACGTGGCACGCACTTCGAATTCCATCTTCATGGCTTCCAGTACGGCTACCACCTGGCCGCCCTGCACCGCCTCACCCACATGCACCAGTAACGAGACCAGCACCCCGGTGGTAGGGCTGACCACAGCATCACAGCCAGGAGGCGTCGCCAGTGTCTGCGCTGGCGAGACAGAAGCGGTGGCAGGTTGTGCCCCTGAAGACGCTTCCGGCAATGCCGCCATCAGCTCAGACAAATGCGCTTCCACAAAACGGGTGGTGACGGTGTTAGCCTGCACCTCATCGCTACCAAGCAACGCCTGCAACAACGGCAGATTACTTTGCACGCCGTCAATGCGGGTCTGTTTCAGGGCGCGACTGGCGCGCTGCAGCACCGCTTCATAATTGGCGCCGCTGACAATCAGTTTGGCCAGCAGGGAATCGTAGGCCGGGCTCACCGCGTAACCGGCATACCCATAACCATCCACCCGAATGCCCGGACCATTGGCCGGCTCATAGGCCGTGAGCGTGCCCACCGCCGGCGTGGTGCTGCCGTCTGCCTTGAGGGTTTCCAGATTCAGGCGCAGCTGCACCGCCATGCCTTCACAAATCGGGGCGGTTTCCAGATTCAGATCAGCAAGACTCGCCCCCGCCGCCAGACGAATCTGCGTCTGTACCAGGTCCACCCCGGTAACCTGCTCGGTGACGGTATGCTCCACCTGCACTCGGGGGTTGGCTTCCATAAAGAAGTAGCGACCTGCGTCCGGTTCCACCAGAAACTCAAAGGTGCCGATGCCCAGATAGTTCACCTCGGCGGCCAGGGTCAGGGCACTGTCGATAATGCGGTCGCGCAGAGCGGGGGCCAGCCCCGGCGCCGGGGCAAACTCCACCAGCTTCTGATGGCGGCGCTGCAGGGTACAGTCGCGCTCCCACAGATGGCTCACCGCCCCGGAGCCGTCACCCAACACCTGCACTTCGATATGCCGGGCAGCCGTGACCAGCTGCTCCACATACACCGCCTCGTTGCCAAAAGCCGCTTTCGCTTCCGACTGGCAGCGCTGATACGCCGCTTCCAATGCCGCCGGGTCAGTAACCGCTCGCATACCGCGCCCGCCACCGCCGCTCAGCGCCTTGATCATCACGCCACTGCCGTCGAGCGATGCCATAAACGTCTGAGCTTCTGTCAGCGTCACCGCCTGAGCCGTGCCCTGCACCAGCGGCACCTGACACTGCGCCGCCAGCGCCCGGGCCGCCGCCTTGTCGCCAAACAGCCGCAGGGTCTGCGCCCCCGGCCCGATCAGGGTCAGGCCAGCCTCAGCACACAGGTCCGCAAAGTCGGCGTTCTCGGCCAGAAACCCGTAACCCGGATGGATGGCCTCACAGCCTCGCTCCCTGGCGATGGCAATCAGCTGCGCCCCATCCAGATACGCCGGCACGCCGCGCCCGGGCAACGCTACCGCGTCATCCACCTCGCGAGTGTGCAGCGATGCCTGGTCATCCTCGGCAAACACCCCCACGGAACGAACCCCCAGATCCGCACAGGCATTGGCAATACGAATGGCAATCTCGCCGCGATTGGCGATCAGAATGGCAGAAAACGGGACAGGCACGGCGGACTCCAGTCTTAGATTCGGCGGCAAAGACCACAGTGTAGCCAGTTGGGGTTATCGATGGCATTGATCGGTACGCATAACCGCTTATGCATCAGGTTAATGCAGGCAGCGTCAGACAAGCACCACCGGCATCCTTGGCAGGGCGCGAGAATTCCACTCTGTGCCGTGCTAACTTTCCCGTTCAGATTGGCAACCACCAGAGCGCTGGGGCCCTGGTCACACCAGAAGGGATAATCATGTTACGGATCGCTACCCTCCATGGGTTACTGCTTGGCTTGCTGCTTGCTTCCTTCAAGACCACCGCTGCCGGGCTAACCGGACTGTGGGTTGGCTACTATAGTTATACGGATAATCACCGCGTGCCCATGTCCGTAGCAATTCAATCGGATGGCCAACAATTCGTTGGGCAGATGATCGAACCCAACACCTCGAAGAATCCATACGATGTGGGTCGCCCCGCCATTATCCTCGGCACTGTTAACGGCACCGCCGTGATGTTCGACAAGGCGTATTTTTCCGACGTTGAGAGTACCAACCCCGTAATGCTCAAAGACGACGCCAACCGGGTTCGCTACGAACTGGAGGCCACTGACAATGGCCAAACACTGTTTGGACGGTGGTCCGTCGGCGGCATGTCCGGCAGGGCAACGTTCAAGCGCATCTCGCCAAGCATTGTAGACAAGCTGCCGTAGGGAAACCCCGTGATTTATTACAGGACTCTCTTTTTTCTTTTCCCGAAAAACGATTTCAAGAGCACCAACCATGGATTTAGAACTCACGCATAAAACCGCACTGGTCAGCGGGGCTCACCGTGGCACTGGCCATGTCATTGCCCGCACGTTGGCAGAAGAAGGCGCAACGGTCGCGCTTCATGCGTTTACCCAGCCGCAAGCCGACGAAGCCATGGCAGCCATCACCGATCCGGCGCTCAATATCGTCCCGGTTGTGGGAGACCTGCTCACCGATGACGGTGCCCAGCAAGTGATGAATCAACTGGCGCAACAGGGCTTGCAAATCGACATCCTGGTGAATAATTACGGCACCGCGCTAAGGGGAAAATGGAATTCCCTCACCACCGAACAATGGCTGGAAGCCACCAATGTGAATGTACTCAGCGCCGTGCGCCTGATTCAGCACTGCACGCCACACATGAAGGAAAGCCAGTGGGGTCGCATCATCAATCTCAGCACCATTGGCGACCATCAACCGAATGCCATCATGCCGCACTACTACGGTGCCAAGGCCGCGCTCTCTAATGCTTCCGTGAGCCTGGCCAAAGAACTCAGCCATACAGGCATCACCGTTAATACCGTCTCCCCCGGCCTGATTCACACGCCAGAAGTGGAGCGCGCCTACCAGGCAAGGGCCCAGCAAAAAGGCTGGCCCACGGATTGGGACGTCTTACAGGACAAAATTGTCGAGAGCGATTTCCCCAACCCCTGCGGCCGCCTGGCCACCCGGCAGGAAGTAGCGGACCTGGTGGTGTTCCTGACCAGTCCGAGGGCCGGGTTTATTAACGGGCAGAATATTCGCGTGGATGGAGGTGCGGTTCGGTATGTTTGAATTATTTGTGAATACACGGGACAAGACTTGGCAACAATAGCCAGACTCCAGTGACTATGGCTTCTATAGAAAAAAGGGGGAAACATCAGAATCATAAAGTGATTTATTGCAACGGTTTCTATTGCACTAGCACTGGTTATTACCGACGTGTATGTAGAGGATTTTGGTTTTTTTAGAAGCGGCGCCAGCATGGCTGCAGAAGTAGACGTTGATATGGCCGACGCCCTTCAAACCTTTGACGACACCTGCATGAAGCAAACAATTTATAAAGCGAAACCAGAGGGTATAACCAAAGCATTCATCGCCGCTGGCATGACAAGCCCTAACGCAACCGGGCAATCGAACCCGGAGAATCCAATCTCTGGTTACACGGTTTCCATGCCTGATGATGGCGGCTACGAATGTATCATTCGTTTTACTAGCGTTGAGGATATTAAAAAAATCATGGTGCCAACATTTATAGCGTTCACCAAGACGCGAATAAGAAGGGCCATGGCGCAAGCCCAGGACGCGTTTGTCTTCAACGCCTCTGCGAACAATTCCGCTAGCCCTGTCATTCACCATTTCGCTGATTCGGATCTAGCGTATTACGTCATTTTTAGACCAGATAACGATACCTTGAGCCATCAGTTGCAGCTGATCTCGATCCCTATCGCATTTTTGGAAGCCCATTCTCAAGTTTCACCCTAGAAAAATCATACCGGGAGCAAGGGACACATTTTCTTGGGTATCCTCGATTGAGCTGGTGCCGTGCATCTAAGCGCACGATGCAAGACCTGACCCCGGATCCTGCGCTATGCAAGACCTGACCCCGGATCCTGCGCTTATATAGGTTAAGTAGTTTGATATCGACCCATCAGTAAGAGATCGCTCTTCTTTTAAAAATTTTTCAAACTCCTTCTGATGTTTGATCATTTTTACTTCCTTGAAAATGGCGTACGGGCATCCCCCAATTCATGCGTGTCCCCGATTAGGTTCTGCTGCGTGTCCCAAATTAGGCTTCCTATACTACCTTCGAGGCTGACACTTTCGGTGAAGCATCAATTATCACTATGTTTTCAGCCCCTTGCTGACCCATACCTTTCAATATTCTATCCACCTTTGCTATCTCAGCCCTTGAGTAGCAGAGAATCACTTTAATATCAGATATGGATTTCGAGGCTTTCTTGTAGATTTCAGTTTGATTATTAAGATTGTTCTTCAATGATGATGATCTAGCCAACTTGAACTCAATTATTGTTGCGTCACCGCTACCGAAAGAAACCTTATAATCAGCAGGTCCTCTACCGTTGTTTACCTCAGAGTTCACGTCATATGGCGATGCATACCAAGTTAATCTAAAAACACGCTGAATAGTGTCCTCTGAAGCAATGGGCCCTCCTTTTTGATAGAAAATCCTATATCCATCATTATTTTCTATATTGTCTTTTAAAAAGTTCGCCCTTTTTAAGGCTTCTTCATAGCTATTTGGTTTAATTTCAAAGAAGTCACTTGACTCAAGCAGGTTCTCACAGAAAAGTGAAAGTGTATGTATTAGCTCACTACGTATTTTATCGATCTTTTCTTTTGACAATTTCTTAGACTGGTCTTTTTTGTCTTCTTTTTGCTTTATGTAATAGTCTAGAATCTCTGGGAACTCATTTATTGTTTTAGATACTGCGTATTCAATATCTTTTTTCTTTGGGGATATTGGGAGTGCTTTAAAAAAATACGAGTTTACAGAATCACGTAATGCCGCATTACCAATAGAGTTAGCAATTTTTCTAAAGTTACCCGATAACTCACTGTGACATATAAATGCTTCGTCTTTAGTAAGTATGTCAAGAGGAGTTAACAATATGAAATCCCCATCTTCCTCGAGATAGAAATATGGAAGCTCATATTCCTTGGGCTTCCATATCATCAGATTTTCATCATAATTGCACCTAACACTAAAAACTTTCCTCTGGTGGGACTTCAGGTATCTTCTTGCAAACTCTTGTGTATATTCAAGAAGGTATTCGAGCATTAAATTTGTAGCAAAATCACTAATAAAGTCTTTTCCAATACCTGCACCAACAAGGGTAAGTTTCTCAATATGCGTGGCTGATGAAATTGTCTCCTCTCCAAAATTTGAATAGAACCCTTTGAAAGCGGAGATTATATCCTTAGCAAATTTGGCCCCCAAGCCTTTTCCGTTATTCCCATACTTACAGAGGCCAAGCCAATTCTGCTTTATTTCTGGAAATTTGAAGAGGTTTGCATTAGCCCCACCACCTTCATTTACTGCAATTTCCTTCAGCAAAATAAGATGAGAGACGATCTTGTCGTGCTGCTCTTTGTACTCAGGCTTATCGGAAGCAAATAGCAGAAATGGATCGATAAAAAGCGGCAGGTCTGAAGTTAAACATATGTTCAGAGCACCATGATCATCCAGGTCTTTTTCTTTTATCTCAAAGTATTCTGAAAATATTAGTTTAACGCTCATACTCTTCCTTGTGGTTAATGGCCACCTCAGCCGCCGAAGGACGGCCTATATTCCTATTTATGCTTTACTGACCAATGTAACAACCCATACAGCATGATTCTCTAAGGCTTTCCCAATTTCTTTCAAGCCATTTAGGAATGATAATCTTCTATGACCTTCTAAAAGGTGGTATGGACTCTTCATCATTTCTGTTTCACTAAACGCGATGGATCCATCAACGTTCTCGAGAATCACAGGCGGCGTATTCCATGTGCCATTTTCAATCATATATCTTGCAAGCCAGTCTTCGGGAAATGTGATTTCCGAACGCCTCTCAACATCTTTAAAGTTGTCACAAAATTTTGGATCCCAGAACGCTTCTTTTCCCGGTATATCGTCTGCCTCCCATTCTTCATTTCTGAATCTAAAATTCTCAAACCCTAGGTGAGCATAGCGATCACAACCTGTGTTGTGCCTGTAAAGCCATTCAATCAATACTTCATCAGGCCATTCGGGGAGCAATGGTCTCATTCTCTGTATGTAGTCTTCCTCTGACTCATTAATCGAACCGCTGGAGTCTCTCAGTGGATCAAATTGCATCAGATACTCATCACACACGCAGACCTCTCTTAAAAAATAACAGGTATTAGTAAGCCGGCTCGAATATCCAATGAAGGCGCCGACTTTACATCTCAACTATCAAATTTGCATATCGCATGATACAACCAGAAACGTCAGCAGGTTACAAATCCTGATGAGGCCGTTTTATTCAATATGTAGACGTCTGTTTCTCCCAAATTAATAAGACAGCCCTCAATATGAATTACTAATAGGTGGCGCTGAGGTTGTCGCCGCCACTTTCCACGAACACCATGTCCAGATGGCCAAGTTTTCTACCGCCGCCAGGGCTCTAGGGCTTCGGTTAGGATGTGCTGGCCTTCCTTTGTGTAAATATCGTTTGGGGTCAGGTTTTTGCAACGTGCGTGCCTAATCGCGCAGCTAGCGACGCTCCTACAGCAAGGCTGCTCTTCTCAACCGAGCAGACACAAAAAAAGCCCGGCATGCCGGGCTTTCGCTATTAACTATTCACTATTAATTATTAACTGCCATTACTCCACCGTCACCGACTTGGCCAGATTCCGCGGCTGATCCACATCGGTCCCGCGCAACACTGCCACATGATAGCTAAGTAGCTGCAACGGCACGGTGTAGACGATGGGGGAGATGGTTTCCGGGATCGCCGGCATGTTCAGTACGTGGATGCCTTCGCCTTCCTTTACGTGGGCGTTCTTGTCGGCGAAGACATACAGTTCGCCGCCCCGGGCACGCACTTCCTGCAGGTTGGATTTCAGTTTTTCCAGCAGCTCATCGTTAGGCGCCACGGAGACCACCGGCATTTCGCTGTCGACCAGCGCCAGGGGACCATGCTTCAACTCACCCGCTGCATAGGCTTCGGCGTGAATGTAGGAAATTTCCTTTAGCTTGAGTGCGCCTTCCAGCGCCACCGGGAACTGTACACCACGGCCCAGGAACAGGGCATGGTGTTTTTCCACGAAGGCTTCGGAAAGTTTTTCGATGGGCTTGTCCAGCGCGGCAGCCTGTTCAATCAGGTTGGGCAGCTGGCGCAACTCTTCCAGGACTTTTTCAATCTCGTTATCCGCCAGTCCTTTTTGTCGGCCCAGTGCCAACACCAGCATTAACAACCCAACCAATTGGGTAGTAAATGCCTTGGTGGACGCGACACCGATTTCCGGGCCAGCCTTGGTCAGGAACACCAGCTCCGATTCGCGCACCAAGGAGGAACTATCCACGTTGCACACCGCCAGGCGACCCACGTAGTTGGGTGACTGGGTGTCGCGCAAAGCCGCCAGGGTATCGGCGGTTTCACCACTTTGAGAAATGGTGACGAACAGAGTGCCTTCTGGCACCACGTGCTTGCGGTAGCGGAACTCGCTGGCCACTTCCACCTGACAGGGAATGCCGGCGATGTCTTCCAGCCAGTAACGGGCCACCATACCAGCGTGATAGCTTGTGCCGCAGGCGACGATCTGGACGGTCTTTACCTTGTCGAAAATCGCCGGGGCTTTTTCACCGAAGGATTCGATCAGACTTTTCGGGCTGTTGATACGCCCTTCCAGGGTGCGCTGAATAGCCGCCGGCTGCTCGAAGATTTCCTTCTGCATGTAGTGGCGGTATTCACCCTTTTCCGCATCTTCATGGGTGCCGTCGAACTCGTGGGCTTCACGGGTTGCCGGATTGCCGGCTGCATCCACAATACGCACGCTATCAGTGGTGATTTCTGCCTGGTCACCTTCTTCAAGGAAGATAAAGCGGTTGGTCACCGGCAACAATGCCAGCTGATCCGACGCGATGTAGTTTTCATCAATGCCCAGGCCAATGACCAGCGGGCTGCCGGAACGAACGGTGACCAGCTTGTGCGGTTCTGAGGCATGAATAACACCCAGTGCGTAAGCACCATCCAGCTTTTTGGTGACCGCCTGCACGGCGTCAAACAGGTTCAGGCCGGTATCCAGTGCCTGGTGTACCAGGTGGACGATGACTTCCGTATCAGTCTGGGATTCGAAGTGGTAGCCGCTGGCTTCCAGTTCGTCTTTCAATTCCTGAAAATTCTCGATGATACCGTTGTGTACCAGAGCCAGATCACCACCGGACATGTGCGGATGGGCATTGGCTTCTGACGGCTTGCCATGGGTGGCCCAACGGGTATGAGCAATGCCGGTGAAGCCTTGCGTCTGTTCTTGCGTGGCCGCCTCTTCCAAACCGGCAACCTTACCCTGACGACGCACGCGGCTAATGCCGCTGTCATTCAACAGTGCCACACCGGCGCTGTCATAACCCCGGTACTCAAGCCGCTTGAGCCCGGTGATCAAGATGTTTGTCACGTTACGCTGGGCAATGGCCCCGACAATTCCACACATAAACGCTATTCCTTCCCTTACCCTTTCTTCGGGCGCTGCCAGTTGGCCACATTGCGTTGCTGGCCACGGGCAACCGCCAGGCCATTATCATCCACATCCTTGGTGATGGTGCTACCTGCACCAACGGTGGCATTTTCGCCAATCGTTACAGGAGCAACCAGCGACGAGTTGGAGCCAATAAAAGCGCCGTCTTTCATCACTGTCTGGAATTTGTTGGCGCCATCGTAGTTGCAGGTAATCGTCCCTGCGCCCACGTTTACTCCTTTACCAATCTGGCTGTCACCGATGTAGGTCAGGTGATTCACCTTTGAGCCTTCGCCGATATAGGACTTTTTGGTTTCGACGAAGTTGCCAACCTTGGCGTTATCGGCCAGCTCGGTGCCCGGCCGCAAGCGAGCATAAGGACCTAGCTGGCAGTTTTCCCCAACGATTGCGCCATCTATCAGGGTATTGGCTTCGATCACCGTGCCGGCGCCAATATTGGCGTCGCGTAAAACACAGTTGGGACCGATGATCACGCCTTCTTCGATGGTCACGTCGCCATCGAGGATGACGTTGACGTCAATAATCACGTCGCTGGCAATTTGCACGCTGCCGCGAATATCCAGGCGGGCCGGATCGCGCAGGGTGACGCCATCACGCATCAGGGTTTCCGCCTGGGCCTGCTGGAAAATACGCTCCAGTCTTGCCAACTGAACACGGTCATTTACCCCATCCACTTCCCAACCTTCATTGGGCTGCAGGGTTTCCACGTTCAGACCGGACTGTGAGGCCATGGCAATCAGATCAGTGAGATAATATTCGCCCTGAGCATTGTTACTGGACAGTTTGGGCAGGCTTTCTTCCAGAAAACGGCGAGAGCACGCCAGTATGCCGGTATTGATTTCCTGAATGCCCAACTCGGCTTCGCTGGCATCTTTCTGTTCGACGATGCGCTGCACGTTGTTCTGTCCATCACGGACGATGCGGCCGTAGCCATTGGGGTTGTTCAGGGTCAGCGTCATTAGCGCCAGGGTGTTGTCGTCCACTGAGGCAACAAACTCTTTCAGGGTGTCTGGTCGAATCAGCGGCACATCACCGTATAGCACCAGCACCATGTCTTCTTTCACATGAGGCATGGCCTGCGCGACCGCATGACCGGTACCGAGCTGTTCGGCCTGCTCTGCCCAGGCCAGCTGCTCACCGGTGACGGTGGCTTTTACCTGCTCACCACCGTGACCATATACAATGACGATGTTGGCCGGATCCAGCGACGCCGCTGCATCGACCACGTGCTGCACCATGGGCTTCCCTGCCACTGCGTGGAGCACCTTGGGCAGGGCGCTTTTCATTCGCGTTCCCTTGCCCGCCGCCAGAATCACTACTGCTAGACTCATACCCTGTCCTTGTCTTTTTGCTTGCGCCAGTGCCTTGTTATACCACCGCGTCACTTCAGTTTCTGTACTTGTACCCTGTTTATCCAGGCCATCTCACAATGACAGAAACAAAAAAGGGTAGCACTTGGCTACCCCCTTCTGTGTTGAAGAATTGCAAAAGATGCTTACCGCGTCTTTTTCTTCAACTGTTCGATGGCACGCAGCTGTGCAACGGCTTCTGCCAGAGTGGCGGCGGCACGGGAGTAATCCATTTCGGAACTCTTGCCTTCCAGCGCTTCTTTGGCACGGGCCTTGGCACGCTCGGCTTCTGCAGCGTCCATGTTTTCAGCGCGTTCTGCGGTATCAGCCAGTACGGTCACCAGCTTGGGCTGCACTTCCAGGAAGCCGCCGGATACGTAGAACACTTCTTCTTCACCATTCTGCTTCTTCACCCGTACCGGGCCCGGCTTGAGCCGGGTCAGCAGCGGGGCGTGGCCAGGCATGATACCGAGGTCACCTTCCACACCGGAAGCTACCACGATTTCAACCAGGCCGGAGAACAGCTGGCGTTCTGCACTTACAATGTCGCAATGCACGGTCATCGCCATTTGCTTGTCTCCCGGGTGCAGGTTACTTGCTACGCTTGTTGTAGGCTTCGATCACTTCGTCGATAGAGCCCTTCATGTAGAAGTCCTGCTCCGGGATGTGATCGTAATCACCGCCAAGAATGCCCTTGAAGCCCGCGAGGGTGTCTTTCAGGGAAACATACTTGCCCGGGGAGCCAGTAAAGACTTCGGCCACGAAGAACGGCTGGGACAGGTAACGCTCGATCTTACGGGCACGAGATACAATCAGTTTATCGTCTTCTGACAGCTCGTCCATACCCAGAATCGCGATGATGTCCTTCAGCTCTTTGAAGCGCTGCAGCACGGTTTGAACGCCACGAGCGATGTCGTAGTGCTCTTGACCAATCACCAGCGGATCCAGCTGACGTGAAGTGGAATCCAGCGGATCGATCGCCGGGTAAATACCCTTGGAGGCGATGTCACGGCTCAGGGATACAGTGGAATCCAAGTGCGCGAAGGTGGTTGCCGGAGACGGGTCAGTCAAGTCATCCGCAGGTACGTATACCGCCTGTACGGAGGTAATGGAGCCGGTCTTGGTGGAAGTAATGCGTTCCTGCAGAACGCCCATCTCTTCCGCCAGGGTCGGCTGGTAACCTACCGCTGAAGGCATACGGCCCAGCAGTGCAGATACTTCGGTACCGGCCAGGGTGTAACGGTAGATGTTATCCACGAAGAACAGTACGTCGCGACCTTCGTCACGGAACTTCTCGGCCATGGTCAGACCGGTCAGCGCAACACGCAGACGGTTACCAGGCGGCTCGTTCATCTGACCGTACACCAGCGATACTTTATCCAGTACGTTGGAGTCCTTCATTTCGTGGTAGAAGTCGTTACCCTCACGAGTACGCTCACCCACACCGGCAAACACGGAGAAACCGGAGTGCTCGATCGCGATGTTCCGGATCAGCTCCATCATGTTTACGGTTTTACCTACACCCGCACCACCGAACAGGCCAACCTTACCGCCTTTGGCGAAAGGACAAACCAGGTCGATTACCTTGATGCCGGTTTCCAGCAGTTCGTTGGTGGCTGCCTGATCCGCATAAGTAGGCGCTGCACGGTGAATCGGCATACGCTCTTCTTCACCAATGGGGCCAGCTTCATCGATCGGGCGACCCAGCACGTCCATGATACGGCCCAGGGTCTTGGTGCCCACAGGAACCTGAATCGGTTCGCCGTTATCAGTCACGCCAAGGCCGCGTTTGAGACCTTCGGTGGAGCCCATGGCGATGGTACGCACCACACCGTCGCCCAGCTGCTGCTGAACTTCCAGGGTAGTTTCAGTACCGTCCACGGAGAGGGCGTCATATACCTTCGGTACGGCTTCGCGTGGGAATTCCACGTCGATCACAGCACCGATGATCTGAACAATACGACCGCTACTCATGCTTGCATCCTCTTAACTTGCGTTTTTGCCGCGTTAATCTGCTTGACGATTAAACCGCAGCAGCACCACCAACGATTTCGGAGATTTCCTGCGTAATAGCAGCCTGGCGTGCTTTGTTGTACACCAATTGCAGATCACGAATGATGTCACCGGCATTATCACTGGCGGCCTTCATGGCGATCATACGTGCTGCCTGCTCACAGGCATTGTTTTCAACCACACCCTGATACACCTGAGACTCAATGAACCGCACCAGCAGTTCGTCGAGCAGCTCTTTCGGGGCCGGCTCGTAAATGTAGTCCCAGTGGCGCTTCAGTTCTTCATCGCTACCCGCTTCCAGCGGCAGCAACTGAATGTTCTTGGGCGACTGGGTCATGGTGTTCACGAATTCGTTGTACACGATGTACAAACGGTCGATCGCACCGCTTTCGTAGGCATCCAGCATCACCTTGATGGAACCGATCAGGTCATTCAGGTGCGGGGTATCCCCCAAGCCTGTGACGTTCGCTTCCACATTGCCGCCGACGCTCTTGAAGAAAGACATGCCTTTGGAGCCGACTACGCAGTAGCTGGCCTTGACACCTTTTTCTTGCCATTCCTTCGCGCTTTTGACGACGTTTTTCAGCAGGTTCACGTTGAGGCCACCGCAGAGGCCCCGATCGGAGCTCACTACGATGTAGCCAACGTTCTTAACGTCCCGCTCTTGCAGGTAAACGTGCCGGTATTCCAGATCGGCGTTAGCCAGGTGAGCAACCACCTGACGCATACGGCTGGCGTACGGCTTGCTTGCCGACATCCGCTCTTGCGCCTTACGCATCTTGGAGGCTGCCACCATTTCCATTGCACGGGTAATTTTCTTCGTGCTCTGGACGCTGGCAATCTTGCCTTTGATCTCTTTACCGCTGGCCATAGGAACGTTCCTTTATCAGCGAATTACCAGGTCTGGGTGGCTTTGAACTGATCGAGAGATTCTTTGATCTCAGCTTCGATCTCGCCGTTGTAGTCACCCTTCTCGTTGATTTTGTCCATCAACGCTTTCTTTTCGCTGTTCATGTAGTCCAGCAGTGCAGCTTCAAAGGCGCCGATTTTCTCGACTTCCATACCTTTCAGGTAGCCTTCGTTAGCGGCGTACAGCACAACACCCATTTCAGCAACGCTCATTGGGCTGTACTGCTTCTGCTTCATCAGCTCGGTAACGGCCTGACCATGCTCCAGCTGCTCGCGAGTAGAATCATCGAGGTCGGAAGCGAACTGGGCGAATGCGGCCAGTTCACGGTACTGAGCCAGAGCCAGACGAATACCGCCACCCAGCTTCTTGACGATCTTGGTCTGGGCTGCACCACCTACACGGGATACAGACACACCGGCGTTCATCGCCGGGCGAATGCCGGAGTTGAACAGGTCGGTTTCCAGGAAGATCTGACCATCGGTAATGGAAATCACGTTGGTCGGTACGAAGGCAGAAACGTCACCACCCTGTGTTTCAATGATCGGCAGAGCGGTCAAAGAACCGGTTTTGCCTTTCACTTCACCGTTGGTGAACTGCTCAACGTAATCTTCGTTTACCTTGGCGGCGCGCTCCAGCAGACGGGAGTGCAGGTAGAACACGTCACCAGGATAAGCTTCACGACCCGGCGGACGACGCAGCAGCAGGGAGATCTGACGATACGCCCAAGCTTGCTTGGTCAAATCATCATAAACGATCAGCGCATCTTCACCACGGTCACGGAAGTACTCGCCCATGGTGCAACCGGCAAACGGTGCCAGGAACTGCATGGACGCCGGATCAGAAGCGGAAGCCGCGACGATGATGGTGTTTTCCATCGCGCCGTGCTCTTCCAGCTTGCGCACCACGTTAGCAATGGTGGACTGCTTCTGGCCGATAGCAACGTAGACACACTTAATTCCGGAGTCTTTCTGGTTGATGATCGCATCAACCGCAACGGCGGTCTTACCGATCTGGCGGTCACCAATGATCAGCTCACGCTGACCACGGCCGATTGGCACCATGGCATCGATAGACTTGTAACCGGTTTGCACAGGCTCGTTAACTTCACGACGCCAGATAACGCCGGGCGCTACCTTTTCAACCGCGTCGGTCTGTTTGGCATCGACAGGGCCTTTGCCATCGATCGGGTTACCCAGAGCGTCAACCACACGACCCAGCATTTCGGGGCCAGTGGGGACTTCCAGGATACGACCGGTACAACGAACCTTTTGGCCTTCGGCCAGGCCCAGGTAATCACCCAGTACCACGGCGCCGACAGAGTCTTGCTCCAGGTTAAGGGCCATGCCGTAGATGCCGCCCTCAAACTCGATCATCTCGCCGAACATCACGTCGGCCAGACCATGAATGCGCACAATACCATCGGATACGGAAACCACCGTACCTTCGTTGCGTGCTTCGGTGGAGGTATCAAGTTTCGCGATGCGCGACTTGATAATCTCGCTGATTTCGGACGGGTTGAGTTGCTGCATCTCTAATCCCTCAAACTCAAGAGTTCAGTTGCTCTGCCAGACGGTTAAGTCGGCCGCGCACACTGCCATCAATTACGGTATCGCCGGCTCGCACCAGCACGCCCCCAATCAGTGATTGGTCGACGGAAGTCGTGACATTCACTTCCGTTCCAAGGCGTTTCTTAAGCGCTGCTACCAGCTTGTCGGTAGCGGCATCGTCCAACTCGAATGCAGAGATCATCTCCACATCGGTGAACTGCTGCTGTTCGGCCAGAAGCTCGTGGAACAGTTGCAGGATGATTGGCAAAAGCGGCAGACGTTTGTTTTGCGTCAGTTGCGCAACGAAGTTGCGCACGCTTTCGTCCAGCTCATCACCACAGACTTCTGCAAAGGCAGAAGCCTTGGTGGCGTCATCCAGTTCCGGCTGGTCAAGGTAGGCACGCATGGAGGCATCACCTGCCACTGCTGCTGCCAGGCCCAGCATCTTCTCCCACTGCTCCAGGGCATCGTGTTCTTTTGCAAACACAAATGCGGCCTTGGCGTAGGGGCGTGCGATGGTGGTCAGTTCAGCCATGGGTTACCCGTATTCTCAGAGTTCAGCCGCCAGCTGCTCAAGCAACTGCGTGTGTGCGTCCTGGTTTACTTCGTTGCCCAGTACCTTTTCGGCACCGCTCAACGCCAGTACAGCCACTTCTTTACGCAATTGCTCGCGAGCCTGATTAACCTCTTGGTCAATCTCAGACTGGGCCTTGGCAATCAGACGCTCACCTTCGGTGCGCGCTGCATCTTTTGCCTCTTCCACAATCTGATTAGCCCGGCGATTGGCCTGATCAATAATTTCGGCCGCCTTCTCTTTAGATTCTTTGAGATTGGCGGTCGCCTTTTCCTGCGCCAGTTCCAGATCACGCTCTGCCCGATCCGCGGCACTCAGGCCTTCGGCAATCTTCTGCTTACGCTCATCCAGCGCCCGTGAAATCGGGGGCCAAACGAACTTCATGCAGAAGAACACAAACAGGGCAAACCAAATGGCCTGGCCAATTAGTGTCGCATTAATATTCATGCCAACACCTCAATCCGCGTTGCTTTAGATTTCCCTAAATCGGGGCTTAAACGTTAAAGCGCGATTTACTGGAAAATCAGCAGGAACGCGATAGCGATACAGATAATCGGCACAGCATCCAGCAGACCAGCGATGATGAACATGCGGGTTTGCAGCATCGGAGCCAGTTCCGGTTGACGAGCCACAGACTCGAGGAAACGACCACCCATCATGCCGAAGCCCAGACCTGCGCCGATAGCCGCAAGGCCAGCTACGATAGCAGCAGCAAGAAATTGAATGCCTTCCATCTTTACACTCCCGTTAAGTGCTTGGTTGGTTTAATTAAAAACCGGTTTAAAAAAATCTTAGTGGTCTTCGACCGCCATGCTCAGGTACACGATCGTGAGTACCATGAAGATAAATGCCTGCAGGGTGATAACCAGAATGTGGAATACCGCCCAGGGCCAGGCACCAATAAACTGCCAGGCGCCCATCATGGCAGCCAACATAATGAATACGAACTCACCGGCATACATGTTGCCGAACAGTCGCAGACCCAGTGAAACCGGCTTGGCCAGCAGACCGATGGTCTCCAGCAGCAGGTTCACAGGCATAAGCAGAGCCTTCAGGACCGGGTTGCTGGCCTCGAACGGATGCAATGTCAGGGTACCCACAAAACCGCCCACACCTTTTGCCTTGATGGTGAAGAAGATCACCAGCAGCATCACAGAGAAGGACATGGACAGGGTAATGTTCGGGTCGGTGCTGGGCACGATCTTGAAGTAGGCTTCCTGGGCAGTCCAGCCGAAGAAAGAAGTCATGATCCAGCTAAAGGTGCCCGGAATGAAATCAACCGGGATCAGATCCATCAGGTTCATCAGGAATACCCAGCAGAAGATCACCAGTGACAGCGGCGCCACCAGTTTGCTTTTGCCGTGGAAGGAGTCACGAACCTGGGTATCAATAAATTCAATAATGGTTTCGACGAAGTTCAGGAAGCCGGAAGGAACGCCGGCGGTGGCCTTGCGGGCACCCATCCAGAACAACAGGCACATGATAATGCCGAGACCGCCTGACCAGGCGAGAGAGTCCACATGGAATGCCGCGAAGCCCATGTCTTTGGCTTCGTTACCGCTACAGGCAAAGGTCCAGGTGCTTTCAGTCAGGGTTTGCGTATCGCGGCCGTCACACTCACGGACATAGCCGGCCGGCAGTTCGCCATAGGTCAGATTACCCAAGTGGTGCTTGATGTAGTCTTGCGCGTTACTACCAGCCATAGAATGCCTACAGTCTCAGTCGTTTTGCCCGTCTTGCCCTGCTGTGCGTCCGTCGAGACGCGCGACCTGAATCCAGCCCACGACCTGGGCGATCAGGAAGCCTAACAGCAGAACCATTGCACTTTTCATTTCCCGCGCTTCAGGGACCTTGGAGAATGTTAGCCAGAACAGCAACAACATGATTGCGATCTTGCCCATCTCGGCCCGCATCGCTGCGGTGGCCATGCGTTTTGGCGCACGGTTGCCCGGGTGCATCCATATCTGGAAGCCGCCCCAGGCATAAGCGATCAGGCTGATAGTGCCGCCCCAGGCAGCCACCAGACCGGCGAATACGCCAGCCAACCCGGTTACCAGCAGCCCAAACGCCACCAGCGTGGTTAGTTGAGCGCGCATTAAGCCCCAGAACAATGCTCTGTCGGGCTGAAATTCGTTGCTGGTCACCGTGAGCCTCTTGGCTGATGCAAAGTGATGCCACATCAGGCACTAAGGTCTCGGGCACCCCTGATCTTTAGCGCGGCGAAGTATATGGAGTTGGCACGCAAGTGGCAACCGCCGTGCGCGGATTGTTGGTCAAACTTCGCGCACTGAGACCGACTTTTCGTAGCGGGATGTGCACAAAACAGGAATGAACCTGATTCATGAAAAATAATGCTCAAAAGCGCTTTTTTTGTATACCTGCGTGATGAGGCAACAACGCCTGAGCCACAGACCTCACAGACAGAACAACGCAGATTTTCCGACCGCCAACGAACCGGCAGCGTGACAATGACGCTACAGCCTGCATGGGGAAACAGCTTGTTGCAATATTCCCGCCGCAGGCAGCGTCATTCGATTACTTGATATGCGCCAGAATACCGTCCAGCTCGTCCAGGTTGTTGTAGCTGATCACCAGCTTGCCCTTCTTGCCTTGCTGCTGGATCTGCACCGGCGCCCCGAGGCGATCTGACAGGTCACTGATCAACGCCTTCACGTTGGGATCTTCCTTCGGCGCCACCGGTTTGGCCGGTTTCGCTTTCTCGAAATCCCGGACCAGCTCTTCGGTCTGGCGCACCGACAGCCCCTTGGCGACCACGGTGCGAGCGGCTTCGATCTGCTTGTTGCCTGTCAGGGCCAGCAGCGCACGGGCATGGCCCATTTCCAGATCGCCATGTTCAAGCAGCTTTTTGACGTCGGATTCCAGGCTCATCAGGCGCAGCAGGTTGGTAACCATGGCGCGGGACTTGCCCACCGCATCGGCCACCTGCTGGTGGGTAAGACCAAACTCTTCTTTCAGGCGACCCAGCGCGATGGCCTCTTCCATGGGATTGAGGTTTTCCCGCTGGATATTCTCGATCAACGCCATGGCGATGGCGGCTTCGTCAGGCACCTCGCGGATCACCGCCGGAATGGTATCCAGCTCGGCCATCTGCGCGGCGCGCCAACGGCGCTCACCGGCAATGATCTCGTAACGCTTGTCACCCAGAGGGCGCACCACAATGGGCTGCATCACACCCTGGGCGCGGATGGACTCGGCCAGCTCTTCCAGCGCATCCGGGGACATGTCCCGGCGCGGCTGATAGCGGCCCCGCTCCATGCACTCCACTGGCAGGTGGCGCAATTCGCCATCGCGGGGACGCTGATCGGGCTCACCCGTGGCTTCAGCCTCGTTCTGCAGGCTCACTTCTTCCTGGTGCCGCTGATAGGACTCATTGCTGCTAAGCAGGGCATCCAGGCCCTTGCTGAGACCGCGTTTACGCTTTGCCGCCATGATGTTTCGTTCCTTATGAAGCTGCTGCAGGCTGGGCCTTGAGCGCCTGCTCACGACGCAGGATCTCACCGGCCAACGCCAGATAGCTGACCGCACCGCGGGATTTCGGGTCGTAGGTGATCACTGGCGCACCGTGGCTGGGCGCTTCCGCCAGCCGCACGTTGCGCGGAATGATGGTACGGTAAACCTTGTCGCCGAAGTGGCTGATCAGCTGGTTGGACACATCGTTGGACAGGCTGTTGCGCGGGTCATACATGGTGCGCAGCAGGCCGCCAATGTGCAGCTTCGGATTCAGCACCGTGCGGATTTTCTCGATGGTGTTCATCAGCGCGGTGAGGCCTTCCAGCGCGTAGTACTCGCACTGGATCGGCACAATCACCGAGTCCGCCGCCGTCAACGCATTGACGGTAAGCATGTTCAGGGATGGCGGACAATCAATGAGGATGTAATCGTACTGGTCCCGGATACGCGCCAGCGCATTGCGCAGGCGAAATTCCTTGGCGGTCATGTCCAGCAACTGCACTTCGGCGGCGGTCAGATCCCCGTTGGCGGCAATCAGGTCAAAACCGGAATCTTCCGGGGTCCCCGTCACCGCTTGCTCGATGGCCACGTCATCGCACAGCACATCGTAAATGGTGTAGTCGGTGTCAAACTTGTCCACGCCGGACCCGGTGGTGGCATTGCCCTGCGGGTCGATATCCACAAGCATGACCTTCTTGCGGGTGGCCGCCAGCGACGCCGCCAGGTTCACACTGCTGGTGGTCTTGCCCACGCCGCCTTTCTGATTGGCTACGGCAAATACGGTGGTCACTGCGTTCTCCTTGATTTTACGCCTGACGCCTGGGGTCGAATGCCTGACGCAGCACCCCGCTCGACATCAGGCCTTGTTCACTACCACCAGGGTGCGGGGCTCATCCAGGCCCGGCACGGTCAGGGTGTGATGGCGCCCTTGCCACTGCGTCGGCAGGGTGGCCAGCTCTTCTTCCGTGCTGGCCGCTTTCATGGCCAGCAAACGGGTATTGTCGGTCATTATGGGCGTCATCAACGCCAGCATGTCCGACAAGGAAGCAAAAGCGCGACAAATAATCTGCGATGGGGCTTTACGGTACTGTTCCACGCGACCGTGCACAACCTCCACGTTATCCAGCCCCAGCTCCCGGCGGGCCTGGCGCACAAAACGGGTTTTCTTGCCGTTGGAATCCAGCAGCACGAATGCCTGCCGGGGGCGGGCCACCGCGAGAATAATACCGGGGATACCAGCGCCGGTGCCCACATCCAGGGTATCGCCCTCTCCCAGATAGGGCAAAACGGCCAGGGAGTCGAGCAGGTGACGGGTCACCATCTCCTGCGGATCACGAATGGCGGTGAGGTTATAGGCCTGGTTCCATTTGACCAGCAGGTCCACATAGGCCAGCAACAGGCGCTGCTGGTCGTCACTCAGAGTAAGACCCAGGGTATCGATGCCCCGGGCCAGGGTGTCAGTGAGACTCATGCTTGTTGGGCGGCCTTCTTTTGATGGTGGTGTTTTTTCAGGTAAATCATCAGCAGGGAGATGGCCGCCGGGGTCACCCCGGGAATCCGACCGGCCTGGCCCAGGGTCTGCGGGCGAATCTCGCCAAGCTTCTGCTTCACCTCATTGGACAGGCCTTTCACCTGGCCGTAATCGAATTCCGCCGGCAATGCGGTGGTTTCTGCGGCTCGCAGTTTCTCGATTTCATCGGCCTGGCGATCAATATAGCCGGCGTACTTGGCGAGAATTTCCATCTGCTCGATAACCGCCGCATCCGGGCGCTCCGCCAGCACCACCGCGTCCGCCAAGCTGGCGTAGGTCAGTTCCGGGCGCTTGAGCAAATCGAGCAGATTGTATTCGTGGGCCAGTGGCTTCTCGATCAGGGCATTGACCGCCTCGGCTTCGGGGGTTTTCGGCCGCACCCAGGTGCTCTTCAGACGCTGCTCTTCCTGCGCCATGCCCTCGCGCTTGGCGTTAAACGCAGTCCAACGCTCGTCATCCACCAGGCCAAGCTCGCGGCCTTTTTCGGTTAGCCGCAGGTCCGCGTTGTCTTCACGCAGCAGCAACCGGTATTCCGCGCGGCTGGTGAACATGCGGTAAGGCTCCTGGGTGCCCATGGTGATCAGGTCATCCACCAGCACGCCGATATAGGCTTCGTCCCTGCGCGGGGTCCAGGCCTCTTTCCCCTGGCTCAGCCGCGCCGCGTTCAGCCCCGCCAGCAACCCCTGAGCGCCGGCTTCTTCGTAGCCGGTGGTGCCATTGATCTGCCCGGCGAAGAACAGCCCCGGCATATGCTGGGTCTCCAGGCTGTGCTTGAGGTCCTGGGGATTGAAGTAGTCGTACTCAATGGCGTAACCCGGGCGCGTGATATGCGCGTTTTCAAAACCCCGAATGGAGCGCACCGCCTGCAGCTGCACATCGAAGGGCAGGCTGGTGGAAATGCCATTGGGGTATAACTCGTGGGTACTGAGGCCTTCCGGCTCCACGAAAATCTGGTGGCTGTCCTTGTCCGGGTAGCGGTTTACCTTGTCTTCAATGGACGGACAATAGCGCGGCCCCACCCCATCAATCACCCCCGTAAACATGGGGCTGCGGTCAAAGCCGCTGCGGATGATGTCGTGGGTCTGGGCATTGGTGTGGGTGATGTAGCAGCACACCTGCTGCGGATGTTCTTCGACCTTACCCAGATAGCTCATCACCGGCAGTGGACTGTCGCCCCACTGCTCTTCCATCACCGAGAAATCCACCGTCTTGCCGTCGATACGCGGCGGAGTCCCGGTTTTCAGACGATCCACCCGGAACGGCAACTCGCGTAAACGGCGCGCCAGCGCGTTGGAGGGCTGATCGCCAGCGCGACCGCCTTGGTGATTATCCAAACCAATATGAATAACGCCACCCAGGAAGGTACCGGCGGTGAGCACCACTGCATCAGCCAGGAAGCGCAGGCCCATGTTGGTGACCACGCCCACACAGCGACCGTTTTCCACCACCAGGTCGTCCACGGCTTGCTGGAACAGGGTCAGGTTAGGCTGATTCTCCAGGGTCCCGCGAATGGCGGCCTTGTAGAGCTCGCGATCTGCCTGGGCACGGGTGGCCCGCACCGCTGGCCCTTTGCGGGCGTTGAGCACGCGGAACTGAATGCCGCCTTTATCCGTGGCGCGGCCCATGGCCCCGCCCAAGGCATCAATTTCACGCACCAGGTGGCTCTTGCCGATGCCGCCGATGGCCGGGTTGCAGCTCATCTGGCCCAGGGTTTCAATATTATGGGTGAGCAGCAGCGTTGAAACGCCCATGCGCGCAGAGGCCAGTGCCGCCTCGGTACCGGCATGGCCGCCGCCGATCACAATCACGCCAAATCGCTGGGAAAAATCCATCGTTTACTTACCTTGCAGGACAGGCCTGCTGCTCAAAATATAGTCAATCCGGGCGCGGTAGTATAAAGAGAACGCCTCACGCTGCAAGCATCGCGCGCCCCCGAAATCCTGCAGCAAGACGCGCTCAAGCCATTACCCGCATCTGGGCCCTACCCGCACTTCTCGGATCCGGCATGAAACTCATGCCTCGTGCATGCAGCTCACCACCGGTTACGTGTAAGCTATTCTACTCTATAACGCTGTTCTCACTTAACCAGGAACCCATTTGGAATCATTGAATCTCTTTCTGCTGATCGGCACGGGCCTGATGTTCACCGGCCTGCTGCTGGGCTCCCTGAGCGCCCGTTTCGGGGTGCCGTCCCTGCTTATTTTTCTGGTGGTCGGCATGGTGGCCGGGGAAGACGGCCTGGGCGGCATCGAGTTCGATGATTTCTCCACAGCCTATGTGATTGGCAACATCGCCCTGGCGGTGATTTTGCTGGATGGCGGCCTGCGCACCCGCTTAAGCACCTTCAAGCTGGGCCTGCGCCCGGCACTCAGCCTGGCCACCCTCGGCGTGGCTATCTCCGCCGCCCTGGTCGGCGCCTTTACCACCTGGTTAATCGGCGTGGACTGGCGCGTGGGCCTGCTTCTGGGGGGCATTATTGGCTCCACCGATGCGGCAGCGGTATTCAGCGTGATCAAGGGCGCCGGCGTAACACTGAATGAACGCGTGGCAAGCACCCTGGAGATCGAGTCTGGCCTCAACGACCCCATGGCCATCTTTATTACCCTGATGCTGGTAGGGCTGCTGGTGGACCCGGATGCAGAGTGGGGCATCGGCATGCTGGTGACCCTGCTGCAGCAATTCGGGCTTGGCGCTCTGTTGGGGCTATTGCTGGGGGCGGTGATCAGCGAGGTGCTATTGCGGGTGCGCAGCAATGAGGGCCTGCACGCACTGCTGTTGTGCAGCGGGGGCGCCATGGTATTTGCCATCACCAATCTGGTTGGCGGCTCCGGTTTCCTGGCCGTGTACCTGACCGGGCTGGTGGCTGGGAACCGCCGCGGCGGCACCGGTGACAATGTACTCAAGTCCATGGATTCCATGGCCTGGCTGGCTCAATCCGGCATGTTCCTGATCCTCGGCTTGCTGGTGACACCCTCCCGGCTCACCGAAAACCTGCCCTGGGCCCTGGCCGTGGCTGCCTTCCTGATGCTGCTGGCGCGCCCGGTGTCCGTGTGGCTGAGCTTGCTGCCCTTTCGCTTCACCTGGCGCGAAGAAATCTTTATTGCCTGGACCGGGCTACGTGGAGCGGTGCCCATTGTGCTGGCCGTGTTCCCGCTACTGGCCGGGGTAGAACAGACTTACTTGCTGTTTGATATCACTCTGGTGGTGGTGCTGATTTCCCTGCTTGGTCAGGGCGCGAGCCTGCGGTTTGTGGCGCGCAAATTGAAAGTCTCAATACCACGTACCACCGAACCCAAGCAGACCGTGGCCCTGGCCGCTCCCAGCGATCGCTACCTGATGCAGTTTGAGGTGGAAGACGGCGCCAAGGCGGTAGGCAAAAGCCTGGCCGAGCTGGGCGAAGACGAACGTACGCCGTTGATTCTGTACCGTAATAAGCTGGTGCTCAGCCTCAGTGACGACCCCAAAATTGAAGCCGGTGATTTGATCGCCTGGCTCGCACCGTTATCGCACAAATCCGGCCTGTCCGACCTGTGCCATAAATTAAGTAGCGATGAGAAACGTTATTACGGTGATTTCAGCGTGCTGGGCAAAACCCCGGTAGCACAATTGATTGCTGTGTACGGGGTCGAAGCCCCTCCACCACTCTGGCAAGGATTGACCGTGGCCGAGATGTTCACCAAACAAGTGGGGAAACAGGCGGTTGTAGGGGATACGGTCCGGGTCAGCGGGCTGCGGCTAAGGGCAAGATCTGTTGAAAACGGCACGGTCGTCATGGCCGGGCTGAAACTGCCGGGGTAAAGCAGTTACAAGTTGAAACGCGGATCAGGCTGCACTGTCTAGCAAGGCAGTGCCCGCGATTCACGGCAATGACGCGGGCACGGAACCTCAGAACAGAAAACCCATGCCGCGCGTTTGAACTTTCAACTTTAATCTTTCTACTCATTAGCAAGGACGACACATGGCCCGTTTTGATAATCACCGCATCCTGATCACCGGCGCCGGTGCCGGCATTGGTGCCTTGATGGCGGAAGAATTTGCCAAGCAGGGCGCGGAGGTCATCGTCACCGCCCGTCGTATCAGCGCGGCTCGCGAAGTGGCGGAGCGGATCAAGGCCACCGGCGGCAAGGCTCACCCCTATATGCTGGATGTGAGCAAGATTGCCTCCATTGCCAAATTCCGGGACAAGCTGCACGAAGAAGTCGGCCCTATTACCAGCCTGATCAATAATGCCGGCGTGGTGTATGGCGGTGAGTTTGAAAAGATCGCACTGGAACAACACCTCAACACCTTCAAGGTAAACAGCGAAGGACTGATGGCCACCACCCATGCGTTTCTCGACGACCTGATCAACAGCAAAGAGGCTTTTCTGGTGAACATCGCCAGTGCCTCCGCCTTTATCGGCCTGCCCTATGGCAGCAGTTATGCAGCCAGTAAATGGGCAGTGGTGGGGTTCTCCGAATCCCTGCGGCTGGAACTGGCAGTGCGCAAGATCAAGCATGTGCACGTCACCAGCGTCTGCCCCAGCTATATCTCCACCGGCATGTTCGACGGCGTGAAAACCCCTCTGTTTTCCCCCATGCTGACACCAAAAAAAGTCGTCAGCAGCATCATCAAGGGCATGCAGAAAAAAGATGCCTTCGTGATCGAGCCGCCCATGGCCAAATCCGTCGAACTGCTCAAGGCCGTGCTACCGCAGGGCATCTGGGATGAAGTCGCCCGCCGCACCGGGGTATCAACTTCCATGTATAGCTGGAAGGGGAAGAAGGAGTAGCTTCGAGCTCCTAGCTGCGAGAAAAACCCGCGGGCACATCCTTGCCCGAACACATCAACCTAGCCGTTTCTTTTCCTGGTAACTCGCAGCTAGGGAACCTCTGAATAACTCCTTGCATGCTCAGCGTGACCTGAAGCGTGCAGCTGTTGTGTCTTGTCTCGATGGTCAGGGTGGCTCCCTTTCCGAGAGGCAAGGCGCAGCAGATGGGCGCTTCAGGTCGCGCCCTTCGGGTCTTCCAGGCTGGCCCGCACTCGTTGTTGCGCTTTTTCGATGGATGGACATACACCTTCAAAAACGCGCCTAGATTGCGAACCAGCCTGAAAGACTGAGTATGCAAGGAGTTATTCAGAGGCTCCCTAGAAACTACCCCGTTTACACCCATTCACCCTAACGCCAGCAGCCACGCGCCTTGGCAGTCAATGCCTTCGCCCTTGAATTGCCTAACAATGCCGGCCCTGTTGCGCTGTCCGTTTCTGACAGTTAATCCGTTTTTTCAAGGGTGATTGCTATGCCGACTTACAAGGCCCCCGTGCGCGATATGCGCTTTTTGATGAACGAAGTCTTCGATTTCGAGAGTCACTACAAGACTCTGCCTAATGGTGAAGACGCCACTCCCGATATGGTGGAAGCCATTGTCGGTGAAATGGCCAAGCTGTGTGAAAACACCATTGCGCCTCTTTACCAGAGCGGCGACGAAGAAGGCTGTAAGCTGGAAGACGGTGTGGTTACCACCCCGAAAGGGTTCAAGGAAGCCTACGACGAATTCGTAGCCGGTGGCTGGCAGGGTCTGAGCCACCCGGTAGAAGTGGGCGGCCAGGGCCTGCCCATGTCACTGGGCCTGATCAAACAGGAAATGATGGCCACCGCGAACTGGTCCTTCTCCATGTACCCGGGCCTGTCTCTGGGCGCCATGAATACCATCCAGATGCACGGTACTGAACAGCAGCACCAGGATTACCTGGTACCGCTCACCGAAGGCACCTGGGGCGGCACCATGTGCCTGACCGAACCCCAGTGCGGCACCGACCTGGGCCAGGTAAAGACCAAGGCCGAGCCGCAGAAAGACGGTTCCTACAAAATCTCCGGCACCAAAATCTTCATCTCCTCCGGTGATCACGACCTGACCGAAAACATTGTCCACATCGTGCTGGCCCGCCTGCCCGATGCCCCGAAAGGCACCAAGGGGATTTCCCTGTTCATCGTGCCCAAGTACCTGCCGGGCAAGATCGGTGAAGACAACGGCGTGAGCTGTGGTTCCCTGGAAAAGAAAATGGGCATCAAGGCATCCGCCACCTGCGTGATCAACTTCGATGAAGCCACCGGCTTTTTGATCGGCCCGGAACATGGCGGCCTGGAGTGCATGTTTACCTTCATGAACAGCGCCCGTATCGGTACTGCCATGCAGGGCGTGGCCCACGCGGAACTGTCTTACCAGGGAGCTCTGCCTTACGCCAAAGAGCGTAAGTCCATGCGTGCCCTGTCCGGCAAGAAAGAGCCGGATGCCATCGCCGACAGCCTGATTCATCACGGCGACGTGCGTCGCATGCTGCTCAAGCAGAAGGCCATCGCTGAAGGTGGCCGTGCCATGATCTATTACGCTGCCCAGTATGCGGACAACATGATCGCCGGCATGCTCGAAGACGACATGAAGAAGTACGAGCACTGGGACAGCGAGCTGGGCTTCCTGACACCGATCCTGAAAGGCTTCCTGACCGAGAAAGGGCTGGAAGCAGCCAACGACGGTATGCAGGTGTTCGGTGGCCACGGTTACATCAAAGAACACGGCATGGAACAGATCGCCCGTGACGCGCGCATCTCCACCCTGTACGAAGGCACCACCGGCATTCAGGCGCTGGACCTGCTGGGCCGTAAGGTACTGCTGTCCTCCCGCGGCAAATGTGTGCGTGAATTCTCCAAAAAGCTGGTGGATTTCGGCACCAAGAACCTGCGCGATCCCAAGCTGCGCCCGTTCGCCTGGAAGCTGCTGAAAATCGCCGCCGAGTGGAACTACCTGACCACCCGCATCATGTTGGTAGCGGCAAAAGATCGCGACATGGTCTCCACCGCCAGCTATGACTTCCTGATGTACAGTGGCTACGCCATGATGGCGTACTTCTGGGCGTTGCAGGCAGGTGTTGCCAACGACAAGCTGGAAAATGGCGGCAATGAGCCGGCGGAATTCTACAAGGCCAAACTGGCCACCGCTGAATTCTACTTCGACCGCATGCTGCCCAGCGCCAAGGGCCATGCCGAAGCGGCGCTGAAACCCACCAAGAGCACCATGCAAATGAGCGCTGAAGACTTCTCCTTCGATTACGAGTAAGTGTTCAACATGCGCAAAAGGGCGGCCAATTGGCCGCCCTTTTTTTATGTTTCATTACCGCGTTTTAAAAGAGTCCATCCGTTTTTCTACCCTGTTTAGGGGATGCCTTGTCGGCGTCTTTCTTGCATCATTCCGTTTTCAATGGGGAAATTGGGGAACGGACATGCAACCACTGAAGATTCTTGCAGGGGCCATGGCCCTGTCTGCACTGACGGCCTGCGCCACCTCCGGCATTCACAACAGCCCGGCCATGCAACAACTGTACGCAGTAGAAGCGGACCCTGTTGATCAGTGGCCAGCGCAAAACCAGCGTGATATTTCCATTCTCAAAGCAGATTTCGCCAATCGCTATCAACGGGATTACCCACGCTCGGAGGTCTATTCAGATGCGGTTCAACTCACCGAATGCGCATTGAAGCAGGAGCGGGCACTACAGGTCGGCGGTATTTCGCCGGATATGGTCACCCCTCCATCAAAGACAGATAATCTAATCAACGATAACAGCGTGAAGTATGAGCGAATCAGCGTACGTTCCACTGCCGCAGGCTGCGCTTCGCTACGGGAAGCGGAACTGCATGTGGTTCCCAATATTGTCGCCAATATCAAACGGTTACCCGATGACACTGACTACCCCGTTTATGTGGATGCGGCCTATAAGCTTGACCTCCAGAGCCGGGTCAAAGTCGGTGGAAAATGGAAAAAAATCGATTATGGGGTGAAGCGTATTTCGGTAAAACGGTATCGGGACAAGACCGGTATTGCCGGTTTTCCCTATGCAGAATCACTCTGGCAGAAAACCGACACCCTTCGCCAGGGTGATACTGACACCTCCATGTTCAGGGAGGATCCCATGTATCTAGTGACCTATTTTGCAAACGAGCCAGACCATTACATGGATATCGTTCTGTTACGTCAGACGATGCTCAACAAGACCGGCAATAGCATTACCATGCGCTGGAAGGACGGCGGTGACACCATGACGCGAACCTGGACGCGAAAAGGCATGGTTATCTCACAAAAGAATGGCAAGCGGCATGGCATTTTCTCGTTTCCCGTGGACAACCAGCCTCCCCAGGTACTCTGTCATGATGCCGGTAAAACCGTGGACTACTTCCGGCGACAAGGGCCATACGATTGCTCCATCGCCAGCAAGCAAGACTATGGCCAGGAAGGGGTATTCGTCGATCCCACTGTCTCTCTCCGCGCAGAACTGGACACGCTTCGCCAAAATCATCCGAATACTGAGCCTGTTATGGCGAGCACCGCCTCCTCACCTGCCGCCAGTGAACCCGATACGGCAACGAATACGCTGTCCAACACCGCCAGTGAATGTTCGAAAGCTTATGCCGCTCGCAAGGCTTGCGAAAAAATCCCCGGTGACCCGTTCGGTATTGCCATGAAGTTGTGCCTTAGCCAGGCAAAAAAGAAATTCGGTGGCATGGATTGCCCGGTGAATTTCTGATCCCAGTGATCCTCAGCGGCCAATCAACAACAAAGCGCAGCACGGATGGGTGTGAAAACACCGGTTGTGCCTGATTGATCGCATCACCAATAGCGTGGGTGGGATGCATCATGCCAGACACCCTCAGCGCCAGATTTTTCGTCTGGCAATCGGCGTCTGGGTCTCTGTGCACCATTGCGAAGGAAAGACTGTCCGCTCCTCTCCTTCCCGCAAACCCGCAAACCCGCAAACAAAAAAAGCGGCCCCCTTTCGGGGGGCCGCTTCTTAAAGACTTACCTTGAATCTATCGAGACTTAGGTGTTCTCGAACTGACCCATGGTGTTGTCTTTACCGCCAGCTTTCAGTGCTGCTTCGCCGGAGAAGTACTCTTTGTGGTCATCACCGATGTTGGAACCGGCCATGTCCTGGTGCTTCACAGTAGCGATGCCCTGACGGATTTCCTTACGCTGAACGCCTGCAACGTAGGCCAGCATGCCTTCGTCACCGAAGTAGCCTTTAGCCAGGTTGTCAGTGGACAGAGCAACAGTGTGGTAAGTCGGCAGAGTGATCAGGTGGTGGAAGATACCTGCTTCACGGGCCGCATCACGCTGGAAGTTCTTGGTCCACTCGTCAGCCAGCTCAGCCAGCTCGGTGCTGTCGTAGTCAGCGCTCATCAGACGGTCGCGATCGTAAGCGGAAACGTCTTTGCCTTCTTTCTCCCAAGCATCAAATACCTGCTGACGGAAGTTCAGGGTCCAGTTGAAGGACGGGCTGTTGTTGTAAACCAGCTTGGCGTCCGGCACCACTTCGCGGATACGGTTAACCATTTCTGCGATCTGGCCAACGTGGGGCTTCTCGGTTTCGATCCACAGCAGGTCAGCGCCGTTCTGCAGGCTGGTGATACAGTCCAGAACAACACGGTCGATACCGGAACCGGCTTTGAACTGGAACAGGCCAGAAGCCAGACGCTTCGGCTTGAGCAGCTTGCCGTTGGACTTGATCACAACGTCACCGTTGTTGATGTCGGCAGCAGACTCGATCACGTCACCGTCCAGGAACGCGTTGTACTGGTCACCCAGGTCGCCCGGCTCGTTGGTTACAGCGATCTGCTTGGTCAGGCCAGCACCCAGGGAGTCGGTACGGGCAACGATGACACCGTCGTCAACACCCAGCTCCAGGAACGCGTAACGTACCGCGTTGATCTTGGCCAGGAAGTCGGCGTGAGGAACGGTTACTTTACCGTCCTGGTGACCACACTGCTTCTCGTCAGATACCTGGTTTTCGATCTGGATACAGCAAGCACCGGCTTCGATCAGCTGCTTGGCCATCAGGTAGGTGGCTTCCGGGTTACCGAAACCAGCATCGATGTCAGCAATGATCGGAACAACGTGAGTTTCGAAGTTGTCGATCTGACCGATGATTTCTTTCTGCTTGGCTTCGTCGCCAGCTTCTTTGGCATCGTCCAGAGCACGGAACAGGTGGTTCAGTTCCCAGGCATCAGCCTGCTTCAGGAAGGTGTACAGCTCACGGATCAGGTCAGCGACAACGGTCTTCTCGTGCATGGACTGGTCAGGCAGCGGACCGAACTCGGAACGCAGCGCAGCAACCATCCAGCCAGACAGGTACAGGTAACGACCTTTGGTGCTACCGAAGTGCTTCTTGATGGAGATCATTTTCTGCTGACCAACAAAACCGTGCCAGCAACCCAGAGACTGGGTGTACTTGGACGTGTCAGCGTCATAGGCCGCCATGTCTTCACGCATGATCTTGGCGTTGTACTTGGCGATGTCCAGATGCGTGTTGAAACGGTTTTGCAGACGCATGCGAACCGCAGATTCCGGGTTGATATCGTTCCAGGTGCTTTGCGCACCAACCACGGAGCCGAGTGCTTCGATGTCTTTGGTGTATGACATGGTGAACCTCTGAATATGAAATTGGTTTATCGACGCCGGAGAGGGGCAACCCTGCTCATGCATTTCATGCCGGTCTACCGATGCCGCGCATTCTAGTGCCCCGCGACACATAAACATAATCAATATGATCTATATTCGGTATTCACAGCATGAATGCCACGATATAACCCAACGGATTGAAAACGTGCCTGAGCAGTCACCTCAGACTAAGGCATTAGATGAAGACCCCCAGTGCCATTGCTCAATGAGACAGCGCCTTGATTTACCGAAACGCCCACGTTTTGCGGCCCGCACACAGTGACCGACCCTCCCCTTTACGACTATGATCTTTCCTGCACAGCTGGCATGGAGAGTGCATTACCTGTTAAGGGTAGACAGCTTGTGTCCAGGGAGAAAATTATTACCAAGGGGAATATATGAAAGCGCTTAGTCCGGTGGATCAACTTTTCCTGTGGCTGGAAAAACGGCAGCAGCCCATGCATGTGGGCGGTTTACAGCTGTTTTCCTTTCCCGAGGATGCCGGTCCGAAATATGTCAGTGAACTGGCCCAGCAAATGCGGGACTACTGCCATCCGGTAGCCCCATTCAACCAGCGCCTGACCCGTCGGCTCGGCCAGTACTACTGGACTGAGGACAAGCAATTCGATATCGACCACCACTTCCGCCACGAAGCGCTCCCCAAACCCGGTCGCATCCGCGAACTGCTCTCTCTGATTTCCGCCGAACATTCCAACCTGCTGGACCGGGAACGGCCCATGTGGGAAGCCCATTTGATTGAAGGCATTCGCGGTCGCCAGTTTGCTCTCTATTACAAGATTCACCATTCGGTGATGGACGGCATTTCCGCCATGCGCATTGCCTCCAAGACCCTGTCCACAGACCCCAGCGAACGGGAAATGGCACCAGGCTGGGCCTTCAATACCCGTAAACGCACCCGCTCGTTGCCCAGCAATCCGGTAGACGTGGCCTCCAGCATGGCACGCCTGACCGCCGGCATCAGCAAGCAAGCCGCCACCGTGCCCGGCCTGGCGCGGGAGATCTACAAGGTCACCCAGAAGGCGAAAAGTGACGAAAACTACGTGTCCATCTTCCAGGCACCGGACACGATTTTGAACAATACCATCACAGGCTCTCGCCGCTTTGCCGCCCAGAGTTTTTCGTTACCGCGCCTGAAAAACATTGCCAAGGCCTACGGCTGCACCATCAACACCGTGGTGCTGTCCATGTGTGGCCACGCCCTGCGTGAGTATCTGATCAGTCAACACGCCCTGCCCGATGAACCGCTGATCGCCATGGTGCCCATGAGCCTGCGTCAGGACGACAGCGCCGGTGGTAACCAGATCGGCATGATTCTGGCCAACCTGGGCACCCACATCTGTGATCCGGCCAATCGCCTGCGCGTGGTCAACGACTCCGTGCAGGAAGCCAAATCCCGGTTCTCACAGATGAGCCCGGAAGAGATCCTCAACTTCACCGCCCTGACCATGGCCCCCACCGGCCTCAACCTGCTCACCGGCCTGGCGCCCAAATGGCGGGCATTCAACGTGGTGATTTCCAACGTCCCCGGCCCGAAAGAGCCGCTGTACTGGAACGGCGCTAAACTGCAAGGCATGTACCCTGTCTCCATTGCCCTGGATCGTATCGCCCTGAACATCACCCTCACCAGCTACGTGGATCAGCTGGAATTCGGCCTGATTGCCTGCCGCCGTACCCTCCCCTCCATGCAGCGGCTGCTCGATTACCTTGAGCAGTCAATACGCGAACTGGAAATCGGCGCGGGCATTAAATAACAACGCCAGACGCCTGACGCTTGGTGCCTGACGGGCTGGGCGTCCAACGTCTGGCACCGAACGAGCGAACATGGCAACCGATCTGAAACGCATCACCCGGGGCGAGCTCATCTGCTGGCAGCTGCGCCATCGCGGCCAGACGCTGGTAATCGCGGAACAGGGCGCCCAGGTGCTCGAATACGGACGCGATGGCGACCCCCCGATTCTCTGGCTCAGTGAGCAGGCGGCTTACCGTATTGGCCACGGCGTGCGTGGCGGCGTGCCGGTGTGCTGGCCCTGGTTCGGCGCGCTGGAACGCAACCCGGACAGCGTGACCCAGCAATACTCTCTCCATACTCCCCCGGCCCATGGCCTGGTCCGCCAGCAACCCTGGCAACTCAGCGAACAGCATCTTCACGCAAAGCAGGCGCAACTGGTTTTCCGGCTGGCCGACCAGGCTGACCGCCAGCACCTACCCCCCGTCACCCCTACCCTGACAATCACCCTGGGCGACGCCCTGTCGCTCAGTCTGGGCAACCATAATCACGGTGACCGGCCTGTTACCGTCAGCCAGGCGCTGCACACCTATCTGGCCGTGGCAGACAGTCGGCAAATCACCGTGCAAGGGCTCGCCCATACGCCCTACGTGGATGCCCTGGCCGACTGGCAGACCCGCCAGGATAGCGATGCTCTGCAATTCGACCAGGAGACCGACCGGCTTTATCTGCAACTGCCCTCGCAACTGCAGGTGGAAGATCCGCTCTGGCAGCGACAGATCCAACTGACCTGCCGGGGCAGCCACTCCGCCGTCGTCTGGAATCCCTGGGTGGATAAAAGCCTGCAGCTCAGTCAATTCGCCCCCGACGCCTGGCAGCGCATGTTGTGCATCGAAACCGCACGGGTGCTGGATAATGTGCTGACTCTGGACCCCGGCGAGTACCATGAAATGGCTGTCGAGATTATGACAAACACGTAATCTCGACCCCCAAAACCGCCCGGAAAAAGGGGTGGTGCAATCAGAAAAAGGGGAGTAAAGTCGGAAGTGGCTGCGAATTATGGCCGTGGATTGTTTTGGTAGTTGTCTTCCCTGCGTGAAGCTGAAGTTGTCTCCGAACACCGCCCAACATGGTTTGCAAGCAACACCCTAAGTAATAGTTTTGAGGTATAGATTCACATGGCTACAGGTACTGTGAAGTGGTTTAACGAGTCCAAGGGTTTTGGTTTCATTTCCCAGGACGATGGTGGTGCGGACGTGTTCGTTCATTTCAGTGCAATTACCGGTTCAGGCTTCAAAACCCTGGCCGAGGGTCAGAAGGTTTCCTTCGAGATCCAGCAGGGCCCCAAAGGTCCGCAGGCTGCTAACGTCGTTGCTGAATAAGCAACCTCGCTAGTAAAAAAACCCGCTTCGGCGGGTTTTTTTATGCCCGGCTGAAAGAGACGCTCCACGCATCGCCCTGATGCACCACGCGCCCTTTTTCCGTAGGAGCGGCGCTTGAGCCGCGAAGCGTCTTGGGAAAGCATTCCTTCGCGACGCTCGGTTCGCGGCTCAAGCGCCGCTCCTACGGCAGGTTTAGAGGACCGCTTGGTAAAGCGAACACGCTCAGGGTTGATATAAGGGTTGGTCGAGGAGGAGCTTGCGCTGGCGCCAGTCGGGCATGCGGGCGTCCATGAGCGCGTGGAACCCGGGGCCGTGATCCATGTGTTGAAGATGACACAGTTCGTGCATGACCACGTAATCCAGTGCCGCTGGCGGGTAATGCAACAAGGCCATGTTCAGGTTGATGTACCCTTTTGCCGACAGCGAGCCCCAGCGGGTGCGCATCTTTTTGACCCGCAATACCGGGCGAGCATAGCCTTGCCTGGCAAACCAGCCAAACTGCCGATCGATACTGTCGGCAAACAACGGGCGAGCCTCTTCGCGCAACCAGCGCTCCACCGCCTGCTGCACGGCCGTCTCGCTATCGGGCTCGGCAACCCGCACCTGCAGATAACCGCCCGACACACTCACCGACCACCGGCCCGGCGACACATCCAGGGTTACCGGTTGCCCGCGAAACACCAGGGTGCTGCCATCCTGCCAGCGCTGTCGGGGGCGGCTGGCCTGACGTTGTTGCTGATCCCGGATCCACTGGCGGCGGCTGTCCACAAAGGTCTGCACCATGCGCAAGGGCGCTCGCTGCGGCGCGCGCACCTGTACACGACCGTCTTCCAGAACACGCAGTTCCAGAGTACGGCGTTTGCTGCGGATCAGTTCGTAGTCGGTCATGAATCCTGTCTGGCGATTGGTAGGAGCGGCGCTCTCTGTGCTCTGCGAGTATGAGCCGCGAAGCGTACTTGGGAAAACACTCCTGCGCTGCCGCTCGGTTCGCGGCTCAAGCGCCGCTCCTACGGATTATCCATCTTGGCTTTCGTTAACGGCCATCTCCTTGTCCAACTGCTGGCTGACCGCATCTGCCGGTGACGCATAAGGTGCCAACCACTGGTACAGCACCGGGATGATAAACAAGGTCAGCACCGTGGCAAACAACAAGCCGCCAAGAATCACCACACCGATGGTGAAGCGGCTTTCCGCGCCAGCGCCGGTGGCCAGCACCAGCGGCACCGCACCGAAGATAGTGGAAACCCCGGTCATCAGAACCGGACGGAAACGCACGATGGCGCCTTCATAGATCGCCTCTTTCACGCTGCGCCCCTCATCACGAAGCTGATTGGCAAACTCTACGATCAAAATACCGTTTTTCGCCATCAGCCCCAACAACATGATCATGCCAATCTGGCTGTAGATATTCAGGCTGTCGCCGGTAACACTGATAGCAATCACCGCGCCAGCCAACGCCAGCGGCACCGTGAGCATGATGATCAGCGGGTGAATCCAGCTTTCAAACTGGGCAGCCAGTACCAGGAATACAATCACCAGCGCCAGCGCAAAGGTCACCAGAATCGCCGACGCCGACTCTTGCAGTTCCTCGGCCATGCCCTTGTAACCAATGCGCGCTTCCAGTGGCAGCCGCTCGCGGGCCTGCTCCTCCACATAGCGCATGGCCGTGGCCAGGTCATAACCGTCGGCCAGGTTGGCGGACAGGGTAATCGCCGGCAGACGATCCACCCGGCGCAGCTCCGGTGCATCACCGGTGGTGGTTAATTCCACCACACTGGAAAACGGCACCAGGCCACCACTGTCACTGCGCAGATAGATCGGCAGCACATCGTCAGGCACTTCACTGGCGCTCTTTTCCGCCTCCAGCAACACGTCGTACTCGCGCCCCCGATCCACATAGGTGGACACGGTCAGGGTGGCAAACATGGCCTGCAGGGTTTCCCCCACATCGGTGGCGGTGATGCCCAGATCCGCCGCCCGCTCACGGTCCAGATTCACATCCAGTTGTGGCTGGGTCTGCTCGAAGTCGGTGTCGATACTGGTCAGGTTCGGGTTTTCGCGCAGGGCCGCCATCAGGGTTTCACTCCAGGCCAGCACTTGCTCATAGTCTGGCCCGGCCACCACCACTTCCAGCGCCTGGTCGAAGGCACTCTGGCCCAGCCCCGGCGGATTCACCGCAAAGGCCCGCAAGCCGGTGACCTGGGACAACTGCCCGCGCAACTCGCCAACAATCTCCTGCTGGGTACGGTCGCGCTCTTCCCAATCTTTCAACCTCACGATGGTAAACGCCCGCTCCGGCACGCCACGGAAACCGACGATGGCCAACACCCGCTCGGCTTCACCATTTTCCACCAGGGGCATCAGCATTTTTTCCACCGCCTGGGTGTGGTGGGCGCCGTATTCCACCGTGGAGCCCTGGGGCGAGGTTGCAGGAATAATGAAGACGCCACGGTCTTCCGTGGGCGCCAGTTCCTGGGGCAATTGCCGAAACAGCAACGCCGCCGCCAGGCACAACAACACGCAACCTACCGCCAACGGCCAGGGGCTTGTCAGGGTCCGTTGCAGGCCGTTGGCATAGGCCTGATTCAGGCGTGTCAGGCCCCGCTGCAGAAAATTGTTCTGCCCTTGTTGTTCCTTGCGGCTATGGCGATGCAGCCAACGGGAACACAGCATGGGCGCCAGGCTCAGGGCGACGATACTGGAGATGATTACCGCCGACGCCAGGGTAAAACCGAATTCACTGAACAGCCGCCCCACGTCGCCGCCCATAAAGGAAATGGGCACGAACACCGCCACCAGTGTCAGCGTGGTTGCGACCACGGCAAAGGCCACTTGCCGGGCACCAAGATACGCAGCCACCAACCGCGACTCGCCTTCATCGATACGGCGCTGGATGTTTTCCAGCATGACGATGGCGTCATCCACCACCAGGCCGATGGCCAGGATCAGCGCCAGCAGGGTCAGCACGTTGATGGAAAAATCCATCACCCCGAAACCAATAAAGGCACCGATCACCGACACCGGAATAGTCACCGCCGGGATCAGAGTGGCGCGCAAGTTGCCAAGAAAGGCAAAGATCACCGCGATCACCAGCACCACGGAAATCCCCAGGGTGATCAGCACCTCGCGAATAGACGCCCGGATAAACAGGGATTCATCCGAGTTGATATCCAGATGAATATCCGCTGGCAAGCTCTCACGCACCGCATCGATTTCTTCGCGCACCCGGTCCGACACCGCCACGGTATTGGCCTTGGATTGGCGCACAACGCCCAGCCCAATAGCCGTTTCACCGTTGGCACGCAGTACCGAATCATCGTTCTCCACGCCCAGTGCAACGCGCGCTACATCGCCCAAGCGCAGCAAGTAATCGCCCTGGCGGCGGACCACCAGGTCCTCAAATGCCTGCACCGTGGCCAGGCGGTTATCCGCCCGAATGGTGAAACCACGGGATTCCGATTCCAGCTTGCCCGCCGGCAATTCCACGTTGTTGCTGCGCAGGGCCTGTTCAATATCTGTCACGGTGACCTGGTTGGCCGCCATGCTCTGGCGGTCCAGCCACACCCGCATGGCATACCGACGCTCACCGCCGATGATCACTTCCGACACCCCGTCGAGCACAGCAAAACGGTCCACCAGTGACCGTTCGGCAAAATCTGTCAGCTCCTGAGGGGCTAGCGTGCTACTGGTCAGGGTCACCCAGATAATGGGCCGGGCATCGGCATCGGCTTTGGCAATCACCGGGGTTTCCGCTTCTTCCGGTAACCGGTTGAGCACCCGGGATACCGCATCGCGCACGTCATTGGCGGCGATATCCACATCCCTTTCCAGGGTGAATTCCACCGTGGTACGGGCTGAGCCCAGGCGGCTGCGCGACTCGATCTTGCGCACCCCTTCCACCCCGGAAATCGCCCCTTCGATGACCTGAATGATCTGGGTATCAATGACCTCCGGCGCGGCGCCGGCATAATCCACACTGATGGACACTTCCGGCGGATCGATATCCGGATACTCACGAATCGGCAGCTTCATTAGCGCGCTAACGCCAAACACCACGATCAACAGGCTGATCACCGTGGCGAAAACCGGCCGCTTGATAGAGACATCGGACAAAATCATGCGGCGGCCTCGCCCGTTACCGGTTGACCATCCGGGTCCGCCGCCGGGGGCTCAGCGGAGGGGGACTCCGCTGGTGGCGCCGGGTTCAGCAATACTCGCTGCCCGGGCATCAACGCTTCCGGGTCCTCGATCACCTTCACCGGCTGGCTGCTGCCCAGGCGGGAGTGGCCGTTGACGATCACATCCGGTTTGTTGGTCAGGCCACTGGTCACTTCTACCCAGCCATCCCGGCGACCGCCCAGCGTTATCGGATGGCGCTGAGCCTTATTGTCCGGGCTTACCGTGAACACATAACTCTGCGCCCCCTGGGTGATCACCGCCTGCTCCGGCACCAACAGAGCTTCCCGTTCCGCTAACTGCACGGACACCCGTAGAAACTGGCCGGGCAATAATTGCCCCTGGGGGTTATTCAGCCGGGCACGCACCGTCAGGCTACGGCTGCTGCTGCTCACCCGGGAATCCAGGTGGGTGATCGCGCCTTCAAAAATTTGATCTTCAAATGCGGAATTCTGCGCCTGCACCGGCAACCCCACCGCCAACTTGCCCAAGTAGCGTTCGGGTATCTGGAAATCCACTTCCAGATGTCCAAGATTATCCAGGGTCGTAATCGGGTTGCCCGTCTGCAGATAGGCACCGGGATCCACCTGTCTCAACCCCAGCACCCCGGCAAACGGCGCGCGAATGGTATGGTCGTTAAAATTGGCGCGGGCCACATTGCGGCTGGCCTCGGCGGCTTCCAGGGTGGTGCGGAAGGTATCCACCTCGGATTGGGAAATGGCGCGACGCTCCACCAGCTGCTGACCCCGGCGGTAATCATCCCTGGCGCGCTGATATTCCGCCTCGGCACGGGCCAGTTCGGCACGGGCATTACGGTCATCCAGCGTCACCAGCAGCTGGCCCCGGGTGACCTGCTGGCCTTGCTGAAAATGGATCTCCGCCACCCGGCCCGGCACTTCCGCCAACAACACCACAGCCTGGGCCGCCCGGGCGGTACCCACGGCTTCCACCCGGTCGTACAGGGGGCGCTCAATGCTCGGTGCCAGGTTCACTACGGTTGGCGGGCGGGTTCCCATGGGCGCCTGCTCAGCCGGCCACAGCCACCAAGCCCCCATTCCCACCAGTGCCACCAACACCAGCCCCGCGATAATCCGCGCCATGCCATTCTCCGTTATTCCGATGCAAGCCAAGTCTGATTCACGACAGGAAAGTCTAACGTGCAATTATGCAAGGAATGCGTAACCGCTGCGTTAGTGGGAACAAATAAATTGAAGAGGGTTCATGTAAAGATCGTCAGCGGCACAAAACACGGCCCCAGTGGTGGCCCCTGAAAAGAAAAAGCCCACCTGCATGGTGGGCTTTTTCTTTCGTGCCGCGTGTTGCGTGAAGCGTGTTGCGTCTCTTTTACCGTGTTGCGTCTCTCTAAACCATTTCCGCGCGCATCTTCTTCTTGTCCAGCTTGCCCACGGAGGTGCGCGGCAGCTCGTCCACAAAGACCACCCGATCAGGGATACCGTAGCGGCTGATCACGCCCTTGTCGGCATAATCGCCAACCAGCGCCTTGATGCTCTCTTCATCTGCTTCACCGCTTTTCACCACCAGCGCCACCGGGCGTTCACCCCATTTTTCATCGGGCACCCCCACCACGGCGCACTCGCCCACGCCCGGGTGCTGCAGCACCAGGCCTTCCAGATCAATGGAAGACACCCACTCGCCACCGGTCTTGATCACATCCTTGATGCGGTCAACGATTTTCAGCCAACCATCCTCGGACATTACCGCCACATCCCCGGTGTGCAGCCAGCCGCCATGCCACAACTCTTCGGATTTATCCGGGTCGTTCAGGTAACCCTGGGTCAGCCAGGGCGCGCGCACCACCACTTCCCCCTGGCTCTTGTTGTCATGGGGCACGTCATTCATTTCACCGTCGACGATGCGAATCTGCACCATGGCCACCGGGCGGCCGGTGCGGGTGCGGTAATCCGCCTGGGTTTCCAGGTCCGCGTTTTCCAGTTCCGGGGTCAGCTGGGCCAGGGTCAACAGCGGGCAGGTCTCGCTCATGCCGTAACCGGTATAGATATCGATACCGCGCTCCAGCGCCCCCATGGCCAGCGCCTTGGGCAGGGCCGAGCCGCCGATGATGACTTTCCAGCCACTCAGGTCGATGCTCTTGGCCGCTTCCGCCTGCAGCAACATTTGGATGATGGTGGGAACACAGTGTGAAAAAGTAACTTTGTGGGTCACCAGTAGTTTCAACAGGGTGGCCGGCTCGTAACGGCCCGGGTACACCTGTTTCACCCCCATCATGGTAGCCATGAACGGGATGCCCCAGGCGTGTACATGGAACATGGGCGTGATCGGCATGTAGACGTCGTCTTCGTTGAAACGCCCTTGGCCCACACCGGCCATGGTGTTACGGCCGGCAAAGGTGTGCAGCACCAGCTGTCGGTGAGAGAAATACACGCCCTTGGGCAGGCCGGTGGTGCCGGTGGTATAGAAGGTGGTCGCGCGGGTGTTTTCGTCCAGCTCCGGGAAATCGTACTGGGCCGGCGCCTTGGCCAGCAGCTCTTCATATTCACCCGCCAGCGGCAGGCTATCACTGCTTTTCACACCATCGTCGTCGAGCAGGATGTAGGTCTTTACCGTCTCGATGCGGTCTTGCAGCTCTTCCAGGATCGGCAGGAATTCGCTGTTGACCAGAATCGCATCATCTTCCGCATGGTTGATGGTGTAGAGAATCTGTTCCGGGCTCAGGCGCACGTTCACGGTGTGCAGCACTGCACCCATCATCGGGATGGCAAAAAAGGCTTCCAGGTAACGGTTGGTGTCCCAGTCCATCACGGCCACGGTATCACCAGGCTTCACGCCCTGCGCCGCCAGCGCCCCGGCCAAGCGGCGCACGCGCTCGTCAAGGTCGCGGTAGGTGAACGTGCGATCGCCATAGGTAATCGTCTGGTCCGGTGCCTTGCGCACACCGGCTTCCAGAATATGGTTGATGACCAGTGACGACTCCACCGCTGAGGCGCTGCGGGGGATGTTCAGATGACTACTCATAACTTGCTCCGTTACCTTGTTATTCTGCCGTTCACGGGCAGGAAAAAGCGGCACGCTCTTACCTACCCATCAGTATGTGGGCGTTCAAGACTGACACAGACCTCCATACAGGTCATCTGTCAGCAGGCCCAATAGGTTACAAAATACTACCCGTTGTAGACACCCTGTCTAGCACAGCCTTTCAGCGCTTGTTTGCTGCTATGGCGGCCCATCGTGAAGCCCCCATTTAGGTCGGGCTGCCATCCTGTTAGTGGATCAAGGATGGGTGAGATCTTTCGGATCCAGCAGTTTTTCCAGCTCCTGCCGGGACAGGCCGGACTGTTCCTCCGCCACATCCAGCACCGCCCTGCCACTGGCAAACGCTTCTTTGGCAATCTTCGCCGCTTTTTCGTAGCCGATCACCGGGTTCAGGGCGGTGACCAGAATGGGGTTCTTCCCTACGCCTTCGGCCAGGCGCGCTTCATTGAACGTCATCCCCTTGATCGCCCGCTCCGCCAGATTGCTGCAGCTGTTCGCCAACCATTCGGTCATATCCAGCAGATTGCTGGCTACCAGCGGCAGCATGACATTGAGCTGGAAGTTGCCACTCTGGGCAGCGATGGTATTGGCCTGATCCAGCCCCATTACCTGGGTCGCCACCATGGTGGCGGACTCGCAAATCACCGGATTCACCTTGCCTGGCATAATCGACGAACCCGGCTGCGTGGCCGGCAGCTGCACCTCGCCCAGCCCGTGGATCGGCCCGGAATTCATCCAGCGCAGGTCATTGCTGATCTTCATCAACACCACCGCAACACCACGCAGCGCCGCCGATAACGCCAGCGGACTGTCCAGCGCACTCTGCGCCACAAAGGGATGGGGCATAGCGCGAAAGGCCAGATTCGTTTCTTCTGCCAGGTGGCGGGCAAAGGTGTCAGCGAAATCCGGGTGGGCATTAATACCGCTGCCCACGGCCGTGCCGCCCTGGGGCACCGCCAACAGGTCATCACGGGCCCGCGCCACACGCCCACAGGCATCCTGCAATTGCATGGCCCAGGTCTGCAGCTCCTGCTCCACGGTCACCGGCATGGCATCCATCAAGTGGGTGCGGCCGGTTTTCACGGTCTCCCGCTGTTCCCGGGCGCGCAGGCCCAGCTCGGCAATCAGTTGCTCAAGCGCCGGAATCAGGGTCTCCGTGACGGCCAGCGCGGCAGACACATGAATGGCCGTGGGAATGGTGTCGTTACTGCTCTGGCCCAGGTTCACATCGTCATTGGGGTGAATGGGAGCACCGGCTTCCTCACACAGATGTGCAATCACCTCATTGACGTTCATGTTGGTGCTGGTGCCGGAGCCTGTCTGGAAGATATCCACCGGAAACTGGTCCAGGTGATGGCCCGCCAGCAGATCGTTGCAGGCACCGACAATGGCCACGGCCTTGTCGGCTGACAACGTTTCAAGCTGCCGGTTGGTTTCCGCCGCACACCGTTTAATACGGACCACGGCCTGGATAAAGCGAGTTGGCAACTGACGGCCGCTGATAGGGAAATTATCCACCGCACGCTGGGTCTGGGCGCCCCAACGTGCGCTGGCCGGAACCGCTATGTCACCCAGGGAATCAGTTTCTGTGCGCGTATCGCAATGGTGCGTGGACATGATCAGCCTCCTGCCAACAATAAAACCTGTGTTGTTTCATCATGGCATGGCGACAACGGGGATTCATTACAAGTCGGACTGCCTCAGGCCTGAAGGGATAGCACGGTATCTGCCAGGTCCCCCGCCAGCTGCTGCAATTCCTGCCTGTCGCCGGAACGTTGGGCGAACGCCCGCAATCCCATGACTTCGCACTGCAGACGGCGCGCCAATCGGTCCGGCTGATGGGCTGGATCGTCGGGGTCGCGTATCTGCCCCGCCGCTTTCGCCTCGGCAAAGGCCTGGCGGAAAATTGCCTCCATATCGGCCAGGCGAGTTTCGATTTTCTGCTGTAACGCCGGGGTTTCTGCTCCCGCTTCCAGCAGCCCCTTGACCAGCATGCAGGCCCGGGAAGGCGGGTTGGTGTCGCGCAGCTTGCCCAGTTCGCGCAGATAGTCTGCCAGCCCTTCAATGGGGGTTTGCTTGCCACGGAGATTATCCAGGAAATCCTTGCCCATGGTGCCGGCATACAGGTCCAGAGCCTGACTATAGAGCGACTCCTTGTTGCCAAACGCGGCATAGATGCTGCCGGGGCGCATATCCAGCGCGTGCTCGATGTCTTTGAGAGAGGTGGCATGAAAACCTTTCTCCCAGAACAGGGTCACGGCCTTCTCGAGGCAATCTTGCCGATCGTACGCCGCCATTCTGGGCATCTGTTATCTCCACCATGCAAACAATAAGCGCAGTTTAACAATTTTTGAGTATTCACTCAAAAAAGGTATTGCAGACGTTTCTGCACGTGTTAGGGTGACGCTTTTATTGAGCGATCACTCAAATAAAGACATCGCTTATCCCGGCTGATCCAAAGGAGGACACCATGACCGATTTCACCCTGCACACAGAAGAGACGGCCCCCGAAGCCAGCCTGGCGCTGCTGAAAGAATCGCAGAAAAGCTTTGGCATGATTCCCAATCTGCATGCCGTCATGGCCGAAGCCCCCGGCCTGCTGGAGGGCTACCAGAAACTGCACGCGTTATTCCTGGAAACCAGCTTTACCGACGAGGAAGTGACCGTGGTCTGGCAAACCATCAACGTGGAACATGCCTGCCACTATTGCGTCCCCGCCCATACCGGCATTGCCAAATCCATGGAAGTGGACGACCGCATCACCAACGCACTGCGCGACAAGACCCCCTTGCCCACAGACAAACTGGAAGCCCTGCGGGACTTCACCTTATCCGTGGTCCGCGATCGTGGCGAAGTGAACGATGAAGCGGTGCAGGCTTTCCTCGCCGCAGGCTTTGAAAAACGGCATATCCTGGAAGTGATTCTGGGCCTGTCCCAGAAGGTGATGAGCAATTACACCAATCACCTGGCCAACACCCCCGTCGACAAGCCGTTCAAAAAGTTTGAATGGCATGCAGATGGCGCCCCCACATCCTGAAACCGGGCTGCTCGCCCTGCTTCCACCAACGGGTGTGAAGCAGGGTTTATTCCTGAGGAAGTAAACCGATCGTGGTGCGGATGCTGCCATTGGGAATAACCAACTGCCCCAGACGGTCTGAGCCAAAATAAATATCCGATTTCACTTCCTGCCCCAAGGCGCCGCCAGGTACCGAGGCAAGCCCTTCTGTACCATCCTGTAACCGCTGCACAGCACTACCGCCGAACACAATCTTGTTGGAAATTTCCAGTTGAGGGCTTTCTCCGTTACCGCTGTGGTTTCGTTCGTGCAATTCCAGTTTGCTGTCCACAATAGCCACGTCCCCCTCTATGTTCGCCAGCCTCAACTCAACCTCCGGCCGCCCCGGTTCAGCAATCGACCAGAACGAACCCTGACCACTCACCAAGGTACTGTCCGTGGTATCGCTCATGGAATAGAGTCTGATGGCAGCACTGTAAGCCAGAAAATTCTCCCCATCCGGTGGTGGAGATAACCGGAAATTCACCAGCCCCTCAAGATTGAGATCCACATCGGCTATCGCTACCTTGTCATCCCCGCGTGGCAGGGAAACCCCGGCCAGCTCAGCCGAAAGCTGCATTCTGACTCGAGGGGAAAGCAGGTCGATACCTCCACCGTAAGCAGCACTGCCTACGGTTCCGGAATTTTTTATCCACAAGCGCATATCATCGGCAGCCAGAAGGAAGTTGGCATTCAACATGCCGATGCCCATATTCACCGACGGGTCGGTGTCCGCAATCATGAAATGGGTGCCCCGCGACCAGTTGCTGCCCTGACTGCCAGCGTTATCCAATGTCTGCGACATCAGCAGAAAATCGATAATAAAACCCTGATTTTCACTGTCTGCGGTAACATGCGACGGACTCCCACCGGGATACATGGCAATATTGGCATCGATGTTGGCCAGGGTATAAATCAACCCCCAATCATAGGTTTCCGGGGCCATGTTATTTGAGCTGACCGTTACCTGATTTGAATACGCCAACAGGTTGCCGTCACGGATAGCCGCCATTAGCGCCCCACCATCCGTGCGATTAACCTGGTTGCTATAGCTGTTGATCAACCCGGTATCGAAGCCCAGCATTTTTCCTCCGCACCCCGAACCATGGGTCGCGCCTCCCCAACACAACCCACCGGGGCCATTTCCGGCAGTCACCACATCCAGCGTGATATTGCGGAAATCAAAACCCAGAGGAGCCCGATTACCACTGCTGTCCTGAAGATTTCTCCAATCGCCAAACTCCAGCAAAACCTGTTCACCACCGCCCTGACCAATCTGCCAGCGCAGGTCTGTGGATTTAACCCCATCTCCCTGGTTTTTCTTGTAATTCCAGCTGACACCAAAATTCAGGCCCTGCGTTCGTGCGGAAGTATCATAGGCACCGGCCACTTCGCTGCCATCCCAGATCCCCCCACCACGAACCTGCAGTTCAGTGTCATACAGCGTGCCTTCCCAGCCAAAATTCAGCATCCGCTTATCGTTGGCGGTCACTGTGGTCATGTCCTGATCAGGATGAAATTTGTAGAGAAGATCAAAATTCAGAAGGTAATTAACATCGCCATACAATCGCAATCCATCATTGGTGACTCCGACAGAGGCTTCAGGCATATCCCAGACAAAATCCAGGTTATCGAGCGTGAGGTTGGCGTGGTAATACCAGTTTTGCCGATAGAACCATTTGGCATCGGTTAGCGCGAAATACAGGGAAGCGGGCTTGTTGATATCGTCCGTAAAGAAAAGTCCGCGATTGATCAGACGGAAATCCATTCCCCCCACCAGCGCCCATTCTCCGAATGATCGGGTCGAATCATTCAATGTCATAGAACTGAAGGAGAAACGGCTGGTATCCGCATGGCTATTGATGCTGAGCAAAGGGCCATTCACATCGGAACCCACATCAATGTCAGTGGTGAACCAGATGTCTTCCGTTCCCGTTTTTGTCAGCTGTAAATTATTCAGATACAGGCCCTCAGACTGGCTGGCTGTGGGAGTATCAATCTGCAAGGATAATTGCTGAGCGGATATACCAGTAGCATTCAGACTGACCGTTACCCCATCGCTCCCTTGAACAGTGGAAAGCTCCCCTTCCGTCATCGGCTCCAGTGCAAAGGCCAACACAGGAATAATCGTCAGAATAAAAATTTTAGCAGCAGTCATTTTCTGACTTATTTTATTAATCATCGCGTTCCCCTAACAAAACTTGGTAGAGCCGTGACAGTTCTGTTGGGGGGTCATCTCAAACTCAGGGTGCTCAATGAGATAGCCCGGCGCCCCTAAAAGATCCAACGCATCACCGATAGATAAGGTTCCCAGCTGAGCATTCTCATTCACAATATCCATCAGTTTCACGCTCGGTGCATTTAGCCACCACCCTGTATTTGCTGGAACAGAGTAAGCGCTGTTACATCTTTCTGTCGCGTAACTCGTTGTACAGGCATCAACTGCGGTGTTATACGTTCCCGCATTCTGAAACTCCTGTATTGGAGTAATCTTGCTATATCTTGGGTAAGCGATAGGTTCTCGCTGGAAAGAAAGAAAAAAATCGCCGGTATTTTCGAAAGTCAATTTATGCGCCAGGCGAAGATCTGTATTCAGTTGCGCATAGGCAGAATCAAGGATTTGAGTCAAAATGCCTGAAAGACCATTCCCCTGAAGATTCAGCTGTGCCGAGCGCAACCCCAGCGTCTGCATTCTGGTACCAGCCACATCAACGAAAAGCGCATCATTTTTTCCTGTGCCGCATGAATCAAGTTCCGTCTGCGTCCTACCTGCACATCCCCAGGCATCAAGAGGAATAGGAATCCCCAGACAGAAACCACCAATCACTGCACCACCGCAAATATTCGCACGTACGCGCATGGTGATGGAAAGCTCCGTCCCCAGGAAACCACTAACGGTATTAATACCGGAATGGCATCCCGCAACGCCTGCTCCTGTTGAAACGCCAGTATTACAGCTTCCAGCAAACGCAGTATTTTCCTGATTGATCGCGCCATTCTGGGTGTACCTTCGACCGGCAACCATTGCCCCGTCGGCAGACTCCCCCCCTATCTTTATCCCTGCCACTTCTCTCAGCGTGGCGGTATCATCATTCTTTATCGCTATTTCCACATAGGGCCGTGTCAATTTGAATGGACTACCGGATGCACCGGGTTCTGTTCCATTTCTGCCCATCAGGGACGCATAGTCGATATCAATATCGCAGCCTGCAAAACCGGAAAGATGATCATTAATCCCTCCACAACCAAGCTGCAGCTTGGAAATATTCATGTTCATTTCCAGTTCACCATTCAAGCCCATACGGTAAAAATCAAAAGGCTCAGAATAGGCATTCGCACCAACCAACTCACTGCCCGATATTTTGTCATTCAGTATCAACCCCTGGCCCGCCACTTTCCTGAGATCATTATCTTCCAGGGGGATCATTTCACTGACATTCGCTATTGCGGTTTGCCAACAAAAAAGAAAAAATCCCCCAATAAAAAAACAGGTACCAACTTTATTTTTATTCATCCTAGTACCCATACATCATCATTTTGCCGTCAAAACGCAGTTGCGCAGGCCCACCGGATCCATTAACGCCATCCGCCATTTTCAAACCGATCGCCGAACCCGGTGTTTCATTTCTCAGGTAACCTGGCACGATGATATTTCCACCGGGGTCGCTCTGATTGAACTCTGCGGCCACTTTTCCGGCATTCAGGAATATTTCTGCATCGTTATAGAAGGCAGTGTTACTGCCCAGATCGGAGTGGTCATAGCTCAACTGGATTGCCGGGCGATCATCAGGGTCAAACCCCACCCCAAATCGCTCCTGGCATGCTGCATCGCAGTACCCGGACACGCTGTCCTGAGTTCTCACACCATCAACGTGGACCTCGTTGAGTTTAAAAACCCCGTAGTATTCCTTTACCACCAGCCAGGCATCGTCGATGCCATTAAACTGGAGCGCGAATCGACAATCCGGTGTGCCGGCAGCCACCAAGGCTGAGGTTGGGCAGTTATCCGGTACCACCTCTCCCGATGCATTCAGCGTCGCATTGATAAGCATTTCAAAATTCAGAGCGATCCCCTGCCTGGCCGATACACCGGATAACTCTTCATCATTGAGCAATGCCATTTGCTCCTCGCTAAAAGCAGTAGCGGGGACATTCAGGACCAGGAGGAAAAATAGAGTTTTTTTCATGGCCCCTCCTAGTACTGGGCACCGAGGCTGGTGAATTTGAAACTGTTTATCAGCAAGCCTTCTGCTCTCGAATCTCCCAGGTTGGCTACCCCCGTTCGTATTACCGGTAATGTTTGTGTGCCTGCAGAGGCTGCATCGAAAAAGGCCTGTGGATTGACTTTGCTGGTGTTGGTGTACGCGCTGCCTGCGGAGATGCTGTATCCACCGCCATATCCACAATTCAGCCCTGTGCCACCGGATGGTTTGCAGCTGTCATTTTGCTTGTAAAAGCGGCTTCCTGTTCCGCGCGGGTTGTAACCATCACCGGAGCACTCCGTTCCCCCGGGGCAGTTGTATTGGCTTTGCCCGGCTCTGACATCCACAGCCGTCATGGTGTAAGCAAAGGCATCGAAGTCAGTACATCCACTGCACTTGCTGAAAAAAATGCCGTCACTAGTGTCGTTAAAGGTATTTCGTTGAGCAATGATCGCCCCTGTCCCATCCGTGACTGTCATGCTGGTCGGTACCGCAGGACATCCCACTCCCTGACACGGGAACCAGTCACCCCAGCGTGAATAGCCATGGGTCTGGAAATAATTATCGGGCACTGTGACCGAAGGCGTTGCGCCATAGGTATTGGCGAGTAACGCAGCACGAGCTGTCTGATAACCGGCATGAATCGAATCAGCCACGGCCAGGCTGTAATGACGGCGATAAACAGCGGGGTTATCGGGTATTTCGTTGAGGGCCAGAACGAAATTACCGTTGGTAATATCGTTACCACTTGCATCTTTTGGAACATCAATCGTGAATGCCTGATAAAAAAGGTGACCCAGCGGCAAAAAGGCATCCACGTTCCGAAAATGCATCCCCTCAAAAGCATCGAACTGAACCGGTGTTCCCAGTGTGTCTGAATCCTTGCCGTTTACTTGATTGGCACTGAACCGAAAGTCACCTTGCAGATGGCTTTTATAGAGAAAAGCAAAATTCGGATTGCCCGCTTCCGTGGACTGGAAAAATTGCAGGACACTGCCCGCCGCACTGCCTTGAATAATCGTTTGGGTTTTCAAAAGACCGTAATCAGCAGCCGGGCCACCTTTGCCTGCCTCAATCTCTCCCCAGAAAGAAAAGCGGTAGTCCTCCTGAGAGGTGGGAGCCAACAATTCCAGGACGGTCTTGCTGGTCGATGTGTCTCCGCCCCAGGTAACAACGCCATTGCCTATTTGATTGGCGCCACTGCCGTTTCCTGAATAATCCATGACCCGCAGGACATAGGGATTATCGTGGGCCGCAAAATGCGAAATGGTGCCACCACGCGGACATCCCAGGCCGCCATACCCCTGGCTTGCGCAAGCATCCATGCTGCTTCCGGTTTCAGTCCAGGTGGTACCAGCTTCTTTGGCCGACACATTAATGCCGTACCAGCGCAGGTCGCCACGCTGGAAGGTGCTCTCCGGGTCTGTACCGGAACCCACCTGCTCGAAATAGCTGGTTGGCTTGGTGAGCCAGCGAAAGTCCTCCCAGACAAAGGCAAGCCCGGCGCCACTGACATTGGACATGGCCGCCTCATCCATCTGTTCAAGCGCCGCCATACCCGGCAAGGGCAGGCAGGCCAGCCACCCGAACAGAACTGAATGCACTGCGTTGCATACAATACGCTTGCGATGATGTGTCATTCGCATCACGCGCTCTCCCGTATACTTTTTCGTTATTCTTATTTCCTATCTGCAAAAACGTATTCACAGATGGTTGCTATGGTTTTACACAAAGTGGCGCGAGCGTATTGATCAAACAATGACCACATAGCAATTTTTTGTATACGAACTTTCAGACCACTGTTTTAAATGGCTTTTTCCTGTCGATGGCAAATGGGCGAAAAAGTCATAAATCAAATATTCCGGCCAATCAGCGAAATAAAAAACCAACAAAACTCTTTTATATCAATAACTTAAAAATCACCGAACAATAACTGAAAACGAAATGTGTTAGCTGAATGCAAACGGCAGATTTCAGCCTGGCTGGTGCTACGCCGGGTTGCCGTTTTTGGAGGGGAGGATTGGGGTGACGGGCGCATGCCCTTCGGGAATAACGCGGCGCTGGTCAGGAGTTGGGGAGCACTGACATCGCACCGCAAGCGACGCTACAGGGAGGATTGGACCACTTATTTGCCAATGCAGAACGAGGAGAAGATTCGCCCCAAAAGATCATCAGCCGTAAAGGCGCCGGTGATTTCTTCCAGGGCTTTCTGGGCGGCGCGCAGGTCTTCGGCCAGCAGCTCGCCAGCCGCATGGCCATGCAACTGTCGCTCACCGCTGTCCAGGGCCGCCAACGCCTGCTCCAGCGCAGTAATATGACGACGGCGAGCCGAAAAGCGACTTTGTCCTTCGCCCTGGTAGCCGGCAGCGTCTTTCAGATGGCGGCGCAACGCCTCCAGCCCATCACCGCTGGCCGCTGAAATCACAAAGGCGCCGTCTTCACGCTGACCGGCCGGCAGCCCGGACAGGTCTGCCTTATTCAGCACCACCGTGACGGGCAATTCCAGGTTTTCCAGCTGCTGCTGGCTTTGCGGGAGCAGGCTGTGGATATCATTGATATCTCCCTCACTATCGCGGGAATCCACCATCACCAGCAAACGGTCAGCCTTGCGCATTTCCGCGTAGGCACGCCGAATTCCTTCCTGCTCCACCACGTCAGCACTGTCGCGCAGGCCGGCGGTGTCGATCAGATTCAGGGGCATACCGTCCAGCTGAATGGATTCGCGCAGTACGTCCCGGGTGGTGCCAGCAATATCGGTAACGATAGCCGCATCAAAGCCAGCCAGGGCATTCATCAGGGAGGACTTGCCGGCATTGGGTTTGCCGGCGATCACCAGGGTCATACCTTCGCGCACCAATCGGCCCTGGTTGGCTTCATCCAGCACGCGCAGGCACTGACGTCGTACCGCCGTCAGGTCGCTGGCCACCTTGCCGTCGGACAGGAAATCAATTTCCTCTTCCGGAAAGTCGATGGCCGCTTCCACATAGATCCGCAGCCCAATCAGCGCTTCGACCAGCTGATTCACTTCATCGGAAAACACCCCCTGCAGGGAATGCAGGGCCGCACGGGCGGAAGCGCTGGTGCCGGCATCAATCAAATCGGCGATGGCTTCCGCCTGGGTCAGATCCATCTTGTCGTTGAGGAAGGCCCGCTGGGAGAATTCTCCGGCGCGGGCCTGACGCGCACCGGCGGCGATGCAGGCTGCTACCAGCATGTCCAGAATCACCGGGCCGCCGTGGCCCTGGAGCTCCACCACATCTTCGCCGGTAAAGGAATGCGGGGCCGGAAACGTGATGACCAGGCCTTCGTCGAGAATCTCCCCAGCCTGATCACGAAAACGCCTAAAGTGCGCCACCCTGGGTGACAGTGATTGCTCACCAACAACAAGAGACGCAATGCTCAGGGCCTGCGGACCGGAAAGACGCACCACACCGACGCCCCCCCGGCCGGGAGCGGTGGCAATGGCGACAATGGTATCCGGGGAAGAGGTCTGCATAAGAAGATTATAGAGAGCGCCTTGCGCCTCACGCCATACGCCGGGCAGAAAAGAAAAAAGCCGATCTATCGATCGGCTTCATTTCTGTCTGGCGGCCAGCGTGGTGCGTCAGGCCTCATTCTCGATCTTGCGGGTAATAATCCACTGCTGGGCAATGGACAGGATGTTGTTGGTCAGCCAGTACAGTACCAGGCCGGCCGGGAACCACAGCATGAACACCGCAAAAATCATCGGCATCCACTTCATCACCTGCGCCTGGGTCGGGTCTGCCGGTGTCGGGTTCAGGCGGGTCTGCAGGAACATGGACGCGCCCATCAGGATTGGCAGCACAAAGTACGGGTCCATCACGGACAGGTCGTTGATCCACAGGAAGAACGGCGCCTGGCGCAGCTCAACGGACTCCAGCAACACATAGTACAGGGCGATAAACACCGGCATCTGTACCAGCATGGGCAAGCAGCCGCCCAGCGGGTTGATCTTTTCCCGCTTGAACAGATTCATGGTTTCCATCTGCTGCTTCTGCTTGTCGTTCTTGTTCTGCTCCTTGATGCGCTGCATTTCCGGCGCAACCTTGCGCATCTTGGCCATGGAACGGTAGCTGGTGGCGCTGAGCTTGAAGAAGATCGCCTTAATGATGAAGGTCAGCAGGATGATTGCTACACCCCAGTTGCCCACACCGCCACCGATGTCGATATCCATACCGAAGACAGACACTTCCCCGCTCTGCAGGAACACCAGCAAGGCAAAGATGGGCTGGGAGATAAACCACAACCAGCCGTAGTCCACGGTCATGTTCAGGCCCGGGCTGATGGCTTCCAGGTTGTCCTGCTGCTTGGGACCGGCATAGAACTCGGCATACAACACCGATTCTTCACCCGGCTGCACTGTGGTATTCGGGGAAACGAACCGGAGCAGATACTGGTCGCGTGATTGCAGGTACACGCTGGAGTAATGGTTTTTCTGTTTGGCGTCGGGAATCCAGGCAGATACAAAGTAATGCTGGACCATGGCAAGCCAGCCGCCTTCCACCGTCTGGTCCAGCTTCACCCCGTCTTCGCTCATGTCATCAAACGTGAGCTTGTTGTAAGGCTTCTCCGGGTTCCAGTACGCAGCCCCAAGATAGGTGGGCATGGGCGCGAAGCCGGTGGTGGATAACCCGGGGTCATCGCTACCATCGCGCTTGATCTGGCCATACAGGGCACCGGTCCAGGGGCTGCTGCCGTTATTGCGGACGATATGGCTGACACGAACCAGGTAGCTGCCTTTCTCGAAGGTATAGCGCTTGATGATTTCGGCGCCATTGTCCTGGGTCAGGGTCAGATCCACATTCAGCTCGTTGCTGCCCTCCGCAAGCTGGTAACTCTGCTGGGCACTGCTCCAGTGCGGGCGACCTTTGCTGGAATCGGTGCCGTTCTTGCCCACCAGGCCACTCTGGGCCACGTAGGTGCCACTGTTGTTCTGGTCCATGAACACAAAGGGCTGGTCAGGGGTATCGATATGCTTGGGGTAATCGGGCAATGCCAATCGAACGATATCACCACCGACCGGGTTGATTTCCACCCGCAGCACATCGGTGCTGACCTCAATACGTTGGGAGGAAGTTGCGGTATCCGGAGTCTCGATTAGGGGAGCGACAGGCTGATCACCGTCAGCCTGGGCGGCTGGGATGCTGTTCTCGGTTTCCGGTTGCGGCGCAGGCAAATCCGCACTGTCTGCGGATGAAGGGCTCCCTTGCTCTGCCACCTGTTCAACAGGGACAGGGGTTGCCGAGTCTGCGTGATCCCGCTGCCAAGCCTGAATCATCAGGTAAGAGACAACGGCAATACCGGTAATAACTAGGGCGCGCTGGATTTCCATAGGAGGCTTATCTGTGGCGTGAAAAACGGGCCGCAGTTTCTCAAGCTTGCCGGCACTTAGCAAGCAGCTTGTCAAATAGCCGGGTGATATCGCGGGTAACCTGATCCGGATCCGGGTTCTCGATTCGCCCCCTGACCAGCAGAATTATGTCCAGACCCGCCAGTTCTTGTTGTCGGCAGCGGAACTGTTCGCGTACCCGTCGCTTGATTCTGGCACGGTCTACGGCGCGTTTGGCGCGTTTACGGCCAATCACTAGGCCCAGTCGGGGTTGCGGTTGGGTATTGCGTGTTACCAGAAGCAAGTAACTGCCCAAGCCAACCTTCCATTCAGGTTGATCAAAGACGGTTTGATACTGGGAACCGGTAAGGAGGCGATGTTGGCGGGTAAAGGCCTGTGAGATTGGCACTGTTACCTCAGCCAGAAAGGCAAGGTAAAACGGTTGGCTTATGCAGCCAACCGCTTACGGCCCTTGGCACGACGAGCGGCCAAAATCTTGCGGCCATTTTTCGTGGCCATACGAGCACGGAAACCGTGAGCACGTTTGCGCTTGAGCACGCTTGGCTGGAATGTACGTTTCATGGCGTCTTCCCCATGGATTAGACAGCGATTAGAAGGGCGGCAAGTCTAGGGAACCGGAGGGGTTGTGTCAACGCGCTTTTCAGCCTGCTCGAAAGAAGAAAAGAAAAGACTGTTAATAGATTTTATATATTTAAGTATTTATTGATTGTAGTAGTAGTTATAGGGGAAAGCACTTTTTGTGGGTAAGCCTGAAAACTGTATTTATTTCAAATGGTTGGCGTAATGATAACTTGCGTATCACTGTGTGTAAGTGCTGGGGGTTGTGTGGGGATGAGCTGTCATTAAATGTGGGTATAAGTTGTGCCTCAGGTTATCCACCGGGTTGTCCTGGTGCCGGTCAACAGGGTTATGGGCCTAGTTATCCACAGAAAGTTGCCATTAAAAAAAGCCCAGTCGCCTGTGGATAGGTGGGCTTCTGTAGGGGTAGAATGGCTGGCTCGACGGCGGTTGTGCATGAACGGTTTCACCGCGATCACCACGAGCAATTCATCAAGGAAATAAAGGCGGGTGTGTGTCTGAAGAGCTCTGGCAACGCTGTCTGACGCGACTCGAGGATGAGTTGCCGTCGCAGCAGTTCAACATGTGGATCCGGCCGCTTCAGGTGGCTGCATCTGCGGATGGTGCGGAGCTGACCCTGTTTGCCCCCAACCGTTTTGTGGTGGATTGGGTCCGTGACAAATACCTGGACCGAATCGGCGAGGTGTTGGGCGAGATGCAATCAGGCCCACTGCCGCAGTTGCGCCTGGAGGTGGGCTCTACCCGTGCCAGCACGCCCGTAGCGGCGTCTTTCAATGGCTCTGCCCCAGCGGCCAGCAGTGGCCCGATAACCACGCCTGCGGTGGCTCCTGCGCCCCGTCAGCCTGAATCGGATAGCAGACCGCAGCCCACGGCGCTGGGCGGCGCCCGCAAGCATCGCAGCAATCTCAATACCGGCTTTACCTTTTCCACCTTTGTCGAGGGCAAGTCCAACCGCATGGCGGCTGCTGCTGCCCAGCAGGTTGCGGAAAACCCGGCCAGCCACGGTTATAACCCGTTGCTGTTATACGGGGGGGTTGGTCTGGGTAAGACTCACCTGATGCATGCGGTGGGCAATGAGTTGTTGCGGCGCAACCCCAATGCCAAGGTGGTCTACCTGCACAGTGAGCGTTTTGTGGCGGATATGATTTCCGCGCTACGCAACAAGACCATCAACGAGTTCAAGCGATTCTATCGTTCCGTGGATGCGTTGCTGATTGATGATATTCAATTCTTTGCAGGAAAAGAGCAGTCCCAGGAAGAGTTCTTCCATACCTTTAACGCGTTGCTGGAAAATGGTCAGCAGATCATCCTCACCTGTGACAAGTTTCCCAAAGAGGTGGATGGGCTGGAAGAGCGCCTGAAGAGCCGGTTTGGTTGGGGGTTGTCCCAGCCCATGGAGCCGCCGGAGCTGGAAACCCGGGTGGCAATCCTGAAAAAGAAGGCGGAAGAGGCCAAGGTGGATCTGCCCAACGACGCGGCCTTCTTTATTGCCCAGCGAATCCGTTCTAATGTACGGGAGCTGGAAGGCGCGTTGCGCCGGGTGATCGCCCATGTGCGCTTTACCGGGGCACAGATTGATATCGGCCTGATCAAGGAAGCGCTCAAAGATCTGATCGCACTGCAGGCGCGACAAATCAGCATCGATAATATCCAGCGCATCGTGGCCGAGTACTACAAAATCAAGATCAACGACTTGCTGTCGCCCCGGCGGACACGCTCGGTGGCGCGGCCCCGCCAGGTTGCCATGGCGTTGTCGAAAGAGCTGACAAGCCACAGCCTGCCGGAGATCGGTGAGAATTTTGGTGGCCGGGATCACACCACCGTGCTGCACGCCTGTCGCAAGGTGCTGGAGTTGCGGGAATCCAATCCGGAAATCGAAGAAGATTATCAGAATCTGTTACGGACATTGACGTCCTAATCGGGGTGGCTCTGTGGCGAGCAAACCCAATAACCAGAACGGGAAAGCGCAATGAAATTCTCAATCAATAGAGAACAACTGCTCAAGCCGCTACAGCAGGTCGCCGCCGTGGTGGAAAAGCGACAGACACTGCCGGTGCTGTCCAACGTCTTGCTGGAGGTGGGCGACGGCCAGCTTTCCATGACCGGGACAGACCTGGAGCTGGAACTGGTGGCGCGTTTGCCGCTGGAAGGTGAGCAGGAGCCGGGCGAAACCACTGTGCCTGCCCGCAAGCTGGTGGATATTGCCAAGAGTCTGCCGGCAGAGGCCGATATCCGTTTCGAAGTGGATGGCGAGCGCATGCTGGTCCGCTCCGGCCGCAGCCGTTTTACCCTGTCCACTCTGCCGGCCTCGGAATTTCCCAACCTGGAAGAAGATGCCGCAGGCAGTAGCCTGGAAATGAAGCCGGATGTGCTGCGGGGCTTGATCGATCGCACCGCCTTTTCCATGGCACAGCAGGATGTGCGTTATTACCTGAACGGTATGCTGTTTGAGCTCAAGCCGGGTCGTCTGCGCGCCGTGGCCACCGATGGTCACCGCCTGGCGCTGTGTGATGCCGAGCTGGACGCGCCGGTGGAAGAAGCCTCCGTGATCTTGCCGCGTAAAGGGGTGATGGAACTGTCGCGTATTCTGGGTGACAGCGGTGAGGCAGCTCGCCTGACCATTGGCCGTAATCACGTCCGCATCGTGGTGGGGGCCATCACCTTCACGTCCAAGCTGGTGGATGGCAAGTTCCCGGAGTACGACCGGGTGATCCCCAAGGAAGGCTCGCGCAAAGTGGTCGCAGACCGCGAAACCTTGCGCCAGGCGCTGGCCAGGGTGGCGATTCTTTCCAACGAAAAGTACCGCGGCGTGCGGGTGCAGCTGTCTGAAGGCAGCTTGCGGATTGTGGCAAACAACCCGGAGCAGGAAGAAGCGGAGGAAGAGGTGTCCGTGGATTTCAATGGCTCACCGCTGGAAATCGGCTTTAACGTGAGCTACCTGCTGGATGTGCTGAACACCATGGGTGGCACTCAGGCAGAGCTGGAAATGGGTGACAGCAATAGCAGTGCCCTGGTGTTTGACCCTGAGAGTAAGGCAGCCGTGTATGTGGTTATGCCGATGCGCCTCTGAGCATGATGTGTTTTACCGGGGTGGCCGCCACGGCCGCCCCGTCGTTGTTCTCCCCTCCCCTGTTTCTTTGTTGTTGTCCTCCTGATGCTTAGCCGCCTTCAATTGAGCGATTTCCGTAATTACGGCACCGCAGAGGTGGAGCTGTCCCCGTCGCTGAATGTGATCCTGGGGGATAATGGCAGCGGCAAGACCAGTCTTCTTGAAGCAATTTACTTTATTGGCAGCGGTGGCCGTTCGTTTCGGGGCGGTCGTTTGTCGCGCCTGGTGCGCGATGGTGCGGAAGCAGCCACGCTGTACGCTGAGGTGTCTGCCGCTGAAGAATTGCACCGGCTTGGGGTGCGTCGAACCCCGGGTGGTATCGATGCCATCAAGCTGGATGGTCAGACCCCTAAAGCGTTGAGTGAGGTGGCTTCGCTGCTGCCGGTGTTGGCGCTACACCCTACATCTGTGGAGCTGGTGTTCGGCTCCTCGCAACTGCGACGTCGCTTTATGGATTGGGGAATGTTCCACGTGGAACATCAATTCATGCCTGTGTGGCGCGCGGGATCGGCCGCTTTGAAGCAGCGTAATGCCCTTCTGCGCACCGGTCGTCCGTCCACCCGAGAACTGGGCTTTTGGGATCAGCAACTGACGCAGACTTCTGATAGAATCGAAGGGTTACGCAGAGGCTATCTGGCTGCGCTACAGCGTGGTTTGGACGAGGTCCTGGCGGTACTGGCTCCTGAGCTGAAAATACGGCTCAGGCTGAATACAGGGCTGCAGAAAGATGAGTCCTATGGTCAGGCGCTGGATCGACTGCAGCAAGATGATCTCAGGCGAGGTTTTAGCCAGGCTGGATTCCATCGCAGTGATATTCGTATTGAGAGTCACGGCGTTGTGGCCCGCGATCGTTTATCTCGTGGTCAGGCCAAATTGGTGGCCTATGGCATGGTGCTGGCCCAGCTGCCGTTAATTAGTCAGGCCGGAAAGGTCTGTACCCTGCTGGTGGATGATCTGGCGGCAGAGCTGGATGAAGAGCACCGCAATCAGTTGCTGGGATATCTGGCCACAACAGGCCACCAGACATTGATTACAGCGTTGGACATGCCCCAGTGGGCTGCCATCGTGAATGACAATAACGCATTACAGGCGGTTGAGAGCAAAATGTTCCACGTGGAACATGGCAAGCTGCGACCCCTCACCGAGAGCAAATAAGGAAATACCATGGCGGAGAAAAATTACGATTCATCCAGCATCAAGGTGCTGAAAGGATTGGATGCCGTACGTAAACGTCCCGGCATGTATATCGGTGATACAGATGATGGCACGGGCCTTCACCATATGGTGTTTGAGGTCGTGGATAACTCCATCGATGAAGCACTTGCCGGGTTCTGCTCCGAAATCAAGGTGGTTATTCACCCGGACGAGTCCATGTCCATCCAGGATAATGGCCGTGGTATTCCTACCGAGCTGCACGAAGAGGAAGGTGTAAGCGCCGCCGAAGTGATCATGACGGTGCTGCACGCCGGCGGTAAGTTCGACGATAACACCTACAAGGTGTCCGGCGGCCTGCACGGTGTGGGCGTGTCTGTGGTTAACGCCCTGTCGGAAGAATTGAAGCTGACGATTCGCCGTAATGGTCAGGTTCACGAGCAGATTTATCATCACGGTGTGCCGGCGAACCCCCTGGAGGTCGTGGGGACGACGGATTCCAGCGGTACCGCTGTGCATTTCCGCCCTTCCCCGGAAACCTTCAGCAATATCAAATTCCACTACGATATCCTCGCCAAGCGGCTGCGTGAGCTGAGCTTTCTGAACTCCGGGGTGCGTATCCACCTGATGGATGAGCGCAGCGGCGATGAGGATGTGTTCGAGTATGAGGGCGGCTTGAGTGCCTTTGTCAGCTACCTGAATACCAACAAAACCGCCCTCAACCAGGTCTTCCACTTCAACTACGAGCGCGAAGAGGATGGCATTGCGGTGGAAGTGGCCATGCAGTGGAATGATTCCTATCAGGAAAGCATTTTCTGCTTTACCAACAATATTCCCCAGCGCGATGGCGGTACGCACCTGGCGGGCTTCCGCGCCGCACTGACCCGTACTCTGAACAGCTATATGGATAAGGAAGGCTTCCTCAAGAAGGAAAAAGCCAACCCGTCCGGGGATGATGCCCGGGAAGGCCTGACGGCGGTCATCTCCGTGAAAGTGCCTGATCCCAAGTTTTCCAGCCAGACCAAGGACAAGCTGGTCTCCTCCGAGGTGAAGAGCGCGGTGGAACAGACCATGGGTGACTTGTTCCAGGATTACCTGCTGGAAAACCCCACCGAAGCCCGCAGCATTGTGCAAAAAATTATCGATGCGGCCCGTGCCCGTGATGCCGCCCGTAAAGCCCGCGAAATGACTCGCCGCAAAGGGGCGCTGGATATCGCCGGCCTGCCCGGCAAGCTGGCGGATTGCCAGCAAAAAGACCCGGCACTCTCCGAACTCTATATTGTGGAGGGTGACTCTGCGGGGGGCTCTGCGAAGCAGGGCCGTGACCGCAAGAATCAGGCGATTCTGCCACTCAAGGGTAAGATCCTGAATGTGGAGAAGGCGCGCTTCGACAAGATGCTTTCCTCCCAGGAAGTGGGCACCCTGATCACCGCGCTGGGCTGCGGCATTGGTCGTGACGAATACAATATCGACAAATTGCGCTATCACCGCATCATTATCATGACGGATGCGGACGTGGATGGTTCGCACATCCGTACCCTGCTGCTTACCTTCTTCTTCCGTCAGCTTCCTGAGCTGATTGAGCGGGGCTATATCTACATCGCTCAGCCGCCTCTCTACAAGGTGAAAAAAGGCAAGCAGGAAACCTACTTGAAAGACGACCCGGCCATGGAGGAATACCTCACTACGCTGGCGTTGGATAAAACTGGCCTGTACCCGGGGGATGGTGCGCCGCCGATAAGTGGTGAACCGTTGGCTAACCTGATTACCGAGTACCGTAGTGTGATGAAAATTGTTGATCGTCAGTCCCGGGTATTCCCGGAAGAAGTGCTGGAGCAGATGATCTACATGCCGTCACTCAGTGAAGCCTCTCTGAAAGATGAAACGGTAATGGCGCAGTGGTGCGAGACCTTGGGCAAGCGTGTGGATGCCATCACCGATGCGACCCAGGCGTTTACCATTACCGCTCAGCGTGATGAAGAGCGGGGCCTGTATCTGCCACGTGTGCAAGTGCTCGCTCACGGTGTACCCCGCGAATACCGTGTAACTCTGGATTTTCTGCAGTCCCCGGACTACCAGAAGATCAAGGCTTTGGGGGAAACCCTGGAAGGCCTGCTGGCAGAGGATGCCTATATCCAGCGTGGTGAGTCGCAGCGGCCTATTCGCCACTTTGCCGAAGCACTGGACTGGCTGATGGTGCAGGCGCGTCGTGGCACCAGTTTCCAGCGTTATAAGGGGCTGGGTGAGATGAACGCGGATCAGCTGTGGGAAACCACCATGGACCCGGAAAGCCGCCGTATGCTGCAGGTAACCATCGAGGATGCCATCGCAGCCGACCAGATCTTTACCTGCCTGATGGGCGACGACGTGGATCCACGCCGCCAGTTCATCGAGTCCAATGCACTTCAGGTATCCAACCTGGATGTTTAAAGAGACGCTGCATGCTTCATGCGGCAAGCAACACGCATAAAAAAGCGAACCTTCGGGTTCGCTTTTTCGTGGTGCCTGTAGCGTGTAGCGTCTCTTGATTACACCAAAAAATCGTCCAGATTGGCGCCTTTGCTCAGGGCATCCTGCAACCACAGCGGGCGTTTGCCGCGGCCGGTCCAGGTGTTGCTGCTGTTGTTCGGGTCGCGGAACTTTACTTTGGCCGGACGGCGAACGCCGGTTTTCTTCTTGGCGGCTTTTTTGCGTGTGGTTTTCTTCTTGTCGGCAGCATTTTTCAGCAGGTCCTGGGGATCAACGCCCAGATCCTTGGCCATTTTTTCCAGTACTGCCTGGGCATTTTTCAATTCGGCCTTACGCTTTTTGTCGAGCGCAGACTCTGCCTGTTTGATCAGTTTTTCCAGCTCGTCGACAGACAGTTCGTCAAGATTGATGCTCATTAAGGTGCCCTTGTTTTAGGTCATTGAATAACGGCAAAGACTGTAATTATTTTAATGGGCATTGGCAATATAGAGGCTTAAACGCAGGGCGGAAAATAAAAAAACTGTGATAAAGAATAATATTTCCACTGCGGTGATTATAAAATCACCGTATTCCTGCTGTTTTCATGGGTAATACGTTTAACCGGGGTAATGCTCCATAATCCACTGTTGGACTTCAGCGCTGACTTGTTTGGCTTTTTTATTGTGCGTGTCGATGGGAGGGCTGATACGCAGTGTGATGGTGCCGGGGTAACGCACCCAGGTTTTGCGGGGCCAGCAATCACCACTGTTATGGGTCAAGGCGATGACAGGCACCCCGGCCTGCGTGGCCAGCATGCTGCCACCGTGGTTGAACTTGCCATGGGTACCTGGGGCTTGTCGGGAGCCTTCCGGGAAAATTACCACCCGCAGTCCACGCTTGAGACGCTGCTTACCCTGGGACAGCACCGATTTTAACGCGGCCTTGCCATCGCTGCGGTTAATACGAATGGGATTAAGCAGTGCCAACCCCCAGCCAAAGAAAGGGATCCACAGCAGTTCCCGTTTCAGCACCGTGGCCTGCGGGCTGATCAGCACCTGCAGGTAAAAGGTTTCCCAGCTGCTTTGGTGGTTGGCAAGAATGACACAGGGGGCATCCGTCAGGTATTCCCTTCCTTCCACGTTCACGGTGATGCGGTTGAGGTGGTAGTCCAGCCACATGGCAAAACGGGTCCACAGGTTAATAAACCGGTGGCGGGCGCGCAGCGGCAGGAAGGGGCCAACCAGGACACAGAGGAAACTGTGGAAAATACCGGCAAGGTTATACAGCACAAAAAACAACGCGCTGCGGACCTTGATCGACAGCGACGGTGAGTCGTGCTGTGTCATGCCTATTCCTTCAAGATGTGATCTGCAAAGTCAGCCAGTGAGTCGTAAATGGCAACCGGGCCCAGGGATTCAGGCAGACCTTTTTCCAGAGTCTTGTTCCCTTTGCCGGTTCGCACCAGTACCGGTGCGCAATGGCGAGCGACTCCCGCTTCAAGATCCCTAAGGCTATCACCAATCAGGGGCGCACCGGTGACATCGCCATACTCGGTAACAATCTGGTCGATCAGTCCTGGTAGCGGCTTGCGACAATCACAGCCGTCATCGGGTCCGTGGGGGCAATAGACGATCTTGCCCAGCGCACCGCCCTGCTCCGCCACCAACTCACGCAGGCGCGCGTGCATGGCATCCAGGGTGGCCACATCATAATAGCCACGGCCAATACCGGACTGGTTGGTGGCCACAGTGACGGTATAACCCGCCTGGCTCAAACGGGCGATGGCCTCGATGCTGCCGGGGATGGGAATCCATTCGTCCACGGTCTTGATGTAAGCATCGGAGTCCTCGTTGATGACCCCGTCGCGATCCAGAATGATGAGTTTGTTCATGGGGCTTGTCTTCTCTCTTTACCGCCGGAGCGCCGCTCCTACCGCGATATACACAAAGGCCGCTGATTTAGCGGCCTTTGATTTAGCGTGTTGCGTGATGCGCCGGGCGTGTTGCGTCTCTTATTCCTGCAACAGACTGATGTCCGCCACGTTCAGGAACAGGTCACGCAGGAACGCCAGCAGCGCCAGCCGGTTGTTGCGCACCGCTTCATCGTCGGCCATTACCATTACCGTCTCGAAGAAGGCATCCACCGGTTCGCGCAGATCTGCGAGCATTTCCAGGACGCTGGCGTAGTCGCCGGCTTCCAGTAGTTCGTAAGACTGCTCAAAGGCGCCAACCACCATATTGGTTAGGGTCTTTTCGGCTTCATCTTCCAACAAGGCGCCATCGATTTCCTCTGGCGGTGCGTTGTCCAGCTTGGCCAGGATGTTGGAGACTCGCTTGTTGGCGGCGGCCAGTGCCTGGGCTTCCTCGCGCTGCTGGAAAGCTGCCACGGCTTTCACCCGGCGATCAAAATCCAGAGGCTTTCTGCAGGCATCGTCGATGGCCAGCACCGACAGGATCACCGGGGTGGCAATGCCCTGCTCCTGATAGATGGCGCGGTAGCGACCCTTGATAAAGTCGAAGGCGTCTTCCACCTGGCCGGCATCAATGCGTTCGCCCAGTTGTGCGGCGGCCTGGTCCAGCAGTTCACGCAGATCCAGGGCCAGTTCATTTTCAATAATGATGCGCAGCACGCCGAGGGTTGCGCGACGCAGCGCGTACGGGTCTTTGGTGCCACTGGGTTTCTGGCCGATACCGAAAATGCCCACCAGGGTGTCGATCTTGTCGGCCAGGGACACCGCCATGCCGGTTTTGCTTTGCGGCAAGGTGTCACCGGCGAAGCGTGGCAGGTATTGCTCATACAGGGCCTTGGCCACCTCGTCTGGCTGGCCTTCGCGCTGGGCCAGGTAGAAGCCCATGATGCCCTGCATGGTGTCGAACTCGCCGACCATTTCGCTGTTCAGGTCGGCCTTGCTCAGTTCGCCGGCCAGCTTGGCGTTGTCCGCGTCCCCACCGATTTGCCCGGCAATCACGGCGGCCAGACTGCCGATGCGCTGGCACTTGTCGGCCACGGTACCCAGCTGTTGCTGGAATACCACATTGGCCAGCCCTTCGGCGTGCTGGGCCAGGGTGCGCTTGCAATCGTTGTCGTAGAAGAAAGCGGCATCGGCCAGGCGCGGGCGAATTACTTTTTCGTTGCCGTGGATCACCTGTTGGGGGTCTTTGGACTGGATATTACTGATGGTAATAAAGCGCGGCATCAGCTTGCCGTCAGCATCCAGCACCGAGAAGTATTTCTGGTGTTCTTCCATGGCGCTGATCAGGGCTTCCTGGGGAACGCGCAGGAAGTCGTCATCGAAGCTGCCCATCAGTGCTTCGGGCCATTCCACCAGAGCGGTGACTTCGTTGAGCAGGTCCGGGTCGATCTGGGCGACACCGCCAGCTTTTTTACCTGCCGCCAGGGTCTGCTCTTCGATCATGGCTTTACGGCGGTCAAAGTCAGCGAGGACGTGGCCGTCTTGTTCTATGCGCTGGGCATACTCGCCAGCGGTCGCCAGGTCGATAGCGCCCGGTGCATGGAACCGGTGGCCATAGCTGGTGCGGCCGGATTGCAGATCCAGCAATTCGAAGGGAATCACCTCGTCCCCGAACAGTGCCACCAGCCAGTGGGCGGGACGCACAAACTGGACCTTGCGCTTGCCCCAGCGCATACGCTTGGGAATGGGCAGTTTCTGGATGGCCTGGGTGAAAAAGGCGGGGATCAGCTCGGCGGCGTTTTTGCCCTTCTCGGTGATCTGTGCCACCAGGCGTTCGCCCTTGCCGGTGTCCTGACGACCCAGCTGGTCTACGGTCAGGCCCAGTGAGGCGGCAAAACCCTGGGCGGCCTTGGTGGGGTTGCCGTCGCTGTCGAAGGCGGCCTGCACGGCGGGGCCCTGGCGCTCGATATCGCGATCGGCCTGTTTCTCGTCCAGATCACGCACCAGTAGGGCCAGGCGGCGAGGGGCGGCAAAGCGTTCCACGTTACCGTGGTTGAGGCCGGCCTCATCCAGTTGGCGAACAAATTCGTCGGTGAGCGCGGCACTCAGTGATGCCAGTGCTTTCGGGGGCAGCTCTTCGGTGCCCAGTTCAATCAGCAAATCCCGGGACATTATTGCTTCCCCTTCTTTCTATCGCCTTTCTCGGCGGCGCCTTTTTTAGCGGCCTTGTCATCCTGCTTTTGCAGCTCTGCCATCACTTCGTCGCGAATGGTGTCATCCGCCATGGGGAAGCCCAGCGAACGGCGCTTGTCGAAGTAGGCCTGGGCCACGGCCCGGGCCAGGGTGCGCACACGCAAAATAAAGCGTTGGCGTTCGGTGACCGAAATGGCCTTGCGGGCATCCAGCAGGTTGAAGGTGTGGGAGGCCTTCAGGACATATTCATAGGCGGGCAGCGGGAGGCCGGCGTCGATCAGTTTGGTGGACTCGCCCTCGAACAAATCAAACTGCTTGAACAGCTCGTCCACGTTGGCGTGTTCAAAGTTGAAGGTGGACATTTCCACTTCGTTTTGCAGGAACACGTCACCGTAGGTGACTTTACCGAAGGGGCCGTCGGACCACACCAGGTCGTAAACCGAATCCACGCCCTGGATGTACATGGCCAGGCGCTCCAGGCCGTAGGTGATTTCCCCGGTGACCGGATAGCAGTCGATGCCGCCGACCTGCTGGAAATAGGTGAACTGGGTGACTTCCATGCCGTTGAGCCACACTTCCCAGCCCAGACCCCAGGCGCCCAGCGTGGGCGATTCCCAGTTGTCTTCCACGAAACGGATATCGTGGACCAGCGGATCAAAGCCGAGCATACGCAGCGACCCCAGATACAGCTCCTGGATATTGTCCGGCGATGGCTTCAATACCACCTGGAACTGGTAATAGTGCTGCAGCCGGTTGGGGTTTTCCCCGTAGCGGCCATCGGTGGGCCGACGGGACGGCTGCACATAGGCACTGTTCCAGTTTTCCGGGCCGATGGCGCGCAGGAAGGTGGAGGGGTGAAAGGTGCCCGCGCCCACTTCCATATCCAGCGGCTGCACAACGACACAGCCCTGCTCCGCCCAGTATTGTTGCAGGGCCAGAATCAGGCCCTGAAAAGTCAAAATATCCGTTTGCGGTTGTTCCGCCATGGTGAATCCTGTTATTCGGTAAAAGTATTCCGGTACCCGATGGTGACAATTTATCGCGAGGGATTGCCGCGAAAGGCGCCAAGTATACCGGCCCGGCCCGGTCGGTGATACCGGTGGCGGCCCCGGCAGGATACTGACAGCACGGTGTCAGTAGACTGGCGCTAGAATGCAGATCGGGAACGGCGGAAGATAAACGCCCAGTCAGGTTCACTACAGGGAAGAATAATGCGTCGAGCAGAGCGCCTGTTTCAGATCGTGCAGGTTATTGGGGCCAGCCAGTGGACCACTGCCCAGGCGCTGGCCGAACGGCTGCAGGTGTCCGAACGGACCATTTACCGGGATGTGGACCATTTGTCGGCCAGTGGCGTGCCGCTGTATTCCCAGGCGGGAAAAGGCTACGCCCTGCTGGAAGGCTATCAGCTGCCGCCGTTGATGTTCAGCGTGGAAGAATGGCAGGCCTTGCTGACCGGCCTGTCCATGGCCCAGGGCTGGGCCGGTCAGCGCCAGGCCGAGGCGCTGCGTGCGGTGCAGGAAAAGCTGGCCATGGCGGTGCCCAGCCACCTGCGCGCGCTGGCCTCGCCGGTGTCGGCCCCGGCCTTGCCGGAACGGCGCATGCTCGGGGCGTTGCTGGATCCGCTACAGCGGGCCATTCGTGAACGCAGCAAGGTGCGGGTGCATTATCGTGACGTTCAGGAGCAGTTCAGCAAAAGGATCATCTGGCCGCTGGGACTGTATTTCTGGGGCCACTGCTGGACGCTGGTGGGCTGGTGTGAATTGCGCAAAGCGTTTCGCCATTTCCGGGTGGACCGTATCGTGATTCTGCAGACCCTGGGGGAGCGTTATCCGCATCTGCCCGGCCACACCCTGGCCGATTATGAAGCCGCCATGGACGCGCGGTGTACCAAACCACAGTCCACCGACCCACAGCCCGCCGTCGAGGAGAAAACACCATCATGAACGACCGCTGCCCCTGGTGCGGGGATGATCCGCTCTATCAGCACTACCACGACCACGAGTGGGGTGTACCCGACCATGACGACCGCAGCCTGTTCGAGTGCCTGAATCTGGAGGGGGCCCAGGCCGGATTGAGCTGGATTACGGTGCTGCGTAAACGGGAGCATTACCGGCAGGTGTTCGATGGCTTCGATGCCGAGAAGGTGGCGCGTTATGACGAGGCCAAGGTGGCCGCGTTACTGGCCGACCCGGGGATTATCCGCAACCGCCTGAAAGTGGCGGCGACCATCGGTAACGCCCAGGCGTACCTGACCCTGCGTGATGAGGGGCTGACCTTGAGTGATTTCCTCTGGGATTTTGTCGACGGCAGCCCGCAGATCAACCACTTCCGCAGCCTCAAGGAGGTGCCGGCCACCACCCCGGTGGCCGAGGCCATGAGCAAGGCCCTAAAAAAACGCGGCTTCAAATTTGTCGGCCCCACCATCGTCTATGCTTTCATGCAGGCCACCGGCATGGTCAACGACCACCTTACCAGCTGCCCGCGGCACCGGCAGTTGGCCTGACATCGCCACCGCAGGAGCGCCGCCAGCGACGCTCCTGCGGCCCAGGGTAAAAAGTTGGTACACCCCTTGCTGAGGTTGTTCTCACAAGGAGAGTGTTATGAACAATCATAAGCCGATAGCCATTATTCAAACCGGACACACCTACTCGCAAATTCGCGAGCATTACGGTGATTTCGATGACTGGATTGCCCAGGGACTGGGCCTGTCATTGCCGGTCATCAAGGTGGATGCCACTGATGAGCGTCCGCTGCCTGCTCCGGCATCGCTGGCGGGGGTGGTGATTACTGGCTCCCATGCCATGGTGACTGAGGCACAGCCGTGGATGCGACAGCTGGCGCATTGGCTGTTTGCCGCGCTACATAGCACCCCGCAGTTACCCGTGCTGGGCCTGTGTTTTGGCCACCAGTTGCTGGCCCAGGCTCTGGGCGGAGAGGTTGCGGATAATCCGCTGGGGATGGAAGTGGGCACGGTGCCCTTACGGCTCACCCCGGCGGGGTATCAGGATCCGTTGCTGGGCGCGATGGTGGGTCATCCGTGGGCGCAAGTGGTGCATAAACAGTCAGTGCTTACTTCGCCGCCAGGCTGCACCGTGCTGGCCAGTAATGTGCATGATGCCTGTCAGGCCTTCCGTTATGGCGAGCGGGCGTGGGGGGTGCAGTTCCACCCGGAATTCAGTGCCGATGTGATGCGCGCCTACCTGCAGGCCCTGAGTGGCGAAAGCCTGAGCCAGCAGCAAGTGGATACGCATCTGCAGGAGGTGCGTGAATGCCACGATGCCAGCGCCATCCTTGCCCGTTTCGCCCAGCTCACCCTGGCGGAGGTGGCGTAGGGATAACTAAGGAACCTCTGAAAAACTCCTTGCATGCTCAGCGTGGCCTGAAGCGCACACCTGCTGCGTCTTGTCTTGATGGTCAGGGTGGTTCCCTTTCCGAGAGGCAAGGCGCAGCAGGTGTGCGCTTCAGGCCGCGCCCTTCGGGTCATCCAGGCTGGCCCGCACTCGTTGTTGCGCTTTTTTCGATGGATGGACATACACCTTCAAAAGCGCGCCTAGATTGCGAACCAGACTGAAAGACTGAGTACGCAAGGAGTTTTTCAGAGGTTCCCTAAGGTACGAGTCACGAGGAGCGAGAAGCGAAAATCTGGCTGTCCCGGCTTTCGGGTTTTGACTTTCGAAACTCGCTGCTCGTAACTCGATACTGTCGTGATCGCGCCGCCAGCGACGCTTCTGCCGATCGGCCGTCTACTTGTTCGAGTTTCCGAACACCGCGCCAATCAGCGCACTACCCTGCTGCATGGGGTTCTGGCGAATCAGGGTTTCCTGCTGGCCGATGCGCGTATAAAGCGCGTCCATGCTGTTGTCGATGACGTAACTTTCCAGGTCCAGATTGGGCTTGTTAGTAAGCGGTAACTTATCGTAGGCGCCAAGCAATGTCTGATACTGGTCGTAGAAACCGGTCTTGCGCAGGTTGTCTTCCACAATCGGCTGGAAGCGCTGGCGCAGGCTGTTCTCGGTCTCCCCGCGGAAATACTGGGTCGCCGCTGTATCGCCCCCCTGAATGATCCCCAGGGCATCATCCACACTCATGGCATTGATGGCGTTCTTGAAGACCGGTGCGCCGGAGGCCACCGCCTTTTCTGCCCCGCGGTTCATGGCCGTTTCCAACTGATCCACGTAACTGCCAAGGCCAAATTTACGCAACGTATCAGTCACCGGGTCCGCAGCCTTGGGGAGCTTCAGGTTCATGGCTCCTTCCTGTGACAGCTGGTTGGCGGCCACATCCGTTCCCTTGATCAGGGCTTCCTTAATACCGGCGGCCAGCTTTTCATCGGTGTTGTAACCGGCATTCTTGGCCATCTGATTACCCATGTTGATCCAGGGCATGGCCGATTCCATGTTCTGGCAGCCTGCCAGCGCCAGGCCAAGAGCAAGAGGAAGTAGTTTCTTCACGGTGTTCTCCTTGTTGTTGGCGGGCATGCTACTGCATGGGCGGGGGCGGCTAAACACTTCATTGAGTGGAAAGTTTAAAGTTCAAAGTTTAAACGCGGACAAGGCCTTATCGTCGATAAAACGATTCTCATCGCGATTAGGGTATCAGCGGTTGCGCGGGCACGGGCTTTCAGGGCCCAATGACCTGACTGCGCTTTTCAACTTTCAACTCGCTCCTGCTTTTATGACCAACGACGATTATCGCGAACAGCACAAACAACGCCTTGCCTACATGCCCTGGCTGTATGGGCGATTGAAGCCGAAGCACCAGGCCTGGGCAGAACCCTGGCAACAGGGGATCCAGCAACGGTTGATGGCGTTGGAGACAGTGCACCTTGGTGAAAACTGCTTTGTGGCGCTCCAGGCCGCTCTGTTCGCCGAGCCGGGCCGCGACATTATCGTGGGAGATGGCTGCCAGATCGCTGCTGATTGCGTCATTCACGGCCCTGTTCGGCTGGGTCAGCGTGTCAGCCTCAACCACCATGTGAGTCTGGAAGGGGGCGCGGCGGGTATCGACATTGGTGATGACACCCGCATCGCCGCGTATTGCACCCTCTTTGCTTTCAATCATGGCATGGATGCGGACCGGCGGGTGCGCGAACAGCCAGTGATCTCCCGGGGGATTCGCATTGGCTGTGACGTCTGGATTGGTGCCCGTGCGGGTATCGTTGATGGCGTTACCCTGGGGGACCATGCCGTGGTGGGCATGGGTGCGGTGGTCACCCGTGATGTGCCGGCCTGGACCATCGTTGCCGGCAACCCCGCCCGCCCGATTGGCCGTCGTCCGGGCGCCCCGCCCCTGCCCTCTTCTTGAACACCTTGTGTCATACCCGGTAACAGTCGTTTTATTGAACGATGTTTAGTTGATGTGCTTAATTGAACGCCGTTAAACAAACAATAACGACTGAGAGGAAAACCCATGGACGAGAGCGCGATTCAGCGACATTCCAGTGGCTGGCTGTTTTATGTCAAAGCGGCTTTTGGCATCAGCCTGGGCCTGATGATTCTGGGCATTGTGTGGTTGCCCACGGACCTGTGGATCAAGGGGTACCTGGTGATGGGCAGCATGTTTGTGGTGGGTTCCACCATCACCCTGGCAAAAACCCTGCGTGATGACCACGAGGCACGCCGGCTGGTTAACCGGATCAGCGAAGCCAAGACCGAACGGTTGCTCAAGGAATATACGGAATAGAACGCTGGGCGCCTGATGCCGGATGGCAGACAAGGCAAACCCACAGGCCCAATGCACAAAGTGAGAACGACAATGGCTACGGTATGGAACAAACTGAAAGCGGTGATGCGTGGCCAGGCCCGCGTCAGCATGGAACAGCTTGTCGACGCTAACGACATGCTGTTGCTGGATCAGCAATTATACGAAACCGAACATGCGCTACGTGATGCGCGCCGCCAGCTTGCGCGCCTGAAAGCGGAACAGAAACGAAACCGTGAGCGAAGCGAACAGTTAACGCGCCAGCAAGAACACTATGAAGCGGGTGCCCGTCAGGCAATGGTCCATGAGGAAGAGGGCCTGGCACTGGACATTGGTCAGCGATTGGCAGAATTGGAAGCACAGCAGGCTCGCCTAGAACAGCAAGGGGTGTCACTGGGCCAACAGGAAAATGAATTCCAGCGTTTTATTCAACAGGCCGCAGAGCAGCTGAGAAGCTTGCGCCATGAGCAGTCCATGGCCCGCACCCAGGAAGCCTTGTACGGTCAGGCTGAGGCGCGCCAGCAACAGGGGCGGGGTTTGGCGCAACGGCTGACCGACAGCCAACAGACACTGCTACAGATTCAACAACGGCAGGAAGAATGCCGGTGGTTGTGGCAAAGTGAGATCCATTGTCGTGATCAGCCCGGCTCATTCCCGGGTGACAGCCTGGACCAGCGCATGGCAGAAGCCGGCATTGGTGATAGCCGCAGTCAGCGGGCCAGGGAGATTCTGCAGCGCCTGAGCCGGGAATAACGCCTGAGCCCGGCGTAAAAGCGCTTGGCAAGAGCGGCGTTACGACATGCCTTTACTGGGTTATCGTATTGCCGTTTCTTGTCTGGGCAGCCACTGAAACAACAATGATTATTGAGCATTAACATGGCACGCCGAAACCAACATAGCCGCGAAGAATTACAGACCCTGGCAATTGATGCCGTGCGTGAGCTGGTCGCGGAGCATGGACTGGCCAAACTCAGTGTTCGCAAGGTGGCGGAAAAAATACGTTATACCCCGGGCATGCTCTATCACGTCTTCGCTAATCTGGATGACCTGATCCTGCACGCCAATGCGGCCACCCTCGACACCTTGCTGGCGGACATGGAGGCATCGGCGGCTTTGGCCCCCTCCCGGGCATTGCACCAGATGGCTAGTGCCTACCTGTCCCTGGCGCGCACGCAAACGGCTCTGTGGCAGATGGTCTTTATGCACCGGATGCAACATGCGGCGCCGGTGCCGCCCTGGTATCAGCAGCGCACGGCGCAATTGTTTGAACGGGTAGAACAGCAAATGGCCCGGATGGCAGACCAGCAGTCCACCGAGGCGATCCATCTGGCAGCCCGAACCCTGTGGAGCAGTGTTCATGGTATCGCGGTACTGGCGGCAGAAAACAAACTGGAAGTGGCCGGCGATGTGGATGAACAGGCCATGCTGGATTCGTTGCTGGAAAACTATCTGAACTGCTGGGCAGGGGAGAGTTGAAAGTTCAAGGTTGAAACGCGAACGATGTTCTACATCACTGCAAATGTGGTGCCCGCGTTCATGGGCATTGGCGCGGGCAGAGCTTTCCAGAATCTGACAATCAGGATCGCGCTTTTAAACTTTGAACTTTGAACTCAAACCCGAACAAAAACCAAAGGCGAAAAAATGAAAAAAGGGTTGTTTTCACTATTGGCTTCACGGCGTTTTGGGCCGTTTTTCTTTACCCAGTTTTTGGGGGCCTTCAACGACAACGTGTTTCGTCAGGCGCTGATTCTGCTTATTGCTTCCGGGGTGGTTAGCACCGTCAGTGTTAACACCCTGAATAATGTCGCACTGGCACTGTTTATTGTGCCGTTCTTTCTGTTTTCCGCACTGGCTGGGCAAGTGGCAGACAAGTACGACAAGGCCACCCTGGTGCGCAAGATCAAGATGGTGGAAGTGTTCATCATGTCTGCTGCCGCAGTGGGTTTCTTTTTTGATGGCGTCTATTTTTTGCTGGCCGTGCTGTTTTGCATGGGCCTGCAATCCACCTTTTTCGGACCGATCAAGTATTCGATTATCCCCCAACACCTGACAGACAAGGAGCTGGTTTCCGGTAACGCGCTGGTGGAAATGGGCACCTTCCTGGCGATCCTGTTGGGCTCCATTTCCGGCGTGCTGCTGAAGATGGATGGCGTGGGCGATGGCGTTGTTGCCATGACAGTGGTGGGATTGGCGTTGCTGGGGTATTTGGCCGCCAGAGGCATCCCTGCCGCCCCGGCTGCGGATGCGTCAATCAGGATCAACTGGAATTTGTGGAAAGAAACCTGGCACATCGTCGGCTATGCACGGGAAGTGAAATCCGTATGGATGTGTGTGCTGGCGATTTCCTGGTTCTGGTTCATGGGCGCGGCCTATACCACCCAGCTCAAAGTCTATGTGGACGATTACCTGTTCGGCACCGATGGTTTGTACGCCCTGCTTCTGGGCACCTTTTCCGTGGGGATTGGTTTGGGTTCATTCCTGTGTGAAAAACTCTCCGGCAAACGGGTAGAGCTGGGACTGGTACCGTTGGGGTCCATTGGCCTGAGTGTGTTCGGTATCGATTTGTTCTTTTCCTATGCCGGCTTGACGGGCGTGGGGCAAGTAACGGATAACACCATCGGCATTGCCAGTTTCCTGCAGCAGGCCGGCGGTTACCGGGTGTTGATGGATCTGTTGGGTATCGGGGTGTTCGGCGGTTTCTATATCGTGCCGCTGTTTGCCTTTATCCAGCACCGGGCTAACCCCAAACACCTGTCACGGATCATTGCCGCCAACAATATTCTCAATGCCCTGCTGATGGTGTTGTCAGCGGTGGCGGGGATTGTGCTGATCGGGTTGCTGGAACTGACTGTGCCACAGTTTTTCCTGGCCCTGGCGCTGACCAATATTCTGGTGGCCTCCTACATTTACACCGTGGTACCGGAATTCCTGATCCGCTTGCTGGTGTGGATGCTCACCCACACCATGTACCGGGTAAAACACACGGGCATGGACAATATTCCCGATGAAGGTCCCTGCATGCTGGTCTGCAATCACGTCAGTTATGTGGATGCTCTGTTGTTAGGAGGTGCGATTCGTCGCCCGGTCCGGTTTGTCATGTTTAAACCAATCTATGACATGCCTCTGCTCAATTATATTTTCCGCACCGGCAAGACCATCCCGATTGACTCGAAAACCCGCAACCCGGAGATTTACCAGCAGGCGTTTGAGCGTATCCGTGAAGAATTGGCCGCTGGAGAAGTGGTGTGTATCTTCCCGGAAGGCCGGTTGACGGAAGACGGTGAGATCGATGAATTCCGCGCAGGCATTGAGAAAATTGTCAGTGACAGTCCGGTGCCGGTGATTCCCATGGCCTTGTCGGGGCTGTGGGGGAGCTTTTTCAGCCACAAGGGCGGCAAGGCCCTGACCCGCCTGCCCCGCCGTTTCTGGTCGCGTATCAAACTGGCCGTTGGCACCGGAGTGCCTCCCCAGGACGTGCAGGCCGGTGATCTTCGTGAACGGGTGCTGGCCCTGCGCGAGCGCCCCTGATTCAGCCTGACGGGCAGGTCGGTTGCGTAAAATATACGCACAGTAACTTGCAGTCGGTTAAAAAGACCGGACACTCAATAATAAAGGGCGCGCTGTATCCTTTGCGGGTATGGATGGAACGTAAGCCAAGTGGCGCCCACAACGACAATAACAACAGGGAACGAATGTGTCTGACTCCCCCCTCTCGCCCGCTTCGCTGCGGACGCGAATCCAGCAGTTGTTGTTACAGCTGCCTCCGGTACAACGGGCAGACGCCCGTTACCACGAGGTGGAGCAGGAGCTGCTTCACGGCTTGAAGCAGCGCCTGGAATCGCTCAATGAGCCCGGCGAGCTGGAAGGCCCGCCACACAGCCTGCATGAATTGCTGGATGTGTCCATGGAGCAAAGTGTTTCCCAGGCCCAGGCCATGTTGTTGCAGCGCCAGCTGGAGCAGCTCACCGCGGATGAGGCACGGTTGCTGGCTGCGCTTTCTGACGGTAGTGCCTTTCCCTTGCTGACGGTACAAAGCGGTGGGCGTTTCTCCCGCGGCGAAGTGCTGCATCGTTATTCCAACGTGGGCCGGGCCGCCGGGATTCAGTGTAATGACTTTATTGCCCTGTACCTCAGCCGGCTGTTTGCCCAGGGCCTGGTGATTGCCAGTGCGTTCACCGAATCCCTGCGCACGGATTACGAGCTGTGCGAAGGCGATAGCGGTTTCCGCTCAGCGGAAGCTGAACTGAAAAGCCACCTGCCCAAACTGTCCACTCGCCGGGAAACCCTGCGAATCAGTCCATTGGGTCGTCAGTTGTGGACGTTGATGACCATCCCTGCGGACGTTGAGGAGTAGCCCGTGATTACCGATCTGGATTTGATTCTGGCCGACTTGCAGGCCAACTGGATACTGTATCTGTCCATGCCGTTTGTGGCGGCGGCCATTGGCTATGGCACCAAGGTGGTGGCCATCAAAATGATGTTCAAGCCATTGAAGTTTGTCGGCTGGCGTCCTTTTTTTGGCTGGCAGGGCATCGTGCCGAGCAAAGCGGCCACCATGGCAAGCATTGCCTGCGACTTGATGATGGAACGGTTGCTGAAACCGGAGGACGTGTTCAACAAGCTGGACCCTCACCGGGTGGCAGAGGAAATTCGTGATCCGTTAATCCGATCAGTGGAAGACATCACCCGGGAAGTGGCGGCGGAATATCAGCCGGGCCTGTGGGAAGCGGCACCGGAATCCGTGAAACGGCTGATCATCCAGCGGATCCAGAATGAAGCACCCCACATGGTCGAACAGATCATGGAAGACATCAAAAGCAATATTACCCGGGTGTTTGACCTCAAGGATCTGGTGATCAATGCGTTGGTGCGTGACAAGGAATTGCTCAACCGGGTGTTTCTGGAAGCCGGCCATGTGGAATTCAAGTTCATCCGTAATTCCGGCATCTATTTCGGTTTTGCCATCGGCATTATCCAGGCGGTGGTATGGGCCTTTACCCATAATATCTGGGTGATTCCCCTGTTCGGGTTGTTCACCGGCTGGTTCACCGACTGGCTGGCGCTGAAAATGATCTTCAATCCCAAACAGCCGGTGCGCTATCTGGGCCTGTTCGAATGGCAGGGGTTGTTCCTCAAGCGGCGCAAGCAGGTTGCTGCCCGTTACGGTGAGCTGGTCGCCAGTGAAATCGTCACCCCGGCAGCGGTGATCGAAGCCATTCTCAAGGGCCCCATGTCGGACCGCTTGTTCGGTCTGGTGCAAAAGCAGGTGCAGAGGACCCTGGATGAGCAGTCAGGGTTGGCCAAGCCGCTGGTCGTCTTTGCTGTTGGCAGCACCAAATACCAGGAAATGAAACGCTCGGTGTCGGAAAAGGTCATGCAGCATTTGCCGGAAACCCTCAGTCACATGGAGGCGTATGCGGAAGAAGCCATGGACCTGAAAAACCTGATGGTGGAAAAAATGCAGGAACTCACCGAGGAAGAGTTTGAAGGGTTACTGCGCCCGGCATTCCAACAGGATGAATGGATTCTGATTACCGTGGGCGCGCTGCTGGGGTTCCTGGTCGGCGAGCTCCAGGTGCATGTGATGATCCACTTTGCCATTCCCGTTGCCTGACGCGCATATCGCAGACCGGCAACGCCGGTCTGCGTTTCGATCCATGGGGCCACAGCTCCTTTGCATATTATCTGCACATTTTCTTGTCATCCTTGCCAAATGATCATCAACAAATAATGCCAGGCAGCCACGCGCGACCTATCAGGAGAACACCATGGCGAAGGACGATACCCCGACACGTTACGGTAGCATCAGCCGATTCCTGCACTGGAGTATGGCACTGCTGCTAATCTGGCAGTTTCTCTCTGCGTTGGCACATTACGGATTCGAAGACACGGCGTTTGAATCGTTTTTCTGGCCCACGCACAAACCCCTTGGCTTGGTTTTGATTGTGTTGACAGTGATCCGGTTGGGCTGGGCGGTCATGAACCTGAGTCGGCGTCCGCCCTCTATTAATCTTGCGGCCAAGCTCGGACACCTAGGCTTATACGGTTTACTGCTGCTGATCCCCACCCTCGCGTTGCTACGGCAATATGGTTCCGGCCGGGCGTTTAACCCGTTTGGGTTACCCCTGATGTCGGGTTTCGATGGCGACAAAATTGCCTGGATGGTGGAACCGGGCAACCTGCTGCACGGTGTGTTGGGTTGGGTGCTGCTGGCCATGATCGTCGGCCATATCGGTATGGCCCTGCTGCATCGCAAGCAACCCGGGCAGATTAATGTGCTGCCACGCATGTGGGGAAAGGACTGATTCGCAACGGTGTAACGACTTGCGAAATGTAAGACATTAGCCACTACCGTTATCAAAATTGCTCCGTAAAATACTCCCTTTTTAAAACAAAAATGGGGGAATCATGATTACGGACAAATTGAAGGGAGCAATGCCGTTAGGGCGCGTTGCGGCTGGGGTTATCAGTATTCTGGCGCTGCTGATTGTTGCCAATAAATCTATTTTTTATGCGGAACCGGGTTACGTGTATCACGTGCGTACCATCACCGGGCAGGAAAAGGTGGTGTCGGATGTGGGCTATCAGTTCTTTCTTTTCGGCCGCTGGAATTCCTGGAAACGCGCCCTGACCGTGCAGGCGGTGCGCGGCGGCAGTGAAACCCTGGATTACGTGGAAGTGGAGAACTCGGAAACGTCGGCGGCCCTGCCACCACAGAACATCATGTTCCTGGATCAGGTGGATGCCAATGCCCAGGCTACCGTGCGCTTTACCATTCCCACCGATCAGGAAAGCTTTCTACATCTGGCCCATGAGTATCGTACGCCAGCGAATCTACTGCGCACGGCACTGATTCCTGCGTTCAAGGAAACCCTGCAAGCCAATGCGTCATTGATGAGCGCTGAAGAGTATTACTCCGGTGGGCGTACGGAATTCAATACCGAGTTCGAAAACCAGATGATTAATGGTATCTACATTGTCCGTCGTGAAGAAATCAGCCAGAAACGCGTGGGTGAAATCAAAGGCAGTGCCAATGTGGCCATGGGCACTGAACAACAGGACTACGGCGACGATGCAAAGGTGATCTTCGTGGTACGCAAGATGCTCGACGATACCGGCGTGCCCCGCCGCAAGTCCCAGCGGTTTATTGATTATGGTGTCACCGTGGTGGAAGCCCGCGTGACACAGATGGACCCGAACCAGCGCTTCGTGGAACGCATGCAGCTCAAGCAGAAAGCCTCTGCAGACCGGGCCATCGCCCGCGAGCAACGGGTGCAGGAAGAAGAACAACGGTTGCTGGCCATTGCCCGTGGTGAGCGGGAAGTGGCTGAGCGCCAGGCGGAAGCCAAGGTAGACCAGATCCAGCGCACCACGGAAGCGGAAACCGAGAAACAGCTGGCGATTACCAAGGCACAAAAGCTGAAGGAACAGGCGGAAATTGAAAAACAGACCGCAGAAATCAATCTGGAGAAAGCGCGGGTAGAAGCGGAGACACGCCGCACCCTGGCCGATGCCGAAGCTTACCAGAAGCGGGAAATTCTGCGTGCGGATAACGCTCTGGCCCAGAAGCTGGATGCCGAAATCCAGATTCAGAAAATCTGGGCAGAAGCCTTTGCCCAGCGCAAGGTGCCGCAGTATGTGTTTGGTGGTGGCAGTAACGGCACGCCCACCGGCGCGGATACGGAAACCAAGGCGTTTATGCAGATGCTGACGCTGGATGCGGCCAAGCGCTTGAGTTATGAACGGGACCTGAATAAGTAAGCTCTACGCCGGGTTAGCTATCTACTAGCCCGGTGTTTCTTCCTGGCAGGGCGCGGAGCCTTTCCCTGCCCTATTCCGATTTGCGGTACAGAATCACATAGCTGCGGCTGATGCGGTCGTGCAGCAGATGCCCTTTCATAAAGGCATTCACAATAAAAATCACCTTCCACAAAATACCGGTCAGGCAAAATGCGATGATGCGCCCGACATTGTGTAATGGATGCAGTCGCTGTAGCCGTCGATTGGTAACGCGCATGCCCAGCAATCGTTTCCCCGGTGTGGATTGCATCGGGCTGGATTCCATGATCAGCGCCATCAGCAAATAGAGTGGTACGGCCAGTATTATGGCGAGTGGTGCGCCGCTTTCGTCACTGCTGCCGCCGAAACGGTGCAGCGCCTCGGCCACAAAAATAGCGCCGACCACCACCAGAAACATGTCCATGGCAAAGGCCAGCATACGCAGCAAATAGCCGCCCATGATCACTTCCTCCGGCGCCACTTGCGGGGGTTTCTTTTTCTGTGCGAACACTCCCTGGCCACCGCGAACGGCCTTGATGGCGTCCTGGTTCAGCGGGATATCGTCGAGGATGCGAAAGAGTGAATCGCAGGTGTCTTCACCAAAATCCTCATTCAGCCTGCGCCGCTGCCCTTCCCAGTTGAACAGTCCGTTCAGGTAACGGACCACCGGGTACGACAGTGGCGACTGACCGGATTGCTGCCGTTCAGCCAGCACGGCAAACAGGGCGTGGCCAAGCCGGTGGTTAAAGGCGTCGTCCAGTATCAGTGATGTGCGGGTAAGAAAATGCCAGCGATCAGCTTGTTGCGTCCCCTCCGGTTGCTGCAGAAGCTCGCGGGCTTGAGCCAGCAGTGCTGCCAGCGTTTGATCCTGCTCATCGGTACTGACGACAGGTCCGTCAAGGGTATCCAGAGGGACGGGTTCGTCGTCAATGGGAGGCGGCGGTGAGGGGGCAAATTGTACCGACCAGCTGGCCTGCTTCAGCGTTTCGTCCGGTTCCGGGTCAATGACAAAGGTGTCGTGGCTGGGCGGCGGGGTATGGGCTGGGCCCGGCACCAGTTCCGGTTCGGGCTCCGGTTCCGGCCTGGTTTCCATCGGTTCCTGGGGTGCGAGCGAGAGCGGTTCGCTGTGCCAGCCTTCCGGCGCCGCCGCCGGGGTGTCTTGCGATGATTGCTGTTCGGCCCAGGCCAGTGCCTGCTTGTAAGCCTGGTGCAGTTGCTGGAAATCCTGGGGATTTTCGTCCGGGCGGGTCTGTTTGAGTTGTTTCGCGTAGGCACGTTTGATCGCCCGCGCGTCGACGGTGGGTTCAATCTGCAGAATGTCCCAGGGCGGCATCAGAACCAGTCCTCGCTCTCCAGACTATCCAGCGCTTCTTTGACCTGTTTCTGGATACGCGCAATGTCCGCTGGGTTCTGATCGTCGAGGACTTTTTCAAACCGCTTCATGACGTCGGCGATGTACTCACGGCGATCGCCCAGGCTGGATTCATACAGGCGCTCGGCCCGGGCGATCAATGCGCGGTTGTCTTCGCCATCACGGGGATGAAATTTTAGCGCGGCGAGTTTTTCCCGGGCGGCTTTTTTCTGCTCGTCACTCAAGGAGCCTGGGGCGTGTTCGATCAGGTGGCTGTGGACCTGGCCGGTGGATTCCACGGTCACGTCCACTTCCAGTAAACCGTTCATGTCGTAACTGTAGCGAACATCCACCGCTTGCTCGCCTCGCTGGCCTTTCGGCACCCGCACATTCAATTCACCAAGAAAGACATTCTTTTCCACGTAGCGGTTTTCGCCCTGGTAGACCTTGATGGTCAGTTCGGTCTGGTCGTCGTAGGCAGTGCATACCTGCCGGGCAATGCTCACGGGAACCACGCAATTACGCTCGATGATAGGCATGAAATAATCGCCCAGCTTGCTGTTGTCGCGGTTGATCACCCCGGTGCCCAGGGTGTACGGGCACACATCGGTCAGCACCACATCGTCCAGGGCTTCGTTGCGCATCATCAGGCCGGCCTGAATGGCCGCGCCCATGGCCACCACGGTATCCTGGTCCAGATGACAGGACGGCAGGCGGCCGAACATCTTGCCCACAGTGGAGCGGAAAATGGCCAGCCGGGTGGAGCCCCCCACCAGCACCACATCGTCGATCTTGCTCGGATGGGTACTGGAATCGCGCAGCGCCCGCTCGATAGGGTGCTTGGCACGCAGTAGCAGCGGCGTGCTGACCTGGGTGAACCAGTCGCTGGTGACCACGTGCTCCACGGTCTTGCTGCCCAGGTCCAGCGACAGGGTCTGATCCGCCGGCCCCAGCTTGCGTTTGGCGCCTTCCATCTGCAGGTACAGTTGTTGCAGCTGTTGAGGCTTCAGGTCATCGCGACGCAGGGCATGCTCGCGCAGCACGTCGTCCACCATGGCATCGACAAAATCCTCGCCACCAAGGAAGTTGTCCCCGGCGCTGGCGTGGACTTCCATGATGCCGTCGAAAAATTCCAGCAGTGATACATCAAAGGTGCCGCCGCCCAGATCCAGAATCAGGAACAGGCCTTCCTGTTTTTCGTGCAGGCCGTAGGCAATGGCGGCGGCGGTGGGCTCGTTGATTAACCGCTCCACTTTCAATCCTGCCAGCTCGGCGGCCTGCTTGGTCGCGTGGCGCTGGTTGTCGTTGAAGTAGGCGGGCACGCTGATCACCGCCTCGGTCACTGGCTCGCCGAGGTAGGCCTCGGCGTCATCCTTGAGCGAGCGCAGCACCAGCGACGACAGTTCCGTGGCGGTGAAAGCCTGGCGCCCCAGTTTGATCTTGTGATCGGTGCCCATCAGCCGTTTGAAAGCGGCCACTGTCCTGTCGCTGTGGTTGATCAAGCGTTGTCGGGCAGTTCGACCGACGATCAGTTCGCCCTGGGTGTCCAGCCCCACCACCGAGGGGGTCAGGACTTCACCCAGCCGGTTCGGTATCAGTGTGACCCCCTCGTCCGTCCAGATGCCGCAGGCACTGTTGGTGGTCCCCAGGTCGATACCGATAATGGTCATGCGCGTTCCTTGTTGTTAGGCTGACAATCCCGTTGTAGCAGCCGTGGTTATGCTTCAAGTCAGCCGTAATTTACAGATTCCCGACAGCGAGATCGACCTGCAGGCGATCCGTGCTCAGGGCAGTGGTGGCCAGAATGTGAACAAGGTCGCTTCGGCAATTCATTTGCGGTTCGACATTCGTGCCTCGTCCCTGCCCGACCGTTACAAGGACAAGCTGCTGGCGTTGAGTGACCAGCGCATTACCACCGACGGCGTTGTTGTTATCAAGGCCCAACAGTTTCGCACCCAGGAAATGAACAAGGAAAATGCCCTGGCGCGGCTGGCCCAATTGATCAAAAGCGTTACCGTGGAGCAAAAGCCCCGCAAGGCTACGCGCCCGACCCTGGGCAGCAAACGCCGTCGCCTGGACAGCAAGACCAAACGCGGCAAAACCAAATCCCTGCGTGGCAAGGTGGACCCCCACTAGTGACCACCCTCATTGTGCGGGTGATCCGCAGTACGCTGGCGTTTGTTGTTCCACCTGTTGTGGGCATGGTGCTGTTTCTGTTGTGCGCACCGTTCGGACGTCGCCGCGCCGCCAATCTGGGCATTGCCGTGGTTACTCGTCTGGGGCTGGGCCTGGCGGGTATTCGCTTGTCGATCGAAGGCGACGGGGCGTTGTTGAAACAGCGTCCGGCAGTATTCGTGATCAACCACCAGAGCGGTACTGACCCGATTATTGTGGCATCCCTGTTGCAACGGAACATGGTTGCCATTGCCAAACATGAGCTGCGTTATCACCCTTTGCTCGGCCCGCTGATGCGCATGCTGGGCACCGTCTTTGTGAAACGGGAACAGGGCATCGGCCCCCAGGTGCTGGCCCCCTTGCTGCCGGCCCTGGCTGACGGTTATGCGGTGGCGCTCTCGCCGGAAGGCCGACGCAGCCGCGATGGTACCCTGCAACCGTTCAAGCCCGGCGCCCTGTGGTTGGCCCAGCAGTCTGGCGTGCCGTTAATCCCGGTGGTGTTGCACAACAGTGGCGATATTCTGCCGGCCAAAGGGTTGCTCATGCGTGCAGGTACCGTGCGCATAACGGTGCTGCCGGCTCAGCCCGCCACGCTGACGCCGGATCAACTACGCAAGGTCTTTGCCGATGCGCTGGCGCGGTAGGGTTCTACTGGTCAGTTTGCTGGCAAGCTTCGGCGCCTGGGCACAGGCGGCGCACCCGGTCACGCGCACGGCCATGCCGGGCCCGGACCAGTTTGAACTGCGGGCGGAATTGCCGGTGGCTCTCGCGGAGTTATTGCCTTTGCTGGAGCAGCCATGTCATGTACGGCAATGGATGCCGGGGGTGGACACCCTCACCATTCTCGAACGCCCATCTTCCACCCGAACGCTGGTCTATATGGCGCGCAGCGCCCCCTGGCCCCTCAGTGGTCGTGATGCGGTTACACTGTTTGAGCGCCACTCCGGCGACCCGGTGGTGTTGACCATGAAAGGCAAGCCCGATGCCTGGCCCGAGCAACCGGACCACGTGCGGGTACCGTTCACGGAAGGCAGCTGGTCCTTGCAGGCGCAACCTGAAATGGGCCGTACCCGCGTGGTGTACCGGCAACGGGTGAATCCGGGCGGGGGCATTCCACAGTGGCTGGCCGACCGGCTTGCCCCGGGACAAATGGAAGCGGCGCTGGCCGCGCTGGAGAATTATGTACGCGATCCGCAACGGACTGATTGCCCTGCTGCTGAGCCTGCCGCTCACGGGGCTGGCTGACACCGATTGTGAGACCGGTTTCTTTGCCCTGCAGCAGGCCCTGAAGCGTGCGGGTATCCACGATGCTCAGGCGAAGACGTTGCCCGGTTATCCCCATCTGGGCGTAAACCGCTGGTTGGCCTTCCTGCAACAGCAGGCGGTTACCGTGCCTCAACAGCAACAGTGGATTCGCCTGGCGACGGCCAAAGCCTGGCGGGATCAGACGCTACTGGCCCTGCGGCTGCCAGAGGATAACGCGACCTTTACCCCGCAAGCAGCGCACTCGCTGTTGAAAGCCTGCCTGCCGGTTCTGGCAGCGCGAACCGATTTTTCGACGCTGCCCCAGGGGCAGATTCCGGACAGCTATGCCACCTGGCTGCGCGTCGCCGGGCTCTACCCGCTGACAGCCTGGCTGGCTACCGGGTCCATCAACGATTACCACCAGGAGATGACCGCCCGTTTCCGTGAGCCGGCGCCACAACCGCGCCAGCAGTTTGCGCCCCCTGTGGGTGCCTCTGCACCGGTCGCTCCGAACGCGGTGGCGAGCAACCCTCTGCACATCCCCTTGCCGGATAACCAGCAACTGCAGGCGCTGATGCAACACTATGCGCCGGTACTGGCGGTGGCCGATACCCAAGCCTGGAATCTGCCCGGGCGCGTCGAGCTGGATGATGCACACGCGCCGGTGATTAATACCGCAGAGCCGGTCACGTACACCTGGCAGAGCTGGACCCATTTCCGTGGTCAGCACCTGTTGCAACTCAACTACCAGTTCTGGTTCAGCCAGCGCCCGAAAAACGGGTGGCTGGATAGCTATGCGGGCACCCTGGACGGGTTGATCTGGCGGGTGACGCTCAAGCCCGATGGCCAGGTTCTGTTCTACGACAGCATTCACCCCTGCGGTTGTTACCACAAAATTTACCCGGTGGACCCGACGTTGACGCTGGCGCAGATCAAGGGCGATAAACCGGTGCTTTATTCGGAAAGAGTGGCTGATGCCCGCGACCAGCGCCTGGCATTGCTGCTGGAGCCCAATACCCACTATCTGGTGCGCGTTACCCGGGTAGACGATGGATTACCGACCTCGCCTTACTCGCTGGCTGATGCCGACACGCTGCGCGCCTTGCCACTTCCGGATGGCAGTGTGGGCAGCCTGTTCAATGCCGGTGGTCTGGTACCGATCTCGAAACGGGGCGAACGATTCTTTCTCTGGCCCATGGGGGTGCCGTCCGCTGGCGCCATGCGCCAACCCGGTGAACATGCAGTAGCTTTCAAGGGGCGGCGTCATTTTGATGAGCCGACATTGGCTGAGACGTTATTTGAATAGCAAGCGGGGATGATGAACGAGCCTTCTGCCTCTCTACGCAAAATGGTCAGAGGCAGAAGGACAAAGCCGTCTAGATGCCGTCCTCCGGGGAAAGGGTACGCTTGGCGAGATCGGCCTCACTTTTTTCCAGCCAGACAGGCCAGTATTTCTCGTATTTCTTCTGCACGCTGTCCTTGTTTTTCTGGTACCAGCTGAGCGATTTCTCCGAGTTCTCTACCCGTTTTGTGCCGGACACCCAGCCTTCGAAGCTGGACTTTTGCAGACTGAATTTGGTGTCGGGATCATTCTTGATCGGCCAGAGGGAAAAGCGGGCTTTCCAGGCGCCCATGCGAGGGGTGGTAATACTGTAGTAGTTCTTCCCAGCGAGTAGATTGGCTTCCATGAAGTCCGCCGCTTCGGAAACCACCATAAAGACGTGGTGCCCCGGCGTGGTGGTGTAAGACACCTTGGTGCCATTCTTGATGACGCCAATAAACGTAATCGTGTCATCGGTTACCTCGTACAGGGACGCCCCAATGGCGCTACCAACGAAGCTGGAGCGCATGAACACCACTTGCGCTTCTTGTGTGGCGGGCGGCTGGATGGTTTGCTGGCTGGAGAGCGCCATGGGATTGGCCGCGCAGCCGGTCAGCAGAGCCAGAATCATCAGTGATGCTAATCGAAAATACATTGAATTATCCCTTCCCTGTTATGAAGTGTTTTCTATTTGAGGCGTGCATGATCATAAAAACCCGGGACATTATGTCGAATAAGACCTCGGGGCTCTGTAGGAAATGGCTGATTTTAAGGACGCGCGTATAGGAAGGCCGCGCCACTGACATAAACTTCCCGTCGCTTTGGCGCTATCGGATTGCTGCCATTCCCCCACCACTTGTTAAGCTTGGGGCCGCATCCACCCTCCACCCTTACGGAGCAAACCATGAAAGCTATTGCCACTACCGGCTGGGGCCTCAAGCCCGTCCTGTCCCTGATTGAAACAGACGAACCCGGTGGCCTGAAGCCGGATGACGTGCTGGTGGCGGTCCATGCGGCGTCGGTGAATCCTAAGGACTGGAAGCTGAATTACAATCTGGCGGTGGCTGCCAGCCCGGTCATGGTCAAACATCTGCCGCCGCTTTTTGGTGATGACCTGGCCGGTGTCGTGGTGGACAAGGGGCGCAATGTGCGTGATTTCGAGATCGGAGATGCGGTCTACGGCATGGACATGCGCCTGCGTACCGCATCCCTGGCCGAGCTGGCGCGCATTAGCCAGCGCCGCATTGCCAAAAAACCGGAGAACCTGTCATTTACGCAAGCCGCCGCCATGCCGCTGGCCGCGCTCACCGCCCTGCAAGGGCTGCGCAAAGGCAAGGCCGAGACGGGTAAAACCGTGCTGATTATCGGTGCCTCAGGTGGGGTGGGGACTTTCGCGGTGCAAGTGGCCAAAAATTTGGGTTTGCATGTCACCGGCGTGTGTAGCGGGCGAAACACGGATTTTGTTCGTGAGCTGGGTGCCGATGCGGTGATTGATTACACCCAGGGGGACTACCGCCAGTCGGCGGGGGCGTTTGATCTGGTCTTCGATGTGACGTCCTATGAAACCCCGCTGACCTGTGCGGCGTTGTTGGGCAAGAACGGCTACTTCATTTCCACCGGTGGCGATGGCAAATCCATGTTGGGCACCCCGCTCTATCGGTTGCTGGGTAAAAAAGCCGGCACGGTAGTGGTGGAATCCTACCGGCGTGACCTGGAAACCCTGAAGGCCATGGTAGAGGCAGGGTCTTTGAGGCCGATTATCGACAGTACTTTTTCGCTGGCAGAAAGCGAAGCCGCCTATAACCGCAGCCGCTCCGGACGTTGTCGCGGTAAAGTGGTTATTGATGTGGTCAACGACTGACGGGTAATAGCGTTCAGCATGCCGTTGCCGCTGAGAAGATCCTATTATGGCCCGGTGGCGTCGGTTATCCGTATGGCGACCCCGGTCTCGGTATCGCCACCCTGTGCACCGAAAAGACTGAGCCACTGATCTTTTTCCAGAAGCAGTGTGCCTTGCGCCATGTTTTGCCCCTTTTGGCTGGTGAAATCACCGGCATACTGGAAATGGAAAGTGTCAGGCTGCCCTGGTTCAGCGTGTATGGCGTAGCCAAAAGAGAGCGGGCCTGAGGCAATGAATCCTTTATCGTTTATATCCACGGCAACGCTGAGTGCATCAGCTGCCTCCATAAACGAAGCCAAGGGAAGTAGCGAGCGGCCATCGGCTGCCATGACAGCGCACTCACAGTAACGTACTTCCATGCGTAATGGTTTAGCGGAGAGATAGGTTGCCATTGCCGCTGTATCGGCCAGCGCAAAGCCGGGCATCAGCAGTAACAGCGCCAGCCGAAAGCGTTGAGGTATTGTGGCCACGATATTCTCTCCGGGTTCATTCGCTCTCTTTTCAGGCTTTCGCCGCCCGCGCCGCATGCAGTTTTTTATAACTTTCGATCAGGCGCTGATGTTTTTCCAGCCCATCCAATTGCATGTTGGTGGGCGTCAGGCCCGGGAAGCGGACACTGCCATCAACGGCGCCAATTACGGTTTTCAGGGTGTCCTCGCCATACAGGCGCCCCAGATTTTTCTGGTAGTCGTCCAGTGACAGTTCGTCATCCAGGGTGATTTCCAATACCGCGTTTACCGCCCGGTAGAACAGGCCGCGCTCCACGGTGTTGTCGTTGAACTGGATAAACATTTCCACCAGTTCAAGGGCGTCAGCATGGCGCTGCAGGGCCAGGTAGATGAGCAGCTTCAATTCCAGGATAGTGAGCTGTCCCCATACGGTGTTTTCGTCGAACTCGATGCCGATCAGGGTGATGATGTCGGTGTAGTTATCAATCTGGCTTTCTTCCAGCCGTTCCACCAACTGCCCCAGCTGTTCATCGCTGAGGCGATGCAGGTTGAGGATATCCTCACGGTAATCCAGCGCCATGTTGGTGTTGTCCCAGACCAGATCTTCCACCGGGTATACCTCGGAAAAGTCTGGCACCAGAATACGGCAGACCGGTGCGCCGAGTTCTTCGTACACGGCCACGTAGGCTTCTTTCTCAAGGGTTTCCAGGATGCCGAATAGCCGGGCGCTTTCTTCTTCGGTGGTACCGGCAAAGTCCCATTCGCAAAACGCTTCGTCGGCGCTGGCGCTAAAGAAACGCCAGCTCACTACCCCACTGGAATCAATGAAGTGTTCCACGAAGTTGTTGGGCTCACAGACTTCCTGACTATTGAACGTGGGCGGCGGCAGATCGTTGAGACCTTCGAAACTACGCCCCTGCAGCAGCTCGGTAAGGCTGCGTTCCAGCGCCACTTCAAAGCGGGGGTGGGCGCCAAAGGAAGCAAACACGCCGCCGGTGCGCGGGTTCATCAACGTTACGCACATGACCGGGAATTGCCCGCCCAGGGATGCATCTTTCACCAGTACTGGGAAGCCCTGTTCCTCCAGTGCGGCGATACCTTCGACAATGCCGGGGTACTTGGCCAGCACGTCCTGGGGCACATCCGGCAGGGCAATCTCTTCTTCAATAATGTGCTTCTTCACCGCGCGCTCAAAAATTTCTGACAGGCACTGGACCTTGGCTTCGGCCAGGGTGTTGCCGGCACTCATACCGTTGCTCAGGTACAGGTTCTCAATCAGATTGGACGGGAAGTACACCGTTTCGCCGTCGGACTGGCGGACGAAGGGTAATGCGCAAATCCCCCGGTCGGCCCGGCCGGAGTTGGTATCAATCAGGTTGGAGCCGCCGAGCTCGCCTTCCGGGTTGTAAATGCCCAGGCAGTAATCATCCAGAATGCCCTCGGGTAACGTGTCGTTGGGCCCGGGTTTGAACCACTTTTCGTTGGGGTAATGGACGAAGTCGCTGTTGGCGATGTCTTCCCCGAAGAACTGGTCGTTGTAGAAGAAGTTACAGTTGAGGCGTTCGATAAATTCGCCCAGTGCGGAGCACAGGGCAGATTCCTTGGTGGCGCCCTTGCCGTTGGTAAAGCACATGGGCGACGCCGCATCGCGGATATGCAGTGACCACACGTTGGGGACGATATTGCGCCAGGAGGCAATTTCGATCTTCATGCCCAGCTCTGCGAGGATCGCAGTCATGTTGGCGATGGTCTGCTCCAGCGGCAGGTCCTTGCCTTCGATAAAGGTGCGGTGGGCTTCATCAGGCTCCACCATCAACAGCGCCTGGGCGTCTTCGGTGAGGCTGTCCACCTGTTCGATCTGGAAGTCCGGCCCGGTCTGGATCACCTTTTTCACTGTGCAGCGGTCGATGGAGCGCAGGATCCCCTGTCGATCCTTGTCGGAAATGTCTTCCGGCAATTCCACCTGAATCTTGAAAATCTGGTTATAGCGGTCTTCCGGATCCACGATATTGTTCTGCGACAGGCGGATATTGTCGGTGGGGATATCCCGCGCCTTGCAGTACACCTTCACGAAATAGGCCGCGCACATGGCGGACGATGCCAGGAAATAGTCAAACGGACTGGGTGCCGAGCCATCGCCCTTGTAGCGGATGGGCTGGTCGGTGATGACGGTAAAGTCGTCGAACTTGGCTTCCAGGCGAAGGTTGTCGAGGAAGTTGACGTTGATTTCCATGGCGGGGCTACCGGGTCGGGGGAATGGCTAAGGCGGTCATTATCCAGCTTTTGGGGCCTGCCGTCTTGGCGGGTGGGGTCTGGCGCTCTGAAGAGCCGCCCAGGAGAGGTCCACTGCCGGTGCTTTCTCACAACGGACATGCCGCTGAGACGGAGAGTGATCCGGCCTGTGCGGCGATATGCCGCATGTTGGCGCCGCATCCCCTGCCGTAGAATCCCTCGCCGTCTTGCTGCCATAACCGCTGTGGTCGCAACCGGTTGCCTTGGGGGAAATACCATCATGCGTTTGTCTACTCGAACATCACTGCTTGGCTGTCTGACCTTTTTCTCACCAGTCAGTGTGCTTGCGGTGGAACCCGAGGCCAATGAATTGGCACCGATTACGGTTTCCGAGCAGGAGGCGCATAGCGCAACAGCCACAAAAACCCAGCTTCAGCGGGAGCAGGCCCTGACGCCGGGCGGGGTGACGCTGGTGGAAGCGGAAGACCTGACCGAGCGTAACGTGGTCAGCATCGGTGACATGCTGCGTTATGTGCCGGGTATCTGGACGGCCACGGGCTCTACCGGTGACGACACCTTTCTTTCCAGTCGCGGCTCCAATCTGGATGCGGTCGCCTACGATGGAAACGGCGTCAAGCTGATGGTCGACGGGTTGCCGGTGACCGCTGCTGATGGCAACAACCACAACAGTTTTATTGACCCGCTGGCGGCCCGTTATGCGGTAATCGCCCGTGGCGCCAATGCGCTCACGTATGGGGCCAGCACCCTGGGTGGTGCGATTAATTTCATCAGCCCCACGGCGCGCAACACCGACAATCAAATTTACCTGAGTGGCGGTAGTCACGGCACAGTACAAAGCCGCATCACAGCGGGTGGTGTTGAAGGTGATCTGGATGGTCTGGTGACGGTGGAGCAGCGCAGCTATGACGGTTTTCGTGGCCATCAGGAGCAACAGCGCGGTAGCGTGTATGCCAACACTGGCTGGCAGATAAACGACGCAGTGGAGAACCGCTTTTACTTTACTTATGTGGACAATGATCAGGAGCTTCCCGGCTCGCTGACACAGGCCCAGTTCGACGACGATCCCTATCAGGCCAACCCGAATAACATCCCAGGCAACTTCCTCAAGAACGTGGAAAGCTGGCGTGTCGCCAACCGCACCCAGTGGCGACTCGATGACACCAGCCGTCTGGTGGTGGGCTTTTCCTTCGAAGATCAGCACCTGTATCACCCGATCGTTGAGAACCCTTTCTTCAGCCTGCTTATCGATAATGACCAGACCACCTTTGGCACCAACATTCGTTATGACAAGCAGCTGGGTAATCACGATTTACTGTTCGGTCTTAACTATGGCGAGACCCGGGTGAAAGGCGGTAACTATTCGCATACTGGCGGCATTCGTGGCGCCCTTGATGTGCGGGTGGATAACAAGGCCGATAACCTGGAAGTCTTCGCCATGGATCGTTGGCATTTTGCCGACCGCTGGACGTTGGTCTACGGCGCTCAAGCCGTTACCGGCACCCGCGAGGTCCGCAACGTGGACGTTGCGGCGGGAACCGAACGCAATCCCAAAGATGACTATGAATCCATAAACCCGCGTGTGGGGGTGATCTATCAGGTTGCGGATCGCAGTGAGTTATTCGCCAATGTCAGCAAGCTTTATGAAGCGCCGACCTTGTACGAACTGGAAGACGATGCGGATGCCAGCGACGAAACCCTGGATGCCATGCAAGGCGTGGTAGGGGAAATCGGAACCCGGGGTGCGGCCCCCTTGGGGCAAGCCAGCGAATGGAACTGGGAAGTCTCGGTTTACTATGCCCAGCTCGAAGATGAAATCCTCTCTGTGGATAACCCGGCAGCAACTGGCACCAGCCTGGCCCTGAATGTGGAAGATACCATTCACGCCGGCGTGGAAGCCCTGGTCGGCGCCAGTTTTGCGTTGGGTAATGACGGCCAGCGTATTGAGCCGCTGCTGAGCATGACCTATAACGACTTCACCTTCGACAACGACCCGAAGTATGGCGATAACCGACTGCCAGTGGCGCCAACCTTTTTCATCAAGGGCGAAATCATGTATCGCCATGGCAATGGCTTCTTCGCTGGCCCCACCTTCGACATTGTCGACGATCGCTACGGTGACTTCGCCAACAACAAGGATGTGGACGGTTATGAGCTGCTGGGCTTGCGCACCGGCGTCACCCGGGATAGCTGGGAAATCTATCTGGAAGGCCGCAACCTTACCGACGAAGTCTATGTCACCAATGTGAGCGTCAGTAACGACGAGACCATTAATCCGGTCCGCATTCAGGCAGGCGAGCCCCGCTCTGTTTATGCTGGCGTCCGTTTCGACTTTTGAAGTAAAGAGTGTCTGACATGACCCGCACATTACCCGCTTCGTCTGTGTCACGCCGCTTTTATGCGGCCGTATGGCGCTGGCACTTTATGATTGGCGTGCTGGTCATTCCTTTCCTGTTCCTGCTGGCGTTCAGTGGTTTTCTCATGCTGTTGAGCAAACCACTGGATAGTGTTCTGAACGAATCGTTGTTGACGGTGAAAGTGGGCGATCAGCCTCTGCCCGCGACCGTGCTGCTGGAGACTGTCGAGCAGCGCTATCCACATGCGTCGGTGAAATTGTATTTGCCGCCGGAGGCGGAAAATCAATCCGCCCGTTTTTCCCTGCAGCCCCACTCTCATGCAGGCCATGGTGGCCACCATGCGCCTTCGACCTTGGTGTACCTGAACCCATACACCGGCGAGATACTGGGTGACCAGGACCCGGCGGCAAGTTTGTATGCTCGTATCAAAACATTCCATGGCTCGCTTTTTATGGGCTCGCTGGGTGATGCGTTGATAGAGATTGCTGCTGGCCTGGCGGTATTGATGATCGTCTCTGGTTTGTATCTGGCCTGGCCCAAGAGCGATGGGCGACCTCCGGCGTCGGCAAAGAAAACAGGCCAGCGGGAAGGCTGGCGTCGCTGGCACCTGAGCCTGGGTTGGCTGATTGCGGTGCCGCTGCTGTTCTTCCTTATTTCCGGCCTGGCCTGGACCAATATCTGGGGTGGAAAGATCGTACAGCCCTGGGGCTCGCTGCCCGGCACGACTTATAAAGGCCCGCAGGCAGTACAGGCGGAACAGAAAACAGCACGGCCGCCGGTGGCCGATCATGCCTCCATGAACGAGGCAGGTCTGCATCGAGTGCCCTGGGCGGTGGAACAGACCCCTATGCCTGAGTCGGTACCGGGGGATAACACCTTACTGCTGGATGAGGTGGTGGCGTTGGCGGGTGACCAGGGGTTGGGGCATTATCGGGTGCACTTTCCACAAGGCGACAGTGGCGTATGGACGGTATCAGCCACCACCATCGCCGGTGATATCGACAACCCCGCCGGCGAACGGATTGTGCATTTGGACCCGCACAGTGGTCAGGTATTGCAGGATATCCACTTCGCCGACTACCCCGTTATGGGCAAGGCCATGGCCGCGTCCATTCCCTTGCACCAGGGGGATTTGGGGTTGTGGAACTGGCTACTGAATGTGCTGCTGGTGTGCCTGATCATGGCGTTGATTATTACCGGCGCCCTGTTGTGGTGGAAACGCCAGACCCGCCGCGCCCCACCCAAGGCAGAAACCGCCCCGGCTCGGGCTGTGGGTTTGATCATGCTGTTGGTGGCCCTTGCCTTCCCGCTATCTGCTGCTGCCCTGCTGGGTATTATCCTGCTGGACGTGGTGCTTACCGCGCGTAAGGCCCGTCAGCCCTAGCACGGTTTTATAGTTCAATTACTGTTGTTTGGATGCCCAGATTGCCAGCTTGTGCTGAATGGCCGGCTGCGAGACCTGGTCTTCCGGCAGTGGCTGGATGATCTTGTCATGGACCAGCAGGCGATAAATATAGAGGGTTTTTTCAGAGGCCGAATCCGTCGCTTCAAATTCCACCACGCCGCGTTTCTCCGCGTAGGCAACGCCCAGCTGTATGGCTTTCTTGACCAGTTCTTTCTCGTTTTTCAGTTTCTTCATGGGGCTCTCCGCCTCCGCAAGTTCGAGTTGCAGCTTGGCACAAAGCAGCCAGAGGGATAAGTGCCGGAGAGATTGAGGGAAGTGCGCACGGAGGAATGGGGCCTTTGGGTGACAACCGGCCCCTGGCGGGTGTGTATTTAGCCTTCCAGCGTAAACAGTTTCACATCCGGGCGCCCGGCGAGCAGCCCCTTGAGGCCGCCACCCAGGGCTTTCATGTTTTCCTGGTGGGCCGCAATCGCGTCCTGGTCGGTGTACTGTTCGTAGATCAGTACCGTATCCGCATCGTCCACGGACTGGTGCACCAGGTAGCAGTGGTTGCCGGCTTCCTTCACCACTTCGGCGGCGATCTTTTTCATTTCTGCGACCAGGGCGTCGCCGTTACCCGGCGTGGCGGACATGACAGCGGTAATACCAATCATGGTTCTCTCCCGTTATCTGGCTGTGGTTATGGGTGGATAAGGGATCCTCACACAGCACCGGGGAGGCAACCATGGTGTTTCACGTCGCTGTTGCGGCCAGAAAGACCGGTGTGCGTCATGAGGGCTGCCCAGTTCCAGGCTGCAAGTTGTTGGGATCCGCAGTGAACATCACATCCAGCTCAAGATCGGGGTATTGCGGCGCCAGAACGTCCTGCAAGTGGCGACGCCAGAGGTCGGCTTGTAAGGCATCGTTGTGCTGCTCGCCCTCTTCCAACAGAACCCTGGCCTGCAGATACAGCATGCGCCCGGTCTTGCTCATCCGCAGGGACCAGCGCGTCGCGGGGAGTGCCACCATGGCTCGGCGAAAATCTGCGTGCACCTGCTCCTGTTGTTGCGAGGGGGCGGCCAGCAGCACTTCCATCAGGTTGCGATAGAGCGTTCGCAGCGGCACCGGCAGCATGATCAGCACCATCACGATTACCATCAACGAATCCACATAGGGCAGCCAGTCACCCAGGTGTTCGCCAAGCAGCCACACGGCCAGGAAGGTCACCAGTACCACCGAGCTGAGTATGCAATCCATCAGCCACACAAAGGCATCCACCCGTACCAGCTCGGAACCGGTGTCGCGTGCAATCGTGCGCAGGCGCAGATATACGGCCAGACAGCCCGCCGTGGCCAACACAGCGTAGACCGTTGCCACTCCGGGTTGTAATAGGCGCCCGTTCCCGCTCAGGGCTGCCAGCGCAGAGGCCAGTGCCATGGTCAGCACGCCCAGAATCACCAGACTTTGCAGCACGTTGAAGGCGGGCTCAAAGCTGGCGTAGCCCAGCTGAAAGCGGTGGTCTGCATTACGTTGCAGCAGCCGCGACACATAAACCATCAGCAGGGACATGATGAAGCTGACGAGAGAAAACACCCCGTCCAGAAAAATCGCGTCGGATTCGGCCAGGTGGGCAAACCCGAAGCCCAGCACCGCCATCAACACGGTACCCAATACGGATAACCACAACCCTTTTGATTCCATAACCCTCTCCCGTTGCGTTAACGGAATAGACCCTGGAAAGAAGCAAAGGTTGCTTTGTGGCTGGCCTGGGGGGCTAGCGGGCGGTGGCTTTGTTGTTGACGGCGGGTTAGACGGCGGAGAGTGGCTGCACCAATTTCCGCCTTGCGGTGCTTTCTGTCAGGCCACCGAACCAAACACCTGAATAATATTCCCCAGCCGCGCGGTGAACTTGTCGCCGCTGGTGAGGGGGCCGACGCCGGCGGGGGTGCCGGTGAAGACCACATCGCCGGGTTCCAGAGTGAAACTCTGGCTGATTTCGGCGAGCAGTTCGAAGGTGGGGAACAGCATCAGACCGGTGTGGCCGTGCTGTTTTACTTCGTCGTTGATTTCCAGGGTAACGCCCAGATCCTGGCGTACCGAGATGCCGCGGGCATCAATAAAGCCGGACACCGGGGCGGCGCCGTCGAAGGCTTTGGCGCGCTCCCAGGGGTGGCCTTTTTCTTTTAGCTGGTTTTGCAGTTCGCGCAGGGTCAGGTCCAGGCCGATGCCGTAGGCGGCGACGCTGAAGCGGATGTGATCCAGGCGGGTTTCCTTGCGGATGCGCTTGCCGATCAGTACCACCATTTCCACTTCGTGGTGTACCGGCCCCAGCCCTTCGGGCAGCACCAGCGGTTCGTGCAGGCTGGCCAGGGCGGTGGCGGGTTTCATGAACAGGAGGGGGGAATCCGGCACGTCATTGCCCAGCTCTTTGGCGTGGTCGGCGTAGTTGCGGCCCACGCAGACGACCTTGCCCACCGGCATGTTCATGGCGGAGCCGTCGATCCAGCGATGTTGGTAACCGTTCGGGTCGATTTGGACTTCGTTGATCTCATCAAACATCGAACAACTTCCCGGGGTTCATCACGTTATTGGGGTCGAACACCTGCTTCACGGCTTTCATGCAGGCGATTTCTTCCGGGCTACGCGAATATTCCAGGTAGGGCTTCTTGGTCATGCCCACGCCGTGTTCGGCAGAGATAGAGCCGTTGTATTTTTCGACGATTTCGAACACCCATTTGGAGACGTTATTGCACTTGGCGAAAAAGTCTTCCTTGGGCAGATCCGCCGGCTTGAGGATGTTGAGGTGCATGTTGCCGTCGCCGATGTGGCCGAACCAGACGATTTCGAAATCCGGGTAGGCGTCCTGCACCACGGTGTCCACGTCTTCCACGAAGTCCGGCACCTTGGCGATGCTCACCGAGATGTCGTTCTTGTATGGGGTGTGCGGGGCGATGGATTCGGAGATGCGCTCACGCAGCTGCCACAGCTGGTCCAGCTGCTGCAGGGATTGACTCATGACGCCGTCCAGCACCCAGCCTTCCTCGACACATTTTTCGAAGATGGCCATGGCCTGCTCTCCGATTTGTTCGGAGAGCTGTTCGAATTCCAACAGGCAATAGAACGGGCACTCGGTGTCGAAGGGCTTGGGCACGCCGTGGGCCAGTACGTGGGCCATGGCCTTGTCGGAGAAGAATTCGAAGGCGGTCAGGTCGATGTCCTGCTGAAAGGCATGCAGGATCTTCATCACTTCGCGGAAGCCCGGGGCGCCCAGCACCAGGCAGGTCAGGTCCTTGGGCTGGCGAGTCAGTTTGACGGTGGCCTCTACCACGAAGCCCAGAGTGCCTTCGGAGCCGATAAACAGGTGGCGGAAGTCGTAGCCGGTGGCGTTCTTGATCAGGCCCTTGTTCAGGTCCAGCAGCTCGCCCTTGCCGGTGACCACTTTCAGGCCGGTGATCCAGTCACGGGTCATGCCGTAGCGGATCACCTTGATGCCACCGGCATTGGTGCCGATGTTGCCGCCAATCTGGCTGGAGCCGGCGGAGGCGAAATCCACCGGGTAGAACAACCCCTTTTCTTCGGCGAATTCCTGCAGCTGCTGGGTGATGACGCCGGGCTGAACGGTGACGGCGCGGTCGAATTCGTTGAAATCCAGCACCTTGTTCATGCGATCGAAAGCCACTACCAGTTCGCCGTTAGCGGCGACCGCGCCGGCGGACAGGCCGGTGCGGCCCCCGGACGGCACCAGGTGCAAGCCATGCTCGTTGGCGATTTCGACGATCTGTTGCACCTCTTCCGCAGTCTCGGGGAGTGCTACGGCGCAGGGGGCCGGCGCCCACACCTTGGTCCAGTCGACCCCGAAGCGTTCGGCGCTTTCCTGGTCGGTGAGGCAGCGATTGCCAAGCAAATCAGTCAGTTGCTCCAGTGCAGCGTGGGCAAGGGCAGTCATCAACAGGTCTCCTGAACGGGTCTAACCGGGGGCTTGAAACGGCTTCACGCTGACTTGAGCAGAAGTACAGCATGGGTTGCTCTCAATTTGAGCGCGCTATGTTAACATACGCGCCCATTTCACAGGCTACCGAGACAGAATCATGGCCGATACTTCTCTTGAGAAGGATAAGATCCGCGTTCTCCTGCTCGAGGGCATCCACGAAAACGCCGTGGAGAACCTGAAAGCGAACGGTTACTCCAATGTGGAGCTGCTGCCCACTGCGCTTACCGGGGATGACCTGATTGCCAAAATCAAGGATGCCCACTTTGTCGGCATTCGTTCGCGCACCCAGCTCACCAACGAGGTGTTCGAGGCGGCGGAAAAACTGATTGGCGTCGGCTGTTTCTGTATCGGTACCAACCAGGTGGACCTGAAGTCCGCTCTCAAGCGTGGTATCCCGGTCTTCAACGCGCCCTACTCCAATACCCGTTCCGTGGCGGAGCTGGTGATTGCCCACACCATCAACATGATGCGCGGGATTCCCGAGAAGAACGCCTCTGCCCACCGTGGCGGCTGGTTGAAGTCTGCCAAGGACAGCTACGAAATCCGTGGCAAGACCCTGGGGATCGTGGGTTACGGCAACATTGGTGCGCAAGTGAGCGTGCTGGCCGAATCCATGGGCATGAAGGTGAAATTCTTCGACGTGGTGCCCAAGCTGCCGCTGGGCAACGCGGAACAGGTGGGCACGCTCACCGACCTGCTGGCCCAGTCTGATGTGGTCAGCCTGCACGTGCCGGACACCGCCGACACTCGCTGGATGATCCAGGAAGAGCAGATTCGTGCGATCAAGCCCAAGGGCTACCTGATCAACTACGCCCGCGGCAAAGTCGTCGATATCGACGCGCTGGCGGCGGCCCTGAAAGACGGCCACCTGCTGGGCGCCGCCATTGATGTGTTCCCGGAAGAACCCAAAGGCAATGATGATGAGTTCATCAGCCCGCTGCGCGAATTCGATAATGTGATCCTCACCCCGCACATCGGTGGCTCCACCAAGGAAGCGCAGGTGAACATCGGCACCGAAGTGTCCGAGAAGCTGATCCGTTATTCCGACAACGGCGCCACCCTGGGCGCGGTGAACTTTCCGGAAGTGGCCCTGCCGCCGCACCCGGATATGCACCGCCTGCTGCACACCCACAAGAACGTGCCCGGCGTGCTGACCCAGATCAACACCGTGTTCTCCGAGAACGGCATCAACATCTGCGGCCAGTACCTGCAAACCAACGAAGAGATTGGTTACGTGGTGATCGATGTGGATAAGGGCTACAGCCAGCTGGCGCTGGAGAAGCTGCGCACCATTGACGGCACCATCCGCACCCGGGTGCTGTTCTAGTCGAAATAGCGGGATACAAATGTTGGCATAATGTGCCAGCAGGATGTGAACTGCTCGACAAAAAGCCGGAGTCAGGCTAACTTGCCTGCTTCGGCTTTTTTCTTGGGGCGTACACTAAGATCATGAATTTCTTCAGGAAGGGATGCCTGTCTGTCGCGTTATTGGCGATGCTGAGCGGCTGTGCCACGAACTCCCTGTTCGTGTCCTACCCTAGCCAGGCAGAGAAATGGAAGGCCACATTGGGGAATGAGGCCGCCAGTTCAGGGACCACATTGAAGCTGGAGAAGGCCACCGCCGGGGGCGATGGGGTACTCTATCTTCAGGAACTGGGGCGCGTCACACAGCTCAATGGGGAAGGTGAAGCCAGCCGCAATGCCTTTGCCGATGTGGTGTCCAAGTACGATGCGGAAGACGCCAGCGCGAAAATCCAGGTGTCTTCCCTGGCTGCCAGCGGCACCTCGCTGATTACCAACGATAACGCCCGCCCTTATGTGGCGCCGGATTACGAGCGCATCTTCACCCGTGCCTATCAGGCCATGAATTACTGGGCCGAGAATGATGTCACCGGTACCGCGGTGGAATTGCGGGCGGCGGCCCTGGAGCAGCGGGTTTCCGCCAACAAGCGGGAAAAGGAAATTGCCAAGGCGGAAGAAGAGGCCGAAGAAAACAAGATCGACCTGAACCAGTTCGACGGCTACTTCGACGGCATTGACGCGGTAGCCGGTGGCGTCAAAGCCAGCTTCCAGAACGCCTGGACCTTTTACCTCTCGGCTCTCTTCTGGGAAGCCCACGGCGAATACAACGATGCCCTGGTCGATTACAAGAAAGCGCTGGAGATCAATCCCGGCGTGGATATGATCAAGGAAGACGTGGAGCGGGTCTCCAACCCCCGTGCCCTGCGAGGCAGCGACGAAGGGATGGTCGCGGTATTGTACGAACAGGGTTTTGTGCAGCCCCGGGAAGAGTTTTCCCTGCCGATTCCGACCATCCACGGGGTGTTTTCCGTGGCCTTTCCCACCTACGCCATTGGCAGCAAGCCGCGTCCGGACAGCCTCAGGGTGCTCGATAGCGCCAGCCAGCCGCTGGGGGAAACCGTGGTGCTGGCGGACGTGGGTGGTCTGGCCGCGAAAGATCTGAAAGAGCGTATGCCCGGCATGTTGGTGCGCCAGACCCTGCGAGCCACCGCCAAATACAATATGCAAAAACAGGCCAATGATAACTTCGGTCTGTTAGGCTCATTGAGTACACAGATTTATAATCTGGTCAGTGAGCAGGCCGACCGGCGCAGCTGGCTGACGTTGCCAGCCTACGCCCAGGCTACCCGGTTTCAGCTGCCCCAGGGCGAGCATGCATTGGTGCTCAGCACGCCGGCAGGTAATAGAACGCTGACGGTTCCGGTGGTACGCCGGGGCCTCACCGTGATTCATGCAGTGGCCGTTCCCGGCCAGTTGATTACTCGCGTGTTACCCGTTCAGGAGGGACCCTTATGACATTCTTACGCCCAATGTTGGCGATACTGGTAGCGTTGATGCTGGCGGCTTGTTCTGCCAGCAATAAAGGCCAGATGGAAGTCACCGAAGACGGCGAAGTCGTTACCAAGGTGTATTCCAACAACAGCCTGCTTTCCAGCCGCATTTCCGTGGAAGACCTTCGCCAGAAACGCGCCGGCGACCTGCTTCAGGTTCAGGCGGTGCTGGAGAATGACTGGAAATTCCAGCTCGACTTCCAATACAAGTTCAAATGGTTTGATGCCGACGGTTTTGAACTGGAACCGGAAGCCCAGCCCTGGCGGCAGGTGGTGATGGCCGGTCGCAGTCAGAACAGTGTGCAGGGGGTCTCCCCCAACCCGTCCGCCGTGCGCTTCGAAATCTGGGTGCAGGAATAACTGTCAGCCCAGCTGACGTAACAAGGAACAAGGAGAAACAAGAATGGTACGTGTATTTTCAATGATGATGCTCGGGGCGGCCCTGGTGCTGTCTGGCTGTTCCACCGTGGATTATGGCGATGCTCAGGGCCGTGAAACCGTCAACACCGATTTCGGTTCCACTGACCTGCAGATGATTGCCAGCAAGATGGTCGATGACATGCTGGTGTTTCCGCCCATTGTACAGATGACCCAGAGCCGCCGCCCGGTGGTGTTTGTGGATCGCATCAAGAACAAGACCACCGAGCACGTGGACACCGAGTCCATCACCGACACCATTCAGTCCAAGCTGATCAACTCCGGCAAGTTCCGCTTTGCGGACATGACGGTCGTAGAGCGCGTACGCGAACAGCTGGATTACCAGAGCGAGTCCGGCCTGGTGGATCAGAGCACCGCTGCGGCCATGGGTCGTCAAATTGGTGCCGAGTTCATGATGTACGGTAACTTCTCGTCCATCGTGAAGCGCGATGGCAGCACCAAGGACGTGTACTACAAGTTCACCCTGAAACTGCTCAATATCCAGACCGGCATTATCGAGTGGGCCAACGAGAAAGAAATTCGCAAGACCAAATCCAAGAGCCTGTTCGGCCTGTAAACCGGCCGCATTCGCGACGGCAAGCGGCAACAGCCACCGCGTACGGATCCGCGGGGTGGCTGGAGGCAGGGCCACCCTGCCCCGGCCGCTTGTGGTTCGCCGGGGCGGCATCATCGATGCTGCCCGTTTCCGGCTCACGCCGGCCTTATTCGTGATATAAGTGGTGACACGATTGTCGCTACTGGCAAGGAGGTCATCATGATCAAACGTCTTTTCTCTCCCTTTTTTCTTGTCCTGCTATTGTGGTCGTCCTTCAGCCATGCGATGACGGAAACCGTTTCCGTGTCCGCACGGGGTTACGGCGATAATCCGGAGCAGGCCATGACCAATGCCCTGGTCGCCGCCGTGCGCCAGGGTGGCGGTGTGACCCTGGCGGTGGACCCCAACTTCCGTACCAATGTGTATGAGTGGGTGATCCAGTCCCAGGGTGATGTCTCTACCTGGATGGGCAAGGAAACGTCCGTGCCGGAGCCGCAGCTGCCCACGTTGGGCAACATCAAGACCTACCAAGTCCAGTCTGTGAAACAGGTGGATGACGGCATGTGGCAGGCGGACGTGCAGGCGGAAATCCTGCGCCCCAAATCCATCGGTCCGGATCGCTCGCATCTGCCCGGCATCGCCATTGCGACTTTCGATGTCCGCGCCTCAAGCTATGACCTTGGAGACATCAAGGTGCCGGCTGCTCAAGTGCAGCGTGATCTGAGCGAAAACCTGTCCATGGCCTTCACCCAGTCCGGGCGTTTCCGGGTGCTGGATCGTTCTTATCTGGCCGACATTGAAAAAGAGCTGCAGACCGTTTCCCAAGGTAGTATCGCGCCGGAAGAAATGGCCCGTCTCGGTCAGCGTAAAGGCGCGGACCTGTTGCTGGTGGGGACCATCGAAGACTTCCAGATTGGGGACAGTGATCGCGAATTCTACGGTGCCAAGATGGGCGGCTATGACCCTTATGTCCGTGTGCGTTATCGCCTGATCGACACCACCACCACGGAAATCCTGTGGAGCGATCTCTACGAGTGGGACAAGCCGGAAGCCACAATCCGTGCCATGGCCCGCGAGCAGAAAATTGATGACCGCAACCATCCGGAGCGTCTGGCTGACATTCTCTATCCCGAGATTGCCCGCGCTATCGCCGGCGATGCCACCGACGTGCTCTATCCGGTGCAGGTGATCAAGGTGGACGGCGAGACGGTGTTCCTTAGCCAGGGCCAGGGTCGTTTGGAAAAAGACGGCATCATGAAGGTGTATCGCCCTGCCGGGGAAATGAAAGACCCGGATACCGGCATGACCATCAAGCTGGAAGGCGAAGCGCTGGCGACCCTCAAGATCAGCGACGTACGCACCGACTATGGCATTGCCCGTGTAGAAGGCGAAGCCAGTGCCCTGCAGGTGGGTGACCGGGTCCGCCCGGACAAGCAGGCCCAAAACGCGTCGGCGCAACCCGCCGGCCAGGCCGCCACCCCGGGCTCCTCGGAAGCGCCCCTCAAGTGGTAAACCCCAAACCCCCGCAACGCGGGGGTTTTTGTTGATGGGAGCAGGATTCCCTGTCGTTTTTTGTAGGAGCACCTCTCGAGGTGCGAACAGAAGCCTTTCCGCAACACCCACAGGTTTGTGCATAATTTATATGCCGGGGTTCGCACCTCGAGAGGTGCTCCTACGGGAACATCAGACATCGCCTATATTGTGATATGCCGTGATGGGTAACGCTGCCTGTCATGACCGTTATCTATCACGGGTCGCGTCTGCGACAGGGGCGATTCTCCGAGCAGGGCCGGATTTACCATGTCACCACGGTGACCAAGGGTCGTTACCCTTATTTTGCCGACAGTCACCTTGCCAGTCTGGTATGCCGCACGCTGCTCTGGAGCGATCTGTCTGACACGACAACAACGCTTTGTTATGTGCTCATGCCGGACCACCTACATTGGTTGTTCCAGCTTGGAGAAGGCCAAGCGCTACCCGGGGTGATGTTGCGGGTGAAAGGCCGAAGTGGACGGCTTTGTGGAGCATCGCTCTGGCAGCGGGGTTACCATGATCATGCGGTTCGCAAAGAAGAAAATATTCGGGATATTGCGCGGTATATCGTCGCAAATCCTTTGCGGGCTGGCCTTGTGCGTTCGCTAAAAGATTACCCGTACTGGAACGCCGTCTGGCTATAGCCCCCGGTAGGAGCACCTCTCGAGGTGCGAACCGCGCTTTGCGCGGAAATCGTCCTCAGGACGATCAGGAATAACAGCGCTGGACAGGTTTCAGAAAAGATAGGCGAGCAACGTAAGCGTTGTCGTCTCGCTTCGCTCGGTTCGCACCTCAAGAGGTGCTCCTACAGGTGCTTATTGGTAGGTGGCGGAGTTCAAGGCCATTTCCTGTTTACGCTTTCTGCTCGCCACCCGCGCTTTGCGCTTCTTCCACCAGATCACCAGGCCGGTGATGGAGAGCATGGCCACCGCAATCCCCATGATTGATACGATAATGCGTCCTGGCAGGCCGGCGATGCGGCCGGAGTGCAATGGAAATTGCAGCTGGTTGAACACATCGGCGGCGGTGCCTTCCCAGGGGACTTCGTCACCGATCAGGTCTGCGGTCTTGCCATCGTAGTAAAGACTTTTCACTTTCATGCCGCCGCTGTCGTGGTCTTCACCCGGGTAGTAGAAACGTACGCCGAAGACAGCAAAGTTGTCGCTGTAGAAGGTATCGCCGATAGGTTCTTCCCAGCCGCGGTTGTCCGCTTCGGTGCGGGCCTTTGCGAATAGCTCTGGCCAGCTTACCTGGGGTTCTACCGGGTCATGCAGGGCGGTGGGCGTGCGCGTTTCAAACGGCCCGGGCGTGGTTTCGGACACCATGGACATGACCGGGTAGAAAATTTCCCGGTACAGGTTCAGGGAGAAGGAGGTAAAGGCCAGCATCAACAGCAGCCCGAATACCCACAGGCCCACGGCCCGGTGCAAATCGAAATTCAGTTTGTAGGCGCCTGCGCCCCGGCGAATCATCCAGGCGGGTTTCCAGCGCTGCAGCCAGCCTTTGCCAGCGGGCTTTTGTACGCGGCGCTTGCGTGGCAGGGTCAGTGCCATGGCGATAAAGGTATCGAACAGCCAGACCATGGCGGCGGCACCCATCAACCAGACGCCCCAGCGGTCGATGCCCTTCCATTCCGGTAGATGCAGGCTGAAGTGCAGTTTGTAGAGGAAGGACATCAGGTGTTCCGGGTGCAGAGAGATCTTCCCCCACTCGCGCTTGCCGACAATTTCGCCGGTGACCGGGTCCACGAAGGCGTGATCGTAACCCAGTTCATAACGTTGCCCGGTCTCCGGGTTTTCCCGGGCATCCACCCAGATTTCCGCGTTATGGCCTGGCTCGGCTTCCAGGCCAAAGAAGCTGGCGCGCACCCTGGGGTCGGCGTCTTCCACATGGCGGACCAGCTCCAGCATGGGAAGTGGTTCGCCCTGGCTCTGGCTTTTAAACAGGTGTGGGTTGAGCCATTCGTCCAGTTCGTGGTCCCAGGAAATCAGTGCCCCGGTCAGGCCGGCAATAATCAGGAAGACGGCAATGAAAAGGCCGAACCAGCGATGAAGCAAAACCAGAAATGCGCGCATGGGGAATCCAACCGGGGCTGACAATGCGGCGCAGCCTAGCACAAAGGGGAATCATTCTCATTACTGAAGTGAGAGGATCAGACGCTCGGTTGGCGAGATTTCCACACCGGATAGGGAATGCCGGCCAGGCGATTGATCACGAAGGCCTGGCCGACCAGCAAGGCCACCGCACTGAGCAACACCGGCAGCTGCTGCAGTTCCGGCATCAGCCCCAGCGATACGATCAGCGCGGTGGCGCCAGCAGGCGGGTGGGCAACCCGGAACAGAATCATCAGTGCGCTGGTGAGCCCCAGCGACAGGCCGGCAGCGACTACCCGCGACCATTCAACGCCGGAGATAAAGGCGGCCGGGGCATCGTGCAAGCCACATAACCACAGTGATACCCACCCACACAGGGCGCCAATCAGATGGCCGCTGAGTACATTGCGTGGGGAAGCCGCTTCCGCCAGGGGCAGGTGGAACAGCAGGAAGGCCGTCGCACCCAGTGAGGGGAAGATAAACGCCTGCTGGGTCACCAGCGCCACACTGGCAATCAGTGCAATGCTGAGGCCGCCGTTGACCAGATTGAACAGCGCCAGCACGACGCGGGGATTAAAACGCTCACTCATGGTTTCCAGATGCAGCTGCCGCAACAGGCCACCGACCAGTTGCTGGCGGAGCTGATCACTTTCCTTACTCATGGTGTGCACTAATCCGGGGCAGAAAAAGAGCGCGCATACTAAGGCCTTGCGGCCCTTTGGGCAATTATGGTGCGTTCTGCATTCTCTGCGGGGCTGAGGATGGTCGTCCTGCAGCCTGTGGCCGCTTTTTAACAACGCGAGCCAGGCAAATCCGCTAGCATGAGCCAAGACAAAAAAGGAGATCGGTGTGGACGGATTTTTCTCGCAGGCGCTGGTGTTGCTGGGGGCGACACTGGTGCTGTTGCCGTTGTTTCAGCGGTTGGGGCTGGGCAGCATCCTGGGCTACCTGGCAGCTGGTATCGCAGTAGGACCGCTGGGTTTTGGCCTGGTCAGTGGCGGTAATGATGTGCTGCACTTTGCCGAGTTAGGTGTGGTGCTGATGCTGTTTCTGGTGGGGCTGGAACTGGCCCCACAGCAGTTGTGGGCGCAGCGGCGTCGACTGGTGGGGCTGGGTGCCAGCCAGATGGTCTTCAGCGCGTTGTTGCTGGCAGGCGGATTTTGGCTGGTGGGCTTCAGCACCAACCAGAGCCTGGCCATCGGCGCGACGCTGGCGCTGTCGTCCACGGCGTTTGTGGTGCAGATGCTGGTGGAAAACAATCAGCTGGGTACCCCGCAGGGCCGTTCCGCGTTTTCCATTTTGTTGTTTCAGGATCTGGCGGTGATCCCCATCCTGCTGCTGTTGCCGGTGCTGGCCGGTGCCCAGGCCGGGGAGGATAGCCCGCAATTGCTGGCGGGCCTGGCGGCGCTGGTGGCCATGGTGTTGGCGGGCAAGTATGCGCTGAACCCCTGGTTGGGCTGGCTGGCCAAGCTGCGTAACCGGGAGTTGATGACCGCCAGTGCACTGATGCTGGTGCTGGGCTCTGCCGCGCTGATGGAGCACCTGGGGTTGTCCATGGGGCTGGGTGCATTTGTTGCGGGTGTGCTGCTGGCCAACTCGCCCTACCGGGAACAATTGGAAACTGACATTCAGCCTTTCAAGGGCTTGCTGCTGGGGCTGTTCTTCCTGGCGATCGGTATGACCATGGACCTGCGTTTGCTGCTCGATCACCCGGGCAGCATCGCCCTCTTCCTGGCGATGCTGCTGGGCCTGAAGGCATTGGTGCTGATAGTGATCAGTCGCCTGCGTGGTGGCGAGTGGCGCAGTACCTTCATGTTCGGCATTTTGCTCAGCCAGGGGGGCGAGTTCGCCTTTGTGCTGCTGACCCAGGCGCAAACACTGAATCTGCTCGATAGTGCTATCGCCGGGCAGCTGAATCTGGTGGTGGCGCTGTCCATGGCCTGCACGCCGTTATTGCTGAAGCTGATGGCGTTGCTGTGGCCGAAAACGAGCAGCCAGACACAGCGCACGGATCTGGAAGAAGAAAGCATGCCTGATCACCATCCCCAGGTGGTCATTGCCGGGCTGGGTCGCTTCGGGCAGATCACCGCGCGAATTCTGGTGGGCCGACAGATTCCCTTCACAGCCCTGGATTCCGACCCGGACGAAATTGATATGCTGCGGCGCTACGGCAACGAAGTGTATTTCGGCGATGTAACCCGGCTGGACCTGCTTTATAACGCCGGGCTGGAACATGCCAAGGTACTGGTGTTGGCGGTGGACGATGTGGACGCATCGTTGAAAACCGTGGAGCTGGTGCGCCACCATTTTCCGGCCATTACTATTGTTGCCCGCGCCCGAGACCGCTACCACGCCTATCAGCTGCATGCGCTGGGCGTGCATCAAGTGATCCGGGAAACCTTCGAGTCTGCCCTGCTCAGTGCGCGGCTGACACTGATGCAACTTGGCGTGCCCGAGTCCACCGCCATTGATCTGGTGCGCAGTTTCCGTGATCTGGATGATCGCCTGTTACAGGAGCAGATCGCCCATCGCAGTGACGTGGACATGCTGGTGGAAACCGATGCCAAAGGCCGCGCGGAGCTGCAGTCATTACTGTCGGAGGGCGATGCGTCGTAACAATCGATATCTCAGTATTGAGAATGGTTTGCACCTGCATTATCATCCCGGCCTGAATTCCGGTTTGCCGCGCTGACGAAAGGGACGTTATTGGCGGTAAGGCTCAGGCCGGGGGATCGCAGAGACAACCACAGGCACTCCCATGACCATACCCGCGCGTTTGCTGAGCTGTTCACTGACGGCCACCTTATTGCTATTGCCGTTGACCACATTGGCGGCTGAAACCGAGACGGAAACCACCGGCAGTAACGTTCACGAAATTCCCGAAGTCAGCGTTAACGCCGAGGGCAATCAGGGCACACTCGCCGACACCTCGGAGAGCTACGAACCGAAAACCCCGGTCAGCGCGCCCACAGGCCTGGCATTGACCCGTCGGGAAACGCCGCAGGCGGTGTCGGTGGTGACCCGGACGCTGATGGATGATTTCCAGATTGTGTCTGTCAGTGAAGCGCTGGCTGCCGCCCCGGGTGTTGTCGTGGACCAGGTCGAAACCGACCGGGTGTATTACAACGCCCGTGGGTTTGAAATCACCAACTACCAGTACGATGGTTTGGGCATGCCGTTGCCCTACGAAATCGTTAACGGTGATATGGACACTAGCCTGTTCGAGCGGGTAGAAATCGTGCGCGGTTCCAATGGCCTGATGACGGGGCTGGGCAACCCGTCCGCCACCGTTAACTACGTGCGCAAACGCCCTACCCTGGATAACCACACCACGCTTTCAGCCTCTTATGGTTCCTGGGATAACCGCCGCATGGAAGTGGATACCTCCGGTAGCCTGACTGAAAACGGCCGGGTCCGTGGCCGTATGGTTGGCGCCTATCAGGATCGCAACTCTTACCTGGATCGTTACGAGAATGAACGCGGTGTGTTCTATGGTGTGGTGGAAGCGGACCTGACCGACTCAACCCTGTTCACACTGGGTTATAGCTACCAGAACAGCAACGCCGACAGCCCCATGTGGGGCTCGCTGCCGCTGTTCTATTCCGACGGCACCGCCACAGACTACGACGTGGAAACCAGTACCGCCGCCGACTGGGCCTACTGGGACAGCAACACTGAATCCGTGTTCGCCGAGCTGCAGCAGCGTTTCGATAACGGCTGGGAAGCGAAAGCGGTTTATACCTATCGCAAGATGGAAGGTGAATCCGAACTGTTCTACGTCTATGGCACGCCGAACAGAGATGAAACCGGCCTGTTCGCCTACCCCAGTTACTACGAAGACAAAGTCAGCGAGCAGGTGTTTGACCTGTACGCCCGTGGCCCGTTTGAAGTTGGCGGCCGTGTTCACGAAATGGTAGTCGGGGCGAATTATGCCAAAGGCCGGATCGAAGAGACGTCCAATTATGGACGCGGTATTGGGACTCCGCTTACCCCTGACCAGGCGTTTGGCGGCAGTTACCCCAGGCCGCTTTTTGATGCCTCCACCAGCGGTAGCAAGTGGGACGACCGCTACCGCAGCGCCTACCTGGCTACCCGTCTGCGCCTGGCCGATCCGTTGACCCTGATTGGCGGCGCGCGCTATGTGGACGTGACCAGTGACGGTGAAGGCTACGGCGCCAGCAAGGATGCCAGCGCCAGCGAAACCGTACCCTACGTGGGCCTGATCTATGACCTGAACGATGTGCACTCCGTTTACGGCAGCTACACCAAAATCTTTAACCCGCAGACGGAAGAAGATATCACCGGCCAGCGGCTGGAGCCGGTCACCGGCGAAACCCAGGAGCTGGGTCTGAAATCCGAATGGCAGGATGGCCGAATTTATACCGCCTTGATTGCCTTCCGTACTGATCAGGAAAATCTGGCAGAAGCTGCTGGCATGATCGGCCCGGACACCTATTACGGTGGTGTGGACGTGGAAAGCTTTGGCTATGAAGGGGAAATCAGCGGTGAAATTTTGCCCGGCTGGCAAATGGCCGGTGGTTACACCTGGCTGGAAATTGAAGATGAAGACGGTGACGAAATTCGCACCTATACCCCGCGGGAAATCTTCCGTCTATCGACCACTTACCGGCCGGCAGCCATTCAGAAACTGAAAACCGGTGTGCAGGTTAGCTGGCAGGACAGCATCTATCGTGGCGGCACCGGTGGTATACCGAAAACCACCCAGGACAGTTACGCGCTGGTGAACCTGATGGCCAGTTACGACTGGACCAAACACCTGACCACCACACTGAACGTGAACAATGTGACCAACGAAAAATACTACAACTCGCTATACGTTGGGCAGGCGTTCTACGGTGCGCCGCGTGGGGCCAATGTGCGGTTCGACTATACATTTTGAGAACGCTCAGCGGGTGATGCTTACGGCTAACCCGCATTGAAGCAGTAAAAAAGTCATCGGTTTAACGCTGACGTCTGCACAAGCAAGGGCGTCGGCGTTTTTTTTATGAGGGTTTTAGAGAAACGTTTGCAGGTCGGCTTAGCCGCGAAGCGGCGTAACCCGACAGCCTGCTGCCGAGTTCATCGCCTAATGTCGGATTACGCCTGCGGCTAATCTGACCTACAGAGTGCGGCTTACAGCTTCAGCTTGTTTAGCCCGCGGTCGATGGCCTGGCCCAGGCCGGCTTTGATGATCGGGCCGATCAGTGGCAGCTTGCCTTCAAATTCGATGGTGTAGTCCAGCTGGCTGCCGCCATTGGCCGCTTCGGAAAAGCGCATGACGCCTTTGTGGTGTTTCAGCGGGCTGCCCTTGGTGATGGCGTATTCAATGCGTTCGTTGGGAATCACCTTGGTGACGGTTTCCTCGAACGGAGGTGCGATCAGGATCTGCATTTTCCGGGTGGAACCCACGCCGTTGGGGCTGTCCTGGCCATCCTTGATACGCTTGATTTTGGCTGGGGCAAAAATCAGTTCCAGGTTTTCGTGCACGCTGAGAAAATCGAACAGCTTGTCCACGGAGAACGGAAAGGTCTTGGAAATGCTGATGCGTTGCATGGCGGTTGCTCCCACTTCTGCCCGGCAGGCCGCCGGAAACGTTTCATACTACCAAACGTGATAGTAAACAGGTTGTTGATTCTGCCTGTTGGCTGTCTACCCGCAAGGTTAATTTGGGCCATAGCGCTGCCGATGGCAGCCGTGGTTGCCTGGGCGGGGTATCAGAACCCTTCTGCCAGCCAGGTGGTGATCGTGGCGGCGCTGTCCTCGCGGCAGCCGCTGGCGTTCTGCCCGGCCCACAATGGCGAACAGTCGCCACTGCCCTGTGCTTCTGCAGCGGCGCGCAATGGCCCGATGGCGTTACCTGCCAGCGGGAATGCCGGTGCCGCGTCCGGGAAGTAATCCAGTTCCTGCATGAGCTGATTGACCATGCCCCGGGCCGGGCGACCGGAAAAGACCGTGGTCAACGCGGTGTGTTGGGCCTTGTCACTGTTCAGCCACTGCCGGTGCAGGGGTTTGGTGGTTGCTTCCGGGCACAGCAGGTAGGCGGTGCCGATTTGTACTGCGGTTGCACCCAACGTCATGGCGGCTCGGACGCCAGCAGGGCTGGCAATGCCGCCGGCGGCAATCACTGGCAACGATACTGCGTCAACGATCTGTGGCAGTAAGCTGAAGGTGCCTTGCTGGCGGCTCAGGTCATCACTGAGAAAATGGCCACGATGTCCGCCCGCTTCCAGGCCCTGGGCAATCACCGCATCGGCCCCCTGTGCTTCCAGCCAGAGAGCCTCTTCAACTGTGGTGGCGCTGGACAGCACTTTGGCGCCTGTGGCCTTGACCCGATCCAGTAAAGCGTCTTCCGGTAAACCGTAATGGAAGCTCACCACCGCGGGCTGGAACTGTGCCAGCACCGCCGCGCAATCGGCATCAAACGGCTTGCGCGACGGGCCTTCGGGAATGGCCGACGCATCGGCGCTGAACGCATCATAGTAAGGGCGCAGGGTTTCTACCCAGCGTTGTTCGCCTTCCGGGTTGGGTGCTGGGGACGTGTGGCAGAAAAAATTCACGTTGTAAGGTTGGCGGGTCGCTTGGCCAAGCTGGGCGAGTTGCTCTTCCAGTTGCCTGGCGTTGAGCATGCCTGCGGGCAATGAGCCCAGCCCGCCGGCTTCAGACACGGCGGCCGCCAGGCGCCAGTCCTGCACGCCGGCCATGGGAGCCTGGATCAGAGGCAAGGCAGTCTTGAACAGCGGTCGCATAGGCGGTTCCTCGTCAGGCTGGAAAGAGCGTCAGCGGATCACGCGATCCAGGATGAATTCGGCCCGGATGTGGACCGGGGCTCGGGGCACTTCCATCAGCGTATACCCAAAATGCCGATAGGCCGTTTGCATGATCTCGAAGGTGGCGACGGCTTCAGCAAACGATTGTTTGCGTTCTTTGTCGTTGGTAAAGATAGCCTCCCAGGGAGGGAAGAGGAAGACGGGGTCATGGTAGCGCTGCGCTTCGCAGGCGTTAACCAGTGAGGGGGGAGTCGCCAGACCTTCAAGGTGGGAGTAGCCGTAGATATCGACCAGGCCCCGATCAAAAAAGACGGGCTCCTCATGATCCGCAACTTGAGCATGGCTGGTCAGCTCTGCTGACAGCATTCGGTCACGAAAGGCGATCTTGTCCCGCCAAGGAACGGCCTTTCCGCCCTGCTCAACCTGGGATTGAATCACCCGGCGGCCGACTTCTTGGCAACAGCGAAAACCAAGGTGGGCAATATGCTCGATAACCGCTGTCTTGCCGGCGCCGGGCCCACCGGTCAGCACGATGGGTGTTGTCATTTGTTTGCGCATGACTGTCGGGTTCGGGCCTGGAGGAATTAGTTTCTTGTATCCACCTTGCTGATGGTGCCCTGGGCAACAGCGACGAGCCGTTTTTCGCCGTTATTCAGGGCGATCACTTCACACTGGCAAACCGCCTGTTTTTGGCCACTGGAAAGCACCGTGGCGCGGGCCGTTAGCCGCTCTCCCAGCGCCGGGCGCAAATAGTTGATCTTGTATTCGGAGGTGACCGAGTCCCCCAGTACCGAGCCGCCGGCATAGGTGAGTGCGTTGTCAGCGAGATAGCTGACAACACCGCCGTGGACAAAGCCGTGTTGCTGTTTCAGTTCATCGCGCACGGCCAGTGTCAGCACGGCCTTGCCGGGTTCGAAGGCTTCGAGTTCGGTGCCCAGCAGCGCGCTGAATGGCTGGCTGGCAAGAACCTGTTTGCCGAATTGGAAAAGCTCACTCATGACAGGGTTCCGGTTTTCATCGGGCGAATGAACGCTAGTGGTTAATCGGTGTGCGCTTGCGGCGAGCGCACTTCGGCACTGCCAATACCACGGGGGTCGCTGGCAGCGGTGACTTCGCCGCTTTTCTTGCCACTGCCCTTGCGCCATAAGATGGCCTGCATATTGCCGTAGTTGCGGCCGGTGGAAACCACCTTGTGGCCCATCAGCATCAATTCCTTGGCGGCCTCGCTGCCGACGAATTCCGGCTCTGCCTGGACTTCGTCAGGCAGAAACTGATGGTGGAATCGCGCGCGACTGACCCAGTCCTCTACCGGTTTATCGTTGGCGGCTTCAATGACGCCCAGCATCACCATGGAGATGATGCGGCTGCCGCCGGGGGTGCCGAGAATGGCCACCCGGTCGTCGAACTCCACGAAGGTGGGGGTCATGGAAGACAGCGGGCGCTTGCCGGGGGCGATGGCGTTGGCCTGGCTGCCGACCAGGCCGTAGGCATTGGGGCTGCCGGGTTTGGCGGAGAAATCGTCCATTTCATTGTTGAGCAGCACTCCGGTGCCGGGGGCCACAAAGCCGCTACCGAACGGCAGGTTAATGCTCAGGGTGGCGGCGACCCGGTTGCCGTCTTTATCCAGTACCGAGAAATGGGTGGTGTGAAAGCCCTCTTCCACGCCGATGGGCTCGCCCAGGCTGCTGCTGGGGGTGGCCTTGTCCAGGGTGATGCTGCTGGCGCGCTGTTTGGCGTAGTCGGTACTCAACAGCTTATCCACAGGCATATCCACAAAATCCGGGTCACCCAGATAGCGGGCCCGGTCCTGGTAGGCGCGGCGCATGGCTTCGATGACCAGGTGCGGGGTCATGTCGCCGGTGTCACCGGCGTTGAACTGGCTGAGGATGTTCAGTGCTTCGCCCATGACGATGCCGCCGGAGGATGGCGGCGGCGCGGAGATGACTCGTCCTTCGCGGAACGGGCTGACGGTGGGCGTGCGTTCCACCACGGTGTAGTTAGCCAGATCGTCCAGCGTCCAGATGCCGCCGGCCTGTTGCACGCCGTCCACCAGTTGTTTGGCTACGGCGCCCTGATAGAACCCTGCGTTGCCCTGTTCAGCGATGGCGGTGAGTACCCGGGCCAGATCCGGTTGCTGGATCAGGTGGTTATTGGGAGGCACCTTGCCGTTGTGCAGGAAAATGGCGGCGGCTTCCGGGAAACGGTTGAGCACGTCTTCGCGGTAACCGGCGAGCTTGCGGTAATGCTCCTCTACGCGGAAGCCTTTCTCGGCCAGTGCAATGGCCGGGGCCAGGGTGGCAGTGAGGGGTAGTTTGCCGTAGTTGTCCGCAAGGTGGGCGAAGGCGGCGGCCTGGCCGGGAATGCCGGCGGCGCTGGGGCCGTTCACCGCCCAGTCGCGCATGACGTTGCCATCCTTGTCCTGGTACATGGTGGCGGTGGCGGCGCCGGGAGCAGTTTCACGGGCGTCTACAAAGGTCTGCAGCCCGTCCTGTTCCCGGTGCAGCAGCCAGAAGCCGCCCCCGCCCATACCGGCAGAATAGGGTTCGACCACCGCCAGGGCCGCCGCCACGGCCACGGCCGCATCGAAGGCATTACCGCCCTGCTCGAGAATGTTGAGCCCGGCTTCCGTGGCCAGAGGATGGGCGCTGGCCACCGCGTTCTTGCCCGGCCCGGCCGCCTGGGCGGAGAGGGTGATCAGCAGCAGTAACGGGATCAGGGTGCGCATCGGGTGTCCTCCTTGAGAACCGGTGGGTGTGGAGCGGTGTGCGGCGTTTTTGTTATGGCTGAGTTGAAAGTTGAAACGCGGAGCAGGCCCTTTTCTTCTGCCAGGTGGTGCCCGCGTTCATTGGTAATGGCGCGGGTACGGCGTCTCAAAACCAGATCACCCGGTCCGCGCTTTTGAACTTTAAACTTTCAACGTTGAACTGTTATTTCTGCCGTGCCTTGCGTTTCTCTTCCAGGGCTTCGGCGACCAGCGGTGGCACAAAGTTATTCACATCTCCGTCCAGTAGCGCGATTTCGCGGATCAGGGAGCTGGAAATAAAGGACAGGTGTTCCGCAGGGGTCAGGAATACCGTCTCCAGCTCTGGCGCCAGCTGGCGGTTCATGTTGGCCAGCTGGAATTCGTACTCAAAGTCACTGACCGCGCGCAGGCCCCGCAACAAGATGTTGCCGCCCTCTTCCCGGCAAAAATGGGCCAGCAGCTTGGAAAAGCCGGTGACCTTCACATTCGGCAGGTGCGATAGCACGCGCCGGGTCAGATCCACGCGCTCCTCCAGCGTAAACAAGGGGCCCTTCTTCTCGCTGGCGGCGATGCCTACCACGACCTCATCAAACATTTTGGCGGCCCGTTCCACCAGATCCAGGTGGCCGTTGGTAATGGGATCGAAGGTGCCGGGATAAATTACGCGGTTGGTCATGCTTGGCTCGCTCTGTCGCGGTAGAAACCGTATCCGGGAGCACCCCGGATACCCACTGTGCCGCAAGCATACCCGATGCGTTGGCAGAGTTGCAGGTATGACGGAGCTGGGTTTGAAACCGGTTAGAAGAACGTTGGAGCCCGCTAATGGGGCAGGGTTTGATGAAGTGGGCCGTCCAAATGTAAGCATTTGCTTACATAAAGTGAGGGAGAATGCGCAGTGTTTAGCGCTTGATTTTCGTGGAAATCACCGTTTGGCAATTGATTTTATATCTTCATCCTCTTTAATCGCCCGCTTGTCGCCATCCGTTTGCCGGTTGAAAAGCCTCAGGACTAATTTGGGACTCAAGTCACATAAAGTATTAACCGGGTGTAGCACCGGAAGCCGCCGGTCCCAGGGAAGATCTCCTTGTCTGGGATGTTCAGGGATAGATGCCGATTTCATGGATTGTGGAAACGATGAGAAAGCAACGGCTGGGCTTTGTAGGATTGGGGGATGACACGGCAAGCGCCTGCTTGTCCATGTTGAAGATCATGGATGGCCGGTCTGAAGTGGACTGGAGTCATAGTGATCCTGACAGCGCAGATGTGCTGATGATTTCCTGCGATCAAACGGATGAAACGCAACGCTGGGAGCGCAGCGGCAAGCCGCGCATTGTCGTATACCACGGTAATCAGCAAAAACCGGCGTCGCCATTTATTCTGCAGCACCCTTTTCGGGTCATGCAGTTGTTATCCGTGCTCGACGAAGTTGCGGGCACCTTGTCGTCTGGGGGAACGTCACTGTCCCATTCCCCTGCCCAAGTGGCTGCGCCCTCTACGTCTGTATCCAATAATGTCTCCCCTTTTTGGTTATCCCTGCATGAGGCGGTTAACGGAAACGTGACAGACCCGGCAGGACTGTTGGTGTCGTCATCGTCCCATGGCGTGCTGTATTTCAAGCCGGCGTCACAGCGTTTCTATGCAAGCAAGGCGCTGTTCCGCCAGTTGGCTGCAGGTTCCGTAGAGTTAGGCCCCCTGAAATCTACCGCAGAGGCTGTACCGGAAGAGACGGTGGCTTGCCCGCTGTTTTCATTGTGCTGGATGGTGTCACGTTATGGCGCAACGCATCTGGCACCCTGGATGAATCCTGAAGGAGCCTTTCATCTTAAACGCTGGCCCAGTTTCGGCACCCTGGAAAAGAGCCGCACGCATTTGTCTCTGTGCGCCTTGATGACCAAGCGCCCCCTGACCCGCGAACAAATTCAGCAAGTGTCACACTGTAGCGAGGAAGAGCTGGATAGGTTCATCAATGCGTGTGAAATGAGTGACCTGATGGTGTTCGAGGAAGCCGTTCAGGTGCCGTTGCCGGAGGCCGCTGCCGAGGAAGGAAAAGGACGCTTTGGTGGTTTGATCAAAGGCTTGCGCAGTCGATTGGGGTTGAGTGCTTAGCAATGACAAATGACGAATTCAAAATTCTTTTTACCGGTCCCATGGGGGCAGGGAAAACCACGGCAATTACTGCATTAAGTGACCAGGAATGTGTGTCCACGGATGTGGTGAATACCGATATCGACCAGTGCGACAAGGAAATGACCACGGCAGCGCTGGATTATGGCTTCATTGATATTCCTGGCGGGGGAGGTGTGCGCCTTTATGGCACACCAGGGCAGGAGCGGTTTCGGTTTATGTGGCCGATCCTTGCCAATAATGCTGCTGGTGTGATCGTGCTGTTGAATGGTGAGCACCCGGATCTGGATAGTCACCTGTCAGTGTTCGTCGATGCATTCTGGGAGCAGGGTGCCATGCCAATGGTCATTGGCGTAGGCCGGTTGGCCAGCGAGGATTTTGAAATTATCGAACGAATCACCGATACCTTGCTGGAACGTCATATTTCGCCGCCCATTTTTTCTGTGGATGTCAGGGAAAAAGACGATGTTCTGTTACTGGTCGAAGCATTGCTTTGCCAGATTGAAGTTAACGAAATGGGAATGATGCAAGCATGAAAGTCGCCTCTCCGCTGGGAAAAACCGAAACAGCGGTTGCCCAGAAAGAACTGGAAAATTTTCAGGAAAATACCAAAGGGGTTACCTCGGCAGTACTGCTGAGTGCCGATGGGTTTGAAGTGGCCTCGTTACAGGTGAACAAGGATAGCGCAAGCCGGCTTGCAGCCATGGGCAGTTCGTTGGCGGCGATAAGTTCCGCCATTGCCAAGGAGGCGGGCATTTCCGAATGCAGCAGATTGATTGTTGAATCGGACGAAGGCGTTGTTGCGGTCATGAAGGTTCCGAATCTAAAGCCACCACTGGCACTTGCAGTGGTGGCGAACGATGCCTCTTTGTTGGGGCAGCTTCTCTGGGGGGCCAAGAACTGTTGTGCCTCTCTTGAGGAAAAACTAAAAAAGTAAATTTTATAACCCGATGAAAATATCGGGATAACATAAGTGTTGAAGGAGATTTACCATGGCTAATGTCAAAGAAAGTATGGATGTACTGCTGCAGTCTGACGGTGCCATGTGTACCGCCATTGTTGATGCCAACAGTGGCATGGTGCTGGGTCAGGCCGGCAGCGGGCTGGACCTGGAGCTGGCAGCGGCGGGCAATACGGAAGTGGTCCGCGCCAAGTTGAAAACCATGAAGTCGCTGGGTCTCAATGACAAGATTGAAGACATCCTGATTACCCTCGGGACCCAGTATCATATTATTCGTCCGGTGGCTTCGAAAGAAGGCCTGTTTATCTATCTGGTGCTGGACAAAAGCAAATCGAATCTGGCCCTGGCTCGCCGTAACTGTCAGGAAGTGGAATCCACGCTGTCGCTGTAATCTGCTTTCACCCCGCCATGCCTTCTGGTTGGCGGGGCTTTTTCTCATTCCTCTTTTTCTTTTCCCCTTTCCGTTTTCTTTATTGCTTCCTGGGAATTTACTGTGCCTCAGCGTGGGCCTGCTGCTGGTGGTATCGCCGGGTGCTCTTTTCTATCACCTCCTTTATGTTTGGGGCGGTGGCATGATGCTGCTGGAGAAAAGCTTCCGTAATGGCGGTATCAAAGCGTGTAGGTTGAATAAAGTGGAGTGCTTCCGGGTAAGTATTCATCAATGCTGCCAGGCCGGGCAGGCGTAACAGTGCAGCCAGAACGGGAATGGGTATATAGCGACGCGGGGCATGTTTGTTCATGTGAGCGGCCGCTTGCGCGAGCATCGGTTGGAGATTCGGTGTCTGCCCATCCAGGGCCAGCAGTTTTTCCGGTACGGCCTCGGCGGTGGCGGCCAGGCGAATGATGTCTGCGAGGTGGTCCACGGCCACCAGAGGCAGCCAGTGTGCCGGCGTGCCGGGCACCAGTGCCAGGCGACCGCGAGCGAGATTGTCGAGCAGGCTGTATAGCGGTTGGCTGTTATCCAGCTCGCCGGTCTGGCTGTTGCCGGCCACGGTAGCGGGCTGGACTTCCACAAAATCGAGCGCGTGCTGTTTGGCGAAAGCCCGTGCCCGAAAGGCGGCTTCCAGTTTGCTGGCTTCATAACCGCCGGCCCGCCGGTAGACCTTCGGCCAGTTAGTGCCTGCGGGCGCGGCGGTATCAATGCCAAGCCGATTCAGGTGCGCCTGGTTTTCCAGCATAAAACCACTGATAAATACCAGGCGGCATTGGTGTTGGCGGGCCAGTTCGGCCACGGCCAGGCTGCCTGCGACATTGGTGTGGCGGGCGGTCCTGGTGTCCAGCCGCCAAGCGAAACGGGCGCCGAGGTGAATGACGGCGTCGAGTTCGGGAAGGGGGGTGGTCAGGCCCAGATGAGGCTGATCCAGATCGCCGCTGACCGGCTGTAGCAAGTGCCCTTGCCCGCCAAGGGCGTTTACCTGTTGGCGCAGGGTATCCAGTTGAGCCTCTGGGCGCCGCAGCATGGTGACGACGGTGTGGTTCCGGCGGGTCAGGCTGGCGCAGACGTGGCGACCGATAAAGCCGGTGGCCCCGGTGATAAAGAAGATCATGGTGATGTCCTTTTCCTGTTTTCACGGAGGTGCGGAGAAAGCTCACGACTACGCTAAGGTGTAGAGTATGCTCTAAGGTCAACAGGGAATAAGTGAGCCTCCAATGCGCATTGCAGAGCTGGAACAACGAACCGGTGTAAGCCGCCATACCTTGCGGTATTACGAGAAAGAGGGGTTGCTGCTGGAGGTCGGCAGGCGGGGTAATAACTACCGGGATTATTCGGAAAAAGCGGTGCAGCGGGTGGGCATGGTGCGCCAGCTCAAGGCGCTGGGGTTTTCGCTCAAGGAGATCCGCGAGGTGCTGGACGCCCTGCGCAATGACAGCATCGATTGTGATCAGGGCGCGGCGTTGATGGCCGAGAAGAAAGCCGCGGTGGATCGCAAGATCACGGAGCTGAAGGCGGTCAGCCGGCTGTTGGGTGAGGAGCAAAAACGTTTGCTCGCCAGTGCTGAAGCGCAGCGGCGCAGCCAGTCCTGCGCAGGGTAAACGCAATTTCCAGAAAGATTTATCTTTTGCCTGCTGCCGGCACTTTTCGTCAATTCTGGTGGTTTTGGTTAGCGCTCTGGTCGGACAAGTGTCGCTTTTTACTGGCGTGCGGAAGGCGCGGTCATTAGCGTGACTTTCCTCTTATTCGTTACCTGCAGGAAAGCCCATGAGTCGCGCAACGCAAGCTAACCCCTCTGTTCAGGCTGTGCCGGGGCTGTCTTTTACGGCAGCAAAGGCACAGGGACAAGTGACCCGGGATGAGGCGCTGGCCATTTTTGATGCGCTGGAGCCGGTGGCCCCGGATTTCATGATCGGTGCCTGGAAAGGCGAAGGGTTTGAAACCAGCCACCCGCTGGACGGGGTGCTGGAGCGTTGCCACTGGCACGGCAAGCGCTTCGAGAGCGAAGAGCATGTGCACCCGCTGGTGTTCCGCAAGGTCTCCGGCAAACTCACCTCGGTGAAGCCGCTACTGGCCATGCCCGGGCTGGGGTTGCTGGATCAGATGCCGTTCCTGAATTCGGCGTTTGTGGGCAAGGTGTTTCAGTGGGTGTTGCCGTTGCTATCCGGGCGTAAATCGGCGGCGCGACTGCGCACCACCACCTACCGGGGGGTAGCCACGGCGACCATGATGTATGACAGCCTGCCGATCAACGATGTGTTCCGCAAGGTGGATGACAATACCGTACTCGGCATCATGGACCTGAAAGGCATGCAGCAGCCGTTCTTCTTTGTACTGCGTCGCGACGGAAGCTGAGCTCTGCGGTGCCGGGTTCCGCCTTGCAGCCGCTATTTCAAAATGCGCACACATTTGCTTTAGTGAAGGTTCGCTTCAATGACAAGGAGGTTGTCATGCGAACGTGGGTGATTGTGCTACTGCTGATATCGCCGCTGGTGTCCGCGGAGTCGGTGGGACGCCTTGAAGGCCAGAGTGACGACGGTCAGGCGTTTCGTCTTGGTATGGAAAGCATCGGTGTTGTCCGGTTGCCTCAAGTGGCGGATAGCGGCTTCGAATCAATACACCGGTTCACGGATGAGCCTTGTGTCTTCATGAAGGGCGATACCATGATGCTGGTGTGTTCCGGGTCGCCCGGCAGTGGCCTGAGTGGTTCGCTGTATCAGCAGGTGGGTGAGCCGGAAAAGATAACCCGAGTGGTGACGATGGAATGTGTGCGTGGCTGTTCCGACAGTGTGCCGGCAGTGATGCAATACATTCCCGTCCAGTGTTGATTGCCAGAGCTCACGGCGGCTGAGCGTTTGCGCCAGCCCGGTGTGTTCAAGGCCGTTCAGTAACCACTGTCCTCTGCGTCGCCGCTGAGGCGTTCGCGCCGTTCTTGTTCTTCCTCAAACGCGGCTTTAATTTCTGCCAGCACATCATCCACATCGGCAATGTGCTCGTCGTCGTCCACGTGGCCGGTGAGTTCGGTATCCGGTGTCAGCTCCCCGCTTTCATACAAGGCCCAGATTTCCTGGCCGTAGCGGCTGCCGCGCAGTGACGGTGCGTACTGGCCGTAATAGCGGGTCATGTTGTCCACGTCGCGATACAGCATGGCTTCGGCGTTGTTGTTGGCGGCGGCATCCACGGCCTGGGGCAGATCGATGATCACCGGGCCGTAGTCGTCTACCAGCACATTGAATTCCGACAGATCGCCGTGAACCACGCCGGCGCAGAGCATGCGAACCACGTACTGCATCATCAGGGCGTGGTCTTCCTCGGCTTGCTCGGCGGACATGACCACCTCGCTTAGCCGGGGAGCCACGTCGCCTTCGTCGTCGGTGACCAGTTCCATCAACAGCACGCCTTCGAGCATGTCGTAGGGCTTGGGCACGCGCACCCCGGCGCTGGCAAGCAGGCGCAGGGCATCCACTTCGGCGCTCTGCCAGATTTGCTCCTGCTGTTCGCGGCCAAATTTGGAACCCTTTTCCATGGCCCGGCTGCGGCGGCTGTTACGCACCTTGCGCCCTTCCCGATACTGGGCAGCTTTCTTGAAGTTGCGCTTGGCGGCTTCCTTGTAGACTTTCGCGCAGCGGATCTCCTGGCCACAGCGGACCACGAAGATATCGGCTTCCTTGCCACTCATCAGACGGCTGATGACCTCATCGACGAGACCGTCATCGACCAGGGGCTGTAAACGTTGCGGGGTTTTCATGCCGCACTTATACCTTATTTGGCGCACGGCTTCGCCTGCTTCCTGCGGTTTTCGGCGAGGATGGGCAGAGAAAGTCGGGTGTGGTGGTAAGGATGATGATGAAAAGCCCTGCTGCGCGAAGGTGGCGCAGCAGGGAGTCAGGGGGGCTCAGGCTTTCAGTTTGTCGGCCAGAGCCGAGGCATTGCGTGCACTGAGCCCGTAGATGGACAACTGCGGGTTGGCCCCGATGCTGGTGGGGAACACGGAGCCGTCGATGACGTAGAGGCCGTTCAGGTGTTTGTAGCTACCGTCGCTGTTGACGGTACAGCGGCTCTCATCGGCGCCCATGGTCAGGCCGCCCATGACGTGGGCGCTGCCCAGGCCGGTGATGACCGGGGCATAGTCCAGCTGTGCAACACCGTCGCGGGCCGCCTTCCAGCTTTTGTAGTAGCCGGCATCAGCGTGGCTGGGGCGAACCTCTTTGGCGCCGGCGGCGAACTGCATTTCCAGCATGGTCAGGTGGGCCCGTTTGGTGCCATCCAGCAGGTACTCGTTAACCGGGTAATCCAGCAGTGGTTCGCCGTTGTCGCGCAATTCCACGGTGCCGCCCTGGTTATCATCGTGGAAGCCGTCGCGGATCATGGCGATGGACGCGGCCAGGTTGGGCAGGCGTTCGATTTCATCCCGGGCCCGTTCGCCGAACCCACCCATCAAGGCGCCAGACAAGCCAGGGTGCATGGGCATCATTTCCATCTTGTAGCCCGCGGGGCCATCGACGCCGTGCTTGAAGGTGAATTCATCGGAATACACGGACTGCGGCGCGCCGTAGTACGGGGCGATTTCCTTGTCGTAGATACCGAAGGCAAAGCTGGTGGGGTGCAGGAAGGTGCGTTTGCCGACCAGGCCGTTGGGGTCGGGTGCCTCAGAGCGCATTAGCAAGGCGGGGCTCTGGATGCCGCCGCCCGCTGCGATCACGGTTTTCGCTTTCAGGGTTACGGTGGCGCCGGTGGGGACCTTGTCGTCATTCAGCGGGCGCACCCGCACGCCGGTGACGCTATCGCCTTCGATGATCAGGGTGTCGGCCTGGGCGCTGTGGATCAACGTTGAACCATGATCCAGGGCGCCGGGAATAGTGGTGACCAGCATGGACTGTTTGGCGTTGGTGGGGCAGCCCATGCCGCAATAGCCAATGTTCCAGCAGCCGCTCACGTTGCGGGGAATCAGGGCGGAGTGCCAGCCCTTGTTGTCGCAGCCGCGTTTCATTACATCGTTGTTGGCGTTGGGGGGCATGGCCCACTTTTCTACCTTGAGGCGGGTTTCCATCTGTTGGAACCAGGGGTCCATTTGCGCCCGACTAAGCCCCTGCACGCCGAATTCATCGTGCCAGTATTGCAGGGTTTCGTGGGGGGTGCGGAAGCAACTGGTCCAGTTGACCACAGTGGTGCCGCCCACGGTGCGACCTTGCAGCACGGTCATGCCGGCGTCCTTGGTCGCACGCAGGGCGCCTTCCTGGTACAGGTCGCGGTAGGCGGCGCCTTCATCCAGTTTGAAATCGTCGGAGCTTTTCAGTTTGCCGGCTTCCACCAGGATGACCTTGAGGCCTCGCTGGCTGAGGATTTCCGCACTGACACCGCCGCCGGCGCCGGTGCCAACGATGATCACATCGGCTTCCAGGGTACGGTTGTCGGTGATGGTGCGGCCGTCGAGCACGTCCCAGCCGTTGGCCGGGTCTTTCCACGGATCTTTCACATTGATGGTGAGGGTGGTCAAATCCTGCATGGCGTTATCCTTTTTCTTGGGCTAGCAGTACACGCGATAAAGGCCGCAAGCGGCGCGTGTCAGGCAACGATCTTTTGGGGCGGGCCGGGATAGCCGGTAGTACGGGCGCCGGTGGGTTTGACATACCAGGCCATATAAATCGGTTGGGTCAGGCCCTTGAAGGCCATGCGGGACAGGCTTCGTTCGCTGGCAGACCAGTTCGCCAGGGTTTGCTGGAGCTCGTCGTCGCTCTGGTCGGCAAAGCTGGCCCAGCTGCCGGTGATATACCAGCGGGCAGCGCCCAGTTGCATCAAATCCAGTACCTGAAACAGCGCACCCCGAGTGCCGGGCATGCCGCCGTCGAGCAGGTCGTCGAAGGCTTTCATGCCGTCTTCGGCAGTGGCGCCCGCATCGCTGAGGGCAGAGCCGAGCACGGCGCCCACCAGCGGGGTCAGCAGGTCCACGTCTTGCTGGCGGAAGTGTTTATAGCCGGTTGCCGGTCCGTCATTGCTGGAGCAACCGGTGAGCAGGGCCAACCCGGAACCGGTGGCCAGTACTGCACTGCCGGCGGCGCTCAGCTTGAGAAAGCCGCGGCGATTGATTCCCTGATCCATAGCGCACTCTTCTTGTTTTGAGTTGAAAGGAGCAAGTTAAAAGTTGAAAAGCGCGGGTCAGGCGATTGAACGTCGTAATGCCAGGCCCGCGATTAACGGTAATGGCGCGGGTATGGCCGTTCAGGAATCCTCGCCTTTTCCCGCGCTTTTTAACTTCACACTTTGAGCTTGGAGCTAATTATTTCAGCAGGTACTTGTAGATGAACTTGTGCATGCCGCGCCCATAGGGAGGCAGGATGTGTTTGGTGGCGTTCATCTTGCCCTTCTTGTAGATGCCTTTGGCCTGGGAGAAGGTCTGGAAGCCTTCCGGGCCGTGGTAGGCGCCCATGCCGGAGGGGCCGATGCCGCCGAAGGGAATGTCGTCCACGCCCACATGGGAAATGGTGTCGTTCAGGCACACGCCACCGGAGTGGGTGTTCTTGAGCACGTGGCTGCAGTTGTCCTGGTTCCAGTCAAAGTAATACAGCGCCAGCGGACGGGGCCGGTCGTTCACGTATTCGATGGCGTCATCCAGGTTTTTGTAGGGCACCACAATCATCAGCGGGCCGAAGATTTCGTCCTGTGCGATACGCATATCGTCGGTGACATTGAGCACCATGGTGTGCGGGATCTTCTGGCTGCCGGTGAAGTCTTCATTGGCCGGGTTGATCTCGATGACCGTGGCACCTTTCTCGCGGGCTTCCTGAACGTAGCCGGTGAGGCGGGTGTGCTGGCGCTCGTTGACGATGGCAGTGAAGTCCGGGTTGTTGAGCATGGTCGGGTAGGATTGGGTGACCTGCGCCTTCCAGGCTTCAATGAACTCGTCCACGCGGTTTTCCGGGCAGAGGATGTAGTCCGGTGCCACACAGGTTTGGCCGGAGTTCAGGCACTTGCCGAAAGCGATGCGCTCGGCTGCGTCCTTCATGGGGAAGTCCTGGCCGATGATGCAGGGGCTCTTGCCGCCCAGCTCCAGGGTCACTGGCGTCAGGTTGGCGGAGGCCGCGCGCATGATGTGCTTGCCCACGGTGGTGGAGCCGGTGAACAGCAGGTGGTCGAAGGGCAGCTCGGAGAAAGCCTGGGCCACATCCACTTCACCATTGACCACGGCCACCTGCTCCTGCGGGAAGGTATCGGCGATCAGCTTTTCCAGCAGGGCGCCGGTGCGCGGGGTGGCTTCACTCATTTTGATCATCACCCGGTTGCCGGCGGCGAGAGCGGTAATCAGGGGCACCACGGCCAGCTGTACCGGGTAGTTCCACGGCACGATAATGCCCACCACGCCCAGCGGCTGGTATTCCACCCAGGTCTTGCCCGGCCAGTTCATGGCGCTGACGTGGCGCTTGGACGGCTTCATCCATTTACGCAGTTTCTTGGTGGTGTACTTCAGCCCTTCCAGAGTAATCATGATTTCCGCGAGTTTGGTTTCGTCGGCGGAACGGGTGGTGAAGTCGTTGTTCAGGGCCTCGGTCCAGGCGTCCATATGATCGAGCAACAACGGTTTGATTCGGCTGATCAGCTCAATACGCTGTTCGGCGCTGGGGTAAGGGTGTTGGCGGTATGCCGCTTTCTGAGCAGCGAAGATGCTCTGCATGCGAGCGATGTCTGGGTTGTTGCTGTGCAGATCTTTTACTTCGGCGACCATGGTCCTCGCCTCCCGAGTTTAATAGTTAGGTATGATGGAGTGGTTAAAAATTCATCTTGAGTCTGATTTTTAGAGTAATTACTCTAAGAGTCAACATCGTGTATCAGAAAGACCACATTTGGCCCCTTATGACTAGTACCAAAGCGCGCATTCTGGAAACCAGCCTTGCCCTCTTCAATCGGCAGGGAGAGCGTAATGTGACGACCAATCACATTGCTGATGCCTTGGGGATCAGCCCGGGTAATCTGTATTACCACTTCCGCAACAAGGGCACGATTGTGGCCGCGCTGTTCGACCGCTATCAGCTCCAGCTTCTGGCTCTGCTGGAAGCGCCACAGGGGCCGTTAAGCTGGCAAGTGAAGGTGCATTACTTCGAGGGGTTGCTGGCGTCCATGTGGCAGTACCGGTTTTTCCACCGGGATCTGTCTCACTTTCTGCACACGGATCCGGCACTGGCGGCCCGTTATCAGCAGTTTGTGGAAACGGTGCTGGTGCGCGGGACGGTGATTTACGAGGAGTTGCGTAGCAGCGGGATTCTGGCGCTGGACGATGAGCAGCTGCAGGGGCTGATGGTCAACACCTGGGTGATGATGTCGTCGTGGGCGGCCCTGATACATGGCCTGCGCCCGGATGCGGCGGCAGATGAAGGCCTGGATGAGCGCCTGATGCGCCATGGCGTCTATCAGATCATCTGCCTGGAGGAGCCTTTCCTGAAAGGGGAGGCCCGGGAGCATCTGACGGAAATGAAGGCGCGCTACCGGGCGGCGGACAACACCAGCGAATTGTTGCTGGGCCATTCTCTTGGCCTGTCACCGACCGGCAGCTGAGCCCGCTGGTTGCCCGTGCTAGCGAAACCCGAACCCCTGCACAAACGCCAGTAGCCGCTGTTCCAGCCAGTAGCGCTGGCTCTTGTCTCCTACAAAACCCACGTGGCCACCGTAATCACTGACTTCCAGCGTGACGGCCGGCCCCAGTTCTTCCTGGCGCGGCAGGGTTGCTGGTGTCATGAAAGGATCGTCGCGGTTCTGCAACATCAGGGTCGGGGTGCGAATCTGTAGCAACTTGGGGCCGGCGGAACATTGCGCGTAGTAGTGGTAGGCGCTGCGGAAACCGTACAGCGGCGCGATGATCTGGTCATCGTAGCGCCAGAATGAACGGATGCCGTTCATGTTCAGGCGGTGCAGCCGTTTGGCCTCCGGTGGGTTGACCTTGTCCAGGTGGGTTTTCTGCACAGCGAAATTGCCCAGCAGGTTTTTCAGCAGGTGCTGGCGGTACAGTTTCGACAGCCCCTGATCCAGCCGGTTGGCACAGATATCCAGCCGCAAAGGGGAGCAGACTGTGGCCACAGCACTCAGGTCGCCGTTGTCCCGGTGAGCCAGCCAGTTCAGCAGGCGGCTACCACCGAGGGAAACGCCAATGGCGATACGATGGCCGGTGGGGTTTTCATGGAACACATGTTTGATCACCGCATCCACATCGTCCACTTCCCCGGCGTGGTAGCACAGGGCGGTGTCGTTGGGTTTTTTGGCGCCGCGACTGTTGATCGCCACGGAACGAATGCCCGCCTCGGCCAGCACCTTCTGCATGCCGCGCATGTAATGGGAATCGCTGCAGCCGGACAGCCCATGCAGTAACAGCACGGTGAGTTGCCCCGGGCGACTTTCCGGCCCGGCCCAGTCCAGCAGCAAATAGTCACCGTCTTTCAGGTTCAGCCGCTCGCTGCGCCGTTCTACCTCGGGCAAGCTGCGGCCCATGGGCCCCCACAGGGTTTGCAGGTGCGGGTTGCGTAACCATAGTGGCGGTCGAAATGCCGACCGTACGATCTCGCCCATAGGCAGGGTCTCATCCAGCGGGAAGGAAAAATCACGCCTGACGCGTGGCGCACGTATGGTAGCCTTTTGTTTTTCTCGCTGGCAGCTATTCATGACGGAGATTCCATGCCACGCCGTTTTTTTGATGATCAGGATTTCCTCTCCGGGCAAGCTGTAGAGCTGGGTGCCAGTGCCAGCCACCATATTGGCAAGGTGTTGCGCATGGCGGTGGGCGATGAGTTGGTGGTGTTCAACGGTCGTGGCGGTGAATGGTTGGCGAGTATCTCTGCCATCAGCAAGAAAGCCGTCACCATCGAACCGCAGGCGTTCACTGATGAAGACCGCGCTGCCCCGCTGGCGGTAACCGTGGCGCTGCCGATGATCAAGGGCGAGCGTATGGATTATGCGATCCAGAAAGCCACCGAGCTGGGTGCCGGTGAGTTGGTGATTCTGGATACCGAACGCTGCGAAGTGCGCCTCAAAGGTGAGCGCCAGGACAAGAAACTGGCCCATTGGCAGCAGGTGGCGATCAGTGCGTGTGAGCAGTGCGGGATGAACCGGGTGCCTGCCGTGCGTGGCGTGTTGAGTCTGCGTGACTGGCTGGCGTCGGACCTTCCCGCCCTGAAGTTGATTGCCCACCCAGGTGAAAAGCCCTTCTCTCCGGCTGCCTTGCAGACGCAATCCGAACTGGCATTGCTGACGGGTCCGGAAGGCGGGTTTTCCGATGACGAGTTGCAGCGCGCGGCGGATGCCGGCTTTACCCCTTTCGCCCTGGGCAACCGGGTGTTGCGGGCGGAAACCGCGCCGGTGGCGCTACTGGCGGCGCTGTGGGCGTGGCATGGCCACTAGGGCGAAGGGGCGCAGACGCCCACGCGGTGGTAACTCCGGCAGAACATCGGGTCTCGCCGCGCCGCTGCTCGGCATTGCCGTGTTTGCATTGGTGCTGGGTTTCTATGCCCGCCATGACCGCCTATTGCCTTGGTTGGCCGGTGCATATGTGGTGCTTGCGGTGTTCACGCTGGGTTTGTATGCGTGGGACAAACGCGCGGCCATGCAGGCCCGGTCACGGATTCCGGAACAAACCCTGCACCTGCTGGCGCTGTCGGGCGGCTGGCCGGGAGCGATGTTGGCCCGTCCCCTGTTTCGTCACAAGACCCGCAAGCAACCCTTCACGGGCATATTCTGGTGCACGGTGCTGCTGAATCTGGCAATGGTGGCGGCGTTGCTGTGGTAGTGACGGGCCCGCACAGACAATCACGAAAAGGGAGAACGCAATGCTGTTAACCAGCCCGATCATTACGCCGGTGGTGGTCCTGGTGGCCTGGTCCATGGTCATGTGGCTATGGATGTACATCACTCGCTTGCCGGCCATGAAAGCGGCCAATATGCAGCCGGATCCGCAGGCCCCCCGCGGTGAGCAGATGAGTACCCTGCCTGCCCGCGTGCGCTGGAAAGCGGACAACTACAATCACCTGATGGAGCAGCCCACGGCGTTTTATGCGGTTGCGCTGTCGCTGGCACTGCTGGGCCAGGGAGACGGTATCAATCTGGCGTTGGCGTGGGCCTACGTGGGTATCCGGGTTGTGCATTCCTTGTTGCAGGCGTTGATTAACAAAATAGAACTTCGCTTTGTATTGTTCTCCCTGTCGTCGCTGGCCCTGGTAGGCCTCGCTGCGAACGCCTTATGGGCGGTGCTTTGATTTCGGCGCAGCGCACCCTGGCGTTAACCGCTCTGGCCATGGTGGCCTTTGCGACCAATTCGGTGCTGTGCCGTCTTGCCTTGCGCGAAGGTGCGATAGATGCCGCCAGCTTTACGGCGGTGCGGCTGGTGTCCGGCGCAGTGGCACTGGGATTGATCCTGTTGCTGCGCGATCGCAGTGTGAAAGCCATGGCTACGCAGGGCAATCAGGGGTCGGCGTTGGCGTTGTTTGTCTACGCTGCCGGGTTCTCGCTGGCCTACGTTGAGCTTGCCACGGGTACCGGCGCCTTGCTGCTGTTTGGCGCAGTGCAGGCCACCATGATTGGTATCGGTTTGTATCGTGGCGAGCGGTTGGCGCCGCTGCAGTGGTTGGGGCTGACGTTGGCGTTGACGGGTCTGGTCGCGCTGATGTTGCCCGGGGCCACGGCACCGCCGCTGGCCGCCGCCGCCTTGATGTTGGTAGCGGGGGCTGCCTGGGGGGTGTATTCCCTGCGCGGCAAGGGCGCGGCTGATGCCACGGCGGTAACGGCCGGAAATTTCTTGCGGGCGTTGATCTGGCTACTGCCACTGGGGCTATTTGCGTGGCCGGCACAATGGCCTCAGGGGAGCGGGCTGGTTTATGCGGTATTGTCCGGTGCTCTGGCGTCGGGCGCCGGTTATGCCATCTGGTACCTGGCGCTGCGCGGGCTGGCCAGTTCCACGGCGGCCACGGTGCAGTTGAGTGTGCCGGTGCTGGCGGCCCTGGCCGGGGTAGTATGGCTGGACGAGGCCTTCACCCTGCGTTTGCTTCTGGCATCGGCGGCGATTCTGGGCGGCATTGCGTTAGTGATTCGGCGCGGCGTGTCCCGCTGAGCGGCATGGTCGAGAGGGATTGATGGCATTCGATGGTGAGCTGGCCCAGCGCGTACGGGAACAATGGCTGCAGGTGGCCGGCACGTTGCCAGATGAGAAACGCATGTTCGGCGGCTTGTGCTTCATGCTCGCCGGAAACATGTGTTGCGGCATTCTTGGCGAGCGGTTGTTGGCCCGGGTTGGGCCTCAGGCCTATGACGTCTTGTTGCTGGAGCCGGGGGCCAGCGAAATGGATTTCACCGGTCGGCCCATGAAGGGCATGATCATGGTGGATGATGCCGTGCTGTCGGACGATGAGATGCTGCAACGCTGGCTTTGCGCGTGCTTTGAATTCGTGCGTCTTCTTCCCGCCAAATAGTGGACAGGTACCGTCATGCTGCAAATCGGAATTGTAATCTACGATGAGGCCGAGGTGCTGGACTTTGCTGGTCCCTATGAGGTGTTTGCCACCGCAGCCCGGTTGTGTGACGCCCCACCCTGGCGTGTCTCGTTAATCAGCGAGAAAACGCCGGTGATGGCTCGGGGTGGTTTCCCTGTGCAAAGTCACTTCACCCTGCAGGACCACCCGTCCCTGGATGTGCTGCTGGTCAGCGGTGGGGTACATAGCGAAGCCATGAACAGTGCTGCCCTGCTCGGCGCTATTCGTCGGGCGGGGGAACAGGCTCGCTGGGTGACGTCGGTCTGTACGGGCGCATTTCTGCTGGCCAAAGCCGGGCTGCTGACCGATGAAAAAGTGACAACCCATTGGGAAGATATTGCTGAACTGCGCGCGTGTTTTCCTGATTTGGACGTTCAGAGCGAAGTGCGCTGGGTTGAAGATGGCAACCGACTAACTTCCGCTGGTATTTCTGCGGGTATCGATATGAGCCTGCATCTGGTGGAAAGACTGCATGGCCGGGAATTGGCGGACAAGACGGCCCGGCAGATGGATTATGCCTGGCAGCGGTGATGCGTTGGCTCGCAAATCCATCGGGTGACTTAACGATATCGCCGGCTGTACGCCCAATACACACCCGCCAGGGAGACGGCCAGGGTGGCCGGGGCCAACAAGGCGGTAAAATGGAGCAACCTGAATAACCAGGTGCCAATCACTCCCCCACAGATGAAACCGCCAATCAGCAATACGAACAACAGCAGTCGGCGGCTATTGAGGGGGATGCCACGCAGGCGGTTGCCGAGCATGATACCCAGATCCGTAAAAATCCCGGACAGGTGGGTGGTGCGGATGATGGAGCCACTGTAGGTGGTCACCATGGCGTTCTGCAGGCCGCAGGCCATGGAGGCCAGATAGATGCCGAGATCACTGCCCTGTTGCAGAGACAGCATGGCCATAACCAGCAAAGCCGCTTCGATCAGCAATGAGAAACCGTAATGGCGGCCCAGTTTCAGGGCAGTGCTGGTGATGAGTATGCCGCTAAGGGCGGCACCGGCGAGAAAGCTCAGCAGGGTGAGCAGCAGGTGCAGGGCCACTGACAGATCAACATCCGCCAATGCCAGGCCCAGTAGCGAGGAGGTGCCTGTAAGATGTGATACTGATTGATGGCTGAATCCCAGCAGGCCCACCGCATTGACGCTGCCGGCGAGAAAGGCCAGCAGAAAAGCTCCGACTTCCACCCAGGGTGGTAAACGAGTCAGCAAGGCATCACCCCGTCTGGCCGATTATCAAAAACGGCAGTGTAGCACGGCCGGCTGGCACCAGGGCCAGAGGCTTGTGTGGCAAGAAGATCTTGGCTCCTCGCCCACATTTTGTTTCCTAATCGCGGGATAAAAAGACACAGAGACCCTTGCCGACGTTGCTACCTTACAGTTCGATTATCAGCGTCAGGGATCAATTCACGTTTTCTTGTTTTTCTTTTTTCCTTTTTTTCCTGATTCTTTCTTGTCTTTTTTATCTGACTTTTTATTTTTCTTCTTGGACTTTTTATCGCCCTTTTCTGACTTGGGTTTGACTGGCTTCAATGCCTTGCCTTTATTGCTACTCTTTTCGTTTTTGGATTTCTTGGTGTTTTTGGCCGGTTTGCCGGCGCTGTCTTTGGCGGAGGTAACAGTTTTGGCAGCAGGTTTGCTCGCCGATGGTGTGGCTGGATTGAACAGGTCAAGAGCAACGGCGTGGAAGCGGCGGAGGCAGTAGCGCACCTGGCCAATAGACAAGCCGGATTCATCGGCGGCCTGTTGCTGGGTGCTGCCCATGTCCAAGGCCAGCAAGGCTTTGGCACGGGGGCCGTTGGGGGCAGGCTGATTGCTTTGGGTTTGGCAGATCTTGCGTTGTTGCGCGGTCAGTAAGGAAGTGGTGGCCACGGATTGTCCCCTCGGTGAGATTTGCGAGTAAAGCCAAAATCCCACCTTAGGGGCAAGCGCGGTGCGAGGCAAAAAAACTTTTTTGCTGTAAAAAAAGTGAAATGTTATTGCCTGGATTACGCCTGCTTTTCCATCATGTCGGCTTGCAGAATTTCGATCCAGTAACCATCCGGATCCTTGATAAAGGCGAGGCCTTTCATCTTTCCGTCATCAGGGCGTTTGATGAAGTCCACGCCGAGTTTTTCGAAGCGCTCTGCCGCTGCGTAAACGTCGGGAACGGTAATGCCGATATGACCAAAGCCCTGGGGCTCGGCATTGCCATCGTGGTAGGAAAAGTCTGCGTCATCTTCAGTGCCCCAGTTGTGGGTCAGCTCAAGCATGGCTTCGCGGCCAAAGGTGTAAGTCAGCCGCTTGGCGGCATCTGCAGGCACATCGCCGGCGTCTTCTTCACTCAGGTAGCCAAGGAAGTAGAGACTGAATTGCATCTCCGGAAAGTCCAGCTTGCGAACCAACCGCATGCCGAGCACGCGAGTATAAAAGTCCAGGCTGGATTTTGGGTCTTTGATGCGCAGCATGGTCTGGTTGAACAGGTATTCGTGGGTAACTTCATCGGGGTGTTCGAACAGGCCTTCGGCTTTTTCAAAGTGGCGAGACATGGGGGCTCCTACAGAGAGGGCGGAGCTTGCCTGGGCAAGCTCCTTAAGGCGGGGATCAGGCCGGGGTTTTTTCCACGGTCTTGAGGACTTTTTGCAGGCTGGCGACGGTGCCACCGATATCGCTGAGGCCTTGGGGCAGCAGCATGGTGGTGGATTCCTTGGCCACTTTTTCGAAGGCGGTAACGTATTGCTCTGCGATGCGCAGGCTGACCGCTTCCTGGCCGCCGTCCTCTTTCACGGCTGCAGCAACCTGGCGCAGACCTTCGCCGGTGGCGGTGGCGATCAGCTCGATTTGCTGCGCGCGCCCTTCCGCTTCGTTGATCTGCTTCATTTTTTCACCTTCAGAGATGTTGATCATCTCCTGCTTTTCACCTTCGGAGCGGTTGATCGCCGCCTGGCGGTCACCCTCGGAACGGTTAATGGCGGCCTGGCGCTCACCTTCGGATTCGGCCACAACCGCGCGACGTTCCCGCTCGGCGCGGACCTGTTTCTCCATGGCGTCCTTGATGGACACGGGCAGATTGATGTCGGCCACTTCGTAACGCAGGACCTTCACGCCCCAGGGCTGGGCCGCTTCGTCTACGGCACGAACCACTTCCATATTGATTTCGCCACGCTCTTCGAAGGTTTTGTCCAGATCGATTTTACCGATCACCGAACGCAGTGTGGTCTGGGCCAGTTGCTGGGCGGCCATGACATAGTCATCCACGCCGTAACTGGCCGCTTTGGGATCGACCACTTGCAGGTACATGACGCCATCGATGGAGACTTCGATATTGTCCTTGGTGATACAGCTTTGGCGCGGTACGTCGCGAACAATTTCTTTCTGGGAGTGTTTGTAGGCGACACGGTCGATAAAGGGCATCAAAAAATGCAGGCCTGCGTCCAAAGACGTCTGGTATTTGCCCAACCGTTCAACCACATACACCTGGCGCTGGGGCACGATGCGAATCACCATAAAGAGAAGAACGACAACGCCGAGGGCGAGAAGTCCGGAAATAATCAAACCAGCCATGGATACAGTTCCTTGTTGTTACGTGAGAAAAATGTGCGAGAAGGTGCTTTATGAACGACGGATGATTCAGTCGTTTGATGCATTTTGCGATGATGACGGCGTCCAGGGTTCCACGGTGAGCCAGAGCCCTTCGTGTTGGGTAATGCGCACCATATCTCCTGGATTCAGGGGTTGGCTGCACTGGGCCTGCCAGCGGGCGCCGCGGTAGCTGACGGTGCCGGTGCCTTTGGCGAAGGCTTCAGCCACGGTGGCGCGGTGGCCGATCAAGCCGGCGCTGTCTTCCTCGCCCTGGCGTTGCCGCTCGCGCCCCATCAGCTTGTCATTGAGAACCCGGCGAACAAACACCAGCAGCAACACACTGGTAACCGCGAAAATAGTGAGTTCCCAGGTGGTGTCGTCGAGCAGGCCGAGAAATTTCAGGCTGCCCACCAGCAGTGCGGCGATACCGAAAAAGATCACCACCAGGCCAGAGACGGCAAATTCGGCGATCATCAGAGCGAGCCCGGCGATAATCCAGTAACTGTATTCCGGCATATCCATACCTGTGTTCCTGTGCATTATTCTGATGCACAAAGATAGCACGTTGGTGACAGGTTCGTCGGTAGGAAATGGCTGAAAATGAGAGAGACGAGTTGAAAGTTCAAAGTTGAAAGTTACAAAGCGCGAGAGGGCCATTCAGCAACCATTGAAAGTTGTCGCCGCGGCTCAACACCGTGCGCTATTCAACATCTCCTGTCTTGGGCCTCGTTCTACTTTGCGGCGCGGCGCAGATGTCTGCCGGGTGTCCCCAGAACCTACCCGCGCTTTTCAACTTTAAACTTTCACCTTTCAACTGGTTAGTGCTGATGCCCGCCGACGCCATGGGCGTGCTTGTGGGCTTTCTCGTCGTCGGTGGCATCACGAATATCGGTAATTTCCACCACGAAGCGCAGGGATTTGCCGGCCAGTGGGTGGTTGGCGTCCACGTCCACGGTTTTCAGGCCCACTTTCAACACGGTGAGCATGCGCGGGCCTTCATCGGTGGAAACGGTAACCACTTTGCCGGGTTCGAGTTTGCCTGCGTGCTTCAGGTATTTGCGTGAAATACGCTGGAACAGCTCGTTGTTGTATTCACCGTAGGCGTCTTCCGGGCTGATGGTGACATCCACTTCATCGCCGGTGTTCTTGCCTTCGAGCGCCACTTCCAGGCCCTTGATGATGTTGTTGTAGCCGTGCAGGTAGGCCATGGGCTCGCCGGTTTCCCGGGAGCTTTCAATTTCACTGCCGTCATCGGCGTTGAACAGGCTGTATTGCAAGGTGACCACCTTGCCGTTTTCGATAGTCATGCGAGCCACTCCAGGGGCTGAAAATAGGGGGGAGCCGGATGCGAGCCCGGGGTGGCAGCATTGTGCCGCCGCCCTGAGCCGCAGGCAATTAGGCTTGTTGCTTGCGCAACAGTTCGCCGGCCAGTGCGGGGCCAGTCCACAGGCTGGGCAGCAGAACCAGTGAGACCGGTACCGCCGTGACCACAATGAATTTCTGCAAGGCGTCAATGCCTCCATCACCGATGCTGATCAGAATGGCGGCGCTGGCGCCCATCATGATGCCCCAGAATACCCGTATGGCCGAGGGCGGCTCTTCTGTGCCGGTCATCACCACGGATACGCTATAGGTCATGGAGTCGCCGGTGGTGGCCACGAAGATGGTGGTCAGTACCAGAAACAGGCCGGACAGCAAGGTGCCCCAGGGCAGGGCCTGGGTGGTGGCCAGCAAGGCGGCGGGCAGATTAAAGCCTTCGAACGGTTTGGAAATAATGCCTGGCTGGGCAATTTCCAGGGAGATGCCGGTGCCGCCGACAATAGTGAACCAGAAGCAGGTGACGAGAGGGGCCACCAGCGCCACCACGCCGACCAGCTGTCGTAGGGTGCGGCCGCGGGAAATGCGTGCCACAAACAGTGCCATTAAGGGGCCATAGCCGATAAACCAGCCCCAGAAGAACACGGTCCACCAGTCCAGCCAGCCAGGGTCACCGCGGAAGGTAGCCATAGGGAAAAACTCGCCCAGGTAAGTGCCAAGGCCCTGCACAAAACCGTCGATAATGAATGCGGTCGGGCCGGCGATCAGGATAAAGACCATTAGCACGATGGCGAGGATCACATTAAAGCGGCTGAGGATCTGGATGCCCCGGTTTACGCCGGTAATGGCGCTGATGGTGTAGATCAAAACCAGGCCGAGGATAACGGCGAGTTGAGTGCTGAAGTTATCGGCGATACCAAATAAATCATTCAGACCGAAGCTGACTTGCAGGCCAAGAAAGCCGATGGGACCAACCGTGCCGGCGACCACCGCCAGCACACAGCAGGCATCGACGATTGCCCCGCCGGGGCCGTGGATGATGCGGTTACCGAATACCGGATACAGCAGTGTCCGGGGTTTCAACGGCAAGCCTTTTTCGTAGTGCAACACCATCAGGGTGACGCTGGTCAGGCAACCGAGAATGGCCCAGGCCAGAAAGCCCCAGTGCATGAAGCTCTGCGCCAGAGCATTGGTGCCCTGCTCCATGGGCGTGCTGCCTTCCCCAAACAACGGCGGTGCCGAGATGAAATGGGCAATGGGTTCCGCTGCCGCCCAGAACACGCCACCGCCGGCGAGCAGGGTACACATGATGATCGACACCCACTTGAAGGTGGACAGCTCCGGTTTATCCATCCCCCCCAGGCGAACGTTGCCGGTGCGGCTGATGGCCAGATACAGGGAGACGAAAAAGGTGGCCAGCATCAGCAGCTGCCAATAGGCGCCAAACAACTTGGTGGACCAGGCAAAGCTGGTTTGTACCCAGGCGGCGGTTTGCTCAAGATCCCAGAGGGACAGGCCCACAAACAGCAGGATCAGGCCGCCACTGAGAATAAAGACTGGCACATCCACGGCCTGAAAGGTACGAGACAAGAAAGACATTGCGGTCTCCTGTGAGACGCGACCGGGGCGCAGGCAGTGCTGCGGCGAACAAGGAGACCAGAACGGAAAACCCGGTAACTGCGGCCAGGACCTTGGGTCACAGGTGAATGAGTGCGTTGCGTAAACGCATGAAACAATGGCGTTATTCTACACGACCCGAGCGCTGGCCGGCAGCGGGTTCACTGCTTTGCGTCGGGATGCAGGCCCAGCGCCTTGCGATCTGTGCCCTTGCGAATCTCACTCAGCAGGCGGCTGGATTGCCGGTACCAGTTACGGCGGCCGCGGGGGCTCCATTTGAAACGTTTGTAGGTCCACTGGTACTGGCTCAGGTTACGGTCGATACAGCGCTGCAGGCCGCTGTTCATGGCGGTAAGAATATCGGTGGTGTTGTTGGCCTGCTCGATGGCCGGGGCCTCTTCGAAGTGCAGGTGGATATCTTTGACGCCGCCTTCGCCGCGAATGCAGGAGACGATAAACACATGGGGGCGGTAACGCTGGACCAGTTTGTCGATCAGCGCCGGGGTGGGTACGTCATAGCCAAAGAACGGCACAGAGGGGTTACTGCGGTTGCCCGGATTATGGTCGGAAAGAATGCCCAGGGTGCCGCCGGCTTTCATGGCCGCCAGTGCCTGCTTGACGCCCTGGCTGTTGGTCGGGATAAGCACGGAGCCGGTGCGTTCGCGGGCCGCCTTGACCATGGCATCCATCAGCGTGGCCGGGTGGGGCTGGTACATGATCAGGGTTTTGTCCCGGCTACCCTTGTCGCCCACATACAGGTTGCTGATTTCCCAGCTGCCCTGGTGCAGTGACAGCATCAATACTGGCCGTTCGCTGGCGCAGGCATCGAGAAAGGCCTGTTCGCCATGGATATGGGTCACCCGTGACAGGGTTTCCTCCACGGGCCGGTGCCAGACGTGGCTGAATTCGGTGAGCGTGCGGCCCAGCTCGCGCAGGCTCTGGCGGCCGATTTTTTTGGCTTGTGCATAGGACATCTGCGGGTGAGTGGCCAGCAGGTTGATCAGCACCACCCGGTAGGCGCTGGCGTAGCGCAGCGGCACGAGGGTCACGAGGGTAGCAACGGCGGCACCGAACCCGGTGACCAGCGGCAAGGGAAGCCAGGCAAGCAGGCGAACCACCATCCACAGACGGCGGCCGGGGTATTGTTTATTCATGTGTCAGTTCAATGGTCAGGGTTTCGCCATGCTGCGGAACCCGAAAATGTGCGTGTTCAATGTGTTGTTCTGTCAGGGCCTGGGCCAGCGCCTTGGGCGGCGCATCCATGGGTTCGTCTGTGAGCACGAAAGTGCCCCAGTGCATGGCCAGGGACTGGCGCGCCTGAATATCCTGGTGGATTTTAACCGCTTCTGTCGGGTTGATGTGCACCGGTGACATGAACCAGCGCGGCTCGTAGGCCCCAATGGGCAATAATGCCAGATCTACCGGTCCGAATACTTGTCCAATTTCGTTAAACAGCGGTGCATACCCGGTATCGCCGGCAAAATAGAGGCTGAAATCCGGGAAATTAAGGCGCCAGCTGCACCACAGGGTCTGGTTGTGATCGTTAGGACCCCGTCCGCTGAAATGCTGGGCGGGCAGGCAGAAAGCCTCCACCTGGCCATGGTAGTCGCTCTGCCACCAGCCCAGCTCGATGATCCGTTCTACCCCCAACTTGCGCAGCCAGGCGGCAATACCCCGGGGAACGAACCAGAGAATGTCGCGCCCGAAGCGGGCCTGTAATTGCTTTACCGAGGCCTTGTCCAGGTGGTCGTAGTGGTTATGGGATATCAGCACCGAATTGATGTCGGGCAGTTGCTCGATGGTGAGTGCTGGCGGCACCGCCCGTTTCGGGCCGGCGAAGGTGAACGGGGAGCAACGATCGGAAAACACCGGATCGGTGAGCAGGTTCCAGCCCCGGTGCTGGAACAGATAGGTGGCGTGGCCGATCCAGGTGATTTGCGGGCGGTTGCCGGGGTGGCGCAGTTGCTCCGGATCCGGGGTGTGTAACGGAAAGGACTGGTGGTCGGGGAAGCGTCCGCGTGATTCCCACTGCCAGCGCAGGAAGGCGCCGAGCCCGTGGTGTGGGGTGGCAAACCGGTTGCGAAAAACCTGCCCGCGGCGCTGGCTGGCGGGTTCTTCGGCAGCCAGCGCCGCCAGTCGCTCACGGTCGATCATGCCGGTTGCTGTAGCCCCGCCACGGCACCTTCAATGGCGTCCAGGTCCGGGATTACCGCCAGGTCGCCACCCACCTGAATATACATGGCCTCCGCCGGGCCGGTGTCTACCGGCTCTTCCACCGGGTCGTCCTTGGCCACTTTCATCAGGCGGGGAATCCCCTGCACGATCACCGCATAAAAAGGCGCCTTGCTGGCTACCGTGTTGAGCACGGCAATCCGGGCATCCTGGCCGATGGTGACCTGGCCGGATTCGTTGAGTTTTTCGAATGACAGCAGCGGGATCTGCTGGTCACGCCAGCTCAGCCAGCCCAGCAGCCACTCCGGGCCATGGCCCGGGCGATCCGGCTGGCGCAACGGGATCACCTCAGCCACCACAATATTGGGCACCAGCCAAGGGCGCCCCTGCATGGGGATCAACAGGCTGGAAATATCGGATGGTAAGCTGCTCATGGTTGACCTCTCAAATAGACAGCACGCAGCAGGTTTCACTCAACAGGCTTATCTTTCGCCGTGTTGCGTTCCGCTTGTTGCATGTTGCGTGTTTAATTCCCTTCTTACCCGCTCCACCAGTTGCAGCGCAAGCTGTTCGGGGGAGCCGCTAAAACTGACACAGCCGGTTTCACGGACGGAATCCGGCTGGCTGCTGACCGCACAGGTGTCTGCGCTTTGCGCCCACACCGGGCAACCGGTGGCCGCCAGTCGTGGCGCGGCGATGGCGCCGTCATTGCCCATGCCGGAGAACAGAATGGCGCCGCAGGCGCTGCCAAAGCCGTCCCCCACATGCTGGATAACCTGGTCGATGGAGGGCGCATAGGGGCCTTCCCAGGTGTCGCCGGTGGACTGGATACGGCCGTCATGGCGGAAGCGCACGGCATACTCCACCGGCACAATGGCGAGTTCGCCGTGGCGCAGGGCTTCGCCGTCCACGCCGATTTTGCACTGGATAGGGTTATCCCGGCCCAGCACCCCGCACAGGGTATCCAGAAAACTGCCGTCAATGTGCTGGGCCAGCACAAACGCCACGGGCAAATTGGCGGGCAGGCAGTCGAGAAACAGTTTTACCGCTGCCGGCCCACCCAGGCTGGCGCCCAGTACCCATACCTGGCGGGGGCGATCGCCGGGGCGGATGGCCTGGAATTCCCGTGGCTGGGGAATGCGGATCCGGGGCGGTGGCGCGGGGATCACGTCCAGCCGCTCTTCCGCCGCTGGCTTGCCGATAAAACTCACCAGCTTGGTGACCAGGCGCCGCTCCCATTTGGGGTAGCGGATATCGGTGCGTGCCGGGGCCTGGCCGTCACAAAACAGAATCGGTACCTCGGCGCGCTCCAGCAGGTCGTCGAGGAAGTGCTGCCAGCGATCTTCGCTGGACAGATCCACCACCCACAGGTCCAGCGCGTCTGCGGCCAGCCAGCGGTCTTCCAGGGCTTCCGGTTCGGTGCTGACCAGTACCTGATAGCCCTGACCCTTCACCGCACTGGCGAGCAAGTGGCCCTGCAATGTGCTGTCGGCGATGACGCCGACGCGGCCGGGCGCGGTCATCCGTTATCCGTTTCCTGCAGTTCGCCCAGTAGTTCGCGAATGGTGGACAGCAATTCGTTCTCCTGGAACGGTTTGCCCATATAACAGTTCACGCCAATATCGAAGGCCCGCTCGCGATGTTTTTCACCGGTTCGGGAGGTGATCATGATAATTGGCACATCCTGCAGGCGGCTGTCGTGGCGCACGTGGGTGGCCACTTCAAAACCGTCCATGCGGGGCATTTCGATATCCAGCAGCATCACATCCGGGCGGATATCTTCCAGCTTGGCGATGGCGTCGATGCCGTCTTTGGCGGTGACCACTTCGTAGCCATTACGCTCCAGCAGGCGGGTGGTAACCTTGCGCACGGTAACCGAGTCATCGGTGACCATGACCAGCGGCGTGTCACGCTGCGGCTGGAGCTCTTCTTCCGGCTCCTGGGGCAGTGTCGGTACGGTCTCGCCGGCTGCCAGGGCGGTGGTCTGCACGTGGGCGGCACGGATCAGGGAATGGATATCCAGAATGATCACCACGGAGCCATCCCCGAGGATGGTGGCGCCGCTGATGCCAGCCACGGTGGCCAGCTGTGGGCCAACCGCTTTCACTACCACTTCCCGGGAACCGACCAGGTCGTCCACTACGATGGCGACGGTGTGTTCGGTGCTGCGAATCAGCAGTACCGGCATGGGGGTGGTCTGGTTCTCCAGGTGCGGGACCCGGTTGCCGTGGACAAAGTGGCCCAGGTACTGCAGTTCGTAATCCTGGCCCACGTAGGTGTAGACGGGATTCTCTTCTTCGAAATAGTGCTGCAGTTCGAACGGGCTGATCCGCACGATCCCTTCGATCTGGTTCAACGGAATCGCGTAGGAGTCTTCCGCCGCTTTCACCATCAGGGCGCGGTTCATGGCCAGGGTGAATGGCAGGCGGATGATGAAGCGGGTGCCCTGCCCTTTACGGGAGTCGATGGTGACCGAGCCGCCCATCTGTTTGATTTCACTGGCGACCACGTCCATGCCCACGCCGCGCCCGGAAATCTGCGTGACGGCGGCGGCCGTGGAGAAGCCGGCGTGGAAGATGAACTGCTGAATTTCCTGCTCGGAGAGCTGCGCATCGGCGGCGATCAGGCCTCGCTCGATGGCTTTTTGGCGCACCGCATCGGTATCGATACCCTTGCCGTCATCGGACAGGGTAATCACTACCTCGCCCCCTTCGCGGCCCAGTTCCAGGTTGATGCGACCAGTGCCGTCCTTGCCGGCAGACTGGCGGCCTTCACTGGTTTCGATACCGTGGTCTACGGCATTACGCAGCATATGCTCCAGTGGGGCGACCACACGCTCCATCAGGGAACGGTCCAGCTCCCCTTCCGGGTTGAGCACATCGAAGTCCACGCGCTTGTCCACTTCGCCGGAAATCTGCCGGACGATACGGCGCAGACGCGGCACCAGGCGGCTGAAGGGCACCATGCGGGTGCGCATCAGTTTTTCCTGCAGCTCGGTGTTGATCCGTGCCTGCTGCAGCAGCAGGGTTTCGGTGTCCTTGTTGCGGTCCAGGAGGGTGTTCTTCAAATCCAGCAAGTCAGAGGCGGACTCGGACAGCTGCTTGGTGATCTGGTGCAATTCGGAGTACTGATCCATTTCCAGCGGATCGAAGTCCTCGTCGTATTCGCCGAGATCTACGCCCTTCTGGTAGTTGGACATGATCTGCGCTTCGGTTTCCGAATCCAGCCGGCGCAATTGTTCGTAAAGGCGCTGTACCGTGTTGCCCATCTCTTCCACGTTGAAGGCGAACTCGGTGATGCCCTGCTCGACCCGGCCACGGTTGATGGAGGTTTCCCCGGCCAGGTTTACCAGAGCCTCAAGCACATCCGCGCCGACCCGTACCATTTCTTGCGGTTGCGCCTGATTCTGGCGCTGGCGGCGGTCGTCTTTCTGCGGTTGCTGTGGCGCGGGCTGTTTGTCGGTGGCTGCCGGCAAGGTGTTGGCCGGTGCAGCGGCATCCGGGGTCTCGGCGACCGGTGCGTTGGTTTGTGCGGCCGCAGCGACGGACTCCATGCCCCGATTGATCTGGTCGTGCCAATCCAGCATGGGCTGGAAGTCGCTCTGGGCGGGCGTCTGGCGACGGCTTTCCAGGTCGAGCAAATAGGTTTCGAAATCGTGGCTGATGTCGCCCAGCTGTTTGAGGCCGGCCAGTCGTGCGCCCCCTTTCAGGGTGTGCAGCGCTCGTTTCAGATCGTCGATAAAGTCGGTGCTTTCCGGATGATCTTTCCAGGAGGTCAGGCAGGCATCGATGATGTCCGACAGTTCTTCGGATTCTTCCAGGAAAATGTCCAGAATTTCCGGGTCGCTGTCTGACTGCCAGGTGTCATCGGCGGCGGTGTTGGCCGGCGTGGGTGCCTCGCTGGCTGCTGTTGCTGGCGGCGGGCTGGCCGGTTGTGATACCGGGCTGGCCGCCATGGCGGGCAGGGTAAAGCCCGTCGGATCGGCGGCATAGCCGTGGATAGCGGTGATCAGCACCTCGCCACTGGGCAGTGGGCGGTCGGCTTTCAGGGCTTCCACCATCTCCGCCAATTGGTCGTGGCAGCGATGGAGCAGATCGAACAAGCTCGGTTCGATAGCCAGCTGGCTCTGGGCCAGCCCTTCGTAGAGCGTTTCCAGTTCGTGGCCCAGGTCACCCAGCTCCGGGACTTCGGCCATGCGTGCGCCACCCTTGAGGGTATGCAGGTCACGCTGCAGGGATTGCAGTTCAAGCAGGTTGTCCTGCTGGCTGATCCACAGCTCCAGGCTGTTGCCGGCGGATTCGAGAATTTCCTCGGCTTCTTCCAGGAAGATTTCGACCAGCTCCGGGTCGCGCTCCGGTTGAGGGGGCGCATCAGCGGGCGCGGGCGCGTCCTCAACCGCAACGGGCGCGGTGGCGTCAGTGGCCGAGCTGTCGCTGGATTCACTGTCCTCGACACTCTTGAGCGGCTGGGTGCTGTTGTCGTTCAGGCTTGCAGGGGTAGCGGGCGCCGGGGCTTCGCCACGGATGAAGGCCTGAATGGCCGCCACCAGAGCGGGGGCATCAGCCGGAGCGGTGTTGGCCTGCAGGTTTTCGATCATCACCGCCAAGCTGTCATGGCACTGATGCAGGAGCTGGAAAAGGGCCGCATCGGATTCCAGCTGCCCGGCATTATAGCCTTCGTACAGATTTTCCAGTTCGTGGGCCAGGTCGCCGACCGGGGCAACGCCGGCCATGCGGGCGCCGCCCTTGAGCGTGTGCAGATCGCGTTGCAGGCTGCTGACGTTGCTGCTGTCGCCGGCTTCCCACTGGTCGAGAATGTGGCTGGCAGATTCGAGAATTTCCTCGGCTTCTTCCAGGAACAGTTCCACCAGCTCCGGGTCCAGGTGGGCTTCGTAGCGGCTGTTGTCCGGAAACTCCGCGGAGATCTCGCTAACCGGGGGCGTGTTGTTTTGCAGGGTGTCGCTGCTGTCGTCGTTATGGCCATCGACAGGCAGGCCGCCGTCCGGGCCGCCATCGGGTCCGCCGCCTTCGGCCAGCTCGCGCAGGGCATCCACCAGTCCCAGCTCCGGGCGGACGGTCTGGCCGGCGGCCAGGCAGTCCATCATGTTCATCAACGCGTCCTGGCCTTCGCCCGCGAGGGCGAACAAGCGTTCGCTGTAGGCCAGGCGATCGCCTTCCACCGCGCTGTAGCAGCCAGCCAGAGCCGCGGCCAGATCGTGAATCTCGTTGAGGCCGGCGGTGGTGGCGCTGTTGGACAGCAGTTCCAGTTCGTCGCGCAGTCGCACCAATTCGTCGGTGTGCTCGGGGTGCTGTGCCCACTGGCTGAGCAGCTGCTCAGCATCCACGATCAGGTCCATGCCTTCGGACAGGAATACGGACAAAATGTGCGGATCCGGGCCGGGGCTGTCGCTGCCCTGCAGTTGATCGCGTTGTTGATTCAGTGACTGGATCAGGGCATCGGCGCCGGGCAGATGGGCCGGCGGGGTCGGGTCAAGCTGATCCAGACTGCTGAGAATCAGATCGTGGCTCTGGGCCAGCAGGTCAACCTGTTGCTGGTTGGCGCGGCGGTTGCTGCTGATCAGGTCCCGGGCGAGCTTTTCGGCCGGCTCGGCCACTTCGGCCACGGCTTCGATTTCTGCCATGCGGGCGCTGCCCTTGAGGGTGTGCAGGGCGCGATGCACGCTGTCGTCTACCGGGTGTTCGGACAGGTCGGTGTCGTTGCCGGCCAGCCACTGGGCGATCAATGCCAGGTTGCGGCGGGCTTCGCTGGAAAAGATTTCCAGCAGGACGGTGTCCGGGCCTTCTTCGCTCATGTCCGGAATGTCGGACAGGCTCTCGGCAGCCGCAGCACTGCTGTGGGCAGGGGCCTGGGTGTCGTAGTCCGGTTCCTGCTCTGGCAGGTCCAGAGTGAGGCTTTCGTCGATCTCGGTAAGGTCGTTGTCCACCGGCAGGACGTGGATGTCATCGCTGCTGTCGTCAGTGTCCCAGGGGGTGAGGCTATCTTCACTGGCGGCATCAAAGGCGGCCAGATCCTCGGCGGACAGGGTATGGTCGGTGGACGTGGCGTCGGCGTTTTCAGCGGACGGCAGCTCGGTGAGTTCCAGTGTGCTGTCGGGCTCGCTGTGCACATCGGCTTCCAGGGCGTCCGGGCTGACATCAGCGGTCGTGCCTGTCGCGGTGTCGTCGATGGTGTCGGTGGCGCTGTCGGCGGCAACGATCACGGGTACCTGATCGATCTGGCCACCGGCGGCGAGGGTGTCGGCGGCATCGGCCAGCGGCTGCACGTCAAACGGGTCCGGCTGGCGCAGGGTAAAGGCATCCACCAGGGCGGGTACGCGATTGCGAACTTCCTGGACCAGGGCGATCAATACGGCGGTGGGCACAATGGTGCGGTCGATAACCCGGTTCAGCATGTTTTCGACGGACCAGCCCAGTTCCCCTACGGTGCTGGCGCCGACCATGCGGCCGGATCCTTTCAGGGTGTGGAAGGCGCGGCGGAATTCCACCAGGGACTCTTCGTCGCTGGTGTTAGCGGCCCAGCGCGGGAAGTATTCGTCCAGGGCGTCCAGTACTTCGCCCACTTCTTCCTGGAAGATCTCGATGATTTCGTCATCGATCAGGTCGTCGTCATCGTCGTTATGAGTGTCGGCGTCTGATGCTTGCGGTGCGTGCGTTTCGGGCTCTGCCGGGGCGGTGATTTCCAGGGTAGGATCGAGCAGTTCGTCATCGTCGCTGCTGTCGAAATCCGGGCCCTCGTCGTCGCTCTCCAGCGGCTGTAGTTCCAGCGTGGGGTCCTGGTCCTGTGCGGTGGTGCCGGTTTCGTCGTCGAGCTGCCCGTTGGCAGAGAATCCGGACCAGGCATCCACATCGTGTTCTTGGGATACGTGGGCGTCAGCGTCTAGTCCCGTTTGTTCCAGTTCAATGCGTTCTACGTCGATGTCGTTATCGTCAAAGTCCTGTTCTTCTTCCAGCGGATAGCCCAGTGCATCCACACTGGCGCGGGCCAGCTGCAGGATATCGTCGGTGGTGGTCGGGTCGTCGCTGAGACGCTCCAGGTAGTATTCCACCGAGGTGATGGCGTCAGCGAGGGTATCCATGCTGCGCCAGTCGGGTTTGGGCTGATCCGCGTCCAGCAGCTTTTCTTCGATGAACTGCACGCACTGGCGCAGGATCAGGGCAGGTTTGCTTAGCTGGATCACATCCAGACCACCGCGGACAGCGTTCAGGCGTTCGGGCACCACTTGCAGGGGGTCGGGATTCCACTGGGAGGCAATGAATTCCACGATGCCGTCTTTGGCTTCTTCCAGCCCGGCCCGGCATTCGCGCAGCACGGCGTCCATGGCCTGGCCCACATGGCTGGGCATGTCGTCGCCGTGACCGGCATAGCCGGTGCTGCGGCGATCGCCGCTGATGCCGGCCAGGGTGGCTTCCACATAGAGCAGGGCGCCGGCGATATCCATCAGGTTTTCACGTTCGGCGGGGACCTTGCCGGCGACAATGTCTTCCATGGCGTGCAGTTGCTCTTCCACCAGGGCGCGGGGCTGACCCAGGCCGAGCACGGCCACGGTGTCGGCTACCTGCTTCAGGGTGAGCGTGAGCGGTTGCAGTTTGTTGGTATCGGTGTCGCCACTGTGCACGAAGCTTTCCAGGGCGTCTTTCACTGTGGTGAGCTCTTCGGAAAGCGCCTGCACCACGGAGTTCATGGCCTGGGCGTCCGGGCCGGTCATCCGCTGGCGTTCTTCATTGACCAGGTCATCGGAGGGCAGCGCTTCATCCAGCCGGAAACGGGCTTTTACATCGCGGATGCGGGGGCTGTCCACGTCGGCCTTGGCCACGTAGTAGAGCAGGTTCTTGATCAGTTCGGTGGGGGCTGGCCGGTTCAGGCTGGCCGCCCCTTCCACCGCCAGCTCACGCAGGTTGCGGTCCACGTGACCGAGCATCAGCTTGACGGAGGTGCCGAGAATAATGGCGTCTTCGGAGAGGCCTTCCACCAGCGCGTTACTGATGGACCACAGCGGAGCACGTGGTGCGTCGCCGGTGACCTGTTCCAGTTTGGTGAAAACCTTGGCCATGTAGCCCAGGTTTTCGTCCATGTTGTCGTTGCGTAGTACGCCGAGCAAGGCGATCTGGAACATCTGGCGGATTTTTTTCGCCAGCAGGATAAAGCGTGGGTCGTTGAGCAGGTCGTCGGGAATCTGGCCTTGCCCGGTTGCTTCGCTGAGATCCGGTTTGAACAGGGAGGTTTCCGACAACAGGGATTCGCCGCGGGCGGCGCGCAGGTCATTGAGCAGTGGCAGCAATACCACCGGCAGATCTCGGCGGTTGCTGGCGACCCGGTCCAGGTATGGCGGCAGCTGCAGGATCGCCCGCATCAGGGTTTCCTGGCTGTCAGTCACATTGCCTACATTGCCGTCGAGCAGTGCCTGCGCCAGTTTTTCCATTTCTTCGGCGAGCAGTGCCGCACCGTAGAACTCCACCATCTGCAAGGTGCCGTACACCTGATGCAGGTGGGTCTGGCAGAAACGCATGCGAGTGGCGTCGTCCGGGTTGTCCACGAACGATTCCAGTGCCTGTTGCGCCTGGTTCAGGGTTTCCTGGATTTCCCCGCGAACCCAGTCCAGAGCCAGATAGTCGTGACGGTCACTCATGACGTCTCCTGTCATACATCAACCCGCCTTCTTTGGTGGGCAGGTTTTTATAATGCGCAACACGTAACATGCAGCAGGCCCCGAGCCGGTGGTTGCTGATGGGTGCTACCCCAAGCCTTTTCTTTTTCGCGTGCCGCATGTTGCGTGCCGCGTGTTGCGTTATGTCTTTCTGCGTTTCTATCGACAGCGCCGGAATGCCAGCGTATCGGCAAAGTGAATCCGTTCCAGATCAGGATGTTGCCAATCAGTCACTTCCCCGGGCCCGAGTATCAGGATGCCTCCTGGTGCGAGCCGTTCCGCCAGCCGGTTCACGATCTGACGTTTACGCCAGCGGCGGAAGTAAATCAGCATGTTCTGACAAAAAATCAGATCCATGTTGTTCATTGGTGCCGTGCTGAGATCCAGCACGTTAAGCCGCGCGAAGCAGATGCGTTCGCGTAGTGCCCCGGTGATGGTCACGGTTTGCCCGTTCCCGGTGGGCTCGAAATACTTGTCCCGCAACAGCGGGTCGACCTGCAATACCCGGCGTGCGGCATATTCGCCTTTGCGGGCCTTGGCCAGGGTGGGCAGGCTGATGTCGGTGGCCGTGATGCCGTAGAACCGTTTCTGCTCGCTGGCGGAAAACTGCTCGTTGATCATCATGGCCAGGGAATAGGCTTCCTCACCGGTGGAGCAGCCCACGCTCCACACATCCAGGCTGGCGCTCGCCGGCTGTTCGGCCATGAAACGCTGAGTAAATTCTTCCACCAGCGCGTAGGAACCGGGATGCCGGAAGAAACTGGTTTCCTGGACGGTCAGACGGTCCACCAGCACGGACCATTCCATGGCCCGTGACTGGGTGGAACCCACCATCAGGTGTTCGTAATAGGTGTCGTAGTCCTCGATGCCCAACTCGCGCATGCGAATGTTCAAGCTGGTTTCGAGGAAGGTCTTGCGCTCGTTGGACAGCGACATGCCGGTGCGGTCTTCCAGCAGCGCCTGCCATAGCTGGAACTGCTCCGCATCCATGGCGGGCGTGCTTTTGATCGACCAGCGATCTGTCACTGCAGCACCCATGGCATGTCTCCCGAGACCGGCTCAGGCCGGATCAGGAGTGCTCCGGCAGGCGGAAGCCGGCAACGGAGTTACGCATTTCCTGGGCCATCTCGGCCAGGTTACCAATGGACCGTGCTGTTGCGGTGGTACCGGCAGAGGTCTGTGAGGTAATTTCCTGGATCACGTTCATGGTGTTGGAAATGTGACCCGCGGAGGCCGCCTGCTGGCGTGCCGCGTTGGAAATGTTCTGGATCAGGTCCGCCAGGGTTTTCGATACGTTCTCAATTTCTTCCAGCGCCACACCCGCATCCTGTGCCAGGCGTGCCCCTTTCACTACCTCGGCAGTGGTGGCTTCCATGGAGATAACCGCTTCGTTGGTATCGGTCTGAATCGTTTTAACCAGGGTTTCAATCTGCTTGGTTGCCGCAGCAGAACGTTCCGCGAGGCGTTGTACCTCATCCGCAACCACCGCGAAGCCCCGGCCGGCTTCACCGGCCATGGATGCCTGAATGGCGGCGTTCAATGCGAGAATGTTGGTCTGGTCGGCGATGTCGTTAATCAACGATACGATGTCACCAATTTCCTGGGAGGATTCACCCAGACGCTTGATCCGTTTGGAGGTTTCCTGAATCTGTTCGCGGATGGTGTCCATGCCGTGGATGGTGGCCTGTACCACTTCGGCGCCCTTGTTGGCGATGGCTACCGCTCGTTCCGCTACCGCTGCCGATTCGGCGGCGTTGGCGGATACCTGGTCAATGGACACCGCCATTTCGTTCACCGCGGCGGAGGCGCCGGCAATTTCCTGGGCCTGGTGCTCGGAGGCTTCGGCCAGATGCATCGCCGTGGACTGGGTTTCCTGGGCCGCCGAGGCCACCTGTACTGCCGAGTTGTTGATCGTCTGTACCAAGCTGCGCAGCTGGTCAATGGAGTAGTTGATGGAGTCAGCGATGGCACCGGTGAAGTCCTCGGTTACCGTTGCCTGTACGGTCAGGTCACCGTCAGCCAAGTCGCCCAGTTCGTCGAGCAGACGCAGAATCGCGGCCTGGTTACGCTGGTTCTCACTTTCCAGCTCATCTTTCAGCTTGGCGGCCTGACGGTTCCGTTGAGCCATGATGATAAAGAAGAACAACACGGCCAGACCGGCGCAAACGCCACCCAGCCATACCGACGGAAACAGCCCGCTGGTGCTGTCTTCGAACTGGTTGTTCAGGTTGGTGGATTCCTGCAGCAGGTCCTGGGAGCGACGGAAGATGGTGTCGGCGGCGTTACGTACCTGGAACAGCTCGGGAGCGGTTTCCAGAATCTCATCCACGGACTGGTTTACGAATTCGTCGAACAGGTCAGCAATCTCGGCCAGGTAGTCCAGGGCATCGGGGTCATTCACCTGGTCAATACCCATGGCGGTGTCGCCCTCGATCATGCCGTTCATAACACGACCGAACAGGCTGGCATCACGGCCGAAGGAGTCTGCCGCGATCACCGCGCCATCGCCCCCTTCCAGTACCTTGGCGATGGACCGCACGATGCGCTCAGCCAGCCAGGATTGGCGCTGCGCAAAGGCGATCTGTTCCGGTTCCGCATCGGTGGCCACCAGAATTTCCACGACGCCTTCGTATTCAGCCTGCAGGGAGGGGATGGTCTGGGCCAGAGTGTCAGCCACTTCGTGCAGATCCAGTACCGTGTCTTCCCCTTTCAGGATCACGCCGGCGTTGGCGTTCACTTCATCCCACAGGGTTTGCAGGCGCGCCATGGCTTGCGGGTCGCTGACCGGCTCGTCCTTGACGTCGTCCCAGGCGGACTGGAAGCTTTTTTGGGATTTATCCAGCAATTCGAAGGCGTCGGCGTTACCGGCGGCCGCTTCCAGGGCGTTTTTGGCGATCTGCTGGGAAATTACCCGCATTTCGGAGGCGCGGGTAATGTTTTCCTGCGCCCGGTTTGCCGTGGTGGCGGACAGCAGGAAGTTGGCCAGTGCCAGTACGATAAAAATGGCAAGGCCCACGTAAAGGGCAATATTCAGCGTGCCGCCGCCTGAGCCCCCCCGCAGTTTTTCGAACAATGCTCCCGAATTGAACTTCATAGTCTGGCTCCTGGCCTGGCGTTCACTCTTCTTATATTCCCCGAGTTGTTCTATGCCGTTAGCCGGTACGGGCTACCTGCATAAAACGCGGGTCCTCTGCCAGCCTGGTGAGGCTGAACACGGACCAATACTCCCCTTCCCGTCGGTAGGCCCCGCGCACAAAGTTCGTGACGCTGGTGTCGCTGACCGGCAGTGATTCCACAAATTCATCAATGGGAAAATGTTGCATCCCCAATACCTCGTCCACGGCCATGCCGGTGTAGAGGTCGTCCTGGTCCAGCACCAGCAGCCGGCGGCGCTTTTCCTGAACCGGTGAACTCTTTTCCAGAAAGCCGCTGAGATCCATGACGGTCATCAGGCGGCCCCGGACGTTGGCTACCCCTTTCATCCAGCTGCGTGCGCCGGGAATGCGGGTGTAAGCCGGCACCGAGAGGATTTCGGAAACCTCATCCAGCGGTGCCACGTATTTCTTGCCGTCGAGCACAAACCCCACGCCACTCCAGTAGCTGACCGCATCCTGCTGCATGGGCAGATCTTTGGCCTGCTCCCGGCAGCGCTGATTGTATTCAGCGAGTTTGATGTAGGCGGCGGAGGCGTTGCTGCTCATGGGCGGCTCCTTCAGGCGTCGGCCAGCATGCGGTCGACGGTTTGCAGGAGCACGTCTTCGTCCACCGGTTTGGTCAGGTAGTCCCGGGCGCCCTGGCGTTTGCCCCAGACGCGGTCGGTTTCCTGATCCTTGGTGGTGACGATAACGATCGGAATATGGGCGGTGTCCGCCCCTTTGGTGAGCTGGCGGGTGGCCTGGAAGCCATTCAGGCCAGGCATCACTACATCCATCAGAACCAGCTCGGGAAGCTCGGAACGGGCCGTGGCAACACCATCGGCTCCATTGGCGGCCTCGATTACCTCGTGGCCATGTTTTTCCAGAATCTCGCGCAACTTGTATGTCTCGGTGGGCGAGTCATCCACAATCAGAATACGTGCCATCTTACCCTCTTCAGGTTCAGCGGCGATGCCGCTTAACCGTTGATATGCTGACGAATCGCACCCAGTAGCTCGTCCTTGGAGAACGGCTTGGTCAGGTACTCATCGGAACCGACAATGCGCCCCTTGGCCTTGTCAAACAGGCCATCCTTGGACGACAGCATGATCACCGGGGTTGCCTTGAATGCGCTGTTATTTTTGATCAGCGCGCAGGTCTGATAGCCATCGAGACGCGGCATCATGATATCGACGAAAATGATATTGGGCTTGCTGTCGGCGATTTTGGCCAAGGCATCGAAGCCATCGGTGGCCGTGATTACTTCACAACCCGCTTTCTTCAACAAGGTTTCGGCGGTACGACGAATCGTCTTGGAATCGTCGATTACCATCACCTTGAGGTCTTGGAAATTGTCAGTCATGGAAACTGCCTTTAACCGTGAACCGTAATTGGCCGCAACTTATTGTAATTTTTGGCCTTTCTAGTAATTCGTTGGGCGGGGCCTGTGGCGGTGTCAGCCCAAGCGAAGTTTTTAACACAGATTCTACAATCAATCTATAAGACCCTATGAAACTTGAGAAAATGTCCCTCAGACGGGGCGTTGAATAAGCTTCTCCGCGCATAGCGAACCTGCCTGTGCGCTGCTAACATTGCTTCGGTCATTGTTGGTATACGCAATGCCCGTACCAAATCCCCCGCGCGCAGCTGTCAGGCTGCCCGCGCCCTGTAGAACGGAGACTTCATGAGCCTGCGTGTTGGTGTGGTGATGGACCCCATCGCCAAAATCAAACCCTGGAAAGACAGCACCTTTGCCATGCTGCTGGAAGCGCAGCGGCGCGGCTGGTCCCTGCTCTACATGGAGCCGGGGGACCTTTATGTCCGCGATGGTCGCACCTTTGCCACTACCCGGGCACTGTCTGTCACCGACAATAACGACGATTGGTACCGTCTGGCCGACGCCGTGAATCACGACCTGGCCGATCTGGACATTATCCTGATGCGCCAGGACCCGCCCTTTAATGCGGAATACATCTACGCGACCTACCTGCTCGAGAAAGTGGAGCGTGAAGGGGTGCTGGTGGTCAATCGCCCGGGCAGTGTGCGCGACAGTAATGAAAAGCTGTTCGCCACCGACTTCCCGCAGTGCTGTGCGCCCACCCTGGTGTCCAGCCAGTCCACCCTGCTGCGCAACTTTGTACAGGAATTTGGTGACACCGTGATGAAGCCGCTGGACGGCATGGGTGGCAGTAATATTTTCCGGGTACGCAAGGACAGCCCCAACATCTCGGTGGTGATCGAAGTGCTCACCCAGCACGGCAAGACGCCGATCATGGCCCAACGCTTTGTGCCGGAGATCACCGAAGGCGACAAGCGCATTTTGATGATCAACGGCGAACCGGTGCCCTATGCGCTGGCGCGCATTCCCAAGGAAGGCGAGCTGCGCGGCAATCTGGCGGCGGGTGGCACCGGCCAGGGCCGGGAGCTGAGTGATCGGGACCGCTGGATCTGCGAGCAAGTGGGGCCAACCCTGAAACGTAAGGGGCTATACTTTGTCGGGCTGGATGTGATCGGCGATTATCTCACCGAAATCAACGTGACCAGCCCCACCTGTATCCGCGAGCTGGATGCGATTTTTGACATCAATATCGCCGGGCAGCTGTTTGACACCCTGCTGGAGTTGCGGCCGTCGTCATAGACCCGGCGGCCGCTGCGGGGCACACTGGCCGACCTTCTGTTGCGGCGGGCGCTGTCCGCCATGGCTGAATTCAATGGCTGACTGAGGCCGCTTAAAAGTAGTAGCGAAAACAATAACATGGCATCAAATCCGGCATCTGTTACCGCCTCTGACCGTCTCACCTTCACCGTTTTTCTGGCGGTGGCGTTCCATGGCATCCTGATTTTCGGGGTGAGCTTTGCGCCGGAATTGCAGCGTGCGGCTCCGCATACCCTGGAAGTGACTCTGGCCCAGCATCGCAGCGACAGTGAGCCGGAAGAAGCGGACTTCATTGCCCAGAGTAATCAGGAAGGCTCCGGTGATCAGGCCGACAAGCAGGAGCTCACCACCACGGAACAGGCAGATTTTGCCGACAGTAAACTGGAAAACGTGCAGCTCAAGGAAAAAACCACCCGCGAGCGCCGGGAGCGGGTCAGCCAGCAACTGGTAATCACCACCGCCCGCGACAGTGAGCACAAGGTTAACGCTGACCAGAAAGAAAAGACCGAACCCAAGCCCCTGAAAGTGGCCAAGCAGGAAAACCTGCAGGACCTGAGCCAGCAGATCGCCAGCCTGCAGGCGCGTCTGGACGAACAGAAGCAGGCCTATGCCAAGCGTCCGAGGGTACGGCGCTTAACCTCGGTGTCCGCCAAGGCGCACTTCGAAGCGGTCTACATCGATGGCTTTCGCCGCAAGGTGGAAGACATGGGTACCCGCAACTTCCCCGCCCGGGCCCTGAACAGTAATACCTATGGTTCTGTGCGCCTGATGGTAGCGATTCAGAAAGACGGCTCACTGAAAGAAGTGCGGCTGCTCAAGTCCTCCGGCCATAAATTCCTTGATCAGGCCGCGATCCAGAGTGTGCGTCTGGCGGCTCCGTTCGATGCGTTTACAGCGGAAATGCGCCGGAACATGGATGTGCTGGAAATTATCCGCACCTGGAAGTTCGACAGAAACCGGCAAGTGTCGTCGAAGTAGAGGCAGCACGCACCACGCATAGTCGAAGCGATTGTAGGAGTTCCCTTCCAGGGGACGAACCGTGCGAAGCACGGCCTCGACCTTAGGGCTATCAAGTCTTTTAAGCATCGTTAGAATGATCAGGCGGCGTCTGAAACGCTGATTTCTCGCCAAGGCTCGAATTCGTCCCCTGGAAGGGAATTATTCGCTGCGCTCACCCTGCGGACCGCACTACGTGCGTTACTTCGCTACGCTTCGTTCCTACAGCAGCCTTGTAGGGACGTCACTGCTTGCAGCTCCCCCGCCGCCCCCGGATACTACCCCCATGGAAAACACACCTTTGAAACACCAGTTGCTGGTGGCCATGCCACAAATGGCTGACCCGGACTTTGAACATTCCGTTACCTATATCGTTGAGCACAGCAGCGAGGGGGCCATGGGGCTGACGCTCAACCGCCCGGTGCAGATCAGCCTTGGCGATATCCTCAGCGACATGGATATTGAAATCGAAGTACCGCCGTCCGAGCGGCACCGGGTGGTGGCGGGTGGGCCGATCCAGCAGGAAGCCGGCTTTGTGCTGCACAGTGCCGCCACCCGCTGGCACGCCAGCACCGTCCTCAGTGATGGCCTGATCCTGACCACCAGTCGTGACATTCTGGAAGCCATCGCCATTGGTGAAGGCCCGGAGCAGTCCCTGATCTGTCTGGGCTACGCGGGCTGGGATGCCGGGCAGTTGGAGCAGGAGCTGGTGGATAACGCCTGGCTCAGCACCCCTGCCAGCCGCGAGCTGGTGCTTGATACTCCCTTTGAGCAAACCTGGCATGCTGCCGCCGCGCGCATTGGTGTCGATATGAGTCTGATTGCCACGCAGGCGGGGCACAGCTGAAAGGCAATTAATAATGAATAGTTAATAATTAATAGCGGCGCGGTTGAAGTTCTTGTTCTTGCAAGGTTAGAAGCCGCGGTCGCAACACCGGGCGCGGCGACGAACCTTGCAAAATCAGAGCAACGAGATCGCGCAACTATTAACTATTCATTATTAACTATTTTTTGCCTCTATGATTCTTGCCTTTGACTACGGTACACAAAAAATCGGTGTGGCCAGTGGCAACGAGCTGCTGGGCACGGCCACGCCCTTGAAGGCCCTGCCCTGCAAGAATACCCAACCCAACTGGGATGATATCGCCGCGCTTTTGAAAGAGTGGGAACCGGAAGCTCTGGTTGTCGGCTTGCCTCTGAACATGGATGGCAGCGATAGCGAGTCCACCGCCCGCGCGCGTAAATTTGCCAATCGTCTGCATGGCCGATTTGGAAAAAAAGTGTGGCTGGTGGATGAGCGTTTGAGTACCCGCGAAGCCCGTGAGCGTACCGGCATTCAGAAAGCCGATAGCCGGGTGGATTCCATGGCGGCGGTGATTATTGCCGAAGGCTTTTTTGCGGGTGATGCCGAGGCCATTGGCTAATGGGTGCTAAAAGGTAGGTCAGGTCCACCCGGCGGGCACAAAGAGCTGTAGGCGTAACCTGACATCCTCTGTTCTTCTTGCGTAAAAGTGTGGAGGTCGGATTACGCCTGTGGCTAATCCGACCTGCGAAAACCAGCAGAGCTTACTGCTTGATCCCTTCCACAGAAATAATAATTTCCACGGTTTCTGATGCCGGCCCCAAATTCTTGGTGATGCCGAAGTCTGCCAGTGTCAGTGTTGTGCTGGCTTCCAGGCCCATGCGGTAGCCGCCCCAGGGATCATCGCCGTAACCGATCAGTTTGGCATCCAGTGTTACCGGTTTGGTCACGCCATGAAGGGTGAAGTCGCCGGTGATTTTTGCGGTTTTCTCGCCGGTTTTTTCAATGCTGGTGCTCTTGAAGGTGGCTGTTGGATATTCGTCCACGTCCAGAAAATCATCACCGCGCAGGTGCTTGTCACGTTCAGCGTGGTTGGAGTCTACGCTGGCCGTCTGGATGGTCGCGGTTACCTGGCTGTTCTCCGGGTTTTCAGCATCCACGGTGAAGGTGCCGTTGAAATCATTGAAGCGACCATACAGCCAGCTGTAACCCAGATGAGAAATTTTGAAGGTGACAAACTGGTGGGCGCCTTTTTTGTCGAACTGATAAGTGCCTCCGGGCTGGTCGGCGAACGCCATGCTACTGAGCAGCAGCGCCAGGGCGGGGATCGTAATTTTTTTCAATAACGTCGACATAAGCATCAAACTCCGTTTCAGGTGATTAAGATAGGTTGTGAGTGTCGTTTGGGATGTGCGTTGTGGCTCGTGGCGCCAGGCCAAGAATGCGGCGTAAGGTGTCGTCGCGATCAAAAAGATGATGTTTGACGGCGGCCAGCGCGTGCAGGCCGGCCAGGCCGATGACGGCCCAGGTGGCCCAGTAATGAATCAGCCCGGCGGTGTCTTCCAGGCCGGTCTGGTGGCCGCTCACCGAGGGAACGGCGAACCAGTTGAACACATCCACGGAAGAGCCATCGGCACTGCTAATCAGGTAGCCGCTGATCATGGCTACAAATAGCAGCAGGTACAGCGCCCAGTGAGTGAGATGGGCGCTGATTCTTTCCCAGGGTTTGTGGGTGGGCAGCGGTGCCGGCGGCGGTGAAATAAAGCGCCAGGCCAGTCGCAGCAGCATGGCGATAAACAGCAGTATGCCGATGCTGCGATGCAGATCCGGGCCTTCGCGATACCAGGGGTCGTAATAGCCCAGGTCCACCATATAAAAGCCCAGCGCAAACAGGCCGATCACCGCCAATGCCACCAGCCAGTGGAATAATAGCGCAATAGCGCCAAAGCGTTGCGGGTCGTTGCGCAGTTTCATGATGGTTCCCTTCCGGTGTTGCTGCCCGTGTTGCCGGGTGATCCCTTCTTGTTCAGAGTCCGCACAGCGCGTCAGGTTCCGGCCTATACAAAACTTACAGGCGTTATGCGTAAGCGACCAGCTTGTCGGTATTTCAGGCCGGGACACAGCGCAAAAAACTGAACGGTTTGATCAGCTGTTCCGTTGATTGCCTCAGCAGCCCGGCCTTCTGCTACTCTTACCGCTCTGGATATGCCTTATGGATTGTGGGAGAGCGGCCTTGAGCTGGGACGAGCAACAATTGCAGACACACCTGGATGCCATGGCGGCGGCCATCAATGAGCGCTTTGCGGACAAGTCACCGTTGCTGGTGGGGATTGAATCCGGGGGCGCCTGGGTGGCGCAGGCACTTAATGAGCGTTTGCCCACGGCGTTGCCGCTGGGGTCGTTGAATCCGGCGTTCTACCGGGACGACTTCGATACCCGTGGTCTCAAGCCCACGGTGACGCCATCCAAACTGCCGTTCGATGTGGATGGCCAGCATATTTTGTTGGTGGATGATGTGCTGATGACCGGGCGTACCATTCGCGCGGCCATGAACGAGTTGTTTGATTTTGGTCGCCCGGCGTCCATCTCCCTGGTGGTGCTGTTCGACATCGGCCATCGGCAATTGCCAATTCGTGCCGATATTTGCGGGGAAACTTTGGCATTGCCACCCCATCAACGGGTAGAATTACGGGGGCCCTCTCCGTTGATTGCCGAGATTCGCAATCTGGTGGTTGAGGACGACACAGAGACAAGGTCATAAGAATGACGCCGACGCTTGCGCCATCCTCCCGAGTACAACTTACCGACGACGGTAAGCTTCGCCATTTCCTCACCACTGAGCACCTTCCCCGTTCCTTGCTGGAAGATATTCTCGATACCGCAGCCAGCTTTGTGGATGTGGGTGGTCGGGCGATCAAGAAGGTCCCCCTGTTGCGCGGCAAGACCGTGGTGAACCTGTTTTTCGAGTCCAGTACCCGCACCCGCAGCACCTTTGAGCTGGCGGCCCAGCGGCTGAGCGCCGACGTGCTCAACCTGGATATCGCCAAGTCCGCCACCAGCAAGGGCGAAACCCTGCTCGATACCCTGCGCAACCTGGAAGCCATGGCGGCGGACATGTTCGTGGTGCGCCACCAGGATTCCGGCGCGCCGTTCTTTATAGCCAACGAAGTGACGCCCAGCGTGGCGGTAATCAATGCCGGTGACGGGCGCCATGCCCACCCCACCCAGGCCATGCTCGACATGTATACCATCCGCCACTACAAGGGCGGGTTTGCCGGGTTGAAAGTGGCCATTGTTGGCGACATCCTGCATTCCCGGGTGGCCCGCTCACAGGTTCACGCATTGAATATTCTCGGCGCAGAGGAAGTGCGCCTGATCGGCCCCAAGACGCTGCTGCCGGTGGATGCGGAAGCGCTGGGCGCCACCGTGTTCACGGACATGGCTCAGGGCCTGAAAGACGTGGACGTGGTGATCATGCTGCGTTTGCAGAAAGAACGTATGGATTCCGCCCTGTTGCCCAGCGAAGGCGAGTTCTTCCGCCTCTATGGGCTGAACAACGACAAGCTTCAGTTCGCCAGGGATGACGCCATTGTGATGCATCCCGGGCCGATTAATCGGGGCGTGGAAATCGCCTCGGAAGTGGCGGATGGTCCCCGTTCCGTGATTCTCAATCAGGTGACCTTCGGCATCGCCGTGCGCATGGCCGTCATGTCCATGGCCATCAGCGGGCAGGACAGCGACAGCAATGCCCTGGCCGCCTCGGCAGAAAACATGGAAGGAGCAGGAGGTGCCCGTGGCCAGCGCTAACCGTAACCGCGCCCATATCCTGATCCGCAAGGGCCGTGTCATCGACCCGGCCAGTGGCCGTGATGACGTGGCCGACCTGCTGATTGAAAATGGCCGCCTGACGCGTATCGGCGCCAGTCTGGATGCACCGGGGGCGGATATTGTAGAGGCCGAGGGGCACTGGGTGCTGCCTGGCCTGGTGGATGCCTGTGTGCACCTGTCGTTGCCGGGCAGCGGTCGCACCGGCGATATCGCCAGTGAAACCCGCGCCGCGGCGGCCGGTGGCATCACCCACCTGGCGGCTCAGCCGGACTGCGGCCCGGTGGATTCCACCGCCGTGGTGCGGTTGATCCGTGAACAGGCCGGTCAGGCCGGGTTTGCCCGTATCATGCCCATTGCCGCCATGACGCAGGGACTGCTGGGCGAACAGCTGGCAGAGATGTCGACTCTGGCGCGGGCCGGTTGTATTGCCGTGGGCAATGCCGGCGGCAAGGTGGCCAATGCGCTGGTGCTCAAACGCAGCCTGGAATACGCCGCCACCTTCGATTTGCCGGTCATGTTTCGTCCGCAGGATTCGGCGCTTAGTGTGGGTGGCTGTGCCCATGAGGGGCCGGTGGCGACCCGTCTCGGTTTGCCCGGTATTCCCGCCGTGGCGGAAAGTGTGGACCTGTCCCGCGATCTGCTGCTGGTGGAAGCCACCGGGGTGCGGGCGCATTTCCAGCAGATCTCCAGTCGCGATTCCCTGCGCCTGCTGCGGGCCGCCAAACGGCGAGGCCTGCCAGTGACGGCAGATGTAAGTATTCAGCACCTGCTGCTGGACGAGTCGGCCTTGGAAGGCTTCAACAGCCATTGCCACGTGATTCCCCCGCTGCGTAGCGCCGAGGATCGGGAAGCACTGCTGGAAGCGGTGGCCGATGGCACCATCGATGCTATCTGTTCTCAGCATACCCCCATTGGCTCTTCTAGCAAGGCGGCCCCGTTCCCGGCCACCAAGCCGGGCATGGCCGGGGTGGATGTATTGCTCTCGCTGGTTTTACAGCTGGTGGATGACGGCAAGCTGGACCTGCTGCGTGCCTTGGATGCGGTCACCGCGGCTCCGGCCCGTTGCCTTGGAATTCAGGCCGGCCAGCTGGAAACCGGTCGTCCAGCCAGCCTCTGTGTGCTGGACCCGGTGGGCGTCAAAGACCTCCGCGAAGACTGGCTGTCCGCAGGCAACAACTCCCCCTGGCGCCATGCCCAGCTCAAGGGCAGCGTGAAACTGACGGTGTGCCAGGGCAAGGTGAGCTGGCTGTCGGATTGAGTCAGCGGCCAGCTACGAAGCCGCTGTAGGAGTTCCCTTCCAGGGGACGAACTGAGCGCAGCGAAGCAGTGGCCGCCTTTGACTGCAGCTCGCCTTAGAGGAAACGCATCACCCAGTGGACGGAGGATTGGCTTTCGCCAATATCGCGCTACGCGCGGTTCGTCCCCTGGAAGGGAACGCCTGCACAGTGCGACTTACCCCTTGTCCAGCTGAAACACCTCCACCCGCAACGCCTCCTCCCCAACGACCCCCGGCGCCACACGCCAGCGCCCCTGGCTGTCCTGGAAAATCAGGGCCGGTGTGCCTTGCAGGCCCAGCCCGATCATCAGCCCGGTGTTGCTTTGAATCTGGCTGCGGATGGCATCGGGCACCCGTTGCAGCGGGCGAATGCCGCCGTCATCGTAGTGCGCCTCGTGCTCCGCCAGGGCGGCGGCCGGGTCCGGGGCAGCCAGCACGGCACCGCCCTGGGTGAAGCTGCGTTTGGGATTGATCAGCCCGACGATAATGTGGCGTACCTGCAACACGTTATCTTCGTCTTCGATCATTGGCTGCATGTTTTCCCACAATCTGGCGCAGTAGGGGCAGGCCATATCCGTGAATACATAGGCTATTCGTTTGGGTTCCCGTGCGCCTTCAGCCACCCAGCTGCTGGCTTCCAGCTTGGCCAGCAGGCTGTCCATGGAGGGCTCGGCTTTGTCGCCGGCCTGCGCCGCCATAGGGGCTAGCAGCAAGCTGGCCAGCATCAGTGTGCAGAGCCGGGAAACTAGGGATGTCATAAGGCGACCTCAGGAAAATGTTCACTTAGAAGGTGGTGCAGACTGGCAGAGGACAGTGGGCCGAAGTGGCGTGCTACCTGGTTGCCGTCACTATCAAAAATCAATGTCAGCGGCAGGCCGGGGTTGCCGGCGAAACGGCTCAAATCCGAATGGGGATCCAGCCGTAAGGAGTTAAACGCCAGCTGCGCGTTGGTGAGGTAGTGGCGTACGGCGGTCGCATTTTCGGCCTGGTTGGCCATCAGGAATTTCACGGTGGGGTAGCGTGATTGGGCGGCTTCCATCACCGGCATTTCTCGCCGGCAGGGCGGGCACCAGGTGGCCCAGAGGTTCACGACCATGGGATGGCCGCCTTCTTGCTGAAGCGGTTTAGGACTGCCTTTCAGGTCATACAGGGTGATGTCAGGCAGGGCCTCGGCCGGCTGACTGAATGCTTGCAGCGTCGCCAGGGTCAGCGTCATTGCCACCAATGAGGCGGCCAGGTTGCTGAGCAATGCGGGCCTGCGGTGGCGTTGCCGCCAGAGGAAAAACAGCAGTACCGGCAAGGCCGCCAGGGCGCCCGGCCACCACCAGCCTCCGTCGCGAATATCCACGATGCCTTGCAAGGTGGAATATTGATCCGGGTAGCGCAGTACAAAAGCCGTGCGGGCCCCGATCAGGGCAGTGAATGCGGTGCACCAGATGGCTTTTTCAGTGGATTGACCGCGTCGTTGCCACAGGGCGTTAGTGGTGAGGGCGGCGAACAGGCCAAGCAGCGGGATGGCCACGCCAGCTGGCAAGGCCAGCGGGCCGATATTGATTGCGTCCAAGGGGACTCCAGGGCAGGGCCAAGGTGAGCATGCAAGCGCGCGGCTTGCTCTACGGTTGTTACGGGTAGCGCTTGAACATGTCCTCGACGGCTTTTTCGATATGCGCACTGCGGCGCTCGGAGCTCATGTCGTCGTGGAGCTCGTCGCGGCTGGTGGCCTGCCAGACCACATCCTTGCTTTGCTGATCGATCAGTTGCACCACCAGTTTGTATTCCTCGGTGATTTCACCCTCGGTGGGAGTGCTGGCGCCCAGGCCAATGTTGTTGCGGGTAAAGCCGAAGCCGAACTGTAAGGTGGAGCCATCGAAGCGCTGCTCGCGTTTAAAGAAGTGTTTTACCTGCACATCGGCCTGGGCAGCGGTGGCGGCCGTCAGGCCCTTGGCGGCCAGGGCTTTTTTCAGGGCGGCCTGGGTGCGCTGGTCATCCAGTTCGCGGGGTTTGTCCTCGTCCTGGGACACAAAGGCGTAGGTGCGGTATTGCTGCAAATCGGCGCCTGACTGGCTGTCGATCACCACCGGGCTGACACAGGCGCTGAGCAGCAGTGTAGCGGCGAACACCCATAATGCCTGAATCGGTAATCCTTTCATGGCAATCTCCTGACGTTGAGCTGGTACTCTCATTCTACGCCTTGTGCGTCATTTCCGGGTGAGGGCGGCCGGCAAGTGGCTGGCCCGGCGTTTAAACCGTCACCCCTGGACAGGATAAGGCAGCAGCATCGCGAATCCGTTCCCCGAGATAGCGTGCGGCCTGGCCGGCATACTGGCCATCGGCGTAAATCAGGTACAAGTCCACCATGCGCTCCACGCCTTCATCCAGCGCCAGTATCTTCAGCGCTCCAGTGTCCAGGCCGTCGCCGATTTCCGCTTCCGGCACCCAGGCAAAGCCCAGTCCACGGCGAATGGCCGCGATACGGGTGGTGGCGTGGGAGACGGTCCAGCGCTGTTCGGCGCCCAGCCAGCCGGAATCAATGCGGCGGCTGCCGGAATCGCGTATCACGATCTGGCGGTGCTGGCGCAGGTCTTCGTGGGTCAGGTGTTCGGCCTGGGCCAGCGGGTGGTCGGCGGCGGCCACCGCCAGAAAACGCACTCGCATCAGTGGGTCGCCAAAGAAACCGGGCGGGACGCGCCCGCCCACTACCACATCCGCTTCCTTGCGCAACAAGGCTTCATCGGAGCCGGACAGGATGGTTTCACTGTATTCCACCCGGGTCAGCGGGCTGTGCTGTGCGAAGGCATCCAGCGCGGAGAGCATGCAGTGCTGGGGAAACAGGCCGTCGGCGGCTACCCGTACCAGCGGCTCCCAGCCCTGGCTGAGCTGGATGGCGGCACTTTCGATGCGGCTGGCCTCTTCCACCAGCACCTTGGCCTGGCGGTACAGCATTTGCCCGGTTTCGGTGAGTTTGGCACGGCGCCCTTCCAGGGTGAAGGCGCGCACCCCCAGCTCGGTTTCGATTTTCTGCACGGCGTAACTGATCGCCGACTGGCTTTTGTCCAGCGCTTCGGCGGCGCTGGCGTAGCCGCCCTCATCCACCACGGCGAGCAGGGCGTGCCATTGATCCAGCGTGATTTTGGCTGACATATCGAAATTCCTGAGCTAAATGTGCAGTTTTATCCCGTTTTATATCTTATTTACTGAAACCACAATAGCCCCATCGAAACAATCCCGTCGGCGCATGGGCGCCGACCGCACCATGCAAAGACAGAAAAAGGAGTTGGGGTCATGAATATTCTGGTCATCAAAAGCAGTGTTTTCGGCGATAACGGTAACTCGTCTGCGCTGGTCAATACCCAGTTGGCGACGCTGCAAGCACAGCACCCGGATGCCACCGTGGTGGTCCGTGATCTTTCCACAGACCCGATTCCACACCTGGACGGGGAGCGCGTAGGGGCCTTCTTTACACCGGCAGACCAGCGTAGTGAGGATCAACAGGCGGTGGACGCGTTTTCCATGGCGCTGATCGACGAGCTGAAAACGGCAGATCACATCGTCCTGGGCTTGCCCATGTACAACTTTGGTATTCCCAGCCAGTTGAAGAGCTGGATCGATCATGTGGCTCGGGCGGGTGTTACTTTCCGCTATACCGAAAATGGCCCGCAGGGTTTGCTGGACGACAAACCCGTGACGGTGCTGGCGGCCCGGGGTGGTCTGTATGCCGGCACAGAGAACGATACGGTGACTCCGTATATCAAATTGTTCTTCGGATTTATCGGTATCACTGATGTGAACTTCGTTTACGCAGAGGGGTTGAACATGGGTGGCGAGACGAAAGAGAAAGCCATGAGCGAAGCACAGGCGGCGCTGGCGGTTTAGTAAGCGCGAGTGACGCATTGCGAGTTTCGAAAACCAGGACAGAGTTTTGTCTTTTGTTTCTCGTCACTCGCTCCTCGATAGTCAACCTAGGGAGGCAATGATGGGACTGTTGGTCGACGGCAAATGGCAAGACAAGTGGTACGACACCAAAAGTACTGGCGGGCGATTCAAGCGCTCGGAAAGTCAGTATCGAAACTGGGTGACGTCGGACGGCAGTGCCGGCCCCACGGGTGACAGTGGTTTTGCGGCTGAGAGCGGGCGTTATCACTTGTATGTGTCCTATGCGTGCCCCTGGGCCCATCGCGCCCTGGTCATGCGTGCCCTGAAAGGGCTGCAGAATCACATCGGTGTGTCCGTGGTGCATCCGCACATGCTGGAAAGTGGTTGGGAACTGGATGACGGGTTTGATGGTGCCACCGGCGATGCCCTGTACGGTTTCAGCAAATTGTACGAGCTGTACCTGAAAGCGGACAGTCATTACTCCGGCCGTGTGACTGTGCCGGTGCTCTGGGACACGCAACGGGAAACCATCGTCAGCAATGAGTCCGCAGACATCATTCGCATGCTCAACACCAGCTTCGATGCTCTGGGTGCTACGCCGGGAAATTATTATCCACAAGCGCTCCAGTCGGACATTGATGCCATCAATGAGCGGGTGTATCACGACGTGAATAACGGCGTGTACAAGAGCGGTTTTGCCACCAGTCAGGAGGCGTATGACGAAGCGGTGGTGACCCTGTTCGACCGTCTTGAAGAATTGGAGCAGCGCCTGGGCGAAAGCCGCTATCTGGTCGGCAACACCCTGACCGAAGCGGACATTCGGCTGTGGACTACCCTGGTGCGTTTTGACCCGGTTTACGTCACGCATTTCAAGTGTGACCGCAAGCGCATAAGTGATTACCCGAATCTGCAGGGCTTCTTGCAAGAGCTGTATCAGCTACCCGGTGTGGCCGACACCGTGAACATGGCGCATATCCGCCATCATTATTTTTGCAGTCACCCGACGGTAAACCCTCACGGGATTATCTCCATCGGGCCACAGCTGGACTGGACTTCGCCCCACGGCCGCGAACGTCTGGGCGAGCGAGAAATTATCAACGCCTGACACAGGCGAGACGCTGGCGATGTTTTGTCGGGCGTCCGGCATCTGGCGTCAGGCTTAACACAGGAGGCACCCATGGAACGCACAATACTCAATACGCTTCGGGCGATGGATACATCCGACGGTGCCGGTGTTCGGCTGAAGCGGGCACTGGGGTCGACGCCTGCCGTGCGCCTGGACCCGTTCCTGATGCTGGATGCATTTTCCTCCGACAACCCGGAGGACTACATCGCCGGTTTTCCGCCGCATCCACATCGCGGTTTTGAAACCGTCACCTATCTGGTGGAAGGCCACATGCGTCACCGGGATCACCTGGGTAATGAAGGCGATCTTAAACAGGGTGGCGTGCAATGGATGACGGCCGGACGTGGCATTATTCATGAAGAAATGCCGCAACAGAAAGATGGCTTGCTGCGCGGTTTTCAATTGTGGATCAACCTGCCGGCGGCGGAAAAAATGCAGCCTGCCGGGTATCGGGATGTTGCCGACCATGAGATGCCGCGGCTGGACCTGGCCAGTGGCGGTCAGGTCAAAGCCATCGCCGGTGAAGTGACGATCGCCGGGCAGACGTTGAGCGCGCCGCTGAAAGGGGGCAAAACCGATCCCTTGTATCTGGACGTGATCCTGCGCCCGGATGAAACCCTGACGGTGCCTGTACTGTCCGGCTATAACGCCTTCATGTATTTGTTCGAGGGCCGTGTCAGTGTGGCGGAGGCGACGCTGGAAAGTGATCACCTGGCCACCTTCACCGATGGCGATAGCGTTACTCTGGTGGCGGGAAAGAAAGGTGCGCGCTTGTTATTGCTGGCGGGTAAACCACTGGGTGAGCCCATTGCCCAGTACGGTCCTTTTGTGATGAATACCCAGGACGAAATTAATCAGGCCCTGCGGGATTATCGCGATGGCACGCTGACAGCAGAAGCGTCACGGCTATAGCACCTGCTAGTCGCCTGGTAGATCGGGATACCAGGTGGAGCCGGCCATTCGAAAGATACGAATGAGCGCGGCTTCCGCCTGCTCCAGCCGTTTGGCGGGGACCAGCAGGTCAACGCTGTTGCGGGTGCCACCGTTGTAACCGTTATCACTGGCGGCGGCGCCAGGCATGAAGGTCAGGCTTTGAATCGCACCGGGCCGGGTGTGCAAAAGCAGATGCCCGCGCCCTCCTTCCAGCGTTACCCCTTCAATTTGTTCCACATCCTGACGATGAAAGCGGAAGGCCATGCCAAAGCGGCTCTGGCTGCTGCCACGAAACAGCGTAATGTGTTGTTGCTGATCAAGGCTCAGGTGCTGGATTTGTTGGGATTCACTTTTTTTGTCGCTTAGCCCGAGAATCAACAAACCATTGAGAATAGCCAGCTGTTGGTAGAGGGCCGGGCCGGGAATAAAGGGCGGGCTGGAGGGGGTGATATCAATGGGCATTGCGATCAGGTATCCGTGAATCGTTCAGGAATTGTATGCGGGGCATGACAGAAATGCGTCACCCATATGGGGGATAAATGGCCCGGCGATGATGAGGCTTATCTCTTGTCACTGGCGCGCGTGTGGAGGAAGCTGGAATGCGCGTTCGCTTTAGTGTGGCTTCGCGCTGACCGATTCAGGAAACAGGGAGTAATGGTATGAAGGTTCTGGCGATAGCAGGCAGTCTCAGGGAGCAATCCTATAACCGGGGCCTGGTGCGCGCCGCTGAGGCACTGGCTCCATCCGGCATGACCCTCTCCATCGGGGACATCGCCCCGCTGCCGCTGTACAACGGTGATGATGACGGAGATAACCGGCCCGCGTCTGTGATGGCGCTGGCAGAGCAGGTGGCTCAGGCGGATGCCTTGCTGTTTGCCACCCCCGAATACAATTACTCGATCCCCGGCGTGCTAAAGAACGCCATCGATTGGTTGTCGCGTGTGCCTGGTGATATTTTTACGGGTAAGCCAGCGGTCATTATGGGCGCGTCCATGGGCGGCATGGGCACCAGTCGTAGCCAGTATCACTTGCGCCAGGTACTGGTGTTTCTGGACATGCATCCACTGAACAAACCGGAAGTGTTTGTCTCGGCCGCTCATGAGAAATGCGATGAGAACGGCGATCTGGTGGATGAGAAAACCCGGGAGATGGTGGCCAAACAACTGGTCGCCTTACAGGAATGGCATCAACGGTTGTCGTGACCTTTTCCTCTGTGGGGCTGTCGATTAACGGCAACCCGATAACAGAAAATGAAAGGGGTGGGCTACGACCAAGTCATAGCCCACCCGTGTTGCCACTGTCATATCTTTGGGCCGCGGCCTCTCACCGCATTGGCCACCAGGCTGATGACCAGCAATACCAGAAAGATAAAGAAAATAATTTTGGCAATGGAGGCCGCGCCGGAGGCGATGCCGCCAAAGCCGAGCACGCCGGCAATAATTGCCACAATAAGAAATGTCAGAGCCCATCCAAGCATAACCGTTACCTCGTCCATGGTTGGTGTGTGATTGCACTGTCCATGTCACCGTAACGCGTTCCGGTTGGTGTTGGCCCGGAACGATTCGACTATTTGACCTTCTTTCACATTGTTTTTGTTACAGCTGAGATTGGCGATTCAGCCATTTATCCACCGGGGGTGGAGAGAAATTCTGAAAATGATCCAGCAGTGTGGCCGGGTCCGTGTGGGCTTGCAAAAGTTGGTGGTGCTCCGCTTTCAGGAAGCCTTCCGCCACACTGTGTTCCAGAAAGTTCTGAAGGGAGTCGTAATAGTGATTCACGTTTAGCAGCGCGCAGGGTTTTTGGTGAAAGCCCAGTTGTGCCCAGGTAAGAATTTCAAAAATTTCCTCCAGGGTGCCCATGCCGCCAGGCAGGGCAATAAAGCCGTCGGACTGATCCGCCATGGCGGCTTTTCGCTCATGCATGGAATCGACCACCTGCAGTTCCGTCAGATGATCATTGCCGATCTCACGACGGATCAAGGCCTGCGGAATAATGCCGATGACCTCACCGCCCTGGCGCATCACTGCGTTGGCAATGGCGCCCATCACGCCGACGCTGGCGCCGCCATAAACCAGCCCGATATTACGACTAACCAATGCATCGGCCAGAGCTTCGGCGGCCTGAATGTAGACCGGATTATTGCCGGGGCTGGAACCACAATAGACGCAGATTCTTTTCATAAGTTTCGCTCAAGCTCTGTGCAGATGGAGACGCGGTACAAATATTTTTAGAAGGCCGCTGTAGGAGTGCCTCTTGAGGCGCGAATCCGTGAGTAAATGGGAAAGGGACAGAACTCGCCGCCTCTGTTTAAGAGTGGGTCGCTGCGGGCGGCTATTCTGTAGACTCGCTACGCTCGGTTCGTCCCTCAAGAGGAACTCCTGCAGTGTTTTTACCCCGCAACCGCTGTCGGCTTGCTTACCAGCCGGTCCGCCGGGAAATGGCAGGTGAAGGTGCTGCCCTTGCTGAGTTCGCTGGTGATTTCCAGGCGACCGTTATGGCGGATCATCACGTGTTTGACGATGGCCAGCCCCAAACCGGTGCCGCCGGTCTGGGTGACGCGGCTGTTGTCCGGTCGATAAAAACGTTCGGTCAGCCGGGGGATATGGGCCGGGTCGATACCGATGCCGTTGTCGGTGACGGACAGGTGAGCGCCGTGGGCATCCTGCCACCAGCGGATGTGGATGGTACCTTCGGCCGGGGTGTACTTCACCGCGTTGGTAATCAGGTTACCGAAGGCGCTTTCCAGTTCGGCGGGGTTGGCGATCAGGCGGGCGTCCAGGGGCACATCCAGTTCAATCCGGTGGTGTTTGTCGCTGCTGATGGCCAGCGCGTTGTCTTTCATGCGGTTCAGCATGCCGTGCACCGGTACGGCCTGGCGGACGCTGTCGGCTTCGGTGCCTTCCAGCCGGGCCAGCAGCAACAGGTCGGCGACCAGGGCTTCCATGCGGTTGGACTGGTTGTCCATCTGCACCAGCGCCCGGCGCAGGCGTGCCTGCTCATCGGGGATGGTATCGAGCAGGGTTTCCAAGTAGCCCTTGAGCACGGTTAGCGGGGTTTTCAGCTCATGGCTGACGTTGGCGACGAAGTCTTTGCGCATCTGCTCCAGGTGATGCAGGCGGGTCACGTCACGGGCGATCAATAGTTGTTCGCCGACACCAAACTCGGTGACGCGGAACTGGAGGATGCGGTTGTCGTCCACCGGAGAGGGAATTTCCAGCGCTTCGTCAAACTCGCTCTTGTTCAGGTACTCGGTGAAGCGGGGGTGGCGAATCAGGTTAGTGAGCGGTTGCCCCAGATCCTGGCCGGCATTGAAGCCCATGGCGCGTTCTGCAGCATGGTTCCAGTATTCCAGGTAGCCGTGTTGGTCGATCAGGATGACCACGTCGTCCAGGGCATTCACCGATTGCTGGGCGCGATGAATAATACCCTGCAGGTTTTCCTGGGCACGGCGTTCCTTCTGGAATAAATGTTCAAGGCGGGTATAAAACTCGCCCCACAGGCCGATGCTGTCCGGGGGCTCGGTGTGATCATCGCGAACCAGCCAGCTGTACAGGGCGAATAGTTGGCGGGTGCTCCAGAAAATATACCCCACCAGCCCTGCCAGCAGCGGCCAGATGTGCCCTACCGCCAGGGCGGCAAGGGTGGCCAGAAAAATCAGGCCGGCAATGCGATTTACTTCCTTGGCCAGGCTGGCTTTCATGCGTCAGTCACCGCGATTCGTTACCGGGTTCGCAGGTTGTCGGGCGAGGGCCCGACAATGGGCTTCCAGTATAGGCAGCTGCGTGGCTGCTGTCTCAGCCTGCTTTGGCCGATTTTACTGAAAAGCGGTAGCCGGTGCCGCGTACGGTCTGGATAAAGCGGTCATAGTTGAACGGCGCCAGGGCCTTACGCAGCCGGCGGATATGCACGTCGATGGTGCGGTCTTCCACGTACACGTTGGCGCCCCACACCTGGTCGAGCAGTTGGGTACGGGAGTAGGCGCGCTCCTGGTGACTCATGAAGAACTCGAGTAACCGGTATTCGGTGGGGCCCATGTCCACGGGGTAATCGTCAGCGCTGATGCGGTGGCTGACCGGGTCCAGACACAACCCTTCCACCTCAATGGCTTTTTCCGCTGCCACACTGGATGCGCGACGCAGCACCGCTTTGATACGCGAGATCAGTTCGCGGGTGGAGAAAGGCTTGGTGATGTAATCATCGGCCCCCACGTCCAGCCCCTGAATCTTGTTATCTTCCTCGCTTTTTGCGGTGAGCATGATGATTGGCACCTCGTTGGTGGTTTCATCACGCTTCAGGCGGCGGGCCAGTTCGATGCCGGTGACGGATGGCAGCATCCAGTCCA
>Ga0209712_10000013_pt1 | contig 255763 bp, 228 predicted proteins | sample ArcOceMetagenome_FD_187443 | JGI IMG/M metagenome (GOLD analysis project Ga0209712, IMG submission 187443) | Marine eukaryotic phytoplankton communities from Arctic Ocean - Arctic Ocean - Greenland ARC118M Metagenome (SPAdes) (version 2) | ecosystem: Environmental > Aquatic > Marine > Oceanic...
AACCATTTTTACGGTTAACTTCGGTCTCAGATTCTAAATGCTGCTCTAATTCAGCTTTAAGAGCCGCTTCGGTGAGTTGTTTGATTAATGGTGTTAGAACACCGTCTTCGCCAGTAAGATCTTTACCAGCTTGAAGTTCAGCTAATGCTTTGCTGAAGTCGAAAGATTGAGTCATGTGTCACTCCTGTTTTCTTAATAATACTGAAATGACACAGATTTCTAAACACTACCGTAAGCCCTTCTATAACTTCTTTAGTGGGATTTCCGTGAGGTGTTGTTTTTAACTACTCTTTGTTACTGTGGTCAACCTTGACTACGTTCCCGTGTACTATTAATCCCAATTACAGCCTCTTTCGCCTAACACTTTAACAATTCAGTCTAACCATTTATTGATTAAAAATAAATTTATATAATTATTTGCACTAACTTTGTTGTGTCAAATTAGCTTTTAACCTTTCTATCTCTAATAGTAATTTCTGATTCTCACTATCTTTCTGTTCGGCAATTTCAATCATTTTTTTCTTTTCCAATTCAAGACGTATTTTATCTGATTCTAATTCACTAATCTTCAATGACTTTTTAAAAGACTCCGTTTTTTGCATTGTTCTTTTTCGACTTGAAATATAATCTTCTAAGGAGCCTGAACTGCGATGGGTCATTTCTCTTTCCAACTGAAGTGCAATAGCGGTTTCACTTGCACTAAAACCTAACTCTATTGCAGCGTCCAGATGTTTATCAAGGCTATCTCCTGCAAACTTATGACGTAAAGAATAAATTGATTTACCTTTAGGCCAGCCAAGTTCTGTGGTGATTTCACTAAAGATCTTGCTAATATTCTCTGCCGTTAGTGGTTTAAAGCTGTTAGGGTCTAAAAACAAATGCCCTTCATAGCTACCTGTATCAACATTCCTAAGAAATTCATTCAAATCATTCTTAATGAAATGACTAATTGCTAGCACAGTAGATAACCTAAAGTTTATCGGCATAGTATTACCTTGCTTTGCTAGCTTCGGAACAACCGACAAGTAATCTTGTTTGTTTAGGTCGAATTCTTTAGTGATAATTTCATCTGAAAATTGAAGCCTTTTATAACTACTAACTGAAATTGGGCGACTACCAGTTTCATTCATAATCTGCGCAATTAGCAATAATGACGTGCGTTCATAACCGTCATATTCATTAATGATATAATTGTTTAATTCTTCTAGTTCGTATTCGCTAGCATCTTTCTTTTGTCTACTTCTTTTATCACAATCTCTGAATAATTCTGGATAAAGTGAATCATTGTTTGGCTTTTCGTTTCTAGATACGGCGATTTCCTTCAACAATAATGATGATGTTATTTGATATGAGAACTTATTAGCCGGATCAAAACCAAGAATATTTGGGTGATATGTACCTTGCTTTTGTACCCAATGATAAAAGTTATAGATTGGCATCAAAAAGTCGCTATTGACCGTCTGTTTAGCAACGTTTTCATCACCTCGATATCGTGAATCTGTTGTCGTTTCTTTCAAGCAGAACGTCCTAAATTCCCTCATGCGAGAGTCATTCATTTCAAGCCAGCTTATTTTATGTTTACCAGAGTTCAAAAATTTAAATAATCGTCTAAACGCTTTTCTATAGGTACGCTTGGTTTTAGGATCTCTATCAAGATCGATTAGAAAATCAGTAGGTCCCCAAAGGACCTCTCCGTTAATATCTTGATAGACGTAGTGATCGTGACGGTCATAGCGTATTTTTGTTTCAGTAATCTTGTTACTCACCTGAAACCTCCAATTTCAAAGGGGTGCCGTGATGTCTTTTAGCACTAAAATCAGTTGTATTAACTTGAGCAACTAGCTGGCTCTTATTGCCGATAAACAGAATGGAATCACTAGAAGCGTTAATACATGTATAAAGCCAAGGTTTATTAATCAAATAGAAATTATCCAAAACAACTAAGGAATGAGTAAATTGATTAGTTTGAACCTTATGCGCCGTAATTGCATAACACAGCGAAATACTTTCAATATCATCTGATGACAAATCGATACAATCATCGCCAATGTTTATCTTCATCCAATACTCACGCCCATATATAACGACAGGCTTTTCGTATATTTCTGCTATGTTTGCCAACGTACCAACTGGTACATCAACAAACTTATTAGATTTAGCAAAAATAATAGGCTCCCCCGCATAGAAAACAGATTCTCCAATTTCTAGCTTTGCTACTTTTTTTCGGTTAAAACGAATACGCTGAACTTGAGAATTTATGTCATCGCATAACTGAGGATTCGAACAAATGATCTTAGGTACATCACTTAACATTGGAATCAATTCGAACCAAATATTGATTGTAATGGCACTAAGCATCTCGTGAGATTTATCTTCAGTATGGTAAATACTTAGGCTTTGTTCTTTTGACACGTCAAATGCAGGAATAGCATCAAATACTGATGATGCCGTGCTGCCCATTAAAGAGCTATATAGCCGCTGGATATTAAGCTGGGACTCGGCACCATTGACCTCAACTAACTCTGTTACGGCTTCACTTTTCAATTCAACAGCTTGTTTAAAAAACGATCCCGGACCTATAGGCGGTAATGTAAATTTATCACCAATAAAACAAATGTGAGCATTAAGAGGAACAACCTTTAATAGTTTATATAACGTTAACATATCAACTGAATGTGAATTTTCTATCAGTATAAGTGCTCCTGACAATGCGCCTTTTAGGTTTCGCTTTTTTGCCTGTGAAATGAAGCGATTAATAGATTCTCCCTTTAAATTAGGCAGTATATTGTCTCCATTACAAACAACTGAATTAACTCTCCAAACGTTAATACCATTATTAAGGCATACATCAATGATGATCTGGGATAGCAAAGACTTTCCTGTACCAGCTTCTCCTACAATAAAAGAAACAGGTCGATTAAAGGCATTACCTAATGCCTGTAACTGAAGAGGATTTAGTTCAACACTGTGGTGATCTAATATTGATAACGTTTCGTCAAACGCCAACGAATTCGTATCAAATAGCTGCTTTATCTTAGATAAACGCCTGTGAAGTAATGCATTAATTGCCTTTTCAATCGCCTGATGACCTAAGATTTGTATAGTGTCATTTTGTTTGTTGAAACAAAGTGTCTGAAAAGCACAGTCTTCAATTTCATTAAGTTCAAGCCCAATGCCTGCTTCAATCAGTTCAGCTTTGACTTCATTAGCAGGTAACGCCATATCACCGTTATTGCTATGTGCTGAATAAAGTAGTGATTCAACAAATGAAATAGCTCTACGCTTATCGTTTAAATTGATATCAAAGTTAGCTCTTACTTTTTTGTCTAGTGATTTCCATGTCCGCTTTGCAGCATTTACAGATGTTATAGGATAGAGCAGATATGGATTCTTTTTTATCAAGCTAATTGCGTCACGGCCTAGTAGTTGACGAGTACTTTCAACATACTCAACTGGTAATTTGTGTCGTTCAAAAAATAGATTTAATTCACTTTCACCAACAGCCTTAGCCCAACCATCACAAAGATTTTGAGCCATAACTGGTGAGATTTTTAGCTTTTTACAGTTAGATAACTTTTTAGCTGAGTAACTTTGTAAAACTGCAAATAAATCTTCACCAAAAGCGAGATTAAGTTTCTTCGTCCAATAGCTATTTATACCGACAAAATGGGCGTTGTAGATAAGGAAATCACAAAGTACCTCAGTTGAAATTTCTGCGTTGGGGTGCAGCTTTAAAGCCTCATCTACAATGAACTGTGAGCCATATTCTTTATCAAAGGAATAATCACCAGTCGCTCTCCAGATTTCTCCTGTTTGCGGGATTGACGTAATCGCACCGAATTCAGCCTTAACGACTATTTTTTCACGTGCAACCTTTAATAAAAATATAGATGAGATACCACGTTTATCTTGTGTATAGTGCCGAACTAAAGTGACTACGCCTGTTAATTGCTTAACATCTTCGTGAAATGATATATTGCTTATTTGCATCACACGTCACCGTCATCCAAGTAAAGCTTTGGAATATACCGACCTGTTGCCAACAAAAACTCTTCTGAAGCCAGATCTAATTGAATAGAGTTAAGCTGGGTCTCTAATACCTTAACTTTCAATTCAAGCTCACTATTTGAAACCATATTTTCTACATTTTCTTTTGCTGAATTTTCTTCTTCAACATCATCAGGTAGTTCAATCTCAAGCCCGTTTTGTTTTCGAACTAGCTTCTCTATTGGACCATCAGGAGCAAATAACTTTTGTAGATCTTCATTCGTATCAAGTGTTGATTTAGGCACATTATGCATCTTGAAAATTTGAGTCTTGTTAACCCGACCTTGATACAAAGGGATAACAGGCGAAGTATTTACCCAATCTGCTATCTTTTTAGCATTCTGTTTACCGATATCCTGAGAAGATTTTCTGCGCTTATTCACCATGATTTACTTCCCCGGAAAATCAATAATAGAGGTGCTTTCGTCAGCATTTTCGTAGTCGATACCATGTTCGTCTAAAAGCTTTTTTAGCTTTGTATTTTCGATGCTAAGCTGCTTGCTCTTTAGATCAGACTGCTTAAGTTGTTTTTTCTTCAGATCAAGCTGGGATTTTATAGACAAACGTACACTTTCAATCTGGTTCTCTAGCGTGCAGTTTTCTTCTTCCAAGTGTTTGTTAGTCACTCGAAGTTCAATTAACTCGTATGCCAGCCCTTGGTGATTAGCTTTAGATATTTTCAGCTCTTCCTCTAGCTCTTGTAGGGCGTTCTTTTCTTTAGTGTTGGCTTGCAGCTTGGCCTTAAACTTCAGCCTTTCCCAAAGGTTAAGTTTATTTTTATCGCCATAAATTTTTAATTTTAAGCTCGTGGGTATAGCATCTAAAGACTTTGCAGACGTTGTATATGGCGGAATATCATATTGCTTAACAACTTCCTTACTATTTTGTTTACCGTTCCAATTTCTAAGTCCTGTAGGGCTGGTAGGAAAGAATTCAAGGACATATTTTCCTTTGTCATCAACTTGTTTATTACCTTGAACCAATACAAAAGGGATGCCTTCGTTTGCCCACTTTTCAAGTATTTCTACTTTTCGTTCAATACGCTCAAAGGCTTCTTTTTGTTGAGGATCTTGGTTTTGATTTGTCTTAGCCATTAGGTTGCCCCCCTTTGAAAATACTCTTACTTCTTTCCATTGCGCGTTCATGGCTTTCTATCAAAATAGATAAGTTATCGCTTTGCTCCTTTGCTCGCATACGTTCAATAGGAAGCATTGAAAAATCAGTTAGGACAGCCTTTAGCGCGATTAAGTCTTCTTTCATTATGTTTAGTTGAGTTCGTTTTACTTCTTGGTATACACAGCCCTTACAAACAGATGGCTCACAAGGAGACTTATGCTTTTTAGCTTCATTCTCTTTTTTATGGCAAGTTGCGTGGGGTTTAGGCTTGTGTTTATGACCTCTAGCATCAAGTACTTGAGCTATTTCATTACTTTTTTCTTCGTCAGGTAATTCGCTAAAGCCTTTACCGTACTTGTCTTTGGTATAGTTGTTGAACCTCACACTCTTTTGCAAAACGCGGTAAACCTTTTTCAAATAAGAAGTATATTTACCTGCCATTTCTTCGGTGCCCATAAGTAAAGCCAGAATGTCTTTTGCCGTTGTTTCAACACCTACTTCAGCAATGATTTTATCTAGAGACTTATTTTCTTCTTTTATCGCAATGGTTGATTCAGCTTTCTCATTTCGAGTCAGCTTGGTTTTATGATGAAGTTGCTCATGCGTTTCTCTAGCGGCAGGCTCCGTTACATAAACAGTTGTTTCTTCGGGATCAACATGTCCTAGCTGGTGACATAATGCTAGTAAGTCTGCGTTTTTATACTGATAATGGTAAATAACAGCGTAGATACGTCTGAATGGGTGGCTTGACATGTCCACTTCAGCATCATCTAGCACCATTTTTAAAAATGCATTGCCAGTGATCTTTGAATCTTTTCCCTTATTAAAATGATATTTATAGTGTTTAAAGTTTCCTTGATCATCAATTCGAAAACTTGGCACATTAAACAAACCGTCAACATCAACAGCGCCCCATGCTTTTTTCAATTTAATTAAGCATTGAATTGCTTTAGTGCTACCGTTGTTAGTTGTGTACCAGCGTCGCTCACCATTTTTCTCGTTATAAAAGCACGCTTGATACCAATTGAATTTTTTATCTTTACAGCGAAAGAACTCTTCCGTAATGCCAATAAGAGGGTGCTGGACTTCGGCTTGTCTTCTTGCGTTGTAAGTTTGCAATATGACATAGCATGCGGTCATCAATAACGTGATTACTTCGGTTACAGAGAACGCCTCAGAATCTTTATCTGAAGCGGTTAAACTCGATTTGTGAATTTCAATACCTAGCAGTTTTTCAAGCTCTTTAACTTTTTTCGAACTAACTAAAAACTCTGGAAATCTACCTTCAGTCAGTGTTCGATGGCGAAGCCCTTCATCAAGGTATTGATTTTTTAAGTTGGTAATTTCATTTACTAATGAAATTATTTTGGATGAATATTCGTATACCCAAAGGTGTGAACCGCCTAATAGAACAACAACATGTTCTAAATCCAAATTTTTTGTGCGACCAGCAACTTTACCTAGTTTTTTAGAAAGCTGGTTGGGGTTAGGAAAAGGAATAAACTGCATCCGATCTTCATTATCTAGTTTTGCAAACCTATTCCAAGTACCAAACCAGTTATTCAAAGATTTAACGGCTGGTTGAGAAGGTGCAGATGCGCCTTTAGATGCTAAACGAGCACCGAATTTAACTCCCTTTGATTTTAGGTGTTCTGTTACTTTTTTGTAAACGCTGGTTGGAACTTGATTTTCTAGACTAACCGCACCGATACATTGGGCAATCTTAGGTACTCTTATACTAGTTACTTTAGAGTTTTCGGTATTACCGTCTTTGATTAAAAATGGCTCTAGTTCGTCATTCTCGATTAACAAATCGACAAATGAATTAACTCGTTCATGCAAGGCTAGCGTTGCTGGAATACCACCTTCTTTGAGCGTTACTTTCATCTTATCGATTTGCTTTTGATTTACACCATTTAGTACGAGATGACCATGTAAGCACATATATTCAATGAATTGCGCTGCAACGTTAACTTGCGACATTATCCCTGTTTTTACAAATGTCGGCGTATGTTTAGCTCTGTTTGCATAGATATCGACGATTTCAACAAGCGCCTTGGCATAGTCAGGGTAAACCAAGATAGGCACTGGGTGCTGCCACCCCGCAGCACCGGGAACCCATATATCACGTAGATCTACAGAGCCTTTTTGCACTACCGTTTCATTGGCTTTCGCGCAAGTGATCTTTGCATGATAATGTAAAACAGTACCTTCAATAGAGAGCTTTTCATCTGTAACTTGCAACAGTTTTGCATTTTCTAAAAGCAGGTCGTCATGCTCTTCCAGTATCTCTTCCGGCTTTATGTCTTCTAAGAACTGGTACTTAAGATTACTGTTCATTTTCTAATCTCCCTTTAGCGTCTTTGAACATTAGAGGATTGGATAACTCTACATACTTCACTAAACCAAACGTAAATCGCATGTCAGGCGCTATATACTCATCAAAATACTCTCTACCATGCTTTGCCAGCAGCACCTCACCACGTGCTATGTAATAAGCCTGATGTCGCAGAGTTCGTACAAATTCATCAACACCTAGTTCTACGCGATTGAACTCACATCCTTCTCCTGAATGGCATTTTCGACCTTTACAAATGCTATCTTGCTTAGATTTATCAACAGCAGCGAAGATGTCTGTGCATGATGAGCCGTCTGCTAAAATGAACCAATCTGGCAATTCTTCTTTATGGTCTGCTGGTGCTACGATTAAATCTTCGTCAATGTTGTTGCGATCTAAGCCGTATTTCTCTATTGATGTTTCTTTATGTCTAAACTGGACGGTTGTCTCAAATTTTCGCTGAAAGTCAGCATTGTTGGCTTCATATTCAATCACGGCGATAGGGTGCGTTAGATAAGCAGAAGTGACTCTACTGCTTGCATGATTCCGTTCTCGTTGTGAATTAACCAAGCTACCGTCGATACCTTTTCTAAGGTTCATTTGATGTTTGGCTAATAACTCCATCCGGAAATATGGAAGGGTGTAGTGATCACGCAGCCTGTCTATAATAGCTGCCGATAGGAAATTTAGTTTTGTCGAACCCGGAGTATCCCAAATACTATCTGGTTGAAAGTCCATTCGTATCATGTTGTCATGATGTTGGATAAGAAAGCTGATCACCTCACGAATTTCTCTTTCATGAGGCTCAATCGTAACGGGCGTAGTCTCTTTACCTACTTTTTCTTTGAAGCCAGCAAGTACAAAAGATCCTTCTGGCATTTGCTCTGGCAAATTTGCACGAGTCAATGTAGCTATTACATCTTTATTCCAAGTGGTTCTGATAACTAATCTTATAAAGCACACAAGAAGAACATTTTTAGGCAAAAATATGCCTGACCAAAAGAAATCTCTCATACCTGTACTTGAGTTAGGAAACCAGTGTTTCACATAAGTCGGGATTAACTCAGATTTTTGAGAGCAGTAAATTGAGCCTGATATGCCAATGGATAGTTGATGTCGAAGGTAAGCCCCTATCACAACTTCATTTGTAAATTCCTTTCTGATGGAACTTGCTTGTGACTTTAAAATCAACCGACCTTCGTCAACCTGATTATCTTTAACTAGAACAGTAACTTCTTCTGGGGTATCTTTGATGTGAACCCCATTTTCGTCTTTTTCCGTATAAGTGTTAAAAGTAGATACAAGCTGTTTATAACATTCAACTTCTTTCTTACACGCATTTAGTATCTGGTTAATTGGCTTTTCAAAGTACGCTTGTACACTTTTTCTTAGTTCTGACAGCGATTGTTGTTGGTTTAAAATAGGGCTGGGTAAGGCATCGCCATTCTCATCTACAGGCTCAATTAGTTTTTGAGCATTCATTTCATCAGAAGCGCTAAACCGAGATTTGAAACCACAGTTTTTTATATCAATCTGGCCGTTGATTTTACCCGCGTGATTACTTAAAAATGTTCGTAGACTTTGGCTTCTAGGTGCTTTTAATTGTATATCTTGCTCATCGATGATGTCTTCAAGTTGAGCAAAGCCCAACCTGAAATCCCGCTGCTCTAGGTCAGATAAAGGGCTGATAAGGATATGCCTTACTTGCGCTGACTCTAATGATGTATCTACGACATAGCCTAAAGTTCGCTCTATGTCAGATAAAGATATGGCAGGCATCGGCGTGGTTTTTGTGTACGTTTGTAGGTTGTTCAACGCCGTGACTAGCACGCTATTTAATTTTAATAAGGGGGTTAATTTGGTCAGGTTAAACTCGACGGTAACATCACTCTTTTTACCGTTAACTTTGGAATACCCTTGAAAAGCCATAGTTTTAACTTTTTCTTTTACATTGATAGTCGAATCAATCTCAAAATCGTTTAATAATTTTCCACTTTGAGTTGGGATATCACATAAGTTCAGAAAGTCACGAATAAGGCGTAGCTTTTCTTGTTTCTTGTCTGGGAAGTGTTTGGTGATTAATAGCTCTAGATCTATTAAACCCTTGGAAACATTATAAGTAATCAAGTCTTCGGGTTTTTTAGCTAATAATAGTCTCGCGTCACTATATCCCCCTTGCTGAAGCAGCAACAAGATTTCTATTAGGTCAGTTACGCTGTCCGTATCGGCAACGCTGGTTTCTGATATTTTTTCGAACTGATTAAAACAATTCTCGCCCACACTCTCTAACGGCAGAACCAATGGTAGTTGAAACGAATCTACAATATGCTCAACGTTCTTACATTGTATTATGAATCGTGGTTTAAATTTTAACTGACCTGAGCTGTTGAAATTGGTTTTGAAGAGGTCTTTCGCTTTATTTAGCTCAGGAGCGGTTAGTCCATGATCAAATAGTTTCTGTCTAAACAGTGTACTTAGCTGATTCAACTTTCTATTTGGCAATGCCTTATGTAAGCATTTCTCAAAATCGATTAGTGCATCGTTAATTTTATTTGGGGTTAATAAGTTTAAGGGACTGTTAAGTAATATTTTTATTTCAGAATATTCAGGCCACTGATCAATTTCACGTATTAATTTTTTTAAGCCCGCAATGACTGAGTATTCAAAGGGGGCTTCTTTTGATGCGTTTTCTAAATTGACCAGAAGATTGTGTAAAACCGAATCGTTAACAAATAGATTTGGGAAGGTATCGGGATCAATAACGGCAAATTTTGTTTGATTTCTTACATAGACGGTAAAAAGGTCGATGTTAGGGTTTTTCTTAAAGTCTACAGTTGTTGATAATAGTGTTTCATAAGCTAATTCTGATGCATTGAAGCCACTTTCTATGGGAGCACTGAATGAATTGAAAAAGTTTCTGACTGCGGTGCTGTAACTTTTGGCTCTGCTCAAAGGAAAGCTGTTTATTAATGCTAGCTCAACTGACTTGTAACCTTGGATTAGATCTGTGATGGTTATAGTTTCTGGTTTACGCACTAATAAATGGATTAATGCTTGGTGCTCTTCTTCGTCAGCTTTTATCAGTTGCAGTAACTTTGATATCGCTAATCGTAAATTGTAATGCGCAAGAGAAGAGCTTTTTTCGTTTTCATCATCCCATTTTGAGCAGATTAAACAATGTTGTAAAAAGCTACCTTTTGGGGCTAAGCTTTGGAAAATTGCATTGTCGATGTTGAGGATGCTTTTATTGTTATAGTTTTTCATGGGCTGACTTAGGTATACCTTAAAAAATTCATCGACTTTCAGAATGGTTAATGTAAATCATAGCATTTAATCGGTCGGTCGGTGTGTCTATTTATAATTTATAATACCTAAAAACGTTATTAGCGCTTGCCTGTGCACTTGAGTTGGTTATAGAAAAAGGTATTTACGATAAAGTGCTTGTGACCCGAAATACCCCTGAAATTGCAGAGTCTATTGGTTTTTTACCCGGTACGGAAGAGGAAAAAATGGCGCCGTGGCTCGCTGCTATTACCGATACGCTAGAAGTACTCCATAAAGGTGACGAGAACCCAATATCGAGCCGAAATTACATCATGGAAAAGGCCAATGTACAGTTTAAGTCGGTTAATTTTATGCGTGGGCGCAGTATTCAAAATGCGGTAGTAATTTTAGATGAAAGCCAAAATTTAACAGCGTCTCAACTTAAAACAATTATTACTCGTTGCGGAGAAGGCACCAAGCTCATTTGCACCGGTAATTTAGCGCAAATAGACAGTAATTATTTAACGCCAGTCACATCAGGTTTAACCTACATAGTAGAGCGTTTTAAAAACTTTGAAGGCAGTGCAACTATAAATCTTAATGGTGTTGTAAGGAGTCGGTTGGCTTCATTTGCAGAAGAGAATTTATAACTTGCGCTTAACTATTTGGCTCGATAGTCTAATGATTGATTTTCGGGCCAAATGGCAGACTGCACGTTGAATTTTTTACCTCTCAAACATTATTATCGCTCTTTAATTGTTGCCCTGTTGGTGCCTTTAATCGTTGCTTTTTTACTGTGTTTACATCTTTACAATATCAAGCTTGAGCGCACAGTAGAAAAACGTGACGCTGATTTTCTTAATATATCCGCCCAAATAAATCATGGCATGCAATCAATCAGTGATTTAATGGCTAATATGCTTAACTTATACGAGCAGCCTGCACTGAGTTTTGCTAATCGTAATTTATTTGAAGGTATTAATCAGTACGAAGGTTATTACTATCGCCATTTTACTCAACAAGGCACCGAGATTGTAGGTAAAGGGGATTTTAATCTTTCACCAAATGAACTTTCAAAGTGGCAACAGTTAGTTAAATTAGGTCCTTCGTTTAATACAACTCTGGCACTTATGCAGTCGCTTAGCGCCGTTGCGTACGTTGATGAAAATGGCGCTGCATTTGTAGCTAGGCGTAATAAGAGCAAGAGTTTATTACTAACAGAGATTCTTGAAGGGCGATTTAAACCAGACTTTTCAGGCAGCCTTTTATCTTCAAGCCCGATTGTAAATATAGACGGGAAGGCTTACTACTCAATCGGACGCCAGCGAGAACTTGGCTCGCGTGATTATATTATCGTTATTTACGATGTGGAGGTTATTTCTGCCTGGCTAAAAAAAGTTACGCCAAATCAGGGCGAATATATATTTGTTAATCGGTTTGATCAGGTTGTTGCAAGCACAAAAAATGCGATAGCTGAGGGGATCACACTTAAAGAATACTGGCCTGAAATGGCGGCAGCACAACAAAAATTAACGGTGTTAACCAGTGGCACAAACTTTTTTATGCAGCCAAAAAGCAACCTCCCAATACATGCTGCATTTTATGAGCCTAAATCCGATTTTGTAAATCTTATTCGGTATGAGATTTTACTCGAGTTTATATTTTTAACGCTGTTTTTAAGTTTAATGTTTTGTGTGTTCTTTTGGTTAAGTCAGCGCATATTTTTAAAACCTATGACACATCTTATGCATTACTTAGAGCAAAGTAATAGCGACAACAGCAAAGAGTCTAATTATCAAATCCCTATTAATTGGCAGCCATGGTTTACCAAAATAAAACTAGTATTTGCTAAAAACAGACAACTAGTCGATTCGCTGCAAGATGTAAACCGAGAGCTTGACGAAAAGCTGCAATTGCAATCAGAAAAACTAACACGCAGTTATCAAGCTAAAGAGCGACATTTAGCTTTACTAAACACAATGTTAAACAGTGTTCCAGATTTTATATATTTTAAGAATATTGATGGGTCTTTTTTAGGGTGCAACAAGGCATTTGAAGCGTACATTGGGTGCGATCAAAGCGCACTAGTGGGTAGGCGTATACAAGATATAACTGACGAATACGAACAAATAAGTATTCTTGAAAAACAGGTTTTACAAAATCGCAGTAATGTTCAGCAACGCGTTGATACAGATGATAAGTCTTACCAACTGACGATTGCGCCTTTTTACAATGAGCAGCAGCACTTGTTAGGCACAATGGGGATCGGTAGAGATATAACAGAACAGCAGCAAACTTTACATGCACTAAAAGCGTCTGAGTCTAAATTTAGAAGTGCTATTGAATTTGCTGCAAACGGTGTTGTGCTTCTTTCGCTTGATCAGACTATATTGCAAGTAAACAAAGCAGCAAGAAAACTATTTACTGAGCAAGATGTGTTGGTAGGTGAGCAACTTAAACTGCTATTTGATGATAGTCAGTGGCAAGAAATTAAAACAAGACTAGCTCAGCTGCTTGATGATAAGAAAGAGGTTTATCATTTAACATTAGCACGAGGAAATTTGACTAGCTGGCTTCAACTCAGTGTATCGCTCGTGTGGGATGAAAAGCGAGATCCTTCGTATTATGTTATCCACTTACAAGATGTGAGTGCATTAACCAAAGCTAAGCACAATGCTGAGCGCGCAACCCTTGCTAAAAGTCGCTTTATAGCTAACTTAAGTCATGAAATACGTACTCCTTTGAATGCGGTGTTAGGTTTGCTTGACATGCTTATAGAGCAAGGGCTTACGCAAAGACAAATTCAGCAAACAGATCAAGCTAAGCAAGCTGCGCAAAGTTTACTCTTAATGCTCAACCGCATGCTCGATTTTGCCAGAGTTGAAAGCGCACAGGCTGAGTTAAAACTAGCCCCATTTACGGTTGTGGAACTTGTTGATATTTGCGATAGCTTAACAGGGCCCTTGTGTGAGCAAAAAGGGGTTGAATTTATTATTGATGTTGACCCTTTAATTGCACCTAGTTTGATTTGCGATAGCATAAGACTGCAGCAGGTGTTGGGTAATTTATTAACTAATGCTGTTAAGTTTACTCACAATGGCAGTATTACCTTAAAAATGGAGCTAATAGAGGGAGATAGTACCGAGCAAGCGATCTGTTTTAGTGTAAAAGATACTGGCAGCGGGATTAATGAGGCTGACCAATTACGTTTATTTGATGCCTTTACACAAGGCGATGAATCATCAACACGCGCCCATCAAGGTGTAGGGTTAGGGTTGGCTATTGTAAAACATGCTGTATCTCTTATGGGCGGCGAGATAGCCGTAAACAGTGAAAAAGGCCTTGGTTGTGAGTTTTATTTCAGTATTAGTTTACAGGTAGACGATACAAAAAATCAGCTGTTGCCTGTTGATGCTCTGGCTATTATATCCCAGCGAAGCCGAGCTTTAAAACGCGCTGTAGCAGCCTATTCAGAGTTGACCAGTATTGATTTAGATGAAGCATTGAATTACCCAATCAAACTTTCGGGATATAATCAGCTTATTGTTGATGAAGCTGATTTACCTGAGCTATTAAGTGTAAAAGCAATATATGACTCGCTTACTTCACACACTGTATCGGTCATTATCGTTAATCATCAGCTAACCTTTAGTTCATCTATGAGTAAAGGCTTATTAGCGCAGCATGTTAAAGCATCTGCACTTGGGCAGCGATTATTTGATTTAAGTAGTGGTTTTGCATTAAAGCAAATTGCAAGTGACGCTAATATACAGGCACAGCAACCGAGTAGAGAGGTATCAGGTTTACTGATCTTGGCAATTGATGATAATAAACTAAACTTAGAAATTATAAGTAGTGTTTTAGAAAAAGCTAATGTAAATGTTGTAACCTCAACCAATGCATCTGATGGTATGGAGCTGCTACAAGTTTTAAAACCAGATCTGATTTTAATGGATGTGCAAATGCCGCATATAGATGGTTGTCAAGCTACTACGTTGATTCGTCAACAGTTTGACGATAAGCAATTGCCTATATTTGCATTGACAGCCCATTGTGAACCTGCGGATATAGAGCGTTCGTTAAAATGCGGTATGAATAAACATTTAACAAAGCCCGTTGTTGCTAAAGTTCTTCTAGATGCCATTGCAGATATGCAGATCACTAAAACGGTATTTTTTGATAGGGCATTTGCCTTAGCTCAATTTAGTGCTGATGAGGCGTTACTTAATACTATGATTGATAAATTTGCTAGCCTATGTGAGACCCAATTACAACAAATTGACGAATGTACCGTTAAAGGTGAATTGGTACGTTTAGTGCATAGTATCAAAGGAGTATCGGGTAACTTGGGTTTTAAGCGGTTATCGTCTTGTGCGCTTCAGTGCGAACAAAGTCTTAAAGCAACCAATGACCCTGAAGATCAAATCATAAAAGAGCTTATTATGCAGTTGAAGCAAGTTATTGTATTTATTAGAGGTTTGGAGGCGGTGGATGTCAAAAAAAGCTAAAGTGCTTGTAGTTGACGATGATCCACTTAACAGGTTAGTGCTTGAAAAAACGTTGTGTGAAGAGCATGACGTGTTTTTAGCTAAAAGTGCAGAAGAGGCACTCGCTTTTGTAAGAACTACACAGTTTGATTTGATTTTGCTTGATATTGTAATGCCCGTTATGAACGGCTTTGAGCTTATTGTTAAGTTAAAAGAAAATCCTATTACCCAGGCTATTCCAGTTATTTTTATTTCTGCTAATCAAGAGCATGCTGATGAATCAAGAGGATTAGAGCTAGGCGCGATGGACTATATTACTAAGCCATTCAGTGCTTCTATTGTTAGAGTGCGAGTACGAAATCAATTACTGATAAAACAAAAAAACGATTTACTTGAAATGTTAGCGTCCATAGATGGATTAACCGAAATACCCAACAGACGCTACCTTGATGAAAATTTGTCTCGAGAGTGGCGAAGAAGTAAACGAGGGGGCTCGGTGCTATCTGTACTGCTAATGGATATAGATTACTTTAAACGATATAACGACACATATGGCCACAGAGCCGGTGATGAATGTTTAAAAAAAGTAGCACAATCTTTATTGGCACAATGTAAACGTGGAAGTGACTTTATTGCCCGCTACGGTGGGGAAGAGTTTGCGGCTATTTTACCTGATGTATCTAAAGAGGAAGCAATTGCGTTTGCAAATAAGCTTAGAAGCGCTGTAAACAAATTAAATATAGAGCACAAAACATCGTTAAATGCACAATGTATAACTATCAGTATTGGCGTTGCAACCATGGAAGATGGCCGCTCAACCTCAGAGCATTCATTATTAGAAGAAGCTGACTTAGGGTTGTATGAAGCAAAAGAGGCTGGCCGTAATAGAGTGGTCGCTCACTAATAAAATAGGCCAGTAACGTTACTGGCCTTTTTGTATTTTAGTGGCTAACCATATTTAATGCGCTGTCACCAATACCGACAAGTTTATCGTTTTTGAATACAAGTGGCGTACACTCATCTTTAGTCATTTTACCATCAGAATGAATGCTATGAGTTGCATAAAATAAGACTTGATACACATCATCCCCTTTTTTTAGTAACTCGGTAAAATTAGGGGTTTTAAGTGTTGTTAATACCGACTGGTAGCTGCTATCCATTTTTAATTCAGAAATCGCTTCGCGATTATTTTTGTGCTTAGTTTGCCAGCTAGTTGCGTCATTACCTGCCCAGTGCGTTTCTGCTTCACCATCAGATACGGCGATAACACAACCCGTTAAAAATGGAGTAATAAGTGCCGCTGCTAGTAGAGATTTATTCATTTTTGTATGTACCTTAATCATTTTTGCTTAATTATTAATGATAGTAACGCAAAGTATACGCCAAGTTTAAATTTTATTTATAATCAAGTACTTACGTTGTGTGGGGTATTTCGTTAATTTTAAAAAATAAAAAAATTGGTAAAAACAGCCACTTTTTAGTTTATTTAACCCAAGCAATGATTAAGGTATCTATTATTCAGAGCTCAGGTTACTTGGCTAAGGTGAGTATTAAACTAAGCGGCTACGAGACTCTCCTTGTTTGAATGCTTTAATATTTAAACTTACCTCTTTAACTAATCGCACAATTGATTCGGTGCTTGCCCAGGCAATATGCGGCGTTAGCAATAGGTTACTCCCTTTATAATTTGCCAGCGGATTTGAAAGCTCAGCAGGCTCTTTTGTTAATACATCAACGCCTGCGCCAGCAATTATATTTTGCTCTAGTGCACTGGTTAAATCCGCCTCATTAATAATACCGCCTCGTGCTGTGTTAATTATGATGCAGCTTGGTTTCATTACTTTAAATTCGTTTAAGGTAATTAGATTGCGCGTTTCTTCTGTTAACGGGCAGTGCACACTAATTATGTCTGCGGTTTTTATGGCTTCGTCAAAAGGCGTTCTGCCATCGCGGCATGGTGCGCCTTTGCGCTCAGACATAACTACATTTGCACCAAAAGCCTCGGCTACATTTGCAACAGCCTGTCCTAGTGTACCACCGCCTATGATTGTTAGTGTTTTGCCTTGTAAATCATTAAAACTGTAGTCAAGACGGCAAAACATTTCACTTTTCTGCCAAGCACCTTGCTGACAATCAGCTTGATATCGGTGTGTATTACCTAGCAGGTTTGTGATTAAAGAGAAGGTATGTTGAACAACCGAAGGTGTTGAATAACCTGCAACGTTTGTAACTGCAATGCCGTGATCTTTTGCAGCCTCTAGATCAACATTATTAGTTCCCGTAGCACTCACGCATATTAGTTTTAGATTTTTTAGTTGGCTAATTGTTTCGCGGTTTAACACGACCTTATTGGTAATTAAAATATCAGCCCCTTGGCTATGCTCAACAACTTGCTCTGGGCTAGTAAGTTCGTAGGTTTTAAGGCTCCCTAGTTGCTCTAAACAGGCAAGTGATGTATTTGCTAATGTGGCGTTATCGAGAACAGTAATTTTCATGATGTGTCCTAATTAAATAAAATAATTTTAATACTTGACCTTGGTGCGTGCTCTAAGGTTTATAGTTGGCATCAGTTGAGAATATACTCATTGGAGAAACAAATGAAAATAGGTGAGTTTGCAAATCAGTTAGGTGTCTCAACAGATACCCTAAGATACTATGAAAAACACAATTTGTTAACGCCATCAAGTCGAACCGAGGCAGGTTATCGCGATTATGATAAGGCAGCTCTCAAACAAATGAAGTTTATTTTGCGTGCTAAAAATGTTGGTTTTAGCTTGTTAGAGATCAGAGAGTTACTGCAAATTAAATTTAAAAAACACCAGCATTCGTGCCATGAAGTGAAAGATTTAACGATACAAAAACGCGATCTAGTTGCAGAGCGTATTGCTGAGCTAACACGTTTTCATCAATCGCTATCGATACTGGCAGATAAGTGCTGTGGTGGACAAGAACCCGCTTATAACTGTTCAATATTAACAACCTTGGAGGACATCGATGGACTTACTTAATAATTTTTGGCAGTTATTTTTATTATCTGCCCCTTGGTTAATGCTTGGTTTGCTGATTGCTGGGTTATTAAATGTATATTTACCGGCAAATTTTTTAAATAAACATTTAGGTAAAGAAGGCTTTTTGACCACAGTGAAAGCGGCTTTAATTGGTGCGCCAATGCCTTTGTGTTCATGTGGTGTTATTCCTGCTGCAATAGGATTGAGACGCGCTGGTGCTTCAAAAGGTGCCACTACTGCGTTTTTAGTGTCGACGCCTGAAACAGGGGTTGATTCTGTTTCAGTATCGTATGTGTTATTAGGTCCGTTTATGTCTATTATTCGTCCCATAGCTGCTATCTGCAGTGCTATTGTTGCAGGTGTGTTAGTTGGGCGAGATACCGATAGGCTGCAGACTAAGCCTGCGGCAGGTGCTCAAACAAAAACCAGTTGCTGTGCGTCTAAAACGGCAGAGCCTAAAGTTCAAACCAGTTGTTGTGCGTCTAAAACGGTGGAGCCTAAAGTTCAAACCAGTTGTTGTGATAAACCAAACAAGGCATTACAAAGTCAATGGCAGAAAGTACAACAAGCGATAAGTTTTAGCTGCAATAAACTTCTGTCGGATACCATGGTCTGGTTAATGATTGGTTTATTCTTTGCCGCGTTGGTACAGACCTATGTTCCAGAGTCATTTTTAACACAGTGGGGCAGTGGCATTGTTGCCATGCTTGTGGTGATTTTGATCAGTATACCCATGTATATTTGTGCCACTGCTTCTACGCCTATTGCTGCAGGCTTGTTATTGAGTGGAGTATCGCCTGGAGCGGTGTTAGTGTTTATGCTCGCAGGGCCGGCAACAAATATTGCTACGTTAGGTGTTGTAGCTAATGAGCTTGGCAAGCGTGCTGTATTCGCTTATTTGACAGGGGTTATTGGGGTTGCATTGATTTTTGGGTTTTTAACGGATTATTTAGTAACTGAGTTTGGGTTTGTTGTTTCCCCGCAACTAGGTGAAGAGCATCAGGTGCTTCCATATTGGCTAAGCTTTATTTGTGGTGTAATTTTAATCGCACTTATTCTGCGTTTAGTTGTCATAGCATTACAAGCAAAGCGAAAGGTAACTGGTAAGAGCATTACTTAATTGTTTGTTATATATGTACTTTTTAGAGTGCTTGTTAGTTTTTATAAAAATGCAATAGCCTGACTTAGTTCGCATTTCAGTTTGCCTGAGTTATACTCAAACCAATAAAACAAACGGTACGTATTTTACGTGCCGTTTTTTAACTTTATAGATGCAGTAATGAGTGAATTAGAAGACAAGTACGCAGACATAAGACCTTACAACGACAATGAGGTTAACGCATCATTAGCGCGTTTAATGAGTGATGATGCATTTATAGATGTCATTGCTAAGTATAATTTACCGCGCTTTCTATCAGCAGTGCCATTTATTGCCCGCCCATTGGTAAGAAGCCAACTACGCAAAAAGTGGGGAAAAGTAACGAGCGTTGAAGATGTTCAAAATGAAGTTGCTACGTATTTAGATAAACTTATAAAACGCACCACGTCAAAAGTCACCTTTTCAGGTTTAGATAAATTAGATCCTAATCAAGCTTATTTATTTGTTTCTAACCACCGCGATATAGTGCTTGATCCTGCGCTTGTTAACTGGGGGTTATACCAACATAAAATGAAAACGGTACGAATAGCTATTGGCGATAATTTACTGCAAATACCCTACATAACAGAGCTGATGCGTTTAAATAAAAGCTTTATTGTTAAGCGCTCAGCTAAAGCCCCTAAAGAAATGCTAAAAGCCCTTACGCAATTGTCATCGTATATTTATGACTCACTAATGGGCGGGCACTCCATTTGGATTGCACAAAAAGAAGGGCGCGCTAAAGATGGCTTTGATCAAACCGATCCTGCATTACTAAAAATGTTGCAACTTAATGGCCGTAAGCAAAAGAAAGAGTTTGGTGAATACATTAAAGAGTTAAAAGTTGTGCCTGTGTCTATTTCTTATCAATATGAGCCATGTGCTATAGCAAAAGCTAAAGAGCTTTATCATAAGCAACAACATGGTGAATATGTTAAGTCGGTGGGTGAAGATATTTTAAGCATTGTTGAGGGCTTTAGTACGGCAAAGGGCCATGTTCATTTAGCTTTTGGGCAGCCTATTGAGTCACAATGCGATAGCGCTGAGGAACTTGCTAACACTATTGACCAGCAAATAATAGATTCATTTTACTTACATCCAGGCAATTATATTGCTGGTGGTTGTAAAGAGTCGGTAATTAACTCTCCAGATACGGCAACATTTGAACAACGTATTGCGCAGGTACCTGAAGAGCTTAAGCCACTTGTATTGGCTATGTATGCAAAACCATTTCATCGTAAAGCACAAATAAATGTTAAAAGCCCTGAATCGCTTTAGCATTAAGTATATAAAGTAAAAAGTAGCAATAGTATTGCTACTTTTTTTTTGTTTAAAAATAACGCTATACTGCAAGTATGACCTTAACTAAGCGGTGTATGCTATGCAACAAATTGAAATATTTGATATTCCAAGTCCTTGTAAAAGTATTTGCTTAGTTAACAATAGAGGGTATTGCAAAGGGTGTTACCGTAGTCGTGACGAGCGATTTTTATGGAACTCTTTAACCAATGCACAAAAGAAAAAAGTGCTGAGCCTGTGCCAGCAGCGCTACAAGCGATATCTACTTAAAAAACAGCAAGCTGAAAGTGCAACTAACACGACAAAGCAGCACGGATTCGATTTTTAATCATACATATTGTATTTAGCTTTAAGCGCATAAGCCGTGCCATTGTTATGAAGTTTATTAAGTGCCGCTTCTAAGCCTTCAATTAGATGCGCATTTTGTTTGTTTAAGTAATGATAAACAGGTGTTACACGTAGTGTCTCTTTTTGGTAGCAAACATCAGGATGCTGGATTGGTAGACTGTCAGATGCAAAATCGAGTAGCAATATACCTTTTACTTTTTCTTGAGTAAGCAGGTTTAGTTGCGTACTTATATTTTTTACTTCAATTACATTACCATCAAATTGCGTATTTTTTATGTACTGTGCTTGTATGGGGCAATCAGCTAAAATAGCAACGTTATCGAGCCGGTTTAATATGCTTTGCTGGCAGTTTTTATACAGTATTAATTTAAACTTGAACAATGGGTAGTTAACAGGCAGCAAATTAGGAAAATCTACCTCTATACTGTTGTCTCGACCCAACTGTCCGTCTAGTGTGCCATTATTAGCAGCGCGAAGAGCATTTTGGGGATTAAAATCGATAAGGTGTATTTCGTAGCCTATGTCCTTGTAGGCGAGTGTAAGAAGCTCAAGAACATAATTTGCTTGCGGTACGTTATCAGGGCGGTTAAATGTGAGCGTGTTTTGATTGCTAAAACATGCCGTGCTCAACATAAAACACGTTAATAGAAACAATATACTAAAGCGACTTTGCATTATCATTTCCAATTACTGCTGAGATAAATTAATAAGAGGCGTATAATAGCAAGGTGCTTGCTTTTTGCCCAGCATTGCAAGCTATGTATTACACCCTAAGCCATATAAAGAATGAGGAAATCCTGTGAGTTTTAACCTATGTTTATTACCACGTGAAGATAAGTACCAAATCCAGCTCGACTATGAAGCCTCATTTTGGGCATACCAAATTAAGCGTAATAAAAAAACACGCGAGCAAGTTTATAATACAATCCATAGCCGTCCAGTAGCAGAGCAAACGGTATTAAAACAAAAATTTGAGCAATATTTGGCACTAATGCTTAGTTAAAAATGTATACCACCCAATTATTAGATAAAGTAAAAACACCCTTAGTAAATAAATTTTACAAACTACATGGGGCTAGCGGGCGCGCTAATAAGCAAGATCAAGTATGGGTTATATACTTAGATGAGCAAATAGTGGCTGCATGTAGGGTGCAACATAAATCTAATTTTTTGTTTTTATCCACGGTTTATGTTGCTAAAGAACATCGCTCAAAAGGGCTAGCAAAGCAATTAATAACTGATCTTTTGAAGCATCAACACATGCATGTTTATACCTTCGCATTTAAAAACATAGTCGATTTATACCTCAGTATTGGTTTTAACCAAGTGTTAACATATACTGCTGAGCTACACGTACTTTTTGATATGTATCAGCACCGTAATATTGTCGCACTAGAGTACCCATAAAAATAAAAAACCATATGGAATGACCATGAGTAAGGGCGTTAATTGGATTTTAAGTTGCTGCTTAGTTTTAATAACTATAGTGAGTTGCCAGGCTGGTGCACAAGTTAAGCGTTTATCACCCAGTGAAGGCCTATCACAAAGCTACGTTAATACCATACTCATCGATAATAACGGGTATTTGTGGCTTTCTACCGAAGGGGGATTAAACCGTTACGATGGGTATCAAGTAACCCCGATTAATGGCCCAAATGGAGAGCTAGAAGAAGCAATTATTGACAGAATATACCAAGACTTAGACGGTTATATTTGGATTGCCTCATTACTCGAGGGTCTTTTTAGATATGATCCAGCCACAGATACTTACAAGCAATTTTTAAGTCCTCCAAGCAACGAAGAGCAAATTTTTAATCAATCAGTATTTACCATGCTAGCGGCTGATTCAAAAACACTGTGGATTGGACGAGGTCGAGATTTTGCGAAGCTCGATATTCAAAGCGGTGTGATTGAATCTGTTTTTGAGCTGCCTAAAGAATACAAAAATACATTAGTAAGAAGCTTGTTTCATTATAACGGTTACATTTTTATAGCGACTTCTCACGGTGCTTACGTTCATGATATTGCTAATGATTTAACTCGTCCATTACAGCATTTAAAAGGCGAGGCGGCGCATGTTTACCAAAATAATGTTAAGTCGTTTGAGTTGGGTGAAAATAACCAATTATTAGTCGGTACGGTCAAAGGTATGTATCAGGTTGATATTAGTGATTTACCAAGCATGTTTGAACGTCCCGATATCGCATTCAAAAATAAAGTGCTACTTGCCGACCTAAATGTGTGGAAAATAGAGTACAACCAAGGTGAAATCGATCTTGCGACAGACAAAGGGTTATTCAAATTTGATTTAAATAGTGGTGAGTTAATAAAAAATACACGAATCACTCAAAGTAAATATACCTTAGCCGACACCAGCATTATTGATATGGCCAAAGATAAGTCTGGTGGCGTATGGGTGGCCACAAAAAGTGATGGTGCCTTTTATCTATCAAAAGATACGTATCATTTTAACAATGTTGATGGCAGTGTGCTGGGTGGCGCAGGTTTATCTCACCATTCAATATGGGGAATAACCGAATTTAACGAAAAGCTCTGGCTTGCAACCAATAATGGCTTAACTGAGGTTGATTTAAAAACCAATACCAGCAAAGTATATTTAAAAGATTATAAAGCTGACGCTTACACACGCGAGTTTAGTGTTTGGCAAATTATGCCCTATAAAAATATGCTTTGGCTTAATACAAATCGAGGCTTGTATATTTTTGATCCAAATACGTACCAAGTCACTGAACCTAAAACAAAAAATGTGGCAAACCAAGATCATATCTCAGGGTGGGTACACGGTGTTGCTTTAATGCCAAATGGCGATTTCTATTTTATGCATCGTGACCATGGCGCGTTTGTTTATAACATAGACACTAAAATTGTGACACGATTGGGCGGTGAATTGGCACAATTTAACCCTTTTTTAGCGCATGGTTTTTTACCCGCTTTACCAAATAAACCTGATTGGCCACTCTTTTTTAATGCCGGTATTTTATATCAATTAAACCCTAACAACCTTGCGTTAGAAATGATTTATAAAGTACCCAAACAACATGAAAACGTTGCAATTAGTGTGCTTTCATACGTAATTGATAATAACAACGTGTTGTGGATCTCTCTTTCTAACTTTGGCTTAATTGGTATTGATTCATCAACGTATGAACACCTTCATACTATTGATCTTGATAAGAATAAACTAGGTACATTACTTTATAGTATGGTGCTTGACGACGACGGTATGATTTGGATGAGTAGCCATAAAGGAATTTGGCGTTTAAATCCAGAAACGCTCCACTTTCAGCAGTTTAGTACAGCCGAGGGGCTTTTATCGGCTGAATTTAATAGCTCAGCAATGGCGCAGCTTAACGATGGCCGCATTGTATATGGGGGGTTAAAAGGAATAACGTATTTTCATCCAATGGAAAACCAAAGTTATAAGCCGCTTATAGAGCATGTAAATATAACGCGGGTAAATTTAATGTCCCGAGAGTTATCTCGCGATTTAAGGCAACCTCTGAATGAAGTCGTTTTAAACCACGATGATATTGGTCTTGAAGTAGCTTTTTCTGCAATGGCTTTTAGTAATCAAGAACGTATTATTTATGAGTACCAGCTTGATAACGGGCAAAAAACCTACGCAAGAAATAACAACCGAGTACTATTTCCTAAGTTAAACCCTGGTAGTTATACATTAAAAGTTTGGGCTAAAGACCCCTTAACGGGAATTTTTACCAAGCCAGCTACATTAAAAATAAAGGTTAAATACCCACTTTGGCGTGCGCCTTATTTTATGGTGTTATACGGCGCTTTATTTTTATTTTTTATTGCCATGTGGGTCAGGCGACGAAATAAAATTCAACGTATCTTATTGGCTGCGCATAAAGAAAGTAAAGACAGTGAGTCCCGTTTAAAGCTTGCCCTTGAAGGCAGTGAGTCTGGCGTATGGGATTGGCAGTCAAGTAATCCAAGTATTTATCAGCCTCGTTTAAGTAATGAGCTGGGTTATAAACACGATACTGTAAGCCTTGATGAATACTTGGCTAAAATACATCCGCAAGAGAAACAACTATTTCGTTTAGAGTGGTTAGAGTTTTTGTCGACCGATAAAGGCTACTTTAACTGCACATACCGTGTACGTCATGCCAAAGGTTATTGGCGTTGGTATAAAGACTTTGGCAAAGTGGTTGAGTGGGATGAAAAAACGCCTCAAAAAGTAGCGGGTACATACACTAACATGACCCGTGAAATGGTATTTGAAGAGCACGCACGGTTATTTACTGCTGCATTTGAACAAACTCGTGATTGGGTTTTTATTCTCGATAAAAACTTTAATGTTCGTGCCTCTAATAAATCACTTCAAACCGCTTTTAACTTTGCTGCAGAGCCCATTTCAAGCAGGGCGTTAAACTTAGGTATGTCGCCTAAAAGCCGTGTTGATTACTTACGTATCATGAAAAAGCTCTCAGAAGGGGAGCATTTTTCTTGTGAAGATATGGTACGCCTTCACAATGGAGAGTCGCGCCATGTGCTAGTTAAAATAAGTGCGGTTGCTGATACAGAACAACGCTTAAGCAGCTATGTTATTATTTTAACGGATATACATGCACAAAAACTGGCAGAGAGTGAACTGCACCAACTCGCTAACTTTGATGTGTTAACCGGCTTACCAAATCGTACGTTGTTTAATGATAGGGTTGAGCATGCCCTTGAGCAAGCCCAAAAGCACTTATGCAAAGCTGCGCTTTTACATATTAATATTAAGCGCTTTAAGTACTTTAATGATTCATTAGGCCACGAAGTCGCCGATGAACTTATTAAAAAAGTTGCAGAGCGATTAAAATGCTCACTACGTACATCAGACAGTATTGCACGATTTGGTGGTGATGAATTCGTGGTCCTGGTTGAAGATATTCACCAAATAGAAGAGGTATTACTTATTTGTACCAAACTTATGGATTGCGTGAATCAAAATATAAGTATTAACGACCAAGTAGTGAATATTAATTTAAGCATTGGTGTTGCTATTTCTCCTGATGATGCAACACAAAGTGGTGCCTTACTGAAGGCGGCAAACATTGCGCTCTATCATGCCAAAGGTGCGCTTGAAAGTAATTATCAATTTTACAAACAAGAAATGAATCAGCATGTTCAAAAAGCCCTTCATTTAGAATCACAGTTGACAAAAGCCTATCAAGAGCATGAGTTTTGTAATTACTACCAACCTATTATAAATGCTCACACACATCAAACTGAAGGCTTTGAAGTATTACTTCGCTGGCCTGAAAATAAGCGAATCCAAACACAGGAGTTTTCGTTGGCGGCTGAAGGTGTTGGTTTAATAACTAAAATAATGCTACAAACCTTTGGCAGAGCATTAAATGAGCTTAACGAATGGCGAAAAGCATCTCCTGATTTGTATTTATCGATTAACTTATCGGCATTAGATTTTGAATTTATAGAGCTTGTGCCAGAGATTAAAAAAGCGCTTATTAATGCTAACGTGCCATCAGAGGCTATTGTATTTGAAATAACAGAATCTATTTTAATGCGTGACTCAAACCTTGCACTGCAAAGTATGAAAAAGCTAAAAGAGTTAGGCTGTAAACTCTATATGGACGACTTTGGTACCGGCTACGCATCGCTGACTTACTTAAAGCGTTTTCCTATAGATGTGCTTAAGATTGATCGAAGTTTTGTTCAAGACATCGGCATTGATTCTGATGATGAGGCAATTATTGAATCAACACTCACATTGGCACACAGTTTAGGCAAAGAGTGTGTGGCTGAGGGAGTTGAAAGCCTGCAGCAGCTTCTGTTTTTAACCGCGTTAGGGTGCAAGCATTTTCAGGGTTATTTATTTAGTAAGCCTGTTCCAAAAGAAGATGTACCAGCGCTTATAGTACGTGACTGGCAAGATATTTTTAGTAGTAACCTACACGCAGATCATAGATAAGCGGTCATAAATATCAAAATGGTGTTATTAGCCCTTTTGAGCACAGTGCACGTTAAGTTGTTAAAGCAATATTATAGCGCCTTACTGGTTTTAGGCGCTCTGAACATAACGTAAGTTATTGGGCTAAGTTTATTTTGTGTTGAGCACCATGTTAATGCTGCCTTCTTCAAAATCGCGGCTTACTTTAAAGCCCAACTTGCGGGCAAGTTCAATCATACCTGTGTTTTCTGGTAGTGTTATACCTTCAATCCATTCAACGCCCTGGCGTTTACAATGGTTAATTGCAGCATTCATTAAAATTCGACCTAGCCCTAAGCCCTGGCAGTCAGAACGAACCACAATAGCAAACTCAGCATGCACGTTGTCGGGATCCATAATCACACGCGAAACCCCTAAGGTGCGTGTTTTTCCCTCTAAGCGTTGGCAAACAATAAACGCCATTTCTCGGTCGTAATCAATTTGAGTCATTTTAGCGAGTTGATCGTGGTTAAATTGAGGTAACTCGCCAAAAAAGCGTTTGTAACGATCTTCTTTATTGAGTGATTGATCAAATGCCTTATGGGCTTGTTCATCTTCAGGTTTTATTGGCCTAAGCGTTGCTTGAGTATTATTTTTTAGCGTTACTATTTCTACAAGATCTATAGGGTAGGGGCGAATACATAACCGTTTGCGGTTACTTTTTGACTGATATCGATTTAGCGTTATGGTGGCATCAAGTACTAAAAATTGCCCGTTACTTGCAAGTATTGGGTTAAGTTCCATTGCGCTAATATCGGGTTGATCCACAACGAGCTGTGAAATACGCGTGAGCAACGCACATAAACGATATTTGTCGACCTTTTCAGGTAAAATGCGATCTTTTAATACGCCTTTATCATGTGCGGCAGCAATTAAGTATTTAGCCAAGTTCATATTAAGGGGAGGGAGAGCTACTGCCGCTTGAGCGTACTCAAGCCCTGTACCTGCCTCACCAAGTAAAATAACGGGGCCAAAATTAGGCTCTGTTTTAATTGCAATCCGCAGCTCGTTTGCACCTGCACGCGGTGCCATTTTTTGGAGTGAAAACCCATCAATAGTGGCATCCGGATAAGTGTTTTTAATACGAATAAGCATCGCAAATGCGGTTTGCTCAACTTCATTGGCATCGTTTAGATTTAAAACCACGCCGCCGACTTCAGACTTAGAAGCAATACTTGGGCTTATAAGCTTAAGCGCAACGGGAAAACCAAGCTCTATTGCTTGCTCTTTTGCCTCAGTGGGTGTGTACGCCACTTTAGTTTCAATACATTCAACACCATAGTGGCTTAGTACTTGGCTTGCATTGTGAGTGGGTAGATAGGTTTGTTCTTCATCTAAATATTCAGTTATTAACGTTGTGGCAGCAGCTTTGTTTATTTTTGCATCGTCAGTGTTCGACTCTGGCGTTTGCGTTAAATGTTTTTGGTTTCGACGATACGATACTAAGTGCATAAACGCACCAACAGCGCCTTCAGGTGTTCGATAAGTAGGTATTGCATTGTTAGCGCATATTTTTCTGGCTGCGAATGAAGCATCTTCACCCATAAAGTTGGTAAACACATAAGGGCGAGCCATTTTGGGCAACGTTTGCAGCGCTTGAACAATAACACTGGCATAGTCTTCACTTGGAGCCAGTGCCGATGGGGTATGTATTATCAATAAGTTTTTTACTTCTTTTGCATGCAATAATATTTCTAATGCTTGTTTGTAACGCGCTGGTGCCGAGTCACCAAAAATATCAATCGGGTTGGAGGTTGCTTCTGAGCGGGGAATAACGTGATTAAGCGCACTGCGTGTTTCACTACTAAGCGCCGCTAATTTCCCAGAACGTTGAATTAGCTCATCAACCGCCATAACACCCGGGCCTCCACCATTTGTTAAAATAGTGAGCTGTTCAACTTGCAATAATTTTGGGTGCATGGCGAGCGTTTGTGTTGCAGCAAATAGCTCTCGTAGGTCGTTAACGCGCAGCATACCCGCACGTTGAAATAACGCATCGTATACGGCATCAGAGCTTTGTTTTCCACCGGAATGGATCTCTGCAGCAAGAGCGCCAGCATTTGTCTTTCCTGTTTTTATGGCAATAACAGGTTTACTAAATGCAGCCGCTCTTGCGGCCGAAATAAAGCCACGGATGTCTTCAATGTTATCAATATAAAGTAAAATAGCTTTAGTTTTTGAATCACGCCCTAAAAAGTCGAGCAGCTCATCAAAATCAATATCTAAACACCCTCCCACAGAAACAAAGTACGAAAAGCCAATATCTTTATTTTTAGCCCAATCTAAAATAGTGGAACAAACTGCTGCAGATTGCGACACAAAGGCAATTTTACCTGGGCTTGCCACTGTATGAGAAAAGCTGGCATTTAAGCCAATATGGGGAATTAATAGCCCTAAGCTATTAGGGCCTAATAAAGTAACGTTGTGTTTATGGGCGCATGCTTTTAGCGCACTTTTTTGATCGTTCGTTAAGCCATCGGCAATAATAATAGCGCTTTTACAGCCCAGCTCGCCTAGTTGGCTAATAATGTCGAACAGGGTATTTTTATTGGTACAAATAACGGCAAGGTCAGGCACTTTAGGTAGATCATTAATACACGGGTATGCAAGTACGCCATGAACAGCGCTATAGCTTGGCGTTACAGGCATGATTGGTCCTTTAAAACCGCCTTGTAATAAATTACGCATAACGACAAAACCGGCACGAGAGGCATTATTTGACGCGCCTATCACTGCCACTGAGCTTGGATTAAAAAACTGACTAATTCGCTTTAGGCTCATTGCGTTTCCTTAGCTTTAAAATTTTGCGTTATACATTGTCTCAATGTACCCTGTTTAACAGGTTATTTCGAGTTTATAGATACGTATTATTGATATCAATCAAGGAGTTTACTGTGATTAAAACACCTGGTTTTCACACTGTGCTGGCGGCTATTTTTTTAAGCCTAGGCTTAATTAGCTTAGGGTTTATTTTAAAAAGTGCAGCACTAAATGTAAAAGAAATGGAGCGTACAGTACAAGTTAAAGGATTAGCAGAGCAAGAGGTGATTGCCGATACTGTTATATGGCCTTTGCAATTTAGCGATGCAGATAACGACCTTGAAAAGTTGGTAAATAGGGTTGAGAAAAAAAACGCTGCCGTGATCGCATTTTTAAAACTGCATGGTTTTGATGACGCCGAAATATCACTTGGTAGCCAATCTATTGTTGATAAACAGGCGCGCGAGTACGGCAATGAAAACCAGCAATTTAGGTACATTGTTCGTTCAAATATGACCGTTTATTCTAGCGCTGTAGACAAGGTGCAAAATGCGCTGAGCAAAGTAAGCCAATTAGCTAAACAAAATATTGCCATAGTACAAGATAGTTACGAAACACGTGTTGAGTATATTTTTACAGGGCTAAACGATGTGAAACCGGCCATGGTTCAACAAGCAACTGAAAAAGCCCGCGAAGTAGCTAACAAGTTTGCTAGGGATTCCAATTCAAAACTAGGAAAAATAAAAACAGCTCGCCAAGGGCAGTTTAGTATTACTAACCGCGATTCAAATACACCACAAATAAAAAACGTAAGAGTAGTAACCACTGTTGAATACTACTTAAACGACTAGGATCTATTTATTATTCTAGGTTAAATTTATAGCGGTGTGTATAGTATTTATGTAACTCATTAGGTTACAAATTTGGTACCTTGGTAAAATAGTTACTCGATTGGCCAACGCTTAATCTATCAAGGTTCTCACGTCCTAAACCGCTTTAACTAAATGTGCAACTTGCGCGGTTGAACGTTGCAGGTAAGCAGCACTAAGTAAAATACTGGTTTCGTTAAGATCTGTTCCTTTTAATATATTTGCCAACTGCTGTTTAGCTGTTGGGTTCTGTTTTTGTTCTATTTCCATCAAGGCTAACAGTGCCGAAAATTCATGCTTAACCGGCGTGCTTGGTTTATTTGCATACGCAATGTAACACGCAACAGGTGTTAGGCCACGAGCATTGGGTTGAGCAAGCGCTTTTACTAAGTCATCGTTAGATTCAAATAACATTAATGAGCGTATATAGTTAAATGCCAGCTTTTGGGCATTAGCGTGTTTAAATACAGTGTGTAACACATTATTGCCTTGGGTATCTTGTGCCAAGAAGCCCTTATTTTCTCTAAGCGCCGGAGTAAAAAACGTCAAGGCATCTGTGGTTGTTAACTGATTGATAAAAGGTGCAGGTGGGGTATTGCTTGCTAAAATACGTGTTGCTACATTTTGCATAAAATCGTACTTAATACTCATACGCAAAGCGCTTTCGTATAGATGATTAAGCTGTAATGTTTGTTGGGCTGGACTTAACTGCTTAAAATCATTATCAAGTTCATTTAATTGATGCTTTGAAATACGTGCGTTAAGTAACTGTATGCATAACTCCATAATTTTTGCGCCTTTTAAATACCTTTTTGTTTAGCTTAACCTATTATTGCCAAATGGTACAAAATACAAAAAAGGTCGCATAAGCGACCTTTTAGTTAGCTTTATAAATTGGGATTAAGCTTTTTTGCTTGCTACCCATTCATTTACAAAGTTTTCTAGTACGTTTAGTGGCACAGGGCCATTTTTTAGCACTACATCGTGGAACTGACGAATATCAAACTTGTCGCCAAGTTGCTTTTTAGCGTCTTCACGTAGTTCTAAAATTTTCAACATACCTACTTTGTAAGCTGTTGCTTGCGAAGGCATTACAATGTGACGTTCAACCATTTTAACGCCGTCAGAAGTGGCATTAGGGGTGTTATTCACGTAGTAATCAATCCCTTCTTGGCGAGTCCACTTCATTGCGTGAATACCGGTATCAACCACTAAACGGCACGCGCGCCATAATTCCATAGAAAGACGACCAAAGTCTGAGTATGGGTCTGAGTACATACCCATTTCTTTAGGTACAAGCTCAGAGTATAAACCCCAACCTTCAATGTAGGCTGTGTAGCCGCCAAATTTACGGAACTTAGGCACACCTTCTAGTTCTTGCGAAATAGCTATTTGCATGTGGTGACCCGGAATACCTTCATGGTAAGCCAGTGCTTCCATTTGGTACGTTGGCATCGCTTCCATGTCATAAAGGTTTGCGTAGTAAATACCTGGGCGTGAACCATCTGGCGCAGGCTGTTGGTAAAATGCTTTACCCGCCGCTTTTTCACGGAAAGCTTCAACTGCTTTTACTTTAAGGTCGGCTTTTGGCTTCACAATAAATAGCTCATCAAGACGCACTTTCATTGTGTCGATCATGGCTGTTGCTTCGTCAAGGTAGCGTTGTTTACCCTCTGCTGTATTTGGGTAGTAAAATTGCTTATCAGTTTTCATAAACTGCATAAACGCTTTTAAATCGCCCTTAAAGCCTACTTTATCTTTAATCTCACGCATTTCGTCATGTATACGGCTTACTTCAGACAGGCCAATAGCATGAATTTCTTTTGCAGTTAAATCAGTGGTAGTTGTGCGTTTAAGTGCATTATTGTAGAAGGTATTACCTTCAGGTAATTTCCAAGCACCATCACGGTCGTCAGCACGTTTTTCAAGTTGTGCTAGGTAGTTAATAAGCTTTGAGTAAGCTGGTTTAACTGCCGATTTTAACGCGTCAGTTGCTTCGTTAATAAGTGCATCTTTCTCGTCTTGGCTGATTTCAAGTGCCGTTACTTTGCGTTTAAAGTCTGCTAAAAGTGTTGAATCGTCACCTTTTTCAAATGGTGCACCTTGAATAATGTTTTTGCTTGAATCAATAACATGTGGAAACACAAACTTAGGCGCAATAATACCTTTGTCTGCTCGTGTTTCTAAGTCAGTTACTAATTGGTCAAATACCGTAGGCACCCCATTTAAACGCGAAATGTAGTCTTTTGCTTCTTTAACATTACTAATTGAATGTTGGTTTATTAAAAAAGCAGGCACCATAGAGTGTGTACCAAACATTTGGTTTACAGGGTAGTTGTGGTAACGCCATTTAAAGTCAGCAATTGAGCTTTCTAGGTCTTGTTTTTTTAAGTCGTAGCTTACTTTAGTTGCATCGTCTAGCAGGTCGCGGTTAATCGCGTTTAGGGCAACTAAGTCGGCTTTAGTTTCAGCGAGGTCTTTGAGTTTTTGCTCTTCGCTGCCGTCATCCCACTTATCGTAATCTTTTTTAATACCCATGTAAGTTTGGTAAACCGGGCTGCTCATCACATCACGGTTAAAGGTATCTTCAAAAAATGCATTGGCTTTGTCAATTTCGCTTTGTACAGGTTGCGCTTGTACAATTGGAGTAGTGACGGATTGTTGTGGTGCTTGTTGGCAACCAGCAAGGAGTGCAACACTCACAGCTGCTGCAATAAAGGTAAGTTTACGCATTGTTTTCCCTTTTGTTGTTAGAAACCCATTAGGGTATTTTAATTTTTCATGTATTCGCTTTACATGACGTATAACGCCCAATGCATTATACGAACAATTCTAGCAGGTCATTTAAAAAGCGATGCCCTTTAAGGCTCACTTGCCAGTGACCGTCTTTTTCTATTAATAAACCGGTGTTTATGGCTTTATTTAAAGCTGGTTGTTGGCTTTGCAATGGCTGATTAGTCAGCGCACTGTAGTCCTCAATCGGGCATGGCTCTACAAGGCGAAAGCGATTCATAAAAAACTCGAAAGCCAAATCGTCTTGCTCAACGTGCCAGCTTTTATACAAATAAGGTTTTACCATATCCATGTAGCCACGAGGATGTTTGACCTTTTCAGTTCGGGTAATTATGCCGGTTTTTGCATTGGTAACCTTACCATGAGCACCACAGCCAATCCCCAGATAATCGCCAAACCGCCAATAATTTAAGTTATGTTGGCATTGATAGCCCGGTTTTGCATACCCTGAAATTTCGTATTGTATATAACCTGCTTCTGCAAGTAGTGCTTGGCCTTGTTCTTGAATATCCCACAGAGTTTCATCTTGAGGAAGTGTTGGCGGTTTAGATGCAAACTGAGTATTAGGCTCTATGGTAAGTTGGTACCACGAAATATGTGGCGGATCGAGGGCAATAATTTGCTTTAAATCACTTAATGCATCGTCTAAGGTTTGCCCTGGTAAGCCGTGCATTAAATCAAGATTAAAGCTATTTAAACCAGCTTCTTTGGCTTGCTCTGCTGCATAGGTTGCCTCTTTAGCACCATGAATGCGGCCAAGCGCTTTTAACTTGTCGCTTTGCAGGCTCTGTATGCCAATTGAAATGCGGTTTATACCTGCTTTCACATACTCTTTAAATCGGCCCGTTTCTACTGTGCCTGGGTTTGCTTCGAGGGTTATTTCACAATTATCGGCAAGGCCTATAAGGCTATCTACTTCGCTTAGTAGGCGTGTATAAGCATCACCGGTCAATAAACTTGGGGTACCGCCACCAATAAATATACTGTGAATTTTTCGCCCTTGGACTAAGTGTAAGTCGGCTTTTAAATCGTCTATTAAATGCTGAACATATTCGGCTTCTGGGATGTCGCCTTTTTGCCCGTGGCTATTAAAGTCGCAATAAGGGCATTTTTGCACGCACCAAGGTACGTGCACATATAAACTTAGAGGAGGAAGAGTCACAGGCCGCCTTTTAGTTGTAGCTTATTTAGCAAAGCCTGTAGTGCTTGACCGCGATGGCTCACAGCATTTTTTTGCTCTTTGGTTAACTCGGCGCTGGTACAGTTTTGCTCTTCAACAAAAAATACCGGGTCGTAACCAAACCCGCCTTCGCCATGTTGGGTTTGTGTAATTTCGCCTTCCCAGCTTGCGCTGCAAATAAGCGGGGTAGGGTCATCGGCGTGGCGCATTAATACTAATACACACCAAAAACGCGCTTTACGATTTGGGTTATTACCTAAATCATTAAGTAGTTTATCTATGTTGTCTTGATCGCTTGCGCTCTCACCAGCAAAGCGAGCAGAGTAAACCCCCGGTGCACCATTTAAACCATCAACCTCTAAGCCGGAATCATCAGCTATGGCTGGCATACCCGTAATTTTAGCTGCATGGCGGGCTTTAATAATGGCATTTTCAACAAAGGTAGTACCGGTTTCGGCTACTTCACTAACGTTAAAATCACTTTGTGGAACTACATTAATATTAAGTGGGCTTAACATGTTGGCCAGCTCACTTACTTTGCCAGGGTTACCCGTGGCAAGGACTAAAGTTTTGTTCATAATATTATTTATCTACGTAAAATTTTTGCTGAAATTGCAGTGTTTGAAATTGATTACTTTGCTGTATTTCAATTTCAAAGCGCAGTATTTCTTCGTTTGTAAAATCGACTTGGGCAAGGTAATAAATCGACTCGCCTTCAATTACTTCTTTAAAGTTAAGCGTTTGTTTGTTGCCAAGTAGGTTTCTGGCTGTGCCAGATAACTCGGCCTTTTGAGCTGTATTGCCTGTATTGTTTTTTAACACAGAAATATTAACAATCCCTTTATAGCCACTGCGCTCAAGCCCGTAAGCCTTGGCAATTTGTGGCTGAATAAAGGTTGATGGAAAAGCAATGTAATGTACTTGCCACGGGCCAAGTTCTTTATATTGTCCGCCCAATGTTTGTTCGCTGTGTGCGTTAAATGCGAATGTTAAACAAGCAATAAAACAAAATTTAATTAACCGATTCATTGTTCACTCCAAAAATATAAAAAAGAGGCCATAAGGCCTCTTTTACTTAAAACAAAGGCTTAAGCTAAAAAGTCCATTAACAGCATTTGCAAAAACTGAATACCAATGATTAATACAAGTACTGATAAATCTAACCCACCCATTGGTGGAATAATTTTACGAAGTGGCTTGAGCATTGGCTCAGTAAGCTGGTGGAAAACCGCTTCAATAGGGTTGTAGCCTTGGCTTACCCAGCTGAGAATTGCGCGGATAATTAATACCCAAAATACTAAGTTTAAGCCTTCTTTTATTACGGTAATTAGGGCTTGAATAAACACGGGTTGCGCAGCCCATGCGCCGTAAATTACTAACATTAAGGTACTAATTTTGGCAATAGCTACAATAAATGCCAGCAATAGAGAGGCTAGATCAAGCCCACCTAACCCGGGTATAATTTTACGTAAAGGGTTGACTGCAAACGACGTTGCTTTAACCACAAATTGGCTCATTGGGTTGTAAAAATCGGCTTTTGCCCACTGTAGCCAAAAACGCAGTAGTACCACCATTAAAAACAAATCAAACAGAGTACTGATCAAAAATTGCATGGCATTCATAGTGTAACCTTTAATAATAAAGTAGTTTTAAAGTTCTTTTTCCATTTGCATCGCGCGAGCAATACACGCATCCATCGCATCGCCAACGGTTTTAGTTAAGCCTTCGTCTTTTAAATGCTCAACTGCGGCATGTGTAGTACCGCCTTTAGATGTTACGTTTGCGCGTAGCTGAGAAATGCTAATTTCTGGTTGGCTTAATGCCATTTCTGCTGCGCCAAGTGCTGTTTGTTGTACTAAACGACGAGCATCTTCATCATTAAAGCCAAGCGCTTTTGCTTTTTCTTCAATGGCTTCCATAAATAAGAAAAAGTAAGCTGGTGATGAACCTGTTACTGCAATGATATCGTTAATTTGCGCTTCTTGTTCGACCCACACCACAATACCTGTGCACTCAAATACTTGTTGAACAAATTCATGTTCTTGCTGCGTTTCGCCAGCGCCAAATAAGCCAGAGACGCCACGCCCTAATAAAGACGGCGTATTAGGCATGCAACGGACAATTTTTACGTCTTGCCCTAACATTTCGCGCAAGCGGCTTACTGTTAAACCAGCAGCTACTGAGATAAATAGTTTATTACTGAAATCGATGCCAGACTCTTGAAACGATTTACATAAATCGCCCATCATTTGCGGCTTTACAGACAAAACAATTACATCAGCATCGCGTAGGGCTTCGTTATTGTCACTGGTGGTTTGCACCTTGAAATCGGCTGCTACCTTTGCAAGCTTTTCTTGGTTGCGGTTAGTCGCAATGATGTTGTTTGCGTCAAAGCCGTTTTTTACCATGCCACCAATAATAGCGTAGCTCATGTTACCTGTGCCTATAAATGCGATTTTTTTATCTGACATAAATCTGTTTTTACCTTTTAAGTTCGTGTTCCAAAAATGTCTGTTCCGATCCTCACCATAGTTGAGCCTGCACTAATTGCGGCTTCAACGTCATTACTCATACCCATAGATAGAGTGTCTAACTGTGGATATTGGGCCTTTAGTTTATCAAAGCAAGTTTGTAATTGCTCAAAATATTGAGTTTGTGTCGTTGGATCGTCACTTTTTGCAGGAATAGCCATCAAACCACGTAATCTTAACTGATCACATTGGCTAATAAACTCAGCAAGATTTGCGATGTCATCGGGATGACAGCCCGACTTTGCCTCCTCGGCGCTAATATTTACCTGAATAAGTACATTAAGTGGTGGTTTACTGGTTGGGCGCTGAGCGTTGAGGCGCTTGGCTATTTTGATTCGATCGACGCTTTGTACCCAATCAAAATTTTCTGCCACTAAAGCACTTTTATTTGACTGGATAGGGCCAATGAAATGCCAAATGATATCGCTATATGTGTGCAGTTGAGCTATTTTATCTACAGCTTCTTGAACATAAGACTCACCAAACTGGCGTTGGCCATAATTGTAGGCAGCAACTATATCGTCGCTAGGTTTGGTTTTAGACACCGCCAGTAAGGTTATTTCATCTTTGCTTCTGTGCGTGTTTTTTGCCGCGTTTGAAATTCTTGCGTAGGCGCAAGTGAGTCGTTCTGCTATTGTAACCATATAATTATCAGCCAGTTGTGGAGTCATAAATGGATATTACCGAATTATTAGCGTTTAGTGTGCAACACAATGCATCCGATTTACATTTATCGTCGGGTGTTTCACCTATGATACGCGTAGATGGTGATGTTCGCCGCATTAATATACCAGCCCTTACAGATAAAGACGTAAACAGTTTAGTTTACGATATTATGAACGATACTCAGCGCAAAGATTACGAACAAAACCTTGAGGTGGATTTTTCGTTTGAGGTTCCTAATCTTGCTCGCTTTCGTGTTAATGCCTTTAATTCAAACCGCGGTCCTGCGGCAGTATTTCGTACTATACCGAGTGAAGTATTAACACTTGATGATTTAGGCGCGCCAGATATTTTTAAAACAATATCAGATAACCCGCGTGGGTTAGTGCTTGTTACCGGGCCAACAGGTTCGGGTAAATCAACTACACTTGCGGCCATGGTTGATTACATAAATCAAAATAAGCATCACCATATTTTAACGATTGAAGATCCAATCGAATTTGTTCACGATAACAAGTTAAGCTTAGTTAACCAACGTGAAGTACATCGTGATACACACAGTTTTTCAAACGCACTACGTAGTGCGCTGCGTGAAGACCCCGATGTTATATTAGTGGGTGAGTTGCGTGATTTAGAAACTATTCGCCTAGCGATGACCGCTGCTGAAACCGGTCATTTAGTGTTTGGTACGTTGCATACAACCTCAGCGCCCAAAACCATTGACCGTATTATTGATGTATTCCCTGGTGAAGAAAAAGCAATGGTACGCTCTATGTTGTCTGAGTCATTGCGTGCGGTTATTTCACAAACACTCCTTAAAAAAATTGGCGGTGGGCGAGTGGCTGCTCATGAAATTATGATTGGTGTACCCGCCATACGTAACTTAATTCGTGAAGACAAAATTGCACAAATGTACTCGTCTATTCAAACGGGGGCATCAATTGGTATGCAAACAATGGATCAATGTTTAACAAACTTAGTTAACCGAGGCATTGTGACCAACACCGCAGCGCAAGCTAAAGCGCAAGACAAAACACAATTTGGTGGTTAAGGAATTAGAATGACTTTATCTTTAAACCGTTACTTAATCACTATGATTGAGAAAAAAGGCTCTGATTTATTTGTATCTAGCCGTTTACCTGTTAGTGCAAAAATAAACGGTGAACTAATTCAATTGGGCGATGACAAACTCACTGACGAAGAGTCTTTACAGTTGGTTGAGTCTGCGATGAGCGAAAAGCAAAAAGCGGAGTTTCATGCTACTAAAGAATGTAACTTTGCTATTGCAACCGACGAAGGGCGTTTTCGTATTTCTGCGTTTTGGCAGCGCGATAGAGCAGGTATGGTTATTCGCCGAATAGTGACACAGATCCCCGATGTCAGTGATTTGGGCCTACCCTCGACGCTCACCGACGTCATTATGGCTAAGCGCGGTTTAGTTTTGTTTGTTGGTGGAACAGGAACCGGTAAGTCGACCTCATTAGCAGCCTTGATTGGCTACAGAAACCGAAATCAGCGGGGTCATATTTTAACAATTGAAGATCCTATTGAGTTTGTTCATGAGCACCGTAAAAGTATTATTACTCAACGCGAAGTAGGGCTCGATACAGATAGTTTTGAGTCGGCGCTTAAAAGCTCATTACGTCAAGCTCCTGATGTTATTTTAATTGGTGAAATACGCTCGCAAGAAACCATGGAATACGCATTAAGCTTTGCTGAAACAGGGCATTTATGTGTGGCTACACTGCATGCCAACAATGCCAACCAAGCTATTGACCGTATTATGCATTTGGTACCAAAAGAAAAGCATGACAAGCTAAAATACGATCTAGCCCTTAACTTACGAGCCATTGTAGCTCAACAATTAATACCTACCTCAGATGGTGACGGCCGCGTTGCCGCCATAGAAATATTGCTTAATTCACCTATGGTGGCAGAGCTGATTAAAAACGGCGATATTGGCGGCATTAAAGAGGCCATGGCTAAATCTAACGATATGGGCATGCAAACCTTCGACCAAGCCCTTTTTGAGTTATACAGGCAGCAACGTATCAATTATGCAGACGCATTGCATCACGCCGACTCACCAAATGACTTACGCTTGATGATTAAACTGCGCAATAACGAACAACAAGGTGCGGGCTTTTTACAAGGTGTCACTATTGATGGAATGGGGGATGACGATAACTAATTAGTTATTGTTATTAAAAAAGCGCGACTTGCCAGCCGCGCTTTTTTAGTATTTTAACACACCTAATTACAGCGTTACTCACCGTAAAATGATTCAAAAAAACTTTCTAAAATAATTACCGCAGACATATTATCTACATTTCCCTTTCCCAGGTTTTTATAACCACCTTGCTCAAATAAACGGGCTTTTGCGTCAGCAGTTGTTAGGCGTTCATCTTGTGTTTGCACAGGAATGCCATAGTGATTATGTAACCTGTTAGCAAACTTTTTAGCTTTAAATGTCACCTCTTGTGAAGTGCCATCCATATTAAGCGGTAAACCAACCACCATTAAATCTGGCTGCCATTCGTTTACTTGCACTGCGATATGATCCCAGTTTGGAATACCATCTTGCGCTTTTACGGCCTTAAGACTTGATGCGCTGCCGGTGAGTTCTTGCCCTACGGCAATACCAATACTTTTAGTGCCAAAATCAAATCCCATTACGGTGCGCTCGCCTTGTGGCTTAAATGTTCTTTTTGTCATTGATAATGTTTTACTTAGGCTGCTTTTCAAGCCGTTATGTTAAAGGTTTACATAAAAAATTCACTCGTAATAGCGTATCTATTTCCAAGTGAATTCATATTATGAACTTAATTTAGAAAGGGGATATTTAAGCATGCCCGGCTTCAGGGCTTAGTTGGCCTATATCAAAGCCAAGCATTGAAACGGCTTTTTCCCATCGTTTTTCAGCGGGCGTGTTAAAAATAATGGCCGGATCCGCTTCTATAATTAGCCAGCTGTTATCAAGCAGTTCTTGTTCTAGTTGGCCTTGTTCCCAACCTGCGTACCCTAAGGTGATAATAAACTGCTCAGGGGCATGTGCTGTCGTTAAACTTGCTAGCACGTCTTTAGAGGTGGTGATCATAATATCACTACTGAGCTTTTGGCTTGAGGTATAGCCGAGCTTAGGGGAGTGAAGCACAAAACCTCTATCTGTTTTAACTGGACCACCTGCAAACACAGCTACTTTAGCTGCTTGCTGGGTTTTGTCGTTATCGATTTCTATTTTATCAAGTAGCTCACCAACGGTTACGTTGATGGGTTGGTTTATCACCAATCCCATTGCCCCATCTTCATTGTGCTCACAAATATACGTAACAGCACGTTTAAAAAAAGGGTCTTGCATTGACGGCATGGCGATTAAAAAATGATTTTCTAATGACTGCATAGATTTCACCCTTTCAGTTAATGAATTTTGAGTATGGCACAACCCTGTATTTTATAACTAAATAAGTTCACTGATTTTATTAAAATATTAATACAGCAAGTGCTGCATTAATATTTAAACGTTAAACGCATTGTGTTCAGTCACTTTAACTTATTTAACCTGAGGCTAGACTATTTAGCTAATTTTCTCTCAATAGCATCAAAAAGAATACCTGTGATTGATATATCATACGCGGCTTCAATTTCACGCACACACGTAGGTGCTGTTACGTTAATTTCGGTTAGCTTGTCGCCAATAATATCAAGGCCAACAAATACAAGGCCTTTTTCTTTGAGAGTGGGCGCAACGGCCTGTGCAATTCTCATATCTGACTCGCTCAATGGGCGAGCTTCACCACGACCGCCTGCGGCTAGATTTCCGCGAGTTTCACCGTTTTGTGGAATACGCGCTAAGCAGTAGGGAATGACTTCGCCGTCAACCACAAGAACGCGTTTATCGCCTTGTGTAATAGCAGGAACATAATTTTGTACCATGGCATAACGGCTGCCGTGCTCGGTTAGGGTTTCGCAAATAACACCTATGTTTGCATCATCTTCTTTTACACGAAAAATAGACGCGCCGCCCATACCGTCAAGTGGCTTTAAAATAATGTCTTTATGCTCAGCTAAAAATTCACGAATTTGTTTTTGGCTGCGCGTAACTAAGGTATCTGGCGTGTGTTCGCTAAACCATGCAGTAAACAGCTTTTCGTTAGCATCACGCAAGCTTTGTGGTTTATTAATAATTAACGTGCCTTCATCTTCAGCGCGCTCTAAAAGATACGTTGCGTAAATGTATTCAGTGTCAAACGGCGGATCTTTGCGCATTAAAATTACATCAAGATCGGCAAGGGCAATGGTGGTTTTTTCTTCTAGTTCGTACCATTTTTCTTCGTTGTTAAATACACGCGCTTTGGCAGCGGTGGCATAAGACTTACCTTTACGAAGTGATAAATCATCCATCTCCATATAGTAAATTTCGTAGCCACGCTCTTGCGCCTGCATCATCATTGCAAAGCCGGTGTCTTTTTTGATGTTAAACCCACTAATAGGATCTGAAATAATACCTAATTTAATTGCCATGCGCTGTGCCTTAATCTATGTGTAATTACTACTAGAGTTTACTAATAGCTTTGATATGAGGGTGTTTTTAGCTATTTCAATTAGCTAAATCACCAAATTGTAGCTGTAATGCACTTAAGACCGTTAAAGCGGCGGTTTCAGTTCGTAAAACACGTGGCCCTAAACGAATATCAACAAATTCTTGTTGTTTAGTTTGTGCCATTTCTTCGTCAGTAAAGCCGCCTTCTGGGCCGACTAAAAACCGAACGCCATCTTTAGGTACAGTAATGGTTTTAATGCTGTGTTCTGCGCGAGGATGAAGCGTGAGCTTTATCGCGTTAGTTGATTGCTCAAGCCACTGTTTTATGTCTATAGGGGGGTGAACAACCGGTACATAATTACGCCCCGACTGCTCGGCTGCCGCAATCGCTATTTTTTGCCATTGTTGATGCTTTTTATCAAGGCGGTCGCCAATGAGTTTTACACCACAGCGCTGACTAAAAATAGGGGTGATTTCGGTAATACCTAACTCAACGGACTTTTGAATTGTAAAATCCATTTTATCACCACGCGATACGCATTGGCCTAAGTGAATTTTTAATGGTGATTCTACGTCGTGAGGATTAAACTGCTGTGGCATAACCACTACATTTTTTTTACTCACTTCTATAATTTCACTTAGGTATTCACCACCTTCGCCATTAAAAATAGACACATGTTCGCCTACTTTCATGCGAAGTACTCTGCCTATGTGGCCAGCTGCATCGTCATCGAGTGACACGGGAGTGTTTAGTGTAATAGAAGACGCTTGGTAAATATGAGGAACTCGCATGTGATTTCACTTATAAGTTGGCGATAAAGTTATATACCGCTATGTTAAGTAAGCTGCGAGCTAGGTGCAATTATTTATTGTTTATTAAGTAACTCTGTTAACTCAATAATATCGACTGATGTATCGGCTATGTCGGTGTGACAAGATAGGTGGTTTGAAAAGCCTTCGTCTTTTACAGGGCTAAAAGCAAAACCAGTTTCATCTTGAGTGACTAAAAAACGTTTTTCATGCAGTGAGTTATAAATAAAACGTTGTTTTTCATCAGCCAGTAAATAATCGGTTTGATTAAACAATACACCTTTAATGTCGTGATGTTCATGCAAATAACTGGCAAGCTCAGAAACGCTAATTTCGTTTTCAAAATCGCAATAACAATAATCTTTAATGAGTTCATCAAACATCATTTTAACTAACTGGCGAGTATTGGCACCTGCAATGACTAAGGTACTTGGGGCATCTCGCTTTGCACTATTGAAATAGTGACCAGCAAACGCTCTGCTAAATTCGTTATCTATATCGATTAATAGATAGTTAGTAACTTCAAATGGCATAATGTCCCAGTGCAATTAAGCAAAGTGTTATGTAAGCAAGTTTTGTGTAAGCCCAAGCGAAAAATGTTTAATGTTAAATAGAAAACATGCTAATTAGTAAATAGCCTATTGCACAAAAAACAGCAAATTCAATACAAGCAATACCTATGTTGTCTTGATGATCAACTTCAAGTGCCGCATCAATATTGGGTAGTGATATTTTTTTTACAATAAATGTTAACGCATATAACAGTATCCACATTACACCGCAATGCATTACCAGTGTAAACAGGTTTTCAACCATTTTACCGTTTTGAAACGTAGCACTCGACAAGCCTGCATACGAGGCAAGCGCTAAACCAATTGATTTACCAGCATAGCGAATACCAATAGAGGTATTTTCTAAATTAAAATTACTTTGTAGCGAAGCGCCTTGATTGGCTTTTGCAAAACGATGTTCGCGTATTTTACTATCAAGTGCAAACATACCTTGCAGTAAAAAAAAGCTGACTAACGCGATTAATAAGTTACTGAAGCCTTGAGTGTGGGTCCATGTGTAAAGGCCTAAAGTCATAATGAAATTAGCTATTAGCATGCCAGAGTCTACTAAGGCGGCGCATACATTTTGTTTTAAAATAGCCGCTTCTTCGTTAAAACGATGCAAAATCCACTTTCGGTGAATCAAATGTCCCACTTTTATAAATGAAAACAACAGCAACACTAATATCGCTACTTTAAGTGGATTAGATTGTGCGGTACTTACACTTATTTCATCAAATAAAAAGGCAATAGTTGCAATAACAACCGAAATCTCTGAAGCAAAATTGATCCCCATGGCAAAGTTATCATGCTGGGCTAATTCATCTTTAAGCGCTTGTTTTAATTTAATTTGAGTTATTATTCTTAATGAAAAAATAGTTAAGCAAATAACAGCAAAACTAATAGTAATCGCAACAAAACTAGTGTTAGATAAAGATAAATATGACATGGTTGTCCTAATTAGAGTTAACCTTAAAGGTTTTAATCATTCTAGTACGGTTACTGATGATATAAAAGAGAGGATTGATGAGTAACGCAATACAACTTCCTATTCAATTACAAAAACTTGGGTTAAAGCGCTATGAGCAGCTGTACCCGCAGCATCCTATAGAAAGCGAAGTTGTAAGGTTATTAGCGTTAAGCGACTTTGCTTGGCGCTGTATTCAGTCTCAGCCTGATTTAAAAAGCGGGTTACTATGTGAAGACGAAATTAAAAGTAGAGACATACCTTCCCCCTTCGAAAACTTAACACTGGCAGATATAAACGAAGCACAGTGTCATCAAATACTTCGCAAATATCGTGAAAAATACTGGCTTAAAGTTGCTTTTTTAGATTTATGTTGTGAAAACCCAATTGCAGATAGCATTAAGTATATTAGCCAGCTCGCTGATAAGTTAATTCAAAGCGCTAACGAGTGGGCCCATGCGCAAGTGGCCACACTTAATGGTGAGCCTATAGATGAGCAAGGGCAATCTTTGCCTTTAATGGTACTTGGTATGGGCAAGTTAGGTGGTAAAGAACTTAACTATTCTTCAGATATCGACCTTATATTTGCATACCCTCGTAGTGTTAAAACTCAAGGCGGGCGAAAAAGTATTGAGGCGCAGGTGTTTTACACAAAAGTGGCTCAAAAGCTAATAGCAGCACTTAACCAAACAACAGGGGATGGTCAGGTATTTAGGGTTGATATGCGCCTTAGGCCATTTGGTGAAAGTGGCCCGTTGGTCATGAGTTTTAACGCTATTGAAGATTATTACCAAGAGCAAGGGCGTGATTGGGAGCGTTACGCCATGCTTAAAAGTCGTTTAATTGGTAAGCCCAATCACTATTGGGATGAATTTAATCAATTGCTTAAACCTTTCGTATACCGACGCTATATTGATTTTTCAGTTATTGAATCGCTTCGTAAAATGAAACTCATGATTGCTCAAGAAGTTCGCCGTAAACGTTTAACCAATAATATAAAACTGGGGGCTGGCGGAATTCGAGAAGTTGAGTTTATTGTTCAAGCACTACAAATGGTGCGCGGCGGGCGAGAGGCTAATTTACAGACACAATCATTACTTAATGCGTTAAACCAGTTAGCACTAAACCAAGTTATTGATGGCGACGAAGCAAAAGAGCTGAAAAGTAATTATCTTTATTTACGAAAAGTAGAGCAATACCTGCAAATATTCGACGACCAGCAAACGCAAACTTTGCCTGATGATGAAATAAACCAACAACGATTAAATTACCTATTAGCGCAACCAGACTTTGCAGCGTCAGTAAATGAAATTGAGCAGGTAATGGCGCAGGTGCACAATGAGTTTATACAGGTAATAGGGGAAGAAACAGAGCCACTAGACACGTGTGAAGGTGCATTTATAAGTGCGTGGGATCATTGTGATGTCAGTTTTTTAAATGAACCTAAAGACGAATGGCAAGAGCCACTGCAAGACTTTAAATTACGTTTGTCTAAAGTAAAAGTTGGAAATCGAGGGCGTGAGATTCTTGATAAACTCATGCCAGCCATGCTTAAACAGCTAAGCGACTTTAATGCCAGTGCCATAGTATTTGGTACTGTGTGCCAAATTCTTAATAAAATTATTTCGCGTACTGCCTACTTAGAATTGCTATATGAAAACCCAGGCACGTTAAAGCAGTTAGTTTCTTTGTGTTGTCATAGTAAGTGGATTGGCGAGCATATTTCTCGTTACCCAATTTTACTTGATGAATTAATTGACCCTGCCGTGCTTTATAAACCAACACCACTTAGCGCTTATAAAGACGAAATACGTCAATATTTTTTACGCATAGAGCACGACGATTTAGAGCTACAAATGGAGTCGTTAAGGCAGTTTAAACAAACTCATCAATTACGGATAGCAGCCGCAGACGCCACTGGCGTTTTGGATGTTATGAAAGTAAGCGATCACTTAACCGCATTGGCAGAAGCCATAGTCGAGCAGGCTGTAAACATTGCATGGCATAACACGGTAAAGCGTTTTGGCATGCCGCCAAACACTGACAATGAACACAAGGGTTTTGCCGTTATTGCCTATGGTAAAACGGGTGGTTTTGAAGTGGGCTACGACTCAGATTTAGATCTTGTGTTTGTTCACAATCACGATGGCTCGAGTCAAACCAATGGCGATAAAGCGATTGATTCTCGGCAGTTTTATTTAAAACTGGCCCAACGTTTAATGCACTTATTTAATACGCGAACGGCGTCGGGTATTTTATACGAGTTAGATACACGTCTTCGCCCAGAGGGTGCTTCGGGTTTACTTGCTATCAATTTAGAGAGCTTTAATCACTATCAACAAACACAAGCGTGGACATGGGAGCACCAAGCGCTGGTTCGTGCTCGTATTATTTTAGGTCAAAATGAGTTAGAAGCACGCTTTTCGCAAATACGTAAAAATATACTTTGCCAAGCGCGTGAAACGGCTGTGTTAAAAGATGATGTCATTAAAATGCGAGAGAAAATGCGCGGCCACCTTGCAAAAGGGAACACGCAGTTATTTGACCTAAAACAAGATGCGGGTGGCATGGCCGACATTGAATTTATTACGCAATACCTTGTTCTTAAAAATGCACACGATAGCGAGCAACTAAGTGTGTTTTCAGATAATGTAAGAATACTTACTGATGCTGCTAAAATAGGCTGTATTACAAAAGAGCAAAAGCAGCAGTTAATTAAAGCGTATATTGACTACCGTTCGTGTTACCACGTACTCAGCTTAGATCAGCAAGGAAAGTTAGTTGAACGCGAGCAGTTTTTACAAGACATCGCTAATGTGACTGTTATTTGGAAAGCGGTTTTTGAGCTGTAGGATTTGTTCAATAATATTTGTTTGCTTTATAAGCAAACACGCTCTAAGTGATGTACTTATATAAAAATCACGCAAAAGCGTGATTTTTTATCTAACTCAAATGTTGAGTTTTAAGCAGTTAGCACGCACAAACTCAGAGGGCAATTCAGTAATTACTGCCGCTCTTTGCTTATTACAAAAGTAGGTGTAAACCTCGTGTTCAAAGTCATCATTTATTGCTCTGCCTACTTGGTACAGGGCTGAGGTGAAATTACTGTCGACCCTAAAATGATCTTTAACGACATAGTCTTTACTTAAGTACCAATAGAGCTCAATGCCTTCGCTTTTAGCATACTCAACTAAAACATCTTTCAATGTTGAACCGTTTTCGAAGCGCCTAGGCTCCACACTTCCTGTCCAACTTGCTGGCATGGGGGTAACAGTGCGCGTGCGCTCAGCTAAAACTCTATCGACAGTTTGATCTGGCTTTTTTAAACTCAATACGTATTGGTCGCGCTCTTTGTTGCTTTTAACTTGATTTCGAATCGAGGCATAAAAGCGAGATAATCCTTCGGCAGCGGCATTTTTAGATTCTTTTAAATCTAATGTTGGAACATTTCCCATTAAAAAGTACGCAGCAAGCGCTATTAATATGACTGCAAATGACAAGTACCTAATCCAAAACCACATTACAACAACCACCCTTATTTGTTCCTGTTATTGTTATACCATTACTATTTGTAAAATGAAGGAGTATTTTTATCTGGTCGCGTTTTAAAACGGCGATGTAGCCACATGTATTGTTCTGGTGCGGCATTAATTGATAATTCCATGCGTTGATTAACACGCGTGACATCGGCTTTGTCATCACCGCTTGGGAAGTTTTCAAGCTCTGGAATAATTTCTAAATGGTACTTTCCACTTTCATCTCGGCGGGTAATCAAACTCATTGTTTCGCAATTTTTACTGCCAGCAAACATCAGTGTACCTGTTGTAGTTGCGGTATCTTGCACTGCATAAAAAGGGACGAATTCGCAGCGGTTACGGCCATAGTCTTGATCGGGTAGGTAGTAGCACACTTTTTTATTTTTTAAGGCTTTTAGTAAGCCTTTTACGTCCTTTTTACCAACCAAGTATTCATTAGAGCGAAGGCGACCATTAGTTGTAAAGTACTCCATTAATGGGTTGTTGTGCGGGCGGTAAAAACCAATACCCATACAACCCAATCCCATTAATCGGCCTGCCATTTCAAGGTGTAAAACATGAGGTACTAGTAACAGTACGCCTTTTCCAGATTGTTGCACTCGTTCAAAGTGTTCAAGCCCTTTTAAAGACCCTAAAGCTTTTTTCGCTCGCCACTGCGGCCACCACCATGCCATTCCGGTTTCAACCATCGCAATGCCAGTGTTTTCCATATTTTTTAGCACCAATGCTTTTTGATCTTCGTCGCTCATATCAGGAAAGCAGCGTTTAATATTTACTTCGGCAATGTGTCGGCGGCGTTTCATGTATTTATGAACTAAACGGCCAAGTAGTTTGCCCAGGGCTAATTGAAGTTTTTGCGGAAGCCAAGAAATTAGGTATAAGAAAAAAACGCCAATCCACGTTAGCCAGTATCGAGGGCCTAAAAAAGATGCTTTAAAAGGAGATGAGGTGACCACAAAAATTGCTCTAAAATTAAAAACGCTAGTTTAACGCTAAGCGCTGTAAAATACAAAAAGCCAGCATGTAGCTGGCTTTGTATGTGTTTTGTGACTGTTTAGGCTGCTTTTAAACCCTGGTTTATAGCTGCTAGGTCTTTGCTTGTTAGTGTACCCGCTGCTTGCTTTAAGCGCAGAGTAGACAGCACATAACGATAACGTACATCAGCAAGGTTACGTTTAGCATTGTATAGGTTTTGTGTGCTTACAAGTACATCAACAATTGTACGCGTACCGACCTCAAAGCCTGCCTCTGTTGCTTTTAAAGCACTTTGGGCAGATACAACTGCTTGCTCTAGCGCTTTATAGGTTGCAATGTCAGACACTACTTGATTGTAAGACGTGATAACCGTGCGGGTAATTGCGCGGTAATTGGCTTCGTAATCTTGGCTAGCTGCCACGTAAAATGCACGTGCTTGATCGGTAGCTGCTACTGTTGCCCCCCCAGAGTATAAAGGAAGGCTAAAGTTAAGGCCTACTGAGGTTGAGTCTGCACGAGGTTGTCTAGTTAGGCTTGTACCATTTATATCTGTATCTGTTAAAGAGTCGCCATAACTTGCGCTTAGGGTTAGCTTTGGATAGTGACCCGCTCTTGCCAGTTTAATTTGATCTTGCGCTATATCTACGGTTACTTTAGCAACTTGCAAGCTAATATTTTTATCTTTAGCAATACTTAAAAAGTCGCTAGAGTCTCGAGCTGGCTTAGTTGTAGAAAATGTCTCTGTATTTAAAAAGTCTAACTTAGCGTGGTATTTACCCGTAATTTCTCGTAGTTGCTCACGCGCTGTTTCTACTGAGTTATTGGCAATAATTTCTTGTGCAACAGAGTTGTCGAACTGTGCTTGTGCTTCGTGTACATCGGTAATTGCCGTTAAACCAACAGCATAACGTTGTTTAGTTTGTTCAAGCTGGCGTTCGATGGCGCGTTTTTCCGTTTTAATAAATTCAAGGTTATCAATCGCACTTAAAACGTTAAAGTAGCCTTCAGCAACACGAACAATTAAGTTTTGTTTAGCCGAGTCGTATTGAGCATTTGCTTGCAACGCTTGTTTGTCTGCAATGTCTAACGAGTTCCATGCACCTAAGTCGAATAAGGTTTGGCTTAAGCTAAGACCACGGGTGAACTGATCAGAGTCGCTTTCGACTTTAACTTGGTTTGATAAATCCGTCACACTTTGAAAAGAGGTTGAGTCACTTTTTGTGTAACCCATTGTTAAACCAATTTGCGGCAATAATGCAGCCATTGCAGTGTCTGCTTGGTAAGATTGTGCGTCTGCTTGGGCTTTTGCTTTTAAAACGGTAGGATCGTTGGCCGTTGCAATTTCAAAAACTTGTAGTAAATCTTCAGCGTTTGCTGCTGTTGTGCCTAATGCGCATGATAAACTAACTAGCGCCGCAAGAATGTTCTTTTTCATGTGTTGTTCGGTCCTTAGACAATTTTTATACTAAAACCATGGTAACCTGTTTTACGTAATAACTAAAAATAAAAAGAGTAAAACAGTGCGTCGAAATGTAACAGAATATATTAACGTACTTCAAAGTTTTTAATAAGTAGAGGATGCTTACGTGCCAGATAAAAAACTTGTTCAGTTTACGCATAAAGATGTCAGCGTAAAGCCGGTCAAAAATTTGTATAAAGGCTTTTTTCAGGTTGATTTGTATCAGTTTGAACATGCCTTGTTTGCGGGCGGTAAATCAGAACTTATTAGTCGCGAGATTTTAGAGCGTGGAGACGCCATTGCTGTGTTGCCTTACGACCCCATATCAGACACTGTGCTTTTAATAGAACAAATACGTATAGGGGCTATTAAAAGCAAACATTCACCTTGGCTACTAGAATGTATTGCTGGAATGACTGACGGTAGTGACGATTATGAATCGGTCGTAAAGAAAGAAGCGTACGAAGAAGCTGGGCTTAATTTAACAGAGCTTGAATTTATGCTTTCGTACCTTTCAAGCCCTGGTGGTACAACAGAGCGGTTACATTTATATCTTGCACGGGCCGATTTAAGTGACGTTGAGTCTGGCGTGTATGGCCTTGAAACCGAAGGTGAAGATATAAAAACTCATGTACTCAGCGTTGATGATGCGCTAACTCGCCTCAACAATGGTGAAATGGATAATGCTGCAACTGTTATTTGCATGCAGTGGCTTGCACTTAACCATGAAAAAATGAAACACAAGTGGACAGACTCTTCTTCATAGCCACAAATTGGCTCACAGTATAATGGTGGTATTTTGACAGTACAATTAGCAACAAATAGATATATCCAAAGCCTCCCAAAGTATTTAACGCTTTGTGAGCACAACTACTTACGACTTTTAAAATTGTTACCGGCTGAACGAGCGATTGGCTGCAGCCGAGAAGTGAAGTTGGGGAACAGTGAGTTTGCGACTAAGGTTGATGGCAGTGCAAAATACACTATGGATATTTCTATTAAGCAGCTAAGCGGCATGGTAAAGGGAATTGCACCGCTTTATTTAACTGTGAGGTTGTATCACGATGCTAAAGTCGCTGAAATTATCCATCACGATTACCATCAGCGTATTAAGCCTTCTTATGGTTACCCTAATCCAAAAATGCACCAAAAAGATGAAAAATATCAACTTAATGCATTTTTATACGACTGGCTTGTAGCCTGTGTAGAACACGGACAAGCAACGCTGAATTGGGATGTAAATAATGGCTTGGTTTGATGAACCTTACCTCATTGATAAGTCGTCGCTACGCATAGCACATATTACCGATTGTCATTTATTCTCAAATAAAGCAGGTGAGTACTTTGGCGTAAATACGGCGAATTACTTTGAACAGGCGCTGGCTCATATGGCTAAGCAATCCCTTGATTTTGTAATATTTGGCGGCGACCTTACGCAAGATCATAGCGCAGAGTCCTATTTTTTATTTAGTGAGCTGATTAACCAAAGTGATTTAACATGCCCTGTTTTTTGGGTTCCAGGTAACCATGATGACATCGCTCAGCTTAACCGAATGAGTGGTGGGCAAATAAATCGCGCTAAACATATAGTGGCAAATGGCGTTGAGTTACTTCTTATTAATTCTAAAGGGCCAACGCCTGCAGGGTGGGTAACAGGCACGCATTTGAATGAAATTACCGAACAGCTGTTTGCTTCGGCGAGTTCCAAAATTATGTTTTGTCACCATAACCCACTCCCTATTGATGGCTACCTAGACAAACACATGCTCGAAAACGGGCCGCAATTACTTAATATTTTAGTTAATAGCGAAAACGTTTTAGGCTTGTTTCATGGTCATGTTCATAACGAATACATTCAAACGTTTAGAGCGCTTCCCATTTACGCGACCCCAGCCAGTTCAGTGCAGTTTAAAAAACACAGCCCCGAATGGATACAGCAAGACCATGGGCCAGCATACAGGCTGATATGTATCAGCACGAAAAAAGAGAATATAAGCACAGATATGGAAGTAGTATGGCTAAACGGGTAATCTATATTCATGGTTTTAATAGCTCAGATAAATCATATAAAGCTGTGCGCTTTGGCGAGCTTATGGCACACTATGACGTTGACTATTGTGTACCGTGCCTAAACCATGAGCCCATACAAGCCATCATAGCGCTTGAGCAATTACTTACACCTAATACTGTTTTATTAGGAAGCTCATTAGGCGGATTTTTTGCCACGTATTTATCGCAGCGTTATCAAATTCCTGCTGTGGTTATAAATCCCGCGGTTGCGCCATACACTTTATTAAAGCCGTTGCTTGGTTTAAATTATAATCCGTATCAAGATTATCATTATGAATTGAATAGCAGCCACATAGCGGCTTTAAAAGCGTTGGCTGTTGATGACCTAAAGCACCCTGAATTACTGTATTTATTACAGCAAACAGGCGATGAAGTGTTAAATTTTCAACACGCAGTAAACTATTATTCGCAATGTAAGCAAAGGATCGAGTTTGGTGGCGATCACAGCTATCTTGGCTTTGAACAAACCTTTGCAAGTATTGTAGATTTTCTTAAAATCACGTAAAACTAGTTAAGCATAGCCTTAGCGCATATAAAGATAAAAACTATGAGTGATCAAAATTATAATGCCGAAGCCATTGAAGTACTTAATGGATTAGATCCGGTAAAAAGACGCCCCGGGATGTACACCGATACTGTGCGCCCAAATCATTTAGGCCAAGAAGTAATCGATAACAGTGTCGATGAAGCTATGGCGGGCCATGCAACTAAGATTGACGTAATTCTACACGAAGATAACTCGCTTGAAGTCAGTGATGACGGTCGTGGTATGCCCATTGATATTCACCCAGAGGAAGGTATTCCAGGTATAGAGCTTATTTTTACTAAGCTGCATGCCGGTGGTAAATTCTCAAACAAAAACTATCAGTTTTCAGGTGGTTTACACGGGGTAGGTATTTCAGTTGTAAATGCATTATCTACACGTGTAGAAGTAACGGTTCGCCGTGATGCACAGCAATACAGAATGGCCTTTGAAAACGGCGATAAAGTTGAAGATTTAAACGTTATAGGCACTGTTGGTAAACGTAACACCGGGACTACCGTGCGCTTTTGGGCTGATGCCAGCTATTTTGACTCTGCTAATTACTCTATTACCAAGCTTAATCATTTATTAAAAGCCAAAGCGGTACTTTGCCCAGGTTTGCGTATTAAATTTGTTAATAAACAAACAAAAGAAACGCAAGAATGGTTTTACGAAACCGGTTTAAAAGATTATTTAATTGAAGCGGTTAAAGGTTTCGAAACGCTGCCACAAGACCCATTTGTAGGTGAGTTTAAAAGCGCTATAGAAGGTGTTGATTGGGCTGTTGTATGGCTGCCAGAGGGCGGTGAATCGATAGCTGAAAGCTATGTAAACCTAATCCCCACTGCGCAAGGCGGTACACATGTTAATGGTTTACGCCAAGGCTTACTTGAAGCCATGCGCGAGTTTTGTGAATTTAGAAACTTATTACCTCGTGGTGTAAAACTTACCCCAGACGATATATGGGAGCGCTGTAGTTATGTGCTTTCGGTTAAAATGCAAGACCCTCAGTTTGCCGGCCAAACAAAAGAAAAACTGTCTTCACGCACGTGTGCGGCACTTGTTTCGGGTATTGTAAAAGATGCATTTAGCCTTTGGTTAAATGAACATACAGATACAGCAGAGTTGTTAGCTGAGCTGTGTATATCAAACGCACAAAGTCGTTTAAAAGCCGCTAAAAAAGTAGTGCGTAAACGCGTTACAGCGGGCCCTGCATTACCAGGTAAACTTACCGACTGTAGCGCAGCAGATAACGACCGTACTGAACTATTTTTAGTAGAGGGTGACTCTGCTGGTGGCTCGGCTAAGCAAGCGCGAGATCGTGAGTTTCAAGCAATAATGCCGCTGCGTGGTAAAATTTTAAATACGTGGGAAGTTGAGTCAGGGCAAATATTAGCATCGCAAGAGGTACATGATATTTCGGTGGCTTTAGGGATCGATCCTGATTCAGCCGACATGAGCGGGCTACGCTACAATAAAATTTGTATATTGGCCGATGCTGACTCCGATGGTCTTCACATTGCCACACTGTTATGTGCTTTGTTTGTTCGACACTTTCCGCAGTTAGTAAAAACAGGTCATGTATACGTAGCAATGCCACCACTATTTAGAATAGATATTGGTAAAGAGGTATTTTACGCCCTAGATGAAGATGAAAAAACCAGTATTTTGGCCCGTATTGAAGCAGAAAAAAAACGCGGTAAAGTAAACGTACAGCGATTTAAAGGATTGGGTGAAATGAACCCACTGCAACTTCGCGAAACCACCATGGATCCAAACACAAGACGTTTAGTTCAGCTAACACTTGATGAAGAAGTTCAAACCATGGAAATGATGGATATGTTACTTGCTAAAAAGCGTTCGCCAGACAGGCGCCAATGGTTAGAAGATCATGGTAACAAGGCACAAGTATAATGATGCGTGTTGGCCACTAGGAGATAGAAATGAATAAACTACTAGCAAGTGTATTGTTACTAAGTTTAATAAGTGCGCCTGCAATGGCTAAAAACATACTAGACAAGCTTAGTGTTGCGCCTGGTTTTGAACTTAGTTTATTTGCAGACGACGTTGAAAATGCGCGCCAAATTGCAGTATCAAAAAAAGGCATTGTTTACGCAGGCTCGCGCAAAGCAGGTAATGTGTATGCGCTTATCGATCATAATAGCGATGGCGTAGCCGATAAAAAAATTGTGATTGCAGAGGGTTTAAATATGCCCTCAGGGCTGGCTATTAAAGAGGGTGATTTATACGTAGGTGAAGTGCATCGTATTATTCGCTTTAAAAATATAGACACCCAATTAAAAGACCCAAAGTTTGATGTGATCTACAACGCATTGCCTTCAGAGCGCCACCATGGCTGGAAGTTTTTACGCTTCACACCCACAGGCGAATTGCTTATTCCTGTAGGTGTACCGTGTAATATTTGCGCCGAAGACGAGCGCTTTGGTCGTATTTTTTCACTAAACGTAGAAACCAAGCAAATTAAAACAATAGCGCAGGGCGTTCGAAATACCGTTGGTTTTGATTTTCACCCAAGCACTCAGGCTTTGTGGTTTAGTGATAATGGTCGCGACATGATGGGCGATGATATTCCACCAGATGAAATAAACCGCGTAAGTAAAGAAGGGGAGCACTTTGGGTTCCCTTATATTCATGCCGGTGCGATTAGTGATCCTGAATTTGGTAAGGGAAAAAATATTGCTGATTACACGTCTCCTGCGCTCGCATTGCCTGCCCATGTGGCACCATTAGGTATTCATTTTTACAACGCAAAACAATTCCCTGCAAGCTACAAAGAGCAGTTATTTGTTGCTGAACATGGCTCATGGAATCGTAGTAAAAAAGCAGGCTACAAAGTAGCTATAGCCACAATAGAGCAAGGCCGTGTGACTAAATACACGCCGTTTATTACCGGCTTTATGAAAGACGAAACAACATTTGGACGCCCAGTTGCATTTGCAGAGTTAGGTGACGGCAGTCTGTTAGTAAGTGACGATTACGCCAATGTAATCTACCGCGTAAGCTATAAGAAAAACTAGGTAAGCTTTAATGAGTGATACAGATACCTTGCTAATGCAAGGAATAGAGCAACAAACAATGGGGCGCTTTACTGAAGACGCCTATTTAAACTATTCCATGTACGTGATCATGGATCGTGCTTTGCCACATGTTGGTGATGGCTTAAAACCAGTGCAGCGTCGTATTATTTACGCGATGAGCGAATTAGGTTTATCGGCCGCAGCTAAATACAAAAAGTCAGCCCGTACCGTGGGTGACGTACTCGGTAAATATCACCCTCATGGCGATAGTGCTTGTTACGAAGCCATGGTACTTATGGCGCAACCGTTTTCGTATCGCTATCCACTTGTTGACGGCCAAGGAAACTGGGGTGCTGCTGATGATCCTAAATCATTTGCTGCAATGCGTTATACTGAAGCGCGTTTATCTAAGTTTTCTGAAGTATTGCTTAAAGAGCTTGGCCAAGGCACGGTAGATTGGACACCAAACTTTGATGGTACACTAGACGAACCAGTTGTATTGCCCTCACGCTTACCGCATATTTTACTTAACGGCATTACCGGTATTGCTGTTGGTATGGCGACTGATATTCCGCCGCATAACGTGCGAGAAGTTGCCAGTGCATGTTGTTTATTACTCGATAAACCAAAAACAGAACTTGATGAATTATTAGAGCTAGTACACGCACCTGACTACCCAACCGATGCAGAAATAATTACCCCAAAAGCCGACATTCATAAAATATATAAAACCGGTCGAGGCTCAATTAAAATGCGTGCGGTGTATACCGAAGAGCAAGGCGATATAGTGATCACCGCGCTTCCGCATCAGTGTTCAGGCGGTAAAGTACTTGAGCAAATAGCAGCGCAAATGAACGCGAAAAAACTGCCTATGATTGCTGATTTACGTGACGAGTCAGATCACGAAAACCCAACACGTATAGTGATTATACCGCGCTCTAATCGTATTAAAGCTGAGCCATTAATGGCTCACCTGTTTGCGACCACCGATTTAGAGAAAAACTACCGTGTTAACTTAAACATGCTCGGGCTAGATGGCCGCCCGCAAGTCAAAGACCTGCGTAGTATTTTAAGTGAATGGCTCATGTTTAGGCGCGAAACTGTTCGTCGTCGTTTGCAGTATCGTTTAGATAAAGTACTCGCACGCTTACATATTTTAGAAGGCTTATTAGCAGCGTTCTTAAATATTGATGAAGTGATTGAGATTATCCGTAGTGAAGATAAGCCAAAGCCTATTTTAATGCAGCGCTTTGATTTAACCGATATACAAGCAGAAGCTATTTTAGAGTTAAAACTTCGCCATTTAGCTAAACTTGAAGAGTTTAAAATTCGTGGCGAGCAAGATGAGCTTGCTAAAGAACGTGATAAATTAGAACTCACGCTTGGTTCAGACCGCCGTATGTCAACGCTGCTTAAAAAAGAAATTCAAGAAGCTGCAGAAATGTATGGCGACGATCGTCGCTCACCAGTTATTGAACGTAGCGAAGCTAAAGCCCTTAACGAAAAAGATTTAATTCCATCGGAATCAGTGACTGTTGTTCTTTCAGACAAAGGGTGGGCACGCGTTGGTAAAGGCCATGACTTGGATGCGAAAGGGTTAAGTTACCGCTCAGGCGATGCCTACAGAGCTTCAGCTCGCGGTAAGAGTAATCAGCCCGCCGTATTTTTAGATTCAGCAGGGCGTGCATTTGCAACTGATGCACATAGTTTACCGTCGGCACGTAGCCAAGGCGAGCCAATGACTGGGCGTTTTAACTTAACAACAGGTGCAAATTTTGAGCACGTTGTTATGGCTGAAGATAGCCAAGTATTACTTATGGCATCGGACGCGGGTTACGGTTTTATCACTGATTTTAAAGATCTTGTGAGTAAAAACAAAAACGGTAAAGCGTTAGTGAGTGTGCCTAAAGGCGGTATTTTACTCAAACCAATTAGAGTGAGCGATGTAGCTAGCGATTACTGTATGGCTATTTCTAATGAAGGACGCATGCTTTTATTTCCACTACGCGATTTACCTAAACTAGGTAAAGGTAAGGGTAATAAAATTATTTCTATCCCTGGTGCAAAGGTACAGGCTCGTGAAGAGTTTGTGAAAGTACTGGCTGTTGTCCCTCTAGGAAGTAGCGTTACATTGCATGCCGGTAAACGCAAGCTAACCCTTAAACCAACAGATTTAGAGCATTATCATGGTGAACGAGGTCGTCGTGGGAATAAGTTACCGCGAGGCTTGCAGCGTGTTGATGAAGCTGTTGTTGAGCTAACGCCTCAAGATGAAGAGCCTGTTGAAAGTATAGCAGATGAATCATAAGCTCTGAGCTCACGTATTACGGCCTGCAATTGCAGGCCGTTTTTGTTTTTAGAGCCCAATTTTTACCATTTTATTGTTATGTGTTGAGCAATTAATTTTAGCATTGACTCTATTTCAGCGTACAGTTGTTCGCTATTGTCTCGTCTGTGTCACAAAATAACGCTATAATAGTGTCATAGTGCGTAATGACATGCGCACCGCACACAATTGATTTGGAGAACGAGTTTGTTAGCTGTAATACGTGTTTTTATTATGTTTATGTTTATATTATTGAGTTGTATTTTTGGTTTATTACTTTCATTAGTCAGGCCTTTTCACCCAAATAATGTTCACATAATTGCAGGTTGGTTTGGTTCTATGGCCAAAATGATCGGTGTTAAATTAGTGCTGACACGCCATCAAGATGCTGAGAATATTGGCCCTGCAGTGTACGTTGCAAATCATCAAAATAGCTATGATTTATTTACAGTACCAGCAATGGTACCAAAAAACTGTGTAAGCCTTGGTAAAAAGAGCCTAAAGTGGATCCCATTTTTTGGCCAACTTTATTGGCTGTCGGGCAATATTTTAATAGATAGAGCGAATCGTTCAAAAGCGGCTGGTACTATTTCAAAAGCAGCTGAAAAAATTAAGAAAAATGGGTTATCTATATGGGTATTTGCAGAAGGTACACGAAGCTATGGGCGCGGTTTATTACCTTTTAAAACAGGTGCTTTTCATACCGCGATGAGTGCGGACGTGCCAGTGGTTCCCGTGTGTATGAATACAACGCATAAAACCATTAAGCTAAATCGTTGGGATAATGGTACAATTTACATCGAAATGTTAGCGCCTATATCACTTGATAAAAGTATAAGTGCGCGAGAGCACGCTCAAAACGTACATACTGTTATGGCTGCTAAAATAAACGAATTAGATGCTCAAGTGAGAGAGAAATAATGGAAAACTGGCGCGAAATAAGTGAAGACATCGTAAGTTCACTACTTGAAGATGGATCAGATCCTGAAATACTTTATGAAGTAGAGCACCACTTTGTGTGTGAAGACTTCCCTAAACTAGAGCAAGCCGCATTGGCTGCTTTTAAATTAGGCTACGATGTTGAAGAGCCAGCAGAGCTTGAGCTTGAAGACGGCAGCAAAATTTGGAGCTTCGACATAGTCGTAGAAGCTGAGCTAGACGTAGACGTCATTATGGAAGACGTTGATAAACTAGCAGCACTTGCTGTTGAATGCGACGTTGAGTACGACGGTTGGGGCACTTACTTTCAAGAGTAATTAGCGATTCAAGTATAAAAATTAAAAAAGGCGAGCATTTAATAATGCGCGCCTTTTTAGTTTTTAATTGATTGCTATATCAGGTTCATATCAATACTTAATAAACTTGAAGGGCTAAACCTGGGAGGCAATGGTTTAAACTTAGGTATTTAGAATAACAAAATATTTGCCCTGTCATCGACATGATTTTTCAGCCTCCAGTAGATTATTTAATACTATTAGAGCCACTTTTTATTTTTAAAATACACACCAATACCACCAGTAAGTATCACTAAAAAAACAATAAACAGCGTAAATGCATAGGGGTTGTCTGTACCAGGAATTCCCCCAACGTTTACCCCAAGCAAACCTGTTAAAAAGCCTAGCGGTAAAAACAAGGCAGCTACTACCGACATCACATACATACGTTGGTTTAGCTGCTCAGAAACATGGTTAGTAACTGTTTGTTGAATAATTTGTGCACGCTCTATTGAGCTGTCTAATTCTTCAAGGTAGCGAATAAGTAAGTTAGTGGTTTCGTTTAGCTTTGCCTTATCGTCATCTAAAAGCCACTCATAATGACCGTTTACCATTGTAGTGAGCGCCTCTTTTTGAGGCTTTAAATAACGCTTAAGCGCAATAGTTTGGCGGCGTAACTGCGATAGCGCTTGGTTGTCAAAACGCTTACTTGGCTCGTCTATTTCTTCTTCAAAGCCATCAAGTGTTTCATCTAACGAGTTAATAACACTTTGCATACGTGAAGTTAGCTTTTGTGTAATAGCACACACAAGCTCTGATATAGAGCACGGGCCTTTATTGTCTTTTAACGAACTAAGTACATCGTCAATAGATAAAAGGCGACGCTTACGCGAAGTGATGACTATATTTTCGTTAATAAATAAACGTACCGACACCATGTCTTCTGGGCTTTGCGCCGGGTTTAAGTTTACACCGCGCAAAAACAGCAAGTGCCCATTTGTAGACTGCGTGATACGTGGGCGTGTTTCATCTGCCGTAAATGACTCTAGCTCATAATCGGTTAAAAGCTCACAGTGTTTGAGCCAGTTCACAACATCGGGTTGGCTATAATCCATATGGACCCATAATTTGCCTTGATCAGGTTGCCAGTTGTGAAGATCTTCGCTGCTTTGTATAGCGCGAGCACCGCCTTTTTCATCAAGCACTAGGGCGTGAAGCAAACCGTTAATCATAATAATGTCTCATAATAGTGTAATTTTAATACTATAAACTATAGTGTATCTAACTGACCAAAACATATTTACTTTTAATAAGTTAAGGTACTTTTTAAATTATTGGTCTAGCTTAAATGCTGGTTTGATTATATTGCAGCAAGACGTGCATTGTGAGACTAATAGACATTAAAGATCAATCAAATTGATTCATCAGTAAGATAAATTTATTTTGTTGGTCTTTTTATTTCTATAGCGTATAAACCTCTTTTTTACAAAGGGCACATTTATGACGACAAAAATAACAATAGGTTGGCGTGAGTGGTTAAGTTTACCTGAGCTTGGTATTGAGCGGATCAAGGCTAAAGTTGACACTGGTGCGCGTACTTCATGTATTCATGCTATTAACATTGAAGAATACGAAGTTGATGGCGAAAAGTGGGTTAAATTTATAGCTCAACCATTACAAGATGACGAAGAAACTCAAATTACTTGTAATGCTAAAGTGAAAAAAATGAAATACGTAACCAGCTCCAGTGGTGAAAAGCAATTGCGTTATTTTATAGAAACAACATTACACGCGGGTGAACATAGCTGGCCTATTGAAGTCACCCTCACAAGCCGCGCAACCATGAAGTTTAGAATGTTGCTAGGTCGAACAGCCATGGAGAATCGTGTCGTTGTTGACACGGCATTATCTCATTTATTATAAAAAGTATTGGGCTTATGCTGCAAAAAAGCAGCCATTAAGCACTAATGCTGTAAAATTTAGTTAAGGTTTTAACTATGAAAATCGGTATTTTATCTCGTAACAGAAAGTTATATTCAACACGTCGTTTAATCGAGGCTGCAGAGGCTCGTGGGCACGAAGTGAAAGTAATAGACGCACTTCGCTCTTACATGAATATAAACTCTGAACAGCCGGAAATTCACTATCGTGGTGAAAATCTGAAAGATTTTGATGCAATTGTGCCGCGTATTGGCGCATCAGTCACCTTTTACGGCTGTGCAGTTTTACGCCAATTTGAAATGATGGGGGTATACCCAGTAAACGAATCTGTGGCTATTTCTCGTTCGCGCGATAAATTACGCTCATTGCAGTTATTGTCACGCAAGGGCGTAGGCATGCCTGTTACAGGGTTTGCGAGCAAACCTGATGACGTGAAAGATTTACTCGAAATGGTTGGTGGTGCACCGGTTGTTATTAAATTACTCGAAGGTACACAAGGGATTGGTGTTGTACTGGCTGAAACGCGTAAAGCTGCAGAGAGTGTAATCGAAGCTTTCATGGGCTTAAAAGCTAATATTATGGTTCAGGAATACATTAAAGAAGCGGGTGGTGCGGATATTCGCTGTTTTGTGTTAGGCGATAAAGTAATTGCAGCGATGAAGCGCCAAGCGCAAGAAGGTGAGTTCCGTTCAAACCTTCACCGTGGCGGTAGCGCTACACTAGTTCGCATTACGCCTGAAGAGCGTAAAACCGCCGTTGCTGCAGCAAAAGCTATGGGCTTAAATGTAGCGGGTGTAGATTTACTTCGCTCATCTCGTGGGCCTCTAGTGATGGAAGTTAACTCATCACCAGGTCTTGAAGGTATTGAAATAGCAACAGGTAAAGATATTGCAGGTATGGTGATTGATTTCATCGAAAAAAATGCCTCAATCAAAGGAACCGCAACTCGTGGCAAAGGTTAAAATTAACCGTCCTTTCACTTTATTAGGTGAAAGCATTGGTGTTGGTGAACGCAAAACGTTAGCTTTAGAAGCTGCAAAGCTTTATACCCACTCACCCCTTAATATACCAATAGAGGTTGTTAATGGCGTAATGGAAGGCCCTGTACTGATGGTATGTGCCGCTATTCATGGTGATGAATTAAATGGGGTAGAAGTTGTACGTCAATTACTGGCTAAAATAGATCCAAGCCAGCTACGTGGCACGCTTATCGCGGTACCCATTGTTAACGTGTTTGGTTTTATTCATAAGTCGCGTTATTTACCTGACCGTCGCGATATGAACCGCAGTTTTCCAGGTTCTGAAAGAGGGTCGCTAGCGGGTCGTATGGCGTATATGTTTTTCAATCAAGTTGCAGTGCATTGCACACATATTATTGACTTACATACTGGGGCTATACACCGAACAAACTTGCCACAAATACGTGCAAATTTGGCGGATGAAGCTACGGCGCAGATGGCCAAAGCCTTTGGCACACCAGCAGTAATAGATGCGTCATTGCGTAATGGTTCATTAAGAAGTGAAGCGGCGAATTTAGGCATACCGGTTATTACTTACGAAGCGGGTGAAGCGCTGCGTTTTGATCCCATAGCAATAGCCGCAGGTGTACAAGGTGTTGATTATGTAATGCGTCATTTAAAAATGATGCGTGGTAAACGCCCTAAAAAAATACCTGAGCCTATCATTGCGCGTTCAACTAGTTGGGTGCGTGCTGAAGTAGATGGTATTGTGCGCGCTCAAGTTTCGTTAGGAGAGCGTGTAACAAAAGGGCAAGTACTGGCTTTTATAAGTAGTCCACTTGGTGATTCTGAGCTAGAACTGCGTGCGCCACGAAGTGGGATTATTATAGGTCAGCAAACTATGCCATTAGTAAATGAAGGCGATGCTGTATTTCACATTGCTTACTTTGCAAACGACAATAGCGTGGTTGAGCAGCAGCTAGAAACATTTATTGATGGAATAAATGATTTAGAAGATGAGCTAAAAACTGCAGAGCTAAATAACTAATACTTAAGCAATTAGTAAAAAGCCGTTTTAATCATTAAAGCGGCTTTTTTTATATAAAAATTATGACTTTTTAGGGCCTATAATACGTTTAATAGCAGGAGCTTTTGATGGTTTAGGTTCTGCGTTTAAAACCAAAACAGGGCGGGTAACAAATAAGTTATTAGGGTAGATGACGCGATGCCCATCAATATGTTCAAGTACGACATTCATTAAGCCCATTTCGACAATTCGCCCTTCAATATGGTTTGCGCCATCGATAATGCGTACCCAAAAGCCAACACGGCAGTCGTTTTGAATAAACATTAATAAAAACGCGGTCAGGTTACTTAATAATGACCATGCTGCAAATAGCGCTACACCTAACATTGCAAATAGTGACGAGCCTAGAACCAATAATCCTCTTAGTTCAATACCCCAAAATACCAGCACTAAACATAACATGACAAAGGCAAGAATAATTTTAAGAAGTAACTCTGCGCGGTATTTACGGTGCAAATCAACTTTACCTTTAATGGCTTTTTCAAGTAGCTTTTTAGTTAGCTTTAAAAGCACTGGAAACAGTAACAAGGCAATAATGGTGACTATGAGTTTATATTGATTGGTGAGTAATTCTAAAATATCTAAAAATTCCAAAATAGCGCCTTTTGCAGTTATGTGACAATTAACAGTAGTAAATAAAGCAGCGTGTTAGATGAGCCTTAACTAGCTTAAAGGCCTTAGTTTAGCGTGTTATTTTGGTGCTAAGTAGCTATTTAAAAAGATTTTTTTACACTGACAAGCCACTGCACAGAGTCGACATCGTCGGCGCTATCTATGGGGGCGGCTATATCAAGGTGGATCATAGTTCCTGCATTTGCTCTACTTGGTGCTAGGCGCAAACCAACGCCTACATTTTTGAGTACATGATTATTTTCACCATTTGTTTGGCCATTAAACCATGCTCTACCAATATCTATAAAGCCTGCGCCACCTACTTTAAATAGTTGTAGCAAATCGTACTCCCAGTAGTAGCGTTTTTCTAGGCTCACTAAAAAGCTACGGTCGCCATGTTGATAATCCATAGGGTAACCACGCAGGCCTGTCTCGCCACCTAAGGTAAGCTGTTGGTCGGCTGTTAGGTTTTTTGCATATTGTACGCGACCTTTGACATACCAAGACTGATCAACACTCGTATTTAGATAATATTGTACTTGCGAAGTTGCTTTAAAATTTTCGAGTTGTTTTTGTTCTTTGTTCCAAAACCCCTCTAGGTTTGTGCTAAAGCGCCAAAGCGTATTATCACCAGAAAAATGCGCTGTTTTAACATTAAGCGAATACACCAAACGGCTATCGTCATCACTTAATGACTCATCTGAGTAACCTAGTAATGCTTGTGCATTCCAGCCTAGGTTTAAATCCTCAGTGCGATAAATACTGTCAAAATTTCGTACCTTAATAAAATTATCCTCAAACCAATGGCCGCTAATATAGGGATAACTGTAGCTTCTATCTTTAGCTAAAGGCTCAAACGTGGTTTGAATAGCAGTAAATGTATGCTGCTCATCTACATAACCTAAGCTAATTCGCTGGGTCCAGCTATTACTTAATGCTTTAGAATGACCAATAAAAATGCGATTGAGATCGGTTGTTTGATCAAATTCACTAATTTCTTTACCGCGCCGATATAAGGATTCTTCTCGCTGCTCTGAGTAGCTTAAAATACCGTAGCTGTAAGGTGTGTCGATGGCATAAAATGGATAAGTAAGCTCAAGTAAATGACGCTTTCCATCGCTGTTATCGGCATACTCTACGCGACCACGGTAGCGGCTAGAAAAAATATTAGGATCGTCGTAAACAAATAAATAACCACTACGATTGCTGTCGGTTGTGCGAGAAAAAGACAACCTTTTACCCCAGCCAAACAAGTTTGATTCTCTAAAACCAATGCTCGATTTATTTTCGCCTCCGCTGCGGCTAAAGTTTATTTCTGGCAAGAGTGTCCATAAATCACGGGTAATTACTTTTACATCTATGTCGCCATCACAGTTTTCTGTTGCGCTAATTTGTGCGTCGTATAGGTAGTTTTCTTTTCGCAGCAGACGCTCCGATTCAGAAAGCTTTTTAGCATCGTAAAGGTCGCCAGAGCTAAAAAGTAGTAAATTTTTAATTACCTCAGGCTCAGTTTGAATGTGTGCCCGGTTAGCAAACCTAAACAATGCGTTATTTTCTTCTTCAAGGTGGGTATTAAATACGTTGAGTTGCTCAAGCGTAATAGTGGCAATTTTTGCATCAGGCTTTGCGGCAACAAGCACTGTTTCATCGTTAAGTTGGCGACGTAGTTTTTCTTCGCTCAAATTTATTGATGACTCAAGAGGACAGCTACCAATGTTTGAAGGAAATTGCTCAGCAAAGGCGCAAGGCATTAATAAAAAAAGACAAATTAACCCACCACAATAGGGCGAAAACCACGTATTACTAACCATTAAGCCTCTTATCTACTGCGTAGCAAACGACTACCGTGATATCAGCTTACATCATTGTTATTTAATTGTAAGTAAAAAGCATGGGTGTTAACAAAATAATTAATTTAGCTTAAGTAATAGGCCAGCGCTGCTAATAAGTGCTCAGCTTCTGGGCCTTCGCCGTTAATCCAAATACTTTGGCTGTAGTGTTCGTAATTTAGGTTAAACGCTTGTTGGCTATAAGAAAAACGTACCTGATGCCTATCCGCTCCCGCCGAATACTCGCTAATAGCGATATCATCTGAGTGTAAAAATAAGGTACTCCATAGCTCAAAGTCTTCATCGTGTGGCGGCTCTGTTGGGGTAATGATGATGCATTGGTGCGTGTGGTCGTAATCTATTTTGCTCATAATTGGCTTATTGTGTGGCTAAGTAGTTGCGAATTGCTGTTAAAAAAGCTCCACCGTATTTGTTTAACTTGGTAAAACCAACGCCAGACACTTTTAAAAACTCACTGTCGTTCGTGGGCATTAGCTGCGCCATTTCGGCTAACGTTTTATCATTAAATACCACATACGGTGGCACATCGTCGGCATCTGCAAGTTCTTTACGTAATGAACGCAAGCGAGCAAATAGTTTTTTATCGTAATTAAATTGCGCTAGCTTATCTTGATATACGTGTTTTGCTTGTAAGCGAGGTTCAGCTAATTGCAGCGCGTATTCGCTTTTTAATATAGCGCGGGCGGCTTCGGTCAAGCGCAAAGAGGCGCCTTGTGTTATATCTTGGCTTAGTAATCCTTGGTGGATTAATTGGCGTAAAATACTTAGCCAAAACTCACTGCTTCTGTCTTTACCTATGCCGTAAGTGCTCAACTGATGGTGGTTGTTATCGCGAATACGACTCGTGTTCGCGCCACGTAATAGCTCTACAATGTATCCTAAACCAAATCGTTGTTCAGCTCTGTATACACACGAAAGCGCTTGTTGAGCAACAAGCGTACCGTCAAAGCTTTTTGGTGGGTTTAAGCAAATATCACAGTTACCACATTGCTCGCGTTGGTATTCACTAAAGTAGTTAAGTAGTATCTGACGGCGGCACGTTTGTGCCTCAGCAAAGCTTGCCATGGCATTAAAGCGTTGCTCTTCTACACGGCGACGTTGCTCGTCGTCAATATCTTCAAAAAAGCGCCTTACACGGCCTATATCGGCAGGATCAAAGTACATAATTGCTTCGGCGGCTAAGCCATCGCGTCCTGCTCTTCCTGTTTCTTGATAGTATGCTTCTATACTTTTGGGAATGTCGTAGTGCAAAACAAAACGTACATTGGGTTTATTAATCCCCATACCAAAAGCGACGGTTGCTACCACTATTTGAATATCGTCACGGGCAAAACCTGTTTGCACAAACTGGCGTTGTTCGTTGCTCATACCTGCATGGTAAGCGGCTGCATTAAGGCCTGCGTCGGCAAGTTTTTCTGCTATGTCGTCAACACGCTTTCGGCTAGTGCAATAAATAATGCCACTTTGGTTTTTTTGTTCTTTTAAGTAGCGTAATAGTTGCACCATAGGTTTAAACTTTTCTTCTATGGTGTAACGAATGTTAGGTCTATCAAAGCTGCCAGTATGAATGTAAGGCTGCTGAAGTTTTAACTGTTCAACAATATCAAAGCGTGTGGCTTTATCGGCCGTCGCTGTAAGGGCCATCATGGGCACATGGGCAAAGCGTTGCTTAAGTTCGTTTAAGCGAAAATAATGCGGTCTAAAATCATGACCCCAATGCGACACACAATGCGCTTCATCGATCGCAAATAAGCTTATTTTTAAATGCGATAATCGCTCTAAAAAATCACGTTGTAATACTTTTTCGGGGGCTACATACAATAGTTTAATAAGCCCTTGATGAAGTTGCTGATAAACACGTTGCTGTTCTTCGCGAGCTAGGCTGTTATTAACATATGCCGCTTTTACACCCAAAGCTTGAAGCTGCGCGACTTGATCTTGCATAAGCGAAATAAGTGGCGAGATAACAATGGTCACCCCTTCAAGAACTAACGCCGGAATTTGATAACACACAGATTTTCCGCCACCAGTGGGTAGCAAAACAAGTGTGTCCTGAGCATTTAAAGCGGCATCAATAACGGCTTTTTGGCCATCTCGAAACTCGCTGTAACCAAACACTTGCTTGAGGACAGTCTCGGGTTTTCGCACTAAGGTGCTTGAAGGTAGTGTAGATGTATTCATTGGCGGGTATTTTAGTGTTTTTTTTATAAGATGTCTTTAGCTTTACGCTCGTAGTTTTAAACAAGGTATGTTTTACTCGATGTACCTATTGATATCAGAGAATAATAATGAATAAAGAAATGTTAATTGAACAAGTGGGGGCGCTATTCGTAAATGGTATGCCGTTTAATCAATTTTTAAATATATCGGTAGAATCACTTAGCCCAGAACAAGCTAAAATTACATTCCCGTGGCAGGATGTTTTTATAGGTAACCCAGCCCAAAAAATTCTTCATGGTGGGATTATTTCAGCGGTGCTCGATAACGTCGGTGGTATGCTCGCAGCGGCGAGTGTGATAGATAAGCTGACCGATTTAGATATGAACAGTGTACAAAAAAAATTAGCAACACTGGGCACTATTGATTTACGCACCGATTATTTGCGCCCAGGAAAAGGGGATGTGTTTACCGCCAGTGCCACGCTTATTCGTTCAGGGAATAAAGTGTGCGTGTGCCGAATGGAATTACATAATGAGCAATCTGTACAAATCGCTTTTGGCACGGGCACGTATTTAGTTGGATAAAACTTGTTTGGCGAGTAAACTGGCGACCTTTTAAATCACTAAGTGTTTACTATGCCAATTGTTACCGAGCAGCGTAAAGGCGCAATATTTGCCTGCCTTGCTTTTGTTATGTGGGGTCTTGCTCCCATTTACTTCAAGTTAATACAACATGTGACTGCATTCGAAATATTAATGCATCGTGTTGTGTGGTCAGTCGTATTTTTAATTTTAGTGGTAAGTGTTTTAAAGTACTGGCGTAAAATTAAGCACATTATAATACAGCCCAAACTGATGCTAATGCTGGTTGTCACCTCGGGGCTACTTGGTTTTAACTGGGGATTATTTATATGGGCGATTAACAATAACCATATGCTCGATGCAAGTTTAGGCTATTACATAAATCCGCTGTTAAATGTTTTATTAGGCATGCTTTTTTTAGGTGAACGCCTCCGAAAATTTCAAGGTGTGGCTGTTGGGCTTGCGTTCTCGGGTGTGATATTACAGTTGGTGAGTTTTGGCTCGTTCCCTGTTGTTGCTTTTTCACTCGCGATATCGTTTGCACTTTATGGCCTGTTACGAAAAAAGCTTCCTGTTGAGGCGTTGCCGGGCATTTTGCTCGAGGCGTTAATATTACTACCAGTGGCGTTGGTTTATTGGTGGATGATGGCACCTTCTGCTACTTCAAGCCTGCCAAATAACGATTGGCTTACTAATTTACTTCTTATTAGTGCTGGTATTGTTACCACATTGCCGCTGCTTTGCTTTACAGGTGCCGCTAAGCGCTTGCAATATACAACCCTAGGCTTTTTTCAATATATAGGGCCTAGTTTAATGTTTATACTTGCTGTGGTGTTTTACGATGAGGTATTTGATACAGAAAGGCTTATTACCTTTGCATGTATTTGGAGTGCTCTGGCTATCTTTAGTTGGGATTCTTATCATCAATCACGTAAGCGTAAAAAAGCGGCCATTACAGCCGCCGAAGTTGCTTAACTATTTATTTAGCTAGTTACTTGGTTGCGACCAGCTTCTTTCGCCTCGTAAAGTTTTTGGTCGGCCTGTTTTAATAACGTATCCATTTGATAAACAGGTCCTGTAGAAAAGCCTATTGAAATGGTCAGTTTTATCTTCTCTTTACTAAATTCTTGGCTGTTATTTTCTACAAAATACCTAAACCCTTCGAGTCGTTTAAGCGCTTCTTGCGGGGTTTCATCTGCAAAATAAACAGCAAATTCTTCGCCACCTAAACGCGCAACTAAATATTTTTTAAAGTATTTTTTAAGGCAGATAGCCAGCCCTTTTAAAACCTGGTCGCCTGCATCATGGCCATAAGTGTCGTTAATAGATTTAAAGTGATCTATATCAATCATGGCCAGTGCGCCGTTTACCTTTTTGAGACTAAGCTCTTTAAGAGAGTTATTTGCTTGCTCAAAGAAATAACGACGATTAGGGAGGTCAGTTAGGTAATCTGTGTTGGCTTGGCGCTTAATTGTGGCTATTTGTTGAAGCATGTCGACGTTTTGGCTTAGCCTGCAATAAAACTCTTCGTTATTAAAGGGTTTATGGAGGTAGTCATTTGCGCCATTTTTTAAAAATAAAGTAGATAGCTCCGACGAGTCAGCGCCTGAAATACCAATAATTGCTTTTTCGTCGTTATTGTATAATCTGCGAATTTCACTGCATAACTCATCGCCGTTCATATTGGGCATTTCGTTGTCGGTAATGATCACTGAGATGTCGGGTGACTTTGCCAACATTTCTAGTGCTTGCTTGCCATCCTCAGCTTCAGATACTTGATATTTATGACGTAACAATAAGCTCACAATATAGTGGCGGGTAGATATAGAATCATCAACAACTAATACTTTTACACTTTCGTTGCGAGGCAAACGCTTAAGTTGTTTTTCAAGGTATTGATAGGCTTGTTTATTTTCTTTTATTATGTAATCAATTATTGGGAATTTTTCAACAGTATCACGTGTTTTTTTATCAATGCTACCCGTCATGACAATGGTGGGGATCTCTGCGTTAATTGTGCACGGTACTGCCTCACCATTAGGCGCATCAGGCAAAATAAAATCTACAACAGCGCAAAAGTAACTATTTTGACTAATTAGTATTTTTGTTTGTGCTAACGTTTCTGCTACATCTACTTCATAGCCTACTTTTAGCGCTATATGTTTCTGCACAAGCGCTATAGCAGGTGTATCTTCAACTATTAATATTTTTCGCTTCACGGAACACCCAGTTTATATTATGCAAAAAAATTGCTTAATACACTTTGTAACCGTAAAAGCGCCAAAAAGCAAATAGCTGAGTGTGTTATAGGCTATCTGATTCTGAAAAACTTTCATGATTTATTGGCGCAGGGCTCGATATTTTTGAGCGGCCAAATAAGGTATGAAACTTCGTTTTACAAGTAGTGAGCTTTAGGTATTTCAGCCATGCTCGTTCAATCGGATTAGTGGGTTCTTGTGAACCAGTTACTACAGCTACAAAATTTTCTTGGTGCTCATTTTGTGGTTCAATCGTCTTACTATATAAACCTTTTAAAACAATGCCATGTTGTTCTAGTATACTGGCTTCTAATAAGGTGAAATTTCCGCTGCGGCTAAAACCACGTGGAAAATTTTGATCATCATAAAATTGACGTTGGCTAACAAATGCTTGGCGTAGTAGTGAAATGTTAATGCTCATAGCTATATCCTCATACCCTATTAATTAGTTGGAGTATGATGCAAGTTTGGCAATTTTTTAAACAAGTTATTTTTATCGTGAGGATAAAAAAGTGGATATCGATTTATTAAAAACATTTGTTGAAGTAGTGCGCACGCGTCATTTCGGTAAAGCCGCAGAGAACCTCTATATAACGCAGTCGGCGGTCAGTTTTCGTATTCGTCAATTAGAGCAAGGGCTTGGTGTTAATTTATTTATTCGCCAGCGTAATAATATTCAATTAACAGCGCCTGGTGAGCGGTTGTTGCCTCATGCGCAAATGATCATAACTGGTATGCAGCGCGCCAAAGTAGATGTAGCCCTTGCTGATAATATGCATAAACAAATTAGCTTGGCAGGGACGCCTAATATTTGGGATGCCTTTTTGCAGTTTGGTATTACTAATATTGTGTCGGCTATGCCGGGAGTCTCTTTGGTTGCTGAAGTTAAAGCCCAGCAAGAAAGCACGCGATTATTGCTTGAGCGCACGCTTGATTTAGCCATTTTATTTGATCCACCAAAAGTAGATGAGTTAGTTGTTGAGCGTATTTGTGAACTGCCTATTATTCCTGTAAGTGGGTATGACACTGCAACAAACGAAAACTTTTTTGATAATCAGTACGTGTATGTTGACTGGGGAACGACATTTTCACTTTGGCATGCACGCCAGTTTAACGGTAAAACGCCTCCTTACTTTAGAACAAGTACCGGACGAATTGCGTTAGATTTAATACTACAATGTGGTGGTAGCGCATTTATTCCACATGTTTTGGTTGAGCAACATTTAGAAAATGGTGAATTATTTCATGTAAAAAATGTAGAAAATACGTCAAGAGATATATTTGTAGCCTACCATAGAGATAACGAACAAAAGGAACTGATAGAAACACTCATAAATTTACTACCTACTATTAAGGCACATGCTTAGTAATTGGATTTTAAGTGGGTACATATTTGTATGATTGATGTTCATGTCCTTTTGATTTCATAAATAATGCAGTTTTATTAACTTTAAAAGTCAAAAATATTTCATTTGTAATATTTCTGTCATTTAGTGGTGACAAACTGCAGTCGTTTTAAAAATTAGTCTTTTGTGATTATCGAGGAAATAACATGAAATTTGTAAAATCGAGCTTATGTGTCGCTTTGCTAAGTGGTTTATCTTTTAATGTACTTGCTGACGTTGATGTTTACGGTAAAGCAAATGTGACTGTTCAGTCTACAGATGACGGCGAAGGGTCGTTCACTGAAATTAAAAGTAATGCATCTCGTTTTGGCCTTAAAGGTTCAGAAAAAATTACCGATGGCTTAGAAGCAGTTTATAAGTTTGAGTTTCAAGTTGACGTAACAGATGCAGACTCAAAAGGCGACGACGATAATATTTCTGCGCGTAACCAGTATGTTGGTGTTAAAGGCTCGTTTGGTCAGGTAGTAGTAGGTCGTAACGACACGGCATTTAAACAAGCGCAAGGTAAACTCGATTTATTTAATGACCTTGAAGGCGATATTAAAAACGTATTCAAGGGTGAAAACCGTTTAGGTGATTCAATCACGTATACTTCTAACTCATACGAAGGTTTTAAAGTACTTGCTACTTTTATCGCTGAGGACGATGTAGACGCTGATAACGGTTACTCAATGGCAGTAACTTACGGTGATTCAGCGCTTAAAAAGAGTGCGGTATATGCCTCAATTGCAGCTGACAGCGAAGTAAATGGCTACGATGTAGTACGTGCATCAATCCAAGGTAAAGTTGAAGACTTTAAACTCGGTGCTATGTACCAAACTCAAGAAAAAGTAGACGGTTCAGCTGAAGGTGACGGTTACTTATTAAATGCAGCATACAGCATGGGTAAAAATACGTTTAAAGTTCAGTACCAAGCAATGGACTTTGACGATAGCGATGATAAAACAGCTATTTCAGTGGGTGTTGATCACAAGCTTAACAAAAACATTAAAGTATTTGGCTTTTACTCAAGTTTTGATATGGACAACAACGTAGACCAAGATTACTTAGGTTTAGGTATGGAATATAAGTTTTAACGACGAGTTAAAACACTCCCTTTTTAACCGCGCTGTAATTAGCGCGGTTTTTTTTGCTTTAAATTATTTACTTACCCGCCCATAATAGAGCTTCATTTGGAATGAGGTGCAATTCCTCAACTGTTCCCGCAACTGTAATTAGCGCTATGCTTTAAGTCAGATACAAATCAATTTTTAATGAGCGGGCCTACTCATGCTAATTTTAATGTACTCCTTTTTGGTGGTTGCATTACAAGTGGGTACTCGTGTCTAGGACAGAGTATTGCAAACTAAAGCACCATTATTAAACGTTCAAAATCTCTCGTGGGGAATAGCAAATAAACCTATTCTCAAACACGTTAATGTGCAAATACCCGAAGGTAAATTTGTGGGCTTAATTGGCCCTAATGGTGCAGGTAAGTCGAGTTTACTGCGTTGTTTATATCGTTTTAATAAGCCTAATGAAGGGGTTATAGAGTTTAATAACCATGATATTTGGCAGCTTAAAAGTGATGAATATGCAAAGTGCGTTGCTGTTGTTTTACAAGAGGCGCCATCGCATTTTAATTTGTCGTTATTTGATGTTGTGGCTCTTGGCCTAACGCCTCATAAATCGTTATTCAGTTCAACATCGCAAAGCGAAAAACAACAAATCACTCTAGCTATAAAAACGGTAGGGCTTGAGCTGCACACAAATCAAAATTTTGAATCGCTCTCTGGAGGCGAAAAGCAGCGGGCACTCATTGCACGTGCTATTGTTCAGCAACCTCAGCTGTTAATTATGGATGAGCCCACTAGCCACCTTGATGTTAAATATCAAATACAGGTTATGGAGCTGGCAAAATCTCTTGGTGTTACAGTATTTGCTTCGTTTCATGATCTTAATTTGGCTAGCGCTATGTGTGATGAGCTTGTCGTCATTAAAAATGGAGAAATAACGCATACCGGCTCTCCTGCAGAGGTACTGACTGAGCACATGCTTGATGATGTATTTGGTGTATGCGCTCAGGTTAGTAACCATCCTCAAGAATCTCAATTGGGTAAAGTTACGCCTAATATTACCTACTTTTATGGTTACAAATAATATGTTAGCAATGCATGTACGCCATTCAGTTGCACTGATTATTTGCATTACTATTGCCTTAGTAAGTTTATTTTTAGCATTGAGCTTTGGTGCTGCAGATACCTCAATACAGGATGTATTTAACAGTTTTATTTATTTAAATGATGCTTCATTCACCAGCCGTATTATTTTTGAATTAAGAATGCCCCGTACATTATTGGCGTTTTTAGCCGGTGCCGGGTTAGCTATCGCTGGGCTAATTTTACAAACCGTGACACGTAACCCACTAGCAGATCCTTATTTATTCGGTATATCGTCAGGTGCTTCGTTTGGTGTAGTTGTACTTATGGCATTTGTGGGAATTAGCGCGGGTTTTATGCTTTCGGCCGCAGCCTTGCTTGGTAGCTTATTAGCAATGAGCTTACTTATATTAATTGCCACAAGGCAGCAGGGCGGGCAAGTTGAGTCTATGTTACTTGCTGGTGTTGCACTCTCGTTTTTATTTAGTGCATTTACGAGTTTGTTGCTTTATTGGAGCGAGCCGCAAGCCGTTGCAGCTATTTTATTTTGGACCTTAGGAAGTTTTGCACGTGCGCAGTGGGCAACGCTTTGGATACCCTTTTTAGTGATTACACTGTGCACCTGCGTAATGATTAGTTTTAGGCGCCAGCTTAATGCCATGCTATTAGGTGACGAAAGTGCCATAACCCTTGGTGTTAAAGTGCATCGATTTAGGTTGCTGATGCTAATTTTAAGCTCATTAATAACCGCTGTGCTGGTGGCAATGTGTGGCGGTATTGGTTTTGTTGGATTAATGGTGCCACATATTGTGCGCTTTTTTATTTCACAAGGCACCGTAGCAGGGCTATTAATAACAAGCTTAGCAGGAGGCACATTTATGGTGTGGGTCGATGTACTGTCTCGTTCTTTACTTCAAAATCAAGAGTTGCCAGTAGGGGTGATCACGGCGGCTATGGGCAGTGCGTTTTTCTTAAGTTTACTCTTTTTTAGAAAGTCTAAGGTGTAGCCATGGAAACACTCATGATACAGGGCACTACCTCGGATGCGGGAAAAAGCACCTTAGTGGCTGCACTTTGCCGAGTATTTGCAAATCAAGGCATAAAAGTCGCACCGTTTAAGCCACAAAACATGGCACTTAATAGCGCAGTGACAAACGACGGTGGCGAAATTGGCCGTGCGCAAGCTTTGCAAGCTACTGCTGCTAAGGTAGAGCCCGAAACCGACTTTAACCCGATATTACTTAAGCCCAATAGCGATACAGGCGCCCAAGTTATTATTCATGGTAAAGCGATTAGCAACATGGAAGCCGGCAAGTACCACGATTATAAAAAAGTCGCCATGGACGCTGTCATTACATCACACGAGCGTTTAGCAAAACGGTTTGATCTTTTATTGGTGGAAGGTGCGGGAAGCCCCGCTGAAATAAACCTGCGTGAAAACGACATAGCTAACATGGGCTACGCTGAAAAAGTAGACTGCCCAGTGATTATTATTGCTGATATAGATAAAGGCGGTGTATTTGCTCATTTAGTGGGGACATTGGCATTACTTAGCGAATCAGAGCAAGCACGTGTAAAGGGTTTTGTAATTAACCGTTTTAGAGGTGATATAAGTTTGCTTCAAGGAGGGCTTGACTGGTTAGAGCAATACACGGGTAAGCCTGTTTTAGGAGTACTGCCATACCTTCACGATTTAACTCTCGACGCGGAAGATGCTGTTGCAATAAACAATAACGTTACCCATGCAACTATCAATATTGCAATATTATTAGTGCCGCATATTAGTAATCATACCGATTTTGACGCACTGCGTTTACACCCAAATATTAATGTTAACTATATACGCCATACGCAGGTCATTCCTGATGTTGATCTTATTATATTGCCTGGTAGTAAAAACGTACTTGGCGATTTAACCTTTTTGATAAACGAAGGGTGGGATAATCAGATAAAACGCCACTTACGCTATGGTGGAAAAGTACTTGGAATTTGTGGGGGAATGCAAATGCTGGGTAACATAATTTACGACCCCGAGGGTGTTGAGTCGTCATTAAAAAGGGTAAGTGGGTTGGCATTATGTGATTTTGAAACCACACTCACATCGCAAAAAGTATTAAGTAAAGTGACGGCCACTTTAAAGCTAAATAATCGACAAACTTTATGTAGTGGTTATGAAATCCATGCGGGAGTAAGTAAAGGCAATGCATTAAAGACCCCTTTAATTACCTTTAGTCAGCATCCAAATGGGTTTAAAACAGATGGTTTTATAAGTGACGATAATGCAATTGCGGGCACTTATTTACACGGTTTATTTGATGAGCCCAACGCCACGATGGAAATTTTAAAATGGGTAAAGCCAGATTTAAATATTGATCCAATAAGTATTGATACACACCGCGAACAGCAGTTAGCGCGTTTAGCAACCATGTGCGAAACACATTTAGATATAGCGCAAATTACCTCGATTTATAAAGGGCATAATAATGACTGAACAAACAAACGACAAACACAAACAGCGCCAGCAAAAAGTAAAAGAACACGTAGATGCCCGTGTTGAAGCCGCGCAAGAGGTTAAAGGTATTTTTCAGGTTATTACTGGCAATGGTAAAGGTAAATCGACTTCTGGTTTTGGCGTGGTAGCACGCTGTGTTGGCCACGGTCAAAAAGCCGCTGTGTGTCAATTCATAAAAGGGACATGGGAGTGTGGTGAGCGTAATTTATTACAAGGCGCAGGAGTTGAATTTGCTGTAATGAATACTGGCTTTACGTGGGATACACAAAATAAAGAAGCCGATACCTTAGCAGCGCAAGCAACATGGCAAGAGGCAAAGCGCATGCTTGCCGACAGCAGTATTAACTTAGTGTTACTTGATGAGCTAACCTACATGGTGACTTATGGTTATGTCGACTTAGACGAAGTACTAAGTGCACTTAATAATCGCCCGGCTATGCAGTCGGTTATTATCACAGGACGCGCAGCGCACAGAGCATTGACTGACCTTGCCGATACTGTGAGCGAAGTACGTAATGTAAAACACGCATTCGACTCAGGTGTAAAAGCGTTAGAAGGGTTTGACTACTAGTGTTTAAATTGCTTTTCATAGGTTTCATGCTGCTTAGTTTACAAGGCAATGCTTTGGCGAACTCAGCGCCTGAGATTAAAAAACTACGTATAGTTGCGCTTGCCCCACACATAGTCGAAAACCTATTTGCCATTGGTGCAGGTGACAATATTGTGGGCACCGTTGACTATGCCGACTACCCATATGAAGCAAAAAATATAGCTCGCATTGGCGGGTACTATGGTATTTCTCTTGAGAAATTATTAGCCTTAAAACCTGATTTAGTGATTGCTTGGAAAAGCGGAAATCAGCAGGAAGATATCGCACAAATAGAGCGCTTGGGTATTAAAGTTCATTTAAGTAACCCTACAACCATAGAAGCCGTGCAAACTGAGCTACTAACACTTGGTAAACTAACAGGGTACGAAAAGCAAAGCCAACAGGTTGCTAAAGCTTTTAAGCAAAAGTTAGCCGCTATTATTAAAAACCAGCAAGGGAAGCAGCCTATATCTGGTTTTTATCAGTTATGGGCTGAGCCTATGATGACCATCAGTGAAAGTACATGGATTGGCCAACTAGTAAATACCTGTCACGTAAATAATGTGTTTGCTAATAGCACGACCCCGTATCCACAAATCAGCATTGAAAATGTCATTGTTACTAAGCCTCAAATTATTATTATTCCTGACGAAAAATCTAATACCCCGCAGCCTAATGTTAATTGGCAGGCATGGCCAGAAGTGCCTGCGGTTACAAATAACCAGTTTATTCGCGTTAATGCCGATTTACTTCACCGTTTTACACCGCGTATGTTAGATGGGCTTGCTGATATGTGTGATAAAATAGACACGTCACGAAAAATAATAAAGAGTATGTAATGAGCGACTGGGATACATTTTTACAAAACGAGCTACAGCACCCTTATATGCAGCAAACTTTAAATGCAGTTGAAAACCGCCGAGCGGAAGGTATTGCTGTTTACCCTCCCGAGTCGCACGTATTTAATGCATTTAATGCCACGCCGCTAAACAATATTAGGGTGGTAATTTTAGGGCAAGACCCTTACCACGGCGAAGGGCAAGCTCATGGGCTGTGTTTTTCTGTTATGCCCGAGGTAAAAAAACTCCCACCCTCGCTTAAAAATATGTACAAAGAGCTAGCTACAGATATTGATGGCTTTGTTATTCCTGAGCATGGTTACTTACAAAGCTGGGCAGAACAAGGCGTGTTTTTACTAAATACTGTTTTAACGGTAGAGCAAGGGCAGGCCCATTCCCATAAACATTTAGGTTGGGAGCAATTTACCGATAACGTAATTGCGCACATTAATGAGCATTGCGAAGGTGTAGTATTTATTTTATGGGGCACACATGCGCAAAAAAAAGGTAAAAGTATAAACAGTGCACGTCATCATATTTTAAAAGGGCCGCATCCGTCGCCGCTGTCGGCTCACCGAGGCTTTTTTGGTTGTAAGCACTTTTCGAAAACTAACGAGCTGCTGTTAGCGCAAGGTAAAAAACCTATAAATTGGCAGGTTTAGCTTAATAAGTTTAAGCATTAAAAAAGCCCTCATAAATGAGGGCTTTTGTGTAATTGGTGGGTATAGAAATTAAAAATCTAGCTCATCAATTGCAATTGTGTCTGCAAAGTAATCAAACTCCTCTAATTCTTTACGTAGACGTTGTTTATCTTTTATTGCTTCTATTTCGCGCCATTTTCTTTTTTTGTTCTTCTGAGAGGTTTTTCTTTTTTCATCAGGACCTTCTAGTATCTCTAATATATCGTTTAGGCTATCCATGAACTTCTCCTATTGATTTTATTGACCTCAAGAGTACCTATACCACAGGCCCAGCTAAAATAGAATAAAAAAGTGACAGAGATGTTACAAAGTTGTGATGTTTAAATGAAGGTTTATACAAGTAAAGTATTGCTTTTAAATACAAAAACACGTTGTATAAAATTTACAAAGAAATTCAAGTCGATGAGAGTTATTTGGTTTACAGCCAAAATGTATGAGGGAGGTCGGGTTATTAGTCCGCACTTTACAGGCATAAAAAAACGCCGCAATTGCGACGTTTTTTAAAGTACGTTAAAACCAATTACATTGCTTTAAAACGTGCTTCTAGCTGTTCTTGTGCATCAGCAAAAGAGCGAATACCTTCAGCTAGCTTTTCAGTTGCCATTGCATCTTGGTTATGTAACCAACGGAACTGAGCTTCTGTAAGCGGCTCAGGTTTTGGCTCTTTAGGAATATCACTTTCTAGTAAATATTCTTGTGCGCCTTCAAGGTTACCTAAGTCTTCTAAAAGGTTAGGGCTAATAGTTAGCTTGTCACAACCTGTTAGGGCAATAATTTCGCCCGTATTACGGAAACTTGCGCCCATCACTACTGTTTTGTAGTCATGACGTTTGTAAAATTCAAAAATGCTGCGTACTGATTGAACACCTGGATCTTGTAGTGGATCCGTTGGTTTTTCCATGCCGTTAGCAACGTGCCAATCTAAAATACGGCCCACAAATGGCGAGATTAGAAATACATTTGCATCAGCACATGCACGGGCTTGGGCGTCGCTAAATAATAAAGTAAGGTTACATTTAGTCCCTTCTTTTTCTAACTGCTCAGCGGCTTTAATACCTTCCCACGTAGACGCAACTTTAATTAAAATTTTGTCTTTGCTTACACCTTCTTTTTCGTAAAGGCTAAGTAATGTGTGTGCTTTATCAATAGTTGCTTGAGTATCAAACGATAAACGTGCATCTACTTCGGTAGAAATATAACCCGGTACAATCTCACTAATTTCTTTACCAAGTAAAACAGCAAAGTAGTCACATGCAAGTTCTAGTTGTTTAGCTGGATCTTGCTCGGTTTCTTTTGCATAGCTCCAAGCTTTATCTAGGTAAGGCTTATAAGCTTCAATCTCGCTCGCTTTTAATAAAAGCGACGGGTTTGTGGTTGCATCTTCTGGTTGATGCTTTTTGATCGCTTCAATATCGCCAGTGTCGGCTACGATAGATGAATGTTGTTTTAGCCTTTGTAGAGCTGAAGTCATTTGCTTTCCTCATTCCAAGCAAGTTAAAAGAAAAATCGACCCTTAATATATACCATCCATACTGCAACAGTGTGACAATGCTTGATAGGTCTTATGTCCTTATCAATTAAAAAACGGCAATGTATGAGTTTTTTAGGGAGGATTTATATAAACAAAACGTGCTTTTCGTTTCATTTAATGTTGAAATTGACATTAAATAATTTACAAGTCAATAGCTAACTATGATCACTGTTATTTCACCTGCAAAAAATCTTGATTACGACACGCCACCGGCAACCGATAAGTTCACTCAGCCTGAATTACTCGAGCACAGCGAGGAACTCATGAAAGTATGCCGTGAACTAACACCTGCGCAAATTGGCAGTTTAATGAAAATTAGCGATAAGCTTTCTGGCCTTAACGCTGCTCGCTTTAGCGAATGGTCGCAACCCTTTACCATTAATAATGCCAAACAAGCTGCGCTTGCTTTTAATGGTGATGTATACGGTGGGTTAGAGGCGAGCACTTTAACTGCAAGCGACCTTGATTACGCGCAAAGTCATTTGCGTATATTATCTGGATTATATGGCCTATTAAAACCGCTTGATTTAATGCAAGCGTACCGACTAGAAATGGGCACTAAGCTTGAAAACTCTCGTGGTAAAAACCTGTATGAGTTTTGGGGCAGTATTATTGCCGATAAGCTAAATGAAGTAACAAAAGCACAAGATGCACAATACCTCGTTAACCTAGCTTCAAACGAATACTTCAAAGCGGTAGATAAAAAAGCGCTCAACGCGCAAATTATTACGCCGCACTTTAAAGACTGCAAAAATGGTCAATACAAGGTAATTAGCTTTTATGCTAAAAAAGCGCGCGGCATGATGGCGCGTTACATTATAGAAAACCAAGTAACGCAGTTAAGTCAGTTAAAAGAATTTACCGTTGCGGGGTATTACTTTAGCGCTGAGGCAACAACGAAAGAGTTAGAGCCGGTATTTTTGCGCGAAGAGCAAAACTAACGCGTTTAATTAAAGTTAAACATATACCCAAAAAGCTATGCATTGCATGGCTTTTTATATGCTGGCGCTAAACTTGCAAACATGAGTTAAGTACTCACATTATTATTTACTCATAGGTGCAAAAAATGATCAGCATACCCTCGATAACAGAAGCTGAAAAACTTATCGAAGAAAAACTCGGCGGTTGGTTTGATGTTGTTATAAGTCACATTCCTAATTTTATAGTGGCGGTTATTATTGCCATTATATTTTCAATGCTAGCGCGCTTTGCTGGCAACCTAATGAAAAACATATTGCGCCGTTCACTCGACTCTCAACAAATAGCCGATTTAATGGCTTCAATATTTAAGGTTATTGTGCTGTGTGTTGGGGTATTTATAGCGCTGGATTTTGTGGGTTTGAAAGGTACGGTTACCTCTTTATTAGCCGGTGCGGGTATTGTTGGTTTAGCTATAGGTTTTGCGTTTCAAGATATGACCGAAAACTTGATTGCGGGCATAGCAATGGGTATACGCAAGCCCTTTAAAACAGGAGACGTAATCGAAACCGACGACGTGTTTGGTTCAGTGCACTCAATAAACCTGCGTAACACGCTAATAGAGAGCTTTTACGGGCAGTTAATTTTAGTACCAAACAAGGTATTATTCAGAAATGTGTTAAAAAATTACACCACACTTGGAGTTAGACGCATAGAGGTACCGGTAGGCATTTCGTATGGTGACGACATTGAAAAAGCGAAAGAAGTTATTGTAGATAAGATTAACAATTTGGACTTTGTCATTCGTAAAAACGAAACCGATGTTTATGCCGAAGGCTTTGGCGACAGTAGCATTAATTTACTGGTGTGGTTTTGGATTAAATACCCAGGTGAACCAGACTTTATGACAGTACGCCATAAAGGTGTAGTTGCCGTTAAACAAGCGTTGGATGAAGCTGATATTAGTATTCCATTCCCTATTCGCACGCTCGATTTTGGTATTAAAGGCGGTGAAAAACTCGATGCCATGATCAGCGATAAAATTAACCAGCAATCATCAAATAAAGGCAACGCTGGTGGAGCTGATTCAGGCCAAAACGAATAAGTGAGCCATTAATACCAGTGGGAATTATTTACTCACTTGCAACGCAATTTTACATTTAAATACGCGTTGTGGGCTTAAGTAAAAATGACTTATGGTTCACAACGACTAAATGCAGCTTTATAAAGCTGCATTTTTTATGGCTATTTAAGTGTTTGAGAAGGTGAGAGCAACGTTAATTGATTATTGACTAAGGCCTATTTACCTTTTGGGGTGAAATTGAAAGCGGGCTATGTGATATATCGATAAGGCTAAGCCTATTGTGTAGTTACTTCCCGAAACCGACGATAACGCAACATAAATATAAAACATGCAGTAACTTTTGTGTTCCTCTCATAGGTTGCTTCTCTTTGTTGCCTAAATAATAGGTAATAAGGAGCAAGTAGGGCGTATAAGCTGTATACGACTTTAAGTTATACCTACATAGGCGAAGTCATTAAAATAATGCAGGAGTAGGTACTTAGCTTACTGGGTCAAAAATCGCGCACCGTAATTATGTTGCTCCTTGATAGAACACGCTTTAATAATGTTAGTTAAACAGGCCTAGGCTTAATATAAATTTATTATTTAAAGAGCGGATTATTTTGGCAAATATTAGGTTGTGATGTATGCAATTTACAATTGGTATTAGGCGGTAAGTAAGAGGTAATTAAAGCGAGTTTTTTATTGTAGTTAATGTGAGTTGCAAGTAAATACTGGCACAAAAAAGGCGCAGCATGTGTTGGAGTAACATGCTGCGCCTAGGATCAATTGAGTTAATAAAAATGCGATTCAAATAACACTAATTTTGTTACGGATGATTTTAACACCATCCATATTTTCTAAAAACTTTTGAGCAAGCGCACGTTCAAAACCGGTTTGCGCTTGACCATGTAATACTACCTCGCCATCTTTAACCTGTACGCGAATATTGCTTAATGCAAAGTTGGGGTTAGTACGAAGCGTACTTGTAATGGTTTGCTGAAGGTTAGGTTGAGTTGCTACGCTGCTGACTACGGCTAGGTGTGTTGCTGCACTCACTTTGGTAGCGCAGGCTAACAAAAATAAACAACAAAACGAAACTAACGCGATAGTTAACTTTAAGCGGTTCATAACTCAATCCTTTTATATCAATTAAAAATTTAGCCAAACCATTAAATATTCTGGCTATTCTGTGTTTAATATTACAAGTTCAGTGCCATTTTTAATTTATTGAAATATAAGGTTATTTTATTAAGTGGGAATTCAGGTGGGCAATAATTACATTTAAATGGGTAGGTGTTACATGCACCGGTTACATATGTTACACGCATTAAAAAGCCGGCATACGCCGGCTTTGGTAAATATGCTAAGTTACTTTTTCTTTTTAACTTTCGCTTTTTTCTTTGCTTTCATTTTTACCGGATCTTTGCGCTTTTTAACCGGTGGCTTAGCCTCTTTATGCTGAGGCTCTATGCCTTTAATTACACGGCGTTTAAGCTTTTGCTCAATGTAGCGTTCTACTTTGTACAAAATACCAATATCATGCGCTTCAACTAATGAAATAGCGATGCCTTTTTTACCTGCACGACCAGTACGGCCAATACGGTGAACATATACGTCGGCGGTACGTGGCATGTCAAAGTTAATAACGTGGCTAATGTCAGATACGTCAATACCGCGAGCAGCTACATCTGTTGCAATTAATATTTTAGTGCGGCCACTATGAAAGTTTTCCATTGCTTTCATGCGCTTGTCTTGTGGCATTTCACCTCGCAGCCAAGCGGCTTTTACACCGTTATTAGTTAATTCACCAATAAGAGTTTCTAAACGCTCACGGGTTTTAACAAATACAATGGCTTTACTCACGTCTGGGCCGTTAAGGGTGTTGACTAAAAGCTCGAGTTTATGGTGGTAATCATCAGCAAGATGAACCCACTGGTGAATTTTAGCTTTTTCTTTACGAGACGACTCAGCTTCTAACAAAGCCGGATCGTTTAATGTGGTTTCTGCAAATCGCTCTACGCTGTCACCCTCAAGGGTTGCTGAGAATAAAAAACACTGACGGCGGTTTTTAGCTTCATCACAAATACGGCTCATTTCTTTTTTGAAACCCATGTCTAGCATGCGGTCGGCTTCATCAATTATAAGCATTTCGACATGTTCAGCATGAAAGTTTTCAGTTTCAAGGTATTCCATTAATCGCCCTGGTGTAGCAATTAATATGTCGTTATTTTTTTCAAAAATTTCTTTATGCGTTCCGTAGTTAATACCGCCGGTCACGACACCTATTTTTAGGTGTGTACGTTTGGCGAGTAACTCACATTGCTCATGAATTTGATAAGCCAGCTCACGTGTTGGCGTCATAATTAATACGCGGGCAAAACCAGGTTCACGGCGCGGAAAATCCAATAAGTATTGAATCGCAGGAATTAAAAATGCCGCTGTTTTACCTGTGCCAGTTGGCGCAGACGCTAAAATATCACGTCCCTGAAGAGCTTCAGGAATAGCTTGTTGTTGAATACTGGTTGGCTTCTCGTAGCCCATTTTATCAATGGCATCGAGTAATTTGGTATCAAGATCAAATTCAGAAAATTGCATAGAGTGTCTAAAATAGTGGACAATTACCTTGATTATACGCGCTATGCTGCGCTTGGTGAATGAAAAGGTGAAAAAATGTCTGGTTTTGCATTTAAACAATTTAAGGTTGAACACGACCTCTGCGCAATGAAGGTTTCAACCGACGGCATTTTGCTTGGTGCGTGGGCAAACTTAGCTGGTGCAAACTCGTTACTAGACATTGGTACAGGCACGGGGTTATTGGCGTTAATGTGTAAACAGCGCAGGCCAGCATTGAGTATTACTGCGGTTGAAATAGATGAAAACGCATACAATCAAGCATTACAAAACGTAGCAAATAGTCCGTGGCCCAATATAGCTATTAAGCATCAAACTATTCAAAGCTTTAATAGTGACGCTCCCTTTGATGTCATCATTTCTAATCCGCCTTACTTTAATCACAGTTTAAAAGGCAATAATGCCGCCCGAAACACTGCGCGTCACACCGATGGTTTGAGCTTTGAGGAGCTAATTAACGCGTTTAAGCGGCTTAGCCATTCACAGTCACGGTTTAGTTTAATACTACCAAACACTGAGGCTTTAGTATTTATTGAGCTTGCTACTCAAAAAGGGCTTTATTTAAATGCACATTGCCAAGTAAAAGCGACACCTAGCAAACCCATAAGCCGCAGTTTAATGACGTTTAGTTATCTAGAATCACAAACCGACAATTCAACGCTATGCATTAGAGAGTTAAACAATAATTACACTACTGATTACATTACTTTGTGTAAGGCATTTTATTTAAAGATGGCGTAATTGTGAGGGGTATTATCTAATAATAAAGGATAGTTTACCCATAATGCATACGTATTCAGTTGTTATTTAATCAATCTCAAGACTAGTGTTAACCACTTGTAAATAACGTTGGGCATGTTGTTTAGCCCGCCAACATTTGGAAACACACACTATGAAGCTGAATAAAATGGTCACCACCGCCGGTTTAAGCCTAGGTTTGCTTTTGCCTAATCTTGCAGCTGCTGCACCCACTACGTTTGTTCATTTATTTGAATGGAGTTGGCCCGATGTTGCACAAGAATGCGAGCAGTTTCTAGGGCCAAAAGGGTATGCTGCTGTACAAGTGTCTCCGCCTAACGAGCATATTACAGGCAACCAATGGTGGACTCGCTATCAACCTGTGAGCTACCAACTGCAAAGCCGAGGCGGTAACCGAACGCAGTTTGTAGATATGGTTAACCGTTGTAAAAGTGCAGGGGTCGATATTTATGTAGATACCTTAATTAATCACATGGCGGCTGGCAGTGGTAATGGCGTTGCGGGTAGCACGTTTGGTAATAAACAATACCCAATTTATAGCCCACAAGACTTTCATGAAAGCTGTAGTATAAATCCAGAAGATTACGGTAATAATCGTTACCGCGTTCAAAACTGCGAGTTAGTAGGACTTGCTGATTTGAATACGTCTTCAAATTACGTGCAAAATACTCTCGCTGCTTATATTAACGACCTTCAGGCTATTGGAGTAAAAGGTTTTAGATTTGATGCGGCTAAACACGTAGCAGCTAGCGATATTCAAAGCCTTATGGCTAAAATAAATGGCTCGCCGTTAGTGTTTCATGAAGTGATTGATCAGGGAACAGAAGCCGTTGATGCCTCTGAGTATTTAAGTACAGGGCTCGTTACCGAGTTTAAATACAGTACACAACTCGGTAATACATTTAGAAACGGCTCGCTTGCATGGTTAAGTAATTTTGGTGAAGGGTGGGGCTTTATGCCAAGCTCGTCAGCGGTCGTATTTGTAGATAATCATGATAATCAGCGGGGGCATGGTGGTGCGGGTAACGTAATTACTTTTGAAGATGGCCGCTTATACGACCTAGCTAACGTATTTATGTTGGCGTATCCGTATGGCTATCCAAAAGTAATGTCGAGTTACGATTTCCATGGTGATACCGATGCGGGCGGGCCGAGTGTTCCCGTTCATAACAGTGGTAATTTAGAATGTTTTGCAAGCAATTGGAAATGTGAGCATCGTTGGTCATACATAGCGGGTGGCGTCGATTTTAGAAATAACACCGCCGACAACTGGGCTGTGACAAATTGGTGGGATAACACTAATAATCAGATTTCATTTGGCCGCGGTAGCTCAGGTCATATGGCCATTAACAAAGAAGACGCAGCGCTCAATGCCACTGTGCAAACAGACATGGCGGCTGGCCAATATTGTAATGTATTAAAAGGTGAATTGTCGGGCGATGCTAAAAGTTGTAGCGGTGAGGTTATAACCGTTAATAATAACGGCACTATTAATTTAAATGTGGCGCCGTGGGATGCGATGGCGATTCATAAAAACGCTAAGTTATCACAAGGTTCGACTTCAACCCCGCATGGTGATTGGCAGCGTACCGTCATTTTTATTAACGCACAAACCCAAAGTGGGCAAGACATGTTTGTACGCGGCGGAATAGATCATACCTATGCAAATACAAATTTAGGAAGAAACTGCCAAACAACCAATGTTGAATGCGCGATGCCTATTCGTCATAACAATTTAAAAAATGCCACTACAAGCCCATGGAAAGTAAACGATAACTATCTAGATTGGTACGGTATTGAAAGCGGGCAAAGCGCCCAGGCAGAAGGTACCGCAGCCGATTGGACTACAAACGTGTGGCCAAATGCGTATGGTACACAAAAAACAGTGACCAACGACGGTTTTGGCGTTACACCGCTTAATATTTGGGGTGAACACTACTGGATGCTAGATGTAGATATGGATTGTAGCAAAGCGGTAAATGGGTGGTTTGAGGTAAAAGCATTTGTAAAAAATGGTCAAGGTTGGGAAAGCAATATTAACCAAGCTAATATACCCTTTGCCAGTACTAACCATGTGGCACAGTGCGGAAAAATTAATATGTTTAAATTTAATAGCTCAAGTGTAGATATTCGTAGCTTTTAAACCTATTCGTTAAATTTAGCGTTGCACATTAATAATAAAGCCAAACACCTAAGTGTGTTTGGCTTTTTACCACAAACATTCCGCTTAAGCAGTTAAAGCGTTTCGCCGTACTCGGTCATTACTTGCTCAACCCAAGTCGCAATGCGCTCATCGCTCAGCTCGTACTGGCTGTCTTCGTCAAGGGCGAGTCCTACAAACTGTTTGCCGTCGGGGGTGAGTGCTTTTGAGGCTTCAAATTCGTAGCTGCTGTCGTTCGGCCAAAAGCCAAGTTGTGTAAATGTTTGTGTGTTTATTTCGTCGTGCAGCATACCTAGAGCGTCTTGAAACCACTGTCCGTAACCTTGCTGGTCGCCCATGCCAAATAAAGCAATGGTTTTACCATTTAGGTTTACGTCTTTGATGTCGTCCCATTTTGACTCCCAGTCTTCTTGTATTTCGCCAAAGTCCCATGTTGAAATACCAAAGATGATAAAGTCGTACTGCTCTGCATTTTTTAGTGGTTCGTCTTTAATATTGTGAAGGCTGACTATATCGTCACCAATAAGGTCACGAATTTTTTCTGCTGCCATTTCGGTGTAGCACGTAGTAGAGCCAAAAAATAAACCAATTTGCATCGTATTTATCACTGTGTAATTGCCTGATATGATAGGCTCAAGTTTACCGTAAGGTATTTTTAATTGATACCTTAGCAAAACATGAGAGCATAATGTGACAACGCTATCTGACGATTTTTCAGAAAATAAAAGCAGTATGAGCACCAATAGCGACTACCTAGAAACCTTTTTAGATAGCCTTTATTTAGAGCAAGGTGTAAGCGAAAACACATTAAGTGCTTACCGAAGCGATTTAGATAAGTTTTGCCAGTTTTTAAAAGGCGAAAACTTAATGGCGGTAACAGGGCACGACATTGAAAGCTACTTAGCGCATCGGGTTGATTTAGGCCTAAAGCCGCGCAGTACAGCGCGAAGTATCAGTGCGCTAAAACGATTTTATCAGTACTTTGTGCGTGAAAAACTGATTACCGATACACCTATGTTAAACATTGCTCAACCCAAAGCGGGGCAATCGTTACCTAAAACACTTTCTGAAGCCGAAGTAGAAGCGCTTCTCAACGCCCCCAATACTGAAGAGCCAATGGGGTTACGAGATAAAGCCATGCTTGAATTGCTTTACGCCACTGGTCTGCGTGTCAGTGAGTTGGTTGGGCTACGTATGGAGCAAATTAACTTACGCCAAGCAGTTGTGTTTGTAAAAGGTAAAGGCAACAAAGAGCGTTTAGTGCCATTGGGCGAAGAAGCCATGCATTGGCTTGAGCTTTTTTTAAAAGTTGGGCGCGCACAAATGATCAAACACGCCACCGACTTTGTATTTCCGTCAAAGCGTGGTGTAGGCATGACTCGACAAACCTTTTGGCATAGAATCAAACACTATGCTATTTTGGCATCGGTTGAATCGCCATTATCACCCCACACATTGCGCCATGCATTTGCTACGCATTTATTAAATCATGGGGCCGATTTACGTGTTGTGCAAATGATGCTGGGACACAGCGACCTATCAACAACGCAAATTTATACTCATGTTGCTAATGAACGGTTAAAATCGGTACACGCGCAGCATCATCCGCGCGCTTAATTTGAAATTAAATAGTATTAAGCCGGTCAATATATTAAGTATTTTTAGGATAGAGAGAAGTTATGAAAAAATTAATGTTAGCAGGTGCCATGTTGTGCACAAGTATGAGTGCATTGGCAAATGACGTTGCAGTAACGCCAAATGCTAATGATCCTATTGTTACTAAGTTTGCGGCACTTGGCGTTACGGTTAAGCAAATAAATCCAAGCCCTGTAGCTGGTTTAAAAGAGCTAATTACAAACAAAGGCGTGCTATACGCAAGCCCAGACGGCCAGTTTTTAATGCAAGGCACGTTAATCGATTTAGACAACCGTAATAACCTAACAGAACAAGCTTTAAATAGCGTGCGTGCTGAAGGTATTACAGAATACGAAGAGTCGATGATTGTGTACAAAGCACCAAACGAAAAACACAGCATCACTGTATTTACCGATATTAGCTGTGGTTATTGTCGTAAATTACACCGTGAGCTAAACGATTTACTTGATGCGGGTATTACCGTTAAGTACTTAGCGTTTCCACGTGGTGGCCTACAAGGTTCAGGCTATGCAGATTTAATGAATGTATGGTGTGCAAAAGATCAACAAGAGGCGTTAACAGAAGCTAAAGCTGGTGAGAGCACCACGGCAGTTGCAGGTTGTAGTGCACCCATTGCTGAGCATTATCAACTAGGCCAAAGCTTTGGTATTAGTGGCACGCCAGCCATTATTTTAGACGATGGCACAATGATCCCAGGTTACCAACCTGCTGCAGCATTAAAAGCCGCGTTAGATGCTAATAAAGCATCTTAATAACGTGTTTACGTTTACAAAAAGGCCTTAATGGCCTTTTTTTGTCTTTTTAATACGACTCAATAAGTTAAAAAACCTGCATGAAAAAACTGATCATTGCGCGCGAAAACGTTAACGACTTGCACCTACCGAGTCATTTGCATCCGGTTATAAAACAAATTTACGCGACTCGTCGTGTGATTGATGCCCAAGAGCTCGATAACGGTGTTGCTACGCTTCACGATTATAAATTGTTTAAAGACATCGACAAGGCAAGTGCATTACTCGTCGATGCGCTCAAAGCGCAAAGCCACATTTTAATTGTGGGCGACTTTGATGCCGATGGCGCAACCAGTACTGCAACCTTAATGCAGGGGTTGCAAATGTTTGGTTTTCAAAATTTAGATTACCTTATTCCAGACCGCTTTAGTTTAGGTTATGGCTTAAGCCCCGCACTGGCCGAACAAATAGTACAAATAAAACCCGATTTAGTGATCACCGTAGATAACGGTATATCCTGTATTGCCGGTATTGATATTTTAAAATCGGTAGGTATAAAAGTGTTGGTTACAGATCACCATTTACAAGGTGAGCAGCTTCCAAATGCCGACGCCATTGTAAATCCAAACAGGCACGAATGTAACTTTCCGTCAAAGTCTATTGCCGGTGTAGGCGTGGCGTTTTACTTATTAATTGCGCTAAGAAGCCTAATGCGCGAACAAGGTTACTTTACACAACAAGCGCCGCCTAATTTAGCAAACTTATTAGACATAGTTGCGTTAGGTACGGTAGCTGATGTAGTTGCGCTTGATGCAAATAACCGAACATTAGTACACCAAGGCTTAGCGCGTATTCGCAGTGGTAAAACACGGCCAGGTATCACAGCACTTATTGAAGTGGCTAACCGAAATGCAGCACGCCTAAGCGCCAGCGATTTTGGTTTTTCGCTTGCGCCGCGGTTAAACGCAGCAGGGCGACTAGACGACATGAGTTTGGGTATAGCGTGTTTACTGAGTAACGATATAAACCAAGCAAGGCGTATAGCAAGCGAACTCGACAGCTTAAACCATGCAAGGCGTGAAATAGAGCAAGGTATGCAAGCTGAAGCGCAAGCCGTGCTTGATAGGCTCGCCTTTACCGACGATAATATTCCTGATGCTATTTGTTTATTTCAAGATGACTGGCACCAAGGCGTAATTGGTATTTTGGCTGGCCGTTTAAAAGAAAAATACCATCGCCCAACGGTTATTTTTGCTGGTGGCGAAAACGGCGAAATTAAAGGCTCGTGTCGCTCTATTGAAGGGCTGCATATGCGTGACCTGCTCGAAGGGTTAAATACCGCCACGCCCCATTTAATAAATAAGTTTGGTGGCCATGCAATGGCGGCGGGTTTAAGCATAGACGAGCAAAATTTTAACGACTTTAAAAAAGCGTTTGATGCCGCAGTAAGTGCGCAATTAAGCGAAGAAAGTAAGCGCTGCATTGTGTTTACCGACGGCGAGCTGCCAAACGACTGCTTTACCATGGAGTTTGCCCAATTATTAAAGCAATCAGGTCCATGGGGACAGCAATTTCCAGAGCCTGTGTTTGAACATACCTTTGAAATAATTCAGCAACGTATTGTTGGTGAAAAGCATTTAAAACTGGTGCTTAAACATCAATCAGGGCGATTAGTTGACGCTATTGCTTTTGGTATAGACGTAAAAGAGTGGCCAGATACCGAAGCACGCTTTGTTAAAGTGGCTTATCAACTTGATATAAACGAGTTTAGAGGTAAATTTAGCTTGCAGCTAATTGTACGAGAGCTTGAAAAAGTGCACTAAAAAATATGCACAATACATGCATAAAAGGCTAATAAAGCGCGCGATTTTTTGTTAAAATCGGGCGTTTTTATCATTTGACGATAATTTATTGCGGGTATTCCTCAAGTCGGGCCGTAATAATCTAGCCATTTTGGAGTAATGTACATGTTTGAAGTGAATCCTGTGATTAATCAAATCAAGGAAATTCGCGATCGTACTGAACTGCTTCGGGGGTACCTTTGACTACGCTCTTAAACAAGAGCGTCTAGAAGAAGTTAACGCCGAACTTGAAGATTCAGCTGTATGGAATGAACCTGAACGCGCACAGGCACTTGGCCGTGAAAAGTCAGCATTAGAGGCGGTTGTTGAAACAATCGACAACTTAGTTGCTGGCGCTGATGACGTTGAAGGCTTGCTTGAGCTTGCAATAGAAGCGGAAGACGAAGACACCTTTGACGAAGCAAATGCAGAGCTTGAAGGCCTAAACGAGCAATTAGAAGGTTTAGAGTTTCGTCGAATGTTTTCGGGCACTCACGATGCAAATGATGCATACCTTGATTTACAATCAGGTTCAGGCGGCACTGAAGCTCAAGACTGGTGTAACATGTTACTTCGCATGTACCTACGCTGGGGCGAAGCAAAAGGCTTTAAAGTTGAGCTAGTAGAAGCAACCGATGGCGATGTGGCCGGAATAAAAGGCGCAACAGTTCGCTTTGTTGGTGAATACGCTTACGGTTGGTTACGTACAGAAACAGGCGTACACCGTTTAGTTCGTAAAAGCCCATTTGACTCAAGTGGCCGTCGTCATACATCGTTTGCCTCTGCGTTTGTATACCCAGAGATAGACGACAACATTGAAATTGATATTAATCCGTCTGACTTACGTATAGACGTGTACCGTGCATCGGGCGCAGGTGGTCAGCACGTTAACACCACCGAATCGGCAGTACGTATTACTCACGTGCCTACAAACACGGTAGTGCAATGTCAAAACGAGCGTTCGCAGCATAAAAATAAAGCCCAAGCAATGAAGCAATTAAAAGCTAAATTATTTGAGCTTGAGCTACAGCAGCAAAATGCTGAAAAACAAACGCAAGAAGATGCAAAATCAGATATTGGTTGGGGCAGTCAAATTCGTTCATACGTTCTTGATGACTCGCGTATTAAAGATTTACGCACCGGCGTTGAAAACCGCAATACCCAATCGGTACTTGACGGCAACCTAGACAAATTTATTGAAGCCAGCCTTAAATCTGGCCTATAACCACCAAGCTAATAAAGAGCTAAAAAATGACTGATAAAATCCAAGACGAAAACAAGTTAATCGCTGAGCGTCGCGGCAAGTTAGATGCTATTCGCGAAAATTGCCCAGCCAACGGTCATCCAAACCAATTCCGTCGTGAACATTACACGGCTGATTTGCAAGCTGAGTTTGGTGATAAAACAAAAGAAGAATTAATTGAGCTACAGCACGTAGTATCAATTGCTGGTCGTATTCTTGCCAAGCGTGGTCCATTTATGTCTATTCAAGATATGAAAGGCCGTGTACAAGTTTATGCATCAAAAGACGTACAAAAAGACTTAAAAGCAAAATATGGTCAGCTTGATATTGGCGATATTATCGGTGTTAAAGGCCCACTTAATAAATCAGGTAAAGGCGATTTATACGTAGATATGGCCGAGTACGAATTACTTACTAAGTCACTACGCCCATTACCAGAAAAGTTTCATGGCCTTTCAGACCAAGAAACAAAATACCGCCAACGTTATGTTGATTTAATTACTAACGAAGCAACGCGCGAAACGTTCCGTATCCGTTCACAAGTAGTTGAAGGTATTCGCCGCTTTTTAGCAGATCGTGACTTTATGGAAGTAGAAACGCCCATGCTGCAGGTTATTCCTGGCGGTGCGTCTGCGCGTCCATTTGTGACTCATCATAACGCGCTTGATATCGACATGTATTTACGTATTGCGCCAGAGCTTTACTTAAAGCGTTTAGTGGTAGGTGGTTTTGACCGCGTATTTGAAATTAACCGTAACTTCCGTAACGAAGGGTTATCAACGCGTCACAACCCAGAATTCACTATGATTGAGTTCTACCAAGCATACGCCGATTACATCGACCTGATGAACATTACCGAAGACATGCTACGTACCGTTGCAACAAACGTTTTAGGCAGCCCAATTGTTGTTAATACAACAAAAGATGAAAACGGCGAAGTAATCGACTCAGTAGAGTACGACTTTGGTAAGCCGTTTGAGCGCCTAAGCATGGCTGATGCTATCTTAAAATATAACCCTGAGTTTGATGCTGCGGTATTTAATGACCCAGAAAACCACTTTGAAGAATTAAAAGCGTACGCGAAACAAGTGCACGTCAAAATTCCTGAAAACTGTGTTTGGGGCCCAGGCAAGTTTTTATGTGAAATATTTGAAGAAACGGCTGAGCACATGCTTATCCAACCTACATTTATTACAGGTTACCCATGGGAAGTGTCGCCACTTGCACGTCGTAACGACGACAATGCATTTGTTACCGACCGCTTTGAGTTTTTTGTTGGCGGACGTGAGCTTGCAAATGGTTTCTCGGAGCTTAACGATGCACAAGACCAAGCAGAACGCTTTACTCGCCAAGTTGAAGAAAAAGACGCAGGCGATGATGAGGCAATGCATTACGATGAAGATTACATACGCGCACTAGAGTACGGTTTACCGCCTACTGCTGGTGAGGGTATTGGTATTGACCGATTAGTAATGTTATTTACTGACTCATCTACAATTAAAGATGTTATTTTATTCCCGCATATGCGTCCGCAAGCTGACTAAGCTTAACGAAAAATAACACCTTGAAACGCCGCTTAATTGCGGCGTTTTTGTTTTTACTTTGTTTATTCATAGCTAATAAGATCATTATTCATATATTAAGCTGTTGATATTTAGTTGTAATTTTTTATGAAAATTTTTATGTGCATATAACAAATTAATGAGTAACATTTAAACATTATGTTGTATTTTTGTAACTTTGTTAGCTACAATACGGCCAAATTTTAAACGACCTAACTTTTAGGTGCTGTAAATAATAAAAACGGATTTACAAAATAATAAAATGACAGATAAAACTATCGAAGAGTCGGAAGAACTCAGTCAAACAGAGCGAGAGCGAGAAGCTTTTTACCGAGCATGCATTGCAGAGTTTCAACAACTAGGTTATCAAGAGCAGTACCTAGCTAGTTTAAAAGATAAATGCGACCCAACCGACGACACACATACGCCTAACGAAGAGAGTTAATTAGCTTAAAAATTAGGCTTCTTTAATATAAAAACATAACATATGTGTGTTCTGTAACCATATAGACACTTTTGATAGAAAAGTGTTTGACATATTTTCTGAAATCTTTATTATACGCCCCACAAGACGGAGAGGTGTCCGAGTGGCCGAAGGAGCTCCCCTGCTAAGGGAGTATAGAGTTTGTAGCTCTATCGAGGGTTCGAATCCCTCCCTCTCCACCATTTTTTAAATGGCGAAATCTTGTAAACGTAAAGATGGGCGCATAGCTCAGCTGGATAGAGTACCTGGCTACGAACCAGGCGGTCGGAGGTTCGAATCCTCCTGCGCCCACCACTCTTTACACACTCTGCTTAGAGTATAAAAAAGCAAATAGTAAAAGTGGGCGCATAGCTCAGCTGGATAGAGTACCTGGCTACGAACCAGGCGGTCGGAGGTTCGAATCCTCCTGCGCCCACCACTTTTACACACTCTGCTTAGAGTATAAATAAGTAAAAAAAATGAAAGTGGGCGCATAGCTCAGCTGGATAGAGTACCTGGCTACGAACCAGGCGGTCGGAGGTTCGAATCCTCCTGCGCCCACCACTTTCATACATAAGCCGACGCTAAGTCGGTTTTTTTGTGCCTGAAATTTGAGAAAGCTTTCAGATATCAGTTAAACCAAACAAACACCCCCGTTAAAAACTTCAGCGTAGACGCAGAACTTGTTCGCGTGAGAAGCGCAGCTTCTAGTTACTTACGTATCTACCCAAAACCATTTACGAGCGATGCTCGTCGCGCCAGCAAGCTAAGCGCCTACGGGTGACCCTTAAACTGTGGGTTAAATTATTGTATACGCAGAACGTGCTCACGTGAGAAGCGTAGCTTCTAATTACTTATGTATCTACTCAAAAGCATTCGCTGCTCTTTAACTTAAGCTGTGGTATTTTAAACACCTTGTTTAAAAGGATCTTGCTGTATGTTTAAAACCGTATTTTTTATATTTTTATTGAGTTTAAGTGCGCTTTTTACTATTACCACACATGCGAATGAAGCAAAGCATTCAGTAACCGTAGGGGCTGAACAGCCGGCAGTGTACTTACCGCAATTACAAAATAAACGTGTTGGGTTGGTGGTAAACCAAACCTCTTTAGTAGGGCAAGCACACTTGGTTGACAGCCTGCTTAGTAAAAATATAAACATAACCAAAATTTTTGCACCCGAGCACGGCTTTAGAGGCGATCACGACGCCGGTGCTCATGTTAAAAACGCCATAGATAGCAAAACTGGTATCCCGCTTGTTTCTATTTATGGCAAAAACAAAAAGCCAAGCGCAGAAGCTCTTAGCAATGTAGATGTTATGGTTTTTGATATTCAAGATGTGGGTGTACGTTTTTATACCTATATAAGCTCTATGCATTACATGATGGAGGCTGCGGCTGAACAAGGTGTTGAATTTATAGTGCTTGATAGGCCAAACCCCAATATTGCCTATATTGACGGGCCAATTCTTGAGCGCGAATTTAAATCGTTTGTAGGCATGCACCCAATCCCAGTATTGCATGGTATGACGGTAGGCGAGCTGGCTTACATGATCAAAGGCGAGGGCTGGATCAATAAAGCCACCGATCTAAAGCTCACCGTGATCCCGGTTGATCGTTACACACGCACAACCCGTTATAGCTTACCTGTAAAACCCAGCCCTAATTTACCAAACGATCAATCAATCGCGCTTTACCCATCGCTGTGCTTTTTTGAAGCAACCCCTGTGAGTATTGGCCGCGGCACCGATTTTGCGTTTCAGGTTATTGGTTATTCGCCGGTAAAATTAGGGGATTTTAATTTTACACCGCGCGCTATTGAAGGCGCCGCTTTAAACCCTAAATTTAAAAATACAACGGTACATGGCCTTGATTTAAGGCAAGTAAACGCCGCAGGGCTAAATTTAACGTACTTAATAAACGCCTACGCCACCCTTAATAAACATAACGTCGACTTTTTTGAACGCGCTGGATTTATGGATAAATTGGCAGGTACTAATAAACTGCGTTTAGCTATAGAGGCAGGGCAGTCGGCTGCGCAAATAAAGCAAAGTTGGCAACGCGGCCTTACACAATTTAAAGCGCAACGAGCGCCTTATTTATTATATGAGTAAGGCTTAACCATGTTATTTATTTTAAAAAATACTCGCTTCATAAAAAACGCATGGTTAGCCGCTTTGAGTTTAATTATTGTAGGCTGCAGTAGTACACATAATTCATTAAAATCGCAGCCAGTGCTGATTAAAAGTCAGCTAATAGCGCTGCCAAACGCACAAGTTGTAGCCAGCTTTCCTGAGCTAAATCCAAGTAGCCGGTTTTATGTAAACAACCGTGGCACATTTAAAGCGTATAAAGGGCGCGGCCAATTATTAATACAAAACCACAGCGCCGAAAGTGCCGATATTTACATAAACAATCAAAAACTTGCTACCAATACGTTAACCACTAATACGCTTTATAATTACAGCTTAGCGGCGCATACTCATAATGGGGTAAACACATTTAAGGTAGAAAATATTTTACCTAAAGGCGCAAGCTTAACGCTGCGTTTTGCATTTCCTACATTAAATTTAACGCCTAACAAGCCAGTTGATTTTACTGACGTTGATGAACTCATTGAGCGTGATATTAAAGCGGGGTTTCCTGGTGCGGTGCTGGCGGTTGTTAAAAATGGCGAGCTAATAAAACTCACAGCTTATGGTGATGCAAAGCAGTACCAGCAAAACGATCTAATGCTACTGCGCCCAGAGCCTATGCAAACGAATACTCTATTTGACTTAGCCTCAAACACTAAAATATTTGCCACTAACTTTGCACTCATGAAACTAATAAGCGAAGGGCAACTCAATATAAACAACCCCGTGCAAAGTTATTTAACAGAATACACCGGCGGTGGGCGAGAGCAACGCACAGTAAAAGAGTTACTTACTCACAGCGCAGGCTACCCACCCGTGTTTGATTTTCACCGAAAAGATACACAGCAAGGCGATGCATTTTATTCTCAAAATAGCCAAACAACTAAACAGCTTTTGCTCACCAAAGTGCCACTTAATAACAAAAAACCAATGCAACATGTGTATTCTGATATTGATTACATGATTTTAGGTGTATTGGTTGAGCGCATAACAGGGCAGCCACTAGACGAGTACTTAGAACAGCACGTTTATAGACCCCTTGCACTGAGTAACACGCTATTTAACCCACTTAAAAAAGGCTTTGAGCGCAGTCAATTTGCAGCCACCGAACTTAGCGGCAACACCCGCGATGGACGCATTACTTTTGATAATATTCGAACACATGTGTTGCAAGGCCAAGTTCATGACGAACGCGCATTTTACTCGTTTGGCGGCGTTGCTGGGCATGCCGGGTTATTTAGTAACGCCCACGATTTAGCTGTGCTTTGCCAGCTATTATTAAATAATGGTGGCTACGGCGACCAACAATTATTTAGTGCAAGTGCCTTAGCGCAGTTTTTAACGCCGCAAAGCACTAACGAAACGTACGGCCTAGGTTTTAGGCTTGCAGGCAATAACCAAGCACGGCGTTGGCACTTTGGCCCTTATGCCAGCTCACAAGCGTATGGCCATACCGGTTGGACAGGCACCGTAACAGTAATCGATCCCGCTTACGACTTGGCCATTGTTTTGCTTACTAACGCGCGCCACACTGCAATTAAAGGCACACAAAAACGTTATGAATTTACAGGCAAACAATTCGAAACCGCACAATACGGATCTGTGGTATCGCTTATTTACGAGGCGCTGTTAAATCAATAAATTATCGTATAGGTTAAAATGGGCTAATGCAGTTATACCCAATGACTTATTTGCAGGTGACTTAGCAACATCAATCCATTAAGCTAGGCGGTTTACTCTGTTAAGCCACTTTTTAAGTATTGGGCTTAACATATAAGCGTTTAAGCGCGGGTTGTTAATAATTAAGGTTAACTTTTTATGCATTGGTATTCTATTTTACCGCCGCTAATTGCGATTGCTATCGTGTTTTGGCGCAAAGAAGTCATTATGGCGCTGCTAGTTGCCGTGGCGTCTTCTGAGTTTTTACTTGCCCTACAAGGGGAAGGAAATAGCGTATTTACAACATTTTTAAATACCATAGAGCGTATTATCTCGGTGGCAAGTTCGCCGGGTAACAGCCGCATACTCATATTTAGTATTTTAATAGGTGCTTTACTTGCCTACATTCGCGAATCTGGCGGCGTAGCGGCAACGGTTAATTTACTAATGAACAAAGGGGTTGCAAAAGGTAAACGCCAAGTTGGTTTTTTAACTATGTTTACTGGTGTTGCGGTGTTTATAGAGTCAAACCTAAGCGTGCTTACGTCGGGTATTTTGTCGCGTGGCCTGTTCGACAAATTTAAAATGAGCCGTGCACGCCTTGCCTACATTATTGATAGTACCAGTGCGCCTGTGTGTATTTTAATACTACTTAACGGCTGGGGGGCATTTGTACTGGGCTTATTAGGTAATTACGAATTGGGCGAATCGGCGGTATCGGTCCTTTGGGGCAGCGTTGGGTATAACTTTTACGCCATAATTACCTTGGTTATTGTTTTTTACACTATTGCGTTAGATAAAGTACACGGCCCAATGAAAGAGGCCGAACAAAAATTAGAGCTACAAACAAACGAGCTAAAAGAAGAAGTAAAAGGCTCTAAAGCGCGCTTTATGTTAGTGCCATTATTTACGCTAATTGCCAGCATGGTAGGCTTTATGTTTTACACTGGTAACGGTGTGTTGGCAGAAGGTAGCGGCTCTAAATCGGTATTATATGCAACTGTGCTCGCGATTGTGGTTGCTTACTTACTAATGATTAGTTCGCGCCAATTTACTCACCATCAACTAGTTGATACAGGCTTTAAAGGCATGGGTGAATTGCTGCCATTGGTGAGTATTGTTTTGCTTTCGCTTACGTTAGGTGCAAGCTTAAAAGAGCTAGGTACGGGTGTGTTTGTTGCGTCATTGGTAGGCGACTACTTACCTATTTACTTAATAGTGCCTGTGCTGTTTTTAACAGGAGCGGTTATGTCGTTTACTACAGGCACATCGTGGGGCACGTTTGCCATACTTATTCCTATTGGCGTACCGCTCATACAAGCACTGGGTTTACCACCTTCATTGGTGGTCGGTGCTATTTTAGGCGGCGGTATATTTGGCGATCACTGTTCGCCTATATCCGACACCAGCGCAGTGTCGGCACTTGCATCGGGGTGTGACTTACTCACTCACGTTAAAACGCAGCTACCGTATGCGTTATTTGGTGGCGCACTGACCTTTATTGCTTATTTGGTTATTAGCATTATTGTGCTGTAAAAACTCGGAATTTAAATATTTAAAAGCCTGCTTAATCGCAGGCTTTTTTGTTTAAGTACCGAGTGCACCGAGGCGCTGCGAGCTTCACAGAGATAAATAGTAATAGCTTTTTATTAATGGGTTACGTTTATTGGGTGTTGTATGGCACTATGTAAAGAAGGATTATTTTAAAGGGAATTAAATGAAAGAGATTAAAGACTTCAATTGGAACACGGAAACTAATCGCTCGGTAGGTGAGTATTTTCCTGCTGATAAATTAGATCGAGCTCGCTACGCTACATTCTTATCAAGGCTATTGGCTCAAGAGGGATTTGACGAAAGCAGGCCTGATGAAGATAAAAAGAAAAACTATGTATTAAACTTAAACGCTGAGTGGGGGGCAGGTAAAACCTATTTTCTTAAGCGTTGGTCACAAGAATTAATAGTAAATTATCCTGTAGTTTATATTGATGCATGGCAGCAAGACTATTCGGACGATCCATTTTTAACTGTAATTGCAGGTATCATCAAGCAGCTTCAACGTCAGGCTAAGTTTAATATAACTATTCCTAAGAGTGCAGTTTCTATGTTTAAGGCTGTTGCACCTGCTATTGCACAAGGCCTAACTAAAAAAATATCAGGCATAGATTTAGATGAGTTACACACATTACTATTCTCTGATGAAGAAATTGAAGATGATCAAAAGCAAAATTCTAACAAGTTAACTGGCAGCGACTTTTCGCCCGCAGTAAAGGCGCTTGCACAAAACTTAATTAAAGATCACGAAGCTAAAAACAAAAGTATTGAAGTAATAAAAGCTAAGTTAGATGATTGGGTCAGTAAGTTTGAAAAGCAGGAAGGTAAGTCGTTACCTATATTTATTTTTATTGATGAATTAGATCGATGTCGCCCAAGTTATGCAGTCGAAATGCTTGAGACGATTAAACATATTTTCGATGTTAAAGGTATAGTATTTGTTGTGGCTACAGATACTGAGCAACTGCAACATACAATTAAATCAATATACGGCGAAGGGTTTGATGCAAAGGTTTATTTAGGGCGCTTTTTTAATAGTCGCTATAGTTTAAAACGACCTGCTTTAAAGGATTTTTTATCAGTACATAGCGATATAACTAAATTTGAATCTGCGTATTTAGAAAGTAAAAATATTGAGCTACTCCCTCGCACAAAAACGCCCGAAACCGCTTTAGCTAATATTTCTATTGTATTAGATGCCTTTCAGATATCAGCAAGAACAGCTATTCAAATTACTGAACGCATTACGGCCATTATTGCAAATTTACCAAGTGGTAAAAAAGTTGATGTACTTGTGCTCGCTGTTTTGTTTTGTATCTATGAAAAAGACCACTCACTTTATGAAGAGATAATTACTGGAAGGTTTAAACGAGATGGAAAAAACCATAAAGGCGAAGTACGAAATATAAGCTTAAATAATTTTTTAAAACAGAGTATCCAAGACGTACAACAACTAGCTGAGATAAAATACTTTATTGAACCATTATCTTACACAAATTCATTTTACTTAGGTCAAATGACAAGTAGAAATAATAATTTTGCTACTGGGAACTACTCTATAAAACTAACTGAATTTATAGATAGTATCTTTTGTAGAGTATTTAATAATACAACAAATTCTGTGGCTCTAATGGTTAGTTCAAGTAGTGAGAACGTAACAGCACTTCATAGCGCTGAACAAAGCTTAGCAAATGCTGATGTCAGAAAGCCTAGGGTAGGCAATATTACACTCCTGTGGTTAAGTTACATTTATATCAAAGATGGCTATAAAGAAATTAGCAAAGAACACTGCCGTGATTTTATAGAGCTTTCTTCACCATTAGATTACATGGGTGATAGTTAACTATCTCTGTGCAGCGCGAAGCGCCTCTGTGTTCTCGGTGGTAATTACTTATTTAAATTACCACCATGCTAAAAATAACCTAAGCCTTGCACTGCCTCACCCCAACTCCTGCATGCTTCAGGGCAATAATTTGCCCTTTGCCATTATGCGCCATAGCGAGCATATCACCGGTATTGATATTACTTTCAACTGCGTGCCTTCCCTTTAAATCACTCAATAGCGACTGCTTAATTTGCACTAGCACCTCGTCATTACAGCTGGCTATGTACCAGTCGTTGTCGACCTTTACGAGCGTGCCGTATTCTATGTGGCGTTGCTGGTGGCGGCGTAAATCGTTTGCTAATTGGGTGTCGAGCGCGCGTTTTTGTTGCGTTATGGCGCTTGCGTAGCTGCCTGTTTGATCTATTTCATGCGTTGTTATGAACGAGTAGTCGTGTATATCTATGGTGTTTAATACGGTTTTAGGGGCGGTATTTATCACGTTGTTGCTGTCGAGCACTATAAAGGCCAGTAAGCCCAGAGCGCAGGTAAGGCTTGTGAGTTGCAGGGCAAAGCCTAACTTTTTAGGTTGTTTTTGAGCTACGCTGTGTTTTAACGCCTGTTGTTGAGCATGCGAAAGGGTGGTACGTGCTTTACGCGCTTTAAAGTGGTTTGACAGCTTTTCATCAAACTGCTCATTAGGCTTGTTCATTATTGTCTCCTAATAATTGTTTTAGGTTTTGTTTGGCGTAGCGCAGTCTTGTTTTTATGGTTTGGGCGTTGCTTTGCGTTATAAGCTCTATGTCGGCAAGGCTAAAACCTTCTTGTTGTAAGGTGATGGCTTCTCGTTGCACAAAGCTCAGTTCCTTGAGCGCCGTGTTGAATGCTTCGTAGCTTATGTGTGTGTCACCTATGTGCGAGTCACTATTTGTTAATTCGCTTTGATTGGCACTTTGCAAAGGTGGTAGGCTGTTTTCGTCTAGCTCCACAAAATGTTGCTGTTTGCGGTATTCGTCTATTAACGTGTTACGTGCGAGTTTAAATAACCACGCTTTAGGCGTGGTTTGCGCTTGGTAAAGGTGGCGCTTTTCAATTACTTTTAGCCACGTTTGCTGGCTTACGTCGTATGCTAAGTGAGTATTAGATTGCGTAACTAGGTAGTGGTATAAATCGTTACTGTAGAGGGCAATAAGCTGCTCTAAGTGACGGTTTTCTCCACTTTTTGCATAACGCGCCATGCAGTCTTTGCTGGGCGTTTCAAATAACCAAGTTTTAATACTCATTAGCATAGGCGTTTAGTCCGTTAAATAGAGTTATCTAATTTAAAATCAAGTTGAACCGTTTGATCTGTTTGTAATTGTGCCACACCTTCAATTACTTTTGGGCGGTATTTCCAACGTTTAATAGCGCGTAGTGCTTCGCGGTTAAAAATACGTTTTGGTTCGGCGTTTAAAACTACCGCGTCTATTACTTCGCCAGTGGGCGAAATATTAAAGCTAAGTTGTACCCAGCCTTCTATTCCATCACGCGCAGCTGTGGTTGGGTACTTTGGATTTATACGCACAATGGGTGAGGCATCTCCCGTTGGGCGGTTAAGGGTATTGTTAATGCCGTCACCAAAGTCATCCATTATTAATGGCGGCGCCGTGTTGATTGCCATAACGGGGTCTGCGCTAGGTGTTACACGCGGTGGCGCTTTAGGCGGCATTTTTGGTGTAGGTGGTTCTGGCATTTTATCTATGTGTCTTACTTTTGAATCTTCAGGCACTTTAAATATTTCAACCGTTATTTCTTTGCCAGGGTCTAGTGGTGCGCGTTGGTCGCCACTGATTAGGTATTGCATAAATGCAAAGGCGGCAAAGGTCATTGCTGCACCACCAATAACGGCGGTTGATGTTTTTATAAATGTTGGGTTATTTGGGGTTTCAAGTGTGTGCATAAGCCGCTCCTAGTTAACTCATTATGTGGTTTTCAGAGCTATAACGGGTGGCAAATCAAAAAGGGGTGAAATATTTTTATAAAAAATGCGGGGTTTAGTTACAATAGCGTCTCGCATTCTTTTACTTATTAACTTTTTAGGCTGTTATGCAACTCATTGAAATAAATAAAGCGCGTTACCGTAAGCATTTAAATCGTGTCATTGTGGGTTGTGCGGCCTCGCTTGCGGCGGGAAGCTTAGCTATATCGCAAACGCTGATTGCGTTGTTTCCGGATGAAAGCGGAAGCCATTTTCATTGGAACTTAACTGGTGTGGTTATTACAAGTTTAGCCATAGGGTGGTTGTTAAATAAATACCGCACTCATCCTTACATGACCGAAGTGGTTTATGTATGGGAGCTAAAACAGGCACTTAATAAAATAACCCGTAAAATGCCAAAGTTAAAAGCGGCTGGGCGCGAAGGTAACCCTGCTGCACTATTAGCCATTCATTACAGTTATGCGGGATCGCGTTTATTGTGGCAGCTAGACGACAACCTTATAACAATGGAAGACCTAGCCATTAAGCAAGCTGAGTTAGATTCGGTTGCCGAGCAGTTTAATTTAACGCTAAATGCTGACGATTACGAAGAGAGCATATTAAAACAGTTTTAAAGCCTAATTTAAGGAGCCGCAATGAAAAAAGTACTGATTGTATGTTTAGGTAATATTTGCCGTTCACCTACTGCTGAGGCGGTTTTAAAAGCGCGTGCAAAAGCCTTGGGTGTAAAGGTGGTGGTCGATTCTGCAGGTACAATTGGCTATCACGAAGGAAAATCCCCCGATAGCCGTTCAATGGCGGCGGGTGAAAAGCGCGGCTATAGCTTTAAAGGAATACACTCGCGTAAAGTTCGCACTAGCGACTTTACCGAGTTTGATTTAATTTTAGCAGCCGACAAACAAAATTTAACTGATTTAAAAGAGCAGTGCCCAACGCATTTACACTATAAGTTAGCGTTGTTTTTAGAGTACGGGGAGCAAAGCACAAGTGCCATACCTGATCCCTATTACGGTGGTGACGACGGCTTTGAAAACGTACTTGATTTAATAGAAGCGGCCAGCGATAACATACTTGCTAAAATGTAAGCGCCTCTTATCAGTTTGTTACATTAACGAACATTTGTTTTATTGCCCTTTGTTCCTTAATTGAGTACGATTTATCCTTACTCAAAAGGAATATTATGAATACAAAAATATTACTACTGGTTTTATCACTTGGTTCGGGTTCTGCTTTTGCTAATGATGTGAGCTTTTCGATTGGGGGTGGCTACCCTTACTTGGTTGTACCTGAAGTGTCTTTATCGGCAGATAACAATTCTCAACGCTGGTACGCAAACTATAAAATTGGCCTAGATGATGGCTTTTCAGTGGGTTTTGAACACGCAGTTAGTGATAACAATAAACACGCATTGGGTGTGTTAGTTGGGGCTATTGGCGCACGTGATACCGACCAACCATGTGAAAGCACAAACACTGACGACATTGCTAGCGAGCTAGGTAATATTTTTGGATGTGCGCTAGGGCAAATATTTGATGATGAAACCACAAATGGTATTGGGCTTACATACAGTTATAACTTTAACGGCTTAAATAATAGTGGTTTTAGACTAATACTTGATGCGGGCTATGGTAAAACAAGTGACAGTAACGAAAAAAGAGCCGATGGTGCTATTCGTATTAGTTACGAATTTTAGGGCGTCGTGAGTAAAAATAAAAAAGGCGCTAAATAGCGCCTTTTTTATTTGTAAAACCGCTAGCGGTTTATTTTAAAATCTATTTGCACCTGGGTGCTTGCTACTACGGGGCTTCCGTTTTCAAACTTGGGGGCGTAACGCCATTTTTTAAGTGCTTCTAATGCTGACTTTTCAAATGCGTGGCCACCTTCTGAGCTTATTACTGATGAGTTTTTTACAAATCCGGCAGTGTCTACATCAAACTGAAGAACAACAATACCATCTGTATTTTGGCGTGCTTTATTCACTGGGTACTTAGGTGGTTGGCGGTATACCGGTGTTTGTTCTTGTGAGTCTTTCCATGGCACCATTTCGGCAATAGCTAAACAATGTTTAGTTGCTTGTTCGCTTTGACCTGTTTTTTCGTAAAGGTTTACAAGTTTTGAGTGCGCGGTAAGTTCGGCGTTATGATCAAAGCTTAGGTTGCTATCAAATACCGAAACAACATGATTTAAACGCTTAATCGCTTTTTTATATTTTCTCTTACTTTGCGCAAACGAGGCGACTAAAAAGTCTGTTTTGATTCGCTCAACCGTGTTTTCGTCTAAATTTTCACGGTAGTATTCATCGGCTTCGTTCAATAACTTTTGCGCTGCACGAAACTTTTTATGTGCAAACTTACTTGCTAACAACGACGCGGCTTCAAATTGCATATCGGCAACAAATTTTGGTTTATTTTGTGCTTTAGCAATATCGATTATACGTTCGAGATGATCTTCTGCCAAAGACGCTGATTTAGCATTTTCGGCTTTACCTAAAAGTGCGTCGAGCGTTTGTAATGCATTTTTGCCGTGGTTATCAGCTAAAATTGTATACGCTTGCGAGTAAAGGCTATAACGCTGCTGCCTTATGTTTTTTTTGTTGCTTGTTGTGCTTGGCGGTGTAATGGCTTTAGCATAATTAATAGCAAGGTTTGCTGTGTTGTCGCTTTTATCGCCGTAAAAAGTAAGGCCTGTAGTGTAAGCTCGTTTTGCGGCTTGCTCAATATCGTGTTTTGTTTCTACTGCGTTTAGGTAACTTTGATAGGCAGTTGAAAAAGCCGCTTTAGCGTTGTCAGTTTGGCTAGCAAGTGTATTATTTGTAAAGGCAGATAAGCTTAATCCAACAAATAGGGCTAGGTGTTGTGGCTTCATAATGATCCTTATTAATTGTGAACCTGAACTTTGAATAATAACTCTATGCTGAGTGGTAATTACAGCGCTAACTACATTGAATTTATTTGCAAAAGATATGCAATTTTACAAGTAGATTTAAATTTTATTCACTAAAAGCGTTGGTTAAAAAGCAGTAGACTTAAATGTCATTACTCTCTTGTTATTAAACGTTTTATTAAAAATTCAGATAAATTTAACTAAAAATAACTTACTACAGATGATAGCTATTGTCATTAAATAGGTACGAAAAGCCAATGTTATATGTTGATTTAATGTGTTTTTTACTTAACAGGAACGCTGGTTAAGAGACTTGCTAAAATATTGAATAGTAGTGATATTTTAAATTTATTCTCTAGCCAGAGATTTTCAATGAAAACAAGGCGAATTTACACGTCAATAGCTGGCCTATTGCAAGTACATTCAACGCAGTTAGCGCTGAAAACAGCTGCTAGAGATAGGTTTATTATCCCGAGTTCGGGTTAATTAAGGTTAGTCATTGAAAACAGGCGCTGTCGTCGCCATATAATTGCGATAAACAATGTTGTACTACGATCTAATTTTACTCCTTTGTGATATTATCACTTTATTGTCGTGTCGTAGTTATTTAAATATTTGGATTTGTCGTGGCGCAAGTAAGAGCAAGAGTCCAACTTAATGTTGGCAAAAATAGTGATATCCCTGCAGAAATAGTGTCATTTACTGACCTAAAAGATGGCCAAGAACATATTGCTATGGTGTTTAACAACGCCGATACCGAGCAAGATGTACCGCTTATTCGTATGCATTCGGAGTGTTTAACGGGGGATGTTTTTCATTCGTCACGCTGTGATTGCGGCGAACAGTTAAACGAATGTATTGAAATGATGCACGAGCAAGGCGGTATTTTGCTTTACTTACGCCAAGAAGGCCGTGGTATTGGTTTATACAATAAGATTGATGCTTACGTATTGCAATCGCAAGGTATGAATACTTACGAGGCCAATAACCATTTAGGCTTTGCAGACGACTTACGCGACTTTTCGGATGCGGTATTAATGCTTAATGCGCTTAACTTAAAGCACGTTAAATTAATGACCAACAATCCTAAAAAACTCAATGCTTTGAAAGATGCGGGTATTGAAGTTGATACAGTTATTGGTACACACGCACACATAAAGGCGGGTGTAGCAGGTAATAAAGCCTACTTAGAAACCAAAATAAAGCATGGCGCACATATGCTAGATATTAAAAAAATTAAAAAACCTTAATATTACTGGTCTGCCTCTGTGATCCCACCCAACGCCAAGTTATACTTGGCGTGTTTCGTTATAAATTAAGAGCAAGTATGTCTACACAATTACGAGTATTTAAAGCAGATGCCGGGCTAAAGTGGTTAAAAGCGGGATGGCTTATTTTTAAAACCCAGCCAATGACGTTTATTTTTATGCATTTATTTATTGGCATTGTGGGCTTACTGTCGTTGTTTTTACCTTTACTGCAAGTGGTTGCTGCACTGGCTACGCCTTTTTTAACTGCTGGCTTTTACCAAGCAGTGCTGACCAAACAGCAAGGCGGTAAAATAATGTTGGCAGACATTCTTAAGCCATTTTCAGCTAAAGGAAACCGTTTAGGCTTGGTCCGTTTGGCGTTATACCAAATGGGTGCGGGTATTTTAATGGCGTTATTAGCAAACGGTTTATTTGCCGATGCCGTGGCAATTATGAGTCAGCCAGGGCTTGAACCTCAAGCTGCACTTGAGCAAACTATTGCGAGTATTTCGGGTGCGAGTGTTATTTTATTTTTTATTGCCATGCTTATTTATTTAACGGCCTTTGCCTATGCGGTACCGCTTGTTTATTTTAATAAAGAGCAACGTATTTTAACGGCGCTTAAGCAATCGCTTATGGTTTTTTATCATAATTTGTTTCCGTTGAGTGTTTTTGGCGTTATTTGCGTACTATTTATGGCGGTTTCTATGTTCTTATCGTTCTTACCACTGTTGATTTTAATGCCGATTTGCTACATTAGTTTTTTTGTTTCTTATCAGGCGATTTTTATGCCGATTGTCCCGCCAAGTGACGACAAAAATGTTAAGCCACTAAGCAGTGAAACAAGCGGACGCTTTGACGCTTAATGGATGATAAGTTAAAACAAAAATTAAAAAATTATGTACTTTGGTTACTCGGGCGCCAAGAATACTCGCGTCGTGAGTTAACCTTTAAATTACAGCAAAAAGAAGCCACAGATGAGTTTATCGAAAACTTGCTTGATTGGTGCGAAAAGCACAATTTTATAAACGAGCAACGTTACTGTGAAGGCTTTGTAAGAAAACACATTTTTAAATGCCATGGGCTTAAGCGAATTCAAAGCGAGGCCATGGGTAAAGGGATTGACCGTTCGCTACTTGAAAGAGTAGTTGAAGAGCTTGAAATAGACTGGTTTGAGCTTGCGCAGGATGCGTATAACAAAAAATATTCAAATACACCGGCAAACCTCGATTACAAAGACAAGGCTAAGCGCGTGCGCTACTTAATGTATCGAGGTTTTAGCTACGAACAAATCGATTTTGCAATGCAATCACAGTAAATACAGGTGAGATTTTCACATGCAGCACATGACTACCGCACAAATTAGGCAACAGTTTTTAGACTTTTTTGCCAGCAAGCAACACCAAGTTGTTCCTTCAAGCTCGCTTATTCCGGGTAACGATGCCACGTTATTGTTTAACAATGCTGGTATGGTGCAATTCAAAGATGTATTTTTAGGCGCAGAATCTCGCCCATATACACGTGCAACAAGCTCGCAGCGCTGTGTGCGTGCCGGTGGTAAACACAACGATTTAGAAAACGTGGGTTACACGGCCCGCCATCACACATTTTTTGAAATGTTAGGTAACTTCAGTTTTGGTGACTACTTTAAGCAAGAAGCAATTAAGTTTGCGTGGGAGTTTTTAACTGAGGTTGTTAAATTACCTCAGGAAAAACTGCTTGTTACTATTTACCACGATGATGAAGAAGCGTTTGAGTACTGGTCAAAATATATTGGCTTAAGTGAAGATCGCATTATTCGTATAGCTACCTCAGATAACTTTTGGTCTATGGGTGATACAGGCCCGTGTGGTCCGTGTTCTGAAATATTTTATGATCACGGTGAGCATATTTGGGGTGGGCCTCCTGGCTCTCCAGAGGAAGACGGCGACCGTTTTATCGAAATTTGGAACCTCGTATTTATGCAGTACAACCGTCAAAGCGACGGTACTATGCTGCCACTACCTAAGCAATCTGTTGATACGGGCATGGGCCTTGAGCGTATTTCTGCTATTTTGCAGGGCGTGCATTCAAACTACGAAATCGATTTATTCCAAGGCTTAATTGCAGCAGCGGCGAGTGTCACTAACGCGCAAGATATGGACGATAAGTCGCTTCGCGTAGTAGCGGATCATATTCGATCATGTGCGTTTTTAATCTCCGACGGTGTTATGCCATCTAACGAAGGCCGTGGTTACGTACTTCGTCGTATTATTCGCCGTGCGGTACGCCATGGTAATAAGCTTGGCGCACAAGGCGCGTTTTTCTTTAAATTAGTTGCTGCACTTATTGAGCAAATGGGTCAAGCGTACCCAGAGCTTGCTAAGCAACAAGAAATTATCGAAAAAGTACTGCGTATTGAAGAAGAGCAATTTGGTAAAACACTTGAGCGTGGCTTAGCTATTTTAGAAGAAAGCTTAAGCGACCTTAAGGGCGATGTGATCCCAGGCGATTTAGTATTTAAACTTTACGATACGTATGGTTTCCCTGCCGATTTAACCGCCGATGTTGCGCGTGAGCGCCAAATGACCATTGATCATAAAGGCTTTGAAGAATGCATGGCTGTACAGCGTAAAACTGCGCAGCAAGCTGGTAAATTTGGTGCCGATTACAACGAGCAGTTAAAATCAGATAAACACACTGACTTTAAAGGCTACGACAGCACGCATTACAGCGCGACAGTGGTTGAAGTGTTTGCCGGTGGTGAGGCCGTACAGTTATTAGAAGATGGCCAAGAAGGCATTGTAATACTAGATCGCACACCGTTTTACGCAGAATCGGGTGGCCAAACGGGTGATACCGGTACAATTACAGTAGCTGGTGGCGAGTTTAATGTGACTAACACTACTAAACTAGGTAATGCATTTGCGCACCACGGTACAGTACAAGGCCGTATTGGTGTTAACGATAAAGTGGATGCCACTATTGATGATGCTCGTCGTGAGAACATCAAGAAAAACCATACAGCTACGCATATTTTACACGAAGCATTACGTCAGTTATTAGGTGAACATGTAAGCCAAAAAGGCTCGTTAGTTCAAGCGGATCGTTTACGATTTGATTTCTCGCACTTTGAAGCCGTAACTAAAGACGAACTTCGTGACATTGAACGTGTAGTTAACGACGAAATTCGTCGTAACTTTGCACTTAACACTGAGCTTATGGCTATTGATGATGCTAAAGCGAAAGGTGCAATGGCGCTGTTTGGCGAAAAGTACGACGACGAAGTACGCGTAGTCACCATTGGTGATTACTCAATTGAGCTTTGTGGTGGTACACACGTTGAACGCGCGGGCGATATTGGCTTATTCAAAATAGTATCTGAAAGTGGTATTGCTGCAGGTGTTCGCCGTATAGAAGCAGTAACTGGCGCAGATGCGGTTGCTTATGTAAGTGAGCAAGAGCAACAGCTTAGCGATGTAGCAGCGCTAGTTAAAGGCGATAGCGCATCGGTACTTGAAAAAGTATCAGCTTTACTTGAAAAGTCTAAAGGCCTTGAAAAGCAAATTGCTCAGCTTAACGATAAGCTAGCGAGCGCAGCAGGTGCGTCTTTACTTGATTCGATTGTAGAAATTAATGGCGTTAAGTTATTGGTTGCAAATGTTGAAGGCACTGAGTCTAAAGCGCTTCGTGGTATGGTTGACGACCTTAAAAACAAGATTGGCTCAGGTGTTATTGCCCTCGGTGTTGCCAGCGGTGACAAAGTAAGTCTAATTGCCGGTGTGACTAAAGATTTAACTGGCAAAGTAAAAGCCGGTGAGCTTGTAAACCACATGGCTTCTCAAGTAGGCGGTAAAGGCGGCGGTCGTCCTGATATGGCGCAAGCGGGTGGTTCTGAGCCACAAAACCTTGCTGCTGCACTTGATAGTGTTACTGCTTGGTTAACTGAGCGTACTTAAGCCTAAGTGGCGTTAATTGTACAGAAGTATGGCGGCACGTCGGTTGGCTCAATAGAGCGAATAGAAGCGGTCGCCGACCTTGTTGTTAAAACTAGACAACAAGGTCATCAAGTGGTTGTGGTGCTCTCGGCTATGTCGGGAGAAACCAACCGCTTAATTAATCTTGCCAAACAAATAGATTCCCGTCCTAGTAACCGCGAGCTCGACGTACTAATTAGTACTGGCGAGCAAGTATCGGTTTCGTTATTGGCTATGGCTATTATCAAACGCGGCCACTCAGCCGTAAGCCTACTAGCTGATCAAGTTAATATTCAAACCGATAATATGTTCGGTAAAGCCCGCATTACAGACATTGCAGCTACACGTTTAAAGCATGAACTTGAGCATAACCGTATTGCTATTATTGCCGGATTTCAGGGGCGTGATGTTGAAGGCAATATAACAACCCTTGGCAGAGGCGGTACTGATACGTCGGCTGTAGAAATAGCTGCGGCTATAAAAGCTGATGAATGTCAGATCTATACTGATGTTGACGGCGTATATACTACAGATCCTCGGGTTGAACCTAACGCACGAAGAATGAGCCAAGTGACCTTTGCTGAAATGCTAGAGTTAGCAAGCTTAGGTGCTAAAGTATTGCATATTCGTTCTGTTGAGGCGGCAGGTAAACACAATGTTCCATTAAGGGTGCTTTCGAGCTTTAACCCCGATGAAGGAACATTGATTACGTTTGAGGAAGACGATATGCCAAGTAAAGTTGTTTCGGGTATTGCATTTAATGCTGATGAGTGCTTAATTAAGGTACAGGGTGTGCAAAGCGGCACTCAAAATCTTGTAAAAATATTGAAACTTTTTGCTGATAACGGCATCGAAATAGATATGATTAATCAAGTTAATCATATCTTTGAAAAAATAGACTATGCTTTTACTGTGCACTCGAACGACTACCCGCAAGCACTTGAGTTACTAACCGAGCAAAAGGTGTCTTTAGGTGCTGAAAATATAATCGGGCTAACAACCATTGCAAAAGTATCTGCTGTTGGTATGGGAATGAAATCGCACTGGGGTGTTGCTAGTTTATTTTTTGATGCCTTAGCAAATGAAAATATTAATGTAGTTTTAGTGTCTACATCAGAGATTAAAATTTCAGTTTTAATAGATGAAAAGTACCTCGAACTGGCTGTTCGTGCATTACATAAAGTATTTTTAACGGAAAGTAGATAGATAGTGAGTTTTTACTTACTTTTTAGTCTATTTTTCATTAATATGGATAAGCGGAATCTTATAATTTTTATTGGAACATGGGAGCAAGAGAATGCTAATACTAACTCGTAGAGTAGGTGAAACCCTTATGATCGGTGACGAAGTAACAGTGACCGTTTTAGGAGTTAAAGGAAATCAAGTTCGAATTGGTGTAAATGCACCAAAAGACGTTTCAGTGCATCGTGAAGAGATTTACATGCGTATACAAGCTGAAAAGTCTAACCCTAATCCGGGCAATGCTTAATCAACACGTATACTTAACTAAATAATTTATTTAGCTAAGTCAAAAAGCCACTCATTGAGTGGCTTTTTTGTTTATAAAGTCGAGCATTTCATCTGTGAGTATTTGCTTAGAGATATATTGCATGTTGTTTTTATTTTTTATCAATAAGCCCTGTGGTGTTTCGATTACTTCAGTGATGTCTTGCCAAGCGAGCTGGTAGCTTTTGTAATGGTTTGCCGATTTAATGCCTTCATCATCAAAAGTGAGTGTAACCTCTGAGCCTGATGCTCTGCTAAACATTTGTCTGGTTACCCACCATGGCCTGCGATAATAAAAAGCAACGCATTCGAGTACAGCAACCATGATCAAAAATGTTCCTAAATAATGATCAGCCAAACCGTAAATGCTAAATAAACCAAGCGAAACTAATAGTACCAGTAAAAAATACTTAGGCTGCGCGCGTTTACTGTAAGGAAGTGACTCGTCAAAGCATTCATAAAAGTAGGGTTTATCAAGTGTGTAGGTAGTTGAAAATGACATAGTGCATTGCTTTAAAAATCGTTTTATATATTTTAGCAAGTTCGCTGATAAATGAGCAGCTTTATAATGCGTGCATTTATTTCGGGCACAAAAAAACGGCCAGGTGGCCGTTTTTTTTTATATACTAACTATTAACAGTTAGTTTCTTCAGCGTTTACGCCTTCTTTTACTTCTTCACACGTATCTTCAACAGAGTTTTGTACATCTGTTACTACTTCATCAATACGTTCACCGGCTTCTTCTGCGTTGTTATCTTGGCAACCCATGATGAAAAAACTTGCGAAAAGACCGATTAGTGCTGCTTTTAAAGTTGTAGAGTTCATAGTGTAATCCCTTGTAAATAAATAAAATTGTAGTGTTAGTTGAGTATATGCCTACCTGGGCGATTTACCACGCAGCGCACCTGAAACTAACGAAATAACTAAAAGTACTATAAAAATAAAGAATATAATTTTTGCTATACCAGCTGCGGCACCCGCGATGCCACCGAAACCTAACACTGCAGCGATTAAAGCAATAACTAAAAATGTGATTGTCCAGCGTAACATTGTTTTCTCCTTGGTTATCAAATTTGTACACAATAGTTAATGCTAGTTGCGTGCCATGATGTATTTTTGTTTAATATCAGTTGCTTATGTTTTTTCTCTGTGTTTTTGAGTTTGCTTGATTGGTAACTTTTACGTTGGGTTGTGTAACTTATTCACACACAAAAATATATCGCCACCGAAAAGCCACTCTTGGTAAGACCAATTAACAAATTTTATTTTCTCTACATTTTATTAGTCACAGTAGGCTTAGTAGAGTACGCAAAAATAGGCTTTGTTTAAACTTTACCTATAGCTTATAGATATAGTGAGTATTTTTTCTGTGTATTATGGGGTGTTGATGAGTAAGGGTTTTTACTGTGGTTAATAAATTTGGTTATATGTTATTTTTATTTTAATTGGTTTTACCAATTTACAATGGCTAGACAAAGGTATTTGTTTTGTTATTATCTAGTGAATAAATATTTAACTAAATCGACTTTTTATTTTTCGATATGGGTTTCAAGGGGAGAAGAATGGATATAGGTGCTGTACTTGCAACTGCTGGTAGCTTAATGCTAACAGGAATGGTTGGGGTGTTTGTCTTTCTTTCAATATTAATTGGCGCAGTTACAATTATGTCTAACTTGGTGGCGCGTTTTAGCCCTGCTGACGTTGCGGCTCCAGTTAAGTCACCATCATTTAAATCTCAAGGTGTGCCAAATGAGCACATCGCTGCTATTAGTGCTGCCATTGCTCAGTACAAATCAAATAACAAATAAGGGGCTCACACATGGCTAAATTAAAATTAACAGAATTGGTTCTACGTGACGCTCATCAGTCATTACTTGCCACTCGTATGCGTTTAGACGACATGCTACCGATTGCCAGCAAACTAGATGATGCAGGTTATTGGTCAATTGAGTCGTGGGGCGGGGCAACATTTGATTCGTGTATTCGCTATTTAGGTGAAGATCCATGGGAACGTATTCGTGCGCTAAAAAAAGCGATGCCAAACACTAAACAGCAAATGCTATTACGCGGTCAAAACTTATTAGGTTACCGCCATTATGCTGATGATGTAGTTGAAAAGTTTGTAGAGCGCGCACATAAAAATGGCGTTGACGTGTTCCGTATTTTTGATGCAATGAATGATGTGCGTAACTTAGAAACTGCGATTAAAGCGGCTGTAAAAGTAGGTGCTCATGCTCAAGGTACTATTTCGTACACGGTAAGCCCTGTTCATACACTTGATATGTGGTTAACTTTAGCTAAGCAATTAGAAGAGCTTGGCTGTCATTCAATTTGTATTAAAGATATGGCGGGTTTATTAAAACCGTACGATGCAGAAGAGCTTATAAAAGCGCTTAAAGAAACGGTGTCTATTCCAATCGCTATGCAGTGCCATGCTACAACAGGTTTAAGCACCGCTACATATCAAAAAGCTATTGATGCCGGTATTGATATGCTTGATACCGCTATTTCTTCTATGAGTATGACCTACGGTCATTCAGCAACAGAAACAATTGTAGCGATTGTTGAAGGTACGGCACGCGATACCGAACTCGATTTAAATCAACTTGAAGAAATTGCTGCTTACTTTAGAGATGTACGTAAAAAATACGCTGCATTCGAAGGTAGCCTTAAAGGGGTTGACGGACGAATCTTATTGGCTCAAGTACCTGGTGGCATGTTAACTAACATGGAAAACCAGCTTAAAGAGCAAGGAGCAGCCGATAAGCTTAACGAAGTGTTACTTGAAATACCGCGTGTACGCGAAGATTTAGGCTTTATTCCACTTGTTACGCCAACGTCGCAAATTGTGGGGACGCAGGCAGTACTTAACGTATTAACCGGTGAGCGTTACAAAACAATCACAAAAGAAACCGCAGGTGTATTAAAAGGTGAGTACGGTTTAACTCCAGCTCCAATGAATAAAGAGCTACAAGAGCGAGTACTTGATGGTAGCGACGTTATTACGTGTCGCCCAGCTGACAATATTGCGCCTGAACTTGAAACGCTTGAAGCTGAGCTATTAAAAGAAGCGCAAGAACAAGGTTTAACACTCGCTGATGATAAAATTGACGACGTACTTACTTATGCACTGTTCCCGCAAGTTGGTTTGAAGTTTATCAAAAACCGTAACAACCCAGATGCGTTTGAACCAGTCCCTAGCGTAGAAGATAATTCAAGTAAGTCACCAGCTAAGGTGTCAGCTAAAGGTAACAGTGTTAAGGCTGAGCAATATAGCGTTAAGGTAGACGGTAAGGTTTACGACGTTGTCGTAGCGCAAGGCGGTGAGCTTAAAGAGGTAACGTTAAAAGATTCTGAGCACTTACCTCAATCTGCTTCAGTGGCTTCGGGTGAAACGTTAAATGCACCTTTAGCAGGTAATATTTTTAAAATAAAAGTAAAAGCCGGCCAAGTTGTAAACGAAGGTGATGTTGTTGTGATTATGGAAGCCATGAAAATGGAGACTGAAGTTCGCGCAATGCATACTGGTACCATTGCTGAAGTGCTTGTGTCTGAGGGTGACTCAGTGACCACGGGCGACGCAATTATTGCGCTGGCTTAAGGAGTAAATGTAAATGGAAGGTCTTTTAAACCTTTGGCAGGCTACTGGCCTTGCTAACTTTACGTTTCCTGGTTTGGTGATGATTGCAGTAGGCTGTTTGTTATTGTTTTTAGCGATATCTAAAAACTTTGAGCCACTGCTTTTATTACCAATTGGCTTTGGTGCGATATTAACTAATATTCCGGTTGCTGGACTATCAGATCCTGGTGGGCTTTTGTACTCAGTTTACTATGTGGGTATAGATACCGGTATTTTTCCACTATTAATATTTATGGGGGTTGGTGCACTAACTGACTTTAGTGCGTTAATAGCAAACCCTCGTATGTTATTGCTGGGAGCTGCGGCTCAGTTTGGTATTTTTGCGACCTTATTTGGCGCAATTCTACTTAACTTTATTCCGGGTTTTGAGTTTACCCTTCAAGATGCATCGGCTATTGCTATTATTGGTGGCGCTGACGGCCCAACGGCAATATTTTTAGCCTCAAAATTAGCGCCTGATTTATTAGGTGCCATTGCGGTAGCTGCTTATTCATACATGGCGCTAGTTCCAATTATTCAGCCTCCTATTATGCGTGCACTCACAACACCAGAAGAGCGCCAAATTAAAATGCCTGAGCTACGTAAAGTATCTAAAAAGGAAAAAATTATTTTTCCACTTATGGTACTTACTGCAACAGCCATGTTTTTACCAGCGGCAATACCGCTAGTAGGTATGTTCTGTTTGGGTAACTTAATGCGTGAGTCGGGTGTTGTTGACCGCTTAAGTAACAGTGCGCAAAACGAAATTATCAATATAACAACTATATTTTTAGGATTGGCGGTTGGCTCTAAGCTCGCTGCAGATGACTTTTTGACAGTAGAGACTATTGGTATTTTAGTGCTGGGTGCGCTTGCTTTTGGTATTGGTACAGCATCAGGTGTGTTTATGGCTAAAGGCTTAAATAAAATATCTAAAACACCTATCAACCCGTTAATTGGTGCCGCTGGTGTGTCAGCCGTTCCTATGGCTGCGCGTGTAGTTAATAAAGTAGGGCTTGAAAATAACCCACATAACTTTTTACTTATGCACGCAATGGGCCCTAATGTGGCGGGCGTATTAGGCAGTGCTGTTGCTGCAGGTATTTTGTTGGCACTTGTTGGCTAAATTGAGATTTAATTTCAACCAACCATTGAGCGCAGTTTACTGCGCTTTTTTTTGTCCGAAACTTCTGTTCGTTAATGGTTTCTTGTTTTGAAGTTTTTGTTTAAAGTGGTGGCTCTTCGCAATTTTAAGGATAGTCATTATGCTTCACACTCCATTAGCTCACTACTTACCTAATGTTAGTAAACTCGTATTTGGATGTATGGGGTTGGGAGGCGGTTGGAATAAAGACCCGATTACCAGCACGCACCTTAAACAAACCCACGAGTGCATTGATAACGCGATTGAAGGCGGTATTAATTTTTTTGATCACGCAGATATATACACTTTTGGCAAAGCAGAGCAGGTATTTGGTCAAGCACTCAGTGAGCGACCAGAGCTTAGAGAGCACATATACATTCAGTCTAAATGCGGTATAAAGTTTGCTGATGAAAAAGGGCCTAAGCGATATGACTTTTCAGCCGATTGGATTGAACAGTCTGTAGAAAACTCACTTAAGCGATTAAATACGCAATACCTTGATGTACTCATGTTACATCGCCCAGATCCTTTGATGGAAGTTGATGAAGTTGCACGTGTATTTAGCTGTTTAAAAGAAAGTGGCAAAGTAAAACATTTTGCCGTATCAAACATGCAGCAACACCAAATGAACTTTTTGCAGCATGCTCTTGATATGCCTATTGTAGCTAACCAAATAGAGGCCAGCTTACAAAAACATCAATTTATAGATGAAGGCTTGTATGCTGGCAATAGCGACGGTAAAGACATTAACTTTACGCCTGGTAACATTGAATATTGCCGCAGCTTTGACATTCAAATACAAAGTTGGGGGAGCTTGTGCCAAGGTTTGTATACCGGCGGTGATTTATCAAATGCGTCGCAAGCCGATATCAACACAAGTATTTTAGTAAATAAACTTGCTGCAATTTATGGTACCTCTGCAGAGGCTATTGTACTTGCATGGCTACTGCGCCACCCAGCGTCGATTCAACCCATTATTGGCACTACTAACGCTAAGCGTATCAAGGCATCGTGTGAGGCTATAAATGTTCATTTAAGCCGAGAGCATTGGTATGCCTTATACGAAAGCGCCAAAGGCTGCGAAGTACCATAAAAAGGCTTTTCAATGAATGTAATTATTATTTTAGTTTGTTTATTTGTAGCATTGGCAATACTGATCCCATTACTTGAAAAATATCAAAGCAAAATGGGGCTGGAAGGGGCGACAAAATACAGCAAGTATATTTGGCCATTAGTGATGGGGTCTTTAGTTATTCAGCTTATTTATGTGTTAATGAATTAGGCATGTATCGCTATTGCAGGAAAATTAAGATTAGAAGCCTTTATTATAGAGCACCCTGTGTGAGCTAACTATTGTTAATAAACAAAAAGCACAAAAAAGCCCTTGCAGGTTAAACCTGCAAGGGCTTTTTAATACAGTGATAGCCTGATTACTTAAGTGCCAGTTGTAACTCGCGGTTACGCTCTAACTGAGCAATAAAGTTATCAGCAATAGGTTTAAACTTAGCAAGCTCAGAGCGTGGTAAAGGCTCTGACTTTGGTAATTTAACTGTTTTAGGATTACGGTGAACACCGTTAACCAAAAACTCATAATGTAGATGCGCGCCAGTTACGCGACCTGTAGCACCTACAGTACCAATTTTATCACCCTGTTTAACCTTTTGACCTGTTCTAACAAGCTTTTTATTAAGGTGTAAATACTTAGTGACATACTGTGTGCCATGGCTAATAAATACATAGTTGCCGTTGTACTTGCTGTAACCTGCCTTAACGACTTTACCGTTACCCGATGCAACAACGGGGGTACCAGTTCGTGCAGCGTAATCAATACCACGGTGTGCTTTTACTTGCCCAGTAACTGGGTGTAAGCGACGTGGATTAAAACTCGAGCTAATATACTTAAAATTAACGGGGGCACGTAAAAATGCTTTTTTCATACTGCGGCCTTCTGGGGTATAGAAGTTTCCATCAGTATGTCTAATTGCTGTAAAGCGCTGTCCTTGGTTAATGAACTCAGCCGCTATAATTTTACCAGTACCTATAAATTCGCCTTCAACATAGTGAGACTCGTAAATTAAGCCAAATTGATCGTTTTTACGAATGTCGTTAGCAAAATCCACATCCCAGCCAAAAATGTCAGCAAAGTTCATAATTTGGCGTTCGCTTAAACCCGCTGCAATTGCAGAAGTCCAAAAGTTGCTAGAAATTTCGCCGCCAGCTGTTTTGGTCAGGGTTTCTATTTCTTTACTATCTATCGCTGTATTGTAGTTACCTTCGTCGTCTAAGGTTACATATAGCGTATCTGTTTTAGAAATAACGTAACGCAATTGTTCAAGTGCGCCGTCTTTACCTGTTGCAAAGCTCAGTACTTCGCCTGGGTGAATTTTAGTTAGCTTACGGGTTTCTGCGTTTGTGTTGATTAGTTTATGAAGCGTTTGCGCTGAAAAGCCCGCGCGTTTAAATATAATTGCTAAGTTGTCACCCGTTTTTACTTTGTGGTCGACTAAATCGTACTCAGGAAGCTTTTCTGCTGCTTGCTCTGAATTTAACTCGGTAAGTTTTTCGTTGTCATCGACTTTCACTTGAAGCTCGTAGCGTTTGCCAATCTCTAATGCGTTTGCATTGTTGTCTTTAGATGCTGTTGCTTTCTCAGATGGAAGAAACGTTAAAGCGGCAATAGCAGAAACCAAACATAAGATAAGCAATTTGTGTTTTTTGGGGAGGGTATTAACCACGTGAACCATAACGTGCCTTTTTCTGCTGTCAAGATAATAAATACATAATATTGCAGGATATACCTAATATTGTGCGAATACCAGTGCTTTGTAGATTTTAAATCGCGCTGAATTACGCTAAAATCGGGCTTTACATGCCTTTTTAGCGCTTAATTTATCTCAGACTGTGCGCATTTTATTTAGTTGCATTAATCACTTAAAAAGTTGTTTTAATTAGGTAGAAATTTGTTATGTTAGTTGCACATATAAGTTTGATTTAGCCCTTGTTAAACTAAGGTTATACAAAACAACTAGTAGCCCTCTTTGTTGGCAGAATTTTGGAGTAATAGACTGTGGATTTACAAACCGCTCTTGCAGAGATAAAACGCGGTGCAGAAGAAATATTAATTGAAGACGAGTTAGTTGAAAAACTAAAGTCGGGCAAAAAGTTAAAAATCAAAGCGGGTTTCGATCCAACAGCGCCAGATTTACACTTAGGGCACACAGTACTAATTAATAAAATGAAAACTTTTCAAGACTTAGGTCATGAAGTTATTTTCTTAATTGGTGATTTTACAGGAATGATTGGTGATCCAACCGGTAAAAATGTGACGCGTAAACCGCTTACCCGCGAAGATGTTCTTGCCAATGCCGAAACGTATAAAGAACAAGTTTTCAAGATTCTAGATCCGGCAAAAACAACCGTTGCTTTTAATTCAACGTGGATGGAAGAGCTGGGTGCTGCAGGCATGATTAAATTAGCTGCAAACCAAACAGTTGCGCGTATGCTTGAACGTGATGACTTTAAAAAGCGTTACAATGGCGGGCAGCCAATTGCAATACATGAATTTTTATACCCGTTAGTGCAAGGTTGGGATTCGGTTGCATTAGAATCTGACGTAGAACTGGGTGGTACCGATCAGCGCTTTAATTTACTAATGGGTCGTGAGCTTCAAAAAGTTGAGGGCCAAAAGCCACAAACTGTTTTAATGATGCCATTACTTGAAGGTACTGACGGCGTTCAAAAAATGTCTAAATCTTTAGGTAACTATATCGGTATTACTGATGCACCAAATGACATGTTTGGTAAAGTTATGTCGATTAGTGATGTATTAATGTGGCGCTACTACGATTTACTAAGTGGCCTTTCGATTGAGCAAATAGCAGCACAAAAAGAACGTGTAGAGCAGGGGACTAACCCGCGCGATATCAAAATTGAACTTGCTAAAGAGCTAATTGCACGTTTTCATAGTGAAGAAGATGCACAAGCTGCGCACAACGATTTTATTCAACGCTTTCAGAAAAAAGCGCTGCCAGATGAAATTCCTGAGCTAACAGTAACCATTGCAGAAGACACTATTTTAATTGCTAACTTATTAAAAGAAGCTAATTTAGTTGCAAGCACATCAGAAGCGATGCGCATGATAAAACAAGGTGCAGTTAAACTGAACGGTGAAGATAAAATCACTGATACCAAGCTAGAAATAGCAAAAGGCACAACCGCTATTTATCAAGTAGGTAAACGTAAGTTTGCAAACATTACTGTAGCTTAAGTGTGCGGCTAATAAAAAAACCAGCTTAGGCTGGTTTTTTATGCTCAATTTTTACTAAGTAAAGCTCAAATGCTTTTTAGAATTTCAATACACACAATAACGAGTACCCAAAAGGCGCGCGCCTGATTAAGCCGATTTAAAACCGCTGGTACATCGTAAGCGTTAGGTAACCTATCAGTACCAACCCGCATTTTGTTATGCCGCTTATTAAAGTACATAGCGGGTCCACCTAGTTGCACGCCAAGTGATGCAGAGCATGCACTGAGTAACCAGCCTGTATTTGTTTGATAGAAGTGTTGGCCATAGTGTTTTATGTAGTGAACACTTTGCTTTGTGGCCTTACTTACAGCAATTGTGAGTGTAAGTAAACGCACCGGGATATACTCAATAACAAATAAAACAAGCTTTAATGGTCTTAAAAATTCGCTGTTTGGTGAAATATCACCACGCCATGCTTGCTGCATCAAGGTAAGTAGTCGGTAACCAAGTGCTGCAACTGGCCCTAAAAGTAAAAAAACAAATATAACCACAAAGTAATAACGAGCAGTACGAAGTATTAAGCTTTCAATGAGGGCTTTAATAATTCCTGTGGTAGAAAGCTTGCTGACTTCACGAGCAAGCAGTGGTTTTAATAGCTCGCGTGCGGCTGACTTTTGGTTTTGTTTAGTGAGCTTTGCAATACGAAGGGCTTTTTTATTGAGGCTTTGGCTTTCAAGGCAAAGGTATAAAATAAGGCCCGCAAGTAGCTCTGGGTAAAATGCAAATTCAAGTAGCAAGGTAACAATTAGTAAAATAACACTGAGCACCAGCACGCTTGCAAGTATGGCTGCTAAATAGTGGTAGCTGTTTGTATTTTGTTTATTATAAATACGTTTGCCCATGGCGCTAAATACGGCCACCAAAACGGTATTCGGGTGGTACCAACTAACAAGTGGTAAAAAGCGCTCAGCAAGGAGCGCTATTATAAACACAATAAAGTCCAAATGGTTTTGAACAATATTGCTAAGCATTTACAGTGTTACAGCTGTTAGCTTTTCAAGCAGAGCAACAACCATTTTAGATGAGTTGATTGATGCTGTTTCTAAGTATTCTTCAAACGACTGTGGCGATTCTTTGCCAGCAATATCAGACATTGAACGAATAACAACGAAAGGAGTTTCAAGCGTATGACAGGTTTGCGCGATAGACGCACCTTCCATTTCTACAGCAAGCATTGAAGGAAAGTCGCTGCGGGCTTTATCAATACGAACAGGGTCACACATAAAGGTATCGCCAGTACAAATAAGGCCCACTAACGTTTTAACTTCGCTAATTTGCGCAATAGTTTGTTCGGCTGCTTCAACTAATTTAGGGTGCGCAGTAAAACCTGCAGGCATTTGTGGTACTTGGCCAATTTCGTAACCAAATGCAGTTACGTCTACATCGTGGTGACGAACTTCTGACGATATAACGACATCGCCAACACTTAATGATGGATCAAAACCGCCAGCAGAGCCGGTGTTAATTACGCAATCAGGCTTAAAATTATCAATAAGTAATGTAGTTGCAATGCTTGATGCTACTTTACCAATACCTGATTGAACAAGAGTTACTGTGCAGCCAGCTAATTCACCAGTGTAAAATGTAAAACCTGCTTTAGTTAAAATAGCTGGGTTTTGCATTGCTTCACGCAAAATTTTAACTTCTGGCTCCATTGCGCCAATAATACCAACATTCATAGTGTTTGATTCCTGAGTTTGAATAGCTTGATTATACGTGAAGTTAGCAATAAAAAACAAAAAAGCGAGACATTTAAAATGCTCGCTTTAATGCAAATTTAGTCACCTGATAATTATATTTCGGCTAATGCTGTTGAATGAGCTTTAGCTTGTGAGGGAGATAAAACAGCAGGTTTGTGAACTCGGTTACGTAATGGGCGCTGTGCTGTTGGTGCTGGTTTACCCAGTTTGAACATAATGGCATCGCGTACTTCTGATGGGCGATAGCCCGCTTTTACCTTCATGCGAATGTGTGGAATGCCTGCAGCTTCTAAGGCGCCATTTACAAACCAGTCGCGCTGGGCTTTGTGGCCATCTTTATTTGCGTTATTTACTAAATCAACAGCTGCCACGATGGTCATTTTTTCTTTGTCGATTAACACAAAATCAAGCTGCTTATTTTTGGCTTTAGCAATAGCGGCACGTTTTGATTTAGGTGATAAACCTTCTTTACAGTCGATCACATCAATAAGCTTAACTCGGCTCACTATTTTATATTGATCGCCAATAGCGCGTTCTAACAGGTTTAAAAAGGCGCTTTCTACTTGCGTAAATACGCTTTGTTTACGTTTGAAAGGATAAGGATTACCACCGTCGTCACTAAATTTTGACGCGGCAATTGATGCACCTACCACTAATACTAAAATCGACAATAAAGCGAATTCCATACGGTAACTCCATAACAACAAATTGACACTGATTTGTTAAAGCAAGTACCGTGCCTAAATATTGTATGTGATTTACCGAATGGTGATTTAAGTTAACGCAGGTGTTTTATGCCTTATACCCGTCATTAATACCTTTAACAGCAACAGCCACAGCGTCGTGAGCGTGAAGCGATTCGTAATGGTTTATTTGTAGCCAGTAATCTGCGTAACCGTCTGTTTCTAATATTGCTTTAATTTTACGCGCGGCATCTTCGCAGAACATTAAATTTTGCCCATTTAAACGGGCAAATTCTTGTTCATCTTCACGCTTTACTGCCGCTTGCACTGGCGTTTTAAGCTCGCCTTCAAGGGTATTTATTAAGTTAACTACATCAAACTCATTAATGTTGCTATTGAGTTTAACTTTTACGTTAGCAATTGAGCGCTGCGAGTGAGGAGTTGCCACAATGCCTTGTGTTGTGCCAAGCCACTCAAGTACCTCTTTTTGGTTGAGCGTATCTTGGTTAAATTTTTCACTAAATGCATTTTGTATTAGCTGGCGTGCAAGAGCCGCCGAGCAAGGGCAAGTTGATGAATAGGTAACATCAACGGTTAGCTCGTAACTAATGATATTATTTTCAATTGTACTTGTAAGTGTTATTGGATAGCTTTTCCAGCCAGCTTTGCCACTCAATAGAGACTTGCGGCGAAGTGGTAGCTCAAATTTAAACTCAATCTGTGCCTTATTACTCAACCCTTCATGGCTAGATATAAACGTATTTAGTGCTTGGCTAATTGTTTGAGGATTTACTTGTTGCTCTGTTGAGAGTAAATCAAGCGCTAAAAATAAGCGCGACATATGAATGCCTTTGGCGTCTTCTTTATGCAAGTTAACAAATGCGCGGGCTTTGGCATTAACAGTAACAGGGCTTAAATCACGCGATTCAAAAATAAATGGCAGTTCAATTTCACCCATGCCAACCCAGTCTAATTTACCTGTTTGTAATGCAGGAGCGGTGTCAGCTATATCGGGCATATTGGTTTGCATGCTATGTTACTCGTTATTGGCAATGATAAGGCGCATTATTTTACACGAAATAATCAATGGCTGAAACGAGGACTTTACTGCCCGCTAAAATTGCGTATGAATATTTTCTGTTTTTGTCGCACAACATGAAAATAGCGAATAGAAAAATGCTAAAATCTGTAAATAGCATTGCCTTTCTTATATTTAAGCAAACAGCAAAGAGATAAAACTACGTATGACCGATTATTCTTTGAGCCCTTGGGTTCGGGTGCTTTCAAGTTCAATAGCGCGATTTGGTGAGTTAAAAACAGCTGCTATTTGTTACGCTTTATTTTTAGCAGCGTCTCTTATTTTATCGAGCATGTTTTACTACGTAGCTATAGGCGAATTGTTTCTTGTAGATATTTTGGCCGTGGTATTTTTTTCAGCTGTTGTGTCACCTTTAATTATAAGCGTACTTATTAATTCAATTCGTCAGTTAGATGCTTCCTACGCCTACTTAGATAGCGCAACTAAACAAGAAAAACTATTAAACCAAACACTTAAAGATAATATTAGTCGGCTTAATATTGAAATAGATGAACGTAAAATGGCTTTTCATGCTAAGCATCGCGCCATTGAAGAACTGCGTAAAGAAATTGCCGAGCGTAAAAAAACACAGCAAGAGCTTGCTCAGCAAAGCATGTTGCAACGCTCAATTGTTGATTCATCCCCCGATCTATTTTATTACCGCGATAACAATGGGGTATTTGCTGGCTGCAATAAAATGTTTGAAGAAGTAATGGGTAAATCAAGCAGTGAGCTTATAGGTAAAACGGTTGAACAAATATTCCCAAACGACTTTTTATCTGAAGTATTGCGCACAGACAAAGAGGTAGAGCAAACTCACAAAGCACTCACCATCGATGTAGGTTATGAAGTTGATGGTGCAACGCGCTGGTTTGAGCTACGAAAACTTCCCTTTATAAACGATGAAGGCGACTACATAGGTTTACTTGGTTTTGGGCGTGATATTACGAGCCGTAAAGAAGCGGCTGAGGCGCTTGAAACCGCATATAAAGATAAAGGGAAATTTATAGCCACGTTAAGCCATGAGTTGCGTACCCCGCTTAACGGTATTGTGGGCTTAACACGTATGTTGCTCGATACCGATCTAAATAAGCAGCAACGCAGTTGGTGTAACACGGTTTTTTCAAGTGCTGAAACGCTCGGTAATATTTTTAACGACATTATAGATTTAGATAAAATAGACAGAGAGCAGCTCGATATTGCCGCCAACTCTATTAATGTATCTGATTTTATAAACGATGTTGTGAATTTTGCAGGGTTAATAACGGAGCAAAAAGGGCTTGAGTTTGATATTGAGCGAAATGGCATGCTTGACATATATGCACTGCTTGATCCTACTCGTTTACGCCAAGTGGTTTGGAACCTGATAAACAACGCAGTGAAATTTACCCAGCATGGCAAAGTCACACTTGAATGTAGCCGTGAAAATCGCCCTGAAGGCCCATGGTTAGTTATTAAAATCTCAGATACAGGGCAAGGTATTCCACAAGAGCAGCTTTCTCGTATTTTTGATATGTACTATAAAGCACCTGATTTACAAGGCACTAATGCAATAGGTTCAGGTATTGGTCTTGCGGTAACTAAAGCGCTAGTCACGGCAATGAAAGGCAGTATTACAGTAAACAGTACAGAAGGTGAGGGCAGTTGCTTTACAGTGCAAATACCGCTGAGCTTATGTATTGCGCCTACAGAGCAAAGTTACGTTGGCCGAGAGCTTTATATTTTACTCGTTGAAGACGTACCACTTAACGCCGAAATAGCCACTAATTTATTGGAGCAACGCGGGCATGAAGTGCTATGGGCTGAAACGGGCGAAGATGCACTTTCGTTTGTTGATACCGAAGACGACCTAGATTTAGTATTACTTGATATGCAGCTACCCGATATAAATGGCGATGAAGTTGCAAGGCAAATCCGTGCTGATAGCCACTTTGATAACCTGCCTATTGTTGCACTAACCGCTAATGTGAGAAGTGCAGAAGAAGAACTTGAAGGTATTTCTATTCAAGGCGCTTTAGCTAAACCTATTAATACAGTAAAGCTTGATAAAATGCTCGCTGACTTATTTGATATTAAGCAAGCTCAATGCAACGAGCCACAGCTAAAAGTAACCGACGAAGCACTTAAAAGTATTGATGCGCATTTGCTAGATATTGAAACAATAGAAGACTTTGTTAACTCTATGGGGTTAGTTGTGTTTAGGCGCAGCAGTCAGTTGTTTGAAAAGCTAAATCCGCAATATCAACAAGAACTGCTTACGTCATTAAATACAGGCGACAGGGAAGAGTACAAATCGGTTGCGCATAAGCTTAAAGGTGCCGCAGGTTCTGTTGGTTTGAACGATGTTCAACTGCATGCAAAAGTAATGGAATATGGCGCGATAGATGAGAGTGATGAAGTGCTTGAGGAGTGGCTGCTGGTGTTGGCAGATAAAATAAATGAAGGACAACGTGCCCTTCATTTATTTCTACAGCAATTAGAATAAACGCTAATTAGCTGTCGATTTTACCAATAAAGCGGTAGCCTTCACCATGAATGGTGCTGATAAGCTCTGATGTAGAATTATCGCTTTCAAAATGCTTACGAATACGGCGAATAGTTACATCAACAGTACGGTCGTTTGCACGTAGCTCACGGCCTGTCATATGTTTAATTAGTTGTTCACGGCTAAAAATACGACCTGGAGAATCAAGCATTAATCTCAGTGCTCTGTACTCACCTTTAGGCAAGCGCTTAGCATCGCCATTAGGAGATGTTAAACAGCGGCTATTTTCATCTAATTCCCAACCGTTAAATGTAATAACACCATTAGTTTCAAGTGCTGATTCATCATCGCTTAGGCCTGTACGCGTAATAAGGTTACGCGCTCTAATAGTCAATTCACGAGGGTTAAATGGTTTAGTAATGTAATCATCAGCGCCAATTTCAAGCCCTAAAATACGATCAACATCGTTATCACGACCTGTTAAGAAGATAAGGCCTACTTTGCGTTTTTGGCGTAATTCACGGGCTAATATAAGGCCGTTTTTGCCTGGAAGATTGATATCCATAACTACGAGATTAACGTCGTCGTTATTTGTAAGCTTGTCATGCATGTCATCGCCATCAATGGCTTCAATAACTTTGTAACCTTCAGCTTCAAATAAACTAACGAGGTTTAGTCGAGTTACGTCTTCATCCTCTACGATTAGAATGACTGGCGTTTGCATTATTAATTAACCTTTTTGGAATATTTTATTTACAAAAAATCGGTATTTAGTATAAATCCGACTACTAGAGATTATAGGATTATATCCAATTGTTAACAAGAAAAAACAAGTTGGATAAAAATAAAACAGTAAGAGTTCAAAGTTTGCTCAAAAAGCCCGTGCAAAAACTACTGTTAAATCGATCAATACACGTATGAAGTTCATTTACTTTGATAATTTATGGACCGGCTGACTACGCAAAGCTGTTAAATAATCAGACTAATTCAAAGTTAAATTATATCACTATCTAATCTTTCATCAATGTATGTGATATCGCAAAAGCAATAAAGTTCAAAAAATTGCGCTATATAAACGATAACTATTACACTTGTTTACCACATGAAGCATAAATAGGGTCAATAAGTAGTAATTCAAGGAATACAAGTAAATATATGTGTTTGGTTACTTCACTTTTAAGGGATGGTTATGATGAATCGCGCACCGCGTTTTTTTTCTAAATCAATTAATATATGGCCGCCTAAAGCTTGGGTTACTAAATTGTAAACTAAGTGCATGCCTAAGCCACTTGCCCCTTGTCCTCTTTTTGAGGTTACAAATGGGTCGAATATTCTGTGTTTAATTTTTTTATCTACGCCTTGGCCGTTATCGCTGTAAATAATAGTGAGTTTTTTTCCTGTTAACTCTACATCAAATTGTATTTCATTATTTTCAATACCAACGAACCCGTGTAGTAGTGAGTTTGTTATTAGTTGTATAAGTACTTGTTGTAATGGTTCTGACTTGCTTTCTACGGTTAAATCGGTTGCACAATTTATGCTTATAACCGGTTTTTTCTCTTCAAGCTCTGAGCTTATTGATGTCAAAACATCTGTTATTAACTTATGAATATTAATGTAGGTAGTTACGTCATCATCTTGAATAACCGCTACCTTTTTAAAGGTTGAAATTAAGTCGGCTGCACGGTTTAAGTTACGGTAAATCAAATCTAGGTTTTCAATACCGTCGTCAATAAAGCGTTTTAATTGATTTGAAGTCAGTTTTTTATCATCAAAGCTAATTTGTAAATCGGCTAACTTATCGCGCAGCAAAGTAGAGCTTGTAATACCAAGGCCTATTGGGGTGTTAACTTCATGTGCAACACCGGCAACCATTTGACCAAGCGATGCCATTTTTTCATTTTCAACAATCTGCGTTTGATACTGATGCATACGCTCAAGGGTTGATAATAACTCCTGATTTGCCTCTCGAAGGGCTATGGTTCGTTGGTTTACTTTTTCTTCTAGCCCTTGGTTAAGCTGTTTAATTTCTTCTTTGTCTTTTTCATGGCGAGTCAATTGTTTTTGGGTGCGTGTAAGCATGATGTTTAAACTGTTAGAAAGCGCTGATATTTCTTTTACGTCGGTTACTGGTGCGCGTACATCGTAGTTATGATTTTTTGATACGTCTTGTAATAGCATGCTAAGCCGCTCTATCGGTCGAGCTATTCTTTTTTGAACATTTATTGCGATAAAATACACAACAACAAGTATCAGTAAAGTCAGTAAGATATCTACAACTATTTTTTGTTTTATATAATCGTCTAAGCTCTCAAGACTCCCGCGCATGTATACATGACCAACAAGCTTTTCATTATGAAAAATTGGCTTTATTAGTTCTATATCTTCGTGGGTTATACGTGGTGTTTTTAGTTCTTCAATGCTATCGATTCTGAGGGGGACTGGTGGCGTTTTTTTTGCATTAAAACTTATAAAAAAAACAGGTTTTTGAGATGCTTGCTCAATAGAATATACATGTATGTTTTTAACTAAAGGAGTTTTTTCAAAGTATTTAAGGCGTTTCTCTTCTGTTTCTCTGTCATCTTCAAAAACTGATTTTCCAGCGTCAAAAGCAACTATTTCCGCCAAAATAACGAGCTTACTCACTATTAATTGTTTTTGCTCTTTAACACTTAAATAAGTTGATATAGAAATCGATAATGACAAGCAAATAGCAGTTATAAGCATTATTAGGTTTATGAGTGCTTTACGAATACTGCTTTGATGAACTTTTCTAGGCATTATTTGAGTGTCGCCTGAGTCATTGAGTTTTATTATTTTATTAGTCTAGCAAAGAAGGAACACAGTGGTGCAAAAAAATAAAAATAATAGGTAATATTTTATTGCAAAGTTGAGCACGCAGAATACTCAACTTGAAATATAAAAAATTTAACTACTATAAACGGCAAATTTATTGTTTTTGAATACAGTTTGATAAGTTTCAAATTGCGTTTCTAAAATTGGCGGATATTTTAAAAAGCTGTTTGCCACAATGGTTAGTTTTCCGTTTTTAGTTAAATGTTGTTTTGCGTTAGCTAAAAACGTTTCAGCAACGCTGTAGTCTGTTGCAATTCCTGTGTGAAACGGCGGGTTGCTCACTATTAAATCAAACTTACCACTAATATTTTTAAGGCCATCACTGAGAATTGCCTCACCAGTTACCCCGTTTAACTTTAAAGTTTGAGTTGTTGCATAGGTTGCAAGTGCGCTTACGTCACTACATACAAATTCAAGAGCTGTATTTTTTAAACCCAGAAAGGTCGCAATTAAGCCAGCACCACAACCAAAGTCGAGTACTTTACCTTGTTTAGGTGAAGGCGCATTTTCGAGTAGCATTTTGGTACCTGCGTCTAAACAGCCATGGTTAAACACGCCAGGTACGCTGATAGCTGAAAATGATGTATCGGCAATACTAACGGTAAATGTTTTATGGTAATGGCTAATATCAAATTGCGCATTAAGCTCAATTTGAGAAAATGAGTAAAGTACGCAGTGTTTAGCCGAATCAATCTTATTACTATATTGAGCTTTGCCTGCTAATTGTTTTTCAATCGATTTAACACCACTCTTATTTTCGCCAACCACTAATAACTCGGCATCGCTTGTTATTACCGCGCGTATATTATCAAGCGCCATTAGCAATTCTGGTTTTGACTTAGGGTAATAAAGAATAACTAAGTCATAATCGCTACCGGTAATGGTGTGGTTAACGCTCACATCAACGCCATGAGTGTTTTTAGCAAATTCACCATTAGCATGGTTATAGCTAAACGCTGTAATTTTGCTATTTGGATTCAGCGTTTTAAGCTCAGCTAAAAAGCCATCTTGAACAAAGTTGACCACCAATATAGATTTACCCGTTAATGCCTCGCTATTTCGAAGTAACAGTAAACTTGGGTTGGTTAATACGCTCATAAATGGCTTTGCCTTACTATGTGTTAAATTAATATAAATGTGTAATTACTTGGTGCGCTCAAACATTAAGTCCCAAACGCCGTGACCTAATCGGTGGCCGCGTTGCTCAAACTTGGTAAGAGGACGTAAATCAGGGCGAGGTACGTAGTCGTTTGTTTCTGATTGGTTTTTATAACCCGGAGCCGCTTGCATTACTTCTAGCATATGTTCTGCGTAGTTCTCCCAATCAGTAGCCATATGAAAAACACCGCCTATTTTTAATTTTGAGCGAAGCTTTTCAGCAAATTCAGTTTGCACAATACGGCGTTTATGGTGGCGCTTTTTGTGCCATGGATCTGGGAAGAATAATTGCAATGTAGTTAGGCTTTCATCGCTTAAGCAATCAGCAAGCACTTCTACAGCATCGTGTTCAAACACGCGTAAATTAGTTACGCCCGCTTCGTCGGCATCCATTAAACATGCACCAACTCCAGGGCGGTGTACTTCAATACCAATAAAGTTTAGGTGTGGAGCATTTTTAGCCATTTCGACAAGCGACTTGCCCATACCAAAGCCTATTTCTAGGACTACATCATTGTTGTTGCCGAATACTTGGCTTAAATCAAGCATGCCGTTTTTATGCTCTAAGCCCATTGTTGGCCAGCATTTTTCGATTGCAGCGGCTTGGCCTTTGGTTAATCGACCTTCGCGTTTTACAAAACTGCGAATGGTGCGGATGTATTTACCTTCTTGCTTAGCTTGCTCTAGGTTGGTATTGCTTGATTCACTCATATCTAATTGGCCTGACAAAACAATGTGTTTAAAAATGGTTGCATATTATCCCTGACGATGGCCTCAATCACAAGTATTAGCTGGTTTTACAGCCTCTATAGCTTGATCTTTTTACTCACTGCAATAGACTGACCCGCCATTGAGCATGAGTAAAAGTATAATATGTTGGACTTAAATAAAGAGCAGTCTCACTGGTTTTCAAAGCAAGTAGTTGATTGGTATCACCTTCATGGCAGAAAAACGCTGCCGTGGCAATTGGGTAAAACACCTTATAAAGTGTGGGTTTCTGAGGTTATGCTCCAGCAAACTCAAGTAGTTACTGTGATCCCATACTTTGAAAAATTTATGAAAAGCTTTCCTGATATTATCGCTTTGGCGAATGCCGAAGAAGATCAGGTTCTTCACCACTGGACTGGTTTAGGTTATTACGCCCGCGCGCGAAACCTTCATAAAACAGCAAAGATAGTTCGCGACAAATACAACGGGCTGTTTCCTCAAACGCTTGAGGAAGTTATGGATTTGCCCGGTATTGGGCGCTCTACAGCAGGGGCTGTATTGTCATTGTCGCTTGGTCAGCATCACCCTATTTTAGATGGTAATGTAAAGCGAGTATTGGCACGCTATTTTATGGTGGAGGGCTGGTATGGGGTAAAAAAAGTAGAAAACCAGCTTTGGCATTTATCGTCGCAATTAACACCTAAAAATAATGTGACTGAATTCAACCAAGCTATGATGGATTTAGGTGCAAGCTTATGTTCACGTAGCCGCTTTGATTGTGAGCCGTGCCCGTTAAACAGCCGCTGCGGTGCGTTTAATGCTAGTAAGGTTAAAGAATTTCCTCATTCGAAGCCAAAAAAAGCAGTGCCTAAAAAAAGCTGTCATCAGCTAATTATAAAATGTGACGATAAGGTCCTTATGGAAAAACGCCCTAGCTCTGGTATTTGGGGGGGATTGTTTGGTTTTTTTGAGTTTGCTGAGCGTAAACAGCTAGATGACTTTTTAGTTCAACATGGCTTTAAATCAGAACTTGAAACATTAGCACCATTTACCCATGTATTTTCTCACTTTGAGCTGACTATTAACCCACATATATTAAATCTTAGACAAATCCCGGATGTGATTAACGAACGGCAGCTAGTTTGGTACCCGCTAGATCAATCAGTAGAAGTGGGTTTGGCTGCACCAACTAAAAAGTTGGTTAAACAAATTGCACCAATAGGTTAAACTGTTTGCATTTAACGCTTAAGAGAAATTAATTATGGCACGTACTGTATTTTGTCAAAAGTTACAAAAAGAAGCCGAAGGCCTTGGTTTTCAACTTTACCCGGGTGAGCTTGGTGAAAAGATCTTTAATAACATCTCTAAAGAAGCTTTTGCTCAATGGCAACATAAACAAACTATGCTAATTAACGAAAAGCATTTAAATATGATGGATCCAGAGCATCGTACATTTTTAGAAGAGCAAATGGTTGGCTTTCTGTTTGAAGGTAAAGACGTAGAAATTGAAGGCTATAGACCGCCAGAAAAATAAATAACTTATTAAAAAAGGGGCTAAAAGCCCCTTTTTTAATGCTAATTATTAGCTATTAAGTGCTAAAACTCTTCGTTTTCTTCCTCTGCCTTTCTAACTTGCTCTTTTAAAAATTGAGCCGCTTTAGAATATTCAATTTCTAACTGGTCGCGTAAATCAATTAATTCATCAGTTGTTAGTTCGCCCGCTTTGCATTTATCTTCAAATGCGCCGGCAAGCTCACCAACTGTTTCTGCCCCGATGGTTTTAGAAATAGATCTGAGTTGATGACAACCCTCAATTATTTCTGCTAGGTCGTTAACCATAACGCCTGAATTTATTGATTTAATTAAACTTTGACTTTGCTCTAAATACATTTTGAAAAAGCGAAGTTGTTTTGCTTTATCGCCATTTACGTATTTGGCGACTGCATCCATATCTATTGGCAATGCAGTGTTTTGTTGAGAAGCTAGCGCTTGCTTAGGAGCTTGCTTGTTGCTCCAACGTTTTAAAGTATCTTCAAGCGCATTGAGTTCTATAGGCTTTGTAATAAAGTCATTTATACCTACTGCTAAACAGCGTTCTTTTTCACCTTTGAGAGCGTTAGCGGTAACTGCAACTATATAAGGTTGTGCGTCTATAGCTTCTAGTAATTCAGCTTCGTTACGAATTTTTTCAACCATGTCGTATCCCGACATTTTTGGCATGTGTAGATCGGTTAAAATAAGTGAGAAATTGTTCTTTCTCCACATATCTAGGCCTTCTTCGCCATTGTTGGCAACCTCTACGCCATACCCCAATATATGCAATTGGTCGGTTAAAACTTGCTGGTTTAGAAGGTTGTCTTCAACAAGCAAAATTAATTTATTTGATTCTCGAGCTTGCTCAACATTTAAATAGTTATTTAGCGACTTTGCTTTTTTAATTTGTTTTGGTTGATGCAAGCCTGCGGCAACCAAAATAGAAAGCATAAAGTTGGACTTACAAAGCGGAGACGCATTTATGTAAAATATGTTTTTATGATTAATGGCAGCTTCATCTAGTTTGCTTAATACGACTACTTGCTGATTGTAATCCTCAAGTGAGTACAATAAGCGCCTTAGTAATGCGTTGATGTTGTCTATATTATCAATACCATCTGCAACCCAAATAGCACCCTCTGTGTTTTGGTGTTGTTCAATTTCTTTTTCTGTGTGCGCGTAAATAACTTTTGCACCCATAAACGATAAATAACGGTACATTATTTTTTCGCGTTGAAGGTTGTTACTTACAACAATAATTGGTTTGCCGTCTAAGGCATTTTTATGAGCATATTTTATTTTACCAGAGGTGCTAAAAGGCAGCTCAACGGTAAATTCACTGCCAATACCTGCATGGCTATTTACATGGATAGTACCTAACATTAACTCTGTTAGGCTCTTACAAATAGAAAGCCCTAACCCTGTGCCACCAAACTCTCTGGTTATTGAACTCTCAGCCTGAACAAATGGGCTAAATATGTCTCTTAGCTGAGCTTGTGTCATCCCTTTGCCGTTATCGGTTACGCAAAAGCGCAAGGTAAAGTGGTCGGCGGTGTTATGCGCAACCTCAACCGAAATTCTCACATGGCCTTGGGTTTTTTCATCGGTGCTTGTGAATTTAATTGCATTGCTGCATAAATTATAAAGTACTTGGCGCACACGTACGCTGTCACCGACTAGATTTACTGGAATATCAGGCGCAATTGATAGTTCTAAATCGAGTTCTCGTTTTTTAGCGACCGACGACAAAACGCGAGTTACTTCTTCTAGGGTATCGCTCACTGAAAAGGGGATTGGGTCTATGTTAAGCTTACCAGCTTCAATTTTAGAAAAATCTAAAATATCATCCAAAATACTCAGTAGTGAGAATGCTGATTCGCGAATAATAGTACTTAAGCGATGCTGAGCACCATCAAGGTCTGTTTGACGAAGCAAATCGATAGTACCAATAACACCATTCATAGGCGTTCTGATTTCGTGGCTCATAGTAGCCAAAAAGGTGGTTTTAGTTTCGCTAGCTCTTTGTGCTTTTAAAGTTTCTCTCTCGAGTGCAATAGTGCGGTTTTGCACCTCCGACTCTAAACCATTTTGTAGTTTTTTCAGTTCTTTTTGTACCGACTCATTATCGCTAAGGGCTGTTTGTACTTGCTTAAGGAGTACATTTATACTTTGTGCTACAGAGCCTAAACCAATATCTAGCTGTTCATTAACATTACTATTATAGTTACCTTGCTCTGTAATAGCCTGAAGTTCTTGCGAGAGTGAATCAGTGCTTTTACGCAAACGGCCATTAATGTATACGTTAAAAAGTAACGCGAAGATAAATAAAGAAATAACAGTTGCGATTGCAATGCCATATGCAATTACCTGAGAGTCTTGCATGCTTAATGGTGGTGAAGCTAACTCTTGTTTTATAATTAGCTCACCAATTGGCTGATCGTTAAGCAAGAGAATATGATGCAACACACCTGTGTTCTCATTATATTGTGTGATTTTGATGGACTCAGGTGCGGTCTCGCTATTGCTATAAACGAGTTGTGTATCAGAAGTCGCGCTGAAACGATAAAGAGTATATTCAAATTCATCATCTAAAGAGGATGTTAAGTCGAGTAATTGCTTAACCTTGTCTTGGCCATACATTGTTAGCGCGTCGATCATAGGCTGATTTAATGTAGATGCGAGTGTTTTAATATTGACCGATGGCTCAGGTTTAACTGTTTGTGTATCGTTTTTGATGTAGAACGAGTAACCAAATACAGCAAGTGCGGTAATTGCAATATTAAATATAAAAAAAAGTGGTAATAACCCTTTTACCGGCGAAGAGAATTTACTCTGCATTGAATGTTCCCATTGATGTGTTTTTGCTACTTTAGCTATTAGCATAGGTATCTGAACTAATCGTACCATTTACCAAAAATAATTCACTACGGTTTTAGTCTGATTTAGTTATAATATTTCATATATATAGACTGGTTTGTGGTAAAAATGTACGTTATCAATAAAAAATGTACTGAGTTGCTTGAAAACCGTTCAAACAGTCGTAAAGGATAAAAAAAAAGTTGACTTGTAAGGGCAAAACTCGTTTAATACGCCGCACGCCCAGACAGCTGACTTAGTAGATGTTGTTGGGAGTTACATTAAAAATCGGTTAAGATTTTTAATTAGCACTGTTTAAGTGCCTCGATAGCTCAGTTGGTAGAGCAGAGGATTGAAAATCCTCGTGTCCCTGGTTCGATTCCGGGTCGAGGCACCATTTATAAGTTTATCAATCTTTAAAATTGATGAAGTGCCTTAGCACACAGTTTAGTGTGCCGACTTAGCTCAGCTGGTAGAGCAACTGACTTGTAATCAGTAGGTCAACCGTTCGACTCGGTTAGTCGGCACCATTTATTTTAGTTAAGTGTTTTAATAACATTTAATTAGTACTGTTTAAGTGCCTCGATAGCTCAGTTGGTAGAGCAGAGGATTGAAAATCCTCGTGTCCCTGGTTCGATTCCGGGTCGAGGCACCATTTATAAGTTTATCAATCTTTAAAATTGATGACGTGCCTTAGCACACAGTTTAGTGTGCCGACTTAGCTCAGCTGGTAGAGCAACTGACTTGTAATCAGTAGGTCAACCGTTCGACTCGGTTAGTCGGCACCATTTATTTTAGTTAAGTGTTTTAACAACATTTAATTAGCACTGTTTAAGTGCCTCGATAGCTCAGTTGGTAGAGCAGAGGATTGAAAATCCTCGTGTCCCTGGTTCGATTCCGGGTCGAGGCACCATTTATACAAAGCCTTGCTTATGCAGGGCTTTTTTGTTTTTGACCCCTGTTCAAAACTACCATTCAAATAATTTAGTGTGCCGACTTAGCTCAGCTGGTAGAGCAACTGACTTGTAATCAGTAGGTCAACCGTTCGACTCGGTTAGTCGGCACCATTCATCAACTTATTTCTATTATCAAAACACTAAATCAGTAGTCTGTACAAGTTACCCGTTCGACTCGGTTAGTCGGCACCATTCATCAACTTATTTCTATTATCAAAACACTAAATCAGTAGTCTGTACAAGTTACCCGTTCGACTCGGTTAGTCGGCACCATTTATCAACTTACTTCTATTATCAAAACACTAAATCAGTAGTCTGTACAAGTTACCCGTTCGACTCGGTTAGTCGGCACCATTTATTAACTTATTTCTATTATCAAAACACTAAATCAGTAGTCTGTACAAGTTACCCGTTCGACTCGGTTAGTCGGCACCATTCATCAACTTATTTCTATTATCAAAATACTAAATCAGTAGTCTGTACAAGTTACCCGTTCGATTTGGTTAGGGTGCACTACCTCGTTTACAACACTTTATTTTTTCCTGATAAATTAATTTTAATCTACATAAATAATGTTGTGATCTGATAGTGTTTATATTTACAAAGTTGCTGATCATTTAACTATACCTGCCGTATAACTCACTTATTAGTTCACTCATCGCTATCTATGTAATGTTATGTAAAGTAAGTTGAGCAAAATTAGTCAAGGTGCTTGAATTACATTCATAAATAGCAGTAATTTAGGTTAAATTATGATTTGGCAATGTAAGCCAACTTTATTGGCACTTAGTGTGATGCTGCTCAGTGGTTGTGCGAGTAATATAAATCCACAGGAGCGCCAACAAGCACCAAGTGGTGTTCCTGAGCAGTGGCAACAACAAGCAGCAAGTTCAGTTTTGCAAGTGGATAATGAATGGTTAACGCAACTAAACACGCCATTGCTGAAAAAATATGTTAACCAAGCGCTTAAAAACAATCAGCAACTATTGCAAACCAGCTACGATGTTGCCATTACTAAGCAGCAACTTATTGCGTCGGGGGCAGACCTTTGGCCTAGCTTAGATTTATCTACGCGTACTAGCCGAAGTAAAGATAATCGGCCTGTTAGTTATAATAATGCTAGCTCCGTAAGCTTAAACTTAAATTATGAAGTTGACTTATGGGGCAAACTGTCAGATTCAAAACGTGAAGCTAACCTTTCATATTTAGCTCAAAAAGCGCGTTTTGAACAGGCTAAACAGCAGCTTGTTTCGGATGTTGTTCAAGGATGGTTTGATGTTGTGTCTGCACAGCAGCTGCTTGATTTATATAAACGCCGTGAAGAAAATGCTAAGCAAAATCTCGATATAATTGAATCGGGTTACCGCCAAGGTATAAACGAAGCGCTCGATGTTTATTTAGCCCGCAATGAGCTAAATAACGAACGTTCACGCATAGCTACTCAAACAGCCAGCCTATCCAGTGCTGCAAGACTACTGGAGCGTTTATTAGGTGAGTACCCAAAAGGAGCAATTTCTGCAAGTAATGACTTACCGGTTATTAACACAGAAATTCCACTGGGAATTCCATCTGAACTTATTACCCGAAAGCCTGCATTACTTGCTAGTTGGTACGAACTATTGGCGACCGATGCGTCATTGGCTTACGCACATAAACAGCGCTTTCCTAGTTTAAATTTAACTGCAAGCTTAAGTGATAGCACAGACAGAGTGAGTGATTTATTTTCTCCTTCAAGCCTTGCATGGTCTTTGCTAGGAAGTATTTCGGCACCTATTTTTGAGGGTGGTCGTTTACAAGCTAATGAGGAAATTGCACGCCTAAATACACAAAAGCAAGAACAGCAATATCTGCAAACTCTGTACGATGCATTTGGCGATGTAGAAAACGCGATTTCGCAGCAGCAATCTTTAAAGGCTCAATATACAAGCACACTTGAAGCGCAAAAAAATGCACTTGCTGCTGAGCAGTTATCGTTTGAGCAATATCAAAGTGGCTTAGTCACTTACACCACAGTATTGGATGCACAAGATCGCTCATTCGATGCGCAAAGTTCATTAATACAAATTAAGAATCAATTAATTGCAAATAGAATCAACCTACATGTTGCCCTTGGTGGTGATTTTGAAAAACCATCAAGCGACCTAAAGAGTAACAACGATGAAAACTAAAACAGCTAAAATTATTATTCCAGCCGCGGTTGTTGTTACCGCTCTTTTAATTGTATTTTTTATCAAAAGTAACCCGCCAGAAGCGAGGCGTTTTGGCTCAGCACCAAAAGCAGCTATCAGCGTGTCGGTACTAGAAATTGTGCCTCAAAGTTACCAAGTAATGATAGACAGCTACGGTACAGTAAAGCCTCGCACACAAAGCTTACTTGTTGCTCAAGCATCAGGGCAAATCATCGACGTGAGTGATGAGTTTAGAGAAGGTGGTTTTTTTGAAAAAGGCGACGTGTTACTAAAGCTTGATGATAGAGATCATCAGGCAGAGGTTAAATCTGCACAAGCTAACTTGCTCACAGCAGAACAAAGCTTACTAGAAGAAAAAGCCCGCGGGCAACAAGCACTGACTGATTGGAAGCGCCTTGGTGGTTCAAGCCAAGCCAGCAGCTTGGTATTACGTGAGCCGCAATTAGCAGCTGCGCAGGCACAAGTTTTATCAGCACAAGCTACTCTTGAAAAAGCAGAGCTTGATTTAGAGCGTACAAAGGTTACTGCACCTTATGCTGGGCGCATACTGAGTCGCAGTGTCGATTTAGGCCAAGTAGTGACTAACAATACCCAACTTGCCACTATTTACGCTATTGATAGCGTAGAAATTCGTTTACCAATAAAAAATAAAGACCTTTCGTTTGTAAACCTGCCTGAGCAATACCGTGATGGTGCTAAAAACCAAGCCGGTTCGTTAGTTAAATTTAGCTCTGATTTAGTGGGCGAACAAACATGGCAAGGCCAACTTGCACGCACTGAAGGCGCTATTGACGAAAACGCGCAGCAACTTTACGTGGTAGCAAAAATAGACGACCCATATAAATCAACCGAGAGTAACCAATATCCAATTAAAATAGGGCAATATATAAAAGCGCAAATTGCAGGCAAAACGGTACAAAATGCGTTGATCATTCCCAACAGTACAATTTATCAAGGCACCTATGTTTACGTAGTTGAGGGTGATGTACTAAAACGTAAAGACGTTACTTTTGCATGGCAAAACGCAAACCAAGCAATGATCAAGACAGGATTAAAAGCAAACGACAAGTTGGTTATCACGCCACTTGGTCAAGTGAGTTCGGGCACTAAAGTGAGTATTTTAGGTGAAGAGCCAAAGGAAAAAAAACCTAAAGGTATGCGCCCGTCGCGAGAGCAACTTGAGCAAAAAGCAAAAGAGCTTGGTATCAGTGTTGAAGAGTTAATAAAAAAACGTCGCGCAGCCAAGCAAGGAGATAAAGCATGATTGCTTGGTTTACCAAAAACCATGTTGCTGCCAATTTATTGTTAGTAACTTTGTTGTTGTCGGGACTATTTAGTTTATCGAGTAAAATACCACTTGAGGTGTTTCCGTCTTTCGAAACAGACATGATAAGCGTTGGTGTTAGCCTACGAGGTGCAACCCCTGAAGATGTAGAGCAGGGCGTAACAATTCGTATAGAAGAAGCGGTACAAGACCTAGAGGGTATTAAACAAATATTTAGCCGCTCGTCAGAGGGCTCAGGCTCTGTAACCATTGAGGTTGAAAGTGGTTACGATCCTCGTGAACTGTTGGCTGATATTAAAAGCCGAGTGGATGCGATTAATACGTTTCCTGGCGATGCCGAAAAACCAATTGTTGCGCTGGCTGAGCGCAAAAGAGAAGTAATAGCTGTTACTGTATCAAGTGATTACGGCGAAAAAGAAACGCGTGAATACGCAGAAACAGTGCGAGATCAAATACTGCGTTTGCCTAATGTAACGCAGGTAGAGCTAAGTGGTGTACGAGATTATGAGTTAGCCATTGAAGTTAGCCAAGACACACTTCGCCAATATAACCTAAGCCTTGCGCAAATATCGAGTGCGATTGCTAATTCAAGTTCTGATATTTCTGCCGGTAACTTAAAAACAGAAGGTGGCGATGTACTGATCAGCTCAAAAGGGCAGGCTTACCGCAAAGACGAATTTGCTAGCATAGTAGTTAAAAACCAAGCCGACGGAACAATTATTCGCCTAGGTGATATTGCTACAATAAAAGACGACTTTGAAGAAACGCCAGTGCGTACCCGTTTTAATGGTAAGCAAGCGGCGTTTATAGACGTTTACCGAATTGGCCCGCAAAGCGCGATAACCGTGGCAGACGATGTTAAAAACTATATTGAAGAACAGCAGGCCACGCTACCACAAGGTTTTAAACTAAGCTATTGGGATGACGATTCAGAGTTAGTTAAAAGCCGTATCGCAACCTTAACCAGTAATGCTCTACAAGGTGGTATTTTAGTTCTGGCACTGCTCACGCTATTTTTGCGCCCGGCAATTGCATTTTGGGTATTTATTGGTATTCCAGTATCGTTTATGGGCGCATTTATCGCGATGCCAATTTTTGGTGTAACGCTAAATATAATGAGCTTATTTGGCTTTATTTTAGTGCTCGGTATTGTAGTAGATGACGCCATAGTAACTGGTGAAAACGTGTATACCCATTTAAAAACGGCAAAATCGGGTGAGCAGGCTGCTATATTGGGTACTCAAGAAGTGGCTACTCCCGTTACCTTTGGTGTGCTGACTACGGTTGCTGCCTTTTTACCTTTAGCATTTATTGAAGGGGCACGCGGCGCCTTATTTGCGCAAATTCCAGTAGTCGTTATTCCGGTGTTATTGTTCTCGCTAATTGAATCTAAATTTGTGTTGCCAGCACATTTAAAATACATAAAATTACGCCACCAAAAAGGTGAACCATCGAAGCTTGAAGCAATTCAACAACGCTTTGCAGATGGCTTTGAAAGTGCAATTTTAAAATATTACCAACCTATCTTAAACACTGCTTTACGCCATAAATTAGCAACGGTAAGTTTATTTGTTGGGGTATTTTTTATTATTTTAACCATGATCACTAGCGGTTGGACTAAGTTTATCTTTTTCCCACGAATTCCTAGCGAAACCGTACGGGTTAACCTAACACTGCCAACGGGTACGCCGTTTGAGGTAACCAATAAATACGTGATTGATATGTCTGAAAAGGCCCAGCAATTACAAGATAAATATCGCGACCCAGATACAGGGGAAAGCGTTATTTTAAACATACTCGCCACTACAGGCGGGCGCGGTGGAGTATCCAACTCTGGGGCGGTACGCTTTGAAATTACGCCTGCAGAAAAGCGTGAATCAGACATAGGCTCACGCGAGCTTGCAAGTGAGTGGCGCGATTTAATAGGTGTGATCCCTGGCGCTGAAAGCTTAACATTTAGAGCTGAAATTGGCCGAAGTTCAGACCCAATAGACGTTCAATTAAGTGGCACCTCGCTAACAATACTTCAAGATGTGGCTGATAATATTAAAAACCGTTTAGCAACTTACCCAACGGTGTTTGATATTGCCGATAGTATGTCTGATGGTAAAGAAGAATTACGTATAGAGCTTACACAACAAGGTTTAGCGCTTGGTTTAAACCGTGTAAATGTGGCAGGCCAAGTGCGAAATTCATTTTTTGGTTCTCAAGTTCAACGTATCCAACGCGGACGAGACGACGTGCGTGTAATGGTGCGTTTACCTATTGATGAGCGCCGCTCGATAGCTGATTTACAAAATATACTAATAAACACCCCCGATGGCGGTTCTGTACCATTGTCGCATGTGGCAACGCTTACGGCAGGGCAAAGCCCATCGACTATAAACCGTATTGATCGTTACCGCACACTAAACGTGACGGCTGATATAGAAAAAAACAACACCAACATGACGGTGCTTCAAGCTGACCTCGCACAATACTTAGACGAGCTAATGCAGCAATACCCGGGGGTTGATTATAAACTTGAAGGTGAAGCTAAAGAGCAAAGAGAGTCGTTTGGCTCACTGGCTTGGGCGCTAGTGTTTGTATTTTTTATAATTTATGCGCTATTAGCTATTCCGTTTAAGTCATACATGCAACCAATTATTGTTATGAGTGTGATTCCATTTGGCATGATTGGCGCAGTAGTCGGGCACTGGATAATGGGGATGGATTTAACCATTATGAGCCTACTAGGTATGCTTGCGTTAATAGGTGTGGTAGTGAACGATTCGCTCGTATTAGTCGATTTCATTAATAAAAAACGTAGCGAAGGTGGCGATTTAATCGAGGCTGTTAAACTCGCTGGCGCATCGCGCTTTCGCCCGGTTATGCTCACCAGTTTAACCACTTTTATAGGTTTAATGCCGCTGCTGTTTGAAAAAGCCACACAAGCGCAGTTTTTAATACCTATGGCCGTTAGTTTAGGGTTTGGGATTATTTTTGCGACCTTTATTACTTTATTGCTAGTACCAGTCAATTATATGTTGATGGAACGATTTCAAGGCTGGTTTAAATAATACAAAAACGTGTTGATACAAAAGCTGTAGGTATTCAATTGCCTGCAGCTTTTTTGTTTTTAGCTATGCAAAATTGAAAATTATTTAAGGCGTTAAATGGATATACGTGGATATATAAAGAGGTTTGAGTGTGCGTGTTAAAACGCGAGTAGATGATGGTGTTCCCCAAGATACGGTACTCGGTTTCAGTCCTGAAACCAGAAGGTTTCAGGGCGGGAATCTGCGGTTTACCGTAGGCTTCTCGGTACATGCCAAGCTTGCACAATAGTAAACGAACAGAAACCCTGGTATAAAATTTATCGGCTCAGGGACTTAACCCAGCTCCAGTACCCCAGGGAACAAATTAAGTATATAAGACATATGCCAATCCTTAAACCCAAAACGTAAAAAATTAAGTCGTTCGCTTAGTTTTCCCACACCTTTAACTCGCTGTTTACTTTATTGCGTAGTTTTTGAGCGTGATCATACAATTAATTGGAGTTGCTTTTTATCGAGTGGTAGCATTGCTTTAACTAGCAAAGCGAAGGCTTGATTATGAACGATTTACCAGATTACGAAAAAGCTCAACTACTTTTAGAAAAAAACGAAATATTTGTTTCTCCTGCCGAAGCGCATGGTGTTATTAGTGGTTTATTAGCATGTGGACTAAGTATTGACGACAAGGAGTACCTAGGCCTTTTAAGCGATGTATTCAACGATGGTGAATCGTTCGGTAATGGTTTAAAAGCATTTTTTGGCACTATTTATAAGCAAGTTGTTGCAAGCTTTAACGATGAAGAGTTTCAGTTTGATTTATTTTTACCAAGTGATGACGAAACACTCATCGATCAGGCTAATGGCCTCGTATCATGGGTATCGGGATTTATGCTTGGTTTTGGTTTAAAGCAAAAAGATTACGGTAAGCTGTCGGCTGACGTGAAAGAAGTAATTAGCGACTTTAGCGAAATAACACGCCTAGATACCACTTTCGAAGAAACCGAAGAAGATGCTAACGCACTTCACGAAGTTATTGAATATGTACGTGTATCGGCACTACTTTGTTTTGCTGAGCTAGGTAAAGAGCAAAGCAGCCAAAGTGATAAAAAAACGCTTCATTAAACTTAATTAAAAAGTACAACGGGTTAGCTAATAATGGTTGAAATAAAAAAGTCAGAGTTTAAAGCACGCAGAGAACGCTTACTTGCACAAATGGACGATAACAGCATTGCGCTTATTCCGGCTGCTAGCGAAGTAACGCGAAGCCGCGATACTGACTATGCTTTTAGACAAGACAGCGACTTTTTTTATTTAACCGGTTTTAACGAACCCGATGCTGTATTGGTGCTTTGTAACAACAGCGATACACCCAGCACCTTATTTTGCCTTGATAAAGACAAATTAGCCGAAATTTGGCATGGCCGACGTGTTGGTTTTGATAAAGCCAAAAGCGACTACTTATTTGACGAGGCCTACCCATTAAGTGATTTAGAAGAGCAACTGCTTGAGCTACTAAATGGTAAAAATGCGATTTATTTTGCACAAGGCGCTTATGATTCATTTGATAGTAAAGTGTTTACGCTTTTAGGTACTCTTCGTGGCGGGGCTCGCAAAGGCCTTAAAGCACCGAGTACGTTAAAAGAAATTCGCGGCCTTATCCACGAAATGCGTTTGTTTAAATCGCCAAGCGAAATAGAGGTAATGCGCGAAGGCTGTGAAATTAGCGCCCGTGGCCACATGCGAGCTATGCGCTTTTCACATGCAGGAGCAACTGAGTTTCAATTAGAAGCAGAGCTTCATCATCATTATGCAATGAACGGCGCACCTCATCCGGCTTACGGCACAATTGTAGGTAGCGGCGATAACGCTAATATTCTGCATTACACGCAAAATAGCGATGTACTTAAAAATGGCGATCTAGTACTTATTGATTCAGGTTGTGAGCTACAAGGCTACGCAGCCGATATAACACGTACATTTCCGGTAAATGGCCAGTTTAGTGAAGAACAAGCCGCGCTTTATAATATTGTTCTTAACGCACAACTTGCTGCCTTTGAAGAAATTAAACCCGGTGGTTACCTGTCCCATGCTAATAAATTAGCAATGGAAGTATTAACGCAAGGCTTACTTGATTTAGGTATTTTAACTGGCGACTTTACTGAACTAATGGCGCAACAAGCCTGTAAGGAATATTACATGCACGGCCTTGGGCATTGGCTGGGGTTAGACGTGCATGATGTTGGTGATTATAAAATAAATAACGTTGAGCGAGCATTTGAGCCTGGTATGGTTTTAACCATAGAGCCAGGACTCTATATAAGCGAAGACTCAAACGCGCCACAAAAGTACAAAGGTATTGGTATTCGTATAGAAGATAATTTACTCGTTACCGAATCAGGCCATGAAAACCTTACTTTAAGCGTGCCTAAAACCATTGGCGATATTCAAGCACTTATGCAACAAACTAAAAGCGCATAACGGGTGGAGAGCACAATGGCTAAGCAATTTGATGTTGTAGTAATTGGTGGTGGTTTAGTCGGCGCAAGTTGTGCACTTAGCATTACTAAAATAAACCCCTCAATAAACATTGCCGTGGTAGAAGCAAGCCAAGTAACCGATGAATACCATCCAAGCTTTGACGACAGAAGTATTGCGCTTGCTCAGCAATCGGTAGAGTATTTACAAACACTTAATTTATTTGATCAAAATGCCCCTTACACCTCTGCTATTAAAAAAGTGAGTGTGTCTGATAGAGGTCATTTTGGTAAAACCCATATTCAAAGCACTGAATTTGCAAAACCTTCTTTAGGGTATGTAGTTGAGGTTAATCCATTTGGGCGCGCGCTTCATCAGCGGTTAGTGCAATCAAGCATTAGCTTATTTTGCCCTGATAGCGTAGTCGAAATAAAACAAACGTTGCATAGCAATGCACTGACTTTACAAAATGGCGAACAACTTAATGCCAAGCTAATTATTGTAGCCGATGGCGCGCAATCTCCTACACGCCAATTGCTGGGCCTTAATTTTAATACTCAGCCTTATGAGCAAGGCGCTATTATTGCCAATATAGAAGTAGCCGAAGGGCATAATAACCATGCCTTTGAACGCTTTACTCAGCATGGCCCTATGGCACTATTACCGATGAGTAATAACCGATATTCATTGGTGTGGTGTATGGAAAAAGAGCAAATTAATTCATACATGGACTTAAATGAAATCGAGTTTTTAAGTGCATTACAATCAGCCTTTGGTTACCGCGCAGGGCAATTTGTTAAAGTGGGTATGCGCGCAAGCTACCCGCTGGTATATGGGCAAGCCGAATCGTTAATAGCTCATCGAACGGTGGTTATTGGTAATGCTGCTCATGCTATTCATCCCATTGCAGGGCAAGGCTTTAATTTAGGCTTGCGTGATGTACAAGTACTGAGTGATTTAATTGCCAATAGCCCTAATGAGTTAGGGAGCTATGCGTTTACACGCGAGTATGGTCAGTTGCGCAGCCAAGATATAAAAACAGTGATGACCTTAACAGATGCCTTAGTAAGGTTGTTTTCAAATTCATCTCGAGTATTAGCACTTGGGCGAAGCATTGGCTTGTTTTCAATGGATTTATTCCCCGCATTAAAAGCCCCGTTAGCAAAACAATTAATGGGGCAAGTTAAACAAGGTTCACGTTTATGAAGCAAACACAGGTGTGTATTGTTGGTGGTGGTTGCGTGGGGCTGACGTTAGCCCTTGGGCTTGCTAAGGCTAATATTAGTGTTGTGGTACTCGATGCAGCATCAACACAAGCCCCTCCAACTGATGAATACGGTTTACGTGTAAGCGCACTTAGTATTGCAAGCCAAACGTTATTAGAGCAATTAAACGTTTGGCCTGAAATTATTGCTCAGCGTGCATGTGCATATACCCATATGGATGTTCGCGATGCCGACAGCTTTGGTAAAATAACCTTTAATAACAAACAACTTGAGCTCGACCATTTAGGTCATATAGTTGAAAACGATATTATTCGCTTTGCACTTATTAAACAGTTAGAGCAGCAAAGCAATGCTACGTTAATTTTTGATACCGAATACCAGCAAATACACCAAAGTGAATCAGACGTATTTGTAACCCTTAAAAGCGGCGAGCCTATTATTGCTAAGCTGCTGGTGGCGGCTGATGGCGCAAATTCAGCTATTCGTAAACAATTTAATATGGCGCTGACCTTTAAAGATTACGATCACCATGCACTCGTTGCTACAGTAAAAACAAAAGAGCCACACGCAAATACTGCGCGACAAGTGTTTTTACCTACGGGGCCATTGGCATTTTTACCATTGAGTGACGCTAACACTCATTCTATTGTGTGGTCTACCAGCCCTAACCATTGCGATGAATTACTAGCAATGGACGACAACGACTTTAATAAAGCCGTAATGGCTGCCATAGATGGCCAATGCGGCTTGTGTGAAGTGCAAAGTAAACGCGCGGCATTTCCACTTAAAATGCGTTACGCCCAGCAATGGGTGAGCGGCAAAGTGGTATTAATGGGTGATGCAGCGCACACCATTCACCCATTGGCAGGGCTGGGTATGAACCTAGGCCTAAAAGACGCCGCGTATTTAATTGAGTTACTCACAAGTGATAGTAAAGAATTTGCCAGCACGCGCACGCTTCGTGATTACGAGCGTACCCGCAAGCTCGACGCACAAAAACACATCGCCATGATGCAGGGGCTTAAAGAGTTATTTGAAGGCGCAAACCCAGTTAAAAAGCTAATACGCGGAGTTGGGCTGTCACTCGTTGATAACCTAGGCCCAATAAAACACCTATTCGCCAAAGAAGCGATAGGTAAGTAAGTAGGTTGGGTTGAGCGAAGCGAAACCCAACAGGTAAAGTGGTTAGTTTTTAGCTGTCAGCTTTTAGAAAAGAAAAACCGATGTTTAATTTAAACATCGGTTTTTGTTTTTAAGTAGTGTGAAACAGATTAAAAGCTGCGCTTTTCACGCGAGCAATCTCAGCGCCTACATGCAAAGTTTAACACTGAGCTTAATTTCACCTGTAGGCGTTTAGCTTGGCGGCGCGACGAGCATAGCTCGTGATTACTATCGTTAGTTAAAAAGCGCTTTATGTAAAATCAGCTACAAATTGGCTTGGGCTTCATTGACCATATCTTTGAGCGCGTCAATTAACAGTGGGTCGCGCGAGTTTTGTTTAGCAAGTTCTAGTGCGTGTTTCATACTAGTAACAGCCTCCTTAAATTGTTTGTCAGCCGTGTAGCCTTGCGACAATCGCATGTGGGAGTAGGCTGCATTTGGGTAACCGCGAGTAAAGTGTTTAAGCGTCGTTATCGCTTTTTTAGTATTACCAAACTTTTGCTGGCGGTGGGCAAATTCTACGTACACATCTTGTGGAATTTTAAGCTCAAATCCGTACTTATCGCTCAGTGCTTGGTAGTAACCGGTAATAAGCGATACATCAGCAAATTTTCCATGCTCGTCTGTTACTTTAAATATTAGGTCGCTAAACAAGTGAATCAGGCTATCGCTAATTGCTGGAAGTATGGTGCCCATGTGAGTAAAAGTAGGGTAATGCTTATATTCCCACTTTAGCTGTGTGGGCATTTGTTGTTCTAAATTTACTAACGTATTTAATGCGCCTGTATAAAAACGTGCGCCTTCACTCGCTACACTAATAAATAACTCTTGAGCACCTTTAGGGTTTTTAGTGTATTTAATAATATTATTTTTTAACTCTTCGTCACTCCACCAACTATTTGGGCTAATAGCTATGTAGTTGTTAAACAATTCAGGCTGATTAACTAAAGTATAAAGCGCTAATGTACCAGCGTTAGAGTGACCAATTAAAGTGTTGTAGCCGTTAGTTGAGTAATTATTGTTTATGTATGGCATGAGTTCATCTGACACAAACTTTAAAAATTTGTCGGTTTGCCCAGCGTCAGGCCATTTATTTTTAACAAAGGTTTGAAACTCCGTTTTAGGCTCACCCTCTACTTGAGGTAAGTAATCACGAACTCGGTTAGTTGTATCAATAGCAACAAGCATGGCATTAGGTATTTGCTCGTAATCAACAAGGGATTTTATAACGCCAGACGCCGTATGAAAGTGCTCAACACCATCAAGTAAATAAATAACATAAAGCGGCTGGTCGTCTTTTACAGTGTCAGGTATGAAGATGCTGATTGGCCTATCTTCGTTAAGTATTTTTGATTGTAGAATAACTTTTTTACCAACGGTTATGTCGGTTGTAGCGGTGTTTGAATAGCTAAAAAAAGAGGTGCTAAAAGTAAGTATCAAGGCAAGCGATAATAAAATCTTCATAAATATCCTTATTTAATAATGTGTTGCTTAATAATTGCACGGCTTTAGGCTTGAGTAAACGTTTATATTTTAGGAGCACATACAGGGCTTTATTAATTAAAAGCTTTGATTTTTTTGTGCGAGCAAGCTCAGCGACTTCCAAAAAAGCGAAGGCACTTACTTTCAATTTACTTATTGATAGCGGGGCATCGAGTACCATCACCCAATAGCTTTAACACTTATCTATTAAAGCTTAAAAAACCTGCTTGCTTAATTATCCTACTAAGCGTAAAATGCGCGCTCATTTCGGCTTTTAAACTATTAATTCCTTGCCTTAAACCGACCGGCCGAAACGGTAGAAGGCTCTATTAACCGTAAGGAATATCCATGCGTCATTACGAAATCGTATTCATGGTTCACCCAGATCAGAGTGAGCAAGTTGCTGGTATGATCGAACGTTATACTGGTTCTATCACTGAAGCTGGTGGTTCAATCCACCGTCTTGAAGATTGGGGCCGTCGTCAATTGGCTTACCCAATTAACAAGCTTCATAAAGCTCATTATGTTCTTATGAACGTTGAAGCACCTACTGAAGTAATCAGCGAGCTAGAAACTACTTTCCGCTACAACGATGCAGTGCTTCGTAACTTAGTTATCCGCACTAAATCTGCAGTAACTGAAGCGTCTCCTCTTGCAAGAGAAGAGAAGAAAGAAGCACCAGCTGCTTAATTGTTTTGAGTCCAAGCATGGCGTTCAACTGGCGGTAAATATAAATGGTTAGCCCTTTTATGAATCAGCTGGTTTTATCTGGGGTAGTTTGTAAAACACCCAAGTTAAGCCAAAGCCCTGCTGGCATCCCGCATTGTATTTTTGTTTTAGAACATAAATCGATGCAAACCGAAGCAGACCTTAACCGTAATAGTTATGTAAAGCTTCAGGTTGTTGCCAGTGGAAAGCAAATGCAACAACAGACTCAACATTTGCACGTTGGGCAGGCATTGCAAGTGAGTGGTTTTTTAAATCGCCACGAAGGTCGTAACGGCCTTAGCCAATTGGTTTTGCATGCTCAGCATATAGAAAGAATTATTTGAGGAATTAATCTCATGGCACGTTATTTCAGACGTCGTAAGTTCTGCCGCTTTAAAGCGGAAGGCGTACAACAAATCGATTACAAAGATCTAGCTACTCTTAGAAACTATGTTACAGAAAGTGGCAAAATCGTACCTAGCCGTATTACAGGTACTAGCGCTAAATTCCAGCGCCAGCTAGCAACTGCTATTAAGCGTGCTCGCTACTTAGCCCTTCTTCCATACACTGACTTACATAAGTAAGCAGCGGATTAACAGTTTTTAAAAGGTGTAGAAACATGCAAGTTATTCTACTAGATAAGATCGCTAACCTAGGTAGCCTAGGTGAACAGGTTGTAGTTAAATCTGGTTTCGCACGTAACTTCCTTTTCCCTCAAGGTAAGGCAGTTCCTGCGACTAAAGCTAACATTGAAACGTTTGACGCTCGTCGCGCAGAACTTGAAGCGAAAATCGCTGAACAGTTAGTTGCTGCACAAGCACGCGCTGAAAAACTAGAAGCATTAGCAGAAGTTACTTTAGTATCTAAAGCTGGTGACGAAGGTAAGTTATTCGGTTCAATCGGTACTCGTGACATCGCTGACGCTATCTCAGCTGTTGGTGTTGAAGTTGCTAAGTCAGAAGTTCGTTTGCCTCTAGGTACTATCCGTGAGACTGGTGAATTTGACGTATCAATTTCTGTTCACACAGACGTAACGGCTACTATCAAAGTAATCGTAATCGCTGAAGCTTAATTTTTAATTAAGCGACAAAAGCCGTGCTTTTAGCACGGCTTTTTTGTGCCTAAAATTCAGTGTTTTTATTATTAATGTGGTACTGCCTCCTAATACTCTTCTTATTTAGAATTTAAATTTTTTAAATTTATTTTCATTTCATTCAAACCTTTTACCGCTGTTATTGCGTCTAACTTATCAATACACTTGAAATGGTACCAATACCATAATAATTAAAAGGTGATATCACGGATGTTACACGTTAAACCCGATCAACCCGCTGAGTGCGAAAATGCATTGATTGAACGCGTAAAGTCGGGTGATCAAAGTGCATACACAATGCTTTACCAATTGCATATAAAGCGCGTTTACGGTTTGTGTTTGCGCTTATTAGCTGATCAGTCGCACGCTGAGGATGCTGCGCAAGAAGTGTTTGTTCAGGTGTGGCACAAAATAGCGATGTTTGATGGTCGTTCGCAGTTTTCTACTTGGTTATACAGTGTGGCGAGTAATATTGCGATTAACTACTTACGTAAACAAAAAAGCTGGGTACAAAAAGTCGTTAGCATTGAACAAGGCGGTATGGATGAGCAATCGGCTAAAGACTGTAAAGGCTTAAACGGCTTAGATAAGCTAATTGTTAGGTTACCTGAGCGTGCACGGATGGTATTTGTATTGTTTGCAGTAGAAGGTTATCGACATGAAGAAATAGCAGAGCAATTGGGTATTGCCGTTGGATCAAGCAAATCACAATATCATCGAGCAAGGCAGTTATTACAAGAGTGGTATGAAAATGAATAAACCAAACTTTGACGACTTTTTAGATAAATCATTAAACACGCTTGATAAAGAGATAACGCCACAAAAAGATCTGTGGGCAGGTATAGAAAGAGCCATTGTAAATACCAATGAGCCTGAGCAATCAGCCGTTACTTTATGGCCAAAGTTAAGCGCAATTGCGGCATGTACCGTTGCTGCACTAGTGGCGCTCAATATGTTTGTAATAAACCCTAAACCACAACCGGTTGTGGCCATAAGTGACTATTTTGCACAGCAAAAGCAAAGCTTACTGGTGCAGTATAAAAATCAAGACGCCTTAACCGATAATTGGCAAACACAATTACAAGAACTTGAAGAGGCAGAGTATGCCATTAAGCAAGCACTTAAAAACGAACCCCAAAACCAAGCATTGCTAACAATGTTAGCGCAGATTTATCAACAACAACTTGATTTGATTAATAAGGTGCATGCACCTCGTTGGCAAAGTATTTAGGAGAAAAACATGAAAGCAATTTTACTAGGATTAAGCTTATTTCCACTTGCTGTACTTGCAGGAGAAAAAATTGATAAACAAATAGAGGTGCCAAAAGAGGGTACTGTTTTTATTGAGAATCAGCGTGGTGATGTAAGTATTGCTGGTTGGGATAAAAGCGAGTTTAAAGTAGTGGGCGAGCTTGACGATAAGGCAGAAGGTTTTGAGCTCGAAACAAGAGGCGACAATACATATTTTGTTGTGAAAATGCCACGTAAAATGGGCTGGGGCAGTAATGGCGATGGCTCTAAACTAACTATTTTTATGCCGCATAGCAGCGCATTAGACTTTCGTGGTGTTAATGTATCGGTAATAGCTAAAGCACTTAAAAATGGTGCAGAAGTAAATGTGGTTAATGGTGAAATTACCGCACAAAATTTAGCAGGTAATATTAAGCTAACCAGCGTTAACGGTGATGTGAATGCACAAAGCCTGAGCGGTAATATTCAATTTGAAACGGTAAATGGCGAAATAAATGATGAACAGTCAAGTGGTGAGTTACGCTTTAGCGCTGTGAATGGTGATATTAAGTCGTCATCAAGCGCGAGCGATGTTCGTCTTGAAAATGTGAACGGTGACATAAACTTTAAGCTAGGTAGTATCAAAAACTTACGTATTAATACTGTAAATGGTGAAGCCGAAGTTCGTATTAGTGAATTGCTAGATAGTGCAGATGTACGTTTTGAGTCGGTAAGTGGCGATGCAGAGTTTTTCTTCCCTACTAGTGTATCGGCTAAATTTGAGATTGAAGCCCATGCCAATGGCAAAATTATTAATGAGCTTAGCGATGACAAAGTAAAAAAAGCCAAATATGGCCCAGCCAGTGAGCTTGAGTTTGTTATTAATGGCGGCAATGCAGACGTTGAAATGGATACTATAAGTGGCCGTATTGAGCTTAAAAAGTAAATCGTAAACTTTTGAGTTACAAAAAGCAGGAAAAGATTTCCTGCTTTGCTATTTGCACAACCCCGGCAAGTCGATAGAATAGAGCCATTCAATTTTAGTACTGTGAAGTTATGGCCAAACCAGATAAGCAAGTCGATACCCTTAAAGTTCCTCCCCATTCAATAGAAGCTGAACAATCTGTTTTAGGTGGCTTAATGCTTGATAACCAAGCATATGACCGCGTAGCCGAACTTGTTGTATCTCAAGATTTTATACTCGTACGCACAAGCTTATTTTTGAAGCAATGACAGAGCTTGCAGAGTTGGGTGATCCAATCGATTTAATTACGATTTCTGAAAGCCTTGAAAAAAATAATAAACTGGCAGGAATTGGTGGTTTTGCTTACTTAGCCGAAATAGCCAAAAATACACCGAGTGCCGCTAATATCGATGCATACGCTAATATTGTGCGAGAGCGTGCGGTTGTGCGTGAAATGATTGGTGTAGCAAATGAAATAGCCGAGGCCGGTTTTAATACCGAAGGGCGTACAAGCCATGACTTATTAGATTTTGCCGAGAGTAAAGTATTTAAAATTGCTGAGCAGCGTTCAAAAAGCACCGAAGGTCCGCAAAGCATACACAACATACTCGAAAAAACCGTTGATAAAATAGAAGAGCTATACCAATCTCCGCAAGATGGTGTAACAGGCGTAAGTACCGGCTATGCTGACTTAGATAAAATGACCACAGGTTTACAGCCTTCTGATTTAATTATTGTTGCAGCACGTCCTTCAATGGGTAAAACCACCTTTGCGATGAACCTTGCAGAGCATGCGGCAATGACACAAGACAAGCCTGTGCTTATTTACTCATTAGAGATGCCCTCTGAGCAAATCATGATGAGGATGCTGGCATCACTTGGTCGTATTAACCAAACTAAGGTACGTACTGGTCAGCTAGACGATGATGATTGGGCGCGTCTTTCATCAACCATGGGCTTGTTGATGGAAAAAGGTAAAATGTACGTTGATGATGCATCAGGGTTAACACCTACCGATGTTCGTTCACGTGCACGTCGTATTGCGCGCGATCATGGTGGTATCAGTATGATCATGGTTGATTACCTTCAGCTTATGCGTGTGCCGAGCTTATCGGATAACAGAACCCTTGAAATTGCAGAAATTTCACGCTCTCTTAAGTCACTAGCAAAAGAATTAAAATGCCCGGTTGTTGCGCTTTCGCAGCTAAACCGTACGCTTGAGCAACGTGCTGATAAACGCCCAATTAACTCAGATTTACGTGAATCTGGCTCGATAGAGCAGGATGCCGATTTAATCATGTTTATATACCGTGACGAAGTCTACAACGAAGACAGTACTGAAAAAGGCATCGCCGAAATCATCATAGGTAAACAGCGTAACGGTCCAATTGGTAAGGTGCGCTTGACGTTCCAAGGGCAGTTTTCTCGCTTTGATAACTACGCAGGTCCTGCGATGGATGACGAGTATTAATGCGCTTAGCTACTGCTGAAATTAATTTAACGGCACTTGCGCATAATTTAGCGCAGGTAAAGCGTTTTGCACCAAACAGTAAAGTTATGGCGGTATTAAAAGCCAATGCTTATGGCCATGGTTTGGTTAAAATTGCCCAACATTTAAATGATGCAGACGCATTTGCAGTAGCACGTATAGATGAAGCTTTAGCGCTTCGAGCTGGCGGATTAACAAAACCGATTGTGTTACTTGAAGGCTTTTTTAATAAAGACGATTTACCTATTTTATTGGCCAATAACTTTCAAACTATTATTCATGATGAGTATCAGCTTGCCGCTTTGGAAGAGGCTGAGCTGGAAGCACCTTTATTGTGCTGGCTTAAAGTAAATACTGGCATGCATCGCCTGGGTATTGCCCCAGAGCAGTTTGATGAATTTTATAAGCGCCTGCAAAAAACACCCAATGCCAATAACACCGTTAATTTAATGACCCACTTTGCATGCGCGGACGATGTAAATAACACCAAGACAGCACAGCAAATTTCACAGTTTGACTGCCTAGTAAATAATATTAACCAAGCACATTGCTTATCTAACTCGGCGGGCATTATTGCTTGGCCGAATGCTCATGGCGATTGGGTGCGCCCTGGTTTAATGTTATATGGGGTATCGCCTATGGCAAACGCATTGGGTGAGCAGCACCAGCTTAAACCCGTTATGCGATTAACGACACGTGTTATAGCAGTGCGCCATGTTCCAGCTAACGAGGCCGTAGGATATGGTGGGCGTTGGAAAAGCGATAAAGCGACTCAATTAGCTGTGGTTGCTATGGGATATGGTGACGGTTACCCGCGACATGCAAAAGAGGGTACACCAGTGGTTATTGGCAAGCAGCGCTATGGTATTGTAGGTAGTGTGGCAATGGATATGATTAGCGTAGACATAGGCCAAAACGAGCACGACATAAAAGTAGGCGACAGAGTCACAATGTGGGGCCCAGAGCTACCAGTAGAAGAAATAGCACAGTGTGCCGATACCATTCCTTACGAGCTTTTGTGTAATATTACACCGCGCGTAAGTTATGAGTATCAGCCATAATTAAATAGTGGTAGTTACTCTTTAATAAAGTAAATATCACTAAAGCCCATGCGGGCAAACTCTTGATCACGAAAGTTACGAACAGAAGCTGACCCTTTAGAGGTCATTTCTATTTGCTGTACCATGCTTAAGTAATTCGTTAAATCAATGCCTTCGGCAGCAGCAATTGCTTGATACATGTCGTGGTATTTATCTTTAGCAAAATTTATTTCGCGCGGTTGGTTTTTAAATTTATAAGTTATTCTGCGTGCCATATTACGCTCATTGTAATTGAGTATTAAAGCGATTTTACACTGTATTTAGTAGCGGCTCTAGCATTGAATGACACGATATAACTAGGCACTCAAACCATAGGGTTAATAATGAAATTATCAGTAGAGATTAGTAAGTACCCACTTCACCAAGATTATATTCCTTTTATCAAAGGCTTTATTGATCGATTAAACGAATACGATGGTTTAAAAGTGATTACTAATACACTATCGACACAAATTTTTGGCGATTATGATTTAGTGATGCAAGTACTCAATACCGAAATTAAACGTTCATACGAAGAGTTTGGCAAAGCTATTTTTGTGTGTAAGTTTTTGTCTGGCGATTTATCGCCTCAGTAGTTTTTTCGCCACAATTTAACGGTAACAGCACACTATGGAATTTATAACAAAAACGTTAAGCGGTTTTACTGCCATGTCGCACTGGGAATATATTGCGGTTGTGTTATCAATTGCTTATTTATTGTTGGCGATAAAAGAAAGCCTGTGGTGCTGGCCTGCTGCGTTTTTTAGTACGCTAATTTACACTATTATGTATTGGAATGGCGCATTGCTAATGGAGTCATTACTCAACTTTTATTACATGTATATGGCTGTATTTGGCTGGGTTGTGTGGCGAAAAGGCAAAGCTAATAATAACAACCTGAGTATTAGTTCTTGGTCTATGGAACGTCATGCGCTTTTAATCATACTTACCTCTATTGCGGCAACAGGCATTGGGTATTTTATGACTAACTATACGCATGCTGATTTTGCCTACCTCGATAGCTTTACAACCTGTTTTGCCGTTGTGACGACTTACTTAGTTGCCAAAAAAATCCTTGAAAACTGGTTGTATTGGATAGTCATAGACGCAGCGTCTATGTATTTATATTACGAAAAAGGCTACTACCCAACATTAGCGCTTTTTGTGTTTTACACCATTATGGCAGGGTGGGGATTTAAAACTTGGTATGAAGAATACGAGCAAAGCCAAGCTAAGCCACTCGCACAGCTTTAATTTATGAGTGATTACAATGCACTTATAAACAAATGCCGTGCGTTTATAGCACCAAGTAGCGTTATTTCATGCGTGCCTTTATCACAAGGTTTAAGTAACGAAAATGTGTTAATAAATACGACTCAAGGGAAGTATTTATTAAAGCGTTACAAAGACCATTGGCCAGAATATGCCTTAGAGGCACAGCGTCGCCTGAGTGCGTCAAATATATGTCCTTCCCCCGTATGGCTTGATAAACAAAATCAACTGGCTGTGTTTAATTACTTTGACGGTAGTACCGCAAATAGTCTATCAATCGACGACGTGATTAAAAAACTTGCCACTGTCCATGCTTACTCAGTTAGCACTGAGCCAATGAACGTAGCCCAAGAGCTAAGCTGTTATAAATGTTCACCAGTGTATTTGGAGCATCAGCAGCAAATTAGTGCAGCGGTTAACTTTATTGCAGCCATGCCTATCGAGCTTGGTTTTTGCCACAACGATTTAATTAAAGATAATTTAATAGTGAATGAGTCAGGCAGCTACTTAATTGATTTTGAGTACGCTAAAACTAACGACGTGTATTTTGATTTAGCGGCGCTAAGTGTTAGCTTTGAGCTAAATAAAAATAATGATGATGCGTTATTAAATAGTTACGCTAAATATAAAGACAAACAGGTAGGGTTTGTAACATCAACCGATAAGCTTAATTGTTATAAGCTGTTATTTTTGGTTTTAAGTATTGGTTGGTATGAGCAGCGCGACATAAGAGCTCCAGCAAAAAAATTACGCGCGCAGCTGCTAAAACTTATTGCAGCATGTGGCTTTTAAAGGCCACCAAAACGCGCTGCTAACTCTTTATATTTTGCTACTTCATCTGCATCAAACTGCGGTTCGCCGTTTTCATCTTCTGACTTAGCGATTAATAAACTTTCACGTGCAAGACGTTTTACGCGCTCTTCTTTTACACCTAAAAATTCTGCAACTTGCTCCGTAGACATCAAACTCATTATTAATTCCTCTTTTAAATATTTTCATTACTGTGACAATGATAGTTAAAATGTTGCTAAAGCGTAACTATTTTTATCGAATATTAATAAATAACGCGTTTTTATAAAATAGTCACATGTTTTATTCAAAAGTGCCTAATTAGTAATCATATAAACTAATGTCGCTAGCATTTGTGTAAAGATGGCTTTATCATTAGCGCATGCTAACACATTGATATCGCGAGTTGATGTGGCGGCAGCAAATGTGCTCTCGTGGTGAAATGGATATCACGTGGCCCTCCGGAGGAGGGGGACAATAAATTTGAAAAATAAAGCTTTCAAATTTTGGGGCGAAGAGACAATAGATTTTGTTAGTGCCTACTATCTTGTAGGCACTTCAAATAACCACCCGTAGCTCAGCTGGATAGAGCGTTGGCCTCCGGAGCCAAAGGTCGCGCGTTCGAATCGCGCCGGGTGGGCCACTTTCATATTGATTCCTTAGGGACAATTCTGGGACACGAAGAATTGTCATAAAAAGCAGGAATTTTTATGCCCAATTTCAACACCATTTTCATTGATACAAAAAATAGACGTTTTATTATCGCTTTTGTGTCAGTACTTATTTTATCTACTTCGTCACAATGTTCTCCATCAAATTCAGAAGGAGAATATTAATGGCTACATTTGCAAAAAGACCCAACGGAAAGTGGCAAGTAAAAATTAGAAAAAAGGGCTATAAAACCCTGTCTAACACATTTACGCGTAAATCTGATGCAATTACTTGGGCTAAAGAGAAAGAGCTAGAGATGGAGCGAGGTAGCTTTGAATCAACCGATGCTGCTGAAAAAACTTTTCTCTCAGACCTTTTAGATAGATTCAAGGAAGAAGTAACCTCAAATTACAAGTCTCCTGATTGGGCCAAATATAAGATTGACTACTTGAAAAAAGTTATTGGTCATTTTCGCCTAATTGAATTTACAGTGGATAGCGCTAGGGACTTCAAGGAATATCGATTAAGTAAGGTTTCTACAGATACCGTTCGCAAAGAAATGTCCTTGATTAAGCGTATGCTCGATTATTCAATGAAAGAATGGAATATCCATCTACCGAAAGGAAATCCACTTTTGAAAGTTTCCTTACCCGCAAAAGGCAAAGCGAGAGATAGACGCTTGAAAGTGGGTGAGTTTGATATTATCAAAGCAGAAGCTGAAAACTACGGCGGCTATATTAATATTGTATTTGAGTTAGCTATTGAGACGGCTATGAGACGAGGTGAGATCAACAATCTTAGATGGAGTCAAATTAATTTGGATAAACGTACGGCCCATTTACCTGACACTAAAAATGGTGACCCTAGAACTGTTCCGTTATCAACTCGAGCTGTAGAATTATTAAAGCAGGTTGAGTGCTCTGGGGACGTGTTATTTCCAGTAAATGGAGATTCAATCGGAAAAGCTTTTAAAAGGGTAACAGGTAGAGCTGGTATTAAAGATTTACGTTTTCATGATCTAAGGCATGAAGCAACAAGCCGTTTATTTGAAAGGGGGTTGCAGTTGATGGAAGTTGCTGCAATTACTGGACATAAGGATTTGGCGATGCTTAAACGTTACACTCATTTAGATGCAGAAAAGTTAGCTCTTAAACTTTGTTGATATATAAAAAGCTTCACTGCTTACATAGTATATGTAAGTAGTGAAAAGAAAAATAAATATAACTGGTAGTACAAGTAAGTTATATTTATTTAACTCGTTAGCTTTTAGTGTGCTAGTTACCTTAAATCTGTACTTTAACGGGAACTGTCATTCTTGGTTTTATTTCTGTTAAAATCTCAGAATATGCTTCGATGATATCAGAAAATATTTCTTTATGTTTTGGCGCTTCTAAAGTTACGACAAATGCATATTTTATAGTTGGGGCTTTGGAACCGCTAATTCCTCCCCCCCCTTCTCTAGCCATATAATGAAGCTCAAATGCAGGTGAATCTAACTTACTACCTATTTTATTTTTATCAGCATTTAATACTGTTTCCCATTTGGCTGCATCACGTCTAAGTTCAGATTCCGTTGCTATCTTCACTTGCTGAAAAAAACTTTCAGGCTTTCCTCCTTTTTTGGGCTTCCAGCTAATTTCAACACCGGCTTTTGTATACATAGAGGTATCTTGTGGATCTACAGGTGTTGAGAAGCAGCATGTAGCTTTGATTTTTACTTTACCTTGTATCCCATCAGGAGGCATAGGGAGTGGTACTCTCAAATATTTTCCCGGTAATAGCTCTCCCTGATATAGAATTTTTGCAACGCCTTGGGGAGATTCTATTAATGCTTGAACATCTTCATTCACTTTACCCCAACCAACATTATTCTTGGGTAGGTCATTTGTATTCGCCAAGTTAATTAAAAGAGCTTTGATAGCCAGAGGTGATATTTCATAACCCAGTAAAGCTCGTATTCCTACAGCTGTGCGTAAAAAATATGGAGAAGCGAAGCTAGTGCCTTGCTCTGGAATAATTCTAGGTGGAGTTGAGTCGTCAGTCACATGAAAGTATTGCTCTTCAGAGCCGCCAAAGGCAACCATGTCAGGTTTAACCCTTCCCGGTGCCCTACCGGGACCTACAGCGCTGTATGGCGCTTTTAGCCAATTCAAGCCCGTCTTGTCTGTTGCACCAATAGTAATGGCATTCACGCAGTCTGAAGGAACCTGTATTCGATTTAAGCCGTATTCTTCATTAGCTTCACCATTATTGCCAGCGGCGATACAAACGAAAGTTTCTCCATCAGCAAGATAACTATCAATCAATGATGTCCAAGGATGCACTTCATCATCATCTATTGATAGCTCAGGGCCAAGGCTAATATTAATAAACTCATATTGTCTTGATAATAAAATATCTTCTATATGGCCTAGAGTGCGATATAGCTCTAATCGATCCTCTTGAGTATGAAGACTATCTATAATACGATGATGGTCTATGAATGAAAAAGGCCTAGGTGCTTCTACGCCAGATTTCAAAGGCCCAAATAAGAAAGCAGAACTTACTGCTAGCCCATGTTCCGTTCCACCCTCACAATCATCAGCATTGGAATCTCCAATTTTGTAGTTGTTTATCCATGGCTTTAGTGCATGTGATTCGGGTAGCCCACCATCTAAAATTGCCACTCTTATATCATGCGCTAAAGGTGGAGATGAAGGTAAGGTCGCTTTAGAGGATATAGGTAAAGAACGAACTAAAGGTTTAAAGGACCGTAGTGCTGGAACAGGCCTTACGACTCTAATAAAATTATGTTCAGCCAAGTTAATAAGTCTACTTCTGGGTCCCGATACTGGTACGAACCATAAATTTGATACTTCTACCGCTAAATCATCTCTCAGATTAAAACCAAGTTCTAGAGCATAAGACTTAAAAGACTTTTTAATAAAATCAGAATTACTATCGGGTATAAGTTGTAAGCCTATCTCATAAAACAGAATATCGTCTTCTTTACCTTTCTTTATTTTGGACTCAGGCTCAACAAATTCGATACTCCAAATTTTTGCAAGTTCATCTGCACCATTGGACTCAGGCCTCATGAGTGTTAAATTTTTATTGAAATCTATTAATTGCTCTTTTTTTCCAGCAACAAAAATACTTGTTGAAGGTGATAGTTTTGGTTCACCTTTCTTTGTCCACTTATCAGGCTTAACTGACGCAGCTTTACTACCTATTGAACGGACACCCATACTCCGCAGTAACTTTTTTGGGAAGTGTCCTTTTGCAATATATGATGGATGTAATGTAATTTTTGTCACTACATAATCTTTAGGACATAAAACGTCATTCAATTCCGATATGTCTTTAGCTACTTTTTCAAATTGAGGTTTTAATCTACTAACCACCTCATCCAGAGTGTATAGATTAGACGAAGGTGGAGACATTTTGGGCGGAGGGGTTAAATTAGTTAATAATTCAGCCTTCCCAATTAGATAATTGACTTCCTTTGACATTTTAGCTCCTTAAATTAGTTTTAACTTCTTTCTTATTGTGTCTCTACTCACAGTGGTTAAAGTAGATGATTTTTGCTGAGATATACCAAAATCATTAACAAGTCGAACTGCCCACTCTATCTTTTCTGAACGGCTTAAAGAAGATAGGTTAGGGCCTATCAATCTAATCGCGTTTTCATTGAAAGATTTAGGATTAATAACCTTTAGCTTACGTAGCTTAAAAATTGTTCTTTTGATATTACTATAAGAAGTACCGCTTAAACTATCGATTAATAAATGTTTTAAAGGCTTAAAATCGAAGCCATCATCACCTAAAAAAAGTTCTATAGCTTCATTCACTTCTGATTTAGAAGGGTTAGAAAATGTTACTTCCATATCAAACCTTCTCCAAAGTGCAGGATCTACTAATTCTGGGTGATTAGTCGCAGCAATTAACATTCCGCCATCAGGCCAATCTTCTAATTCTTGTAACATTACTGTTACCAATCTCTTTAATTCACCAACATCAGCTTCATCGCTTCTTTTTTTAGCAATAGCATCTATTTCATCAAGTAACAGGATGCATGGGTGTGTTTTGGCAAAATCAATTACAGATCTTAGATTATTTCCAGTTTTACCAAGGAAACTACTCATCACTGAAGTTAAATCCAACGTATAAAGCGGTAGCTGTAGTTTGGACGCTAACCATCTTGCTGAAGCTGTTTTACCTACCCCCGGTGGTCCTTGAAAAATAATAGAGCTTGTAGGGGTTAGGCCTTTTGAATGGAGTTCTTTAATACTTTTTCTTTCAGCAATAACTTGATCTAGCGTATCTTTAAGTTCTGCACTTAATATCAGTTGTTCATTATGGCTGTTATCTATATATTTTAGTAATGATAGATCTTCTTCAGTTGAAGGTGGGGTTAAACTTTCTTTTGTACTTAATGATTTTCTGAGCACATTGTTGCGTGCAGGGGATGACTTTAGAAGCTTCTCTAATTCTTTATATGTCTCAGGGTCTGTTGATTTATACTTTCTAGCTTCTTTTGCTAAATATAGCCTCAAATCAGTTTGAGTACCATTTAATGCAAGCGTAGCTATATCAATAATTGTTTTATCATTTTTTTTCATTACAATACTTATTCGCATGAAATATTAATATGGCTAGTTTAGCAATTAAAGTGATAACTAGCCACAATAAAGTTAAACCCCATTATTATAATGACTTTACCCGCCATCTCTTATTGACTAGTTTTTGTTTTTGTGTGACTATTATTCACCCTGATGGTTTTAAGTTGATTTATTTATGAATAAAGAACAAGAGCTTATAAGAAGAGCGTTGTTGAATCCGGCATATTTGTGGAGAACAATTCAAGGAATAGAGAAAGAAACTGGGCTATCCGCAAAGGTTATCGAATCTATATTGCTCTCCGATGATGGGGTAATTAGGTCATCATCTGTAAATGAGAAAGGTGAACAGCTCTTCGCAGCTAGAGATGCTTACAGAAAAAATATCAGTCCATTCAGAAGACTTTCTTCTATATTAAAAAATAGAGGGGATTAAAATGGAAGTGTTAACATCTATTTCCCCGGCAATTTGGTATGCAGTTTTTGGTTCGTTCTCTATAAAATTATTTGAATTGGCAGAACTCTATAAGTTACCAAAAGTTGATAGGCCTGATTTAAAAGACTGGCTTTATTGGCTACCATTTTTTGTCATGCCTCTTATCGGTGGAGGGTTAGCTCATTTACATATATCTTCAAATTCAGTGTTGACTCCTTTATTGGCAATGAATATAGGTATATCAGCTCCACTAATTCTTCGAACTATGGCACAAATCAACCCATTGGACGATAAGGTTATGAAAACAGGTAGTGGTGCTTAATATTTTAAACTCTAAAATGTAAATTTTTCTGTTTATGTTTTCTTGACTGAAAAAATTGAGACTCGCGTTAACACTTAGCTACTATCTATTAAGTTGAATAGTTTTCTAAGTCATAATGATTTGAATTAATATATAGCGTTGACTTAACTGCTGTTTAAATATACAGTATATATAGCTAGTGACCGACTAGGCTTATATTCTGCTTCGCAGATAAGCGTCGGCCTTGCAGGACAGAAGGCATTGGTGAAAATCAACTTCTGCACCATGGATAACTAACAATAAATTTATTAATTATCTATGGTGAAATAATGAACAATAGTTATCAATTCTTCCATCTCGAAACGTTTGCAGATAAGCCTCGCAAAGGCTCTAAGCGCCCTTCAGCTGAGGCTGTCGCTCGTGAATGTCAGCGAGTAGAACAATCGTTTCCTCACATATCTAATATGAAACCAGCCGAGCTAGTTTGCGGTATTAATCCTGTAGATGCGTTGGAGAAAGTTCGTAATCTAGTAAGAAAATGTAAAGATCCCTTAGGGCGTAAAATTCGCTCAGATGCTCAAATAATTACTTTTGGCGTGGCTTCTGTCAAAGTAGAGTCAACACCTGAAAATTGGGAGCTGCCAGAAGTTAAAAAATGGCTAGCAGATACCGAACGATTTCTTAAAAATCGCTTTGGTGATTCTTTTGTCTCGCTCATAAAACATACAGATGAAAAGTTTTGTCACATACATTTTTGTATCATCCCACAAGTTAACCAAGGTGATGTTCTTGACATAAATTCAATGCACCCGGGACTTGCCGCTCAACGAAGTGTTAAATCTGGCTCAAAAAACATTAAAGATCATGCGTATAAAGAAGCAATGAGAACGATACAAGACGAATATTTTGAACAAGTCGGTATAGTCAATGGTCAACTTCGATACGGCCCCCGTAGGAGGCGTTTAAGTCGTAAAGAGTGGCATGCTCAAAAGCGTTACGCGCAGCTTGTAAGTAATATTTTTAATCAAAAAGACGATCTAATTAAATCTCTAAACTTAAAACTTGAGAAAGCAAAAAATATACTAGCAAAAGTTTTCCCGTCTAAGGTTTCTTCTCCTGATACCTCCAAGGCCAACAGTCATGATATGTCACTATGATCAAACTATTAGAACAATTATCTGGATATAAACAATTCTTTACTGATTTCAAGCCAGAACTTGCTTGTCAAAATGATGAAACTATACATAGAACATTAAGTTATGTACTCGATATTCAATTTGAAAAAGTGAAAAGTCCACAATGCATTAAGTCGATAGAAAAAAAGCTTGACCAATTAATTAGAAATATTAAAGCTGAATTCGATTTTATTCATACTACTTTTGAGGGTTATGACTTCCCAGACTTTGTATTAGACCTTGCTGCAACAAAAGTACACGGTTACCTGTCATCATATCATTGCTTAGTTGTTAGCCTGCTGAAAATACTAACAATTGCAATGTTAAACGAAAACAATAGCAACGAGGTTTACGAATATGTTTTAGATTACGATACTAATCAATTATCACCCGAAAGACAGAAGGTGTTATTCAGTGAAGAGACTACTCATGCAGGTATAAATGATTCAGATGTTGGCGAATTAACCCTAAAGCAATTAGACATAGATCTAAAAGAACTTTTTTAAAGTCCTTGACTGGCGATGCCAGTCATAATTTTCTATTTCATTCTGGCTGGTTTGTTCGGGCAGGAAGGGCAAAAACTTCTAATTGATATATATTTCATCTATCAATCAAATTTAAGTATTTAGCCCGAATTGCCCGAAATTATAAATATCTAACTAGCGATAGGTAAATTAAAAGGTGAGACATTGCAATTGACTGTTGGTTTTGGGCGAACACCTTTAAAACCTCGATAATCAGAATTGCCAATTCTTACAGATTTTTGCCATTCTACCCCATGCTTGTTGAGCACATCTTTTGTAACGGCAAGCAGTGCAGGGCGTTTTTCTAATTCATATCCTCCTTTTATAGCCCAATCGCGATAACGATTCCATATATCATTATCAGTGCACCTATAATTGTCATTAAACTCTAACTCGTCAGATATAAAGTTATTTAAGTAGCCTCCTGCTGAAGCCATTTGCTCAACTTGTTCGACAGAACTCTCCGGTAAAACAAATTTCCTTCTATTGTATAGCCGCTGTAAGCCAACCAATGCCCAATTGGCAATACCGGTCAATTCTGAACTGAGCTTACTATATAGACTGTGATCTTCTTGACCTAAAAAACTCTGTTTAAATATAAGAGGTAGCCATCTGTTAGCAGCAGCTTGAGATTCATCGTGCAATATGGGGGTGTTGTTTGCAGCGATACAAAGTTTACAATTTAAAGGCATATCAACAGGCTCTTGAACGTACAATAATTTTATACTTACTGGCTCATTGCTTGTAATAACTTTAAACAGTCCCATTACTGTAGTCGCATCAAATGATCTAGGACCAACAGAGTCCGAATCTATAGCCATGTGAGCATCTAACATAGACGATAAAGTTTTATCGTTATGTAAGTCTCCTAGCTTAAAACTAGATGCCCCATTTGTGTGTAGTGCTCTCATGAGCTTCAATAAAATACCTTTTCCAGCTCTCGGCGGCCCTAACAACATGATTGCTTTTTCTATACCTAGGTGATTCCTACAGAGTGTCCAACCAAACAACTCCTGCAAATATTCTACCTTTTGCAGATCATCAGAAAAAATACTATTCAACCAATTAATAAATTCAGGGCACTCATATTTTTCAGTGAAGTTGACTGGCAGGCATCTAGTGTTTCTATTTTCTATAGAGTGCTCTTCCGTCAACCCTGTTGTTAAATTAAATACACAATCGGAAAAATAAACCTTTAAGTTTGGCGGGTTAGCTCGCCCCTTGTTATAAATTTGATCTTGTAAAACAGAGTATGTGCTATTAATTCGAGTTTGAGTGACTTTTACTAATCCATTTTCCATCGATTTTCCAATATGTCTCCGGGCTATGTCGTCACTAATCGCCTTGCACTCTCTTCCGTTAAAGTAGTAGAGCTTATTATCCAGTTTTATTAAGTTATTTCTAAATACATATTTAATGATCATCTTCGCATCGTGCAAGTGATCACCGTTCAATTCCAAAATGCTCTTTACTGATAAGTCTTCTAATTCCACAACTCTAGGCTCTATATTAGCCATAGAAGCATAGCAGTGCGCCGCACTGGGATTATATAAAGTTGCACTGTCATAGCCTGAATAATTGAAGTTATACGAAATATTTGTTGCTTTAGTATTTTTCATCTTTTTTCCTCTTTACTAAACTTTGTTAATTTGAACTTTAGAAGCTGGCTTATCGTCAAAACGAGGACACTGAAGCAGCACTTGTCTTTCATGCTCCTTGTCTTTTAGCCAACGCTGTACTGTGTCTTGACACCATCTGTAGTTGCTACCGAGCTTAATTGCAGGTGGTACTGATAATCCTTCTTTACCTTGACTAATTTGGTTGGTAATTGTCTGTGTGGATGTTCTTAGTAGATCTGCCAACTCTTGTTTTGTTAATAGCTTTGATACGTTCATTTGAATCTCCTTAAATTTGAGATGATTATCTACTAAGCTTGAGTTACCATCTAACCGCATAATCAACAATAAAACGTCTATATTTTGTAACTATGACTAGGAAAGCTGGACAACCACCAAAATCCCCTTTTGAGAAGATAAAAACTCTTTACTGGTATAAAACTGTCGAAGGGATAATTACTAACGAGCTAATTGAGAAATGTAAGGAAGATATTAGGCAGACGGAGATGACCAAGACCCTTGCTGCAAAGACAAAAAAAAGCGAACTCAGAAAGTTAAATAACAAATTAGAAAGGCTTTCTGGTAAGGGGAATTATAAAAAATATGGTCCACAGTTTTCAGAGATTACGGAGCATCTAATTTGTGCTGAAGATAATTTCAATAAAGGCTTGTTGTCCGGCGTTGTAAGTACCAAAGTCTGGGGACGATATGCCTCAGGACAATACACTCCATCACGAATACTAGATGTATTAGACATATTTTATCCGGGTACTAAAGCTGAATACGAAGACGGTCCATTTAAAATTTTTAAGATTATGCAATCAAACTTTCTTATTGATGCTGTTAATACATTTACAAAAGAGTTTGTTAGTTACATTTGCCCTGAAGGCAATGAATTTCATGATGGGAGTTACGGTACAATCCAGCGTTATTTAGACCATTTCTCCAAGGAATGGGAGAAGCCTTTTAATTTCGAAGATGTTATTAGCAAATTGAAAAAATTTGACAATATTTTGAATTCTCTTCGAGGAGAAGTTTACGCCGAGGATTTCGAAGAGTTTGGACACTGTGCATACTTAAACGCAATGGACCAAATGATACCACCATATGCACTAGCTTGTTTATATCTATCTCTTGGGTTTATTCAGTACAAGTTTTTCGGTGACCACCGTCTCTTCATGTACACAATATGCAGAATGGATGCGCTAACAGAAATAGAACTCGAATATAGAATACCAAGAGAGTTATGGTTTGAAGATGAGTCAGCCAGCTCAAACGATGCTCTTGATGTATTTGCCCGATTAAGAAATATGGAACACTTTTTTCTTCCTGATGAAAGTACACCGATACATCGAACTTTTCCAAAGCTTATAAAATCAAAAAGCAATAGAACTAGGTTCAGTGGACGAAAAATGGTTTAGGGACTATTATGGGACAGTCGTTTAGTTATATTTAATTATGCTAGATGGTTCTGAACATTACTTTTAACCTTTAATATCAAAGGATTCAAGGGAAGTGGCGCTAAATTCAAACCGATAGTTTCTCCCTCCGGAGGCTGAGTTGTAGGTTCGATCCCTACCGAGAGCGCCATTTGATTTAACTAGGCCAAAAACTTACCTGTGTTTTACTCCCTTTCTAATTATTAACCACCTTGCTTAAATAGACTTTACTGCCTATTGTTTTGATTATGATAGATATCTAATTATGCCATTGGTGCGTTGTGTTTGTGTTACTCAAATACATCAATAGAACAAAGGTGTATTAATACATTCGTACTTTTGGGAAACACAGTGAATGGATAGTATTGAGCAGCTTAAATTTGATCTGGCAAAGGCAGATGCCAAAATATCTGAGCTAGAAAAAAACGCCTGTTGTAATGATTTATTTATACATATATTTAACTCTTCCCCTGTCCCATTTGTATTGAATGACGCTCATAACACTATTGTCCATGCTAATGATACGTTCGTTAATATGTTTGGTTATAGAGCAAGCGATATACCCACATTAGATGAATGGTGGGGCATAGTACTTCCTAATAGCCATTATCGCGACTGTGTGATGAACTTGTGGCACAAAAAATTAAACGATGCAAAAAAAATGAATACTCGCTTTGTGCCAATGCAGCTAACTATACAGTGCAAAGATGGGTGTAAACGTACTGTACTTGGCAGTGCCGTTCCTTTAAAAAATGGGGATGCCAGTATTACATTAAATATTTTTTATGATATTACTGAACTTGAGTATGAAAATGGCCAAATAGGTGAGCTATCTAATATCATTACTGAATTAACCCTTTCTTTAGAACAGCAAAAAAACGATCTCATACTCGAAAAACAAAAAGCCTCAGTAAACACAGAGCGGTTAAGTTTAGCCATGAAGGGCGCTAATGATGGACTTTGGGATTGGGATATTGCTAACGAAAAAATGTATTACTCACCGCGATGGAAATCGATGTTGGGGTATAAAGAAGACGAGCTTACAAATAGTTTTGCTACATGGGAAAGGCTTGTTCACCCTGACGATCTAGCTCCAGCAGTTGCTAAAATCCATTCGTTTATGGAATCTAAAACTAAGCACTATGAAGCTGAGTTTCGAATGCGCCATAAAAATGGTAGCTATGTAAATATTTTGTCTCGTGCTTTTGTTGTTGAAAGTGAGGAAGGTGAAATTACTCGTTTAGTGGGCACTCATGTAGATATTACAGCAAGAAAAAAATCAGAAGAAAAACTCAGCTACCAATCATCTCATGATTCACTCACTGGTTTAGCAAATAGAAGAGAGTTTAAGCGTCGCGTTGAGCTTTTATTGTCAGTTGCTGCTGAAAAACGAGTTGATCATGCTTTATGTTATATGGACCTTGATCAATTTAAAGTAGTGAATGACACCTGTGGTCATTTAGCTGGCGATGAATTACTTCGTCAGCTCGGTTCTTTATTGCAAAAAGTAGTAAGAAAAACAGATGTGGTAGCACGCCTCGGGGGGGATGAGTTTGCTGTATTGATGGAAAACTGCTCATTTGATAACGCCCATCGTGTAACTAGCCTAATTCAAAAAGAAATTGAGAATTATAGATTTGTTTGGGAAGGTTGCAGCTTTCGTATAGGTGTAAGCATGGGGTTGATCCAAATTACCGATAAATATGTGGATTTTACAGAGGTGCTAAAGTTAGCTGATGTTGCTTGTTATATAGCAAAGGAGAAGGGACGAAATAGAATCCATGTTCATTATGATGATGACGAAGAGCTCTCAGTGCGCCAAGGCGAGATGCAGTGGGTAAATAGAGTTCAAGATGCAATAGATGAAAACCGCTTTAAAATATACGCACAATTAATTGAGCCACTCGCTTGCGATAAAAATAAACATTATGAATTGCTATTGCGCATGGTCGATGATCAGGGAGGTATAATTCCTCCGGGTGCTTTCTTACCTCCTGCAGAGCGCTATCAACTGATTGTTAAAGTAGATAGTTGGATGATTGAAAACGCATTTAAGATGATTCTAAATAACCCTAACTTTCTCAAAGGGGTTAACTTCTTGTCTATTAACCTTTCAGGACAGTCACTTACTAATGAGGACTTTTTAATATTTGTTACAGAGCAACTTACCCTTTTGGGTGAGCATAGTGAAAAGATCTGTTTTGAAATAACCGAAACAGCCGCCATTTCAAACCTAGAACTTGCCAGTAAGTTTATTTCCCAACTAAAGGTGCTAGGGTGCTGTTTTGCACTTGATGACTTTGGAAGTGGTTTATCATCATTTGGATATTTGAAGAACCTCAAAGTTGATTATCTTAAAATAGATGGGATTTTTGTAAAAGATATCGCGGTCGATCCGATTGATCATGCAATGGTAAAATCAATAAACGAAATTGGCCACGTTATGGGTATGAAAACTATTGCTGAGTTCGTCGAAACTTCACAAATTAAGCAAATCTTATTAGAGATGGATGTAGATTACGCGCAAGGTTATGCAGTGCATAAACCGCAGCCAATTGAAGAGCTTTTCTAAGTTATAAACACATTTAGCTTCGAGCAACTAGATTAAAGCCACCTAATTAATAGCGTGGTAAATTTATTTAAATGTACTTTTTTAAGTGAGTGATAAGCAATCCTTTATAGTCATTTATTAACGTAAATGAAACAAATGTTAGACTTGTACAGGTGTAAAATGCTATCAATGGTGTTTAATTACCTATTTTAAATACCTTTATGCTTATTACTCTACCTATCACTGAACTTGTTCCCGGCATGTATGTCGATAGCGTAACTAAGCAACATGAAGGTGTTAATGGAATAAAAATTAAAACCAGTGGTTTAGTTCGTGAAAAATCGATTATAAAACGTTTAGCGACAGAAGGCGTGCTTGAGCTATTAATTGATTTTACTAAAGGCGATGTAGCCATCCCCGCTAAGTACAAGCCAACTTCCAAGTCCCCTGTAAAAAATAAAAATTTAGCGTCTACAAAACTAAGTGATCAAACAAAGGCAAAGCCTGCCAAGGATAAATCAGAACTCGTAAATACACCTGCAAGTATAACGCTTGAGCAAGAGTTTGCTGCAGCCAGTGAAGGTTACGAGCGCCATAGTAAAAAATTAAAGTCGCTATATGAAGATATAACCGCAGGCATGGCCGTTAATGTAAAAGTACTTGATGAAATAGCCGGTGAGATAGTTAGCTCCGTTTTTCGAAATACCAACGCTATGACCATACTTACGCGCGTAAAAGACAAGCATAATTATAACTGGCGACATATGATCAATTGTGCCATTTTTACCGCCGTGTTTGCTAAGTATTTAGGTTACAAGCAAGGGGTTGTTCAACAATTGGCAATGGGCGCATTACTCCATGATTTAGGCCAAGCTAAAATACCACAAGGTATACTATCAAAACCCTCTAAGCTGACCGAATTTGAAATGAGTGCGGTAAAAAAGCATGTATCTCAAGGGTTGATATTAGCAAAAGAGGAAGAGGGTGTAACGCCACTCATGTTAGACATGATAGTAAATCATCATGAGCGATTAGATGGCTCAGGTTACCCCAGAGGTGTAAGTGATCAAAAGCTCAGTCGTGCTGCGCGTATTATGGCTATTGTTGATGTATATGATGCGATGACCGCTGATAAGCTATACAAAGAAGGCGATGAGCCTATTAATGCACTACGTTACTTATTGGCTAGTAACAAGTTATTTGATGCTGAGTTAGTGCAGCGCTTTATAAAGTGTTTAGGTGTCCACCCTGTGGGAAGTATTGTTAAATTAACTAACGAGCGTTTAGCAATCGTGTTAGAGGGAAATACCCAAAACCCTATTAAGCCAAAAGTTAAATTATTTTATAATGCAAAGCATAATCATCACGTAACGCCTAAAGATATAGATTTGAGTACCGACAACCAAGAGCTTAAAATTTTAGCGAGTGTAAAGCCCATGGATTATCAAATTAACTTATCTCGTTTGTTAAAAGATCATCTGCTCGTTTAGCCTTAATACATCGGCGCTTTTGGTTTGCCTGAGCTGATATAAACGCGCCTAAAAAGCAACTTCCCATTAGTACCAACCACAACAAAGTGCCAAGCTCTACATGTAAAGCTGTGCAGCAAAATATGAGCGATACAACAGCATTTAACATAGCGCCTAGCCAGTAACGATTAACAGGGTTGTCGCATTGTCCGGCCTGTGTGCACGCGCAGTAATTTGCCTTATAAAAGAAAAATACACTGGCTCCACAAAAAATGAGACCCACCATAATTAGAACAATCAGCACAGTTTTAACCCGTTGGTTATTTTAAAAAGAGTTTAAAATGCGGCGTAATTCATGTCAATCTAAATGATAATTAATTACATTTAGAGTAATTACTCTAATAACATATTTCTTGTCCGATGAGTTTTAAATAGTTGTTAAAATGTAGTTAAAAAACGTGTTTTTTAGGTGTTTTTGGTGTGATCATGAAGTTTTTTTCTAAAAATTAATGTAGTGTAGCCGGGTTTTGAATATAAGTAACAACACACATAGCTACCCAAACAGTGAGTTTGGTTAAGGACACAACAATGAAATTTTCTAAAACGCTTATCGCAGCCTCGCTTGCATTTGTTTCAGCTGACTCTTTTGCAGCTGCGTTTCAATTAGCTGAGCAAAACGCATCAGGTTTAGGCCGTGCTTATGCTGGTGAAGCATCTATCGCAGACGACGCGTCTGTTGTTGCACGTAACCCTGCTTTAATGACTTTATTTAAAGATAAGCAACTAAGTGTTGCTGCTATAGCCGTTGTTCCAGATGTTAGCCTTGAGGGCACTGGTACAAACAATGGTATCGACCCGAATGCATTAGATGACGACAGCATTGCGCCTAGCGCCGTTATTCCAGCAACTTATTTCACAATGCCAGTAAACGACAGAGTATCAGTTGGTTTTGGCGCATTTGCTAACTTTGGTTTAGCAACAAAATTTGATGACGACTACGCGGCAGGTCAAATTGCGGGCGAAACAGAAATTGTAACCGTAAATATGAACGCAAGCGTTGCCTATAAAGTAAGCGAGCAGTTCAGCTTTGGTATTGGCTTAAATGCAATTTATGCAGAAGCTAAAATTATTCGCAAGTTTGGTGCTTCAGCTTTACCAATCCCCGCTTCAACAGATGCAGTAAACCTTGAAGGTGATGATATTGGTTACGGCTTAAATGTTGGTTTAATGTACCAATTAGACGAAAACAGCCGTTTTGGTTTTAACTACCGTACAGAAACTGACATCACGTTTGAAGGTGAATACTCAAACGAGCTTCCTTCTGCATTTATTCCTGGTGGATTAGACGGACAACTTGAACTTCCAGGTTCGGTTGAAATAACGCTACCTGCTATTGCTGAGTTTTCTGGTTCACATCAGTTAGACGAAAAATTAGGCTTACATTACAGTGTATTGTGGACTGGCTGGAGCAGCTTCGATTCATTAGAAGCACAAGTAACAGCACCAACGGGTGATAAGTTTAGCGCATTTGAAAAAACAGAAGATTTCTCTGATGCACTTCGTTACTCAGTAGGTACTGACTACCAGTACAACGAAAACCTATTGTTACGTGCAGGTATTGCGTTTGACGAGTCGCCTGTATCACAACAGCATTTATCAATCTCGATTCCAGACACTGACCGCTTTTGGTTCTCTTTTGGTGGTAACTACATCATCGATAAAAACTCAAACGTTGATTTAGGCGTGAGTATTATTCGTGGTAAAACACAAAACTACACTGAAAAAGATAACTTAGGCTCGCAGTGGTCTTTTGAATCTAAAGGTCATGCTACGCTTATTGGCGCGCAGTACAACTACACGTTTTAATGTAGAAGTGCCTTTAGCTTAGTCATTAGGCACAAAAAAGCCGCTCACTTTAATTAAAGTGGGCGGCTTTTTAATGCCTGCTAAATTGCTTTAGCAGGTATGTGACTAAAATTATAAGCTTTCAATTTTCGTTTTTTGCTCAAGCAGCTTAGTTTTAGCATCGGTGAATTCAGCTAACTTAGCGTTTTCTTTTGCAAGAACAGCTTCTGGTGCATTGTTTACAAACTTTTCGTTAGCGAGTTTGTTTTGCACTTGCGCTAGGCCTTTTTCTGCTTTTTCGAGTTGCTTGTTGATACGTGCAAGCTCTGCTTCAACATCAATTAAGCCCGCCATTGGGATCATAATTTCAAGGTTGCCAACATAAGAGGTTGCACACGCTGGTGCGTCGTCTTTGTTTTCAAGCATTGTAAACTCTTCAAGCTTAGCCAATGATGCCAAGAACGATTTATTTTCTTCAATACGGCGCACATCTTCGCTCGATGCATTGGCAAGTAATACGCTCAGTGGCTTGCTTGGGCTAATATCCATTTCACCACGAATGTTACGAATAGCTAAAATGAATTGTTTAACCCACTCTAAGTCTTCCATTGCTTGTGCATCAACGCTTGCTTCATTATAAACAGGGAAGCCTTGTACCATAATGCTAGTGCCCGCTGTTTCAAGGCCTGCAAGTGGTGCAACACGTTGCCAAATAGTTTCTGTGATGTATGGCATCATTGGGTGCATTAAGCGCAGTAGGCTTTCTAGTACCGTAATGAGTGTATTACGTGTACCACGCTGCTGTGCTTCACTGCCTTTAAATAATACAGGCTTAGTTAGCTCTAAGTACCAATCACAGAACTGGTTCCAAGTGAATTCGTAAAGTGTGTTAGCAGCTAAATCGAAGCGGTAGTTATCAAGGTGTTCAGTGTACGTTTTAACTGTGGCTTCATATTGACCTAAAATCCAGCGATCTGCTAGAGAGTACTCTTTTTGTGCATCGCTTGCAAAACCACAGTCTTGCTCCTCTGTGTTCATTAATACGTAACGGCTCGCGTTCCATAGTTTATTACAGAAGTTACGGTAACCTTCAAGGCGGTTCATATCCCAGTTGATATCACGACCGGTAGATGCCATTGCTGCAAGGGTAAAGCGAAGCGCATCGGTACCGTGTGCTTCAATACCATTTGCAAATACTTTGCGCGTGTCTTTTTCAATTTTAGCGGCAAGTTTAGGCTGCATCATGTTACCAGTACGCTTTTGTACTAGGTCTTCAAGCTCAATGCCGTCAATCATGTCTAGCGGGTCAAGTACGTTACCTTTTGACTTAGACATTTTATCGCCGTTGTCGTCACGTATTAGGCCAGTAACATACACTGTTTTAAACGGCACTTGTGGTTTACCATTTTCATCTTTTATAAAGTGAAGCGTCATCATGATCATGCGCGCAACCCAGAAGAAAATAATATCAAAACCTGTTACTAACACGTCAGACGGGTGGAAGGTTTTTAAATCATCGGTGTTTTCTGGCCAGCCTTGCGTTGAGAACGTCCAAAGTGCTGACGAGAACCAGGTATCAAGTACATCTTCGTCTTGGCTAAGTGCTACGTTATCAGCAATGTTGTTATCGCGGCGAACTTCAGCTTCATCGCGACCAACGTATACGTTGCCTTCGCTGTCGTACCAAGCTGGAATACGGTGACCCCACCAAAGCTGACGTGATATACACCAATCTTGTACGTCGTTCATCCACGAAAAGTACATATTTTCGTATTGCTTAGGCACAAATTGAATGTCGCCGTTTTTAACTGCATCTTTAGCAGGTTCTGCAAGTGGCGCAACACGTACATACCATTGGTCTGTAAGTAGTGGCTCAATAACCACACCAGAGCGGTCACCGTAAGGAACAGTTAGGCCGTGATCTTCAATTTTTTCAAGTAGGCCAAGTTCTTCAAATTCAGCCACAATCGCTTTACGCGCAGCAAAACGATCAAGCCCATGAAAACGCGCTGGAATTGACGCATCAAGCTCAAGCTCTTTGCCGTCAAAGGTGTAAGTTTCACCTTGCGTTAAAATAGCGGCGTCTTTATCGAAAATATTGATCATTGGCATTTTGTGACGCTTACCAACTTCGTTATCGTTAAAGTCGTGAGCTGGGGTTATTTTTACACAACCTGTGCCTTTATCTTTATCGGCGTGTTCATCAGCAACAATGGTAATACGACGATTAACGATAGGTAATAAAATGTCTTTACCAATTAAATCTGTGTAGCGCTCGTCATCTGGGTTTACTGCAACACCAGAGTCGCCTAGCATAGTTTCTGGGCGCGTAGTTGCGACTACAATGAAGTCTTTACCGTCTTGTGTTTTAACGCCATCGGCTAGTGGGTAACGTAAGTTCCACATGTGGCCTTGTTTGTCTTTGTTTTCAACTTCAAGGTCTGAAATTGCCGTGTGTAATTTTGGATCCCAGTTTACTAGGCGTTTACCACGGTAAATTAGGTTTTCTTTATGAAGGCGAACAAATACCTCTTTAACCGCTTCAGATAAACCATCGTCCATCGTAAAACGTTCACGGTCCCAATCAACTGATGCGCCAAGGCGACGAAGCTGCTTAGTAATTGTGCCGCCCGATTCGTTTTTCCATTCCCAGATTTTATTAATAAAATCTTCGCGGCCTAAATCGTGGCGTGTTTTACCTTCTTCAGCATGCAGTTTACGCTCAACCAACATTTGCGTTGCAATACCTGCGTGGTCAGTACCTACTTGCCATAATGTGTTGTTACCTTGCATACGTTTAAAACGCGTAAGGGTATCCATTATTGTATCTTGGAAAGCGTGGCCCATGTGTAAGCTACCCGTGACATTTGGCGGCGGGATCATAATAGAATACGGTACGCCTTGGCCAGATGGCTTAAAGTAGCCTTTTTGTTCCCAGTCTTGATATAGAGACTGTTCAATATCTTGCGGATTGTAGGTTTTATCCATTACACAGAACCTTAAATAAGTACTTAAATTAGTTGGTTAGTTTGCCTGAGTGGCTAGCTATTAATATCTTGCGTGGTGAGATTGGCACCGAGTTGGCGTAGCTTTTTAAAACGCTCGCGGGCTGCTTGTTTAGCAACAGGTTCTACGGGGACAAAATCAAAAACTTGGTTAAATCGGCGAATGTAATCAGGTAGCTGAGTGGCCAAGTTTATTAAAACTTTTCGGTTGCCAACAGGTGGCGTAATACCAATTTCAACAGGGGCTCCGCCTTTAGGGCCTTCACCTTGTAAATTGTGTGGTACAAAACTGTCTGGGTCGAATGCCCAAATAATTTCATCAATGGCACAGGCTGTATCGTTATCGTTTACACAAATAAATACACGTTGCCCATTACGATACTGATCGGCCGCTATTTGTGCAGCCAAAGCAAAATGATCATCAGCCTGGGCTTTAGACTCATCTTGTTGCTTTAGAACGAAAAATTTAGCGTTCATGTTCATTGTATCGGGCTTTCCCATGACATTGAATGTGCACTAGATTAATACACATAAATTAAGAGGCAGATTTTGCCATATAACGGGGTTTGCTTCAATTAATACACAAATAAATAAGGCGCCTAATGGCGCCTTATTTTGAACTAAACAGATAATTAATCGTGTGCTGCTTCGCTTACACCCGCTCTGTTCAATAAATACTGAGTTAGCATAGGAACAGGGCGCCCTGTTGCGCCTTTATTTGCACCACTTCGCCATGCAGTACCCGCTACATCTAAATGCGCCCAATTATATTTTTTGGTGAACTTAGATAAAAAACACGCCGCGGTAATTGTGCCTGCCGCGCGCCCACCTAAGTTAGTAAAATCAGCAAATGGGCTTTCTAGTTGGTCTTGATAATCGTCCCACAGTGGTAGCTGCCATGCACGGTCGCCACTTTGCTCAGACGCTTTCAATAAGTCGTGGGCAAGGGGGTTGTGGTTTGCAAGCAAACCTGTTGCATGAGCACCTAATGCAACAATACATGCACCTGTAAGGGTGGCTACATCTATGACCGTATCTGGGTCAAAACGCTCTACGTAGGTTAACGCATCGCATAATACTAAACGACCTTCAGCATCGGTATTAAGTACTTCAACCGTTTGCCCCGACATCGTTGTTAAAATATCACCTGGTCGGTAAGCATTTGAACTTGGCATGTTTTCACAACCAGCTAAAATACCTATTACGTTTATAGGTAATTGCATTTGTGCTAAAGCGCGCATTGCACCTATAACACCTGCAGCACCGCCCATATCGTATTTCATTTCATCCATGGCTTCGCCAGGTTTAATTGAAATACCGCCTGAGTCAAAGGTTAAACCTTTACCAACTAACACAATTGGCGCTTGCTCGTCGCTTGCACCTTTGTAGTTAATAACCGACATAACAGATTCGTTATCACTACCACGGCCAACCGCTAAGTACGAGTTCATACCCAGCTCTGCCATTTTATCTTCGCCAATAATATCAACGGTGATGTTATCAAAATTGGTAGCTAGCTCTTGCGCTTGTTCGCCTAAATACGCAGGGTTACAAATGTTGGGTGGCATGTTGGCAACGTCTTTACACAACTTGCTGCCAGCAGCGATAGCTAAACCGTGCTCAATCGCACTTTCACCAATAGTGAGTTCGCGGCGCGTGGGTACGTTAAATACAATTTTACGAAGTGGACGACGCGGGTCTACTTTTTTACTTTTAAGTTGATTAAACGTGTATAAGCAATCTTGCGTTGTTTCTACGGCTTGGCGTACTTTCCAATAAGTATCTCGGCCTTTTACGTGTTGCTCTGTTAAAAAGCATACCGCTTCCATAGAGCCTGTATCGTTTAGGGTATTTATTGTTTTAGAGATAATTTGTTTGTATTGCTTGTCATCAAGCTCGCGTTCTTTACCGCAACCTACAAGCAAAATACGCTCGCTTAATACGTTAGGGACATGGTGCAATAATAAAACTTGGCCAGGTTTACCCTCTAGGTCGCCACGGCGAAGTAAATTTGAAATATAACCATCACTGATTTTATCGAGTTGTTCACCAATGGGGGATAACCTGCGTGGTTCGTACACGCCAACGACAATACATGCGCTGCGTTGTTTTTCTGGGCTACCACTTTTTACGCTAAATTCCATTGTTGCTCCTGGTTGTGAGTCATTTAAGCTAATAAATAAGGCCAAAAATAATATTTTCTAGTCTTAGTAGCTAAGCTTATGTAGAGATAATACTCATTTTAGCTGATTTTTACCGACTCTTACTGTGTAATTGAACTTTATATGCTTAAGGGCTACTAATGCAACATTATATCTTGCACTTAGGTAGGATAATTAATTTTGATGGCTTATAATAATAGCCTATTTGTCGGTATAAACTGTGCAAAATAGCTATTTAACTATTCGACACTCACTATTGTAGTGAAATACTAAGTTTAACAGGGGCGAGCATTGCTTATTTTTCGTTATTTGACCGCTGAGGTTTTAAAATCGCAGGTCGCCGTATTTTTAACTTTAATGACCATTTTTTTATCACAAAAGCTGGTGGTTATTTTAGGTGACGCATCAGAGGGCAGCATTCCTGCTCAATTAGTGCTGTCGATGATTGCGTTAAAATTACCACAACTTGCCTCGTTAATTCTTCCATTGAGTATATTTTTAGGCATTATTTTAGCGTATAGCCGTATTTACGCCGACAGCGAAATGACGGTATTAAAAGCATGTGGTGTGAGTGAATGGTATGTAGTGCGTGTAACTTTAATATCAAGCGCAGGTTTAGCGCTTTTGGCTGGCGCATTAACTATGTACCTAGCACCGTGGGCCAGTGAGCAAGAGTATCAATTAAAAGAACAAGCTAAAGCTGACGCTGGGCTGTCAGCATTAAGAGCCGGTCGTTTTCAAGAAACAGGGAACGAAAAAGCCGTGGTGTTTATTCATAATATTGAAAATGGTGGCAAAGAGCTAAACAAAGTGTTTGTTGCACAGCTACCAAATAGTGATAACGATGAATTAGCTCGACTAGTATACGCAGAGCAAGGCGTGGTAATTGAAGCGCAAAACGGTGAGCAACAGTTAGTGTTAACCGATGGGAAACGATACGAAACCGACGCAACAACACCAGCATTAAACCTGACCGAGTTTGATGGTTACAGTGTACAAATTCGTGAACAAGAAATAGAGCATCAACGCCGTAAGTTAGAAGCTGTGCCGACTAATCAGTTGCTTGCTATTAATACGCCTGAGTCTATTGCTCAATGGCAGTGGCGTATCGCTATTCCTCTTTCTATTCCGCTGCTTACTTTACTAGCAGTGCCGTTAAGTGTGGTTAATCCTCGCCAAGGCAAATTTGCTAAATTGGTACCCGCTATAAGTTTGTATCTTGGGTATTTTATTTTATTAAATGCCGCAAAATTCGCGATAGAAGATGGCAAAATACCGCCGTCAATTGGGCTTTGGTGGATTCACTTGAGTGCCTTATTTATTGGTGGCTTATTAATTATTAAAGGCCGCCCAATAGGCGCTTTGCTTAAAGCTGTTGTCACTAAGCGGGAGTTAAGCTCATGATGAAAACACTCGACTGGTATTTAGGCCGCAGCATCTTACAAACAACAGGCTTTGCTTTGTTGGTTTTAGTTGGCATCAGTACCTTAATTAAATTTATTGAACAGTTAAAATCGGTAGGGCGTGGTAGTTACGATTTGATTACCGCCATGCTGTATACGCTGTACAGTATTCCTGGTGATTTAGTGGTGTTTTTCCCTATGGCTGCGCTTATTGGGGGCTTAACAGGGCTTGGTGCGCTTGCTTCAAATAGTGAATTAGTGGTTATGCAAGCTGCGGGTATGTCGCGGTTGCAAATTATTGGTTCGGTGATGAAAACCGCCATGTTTATGGCCATTTGTATGATGGCGCTTGGCGAATGGGGAGCACCAGAGGCACAGTTACGTGCAAAAGAAATGCGAAACCAAGCTATACATGGCGGAGATGTGTTTAGCGCACAAAAAGGGGTTTGGGCGAAAGATGGAAATAACTTCATAAATATAGAAGATGTGGATGAAAGCGGTAAGCTTAACGGTTTGCACATGTACTATTTTGATAGCTCACTTGAACTTACTCAAATTACTAAAGCTAAAGAGGCAATTAGCCGAAAAGATGGATGGCTTTTACGTGATGTAAACAAAGTAATTATTACGGATGAGTTAATTACGACTGAACTACACCCAGAAGAGTTTTACCCATCGCAACTAACCGCTGAAAAGTTAGGCGTTGTATCTGTAAAGCCTGAGTCGCTTTCGTTTACAGGGTTATGGTCGTACTTAAGCTACTTAGAGCAAAATGAACAAGATACCAGTACTTATGATCTTGCTCTTTGGCGAAAGTTCATGCAACCCGTGTCGGTTGCGGTTATGTTATTGGTTGCGCTTTCTTTTATATTTGGTCCATTACGCACTGTAACTATGGGCGCACGAATAATTATGGGTGTTGTAACAGGCATTGTATTTCATTTAACAAACGAGATATTTGGTCCCGTGGTAATGGTTTACCAAATACCTGCCATAATTGGCGCCGTGCTGCCTAGTGTTATTTTTATAGGCTTTGCGACCTACTTAATGAATAAACGGGTATAAGCGATTATATCTAAAAACAAAAAAGGGTGACTAGTAAGTCACCCTTTTTTGTTTTTAGAGGTTTTATTAGTGTGTATACATTAATCGAGCTCGCGGTATATACGTTTGTTCTCTTCTTTTGAAAGAGCAACAACCTCTGTTTTAGATAAGTAATCTTGTAACGCTTTTTTGTTTTTAAAATCAACTAACACAACTAAGTTACCTAAACCAAGTAACGCGCCCATGCAGCGAATAACTGACTGCGACCAACTAATTAAATTGCCATCGTTAGTTTGTACTCTTAATCGCCATGCTCGCATACCAATTGTTTGACCGCTTTTGCTCCAAAAGTAACTAAAAAATATAACATTAACGCCCACAAACAACGCACTGCGAATGCCATCTAGTAAAGGTGAATTTTCTATAAATGCAGCAGGGTCTTGACCTTCGGTTTGCTCAATAAGGCCCGTAGAAATTAAAACTTGAATTGCAGCAAAGTACAAAATAGCGGTTAGCATAGATAATGAAATGACGACTAAAGAGTCGTATATTAGCGACGCAAAACGGCGCCAAAAACCAGCACGTGGAAACTCACCCGACATAAAAATACTCTCACTGTTAATGTGTGGCTAGTTTAGCAAAAAAGCGCAAAAATACTAAGCGCTATAGTATGTTGGTATCATTTAACTATTGGTTTAAATAATATCTGTATTTTTAAAGTGCTTTATTTACATGACGCTTTAATTTTTTTAAATGTTAAGAGTTGCCTAAATGTTAAGCGGTTGATCATGCTTATGTAATAAAAGGCTTGCTGCTAACCCTATTGTTTGTATAATGCTTGGCATAGAGACGAAGGCACATAAATAATCCTAAGCTCTAAAGTGGTTTTTCTTTATCTTCTCGTGTTTAGAAGGTTAAAGAAAAATGATGCCAGCGTGATGAAATTGGTAGACATGGGGGATTCAAAATCCCCTTCCGAAAGGAGTGCCGGTTCGAGTCCGGCCGCTGGTACCACTTTTTATAACCTCTGCTAGATTTAGCAGAGGTTTTTTTATGTCTAAAATTTATGATGACGGACTCGAGCGGCACTCAAGTGCGCTGCTATAAGTTAAGGTCCGGCCGCTGGTACCACTTTTTATAACCTCTGCTAGATTTAGCAGAGGTTTTTTTATGTCTAAAATTTGTGATGACGGACTCGAGCGGCACTCAAGTGCGCAGGTATAAGTTAAAGTCCGGCCGCTGGGTGAGAGTAAACCGAAACGAAGTTTCGCAGTTATTCGAAGTGAGTTCATGGATGAACGATGGATGTAGCTTCATGGACGAATTAATTACTCTATAATGGGGCTTTTACTAATAGGCTCGAGCGGCACTCAAGGTGATATTCTAAATAGTCATATCACTTTGCGTGGCTGTTTTTTCGTATTAGCTTTGTAAATGAATCAGAGGGCATAGGGCGGTACATAAAAAATCCTTGCGCCATTTCGCAGTGGGTCTTTGATACGTAATCAAGCGTTTCTTGATCCTCTATTCCCTCTGCAATAATAGCTAAATCTAAGTTATGACCAATATCGATAATACACTTGGCAATGGCAGCGCTTTGTTCATCAGTAATGACATTTTGTAAGAACGATTTGTCTATTTTTAAGTAATCGATAGGCAATAACTGTAAATAACTAAACGACGAGTAACCTTTACCAAAGTCATCTAATGCAAACGCAACACCATAGTGCTTGAGCTTATGCATGGTTTTACTCATCTTCTCTTTATTTTCCATAAAAATAGATTCAGTTAACTCAATAATTAATTGATCGCCACTAATTGATGAGTTTGAAATACTTTCAATAATGTAATCAATAAAATGTTCGTCCTGAAATTCAATAATTGATAGGTTGACCGCAAGCTTCAAAGGCGCGATGCCCTCTTGTTGCCATTGCTCTAATAGCGATATAGCCGAGCTAATAGCAAACTCACCTATTTTTTTTATTAGCCCAGTTGATTCAGCAATAGGAATAAATAAATCGGGCGGTATAGACTCTCCGCTAGCCGTAAACCAGCGCATCAACACTTCAGCTCCCAAAATCTGATTGCAGTCTAAACCTATTTTAGGTTGTAGATATATTTCTAATTCTTGGTTGTTTATTGCTTTGCGAAGTTCGCGCTCAATATCCATTTGTTCACGGGCATGAGCTTCTAATTTCCTATGATAAAAACGGTAGGCATTTTTGCCATTATTTTTGGCATCATACATCGCCATATCGGCGTTACTAAGCAAGGAGTCGGGCGTAATACCATCATGTGGATACAACGCAATTCCAATGCTTGATGATACATATTGAGGTCGACCATTTATAATAAATTCTTTACTTATTGTCTCTAACAACGCCTCGCACAAGTTTTCAATATTATTTTTTGACTTAACAAGCTCAACAAGAATCACAAACTCATCACCACCTATTCGGGCAAGTGTGTCTTGCTCTCTTAAACGGTGGTTAATACGCTCTACCATTTTTATCAGTAGTTCGTCGCCGCCTTTGTGGCCTTCAGTGTCGTTAACTCGCTTAAAGTTGTCTAGGTCTAAAAAGAGCACTGCGGTCATCGAATCATCGCGTCTTGCAAGCGTTAGTGAATGCTCAAGACGGTCCATAAATAATTGACGGTTTGCTAAACCAGTTAGGGCGTCATGGTAGGCTTGAAAATGAATGATTTCTTCATGTTCTTTTTCAACACTGATATCACGAATACAAAATACACGACCAATAAGTTGGCCATTTTTAAGCTGAGGAAGTGAGCGGTAGCTATAATGTTTGTCGTCGATAGATTCAAACTCGCCACTCAAGGCCTGTTTTGAGTCTGCTTTTAATTGCGCGATAATGTCGGCGCTTTTGTTGCCTTTTTTTATTATTGTATCTATTTGGCTAAAGTAATTATATGCGTTTAAATTAAAGCGCTCGAAGAACTCTCTGGCCATTATATTGGCACTCACAACGTTACCTTTTAGGTCTAGCACAGTAACTTGTTCGCCTATAGCGTCAAATGTTGCATTAAGCACGCTAATTGAATGTTCTAATTGTTGCTGTGTATCAGAAAGCTCATTAAGTTGGTTTTTAAGTAAATCATTACGTTCGTTTAATTCGTTAGACGTAATAAATAATGAGCGCTCTAAAATATTGATTTCGCGCTCATTCAGTTCATAAGCATCAGATACCCGCGATATAATATCGGCATACTCTTGAACAAAGCTTTCATCCACCTTACTACGTTTTAACTGGCGTGCTAACAGTTTATGCAACTTGTAAACCTCCTAGTCTTCACTTAATAAAGTCAGGGTCATGGTTTGATTATGTAAATGACACGGCCCCAGTGGTACATGAGGCGATAACTCGCCGTAAGAGTAAAAGCCGGTTCTAGTACAGTTTTCGGGAAGTAAGTCTGCAATTGTTTCAAGCTCTTCTTCAATTAATTGGTCGAGTATTATTCGTCGGCCAACACAACTCACTAAAAGCGCAAGGCTAGGCTGGTTGCTGCCCATCATTTGTATGGCTGCTTCACCTGCCTGTTGTGCTCCATCAATCAGATTTTCGTAGTTTGCGCGCATTAGTTGGCATTTAGCACCCTCTGGGAGATTACCCGCAAAGGTCATGCTTTTTTTATCTTCATCAATACTTAAAATGGTTCTGACTACGGATTGTTCTTCACCAACTTCCTGCATAGATAACGGGAATAGCAAAGCAGAACTTGGCAGCCCGTCAGCGTATTCACCTAGCATCGTTTTGTACAATTCCAGTGAAGGACTGTGGTCTATTTCATAAAGGGTATTTTTAGTTGATTTGGTAATTTCGCGTATAGGGCCAAATGGTTTCCACCCGCCCATGGTGCCATGGCTAATATTTAACTTTTCGCCATAAAACCCAACAACAACGACTAAGCCTTTAGTTACGTTATCATTGTGCCATACTATGGTTTCTTTAAAGCGAGCCTGATCACCCGCTAAGCCACCAGTTACAAGTACGTTTTTAGGTAATGCGCCAGTAATACTCTCAATGAGCTCGCTGCCATTTATAAGCTGCCCATCAGAAACAACAAACACATAACGTAAGCCATTATGATCTAATTGATTTACAAGTGCGGTGCCCAAAGAGCTTGAGTCGGCATAGTTACTAATGTTATCTGACTTGGCAACAACATGACTTTTCTCAAAGTGGACGGCGGTCAGCGCTATGCTTTCGTCGTGTATTTCACTACCTTGAATTTCTCCGCTGGTAGAGCACCCTACAATTTCAGCCTCAGGGAAAGATGATTTTAATTGAGACAACATGTGTGATGTTGCCATGACATGTCTGTCACCAAAAGCAAATACTAATGCAGCATCAGATTTTTTAGGTAGCGACGTTTGCCATTCGCCTTCTTTATAAATAGATTGAAAAGTGTTCATAATTTAAAGGCTTTCCCGTACAACTATGTTATTTATAATATAGATTATAGGGTAAATGCAGGTAAATCCACATTTGTTACGTTTAATTAACACTTTTTTATAGTGTTTACCATATTATAAATTAAGTATTTAACTCTTTTAGATAAGTAATGTGGCTTCACATTTAAAAATTGATTTTTTGCTTAAATACAATGAAATCCAACTTTAATGTTTTAGCGTACAATATAATTAAGTATCATGTTTACAACACGGTTTTAAGAACGTTCATATGACTCAGCTAAGTGCCAAACAAAATATTCAAGCAATTGTTAAAGCCATAAAAGCAGAAGAGGCAGTACTACGCCAAAAATACCCTTTGCTTGCTCATCAAAATACCATTGGACTTGTTATATTATTGCTTTCGTTAAGTGCTTTAATTGGCGTTGGTGTTTTGTATTACCTTGCCATTATTCCTGCATGGGCTTGTATTATTTTAGCAGCGATGGCGGCTTCGATTTCGCATGAACTTGAACACGATCTAATTCATAAGCAGTATTTTAGTAATCAGCCCATAATTCATAATTTTATGATGTTAACTGTTTGGTTAATGAGGCCAAACACTATTAGCCCATGGTATAGACGCAAAATGCATTTACATCATCATAAAACATCAGGTACAAAGCAAGATCTCGAAGAACGCTTGGTGGGTAATGGTATTAAAAACCCATTCATGCGTGCGCTTGTTATTGTGGACGGTTTGCTTGGTTTAGTTATTAATGCCAAACGTTTTAGTAAAGAAATTAAAGGGTTTAGTTTTTTTAGCGTATTTAATGCGGGCTTTCCAGTAACAACAACATACTTCATTATTTTGTATAGCGTAATTATATTCCATACAGTTAACTTTTTTGTACCCATTGAAGCAAGCACTCCGGCTCTAGCGTTAGAGGTTTTAAATGTGTTCGAATTTATGATGATTGTGTTAATTGTGCCTAATATAGTGCGTTCAAGCTCGCTTAATTTTGTCACATCAAGCATGCATTACTATGGCGGCGTTAATAACATGCTAGAGCAAACTCATGTACTAACAAGCCGTTTATTTATGCCGTTTCACTTGTTTTGTTTTAATTTTGGTAAAACGCATACTATCCATCACTTTGTACCAAATCAGCCATTTTATTTACGCCAAATGTTAAGTAAAAAAATACTTAAAGTGATGCAGCAACACAACGTGCGCTTTAACGATTTTGACAGCATTAAAAATGCAAACGCTTATAAAGCCCAACCTAATTAATGCAAAAGCAATTTGAGCTTTATTTTTAAAACCAATCGTATTTGCGATTGGTTTTTTTTAATTACATTTACCAATTAAATTAAGTTTTAGTATCGCAGAGTAAATCTATGTCGTCTGTGCGATTTAAGGATAGTGCATTTAAAATGGTGTAGGCTATAACTCAACAGCACTTTTCGATAACACTAAATCGCTTGTTGGGCTTCATTAAAATAATAAAGGAAACAGGATGAAAAAATCACTACTTTCAGTGGCATTAGGTTTTGCTGCACTTGGTACGTTTAACGCGCAGGCAAACCTTGATCAACACGTTAAAAATGTAGAGCAGCAGGTAATTGAATGGCGACGTGACTTTCACCAAAACCCTGAGCTTGGTAATCGCGAAACACGTACCGCAGGCATTGTGGCTAAACACTTAAAGTCGTTAGGTATGCAAGTACAAACCGATATTGCTTACACCGGTGTTGTGGGTATTTTAAAAGGCGCAAAGCCTGGTCCTACGGTAATGCTACGCGCCGATATGGATGCACTACCGGTAACAGAAAAAACAGATGTGCCATTTAAATCAACCAAAACCACAAATTTCCGCGGTGTAGATGTGGGTGTAATGCATGCCTGTGGGCACGACACGCATGTAGCCATGTTGATGGGCGCAGCACAAGTATTGGCCGATATGAAAAGCGAGCTGCACGGTAATATTATGTTTGTGTTTCAGCCAGCTGAAGAGGGCGCACCTATTGGCGAGGAAGGCGGTGCAGAATTGATGCTCAAAGAGGGGATATTTACCAAATATAAACCCGACGTGGCATTTGGTCTTCACATAACATCGAGCTTACACAGCGGCAAAATTGGTTACAGAAGCGGCCCTGCTATGGCCAGTTCTGATAGATTTGAAATTACTGTTAATGGTCGTCAAGCACATGGTTCAGCACCGTGGACTGGGGTTGACCCGATTGCAGCGGCTGCACAAATTGTAACGGGTGTTAATCATATTGTGAGCCGCCAAGTAAATATAACCAAAGAGCCCGCAATTGTGTCGTTTGGCAAAATAGCAGGTGGAGTGCGCAATAATATAATTCCTGAAAAAGTTGAAATGGTAGGTACAATTCGCAATTTTGATATGAATAATAGAGCACAGATTTTTGAAAAAATAAAAACAACGGCTACACATATTGCTAAGTCGTCGGGAGCAACTGCCGATGTGCATATTCATGAAGGTTACCCAGTAACGGTGAATAACCCTGAGCTTACTGCGCAAATGCTGCCAACCCTCGCAAAAGCGGCGGGTAAAAATAACGTAGTGGAAATGAATAAGATTACAGGTGCAGAAGACTTTTCGTTTTATGCATTAGAAATCCCAAGTGTCTTTGTATTTTTAGGTGGTACGCCAAGTAGCCAAGATTTAAAAACGGTACCAAGTAATCATTCACCTTATTTTTATGCTGACGAATCATCGTTTAAAGTAGGGACTAAGGCATTAAGCCTGCTCGCTGTAGATTACTTAGATAGTAAAAAGTAGGCTGCTAACAATTGAGTTAGTAAAAGTCATAAGCTAACTTAATGTATTTTAAGCGCAGTACGTAAAGATGTGTGAAGGCTCTATAGGCCTATGTTAGAGGATTACTATATGAAAATCACAGGAAGCTGTTTTTGTGGCGATATAACTTATGAGGCCACCACACAAAATAATAACGTAGTAGTATGTCATTGCAGTGATTGCCAACGGATGTCGAGTGGAGCATTTAGAGCCGTTGTAATTGCAGATCCTAATTCGGTTGATTTTACAAAAGGACAACCGAAAGAGTATGTAAAAACAGCGCAAAGTGGCAATAAGCGAGCGCAAGGTTTTTGTGCAAATTGCGGTACGTCACTTTATGCAACAAATGAGTCTCCTATCGATCGTATATATGGGTTGCGTTTAGGTTCGATTGATCAGCGCGATTTGTTTAAACCTTCAATACAAATTTGGACAAAGTCAGCATTGCCTTGGCTTGATGATTTACATCATGTTGATGCATTTGATAGCACCCCAAAGAATTAGTCTTATAAATGCTTTAAACCTCATTCCTGCAGTAAAATAAAGCGACTTATACGTATATAAGCCGCTTTATTTTAATAGCTTTATTTACCAAGTATACGATGCCGATAACATGGCATTGCGTGGTTTACCCGGAAAATATCTATCGCCAGTAAAACTGGTGTAATCAGCTCGCTCAGCATACGCTTTATTAGTCACATTTATAATACGAGCCATAACTTCAAGATTTTTAGTTGCTTGCCACTGGGCGCGTAAGCTAAGAACCGAATGGCCTTCGTATTCATTTAAGTTCTCAGGGTCTGTGTAGTAATGGCCAACATGATGCCATTGAAGTGCAAATTGGGTGTTGTTACGTGCTTGCCACGTAATATCAATATTAGCAATGTTGCGTGGTGCGGTATCTATGTCGTTGCCATTTATGTTTAGGCCGTTAATAACTTGGTTGTTAGTGTAACTATGTTTGGCATGTGTACCTGCAAAGTTAACCGACACGTTATTGGGTAATTGATAATTAAGCTCAAGCTCAACCCCTCGATGGCGAGAGCTGCCATCATTTACAGTGAAAAAGTCGCTATCACGATAAATAGTATTGTGTTTACTCATAGCATATACAGATAAGCCATAATTAAATGTACTGTATAATCCTTTTATACCAAACTCAGCGTTGTTAGCTATTTCTGGGTTTAAATTAGCGGTGGTTTGCTCGCGTTGTAATTGATATAACTCAGCAGCTTGTGGCGCTCGGTAACCGCGAGAAAAGTTAGCGTAAAACGTATTATTACTGTTGTACTGGTAACTTATTCCAAGTTTAGGTGAGGCATTACTAAAGCTATTTTTAGTGCTAGCAGGACGACTGTATCGGCACCCACCAAACCCGCACTCGCTACCATCTTCTTTTGTTCTGCCCGCAAGCATATTATTTGTGTAGTCGTACTGCATGTGCTCGTAACGAACCCCGGCTGTTAATAGCCATTTATTTAATTGCCAATTCACGGATGCAAATGGTGCATAATGTGTGGCATTGACGTTGTAATCGTAATGTTTACCCTGTGGCACGGTAGCCACTAAAAATGCCGAACCTTGCGTTGCCTCGTTTTGACTTTGTAAAAAGTCGGCTTGGGTGTACTCGCCATCTAAGCCTAAGTTCAGAGTTACATTGTTATTTATACTGTGCTTATAAAGCGATTGAACCCCAATACCTGTTTGACTGTTTTTTTCAAGCGGTGTGCCTGGCAAAAAATGTTTAAAAAAGTCCATACTTTGATCGCGCATATACACAGTTGTAGAAAGTACATCGTTATTGGCTAATTGCCATATTGCATTGCTCCACGCTCGAAAAGATGTTGCCTTTCTAAATGCATCAGGATCAAAGTTTTGCTGTGCTATATCTTCATTTTTATAGCTTTCAAACCCAGTAATAAAACCAGCTGTTTGCTGATCTAAATGTGTATAAGTTATACCCGATGTGAGCAATAGATTATCGCGCTCTAGACGATGGCGTATATTTACTTTTTGTTGCTTAACACTTTCATCATCACGGTACCCTGTATCGTCAGTAATACTGGCGTTTATGCCAATTCCGCTGTTTCCATAGTCTTGCCCTGCACGTAATTTAACGCGTGCATAGCCATATGAGCCATAATCTACGCCAAATAAGCCGCCGCCTTGAGTTGTGTCGGGTGTTATTACATTAATAACACCATGCACAGCATTTGAGCCGTATAAAGCTGAGCCCGGCCCTTTTAACACCTCAATACGTTGGGCCATCTCACTATGCGATTCAAATAGCTCGTTAATATTACAAAAACCCGCAGCGCGAAGAGGAATACCATCTTCTAAAGTTAGAACACCACCACATGCGCCAGCTCCAGACAAAACTGGCGAGCGAAGCGCAGGCAAATATTCTTGGCCATTGCCTCGTTGCACATTAGCACCGGCAACGCGTTGAAGGGCTTCTTCAATATGAGTAGGTGCAATACTTTTAAGTTGCGCCTCGGTTAGGGTAGAAATAGACAATGGAAGGGGTGTAGAAAGCGCTTCGACCCTCGATGCTGTGGTGGTAATAACTTCAATTGAGTCTGTACTTTTCTGATCAGCTACAACAGCTTGGCTAAACGGCAAAATGAGCGGCAAACAATAATATTTCATACATACCTAAAACGTTTGGGGAAATAGCTTGGTTAAATGATATGTGGTTTTTATAGGCTTTTAAACTTGTTGCGTTAAAGTGCATGTATAACCGTAAATTATTGTTCGTAATATTGCTTTATTTGCTTATCAATTAAATTTATATCGACTACACCCGGCTTAAATGCAATATAAACAGGTAAGCTGGATTCATGGAACTGACGAGCGTGAATGCCGACACTGTTTTTTGCAAACCAAAGCCCAGCTTGATAATTAGTGATTATAAAATCTACACGCTTTTTTTCTAATAACTTGAAAGAATCTGACGTTGAAAGTGTATGCATTATATTTTTAGGCAATATATTGTATTTATCAGCTATTTCATTAGGTAAGGCAACGCCTCGGAGCATAGCTATTCTAGTGCTAGAAAAGTCTTTGTTATTTAGGGTACTTTTATCTAAAGCAAATAATCCAAATTTGGTCACATGTGTAGGGTGCTGAGTAAACTCTAAATGCTTTTCACGTAGGGTGTTTGTTGCTAAAGAGAAATAACAGTCGTAATAGTTAAGGGTCATTTCTTTTTTTACGCGTGCCCATGGTAAGTGTATTACTTTAATGTTTAAGCCTAAGCTTTGATTTAAGTAATTTATCAGATCAATGTCTGAACCGGTAAAAATGTTTTTTTGCTCATCAAAAATAGTATAAGGCGGGTAGTGAGTTGTAACGCAGCGTAATGTTTTACCTGACTCGGCAAGTGCTAACGATGACGCCACTAAAGCTAAGATTAATAAAATAAAACGCATGACTATCAAATCCATTTTCTTTTAAGTATATAAGCTATTTTTTAATTTTAAAGTGAGTGATGAAATTGATGATCTACGCGCTTTTAAGTCGCGTATAAATTTAATTTTTGGAACACACCATGTTTAACGCAGAGCAGCAATCACGCATTATAGAAATGGCGTGGGAAGATAGAACGCCCTTCGAGGCTATTGAACAACTATATGGATTAAAATACCCTCAGCTCGTCGTTTTTATGCGAGAGCACATCTCTAAAGGGAGCTTTAAAGTGTGGCGTAAGCGCCACGCAGGGCGCAAAACTAAGCACTTAAAGTTACGCGATCCTGCTATTATGCGCAGTCATTGTAAAACTCAGTACAAACACCGCTAACACCGTAAGTTTAAGCGCTATTTCATTTGGTGTTCATCCTAGCTTGTTAGTCTTAGATGACTTTTAGCACTGGAGATACTTATGAAAGCAGCTATTTATATCACACTCATCACACTTGCGCTGTCATCTGTTGGAGCACAAGCTAACCCAAACAAAGACAATCATGGCCAGCACCAAGGTAAAAAGGTTGGCCATAAAAAACACAAGCATCATGATCATAACTCTCTTTCTAAAAAAGAGAAAAAGCAGTTACTTCGTGCAGGGTGGACTCCGCCAGGTAAAAATAAGCGTTACCATACTGGTGATATTTTAGAGGTTGATATATACAAACGTGGTAGGGTTGTTGAACGTTCGAGAAATAATGGTACTGTAAGTATCGAAATCGACCGTAAAATTATCCACTTAGTACACGATACACGAGAAATCTTATCAATTTTGAGTCGCTAAATTAATTTAAAGGGATTTAAGTAATGCTTACATTGTTGGCTGTAACTACTGGCTTTTTTTTACTGGTAACTTTACTACCCATGTCATACAGCCAGCACTACTTGGTTAGAAGCTGCGATTTTGTTCGCTTACAAGTGTTATATATTGCTGGTTTTATATTTGCTAGTTCACTATTTTTGTTATGGCTAAATAGTGATACGCACTATATTTATATTACGCTCGCATCTGTAATTATTATGGTTTTACAAGGTAAGTGGATCTTTCCTTATACTTGGCTTGCAAAAAAAGAAGTACAAAGCGCGAGCAAAAACAGCGAGCACAGTATAAGAATTATGTCGGCTAATGTGCTTATGTCAAACCACAATAGTGAGCAACTAATAGCGTTGGTGAATCAGCATAAACCTGACTTACTTATTACACTTGAAAGCGATAGCTGGTGGGAAGAAAAGCTATCGGTGCTTAAAAAAAACTACCCTCATTATATTGAATGCCCTAAAGACAATCGCTATGGCATGCACTTATACAGCAAATTTAAATTACTCGATGCGCAAATATGTGAACTCATTGAAGATGATATTCCTTCATTTCATATTTTATTTGAAAACGACGAAGGCCTTGAAATGCAAGGGCACTTTATTCACCCAGCACCACCAAGCCCAACTGAAGAAGATTCATCGCGCCCACGCGACTCAGAACTAATAATGGTTGCCAAAGCAGTTAAAAACCCAACTCGTCCAACAATCGTAGCGGGCGATTTAAACGATGTAGCATGGTCGCGCAGTACGCGATTATTTATGCAAATAAGTGGCTTTTTAGATCCCCGTAAAGGTCGCGGCTTTTATAACACATTCCACGCTGGTTACTTTTTTATGCGCTGGCCGCTCGACCACCTATTTCATAGCCAGGGTTTTAAGGTTAAGCGTATTGAGCGCTTAGCTAAATATGGCTCAGACCACTTTGCGCTGCTTACCGAGCTTTCTTATGAAAATGCCAGTCAGCAGTCATTAGAGGACAAACCCGACGAGTTAAAGCAAGAAGAAGTTGATGAACTTACCATGAGCAAAGCCGATAAGCGAAAAGTCCCCAGGTTTGAAAAATAGTAATTGTTATTAGGTTGTGTAGGTCGGATAAGCGAAGCGCCAACGACTAAGCATTAACGTATGAATATCTAGCGCCTCGGCAACGTTCTTTGACATGACATCGTCTCATAAGCTTAGTTCGACCGCTTTTATTTTGAAATTAACGAGGTAAAACATGTCTTTTAGGTTGGGTATATCTAGGCATTTTAGTCTCCTCAAAATGATGAGGAGGTTTCTACTAAAACGGGGGAGGAGTAATTACCCTTTTGAGTGCATTGTTATATTTTTATTGCGCCAAGTCTTCTTTTTTGGTTGAAACAGCCAATAGTGATATTGAAGCGGCATAAGTAGAAAAGAAAGCGATATACGCCACACACAAACCGACTAAGCCGAAAACATTGCTTTCAATTGATATGTCATAAATTAAATATGCTGATATTGGTAATGAGATAACTGAAAAAGCTTTACCACGAGAAAGGATCACTAGCTTATTTTTAATATAAGGAATTGCAAGGATCAATACTGGAATCAATAATAGCCCAGCAAATAATATATCGATTTTAACTTCTGAATTCATTTAATGCTCCAATTCGTTTGAAATATAACGCTTCATCAAGAAGCGGTCTAGGCTTGCTAAACTTATGTGACGAAGGAACTCGATCAAGCCGTGACGAGTCTTTCTTCAGTGACTTGTTATATTTATGTCACTTTAATACTTTATCTCAGTAAGGTTCGATTTCAGCACTTTCATCATTAGCGGTCTTTATCCCAAGAATGAGTATGGAAAGAGCAAACCAGCCAATAGCGAAACCAAAATTAAAAAGTATTAAGAAGACTAAAGCTGGTATTCCGCACCAAAGAAACATAATTAGCAATCGGCGAGAAATATTTATAGGTTTGTCTTCTCTGAATTGTTTAACTGCGCTATTTACGATCTCCCTTTTTTCACTTTGCTTGAGACCTTTTAATCTTTTGTCATCATATAAATTAAAATAAAACATTAAACCTCCTTGAAATTCCTTGTTATGTTTACACTACTTCCATGGAATCCATGATTTTGGTGCATGACCTGTTACCGCAACTTTTAAAAATAATAGAAAGCAATAAGGAGCTGATAACATACCGAATACATCCCTAAAACCTAGGTTATCAAAATTGACATTACCGCGTTTAAAAAGTGCAAATAACAAGCTACAAAAAGCAATAAGCCCACAAATAATAAATATTATTGCCAAAATTCTAATAAACAAACTAACTTTTTCACCGTTCCATGGTGCTTCCATAAAGCCTCCTTCTAAACATAACGCCCGCTTCAGCTGCGCCGGAACCGGAGTTTTTTTGTGTTAATGTTTGAGCGCAGCGAGTAACACAAAAACACGGAGGTTTTGGCGTCAGACTGGAAGCGCTTGTTAGTTGTTTGCATGTAAATTTGTTGAGTATGATTTTTATTCGCCGGACTCATCATCGTCTTGTTTACTATTTATAGATAAGCCAATTGCAACTCCGATAGCTATGCCAACACCCATGCCCAAGGCTAAGTTATTCATTGCAACTCCTATTCCTGAACCTATGGCTACACCAATAGCAATTCCGAAACCCACGGGGCTTTTAATGTTGTTACCTTTATTCCATTTATTCAATTGTTATCTCCAATACAACTAACTTTTCAATAACGGGCGCAGGCACGTGAGGCATAATGGCGAAGCCGCCCCGCGTGTATGCGTCCCAGCGAACGAAGTGAGTGAGTTTATTGAGTTGTTATATCGCTACTCACCAATATTTCTTCGTATCAATATAATGCTTCATGTTAGAAAAGATGTAAGCTAGAAGAAAGAATGCCGGCGTTGCGATAACGTCGGGTTTTATGAACCAAGTTAATAGGCCCAAGAGCACCGTCATCATTTCTAACATAATAATTTGCTTTCTTGCTTTTACTCCCCAAAACGAAAACCTGACCCATAACGGCTCTTTGTTCCATTCTTTAGATGTTTTGTCTATCACGATAATTTCCTCTTGAAGTTTAGAAATGTCAATTTCAAACACAGAGGCAAGGGCTTTAAGAGATTCTATACTGGCCTTGTTTCCGCTTTCTATTCGTTGAATAGTTCTAGTACTCAAGCCGCTTAACGTGGCAAGTTGTTCTTGTGACCAGTTTCGTTTTTCTCTAAGACGTTTGACTATCATTTGGGCTCCTTACCAATGTGAGAGGAAACTATCCATGTTTTAATCGATTGTCGGTTACGAAATTCACACGACAGTGGGACGACAGGCGATGTTTAAAGCGATATAACGCCTCAAATAAACGGCTAAAAATGGTTGGCTAAAATTTGTGAGGTACGAACAAAGCCAACTATTTTTTGTCCGCACTTTTAATTTGTTTTGTTAGAAAGCCTGGATTCTATACTCAAGACTTTTATCTCTAAGTTGAAAAGTTACAACACGGCTATGTTCGTCATAACTTACGATTTGATTCATAGTCTTACTTTTAAAATAGTCACCAATCTCACTAGCTGAAATATCTCTAGAAAATAAGATTGTGTGACTAACTGAGCTTTCCTTACATGCTGGTATGTCAGAGTTACTCCTGCATCTATCATCTAAAGTTGGCATTGAAACAGAAACCGAGTAAAAGTTATTAGCTTGTTTGTCAGCATCCAAATAGACTCTTGTGCTTACCACAGCAACAATACAGCCAGAACTAAAATATTGTTTATGAGAACGGCCAGAAATAGAGCTGTGTCCAATCCTAAGGCTTTCTCCACTATCTGTCGAAATTGGAAAAGACTGGTAATACTCGTGAGCACATTGTTCCCGTTTAGAGTTCGATATTTCTGATGAAGGTAAATAACCCCAATCCCAAACAGGATCCGACTCTTTCTTCCCACAACCAAATAAAAACAACAAAGCTAAAAGGTAACTCAAATTCTTCATAGGCTTTCTAACTTTCCAATAACGAGCGCAGACATGTGGGGCATAATGGCGCAGCCGCCCCACGTGTATGCGTCCCAACGAACGTAGTGAGTGTGTTGATTGGGTTGTTATGTGACCTATATGTATTCAACGTACTGACTCATTGGGACGTAACCATATATTTTGAACCCACTCTCACTTTTAGAACCTGGTAGATTAATTTGCTTTAAAATACCTAAGACGATTTCATATTGAGCGGTGCTATCAATCTTTAATTCGACCCATTCAATCGAATCAAAGCCACCTTCTCTGAAATGATAAAACCAATCACCATCCCATGGAGATAAATACCCAGTAGTCAGATCTTTTGTCCGCCACTGTGGAGAAGATGCTTTAAGTTCGTACATTTCTGAACACAATTCTTCCCATTTGGTGTTATTCATTACACTGAGCATCGGGTTTCCTTGGGCACCTAACAATTTAATCAAAGGACACTTTCATCATATTTGCGTAAAAAGGTCCTCATTTCGTGAGTTTTTACTATTAGTAAATAGTGTAACTTATTGCCAGCTATAAATATTATGCTTAATGTAGGTTATTTAAGCATGTAGAAAAAAGGAAAGTTTCCTCTTATTATTCCCAAACTAGCGCTCACCTTGGTAAAGGCTGCTTTGCATTGTGAATTCATCGTTGCCTTTTTGGCCAACCCTCGGGTTTTTATCTGATTTTTAAGCTCTGATTTTGTCGCATTTATAGTGTTTTTCTAGCTTGCTCAATACATTCAAATTTTTTACTTGTAATGCTTTTTATGTTTTGTTCACCACCGCATTCAATGGCAGCCATTTTTTTGTGATTATATACATTATAGGTTTGTGCTAAAGCACCTGCTGATAATGCAACCGCTGCAATAACGACTAATTTTTTTATCGTTTTATTCATATTTAATCCTTTATGCTGCTGCACTTTATTGAGACTTTTGCTGTTAAGGCATTCAGCTTTTTATGAAATATTGAATGAGTAGTAAATAAGTTAACAGCCATTAAGCTGGCTTAAAACCCTAAATTTGTAACAGTGTATGTTTGCTAAACTATTTTTGATTATTAGCGCTTAGCGAGCTTTTATTTGTTAAGCATAAAAAAGCCTAAAAGCGGCAGTTCGCTTTTAGGCTTAATATTTATTGCTGCTATTTTATTCAATAACAGGTATGTTGCATTTATTATGCGTTGGCAATCATAATGCTCTTAATATTCACAAATTCGCGCATACCAAAGCCACCATGCTCTCGGCCGTAGCCACTTTCTTTAACACCACCAAACGGTAGGTTAGGCTGTGCAAGGCCGTAACCGTTAATGTTGATCATACCGGTGTCAAAGTGCTTTTTAGCCAGTTCGATGGCTTTTTTCTCATCCTTTGAAAAAATACCACCGCCTAAACCATAGCGAGAGTCGTTGGCAATGCGCATAGCATCGTCGTTGTCTTTTGCTTTGATAAGTGAAGCGACAGGGCCAAATAATTCGTCGTCGTATGCAGGCATGCCCGGCGATAAGTTATCGAGAATTGTAGGCGGGTAGTAGTAACCCGTTTGCGATGGAATTTCACCACCCGTTACAATATTTGCACCTGCTTTAACCGATTGCATGACTTGGTCATGAATACCGTCGCGTAAATCTTCACGTGCCATTGGGCCAAGGTCTGTGTCATCGGCCATGGGGTCGCCCATTTTTAACGCTTCAAATTGTTCTTTAATTTGTGCTTTAAAGTCATCGTAAAGTGACTCAACTACAACAAAACGTTTTGCTGATACACAGGTTTCACCGTTATTGATCATACGTCCTGTTACACAGGTTTTAACGGCAAGTTCTAAATCGGCATCATCCAGTACTAAGTAAGCATCGTTACTGCCAAGCTCCAATACTGTTTTTTTAACGTGTTTACCGGCTTCTTCAGCTACTTTTTTACCCGTACCATCACTGCCTGTAAAGGTTACACCGCTAATTGCTTTGTGGGCAATTAGGCTGCTTGCTGTTTTACCATCAATAAGTAAATTGCTAAAGCAATGCTCCGGGAAACCGGCTTGTTTAAATAGGGCTTCGATTTTTTCAGCCATGCCAAAAACGTTACCTGCGTGCTTAAGCACGGTCGTGTTACCGGCCATAATGTTAGCTACGCTGTAGCGAATAACTTGATAAAGCGGGAAGTTCCAAGGTTGAATGCCTAATAAAACGCCCGTAGGTTGGTAGCTAATAATGGCGCGGCCACCGTCCATGTCTCGTTCTTCGTCCGCTAAAACTTGTGGGCCGTTTTCAGCTGTATAACGACAAATTCCGGCACATAGTTCAACTTCTTGAAAGCCTTGCTCATACACTTTACCCATTTCTTCGGTCATTAATTTAGCAATGGCTTCTTTTTGTTCTTCAAAAAGTGTTGCGAGGGCATTTAAATGTTTTGCGCGTTCGCTAAATGACGTTAAACGCCACTTTAAATATGTTTCGTGAGATTTTTCGATTACTTGCTCAGCCTCATGTTGAGAAAGTAGCGTGTAGGTATCGATGGTTTGCTCAGTTGCGGGATTAATCGTTTTAACTGTATTGCTCATTCCTATCTCCTTACAATTTATGTAAGCAGATAGGTGCAAATCAAAGGCCAATATAATCGCAGGAATGGTTTTGTTTTAACTTGTTGATTGTTATTGGCTATTTTATTATTAAAGTCTTGTTTTACTTTTTTAATTTATAATTTTGTAAATTAGATAAAGTAAAAAGTACTGGTCAGTGCAAAATTTACAAACTGATTAATAAATTGTACTTGGCTTTAAAATAGTGTTTGTGCAATTTGTTTGAGCAGGTAGGTTTCTCGTAAAATAGAAAGGCCTTGTTTTTCACTATTAGCTAATGTGCGTTCGTTATGTGCAATTGCATCGTTTATATCAACCCACTTTGCGGTCATGCCATTTTGCTGTTCGTAGTGCTCTAATTTTGCTTTGCCAAATTCATCGGCAATATTACACACGTAGCAATACGATTTAATATGAATAATATCAAAGTCGTTTTTATACCAAGGGCGATACTCTTCGTAGAGACCAAAATCTTTAACCACAGTAATATTTTTAGCGCCGGTTTCTTCGCTCAACTCGCGAATTAAGCCTTGTTCAATGCTTTCGCCCTCATCTACACCACCGCCAGGTAGGCTATAATCTTCATAACGATTTGTGTACATAAGTAATATTTTATTGTTTTTTATTACAATGGCACGAGCGGTAATACGTGTGAAATGAGTGCCTTGGTTTATATTAATACCAGAGTGGATTAAGGTTTTTAATTGCTGCATTTCATCTCCTTTTATTAACATACGAGTATATCAGCTGTATAAGTGTTACTTGCAAATAAAAATTGTTTTTATTGTGATCGTTATGCTTTCAGCTTACGTAAATAGAGGGTTGATATAATAGGACAATAAATCATTTAAGTTATTTTAAAAGATTAGCTCAATACGCACCTTTAAATTAGTTCTTGGGATGCGTAGAATAAAAAAAAAGAACAGGGATTTATCATGTTAAACATACTTTTAGTAGATGATGACGTTGAATTTAGTGACGTTGTTTGCCACATAGTCGAATTCCTCGGCCACAATATAAGCACCGCAACCAGTTTAAAAGAAGCACACCAATGGTTTGAAAATAATACCTTTGATCATGTGTTACTTGATTTCATGTTACCTGATGGAAGCGGACTTCATTTGCTTGACCATTTAAAAATAATTGGCCAGTCTCCAAAAATTACACTCATATCGGGCCACCCTTCAGTGAAGGGAATATTGGCTGATATGTGTGAGCCTAATATTGGGCACCTTCTAAAACCCCTTCAACGCGAAGATTTAGAGCTTGTTTTAAATGGCCCTAAAAAAGTAGCCGTTAAAAAGGCAAAAACCAGTGGTATTACGCGTCATTTTGGCAGCTTAATTGGCGAGTCAGAGCCAATGCACAAACTGTACAATATGATTGAGCGAGTAGCTAAAACAAATGCCAATGTCATGTTAATGGGCGAAAGTGGCGCAGGTAAAGAAGTTGTGGCTCAGGCAATACACAATGCAAGCCAGTGCGAAGGCCCATTAGTGGCTAGTAACTGTGGTGCACTTTCGAAAGAGTTGATTGGCAGTGAATTATTTGGCCATGAAAAAGGCGCATTTACAGGTGCAATTGCGCGTAAAGAAGGGGTATTTGAGCAATCAAACGACGGTACTTTGTTTTTAGATGAAGTAACCGAAATGCCAATTGATATGCAGCCTAATTTATTACGAGTTCTTGAGACTAAAAAAGTAACGCGTGTAGGGGGCAATAAAGAAATTCCAACCAATTGTCGGGTCATCTCTGCAACTAACCGAACGTTAGAAGACTTGGCTCAAAACAACGTTATTCGTGAAGATATTTACTTTAGACTCGCAGTGTTTCCTATTGATATTCCGCCTTTAAGAGATCGAAAAGACGATATTCCATTGTTAGCAAAAGCATTTTTAGATCAGCTAAACGATGAGAATGGCACCGCATTTAGTTGGACTGCTGCACAGCTTAAAGAGCTGCAAAGTTATGAGTGGCCGGGCAATGTGCGTGAAATTCGCCATGCTATTCACCGTGCCTTTATCATGAGTGACCCTAAATCAGGCGAAGTGACACTGCCAGATAATCTAGAGTCGCCATTTTCACGTGTAAATAATCAAAGTGCTGATAACGCAGTGTCGGCTGGACAAACCATAGAAGAAGTTGAAAAAGAGCTCATTCATGCAACGCTCGACAAGGTACAAGGGAATAAAACACTTGCCGCACAAATGCTAGGAATTAGCACTAAAACACTTTATAACCGCCTTAATGCTTACGGTGGTATTGGCGAGTATAAATAAGTTGAGAGGTAACATGACACAGAACAATCAACCGGAGCCGCTTAATAAATTAGTTCATGACGCAAGAGCCCCTTTAAATCGTATTTCAATGAATGCTGAACTAATTAAGTTAGTACTTGAAAACGATATGCCAAAAGAAAAGGCACTCGAGGCACTAAATAAAATTATTAGCAATTGCCAACAATGCAGTGAAAGCTTACAAAAAATTGTTGATTCACAATGATGAAAGCGTGTTTTATGCGCAAACAGGAAACTAAATAAGCATGCAAAAACAACAAGGTAAAGCGAATGTTACGTGGGCGGCTTTTATAGTTGTGGTGTTATCTATTATTGTGGGTAATGCATTTTTGGCATTAAATACAATTCAAGGGTTAACCCAAACACAAAAAAGCTTAGACAACACTAGCATGCTAAGTTCGGCAATAGAGCAATTGCATTTATCTATTGTACAGGCCGAGTCTGGGCAGCGTGGCTATTTATTAACGGAAGAAGATGATTACCTTACACCTTACTTCGATGCAATTGGCCAGTTAGAAGCACAAACAGACCATGTTAAATCACTGCATTCGGAAATTGATGGCCAATCAGAGCGGATAGCACAGCTACTTGTTCTGACAGAAAGCAAAATTAAAGAGCTTAAAAAAACAGTTAACTTAGCGCTTGATGATAAAGAGCGCCGTGCTTTAGCTATTTTAAATACCCATAACGGCCGAGAGCTTTACAAGCAAATTCGTGAACGCGTAAATGATATTCAAGACCGTGAACTGCTGTTTAAAGTGAGCCATTTTTCAAAGCTTGCTCAAATCAAAAACGAGGCCAAAATTACGTTTGCTATTACCGCTATTACTAGTGCAATACTGATTATAGGCATGTTTGTAATGACACGCTTAAACCTCAGAAATGCCGCTCAATATCGATTTGACCTTGAGAAACAAAACGAAACATTGGCTAGTAAAGTATCTGAACGCACGCAAGAGCTAACCTTGTATTCAGACGAATTAAGCAGAAGTAACCGGGAGTTGGAAGAGTTTGCTTTTGTGGCAAGCCATGATTTGCAGGAACCTCTTCGTAAAATTCAAGCATTTAGTGACCGGTTAGAAACCATGTTCAAAGATGATTTAGGCGAAAAAGGCTTAGATTATATTGGCCGTATGAAAAACGCCGCACAGCGAATGTCGAACTTAATTAACGACTTGTTAGAGTTTTCGCGTGTTACTACGCGTGGTAAAGACTTTGATGATACTAACTTAAATGAAGTAGTTGACGATATTCTTAGCGACTTAGAGATTGCAATAAAAGAGTCAGATGCACAAATTGAAGTGGCAGAGTTGCCTGTTATTCAAGCAGATAAAAGCCAAATGCAGCAACTTTTTTTAAACTTACTCTCGAATGCGGTTAAGTTTAGACGCCCAGATGTGAGTCCGCATATAAAAATTAGTTACGAACATGAGGCTATTTTTAATGAAGATCACAATGCGGAATTAAGCTTTCAAGTAATTACCATAAAGGATAATGGCATAGGGTTCTCTCAAGACTATGCTGATAAAATATTTGTACCGTTTCAGCGTTTGCATGGTCGCTCACAATATAAAGGGACAGGTATTGGTCTTTCTGTGTGCAGACGGATTGTAGAGCGCCATGGCGGTACTATTACAGCTCAAAGTAAAGACGGTGAAGGTGCAACCTTCATTATAAAACTACCAGTGGAAGCTGCGCTTTTCACTTTGCAAGGAGAGGCTTAAATGCCCTACACAAAAGTTAAACCAATTACTATTTTAATGGCAGATGACGACGAAGATGATCGTTTATTAACGCAAGATGCACTTGCTGAAAGCCGAGTACTTAACGAGCTGCACTTTGTAGAAGATGGTGTTGAGTTACTTGAGTATTTGGAGCGTAAAGGAAAGTTTGCCGATAAAGAAGTATCGCCGCGTCCTGGGCTAATTTTACTTGATTTGAACATGCCAAGAATGGATGGCCGCGAGGCGTTAGAGGCGATTAAAGCAAATCCAAATTTAAAAGGGATTCCTGTTGTTATTTTAACCACATCGAAACAAGAAGAAGATATGGTTAAAGGGTATAACTTAGGTGCAGCTTCTTACATTACTAAGCCTGTTACTTTTGATGGCTTAGTTGATTTGATGAAAACCCTTGGGAAATATTGGGTTGAGTTTGTAGAGTTGCCAAGTACGTTTAACGATTAATGGAGATAGTATGTTAGATAAAGTGACTCAGTTGCTACTTGTAGAAGACGATGAAGATGATTACATACTCACCTGCGACTATTTGGAGCAATTAGACTCACATACGTTTAACGTTCAATGGGTAAGCTCTCCAGAGCAAGCAATAGAAACGCTAAGTAAAAACGAGCACGACATTTGTTTGCTTGATTACCGCCTTGGGGCATCTAATGGGCTCGATGTTTTAAAAGAAGCGATAGCTAATGGCTTTAGCGGGCCTATTATTATGCTTACGGGGCAATCGGATGATGAACTAGATTCTGCGGCCCTTGACGCTGGAGCTGTTGATTACTTGATTAAAGGAGAAATGAGCTCAAGCCGTTTTGCCCGTGCAATTCGTTACGCCCTTGCCCGAAAAGATGTAGAGGGGGAGCGCGTAGAGCGCTTAAAAGCGGAAGCTGAAAACCGCTCAAAAGACCGTTTTTTAGCACATTTAAGCCACGAGTTACGTACACCGCTTTCATCAATTTTAGGTTACACAGAATTGTTAATGCAAAGCGACTTTAGTCAACAAGCCGAAAACGAGTTAGGGGTTATTTACAGAAATGGTAAACACTTACTTAGCCTGCTTAATGACGTATTAGACTTATCAAAAATAGCCGCAGATAAACTAGAGCTTACACCGAGTGAAGTAAACCTCGATAGCATGCTTGCAGATGTATACACGCTAATGCGTGTATCGGTGCTTGATAAAGGGTTAGCACTTAAGTTTGAATCAGACCAAGCGCTCCCGCTAGTTGCCCGCCTTGATGCGACGCGTGTTCGTCAAATACTAATAAATTTAATTAATAACGCCGTTAAGTTTACAGATAAAGGCGAGATAGTTGTTAAGGCTTGGACGCAGCATGTTGACGGCACAGAGATGCTCTTTTTTAGCATTAAAGATTCAGGAATGGGGATTGCCCCTGAAAAGCAGCAACTTATTTTTAAACCATTTGAACAAATAGCTGATGTTGAATCGCGTTCAGTTGGCGGTGCAGGTTTGGGCTTGGCAATATGTGCCGAGCTATTGTCTCGTATGCAGGGCAATATAAGTTTGTATTCAGAAATAGGCAAAGGCTCTACCTTTACTATTTCGGTATACCCAGGTGACATAAGTGGTGTTGAGCGACAAGTGCTCAACTTTAGCAGTGCCCCACAGTTACAAAGTAAATTAACACCCAGTAAAGTACACGGGCGAGTACTGGTTGTTGATGATTTGCGTGATTTACGAATGCTGGTAGGGCATATGATCAGTAGCTGCGGTGCGCGAGTAGACTACGCAGAGCATGGCCAACAAGCACTTGAAAAAGTGCGTATAGCCGACGCCTATAAAGCGCCATACGATATTATTTTTATTGATATTCATATGCCAATAATGGGTGGTAAAGAAGCAACCATTGAGCTTAGAAAAATGGGCTACAAAGGGCCAATAATTGCGCTTACAGCTGCCACAATGAAAGGCATACATGAAGAGCTTGCAGCACTTGGTTTTAATGACGTAATACCAAAGCCAGTTGACAGCAGTGCACTATATCAATGCCTTCAGGATTACTTAGTTTCGCCTGAAAATGCGCCTCAGGCAAAAGATATTCAAGTCAAAGCGCTAAGTGAAAAAAGGCAGCGCTTTTTATTGGTAGAAGATGATGACGATGCTGCACAAATAACCCAGTTGCTTTTAGAAAGCTTAGGAGTAGAGACGGTTATAGCATCAAGCTGTGCGCAGTGTTTGCAAATACTTAACCACGATCAGCAATTTGATAAAGTATTGTTAGATATGCATTTACCAGATGGCAGCGGAATTGACTTAGGTGAGCAGGTTAACGAACGATACCCTGAGCTGCGATTAGTTATTGTAAGTGGTGCGGAACCTGATCCTACAGACATAAAAGATTTAAATATTGATCGTGTTTTATTAAAGCCTATTAATTTAGGCTTATTAGAAACACTTATAAGTTAAAGCGTGAGGTTTAAATTATATGCAGTTTATAACACTAGACTCTGAAAGATTAACGCCTTCAAAAGTCGTCTGCGTTGGCAGGAATTATACGGCCCACATTGCAGAGTTAAATAACGAAACTCCCGATGAAATGGTGTTATTTAATAAACCTAACAGCGCAATTACACACACTCTAAGAGCTCAGCATAATGGCGATGTTTTGCACTACGAGACAGAGTTATGCTTTGTAGTAAAAAACAGAAAATTTGTAGGTGTTGGTCTTGGGCTTGATTTAACAAAACGCACCGTACAAAGTAAACTAAAAAATAAAGGATTACCATGGGAGCGCGCAAAGGCGTTTGATGGCTCTGTTGTTTTTAGTGAGTTTGTTGCATTAAGTGGCAGCGTACATGACTTTAAATTTGAATTAAAAATTAACGGCGCTGTTATTCAGCAAGGCGATACTCACTTCATGCTAAGTAAACCCGATGCTATTTTACAAGAAATCAGCGAGTTTATGTGCTTAGACGATGGTGACGTAGTCATGACTGGTACGCCTTCAGGTGTTGGTGAAGTGGCTGAAAACAGTACTTTTTCTGTTGCTCTGTACGCTAATGAACAGTGTTTGATTGAGCATCAGTGGCAGGTAGCTTAAAGTTAATAACCTGCTGTTGATAGTGTTTGTTGAAGTCAGCAAAACTAGGGTTTAAAAAAGCATGCTGACTTTTTATGTACTCAGGTGACTGTAAAATGGTTGTTTTTAATGCATTGTTAATCCTTTTTATTGCTTGAGTTGCAAAGTTATTTTTTGCTTTTACAGCACAGCCCACGGCACCTCTTATAAAGCCAGTCTCTTTTTCAGCCAAAGGGATACTGGTTATGTTATTAAACCTTCCTTGTTTATTAAAGTAGTCAGCCATAAATGGGTAATCAATAGAGTAGTCTAAAAAGCCACGGCTTAAGCGCGCAATCACGGCTTGGCTTTCGTTTTCGCTACTCCAGCTAAATGACGAGCTATTATTAAGTTTTGTATTGCTAATAATTGTGTTTATTCTATTTGAAAATTTGCGTGCCGCGGCTTGGCCGTAAATGTAGTTTTGATCGGCTAATAAATTAATTAAATTAATTGGTAAGCCGTGTTTTTTTGTTAATTTTGGGGCTAATTCTGTGGTTGTTAATACGGAGAATGGCGGGTAGACAGTGGTTGGGTTTGATAGTTTGAGTATGTGATTATTTTGTTTTTTATAAATAACACATGGAAAGCATACATTTTTACCTTCATTTAAATATTTATTTATACGCTGCTGTGGCACAACAAGCCGTGTATGCTTTACATCAGTAATTGTGTTAATTAGTTGCTCTGTTAAGTTGTCACAAAGCCCACCTTGTGGCGCTTTATCGCTTTTAGTTATGTGAAAAGGAGGTGTGTAACTTTGTAGCCAAATTATTTCTTTAATGGGCTCAGCTTGCTTAGTATTACCGAGTGCCGTGAACGATGAAAATAACAAACTAATTATTAATACGCGTTTTACCATTGCATAGACTTTCTTTAAAAAGTAATACTTTTAGTATAGATAGTAATTAACAATAATAAACAATCATTTTTTATTAGTTAAAAAGGCAGGTAGTGATTTACCTGCTTTTATACTTTTAAAAAACTAAAGTTAGTAAGGCATAGGATAGTTTTTGAAAATAGTCGCTATGCTCGTTAAGGTTTCGTCATTCAAAGTGATATTAAAAGCGTCTATGTCTTCTTTTAACTGCGCCATAGTTGTGGCGCCAATTATAGAAGACGTTACTCCATCTACCTGATTACACCACGCAAGAGCAAGTTGTGCTGGCGTCATATTGTTTGCATGAGCAAGCTCTGCATATAGCTTGGTTGCTTGTTGGGCATTAGGGGTATCTCTAAAAATACCATTACGTTGTGCGAAGCTCCACCGCGAACCTTTTGGACGAGCACCCTCTAGGTATTTACCTGTTAGCAAACCGGCTGCTAAAGGCGACCAAGGCAGGTAAGCAATATCTTCATGTACACATTGCTCAATCAAATAAGGCCAATCTTTAGCATGAGCTAAGCTAAATTCATTTTGAATAGACACCATGCGTGGCAAGTTGTGCTCTTTTGCCAAACTCACAAACTGGCTAATCCCCCAAGGTGTATCATCAGACAGTCCGCAATGTTTAATTTTTCCCGCTTTAACACAGTCGTTAAGGCCTTCTAAAATATCAAGCATGCCAGCTTGGTGAGCTTGCGTATCTACATCACTAAATTTAAGTATTCCTGGCCACTGCCTTGCAAAGTGCGGTGTTGAACGATTAGGCCAATGTAATTGGTACAAATCAATATAATCGGTTTGCAAGCGCTTAAGGGAATTATCAACCGCCTCTATAACTGCTTGGCGGGTTATATCGCCACCCTCTCGTACCCACAATAGGCCATTACCCGCTACTTTTGTTGCCAGTACTATGTCGCTTCGTTTTTGTTGATTACGAGAAAGCCAGTCGCCAATAATTTGCTCTGTTTTACCGTAGGTTTCAGGCGAGGGAGGTACGGCATACATTTCAGCTGTATCAATAAAATTTACGCCACGCTCTAATGCATAAGCTATTTGATCGTCTGCGTCGCGTTGAGTGTTTTGAACGCCCCAAGTCATACTGCCTAGACAGACTCTTGAAACGTTAACCCCGCTGCTACCAAGTGGGCTGTATTGCATAGAAATTCCTTATGACTCGTCTTGTGCGTATTTTAGTAAGGCTGATAAAAGTGGTTCTGTAATGGGGGCTTTTGCACCCGTTTTAAAATCAAACATCACTACTTTTGATGTGCCCGTGGTGGTTATCGCACCCTGTGCGTGACTAAACACACTGTAATTCATTACAAACCGGTCGGTTTTAATATCTGAAATAGTGACCCCAACAGTTAGAGTGTCGGGAAAGGTAACGGGGCGCTTATAGCGAATAGTATTTTCACTTATAACAGGGCCAACTCCACCGGGTTTAATGGTGTCGAATAAGTTTAGTTTATTTAAAAAGTCTATTCGGGCTATTTCAAAATAACGCAGGTATACCACGTTGTTAACGTGCTGAAGGGCATCCATGTCGGCCCATGCTACAGTGATGTCGGTATGAATAGGGTGATTATCTTTGAACCTTTGCATGTACTTATAGCTCTTAACTTTAAAGCACTTAGATTATCAATATGAACTAGTGAGCTCAAGGGAATTTATAATTAGGTGGTTTTAAAAACTTTGTAACCAATTGATTTTGGTATACAGTTAAAAAACACACACAGGAGCACACACATGCAAAATATAATTAATTGGTTATTAGCTAGTTTAGTTTTTATAGCGTCGTTTACCTGTTATGCAATGGGTAACGCCTCTGGTGCTATTATTCTTATTTTGGCGGGGTTCTTTTTTGAGGTTTTGCTTTGGCTACGAAGTATGAAAGAGCAAGAAAGCACTAAACGTCTTTTTTAATTGCCACTGAGCTTGATTATAAATAGGGATTACATAATAATGACTGTATAAATAAACAGTCTTTATTGTGGTGATGAAAAAGTTTATACACATAGATATGGACTGCTTTTATGCGGCGGTAGAAATGCGAGACAACCCAAAGCTCGCAAATGTACCGCTTGCTATTGGCGGCAACAGTCGGCGTGGCGTGCTATCTACCGCCAACTATATAGCCAGAGAGTTTGGCGTGCGCTCTGCGATGTCTAATTACCATGCTAAGCAATTATGTCCCGACTTGGTTATTGTGCCCGGACGTATGGCTGTTTATAAAGAAATATCGAGCCAAATACGCGAGGTGTTTAGTCGTTACACCCACCTTGTAGAGCCACTCTCTCTTGACGAAGCCTACCTTGATGTTACTGACAGCCAAGCATGTAAAGGCAGTGCTACACTCATTGCTCAGCAAATAAGAGCTGATATATATAACGCAACAGGGCTAACTGCTTCTGCTGGTGTGGCCCCAGTTAAATTTATTGCCAAAATAGCCAGTGACGAAAATAAGCCAAATGGCCAATTTGTTGTACTGCCTAATGAGGTTGACCCATTTTTAGAACAGCTGCCGCTAGGAAAAATTCCCGGTGTGGGTAAAGTCACATTAGAGAGATTAAATCTTAAAGGGCTTTATATAGGGAAAGATGTGCGTGAAAAAGGGGTGAACTGGATGCAGCAACACGTTGGTAATTTTGGTGTGTCGCTTTATCAAAAATGTGCGGGAGAATACATTGGTAGCGTTTCAACCGAGCGAATACGTAAGTCTTTAAGTGTTGAGCATACCTACGAATACAATAAAACCAGTCTGCAAGAATGCTTGGATCAGATCCCTAGCTTAATAGATGAATTAACGCGTAGGCTTGATAAGCAACAATTACAAAATCGTATTAATAAATTAAGTGTAAAAGTGAAGTTTGCTAATTTTGTGGTGACCTCAGCCGATCAGGCTTATCATCAATTAAATACTGAAATTTTTTTTCAGTTACTTACTAAAGCGTATCAACGTGGTTTGCAGCAACCTGTTAGGTTATTAGGCATTGGCGTCGGTATTAAAAGCCAGCCTGAGCATAATTTACAATTGAGTATTTTGGATTGATGCGTGACGCTTTTACAAAGCGTTTTAGATAAATTAAACGCTTATCGCATCTTACTGGTCTTCAATATACAAATCGACGATAATAAAGGTCTATGTTTTTAACAGGATCTGTATTTATGGCATACCCTAAAGCTGTGTTAGCCCAATTAACAAGCGCTAGTCTTGAATGTGCATCACATGACGCACTGATCATCATAAGTGATGACTTTTCTAAATTACCTAATAATTCTCTTCGCGATGCCGTTTTAGCTCAGTCAAAAATTGATGCGCGCATTGGCAAGCAGGTAACCTTACTTGTTATTGAAAATAAGCGTGTAATTTTAGCGCCAACGGGGCCGCTAAATAGAGACTACGACGATGTTCGTCGTTATTTTGATGCCGCTAAACTGGCAATCAATGAAGCCAAGTTATCAGGTAGTGTTAATCCAGCCTTGTTTTTACCAAGTTTGTCAGGCGATAGCCGTTATCAGAATGCGTTAGAAGTTTCATTTTTAGGTATGTGCCAAGCACTTTGGCAGCCTTTAGAAGCGCGTGAGTACCACGGCGAAAAGATTGAGCCGATAGCCACTATTGGGCTAATTAATGCCAGTTCACAAACAGTTAAAGCTGTTAATGCTATTGCGGCTGGGCAGTATGCTGCTCGTGATTTATGTGGTACCGAGCCTGAGCGCATGGCGCCACCTCGCTTTGCTGATTACTGTGTAGATTTATTTAAAGGCACAAATATAGCCGTTGATGTAATAGACGATATTACGGCTATTGATAAAAATTACCCTATGTTAAGTACTGTTGCGCGTGCATCTTATGCGGTTGAGCGTCATCATCCACGAGTTGTGAAGCTTGAGTATGTGCCTGAGGGCGAAGTTACCCGCACTCTTATGTTTGTTGGTAAAGGCCTAGTTTACGATACCGGCGGTGCAGATCTAAAAGTGGGTGGTTATATGGCGGGTATGAGCCGTGACAAAGGCGGTGCTGCCTCGGTTGCAGGGTTTATGAAAGCCGTGGCTGACTACCAACCAGAAGGTGTGAAGGTTATTGCTTACCTAGCGATTGTGCGTAATTCAATTGGGTCTGACTGTTTTGTACCTGATGAGATAATTACAAGCCGTGAAGGTGTGCGCGTACGTATTGGTAACACGGATGCTGAAGGGCGCTTGGCAATGGGTGATCTACTAAGCGAAATGAAAGATTTAGCTAAAACAGAGGTTAACCCTACATTATTTACCGTTGCAACGCTTACAGGTCATGCCGCACGTGCAATGGGTCCTTATGGCGCCTATGTAGAAAATGGCCCAGCAAGGCTTGCTAAAGTTTCGCGCCAGATTGCTGATTGTGGCGATTTATGGGCTGATGGTGCAGAAGTATCGCGATCGCGCCGTGAAGATTACGACTTTATAAAGCCACGTACGTTGGCGGATGATGTGCTTTCAAGTAATAACGCAGCTTCTGCAGTAACGGCACGTGGTCACCAATTCCCTATGGCGTTTTTAGCTGTTGTTGGCGGGTTAGACAAGCACGGAACAGACTCTACACAGCCGTTGCCATACGTGCATATGGATATTGCCGGTAGTGGTGTTGAAGGTGGTGATTGGCAACATGGCAAACCAACAGCAGCATCTGTTGCTAGTTTATTTGCCTGTTACTGCTTATAAACAGTTAACTACTTAAATGAAAAGCCCTGTTTAACAGGGCTTTTTTATACTTAATTTAATTTGAATCGATTAACAATAGATGAAAGCTCCGTACTACTTTGTTTGAGCTTGTCACTGGCACTATTGAGTTGCTTGGTATTATCTAACGATTGCTCAGTTGATTGAGATAAATCGTTTATGCGCAGGTTCACCTCATCTGCAGCTTGAGTTTGCTGCTCTGTTGCACGTGCAATTTGGCTGTTCATTTCAGTGATAACAGATACGAGCCGTTCAATTTCATTGAGTGAGTTATTTGCAGAGGATGCCTGTTCAACGGTTGATACAGAAAGCGTTTGGCTGGCTTTAACTGCGTCTACAGCCGCTCGGGTGCCTTCTTGTAGTTTACTGATCATTGATTGAATTTCGTCAGTGCTTTGTCCTGTTCTACTGGCAAGCGTACGCACTTCATCGGCAACGACTGCAAAGCCCCGACCATGCTCACCAGCACGTGCGGCTTCAATCGCAGCATTAAGCGCGAGTAGGTTTGTTTGTTCAGAAATACTTCTAATTACATCCAGTACAGAGCCTATGTTTTGACTTTCATTTGCTAAGTCTTCTGTTACACGACTTACTGTCTCGATGTTTGCCGAGAGTGTTTCTATGGCGGTTATTGTTTCTGCGACTACGTGTTTACCCGTTGATGCGTTATGTGCCGCATCATTAGCGGCTTGCTCTGCGGCTTCTGCGTTGCTGCTCACATCATGTATTTGATGGGTCATTTGCTCCATTGCCGCAGCAACTTGTGTCGAGCTGTCGTTTTGTAGCTCTATGAATGATTGGCTAGTTTTTGTTGAGTCATCAACGGTATGGGCGTGTTCGTTAACATCGTTTGCGCTTTGCGATACATGTACCAACGATTCACGCATTTTTGAAACAAATAAATTAAATGAATGTGATAGCTTCGAAATTTCATCGTTACCTTCTTCATTTAAAGTGCGGGTTAAGTCGCCTTCACCCTGCGAAATATCTTTCATCATGTTGGCGGCAAGTCGCGTTGGTAGTAATACACTGCGTCCTATAAAGTAACTAAACACAATAACAGCTATGATCATCACTACGGCGTTTAAAATAATAAGGTTACGTTGAGACGAAAAAGCAGCATCTATGGTATCTAAATATACACCTGAGCCAATTATCCACTGCCATTGGTTAAACCCTTTTACAAAGGCAACTTTATCAATGGGTTGTTCTTCACCGGGTTTTGGCCACTTGTAAGGAATAAAGCCTTCGCCATCTTTTTTAGTAATATTAACCATTTCAACAAACAACGCTTTACCGTCTGGATCTTTATTGTTAGTTAAATCTTTACCTTCAAGGGCGGGTTTTATTGGGTGCATTACCATTTCTGGTTGGTAGTTGTTTATCCAAAAATAATTAGTTTTGTCATAGCGTAAAGCACGAATTGCATTCATTGCTTGCGTTTGTGCCTGCTGCTGTGTGAGTGTGTTGTTTTGTTCAAGTGTGTGAAAGTGTTCAATAATACTATAAGCGGTTTCCACTACATTTTGTGTTTTTAGGTATTGTTCGTATTTAAGGGCTTTATATTGGTTGTTTAAGCTAGAAACACTCAATACAATCAAGCCAAAAATAACAATGCCAACCAACATAGCAAAACGCTGAAAAATACTAAAACGTCGAAGATTAAGCATGTGCGTATCCTTTAATTATTTGCACAAAAAAGTGCACCAAATAAGTTTAGTAAAAATATGCGTTTAATCTAGGGCTAGTTTATATTTCGAGGTTAAATTTAAAGCTGTATTTGAGGCATTTAACTAAGGCTGAGTTTAAGACTCGTTTTAAAAAAAAAGGCTGATTATAAAATCAGCCTTAATAAGTTAGTTACTGTTTGTTATTTAACATCAAAATGACGGTTAAAGAAATTTGTAATAGTTTGGTGTAAATGAGTTTGAACTTGCTTACCGCGCAAGCTATGTTTTGAACCTGGGTAGGTCATCATTTCAAACTGTTTTTCACTGTCTTGTAGTTGTTTAAATAGTTTAGTTGCATGAGTAAACAAAACATTGTCGTCTGCCATACCGTGATAAATCATTAGTGGTCCCTTAAGACCATCGGTATATGGAAATACTGCGCTAGCTTCATAACCTTTTGCATTTGTATCAGGGTGACCTAAATAACGCTCTGTGTAATGAGTGTCGTATAATGCCCAATCAGTTACCGGAGCACCTGATACACCGGCAGTAAAGTAGTCACCAGCTTTAAACATGGTCATAAGCGCCATATAGCCACCGTAGCTATGGCCGTAAATACCAATGCGTTTAGCATCTACGTAGTCAAGTGTACGTAAAAATTCAACGCCTTTAATTTGGTCGGTTACTTCAACGTCACCTAGGTTTTTGTATATCGCGTCTTCAAACTTTTTACCACGGTTGTACGAACCACGGTTATCAAGTTGAAAAATTACATAACCTTGCTGCGCCATATATTGAAAGTATAAATTTTTACTGCGCCAGCTGTTTGTAACGCGTTGAGCATGCGGGCCGCCGTATACGTTAACAATGACTGGGTGCTTTTTACCCGCACTCATATTAGTTGGTTTGAATAAGCGGTAATGCATTACTTGTCCATCGTCGGCTTTTAACGTGCCATACTCAGGTGTTGCTAAATTGCTCAAATAAGGTGTAAGTGGGTGGCTGTTATCTAGCTTGTTTTCTTCAAGCCAAGTAATAAATTCGCCGTTAACTTTACGCAGTGCTGCCGACTTAGGCTTATTAACAGAAGAACTTGTGTCAATAAAGGTTTTATTATCTTTTGCTAGCACTACGTTGTGGTACTGGCCTTCTTCAGTAATTCGTTTAGAGTCACCTTTTTTAAATAAAGGTGCGCTGTATAAGTGGCTTTCAAGTGGTGTGTCTTTTCTGCCAGCAAAGTACACAATGCCTTTTTTCTCATCAATGCCTTTTAGGCTATCAACAGCCCAGTCACCCGATGTAATTTGACGAACTAACTGTCCATTTGTGCGGTAAAGATAAAGGTGCTTAAACCCATCACGCTCAGAAGCCCACACAAAGTGTTTTTTGTCTTTTAAAAAAACGAGGTCAAAATGTAGGTTGATCCATGTATCGCTGTTTTCTGTTAGGGCTACTTTTTGCTTTTTAGACTCAGAGTCATAAAAGCGAAGTTCGAGTGTTTGTTGCGAACGGTTTTGCCATTGGTAAGAAAGTGTTTTGCTGTCTTTTAACCATTTAGCGCGAGCAATGTAAATATCTTCGTCTTTACCTAAATCAACCCAATCAACATGTTGATCGTTTAATTTAACTACACCGAGTTGAATTTTAACGTTGTCGGTACCGGTAAATGGATAACGTTGATTAAAGAGCTTTACTTCGTCAGCGTATATTTCGTTGCGAATAGCTTCTTTAACAGGTGACTCATCAACACGTGTGTAAGCAATTTTAGTTTCATCGCCTGACCACCAGTAGCCAGTCATGCGGCTCATTTCTTCTTGCGCTACAAATTCGGCCATACCATTTTTAATAACGCCGCCACCGTCTTGGCTTAATTGAATTTCTTTACCTGAATTAAGTGCTAACGCGTATAGGTTTTGTTCGCGTATAAACGATACATAGTTTCCTTTTGGCGAAAAGCGTGCATCGGTTTCAAATGCATCTGTGTTAGTTAGCTTTTTACTTTTAGCTGAGGCTAAGTCGTAGTAATACAGATCGCCATTAAGCGGAAATAAAAGTGCTTTGCCATCGGTTGACCATGTGTATTCTAGAATACCTTTGCCAAAAATACGTTGGCGTTCGCGGCGTGCTTTTTCTTCGTCTGATAGGTTTTCAGGGCCAGAAAATAATTCGGCTGAATCGACCAATACACGATTAGTGTTATCTTCTAAGTTGTATTCCCACAAATCGTAGCGGTTGTAGTCGTCAGTTTTACCCTGTAGGTAAGTTACACGGCTTCCATCAGGTGAGAATTTAAGTTGAACGGGAGATTTACCTGATAGGCTTGGATCATCAAAAATGCGTTCTAGCGATAAAGGTTTTGCTTGAACAGTGATAGCGCCCACAATCAGTGGTACAGCGAGTGAGAGGTGTTTTATTTTTTTTAGCACAAGGTTACCTTAGCTCAGTATAAATATTATTTTGAATGGTAAAGCCAAGCGTGTGCAACTGCAACTAAATGCTATAAAGTAGCAATTATTAAAGATTAACAAGGAAAAACACAATGACAGATAGCGACTTTGAACTGGCCGTTGAACTTAAACGAGATTGTATAGAGTTAGCTGATTGGCCACTGTGCAAGGTGCTTTTATTAAACGATAGCCTGTACCCGTGGTTTGTATTAGTACCAAGGCAAGCTGGTTTAAAAGAAATCATCGACTTATCTGAAGACGATCAAGTAGTGTATTTAAAAGAGTCTGCAAAACTAAGTAAGTTACTTATTGAGGTTTTTAACCCAGATAAATTAAACGTCGCGACTTTAGGGAATATGGTGCCGCAATTACACATTCATCATATTGCACGATTTAAAACTGATATAGCGTGGCCTGCGCCAATATGGGGTAAGTTTGCGGCGGTCCCTTACACTGAAGAACAAATAGAAAAAATAAAAGCACGTTTTTAAAAGCGAAAACATTTACACAAGTGAGGATTAATATGAAATTACTTAAAACCCTGAGTACTAGCTTATTTATTATTGCGCTATCGGGCGGTTATGTAACAGCTACTGAGCCGCTAAATAATACTGAGGTTGTAAAAAAGGCAGATATTAAGAACTTTGCTGCTCATAGCAACCTTGTGTATTCGGCTGCGCAGCCTAGTAAAGAGCAATTAAAGCAATTGTCTAAAGCAGATGTGAAGCACGTTATAAATTTACGTGGAGCAAATGAACAAGATTGGGATGAAGGCGAGTTTGTTCAGGCGCTTGGTATGGATTATCACGCATTACCTATTTCTGGCGCGCAAGATATTACAGTAGAAAATGCCCGCAACTTAGCCAGTTTACTTAAAAAGCTAAACGGTGAGCCAGTCTTGGTTCATTGTGCAAGTAGTAATCGGGTCGGTGCTTTAGTCGCTATATCAGCCCATGAAGACGGATTAAGCGTTGACGAAGCACTCGAAAAAGGAAGACGTTGGGGGATGAAAAGCCTTGAATCTAAAGTGCGTGATATTATAAGCAAATAAAAATAAAGGCGTTACAAGGTTAACTGTAACGCCTTTTAGTTTTAATTAAGACCAAGTACGTCTTTACCTTGTTTAAAGGTCACATCTACAGGGATGTTTGCTTGGCTTAGTTTTTCTAAATCTTTGGTGAGAGACTCTTTAATATCACCATGAGTTGCAATCAGCTGGTCGACTTTTTGGTAATCGCCGTCACCTTGCAAAGTTAAAATTAGACGAGAAAGCTTTGCCATAGCAATACTCATTTTTTCCATATTAACGCGGTAAAAGCCATCTTCATTTTTAGAAAATGCGCCTTCTTGTGCAAAAAAGTTAAAGCGAATCATATTCGCTTTACCGTGTGCACTTGACGCGCCAAAGCGCACTGAGCGGAAAATACCGGCCATAAAAGTAATGTAGTAATCTTCAATGGTTCCTTCGCTGATTTCGCCTTTATTTAATAATTGCTCAACCATGTATAAACCTAAAATGTCGGCTTTACCTTCTTCAAGCGCGCTTGCGTGCTCTTGTAATGATTGGCGAACCGTTCCTTTACCCGTAATCGTATTTTTAATACCTAAACCATGCGCTACTTCATGGAACATTGTGTTTGCAAAAAAAGCATCAAAGGTAATGTGCTTTCGTTGTTCAGGCACGATTAACTGCTCTGAAATAGGCACTAAAATTTTATCAAATTTAGCACGCATAGCATTTTTAAGTTGTAGGCGGCGCGTGCCTTTTTCTAACTGTACCTGTTCATCGTTAGGTAAGTTGATTGCAATGGTTTTGCTGCCTGCATTTGAATGACCTGCATAATAAACAACGTCGTAGGCATTTAAGTCAGCATCTGAACCAGGTACTTCGTGTTTGTATTTGTCATCAACAGGTAAACCTTTTTGAAGTTCAGGCAAAAAGGCTGCAAACTTGGCAAGACGTTCGCTCCACTTTAAATCTTTGATTAATACATAAGATTCATAGGCAGTACGGTAGCCAAAGAGTTGATCTTCGTAAGTTTCAATTGGTCCAATAACAACATCAATGGGGTTATTTTTCATGTCCATCCACGCAAAATCAGAGACCTGAAAGTCATCTTTTTGCAGCGCGTCCGCACGAAGATTTAGGTAATTTGCAAATTCTTTATTGTCGGCAAGTTTGCTGGCTTGGCGAAGAAGGTCGGCTGCCTGTGCAAGTTCTGTTGCGTACTCTTTTGAGTAAGGCACGCTGTAAAGCTTGCCTTGTTCGTCGCGTTTGATAATTGAGTATAAGCCTGTTTTGTCTTCAACGTCTGCGTTGTTAAGCTCTTCTTTAGTTATATCCGCTGGGTAAAACTGCGCACCTAATGACTTTTCTTTATAACCTGAAAGGAACGTTTCATCGCCATTTAAACGATCCCACGGGCCGTAGTTTATGTCAGCAAATTTGCGAATTTGTTGATCGGTTAGCTTTGCTAAAAATGTCTCTTTATCTTCACCAAATGCTTGTTTCCAAAATAAGGCATCCATTATTTTTGACGCATCTATAAGGATGGCAATCATTGCTTTTTGATTGTCACTCAAGTGTGATAAATCGCTTTGTAAGCTAAAGTCGGTGTATATATTTAAGCGTTGTTCATCAACATTAATAAGCTCAGGCCCCATTACTTTTACGGGTGTTTGCGATGTGGTCTCGGCAGGTGACGAAGGTTTATCTGAACACGCACTCAGAAAAACAACACCAGAGAGTAAAATGGCTTGGCTAATTTTATTTAAGATCATTATTTTGCCTATTTAAAAGTTAATTTAATGATAAGTAGATGCTTGTTGGGAGGCTCGTTGACGGCACGCTACTATATTGTGCCAGCATTAAAGCAAACCTAAACAGTAAATAGCAAGTATTAGGCGGTGTATGGGCAATAGTGTCGTTGAAAATGAGGGGCAGAAATAAAGTTATAAAATTTTCTTAACTTTAACGGTAAGTTAGGCAATACTGATTGTAAGTTTATTATTATAAAAATTAACTGTTGTAGCGTGTAGTAATATTACAACTAAAAAGGATGACTGCTTTATGTCTACAGAGAATGCATTATTAACAATATTAGTTGATAGAATAAATAACGATACACTTGTATTACCTACACTCCCTGAGGTTGCGATTAAAGTCCGCCAAGCTGCAGACGATCCTGAAGTTAATTTGATGCAAATGTCGGAAGTTATTTCACAAGACCCTTCGTTATCTGCTCGTATGATCAAAGTGGCTAATAGTGCAATCATGGGACGTGCGGTTAAGGTATCTACCTTACATCAAGCAGTCACTCGTATTGGATTGCGCCAAATTAAAAATATAGCGACAGCGATGGCAATGGAACAACTATTTGTTTCTAACAATGAACTTATTAAAGGCTATATGGGTAAGGCGTGGCAAAAAACATTAACTGTGGCGAGTCATTCCATTACGCTAATGGAGTTTTACTTACAAAATAATAAACGTACCTCGTTAAATCGCGACTCAATTACCTTAGCTGCCTTAGTTTATAATATTGGTGTGCTGCCTATCTTAACTGAGGCTGAGCGTCACCCTGAAGTGTTTGCAAATCCTAGCTTCTTGGCACATGCCATTCAAAAACTAAGTGGTAAAATTGGCTCATCAATCATGGATGCGTGGGAATTTCCTGCAGAGTTCTCCGATGTAGCACTAAGTTGGGCAGATCCAAGCTATAAACCAGAACAAATAAGTTATGTAGATTTTATTCGAATTGGGGCTATTTTAGAGGGGACTTTACAGGTATCTGATAAATCAGCTGCTTTACAAACGTATATAGATAAAGGTGTTATTTCATCTATGCAGTTGTTCTCAAGCGATGAATACAACGAGATGCTTGTAGATGTAAAAGACATGTTTAGCTAATTAAGCCTTAAATTTAGCGCAATAAAAAAGCACGATTTAATCGTGCTTTTTTATTGCTATTAAACTTTCGGTTATGGATTGGCTAAATCATCTGCATCACCTAAACCTTGAGTTAGCTCTTCTAGCAATTGTTTAATTTCTTCTGATGCTAAAATGAAGTCAGCATCAAGTTTTACTGCCATATCTTCTTTAGGTATGTCAGCGTTTTCTTCTTTCAGTGTATCTGAATAACTTAGACGTTTAATTGACCCATCATTTTGAAGCATGAATTTAACACGTTCTTGCCAATCAAGTGCAAGCTTAGTAACGCGTTTACCACTTTCAAGATGTGATTTAACTTCATCACATGACAAGTCATGGCCTTTTAATTTAACTTGCGCGCCACTATCATCAGCTTCTTCAAGCTCAGCGTCAGAACCAATTGCAAAGCCTTCAGGTGTGCTGAAGTTAGTTAGCCAATCAGTTAAAAATACATCAAGGTCATAATTTGCAAATGCAGGCACAACTGGAAGCGTACCTAACGATTTACGTAACAGTGCTAACAGCTCTTCAGCTTTATTAAAGCTTGCACTATTAACCACAACCCAACCGTTTTCTTGGTCAATAAATGCAAATTGTAAGCTCGACTTTTTAAATGCTTGCGGAAGTAGGGTGTGAAGAATATTTTCTTTAAGTTCGTCTTTTTCTTTCTTTTTAACGGGGCGGTTTTCTTCAGCTTCGATTTGGTCAACTTTTTCGGCAACTAATTCGTTGATGACTGATGCGGGTAATACTTTTTCTTCGCGTTTAGCACACACTAAAATACTTTTTTGAGAGAAGTGAGAAAGTGCTTCGCTATGCTTTCCAAATGCTTTCGTCCAGCCAAACGTAGAGAGCTCTTGACCTGTGCAAGGACGAAATAGATCTTGTTCTAATGCTTTATCAAAGTCTTCTTGTGTGTACGAAACATCTTGTTTAAAGCGGTAACAAATAAGGTTACTAAACCACATAGGGGAGATAATCCATCTGAAAAATTTGCTCAATCATAGCAATAAAAGTCGCTCCTCGAAATGACTGATTAACGACTATTTAAATTAGCTTTGATTGAATATAGACAGAGGCTTAGCCATATTTTTAGGAAATTGTATAAAATAGTGCAATCCTTGGCCTGGCTCGCTTGTCGCTTCAATTGAGCCGCTTAGTGTCTGTTTAACTAAATTAAACATTATGTGAGTGCCCAAACCACTACCACCTTCATCGCGTTTGGTGGTGAAAAACGGATTGAATAATTTTTCAAGCTGCTCAGTGGTGACTCCGTTGCCATTGTCTTTGTAGTTAATGGTTAGGTTGGTTTCGTCACTTGTGATGTTAATGTCCATAACACCATTGGTTTTACCTTCAAAACCATGAATGAGTGAGTTAACAATGAGATTAGTAAATATTTGGCTTATGGCGCCGGCTGGCAAATTTAATACTAGGTCATCAGGGCACTGTAGATTAATAGTGTGCGATGTTTTTTTCAATTTAGGGTGAAGCGATCGAATTACTTCATTTACATAATCTTTAAAGTTTATGGTACGCACAGCTTCACTGGCTTGGTCTACAGCAATTTGCTTAAAACTTGCAATAAGGTCAGAGGCTCTATCTAAATTTGTTGTAAGCAAGCTTGTGCTTTGTTTGGCTTCGTTAATAAACTCTTCCAACGCCTTGGGCGAAAGTGTTTTCTCAGCATAGGCACTTTCTAACTTATTTAAACGCTCTTCTAAAAATGATACTGCAGTAACGCCGATGCCAATAGGCGTGTTTATGTCGTGAGTGATCCCCGCAACGAGGCCACCTAATGCCGCCATTTTTTCTGTACCAACGAGTCGCTCTTGAGCCAGTTTTAATTCATCAATATAGCGTTGAGATTCCGCTTGTTTGGTGATCAGTTCTTTTTCGGTACTGCGGCGAAGGTCTACCTCATCTGTTAATACTATTTTTTGTTTTTCTAATTCATATTTTTGCTGTTGTAATTCCATCATTGCTTGGCTTAAGTTAGACGTTTTACGCGCAACATCCTGCTCTAATTGTATGTTATGTTGGTCTAACTTCTCGTTGCTAACAATTAATTTATTTTGAGTTCGTTCAAGCTCTTTTCTGTACTGAACCACCTTATCGATTAAGTTATTAAAAGAGTGTTCCATTACCTTAAGCTCATTGTGTTCTTCAGTTTCAATTTCGATGTGTTGCCCTTCTAGCTCATCGAGTTGCAGGTTTTCAATTTGTTCGGTGAGCTGATAAAGCGGGTCGGTAAGTAGCTTTCTAAAGGCCATTAAAAATAAAATAATTAAGAATGTAGTCTTAATCATGGCATTACCAATCAAAAAGTAGATTGATACCATTATTCTGCTTAATACAACTTCTCGACTTGAAAATAACGTAACATCACCGACTTGCGTGGCTCGTCCTGAAAATTCGAATATGAGAGGAAATGTATACCCAAACAAGCCTGATTTAGAGTCTTCTAGCATGGCTTCTTCTTGGACAAGTTGCTGGCTATAAAGTTTATGAATATCTAAAGAGCGACCAAGCTGCGAAATAACTTCACCACTGTCATCACGCACTATGATCCCTTCTATCATGGGGATAGCGAGTAGCCCTTCTGCGGTAGTGATAGTTTGTTTTGTATTAAGCTCCCAAATAGCTCGTGTTAAGCTGCGGCTGAAGGTTTTTTGTAAGGTTGCTAGTTCATCTTTTATGTAATCTTTAGTGTTTAAATACTCAGCAAGCACCTGCCCGCATGTCACTACAAAGGTAAGCAAAAAATAGACCGATAACACACTGGTCAGTAATCTTTTAGAAAGGCTTTTCTGTAGCATGAGAGGTCAACAATTCCTTGAGATATAATTAAGTATTTACACTACTATTTAAAATTTAGTCAATAAATGCTTAAAAACAAATAATAAATGATTTATTTTATGATAAATAAGGGCTGATTTTTGCTTTTATTTGCCACATACTAACTGCTTTAGAGTGTTTGTATATTATTGATTAACTAGTTTTTGTTTGTTTTTTATACTTTCTAGTAATAATAAACTATCCCTTTTGGCTTGTTAAGCTTATTCAATAATAGATTGTTACAAAATGTGGACAAAAAGCCCAGGTACTATGTTGTAAATATAGGTACTATTACATTGGGATATGAGCTTACCAACGACAGCCGCCCTTAACGACATTAATTATGCTTATTTAGTAGTTTTATAATATGAATTTTTCTATTTTAGTGTGTGATGACTCAACAGTTGCACGAAAACAAGTAATCAGATGTTTGCAACAGTGTATAGATGCAGATATTCAGCAAGCTACAAATGGCGCACAAGCTATTGAATTACTGAAAACTAACCGCTTTGATTTGCTATGCTTGGATTTAACTATGCCTGAGATTGACGGCGTTGGCGTTCTTGAATACATAAAAACAAACAAGATTGAGTGTTTTGTACTTGTTATTTCTGCTGATATACAAGAAAAAATGAAGTTACGTGTAGCCCAGTTAGGTGCTATCGATTTTATTAATAAACCAATAGATAAAACAAGAATGGACAATATTTTGCATAAATTTGGCATTCATTAGGTTTTTTTATATCGAAAAAGGCTGTTTTATCTTTTAATTTGCACTTGACAGCATAGCCTTTGTTAAGGCAGTCTTACCCCATGAAAACAATTAATCGCGTACTGACCATTATTATTACAACCACCATTCTTTCTGGATAGTGGCATAGGTCGGTGCAACAAATTTAAAGGCCTGTGTTCACTTAGAGCACAGGCCTTTTTTCGTTTTATGGGATGAGGAACATAAACAATGCGCGTTTTAAAATTTGGTGGATCATCACTTGCCGACTTTGCCTGCCTTGAGCAGGTAGCTCAATTAGTTAAAGCACAATTAAAAGATGAAATGCTTTTGGTATTATCGGCGCCCGGTGGAATGACCGACTCACTAGTTGCTCTAGCGAGTTCGGCAGAACAAGGCCAAGACTTTAGCTCTTTATGGGAGGCTTTAACGAGTCGTTGTAACGAGCTAAAAGCAGCCGTAGAAAAAGGGTATGGCCCAATTGACCACTGGCCAAATTTTGAAGAACTAAAAAATAAGCTTGATGGTGTATCTTTAATTAAGTGCTGCCCCGATCAAGTGCGTGCGTTTGTTATAAGCTTTGGCGAACGAGTGAGTGTGTCGCTTATGCAGCGCTTATTAAACTCACATAAGGCGGTTTATTTAGAGGCGACAAGTTGCGTTGCATCAACAGGTGGTTTTATTGATGCTGAAGTTGATTTAGTTGCAAGTAAAACGCGTTTTCAAGCGGCATTGAAAGAAAAGCCAGCCACGATTTATATTATGCCCGGTTTTACAGCAAGCAATGATAAAGGCGAGCTTACAACACTGGGACGCAATGGATCTGATTACTCAGCGGCTATTGCAGCGGCGTGTTTAGAGGCAGATGTTTGCCAAATTTGGACTGATGTTGATGGCGTTTACAGCGCAGATCCTCGTTATATCAAAAAAGCCACTAAAGTTGACTTTTTGTCATACAAAGAGGCAATGGAGCTTTCTTACTTTGGCGCTAAAGTACTTCACCCAAAAACTATTTTGCCTTGTGCCAAAGCGGGCGTGCCGTGTGAAATAAAAAATACGCATAACCCTGATGCCCAAGGGTCGCTAATCGGAAATGACTTTTCATCAGACGAGCCTGTAAAAGCAATTTCAAGCCTGCAAGATTTAGCTATGCTGACTGTCTCGGGTCCAGGAATGAAAGGCAAAGTAGGCATGGCCTCTAAAGTTTTTAATGCGCTTGCTCACGATAACGTATCTATTGTGTTGATCACGCAATCGTCATGTGAATTTAGCATTAGCTTTTGTGTACATGAAAGCGACTTAGCCCTTGCTTTAACCGCTTTACAAACAGCGTTTGAGCTTGAATCTCAAGCAGGTTTAATTGAGCCTGTTCAAGTACAGCGTAATTTAGCCATAGTAACGCTTGTGGGTGATAACATGCGCGCACACCGTGGTTTAGCCGCTAAGTTTTTTGCATCCCTTTCTCAAGCACAAGTAAACATTGTGGCAATTGCACAAGATTCTACTGAAAGTGCTATTTCAGCTGTGATTGACGGTGAGTTATGTAACGACGCAGTGAAAATATGCCATGAGAACTTTTTCACGCATGTGCCTTCAATTGATGTGTTTTTACTAGGGTGTGGCTTAGTAGGGCAAGAACTGATATCTCAATTAGAGCGCCAACAAGCATGGCTTGAAAAGCGTAACATTAAACTTAATTTGTACGGCGTTGCTAACTCTCGTCAGTTACATCTTGATAGCGAGGGTATTGCCTTTAGTGATTGGCAGCAAAAATTAGCAGTATCAGAGCAGTCATTTGACCTAAAACTCGTTGAGCAATTTGTTAAGCAAAACCATTTAGTCAATCCTGTGCTGGTGGATTGTACATCGTCTGATGCACTTGCAGCGCAATATGTTGACTTTTTAAATGCGGGTTTTCATGTTGTTGCAGCCAATAAAAAGGCAACAACCAGCTCATATACGTATTACCAAGATTTGATTGCTGCTACACAAAAAAATAACCGCAAGTTTTTATACGAAACAAACGTAGGTGCAGGCCTTCCTGTTATAGATAATTTGCAGTCTTTATTTGGTGCAGGAGATGAATTACTTGAATTTAGCGGTATTTTATCGGGCTCATTGTCATACATGTTTGGCGCTTTGCAAGATGGTTTATCACTGTCAGAGGCAACCATTAAAGCAAAAGAAAGTGGTTTTACAGAGCCAGATCCTCGTGATGATTTATCGGGAACTGATGTTGCGCGTAAGTTGTTAATTATTGCGCGTGAAGCAGGTATGAAATTAGAGCTATCCGACATTGAAGTAGAGTCGGTATTACCACAAGGGTTTGCCGAAGGAGATAGTATTGATGAGTTTATGGCAAAACTACCTAGCTTAGACGCTGACTTTAACGCACGTATTGAGCAAGCGGCAAGTGAAGGAAAAGTTCTTCGTTACGTGGGCACAATTAAAGAAGGCCACTGTAAAGTAGGTATTGAGGCGGTTGATTCATCACATGCGCTTAATGTTATTCGCGATGGTGAAAATGCGCTTGCAATTTTAAGTCAATACTACCAACCACGTCCTTTTGTTATTCGTGGTTACGGCGCTGGCTCTGAAGTAACTGCTGCAGGTGTATTTGCAGACGTTTTAAAAACATTATCGCGCTAGGAGTCGAAAATGATTGAAGTATATGCGCCTGCATCTATTGGTAATTTTGCAGTTGGATTTGATGCGCTAGGTGCTGCTCTTGCGCCAATTGATGGTAGTTTATTGGGGGATGTAGCACTTGTTAGCGCAGCCCCTTGTGATGAGTTTGCTTGTTCAGGCGAATATGCTCATAAATTACCAAGCGATGCGAAAGAAAACTTAGCATATCAGTGTTTAGTGCACTTTAGAGCTCATGTCGCACCAGATATGCCAACGGTAAAGCTAGAGCTTAAAAAAAACCTGCCAATTGGGTCTGGATTAGGATCGAGTGCTTGTTCGGTGGTTGCTACATTTGCAGCGCTTGATAAGTTTGCAAAAACACAGTTAAGTCAAGTACAGCTAATTGAGTTGATGGCAGATTTTGAAGCCGTTGTAAGTGGCGGACGCCATTACGATAATATTACGCCGTGTTATTTAGGCGGTTTGCAGCTAACTGGCGATTTAATTCCTAATAAATCTATAGAACTACCTGTTGATGAAAACTGGTATTACGTTGCGGCGTTTCCAGGCTTTTCGCTTAATACAGCAAAAGCGCGTTCTGTTTTGCCAAAAGATCTTAGCATGCATGCAAGCGTTGAGTTTGCGCAGCGTTTATCATCTTTTAGCAGCTTGTTATTAACAGCACGTTTTGACGATGCATTAAGCATAATGAAAGACGAAATAGCAGAACCTTACCGTGCACCGCTTATTACTGGTTTTAGCGAGGCGAAAGCAAGTTTACCCACACTTGGAGCTGAGGTAGTTAGTATTTCAGGTGCAGGACCTACCTTATTTACTGTATGTAAAACACTTGAAGCAGCCGAACAATGCGCTAAATGGTTAAAAAATAATTATATAAATGAGCAAGGTTTTTGCCATATTTGTAAGTTAGACAACGACGGCACGCGTCAATTAAATGTTTTATAGGATTAGAAGTCATGCAATTACATAATTTAAAAGATAACTCACAAAAAGTGTCGTTTGTTGAAGCAGTAAAAACAGGACTTGGGCGTAACCAAGGTGTGTTTTTTCCTGAGTCGTTAGCGCCTATGGCTGATGTTGACGCATTACTTGATATGGATTTTGTTACGCGCAGTAGCAAAATTTTATCACATTTAATTGGTGATGAGTTGCCTAGTAGCACTGTTGCCGACATGGTTAAAAATGCGTTTAATTTTCCAGTTAAGTTAGTCGAGGTAGAAGAAAACACCTATTGCTTGGAGCTATTTCATGGTCCTACGCTTGCCTTTAAAGATTTTGGTGGGCGCTTTATGGCTGAATGCTTAGCGCAGTTTAACCAAGGTGAAAAGGTGACTATTCTAACAGCAACATCAGGTGATACTGGTGCAGCGGTTGCACATGCATTTTACAATAAACCAAACATTGATGTGGTTATTCTTTATCCCAAAGGAAAAATTTCACTTGCTCAGCAAAAGCTATTTACTACATTGGGTGGCAATATTCATTGTTACGCGGTTGATGGCAGTTTTGACGATTGCCAAGAACTTGTAAAAAAGTCGTTTTTAGATGATGAAGTTAAATCTACACTTGGCTTAAATTCAGCAAATTCGATAAACATAAGCCGCTTAGTCGCTCAGGTGTGTTATTACTTTGAAGCGATTGCACAACTGCCAAAAGAAAAGCGTGCAACAGCGCATATTTCTGTACCAAGTGGTAACTTTGGTAATGTATGCGCTGCAATGATTGGCGCTGTAATAGGGTTGCCAGTTGGAAAGTTAAGTGCAACAACCAACCAAAACGACACCGTTCCTCGTTTTATACTTGATAAAAATTGGTTGCCTAATGCAACGCTTGAATCGCTTTCAAATGCGATGGACGTGAGTAAGCCGAATAACTGGCCACGTGTGCAAACTATGTTGGACAACAACTGGTTTAGTTACGATAACTTTTACTCAATCAGTGTTGACGAAGAAAACACCCAAACGGTGATGAAAAATATTCATCAAACAGGGTATGTTGCAGAGCCACATACAGCAATTGCCTTTCAAGGTTTAGTTAATAACCGAGCACCGGGTGCTGCGGGCATCTTTTTAGCAACTGCACATCCAGCTAAATTTAAAGAAAGTGTAGAAGGTATACTAAATATTGAACTTGATATGCCAAAGCCATTGAGCGACGCATTGGCTAAACCATGTCTTGCAAGCGACATAAACGCCGATTACGACGCTTTGCGTACAGAAATACTGGCTAAATTAGCTTAAATATTAAGTAAACACGAAAGCGGCTATGGCCGCTTTTTTGCACATTTTAAACCGTGAAATAGCTTTTTTAATTAACTAATTAAATGTAATAAATAAAAAACATTTAAAATAATTATGTAAGTTATTTAAAAATATCATCTTAAAAAGGGTGTGAAATAGTTTCAATCCCTGATTAAATATCCTCAACTTAAGAACGTAGGCAAAGTGCGGTTTTAAGCGTACAATATAGCCTCTAAAAAATACCATACACGTTGCCCAGGAGCCCCCAATGTTAGAACGTAGCATGAATATTTCGGACTTTGATCCAGAGTTATTTGACGCGATGAGTAAAGAAACATCACGTCAAGAAGAGCACATTGAGTTAATTGCATCTGAAAACTACTGTAGCCCACGCGTACTTGAAGCACAGGGTTCTCAACTTACTAACAAATATGCGGAAGGTTATCCTGGCAAGCGTTACTACGGTGGCTGTGAGCACGTAGACGTGGTTGAGCAATTAGCTATTGACCGTGCAAATGAATTGTTTGGTACTGATTACGCAAACGTTCAGCCGCATGCAGGTTCGCAAGCCAATGCCGCTGTTTTCCAAGCCTTATTAAGCCCGCTTGATACAGTACTTGGCATGAGCCTAGCACACGGTGGCCATTTAACTCATGGCTCACACGTAAACTTTTCAGGTAAAACATATAACGCAATTCAGTATGGCCTAAACGAAGAGACTGGCGAAATTGATTACGCACAAGTTGAAGCGTTAGCACTAGAGCACAAGCCAAAAATGATTATCGCAGGTTTTTCTGCTTATTCAGGTATTGTTGATTGGGCTAAGTTTCGCGAAATTGCAGACAAAGTAGATGCTTACTTGTTTGTTGATATGGCGCATGTTGCAGGTTTAATTGCTGCGGGTGTTTACCCAAGCCCAGTACCATTTGCACATGTTGTTACTACAACAACGCATAAAACATTAGCGGGCCCTCGTGGCGGTTTAATTATTTCTGCATGTGGTGACGAAGCAATTTACAAAAAGCTTAACAGTGCTGTATTCCCTGGTGGCCAAGGTGGTCCTTTATGTCACGTTATTGCTGCAAAAGCAGTGGCATTCAAAGAAGCTTTACAACCAGAATTTAAAGAATACCAAACACAAGTTGTTAAAAATGCGCAAGCAATGGTTAGCGTATTACAAGAGCGTGGCTACAAAGTTGTTTCTGGTAAAACAGACAATCACTTGTTCTTACTTGATTTAATCGATAAAGACATTACAGGTAAAGATGCTGATGCAGCATTAGGCAATGCGAACATTACGGTTAACAAAAACTCAGTTCCTAATGATCCGCGTTCTCCATTTGTAACGTCTGGCTTACGTATAGGTTCCCCTGCAATCACGCGCCGTGGTTTCAAAGAGGCTGAATCTAAAGAGCTTGCTGGCTGGATTTGTGATGTACTAGACAACATTGCTGATGAGTCTGTTCAAGCGCAAGTAAAAGAAAAAGTGAAAGCAATTTGTGCAAAACTACCTGTTTACGCTTAATAAAGTAAAACGGTAATTTAGATCACATAAGCAATCATGCTATTATAAAAGCCGCTTTTTAGCGGCTTTTTTGTTTTTAAAACGGATACCTTTAGTTATGCATTGCCCATTTTGTACAGCAAAAGACACCAAAGTTATAGATTCCCGCCTTGTTGGCGGTGGCCATCAAGTTCGCCGCCGTCGTGAATGTAACGATTGCCATGAACGTTTCACCACGTTTGAAGGGGCAGAGCTGGTTATGCCGCGTGTTGTAAAACAAGACGGCAGTCGCGAACCATTTAACGAAGATAAGTTACTAAATGGTTTAAATCGTGCACTTGAGAAGCGTCCCGTCAGTACAGAACAAGTTGATGAAGTAGTCAATATAATAAAGTCGCAATTACGTGCAACGGGTGAGCGAGAAATTTCAAGCCATTTGGTGGGTGAATGCATTATGGAAGCGCTTAAAAAGTTAGATAAAGTCGCTTATGTAAGGTTTGCGTCAGTATATCGCTCGTTTGAGGATATACGAGAGTTTGGCGAAGAAATTGCCCGTTTAGGGGAATAAGCATGAGCAGCCAATCAGCATTTACCGAGCACGATAAACTATATATGGCGCGTGCTATTGAGCTTGCTAAAAAAGGTCGGTTTACCACAACACCTAATCCGAATGTTGGCTGTGTACTTGTAAAAGATAATCAAATAATAGGTGAAGGGTTTCATCAATTGGCAGGGCAAGGACATGCAGAGGTAAATGCACTTGCTGTAGCCGGCGAAAAAGCAAAAGGTGCAACTGCCTATGTAACACTTGAGCCTTGTAGCCATTACGGGCGCACGCCACCCTGTGCTGAAGGACTTAAGGCCGCTGGTATTAAAAAAGTGATTGCAGCCATGGTTGATACCAACCCGCAAGTGGCAGGTAAAGGCCTTAAAATATTGAGTGACGCCGGAATAGAAGTTGCTCATGGGTTGCTTGAACAAGAGGCTCGCGCATTAAACTTTGGCTTTTTTAAGCGTATGGAGCAAGGGCTTCCTTACGTAACCTGTAAATTAGCAGCTAGTATAGACGGCAAAACAGCGCTAAAAAACGGAAAAAGTAAGTGGATCACAGGCCCTGCTGCACGAAAAGATGTGCAGCTATACCGCGCTCAAAGCTGTGCCATTTTGACGGGGGCCGATACGGTTCTTGTTGATAATGCAAAACTTAATGTTCGAGCAAGTGAGTTACCGTATTCATTACCAACCAACTTACCGCTACGTCAGCCGGTGCGTGTTATAATAGACTCGCAAAACAGATTAACACCTGACCTTGCGCTATTTAAAATAGCGCACCCGGTAATTATATTTACTACCAAGGTTGATAATTCAATGCAGTGGCCGCATTTTGTTAAGCACATAGCGGTGCGCGAGCAACAGGGTAAGGTTGATTTAACCGATGTATTACAAACACTAGCAAAGCATCAGTTTAATAATATATGGCTGGAAGCTGGGGCAACCCTTGCGGGGAAAATGACCGAGCTTGATTTAATTGACGAGTATGTTTTTTATATCGCACCAAAACTGATGGGTTATGATGCTAAAAGTTTAGTAAACTTCCCTGAATTGACGAGTATGCAAGATACTATCGATTTATCTTTTAATGAGTGTGTTCGCATTGGTGACGATTTACGTATCAACGCGTTAAAAAAGCACGCATTAAAATCATTTAACAAAGAAGAGTAGCGCTATGTTTACTGGGATAATAGAAGCCACAGGCAAAATTGCTTTATTACAAAAAAAACAAGGCGATTTAGCCATTCGTATTCAAAGCGCCGACCTTGATATGAGTGACGTAAAGCTGGGTGACAGTATTGCAACAAATGGCGTGTGTTTAACGGTAGTTGATAAACATGTTGATGGTTTTAGCGCTGATTTATCTAACGAAACAATTCATTTAACTGGTTTTGCACATTATTCAATAGGGCAAACAGTTAACCTTGAAAAAGCGATGCAACCGGTTTCGCGTTTAGGTGGGCATTTAGTGTCTGGCCATGTTGATGGTATTGCAATAATAACGGCGATTACAGCTAATGCAAGAGCTACTGAATATTGGCTGACAACCGATGAAAGTTTAATGAAATACATACCGTACAAAGGGTCGGTATGTATTGATGGTATAAGCCTGACAGTTAACGCTGTTGAAGGTAATAAATTTAAATTAACAATTGTGCCGCACACCAGCGGTCAAACAACAATTGCCGACTTTAAAGTAGGCACTCAAGTTAATTTAGAAGTCGATCAAATTGCACGTTATTTAGAGCGTCTTATAAAAGGCGCAGAGCAGCCAACCGGCGCAGATATATCAATGAGCTTACTCGCAAAAGCGGGCTTTATTAAATAACGAAACTGACAACTTACACGAGCGAATTTATGAATTTACACAGCGCACAAGAAATTATAGATGACATTAAAGCCGGTAAAATGGTTATTTTAATGGACGATGAAGACAGAGAGAATGAAGGTGATCTAATCATTGCTGCGGAACATATTAGCGCAGAAGCCATTAACTTTATGGCTACTCATGGCCGTGGTTTAATTTGTTTAACGATGACACAAGAGCGTTGCGAGCAACTAGACTTGCCTTTAATGGTTAAAAATAATGGCGCTGCGTTTTCAACTAACTTTACTATGTCGATAGAAGCATCAAAAGGCGTAACCACAGGTATATCAGCAGCAGATAGAGCACGCACGGTACAAGCAGCTATCGCTAAAGGTGCTGTTCCTAGCGATATTGTACAGCCGGGTCATATTTTTCCGATTATGGCACAGCCAGGTGGTGTATTAACACGTGCAGGTCATACAGAAGCCGGTTGTGATTTAGCTCGCTTAGCAGGGCTTGAAGCGTCTTCTGTTATTGTTGAAATTTTAAATGCTGATGGCACCATGGCACGCCGCCCTGATTTAGAAGTTTTTGCTAAAGAGCACGACATTAAAATTGGCACAATTGCTGATTTAATTGAATACCGCAATTTAAACGAAACCACAATCGAAAAAGTGGCTAAGTGTAAACTGCCAACAGAGCATGGTGAATTTGACTTAGTCACTTACAAAGACACGATTGACGGTCAGTTACACTACGTACTACTCAAGGGTGAAATTAAAGCGCAAGAACCAACCTTGGTGCGTGTGCATTTACAAAGTACATTTAACGATATTTTACTTTCGGATAGAAGCGCAGACAGAAGCTGGGGCTTATCGGATGCAATGGCATACATAGCTAAAAATGACGGTGTGCTAGTCATTTTAGGTAAACAAGAAAGTACTGAAGAGCTTGAAGCAACAGTTAAAGCATTTGCTGCTGCAGACGCTGGTGAAAATGTTACACCGCGTAAATTTCAAGGTACTTCTCGTACTGTTGGTGTAGGCTCACAAATTCTTGCAGATTTAGGAATTGAGCAAATGCGATTAATGAGTCGCCCTAAAAAATACCATGCACTTTCGGGCTTTCATTTAGAAGTTATTGATTACATTGAGCCACAATAGGCAAACGCTTAAACTAGGCTATTTTATTATTATTATGGTATGATGCGCAGCAATTTTTGCGCAATCGCAACCGCTTGAACTTATTTTTAAGGTTATCAAATGAAAATTATTGAAGGTAATAAGTACGCACCGGGCAAAAAATTTGCCATTGTCATTTCTCGTTTTAATGACTTTATTGGTAGCAGCCTACTTGAAGGTGCTGTTGATGAGCTAAAACGTACCGGTGGTGTATCTGATGACGACATTACTGTGATTTATGTACCGGGTGCAGTTGAATTACCTTTAGCGGCAAAACGCGTTGCAGCAAAAAAAGAGTATGATGCAATCATCGCTTTAGGCGTAGTGATCAGAGGTGGAACACCACACTTTGACCTAGTTGCTGGCGAGTCAAACAAAGGTCTTGCGCAAGTATCACTTGAGTATGATATACCGGTTGCATTTGGCGTATTAACCACTGAAAGCATTGAACAAGCTATTGAGCGCGCAGGTACCAAAATGGGTAACAAAGGCGGCGAAGCTGCTTTGGGTGCGCTTGAAATGGTTAATGTGTTAGATAAAATTTAAGTTTAAGGAATTTTTGTGAAACCAGCAGCAAGACGTAAAGCACGTATCTTAGCACTTCAAGCCGTTTATTCTTGGCAATTAAGCGGTAATGCAATTGCCGACATCGAGCAACAAATGTTGATCGAAAACGACGTTACTAAAATTGATGTTGAATACTTTAAAGATTTAGCCTCAGGTGTAGCTGTAAATTACAAGTTACTTGATGAATCAGTATCACCTCATTTAACGCGTCCATTTGATGACTTAGATATGGTTGAGCGAGCAATTTTACGTTTAAGCAGCTACGAACTTAAGTTCCGTGAAGATGTACCTTATAAAGTTGCTATCAACGAAGGTATTGAGCTTGCCAAAATATTTGGCGCAGAAGACAGTCATAAATTTGTAAACGGTGTACTTGATAAAGCTGTAAAGCATTTACGCAAGTAATAGTATTTTTCTCTGACTTTGCTTTCAGAGATTTACTTTATATAACCGTTAAAAGGAGAGCCGGCATAGGTCGGCTTTTTTGTGTATGAAGGAATTTGAATTAATTAACCGCTACTTTAAAGGTCGCGGTATTTCTCGTCGTGATGTTAACCTAGGTATAGGGGATGATTGCGCGCTTGTCACTGTTCCACAAAACTGCCAACTTGCAGTCACAACCGATACTTTGGTTGAAGGCGTGCACTTTTTTGAAGATATTTCTCCTCGCGCATTGGGGCATAGAGCGCTTGCTGTTAATTTAAGTGATTTAGCTGCAATGGGTGCTGAACCTACGTGGGTATCTGTTGCACTAACGTTACCGACAATAGATTCTCAGTGGATTGCAGAATTTACTGAAGGCATGCATGAAATTGCAGAATACTTTAATGTACAAATTATTGGTGGCGATACCACTCAAGGGCCACTCACCATTACTATTTGCGCTAAAGGTACCGTGCCGGAAGGTAAGGCACTACGCAGAAGTGGTGCAAAAGTAGGTGATTGGATTTATGTTACGGGTCCTTTAGGGGACGCGGGTCTTGCTATTGAAGCACGTAAGCAAGGTATTAATATAGATCCAACGCATTTAGAATACTTAAACAATCGATTTGACTACCCAACACCGCGCGTTGCTGCGGGTCAGGTCATCCGTGGGCTTGCAACGTCAGCTATTGACGTATCAGATGGATTACTTGCCGATTTAACACATATTCTTGAAATGTCGCAAGTAAATGCAGAGATTAATGTTGAGAGTATTCCTACATCAGAGGCAATGAAAGCAAGCTTAGATTTTAATAAGCAATTACCGTTTATTCTTAGCTACGGCGATGACTATGAATTAATCTTTACTGTTCCCGATAACAATAAAGGTATGCTTGATTTAAAGCTAAGCCAATATGGTGTGGATATTACCTGTATTGGGCAGATAAAAAGTGGTAACGGTAAGATTGAGCTTTTACAAAATGGTGAAATGTTTAACTTTGAGCAACAGGGCTTTGAGCATTTTACAAAGGAGCAGGTTTGAATAAGAACCGATTATTTAACTTAAAACGCCCACACCAGTTTTTTGGTTTAGGGTTTGGTACTGGCCTTGCACCAAAAGCGCCGGGTACATTTGGCACATTTGCAGCATTGCCATTTATATTTATAACAATGCATTATCCAATCTGGTTACAAATAGTATTTGCAGTTGTGATAAGTGTCTTTGGTATTTGGGCATGCGGTAAAACAGCTGATGATCTGGGTGTGCATGATCATCCTGCTATTGTGTGGGATGAAGTTGCTGGTTACTACATTACCATGATAGGTGCGGCATTAAATTGGCAAACTTTATTAGTTGGCTTTTTACTTTTTCGCTTTTTTGATATTGCAAAACCAGGCCCGATTCGTATGTTAGACAAACGCGTACATGGTGGCTTTGGGATTATGGCGGATGACGTGTTAGCGGGTATTTTTTCATTGATTTGTTTGCAAGCATTAATAAAAGCAGGTTTACTACCCTTTTAGTGTTTATATTTGATTAGTTTAACTAGGTGGCAGCGTATGATGCGATTTTTACTGGTGTGTGTACTGATGTTGTGCGCAATGCCAAGTGGGGCTTCAATTACTGACTATGTTGTTAAACAATGGAATATTAAAGACGGCTTACCGTCACAATCATTAAAAAGCGTAGTGCAAGATCAGCAAGGCTACATTTGGCTAGGCACACAGTTTGGTTTGAGCCGCTTTGATGGCACTACGTTTACAAACTACAATACCCAAAATAGCGCTTTTTTACCAAGCAATGGCATTAATAAGCTTTTAATCGATTCGAATGGATTACTTTGGGTTGGTACTAGAAGTGGTTTAGTGGTTATTAATCCAGCGACCTTTGCAGCGCAGGCATTTAACATTAAAGGCCCTGTAAGGGATATTCTTGAAGACTCCAAAGGGGGCACTTGGATAGCCGCAAACGGGTTATATTACGTTGGTCGTGGTCAAGTTAACTTACGCGGTCAATCTAAAGCTATTTTACCAACGGCTAATGCAACCGTTATAACTCAAATAGTGGGTTCAGTGAGTCAAATGGCGCTTTCGCCAGAAGGTATTTGGCTTGTAAACGATCGTCACTTGTTACGCTTAACTAAAAACTCCTCCGATTTTGCCAAACTGCGTTTAGAGCTTACTGCTAAAATATCGTTACCCGAACGTTTAGCTCAAACGATCGTTCATGATCTTGCATTTTTAAATGGGAATTTATATTTAGCTTCGGAGCTAGGTGCTTACTTTTTAGATTTAGACGACGAGTTAAGGCCCTTTCCATTACCCAACGCGAATAACTCTGCTGTGTATAAATTTATGAGTGACAGCGATGGTGGTTTATGGATTTCCACTTATGGGCGCTTGTTATTCAGAGATAAATCTAGCCAATGGCAATGGGTTGAACCGAGCCAGCTAGATCAAAGTATTTGGTTTGCTGATATTTTTAGAGATGATAAAAATAATATTTGGTTAGCAAGCTTTAGTGAAGGGTTGTGGCTTGCTCACGAAGGACGAGTAGAAAGGCACGCTGCTGTTTCACAAATGACTGAAGCGGTTATGGCGCTGAGCCAAGCTCCAGATGGTAAATTATGGGTCGCTAATAAAAGTGGTGTTGGTTATTTTGACTTGAATAAAAGTTATATTAACTTAATTCCAAGTAGTCAGTATGGGCGTGCCTCAGTACACGATTTACAGTTTGATGGAGAGCGCGTATACATCGCTACAGGGCGAGGGTTGTTCGTATACGAAGACGATAAACTCTTTAGTGTGCCTGGGCGTGCACTGCGTGACAATCCCGTTTTTGCTATAAGTCGCTCTAGTAAAGGCGGGTTTTGGATTGGCACTGGGCGTGGGCTCTACAGGCTCAACTTTGCAGGTTTAACTCCCTTTGCTTATAACGCCTTTTTAGGCAGCAAATTTATAACTTATGTTTTAGACAAAGGGAACTTTGGTGTCATAGGTACCAGTAAAGGTGCGTATTACTTTACTGATCGCGGTATCGAAAAGGTCGGGGATCAAACTTCACTTGAAAGTGCTTATATTACAAGTGTTTTGCATATTGATGGCGTGGGTATTTTAATAGGCTCGCTTAATGATGGATTATTTTACCGAAGCACGCAGGGCCAATGGCGACAGCTTGATGCCGCAAATGGGTTACCGTATGGCTCTATATTTAGCTTGGAGTACGACGAAAAATTAAATAACGTGTGGGTTAGCACCATGAAAGGTGTTTACAGAATGCCAGCGGAGCAGTTCAAAACAAACATAGAAAGTTTAAAAGTAGAAGAGGTGATTTCGTCATTCGATCGCCAGCTTGACGGCAAAGCTAACCAGTGTTGTAGTGGTTTAGGCCATGATGCAGTTGTCAATATGGGCAGCTCGATGTGGTATCCGAGCCTACAAGGTGTTGTTGAGATACCTAAAAATGTAGAGCTATTTGGGGTGCTGTCGTTAAAACCAACTATTGAAACAATTACAACTCCTGAGCGTAATTTAACAACGGCTGCGCTAGGTAAAAAGCCGACTTTAGAAACTGACGAGCGAGACATAACACTAACCTATACGGCGATAGACTATTATGCGCCAAACAGTATTGAGTTTAGGTATCAGTTAAGTGGTTTGGACAATGATTGGCGTTATGCAAACACGCGCCGCGAGGCTATTTATACCAACTTACCAGCTGGGGCATTTTTATTTCAGTTAGAGGCAAAACGCCAAGGTGAAGATTGGTCAAAGGCGCAATACGTAGAATATGGGTTTATTGTACCAGAGCGGTTTGATGAAACGATTTACTTTAGATTACTGATCACCAGTGGCTTTATTTTACTTCTTTATTTAGTATTTTGGGTGCTTAAAGCGCAAGAGCGCAGAAAACAAGAAGTGCTTGAAGGTTTAATTACAGAGCGTACGTTAGAGCTTCGACAAGCGAATGATAAGCTTGGGCAAGTTAACTCACAACTTAAACTTGTAAGCCACTCCGATGAGCTTACAGGCTTGCGTAGCCGTCGTTTCTTGTTTGATCAATTACCAAAAGATATTGAGCATTTTCAACGTAATTCACAGTCATTACAGGCCCAAGGGAAATCACTTGTACTGGTTATTATTAATTTAGATAACTTTAGCCGTATAAATGATGCCTTTGGTCCAATTGCTGGTGACAGCTGTTTGCAGCAAATGGCTGCGCTATTAAACTCGCGTACGCAGGGCTCTGACTATGTAGCGCGCTGGAGTGGCGATGAGTTTTTATTGCTTTTACGTGATTTTAAGTGCAATAAAATAGACAGTTACTCTTCAGAGCTTTGTAAAGCGATTGCAGAGTACTCTTTCCAATTACCTAACGGAAATATGACAAATATAACAGCCTCAATTGGTTGGTCTTTCTACCCATTACCGTTACTTGGTGGGCAAGTAATTAGTTGGGAAACCTCTATTAATTTAGCTGACATTTCGCTTCATCAAGTTAAAAAACGCGGTGGCGACGGTGTAGCGCATATTACTTTTGACGAGCAGCTAGATGCATTTGAGTTTGAACAAAACTCTAATGTAGAGCAGCAACTGGGTATGCTACAGAGAAATGGTTTGGCCGATATAAAAGTGTGGATGCGATAATACCTGACCAAAGTGATTGGTCAGGTATGGTGAGGTTAACGCTATTGATTAAGCCAAGCTGGTAATATTGCAACTGACTCAGGTGCCGTAAATGCAGTGCTTGCATCGGCGCTAATGTCGCCTCCGGTAATACTTAAAATATTATTAAAACGCATAACTACATTATTTGATTTTTCCGCTACGTATAAATCTGTCCCGGTATACATAATATCGACAGGGTTACCCAGTAGGGTATTTGGGCCGCTAATCGTGGTGCTGATATTTACCAACCCCGATGCCATTGCCACGTTATTTAATACATATACTTTTCCATCGTCAGCAACCGCGGCGCTACCCACATCAGAGAGAATTAACGAGCCACTTAGCGAGTCGTAGTCGATGCCATGTATATTGCTTGGCGCTTCTACCGCGGTTCCAGCATTAGCAGGTGTTATAAGCCTATCTTCAACAGCAATATTTACATTTCCAGCCATAAGCTTGCTTTTGACTTCGTCGAATACAGCAACGGTTCCATTTGTGAGTGCGACAAAAGCACGGTCAGTATTTACATCGTAATCAACATCCCAAGGACGCGCACCGTTAGCAAAAGTAAGGGTCATTAATGGGCTTGCATCTCCTGTGGTACACGTTGAAAATATTGAGATACTTGGCGTATCTGCGTTATTTTCTGCAACTAAAATCATACCGCTATCAGAAGCTACATCAAGGCCTTTAGGAGATATAAGGCCTGTATTTGTTCCAGTAATAATGCTGTCTTGGTTTGTATTATACGTTTGTCCATCTCTGTTTATTGCCACTTTATTTGAAATAACAATACCGCCAATAGAAGTTGTACTGTTATCGAACGTTGTATAGCTATTACCTGCTTTATCAAAAGTTATACTCTCGATAGTTTGACCCGCATTATAGTTGCCAATTACAGTGTTAAGCTGTGAACTTAATCGACTAATTTGCCCAGTTGTTTCACCTGTAGTACCCGGATTACTGCTAACAGCAACCCCAAGTAGCGCCATATTAGCGGCATCACTATCTGAAATGTCAGCCATTTCATTTTGCATACCTAGTTTGGTAATTGACTCAGGTTTAATAGTTGAAGTGATTAAGTCAGGAGTAATATCGCCGCTTTCACCTGAAAAAATATTGCTAAATACAAGAACAGCATCATTTGATTTTTCGGCTACACGCAAATCACTCCCTTCAAGGCTAATATCAACCGGGTTACCAAGCATTGTTGCTGGTCCGGCAATACTGCGTGCAACGCTCACTAAGCCGTCTGCGGTTGATGCATTATTGATTACAAACAACGAACCATCGGTTGCATCTGAGGCACTGCCTACATCAGATAAAATAAGTTTATTAGTATTTGAGTCATAAACAATACCATGAATATTTACAGATATTTGCGTACCATCATTATTGCTAGGGGTAATTGTACGACTTGGCATAGCGGCAAATTCACCACCAACAAAATTATCGTAAACGGCTACATCACCATTTGTAAGTGCTACATAAAGACGGTCATTTGTTTCATCATAATCAACATCCCACGGTGCAGCTTCTGTTATGGTTGTGCCTAATGGCGTTGCGTTACCCGCGGCTGTAGCGCCAAAAGTAGTTATCTGCATCGCGCCAAAGTCAGCAATAAAAATAAGGCCACTTTTTTGTGCTACGGCAATTCCTTTAGGGTTTACGAGCGTAGTGTTAGCACCTGTTATTTCGCGATCAGTATTTGCATCATAGCTGCTGCCATCAGCACGGTTAACAAGCTGACAGATAGTTTTAATACTGCCACTTTCGCTGTCGCTTGCTTGTAATAAATTACCTAAGCTATCAAAAGCAACGCCTTCGTTAGCTGTTGTGTTAAAAGTTTTTAATTTAGAAGCACTTTGGTCAATTAAATCAATGGTACCCGTGTTGGTTTCTCCATTGTTTGCCAAAATAAATGTGGCTGATGCAAAGCCTGGGTTGCCATTTGTTCCATCGGTACCATTTTGTCCGTCGGTGCCTGCAATACCATCTACGCCGTTTTTACCATCGTCTGAGCTACAACCTGTAATGCCAATTAATACTGCAAGTGTTAACGCTGAAAAACTAAGCGTATGTTTCAATGCGTTTTTTTGTGCTGAATGAGTTGTTAAATTAGCGTTATTCATCATTTTTACCTTCTAAATATTCCATTAAATTTAGGTAAATAAAGGGCTTGCTTTTAAAGCACAGACTAAGCAGCACTGATTATTTACATGTTAACCTCACAGGAATAACGGCTTAAAAGTTAAATTGGATGCAAAAAATAATGATAAAAACGAAAAAGGAGCCAACAGGCTCCTTTTTATAAACAGTTAAAATAATTAACTAAGCAGTAAATGACCTTATTGAACTTAAAATACCTTGCTCGCCTAAGCCCATTTCATCGTGCATTTCGTCTTGCGTGCCGTGCTTAATAAACTCATCGGGAATACCTAAGTTAAGTATTTTAACATTGGCCTGCTGGCTAGCTAAGTATTCGTTAACCGCAGAGCCTGCACCACCGGCAATGGCATTATCTTCAAGTGTAACAATGACATCATGATTTTTAATAATGTCGTTTAACAGTGAAGTATCAAGCGGCTTTATAAAGCGCATGTTAACAAGCGTTGCATTAAGTTCATTTGCAGCAAGTTGTGCGTTTTCAAGCAATGTACCAAATGACAAAATGGCAATCTTTGAACCTTCTTTTACTGTATTTGCTTTACCAATTTCGAAAAGTTTCATATCGCTTTGAATATCTGCCGTACCAGCGCTTCCGCGAGGGTAACGAACAGCAACCGGGCAATTAGCTTTGTAACCGGTGTACAACATTTGGCGGCATTCATTAGTATCGCTAGGTGCCATAATAACCATATTAGGAATACAACGCATAAAGCTGAGATCGTATGCGCCTTGATGTGTTTCGCCATCGGCACCAACAATACCTGCTCGGTCAATGGCAAATAATACAGGGAGGTTTTGTAATGCAACATCGTGAATGAGCTGATCGTATGCGCGCTGTAAAAAGCTTGAATAGATAGCAACAACAGGCTTTAAGCCTTCACATGCAAAACCTGCGGCTAGAGTTACAGCATGTTGTTCAGCAATTGCGACGTCAAAATACTTATCAGCATGTTCTTTTGAAAAGCGCACCATGCCCGAGCCTTCACGCATGGCAGGAGTGATAGCCATTAACTTATCATCTTGCTGCGCCATGTCGCATAGCCAGTCGCCAAATACTTTTGAAAAAGTAGGGGCGCCCGGTTTTGATTTAGGCAAGCTAGATGTGTTTGGATCAAACTTAGGGACACCGTGGTAACCAATAGGGTCGGCTTCAGCTGGCTTGTAACCCTTACCTTTTTGCGTTTTTATATGAAGAAGTTGTGGGCCTTTTAAATTACGCATATTACGCAATGTATCAACAAGCATGTTTACATCGTGCCCATCAATTGGGCCAATATAATTTAAGCCAAGCTCTTCAAAAAACGTACCAGGGATAACCATGCCTTTAAGATGCTCTTCCATTCTGCTGGCAAGCTCTTTAACAGGCGGTACGCCAGACAGTAACTTTTTACTTCCTTCGCGAATGTTGGTGTAAAAGCTACCAGATAGAATACGCGCAAAGTGGTTGGTTAATGCGCCAACGTTTTCTGAAATCGACATTTCGTTATCATTTAGAATAATAAGCATGTCTGATTTTACATCGCCTAAATGGTTCATCGCCTCAAATGCCATACCCGCAGTAATAGCGCCATCACCAATAACAGCAACCGTTTTACGCCCTGCGCCTTCTTTTTGTGCTGCAATTGACATGCCCAAAGCTGCAGAAATTGAGGTGCTAGAATGGCCAACACTGAATGTGTCGTAGTCACTTTCATCTCGAAATGGGAATGGGTGCAGACCATCCTTTTGGCGAATAGTATGCATTTGGTCGCGGCGACCCGTTAAGATCTTATGCGGGTAGGCTTGATGCCCAACATCCCACACTACACGATCTTCTGGTGTGTTATATACATAATGAAGTGCAACTGTAAGCTCAACTGTGCCTAAACCAGACGCTAAATGACCGCTACTTTGCGATACAGAGTTAAGTAAATACTCACGTAGCTCATTGCTAAACTCGGGAAGTTTATCTTGCGCTAAGTCTCGTAATTGAGCTGGTTTGTCAACCAAGTTAAGTAATGGATACTTGCTACTATCAAGTGTCATGGCTTTTTTATATCCTTCGATCACATTCGCTTTCAAATGGGAGTGAACAACGAATGTTAAGTAATAATGTCAGTGCTATTTGAATACGCTTAAACTGTGACTAGTGGTCACGTTCAATAAGGTAATTTGCCAGCGACGCAAGAAGCGTAGTATCTGCATCAATAAGTGCTAACGCTTCGTGGGCTTGTGTTATTAAATTTTGCGCCTTTTCTTTAGCGCCTAGCATACCTAATAACGCCGGGTATGTCGCTTTATTCGCTTCTATATCTGAGCCTTGTGGTTTACCTAGTATAAAGGTGTCACCTTCCACGTCTAAAATATCGTCGTGTACTTGAAATGCCAGCCCTATAGCATACCCAAAAACGCTCAAGTTTTCTAAAGTTTGTTCATCTGCTTTTTCACTGCACAGTGCACCTAGCGTTATAGCACAGTTAATTAGTGCACCGGTTTTTAACTTGTGGATGCGCTCAAGCTGTTGTACAGAAACAATTTTGTCAGTTGCGGCAATGTCTAAACCTTGTCCTGCAACCATCCCTTCAATACCTGATGCATGTGCAAGTGCAGCAATCATTTTTACTTGTGATTGCGCTGAGCAATTAAAGTTATGTGTGGCTATAAGTTCAAAGGCGAGAGTTTGTAATGCATCACCCGCTAAAATGGCTTGCGCTTCGCCATACACAATATGGCAAGTGGGGTAGCCGCGGCGTAAATCGTCATCATCCATAGCTGGTAGGTCGTCATGTACTAATGAATAACTATGAATGCATTCTATGGCTGCAGCCAAAACGTCTAAGTCACTTTTTTTAGCGCCTAGCATTTCACCAACAGCGTACACCAAAAAAGGGCGCAGCCTTTTTCCACCATTAAATAAGCTGTAATGAGTGGCTTCTTTTATTGTTTTATCGCTATCGAGCGGTTGTTCAAAGTAGCTATTGAGTGTAGTAGCTACATCTATTTGAGCACGTTCAATATAGTCTTTTATGCTCACAACTATTCCATATCATTATTAAAGTTTGTAAGTGCTGACTTTTCGCTATTGCCCATTAAAATAGATACTTTTTGTTCTGCCTGCTGTAGTTTTTCAGATGACGCACCAGCGAGTGCAATACCACGCTCGAACTGCTTTAATGATTGCTCAAGCGATAAATCACCTTGTTCCATTTCACTAACAATTGTTGATAATTCTTCTAGTGCTTTTTCGAAACTTAAGTTTTCAGGTTTTTTAGTCGCCATCTTTATTTCAGCTTACATGATAAATTTAGGAGCCAATTTTAGGGGGAATGCTAAACTAGGTCAAAGGATGATATGAGTTTTTTACATTTAGCACGATTAATCGCGTGTTAATCAGTGCAATTAGTCAGGAAAACTCGATAATTAGGCAGTGCGCCTAACTTGATATAAAATAATAAATATAACTTTTATGTTTATTTACAAAAATGACTTAAGCAATTCAGTATGTTGCCGATAAGCAGTTAATAATAAAAAGTTTATGATAAGGCATTTAAACATGAAATCTCTGGAGGAAATGTGGATTTAGCAACCATAATAGGGATCCTAGGCGCAATAGGCTTAATTGTCATGTCTATGTTTATGAGTAGTAGCGGTGAAATGGGCATGTTTGCCGATGCGCCTTCAAGTGTAATTGTATTTGGTGGCTCGCTGTTTATTGTTTTATCAAACTTCACTATGTCTCAGTTTTTAGGGATAGGTAAGGTGGTTGGTAAGGCATTCATGTTTAAAATTGAGTCGCCTGAAGAGTTAATAGAAAAAGCAGTAGAGCTTGCGGATTCTGCTCGTAAAGGTGGCTTTTTAGCACTCGAAGAAGCTGAAATCCCAAACCCATTTATGCGTAAAGGCGTTGACATGCTTGTTGACGGTCATGACGCAGATGTTGTGCGCGCTACACTTCAAAAGGATATTTCCCTAACCACGACCCGTCATGAACTAGGTGCTGGCTTATTTAAAGCACTTGCCGACATAGCTCCCGCAATGGGAATGATTGGTACATTGATAGGCCTCGTTGCCATGTTATCAAACATGGACGACCCCAAAGCTATCGGACCTGCAATGGCCGTGGCACTATTGACCACTCTGTATGGTGCATTTTTGGCGAATGTAGTAGCAATTCCGATTCAGGTAAAACTTGAGCTGCGTAAAGACGAAGAAGCGATGAATCAGCGTTTGATTCTCGATGCTATTTTAGGAATTCAAGATGGTCAAAACCCCAAAGTTATTGAAGGTATTTTGAAAAACTACTTGGCTGAGTCTAAGCGTAAAGTTGACACCGAGGAGTAACCATGTCTGATGAAGAGTGCAAATGCCCACCACCCGGTTTGCCTGCTTGGATGGGTACATTTGCTGATTTAATGTCGCTATTGATGTGCTTTTTTGTACTCTTATTGGCATTCTCAGAAATGGATGTACTTAAATTTAAACAAATTGCAGGTTCAATGAAGTTTGCTTTTGGTGTGCAAAATAAAATTGAAGTTAAAGATATCCCAAAAGGGACATCGGTTATCGCTATGGAATTTACTCCAGGTAAACCAGAGCCTACACCAATTGAAACTATTCAACAGCAAACCGTTGAAATGACCCAGCAAATGCTAGAGTTTCAGGCTGGTGATGAAAGTTCAGCGGGCGGCAGGCAAGAACAGCGAGGCGATAAACGTGGCGGTGAATCTAGAAGTACCTCACAAGAGCAGTCATCAGAACAAGCAATATCCGCTGCAGATCAAGAGCAAACAAATGAGCTGGTTAAAAAAATAGCGCAGCAGTTAGAAAGGCAAATAATAGATGGTGCAATAGAACTTGAATCATTAGGTCAGCAAATTATTATTCGTATTAGAGAAAATGGCTCGTTTCCTTCGGGCAGTGCTTTTTTACAACCTAAGTTTAAACCGATTATTCAAGATATTGGCGAACTTTTAAAAGACGTACCAGGTGAAATTACAGTATCAGGGCATACAGATGATTTTCAGGTATCAAACGAGTTATACGTAAATAACTGGGATTTGTCTTCTAAGCGTGCAGTGGCTGTTGCTAGCGAATTGCAAACAGTTCAAGGGTTTGATAAAACACGAATGATGGTTGTAGGGCGAGCTGAAACTCGGCCGCTTGTGCCTAACGAGACAAATGAAGACCGACGCCGGAATCGCCGAGTTGAAATATCTATATTACAAGGTAAGGCGAAAGAGTCTGACCCTATTGATGTGAGGTAATGCTCAAATTATAAAGCTGGGCTTAATTAGTAGCCCAGCTTTGAGTTTTGCAAATTATTACCAGCATCTATTTATTGAACCTGACAATAAATCAAAAACTCCCCCTCTTTAAAATAGTTATGCTAAACTACTGTTTATATAACCAGTTGTAGGCCAGCACATGAAACTCTACATCGCAGAAAAACCATCACTTGGACGTGCAATTGCAGATGCGCTCCCAAAACCACATAAAAAACACGACGGTTACATTGAAGTCGCAAATGGTGATTGTGTTTCGTGGTGTATTGGCCATTTGTTAGAACAAGCTGAACCTGATGATTACGATGAACGCTATAAAAAATGGCAATTAGAACATCTCCCTATAGTACCTGAGCAATGGCGGTTAAAAGCTAAACCTAAAACTCGTAAGCAATTAACTATTTTAAAAAAGCTAATCAAACAGGCATCAACGTTAGTTCATGCTGGCGATCCCGACCGTGAAGGGCAGTTACTTGTAGATGAAGTGATAGAACAAGCCAAAATAAGCAAAGCTAAAAAGCAAGGTATTCAGCGTCTACTTATAAGCGATTTAAACTTAGCTGCAGTTAAAAAAGCGCTTAGTAGTATGCACTCTAATCGGGAATTTATTCCATTAAGTGTATCAGCACTTGCACGTTCACGAGCAGATTGGCTTTTTGGTATGAACCTCACTCGGGCTTATACTTTAGCGGGACAAAAAGCAGGGTTTGGTAATGTACTCTCAGTTGGGCGCGTACAAACGCCAATTTTGGGTTTAGTGGTAAATCGTGATACTGAGATAGCTAATTTTATATCAAAACCATTTTATGAGGTGCTAGCTAGTTTAGTTACTCCTGAGAAGCAGGTATTTAAAGCAAAATGGGTACCGAGTAAAGCTTGCGAACCTTATCAAGATGAAGAGGGGCGAGTGCTAAATAAAGCATTGGCCGAAAACGTGGCTTCGCGTATCACTAATCAAACAGGAGAGGTGACATCGCTTGAACAAAAACAAAAAAAGCAAAGTGCACCTCTACCTTATAATCTATCAGCACTGCAAATAGATGCAGCAAAGGCATTTGGTATGGCTGCCCAACAGGTGCTTGATATTTGCCAAACACTTTATGAGCGCCATAAATTAATTACTTATCCTCGCTCAGATAATCGATATTTGCCTAAAGAACATCATTTAGATGCACCTTCAATTTTAAAAGCAATTGCAACTAATGACGGTCAAAAAGTGGAGTTAGTAAATGGTGCAAATACTAAGCAGCGCAGTAAGTGCTTTAATGACTCAAAAGTAGCTGCGCATCACGCTATAGTACCTACGGCAAAGCAATTAAAGTCAGCTAGTTTAGCCAAGGATGAAGCAAAAGTGTATCAGCTTATTTGTAGGCACTATTTGATCCAGTTTTACCCAGACTATATTTATAACGAAACTAAAGCAGAGGTGACAATTGCTGGTGGGTTATTTAAAGCCAACGCTAAACAAGAAGTCAGTTTGGGGTTTAAGGTATTAATGGGTAAATCAGAATTAAAAGAAGAGGCTACTTTACCTTACCTTGAAAAAGGGATGGACCTGGTATGTACACAAGGTGATGTAGTAAAAAAGCTTACTTCACCTCCCGCTCATTTTACTGATGCAACTTTACTAGGTGCTATGACGGGGATTAGCCGTTATGTAAAAGATCCAAATATCAAAAAAATATTAAAAGATACTGATGGTTTAGGTACAGAGGCTACTCGTGCAGGCATTATAGAGTTGTTATTTAAACGGCGTTTTTTAAAGCGTGAAGGCAAAACAATCAAAGCCACCGAAACAGGCCTTGCATTAATTAGTGTTTTGCCTGAAGGTTTAGCAAGTCCTGACTTAACAGCAAAGTGGGAGGCGAGTTTAGGCAGCATTGCTCAACAAGCAATGAGCTACCAACAATTTTTACAACCGCTGCTGGTGGAGCTTGAAGGCTTTGTAATGCAAGCAGCTAATTGCGATAGCCATGTATTTTCAAAACTGCCCCAAACACCGCCTAAAAATCGTTTTGCCAAGCGCAGTAAAAAAGCACCATTTAAAAAATCTAATTATAAAAAGAGCTCAACAAAAGTTTAATGGCTGAGCCCTTAAGTGGGATTTATTTTGTATTAAATAATGCAACTGCCGCATTACTCATGGCTTTTATACCAGTAGGTAAAGCTACTTTATAATCTGGTGCAAATTTACTTGAGTGCAATGAAGGGAGTGTTTCGTTGTTTTTTATTGCTTTTGCGTATTGCTGTTGATTAACACCGCCTAACCAAAATAATGTAATTGGGATATTTTCGTCGGTACGGCCATAAAGACCAAAGTCTTCACCTGCCATTACGGCTTGGGTTTCAAGTACGTTTGTGTCGCCTATCGCATTTTTAATAGCACTTCGCACTATATTAGTTTGCGAAGGGTTATTATAAGTAGATGGAATTGATTCATCCTCATGGACTATAACAGCGGGGTAATCACTTTCATCAAGCCCTGCGCTTTGCGCAATACCTGCGGTTATGCGTTTTATTGCAGCAATTTGTGCATTGCGTACATCTGGGTTGTAACTACGCAGTGTAAGTTGCAGTTTCACTTCATCAGAAATAACATTATGTTTAGAGCCGCCATGTATAGAACCGACTGTTATAACAGATGGTTCTAAAGGTGAAAGTTCGCGACTTGTAATCGTTTGTAAAGCAAGTACTGTGCGCGCAGCAATAACTACCGGGTCAATAGTGGTATGAGGGTAAGCGCCATGGCCACCTTTACCTTTTATATTAATATCAACAGAATCCACACTAGCCATGGTATATTCATTTTTCATAGTTACTTTACCCGCAGGTACACTGGCACTAACATGCAATGCAATAACGTGGTCGGGTTTTGCGTATTTACTAAATAACCCCTCATTTAGCATCGCTTTAGCTCCACCCCCAACCTCTTCTGCAGGTTGTGCAACCATCATTAATGTCCCTTTCCATTTATTCTTATGAGTAATGAGTTGCTCAGCAGTGCCTATAAATGAGCTCATATGAATATCATGGCCACAGCCATGCATAACACCAACTTTTGCACCATGCTCGTCAACAACTTTCACAGTTGAAGCGTAGGGTTTACCTGTTTGCTCGGTAATAGGTAAGCCGTCCGTATCTGTGCGTATCATAACTGTTGGGCCATTGCCATTTTTAAAAATACCAACAACACCATACCCACCTACATTTTCTGTAACCTCGAATCCAAGCATATTAAGCTTGTTAGCTATTTTTTTACCTGTATTTTTTTCGCTGTATGAAAGTTCTGGCGATTGATGTAAATCGAGGTAAAACTTTTCAATACTAGGCATTGTTTTGTTTAGGTCTAGGTCAAGTCCTTTAGCTTGCAAAAGCGGAGCTGCAAATAAAAATGCAGCGCTAAGGTAAGATAGTTTCATGATTTGCCTCATTAATTGATTATGTATGCCGAGTGATTTAGTTATACGACTTGTATTTATTATGTTAATCACCATATAAAACCCTAAATAGATAAGTATGGCAATCAATTCAATGAGTAATATAGTAAGTATTAATGCACAAAACCTTCAGCAGGTCCTTGGAGAAACATCACAACAAAAATTAGTATTACTTAACTTTTTCTCACCTCAAAGCCCTGATTGTATTGGGCAGGCTGCAATTTTAGATAAAATAGCGGCTGAATATACAAGCCATATAGTAATAGCAAATTTAGATTGTGATGCAGAGCAAGCATTAGCTTCACAATTAGCACAACAGGTTGGCTTACAAACGCTGCCTACGCTTGTGCTATTAAAAGACTCTGCCCCTGTCGATTTGCTTGCAGGTACTCAAACTGAGTCACAAATACGGGAAGCCCTATCTGAGCACTTACCTGCTCAACAGGATCTGCTATTAGAACAAGCTAAGCAGGCTTTACTTAAGTCAGACCTCAATGCAGCGTTTAATTATGCAAAGCAAGCATACGAAATAGATAATACTAATGTACGTATTAAATTAGTGCTTTCTGATATTTGTATTCAAATTCACAAATTAGATGAAGCTCAGGCATTAATAGAAACGATTGATTCGCAAGATCAAGATGCTTACTTCAATAACATCAAAGCAAAATGCGAAGCTGCTTTAGATTCAAAAGATTCTCCAGAGATACAACAAAAGCAACAGCAAGTAGATAAGTATCCGAACGATTTAGAACTTAAAGAAGAGCTCAGTGCTTTACTAAACGAAGCAGGAAGAAAAGAAGAGGCTTTAGAAGTGCTATTCAAAGTACTACAAAAGGACCTTAACTATAACGAAGCTAAACCAAGCTTTTTAGCTATAATAGCTTCTCTACCAGATGGCGATGCGCTCGCAGCTAAATATCGTAGAAAGCTATACAGTATTTTATATTAAAAGCTGACTATAAGTTCGGCTAAATAAAAGCACCTTTATTAAAGGTGCTTTTTTATTGGTGACTCTTAGATGTTAATGCAGAGAAAATCAGCTTAAAAAGTAAAGTTATACACAGGGTTTTGTGAGTAACTTGTGTTTAGGGTGTGCGCTTGCTTTGGGTGCAATTTAAATGGCTTTTTTAGTTAAAAAAGGCTTGCGTTAAATTCGCGGCTCCCTATAATGCGACCCCACTGAGACGGCAGAGCAGGCAACGCTTAAGCTGCAAGCAAACCACTTAGTGAGTCGAGTAAAACTTAAGTTTAGATTTTTATAAATTTTAAAATTAAGTGTTGACAAAAATACAGGAAAGCGTAAGATTCGCTTCCCTTGAGTCGCTAAGGCAACTCAAACGTTCTTTA